>Ga0190282_1005_pt1 | contig 425894 bp, 323 predicted proteins | sample ZER3_100Endo_I3_FD_131024 | JGI IMG/M metagenome (GOLD analysis project Ga0190282, IMG submission 131024) | Enriched cells of freshwater protists from Biology Centre CAS, Ceske Budejovice, Czech Republic - ZER3_100Endo_I3 | ecosystem: Environmental > Aquatic > Freshwater > Unclassified ...
CCATCCTTCTGCGGAAAACCGCACCCTTCCTTTTTACTTAAAACTCCTTTCCGGAAAAGAGGCGGCGCATAGTACGGACCCTAGGGAAACGGCATAATTTTATTAAAAGAATTAAATTTTAAACGTAAAAATCATTATTTATAATGATGTGAAAGAAAATGTAGAGTATTAGTTTTGTATAAAGTTGCAATGTAAACGAGGTGTGTCAAGCTATTTTTGGAGAATTAAATTGATATTGTCATGCAATTTTAATTACTTGCTCGAATAACTACTAGTACTAGCATTGGGGAGCTTTACTATATTATTCGAGCTTAGTTGTATTTAAGCATCACCTGATTAATCTACTAAACCATTTTCTACAGCATATTTTACCAGACCAGCTGTGTTCTTAGCATTTAATTTAGATAATAAATTGCGGCGGTGCGTATTTACAGTATTTAGACTTATAAAAGTTTTTTCTGCTATTTCTGCGGTATTGTATTCTTGCGTAATAAGTATCAAAATTTCTTTTTCCCTTGAACTTAATTCCGTTAGATTGGAAACTTGTTTTTCAATTCTAGAACTATTTATAGAATGTTTCTCTTCTAGTTCTTCTGCAAAGTAATTTTTGCCTGAAGCAATTGAGTTGACAGCTCTTAATAACTCTCCTTTTTCAGCATTTTTTAATAAATATCCATTTACGCCAATTCTTATCAATCTCGAAATAATCATAACATTACTGTGTGTGCTTACTATTAAGATTTTGATTTGCGGATAATGCTTTTTAAGAATCTTACTCAATTCAATTCCATCCATTTCTGGCATACTTATATCGAGAATTATAAAATCAATAATGCCTTTTTTAATAATCTCCAACGCTTTTATTCCATTTATGGCTTTATCAATAATATTGATATTAGGTTCTTGTTCTAACAAAGAAATTAGACCTTGTAAGAACATCGTATGATCATCAGCAATAAGTAGATTAATTTTCTTCATTTCATAAATATATTAGTTGCTTTTCAACTCATCAAACTGGTTTTTCAGATCTATGCCTTTAATTTGAATTCTTGATTTTGATTGTAAAATTGGAATTTCAATATTGATAATGGTACCTCGTTTTAATTTTGAGTCAATTAGATATGATCCATTTAGTTTGTTAATTCGGTTTTGAAGGTTAATAAGTCCAATTCCTTTGGATGTATTTTCGATTTCGAAGCCTATTCCATTATCCTCAAATAAGAGATTAAATATATTTTCAATATAATTCAGCTGAATTTCAATTTCAGAAGCGTTAGCATGCTTAATTGCATTAGTTAGAAGTTCTTGAATAATTTTAAAAACCTCAACTTGAATAGTTTCATTCAATTCATTAATCTCTTTCTTTGGGTATGGAATACAAGAAATTCTTATTGTGCTTGCCTCGCTTATGTTGTTTAAATAGGATTCTAAAACTTCAATAAAATTATTCTGACTGAATTTTTTAGGAAGTAAAGTGTGCGATAAATTTCTAACCTGTTGATAGGTTTCATCAAGCTGATGGCTTATTTTTTGAATATTCGAAAAATTAGAAGGATTTAAATGGTTTACTTGCAATTTAATTGCGGCAAGATTCCCACCAATACTGTCATGAAGTTCTTGCGAAATACGCTGTCTCTCTTTGTCTTGCCCAGCAATTGAAGCTTTGATTAATTCTAATTCCTGCTCTTTTAAAATGCTGTTTATTTTTTGAGTACTAATTTCAGTCTGCTTAATATTTAATAAATGCTGGACTTTAAATCTTTTATAAAATTGAAATAAAAGTGCAATTATGGGAATCAATAAAATGAGAAAAGCATTTATGGTAAAAAATTTAAGTTTTTTCTGCTGATTGATTTCTAGCTCTTTTAATTGTTGCTCTTTTTTCAGTAACGATATTTCATTTTGCTTTTTATAGAATGTGTTTTGATACGCTAGAATCGTATTCTCACTATTTTTTCTTGAAATTTCATCTTGAAGAATCATATTTTTAATTGCTTCTTCCTGAGTGGCTAATGTTAATTTTTTAGCATCATTTTCAAATTTCAAAAATTCAATTTCTTTTTGTTTTTGTGCAGTTTGATATTTGACTTCTAGTTCATTAATTTCCTTGATTCTTTCCAATTTCGAAATAGAGTCTTTAATTCGAGTTGATTTTTCAAAAAAAGAATAAGCATTTTTGTAATCATTTTGTTCTATAGCAATTTTTCGCAATTCATCATAGATGTCTATTTGATTTTGAAGTAATCCAAAATGTATTGATTTTTGAAGCGCTTCAGAGAAAATCAATTTTGCATCGTTATATTTTTTCTGTGAAATATAGCAATCGCCAATGGTGATTCTTGAAATAATTGCTAATTGATTCATTTCATTTTCGTCAGCAATAGCAAGCGCCTCCTGAAACATTTTTAGCGCTTCCTGATATTTGTTTTGCGATTGATAATTTTCGCCTAAACCAAGTAATATTGTTGCTTTTCCTTGAAAGTTATTGGTTTTCTCACAGAGGTTTTTTCCTTTTTTATAATAGATAATTGCATTGTCATAATCTTTCAGCCTGGAATAAATATCACCAATGTTGATGTAACTTCCGAGAATTATTTCTGAATCATCTTTGTACTCCAGACATTGCTTAAATAACTTTAAAGCATTTTGATAATCGCCTAGCTCTGTATAGGTTTGCGCTAAACCATGCGTATGTGTGTAAAAAAGATTTTTCTCATTGTATTTTAGCGAAGCTTCGATGCCTCTGAGATGCCATTTTTTACTTTCGTTAAATAAACCTCGTTTGTTGTTGTTAATTGCCAACAAATTATATCCCAAAGAAAAAAGCCGATTTTTTAAAGAATCATTAGCGGTTGTGTTATACTTAAAGGCTTGGTTTGTATAGTAAATGGAGGAGTCGATGACGGCTCTTTTGTTGAAATAATAAGCAAGAAGAAGATTTGCACTTGCAATAGATCGGTTATCTAGTTTTGTTTTTAAAAGAAAATGCGCTTTTTTATAAGCCTTTTTTTCTTCTCCATTATTGTATAAATTATAAAGATCTAGAATTTTTGGATCGTGTTTAACGTTAGAAATTTTTTTGACAGCGAGAGTCTTCTTTTTATTTTCAATCTGTGCCTGTAGATTGAAAGATAAAAAGACAAAAAGCATTAAATAAAGCTTTTTGGACCAGATTGCCATACGTTTTTGGTTTGTATTCTAACTAAGAATAATTTTTTAAGTTTTGTAAACTTGGAGATTCTTTTCTTCTGATTAATAGGTAAAAGTACTACAAAACATTTGAAATAAATCTTCTGAAAAATAATTTTTTTAAATGAAGTTGTGATATTATAATCATAAAATAAAATTTTAAATTATTTGTATGTCAGTAAGTTATGATTTTTTTAAAGGCTAAAAGTTTCTTAAATTAATTTGAATGTAGATTTTCTTACTGTAAATTAGTATGACTTTACTTAAATGAATGGATTATGAAAAATAGAATATTTTTAGTCATAGCATTGTTGATGTTAACAGTCTCGGCCAGCGCACAGAAGAAAATTGAAGTAACAGAACTGCCAAAACCGGCACAAGATTTTTTGAAGAAACATTTTAGTCATACTTCCGTAGAAATTGCTAAAAAAGATGCAGAGCACGGTGAAAAAGGTTATGAAGTAAAATTGAAAGACGGAACAGAAGTCGAATTCTGGAAAGACGGATCTTATCGTGAAGTAGATGGCGGTGACAAGCCAATTCCGACAGATTTTATTCCGGAAAACATTAAAGCTTATGTAGCCAAAAAACATCCAAATGAAAAAATAACGCACATCGACTATGGACACAAAGATCTTGATGTAGATTTAACTAATAATATTGATTTGGAATTTACGAAAGATGGTAAAATCCTAAAAGACAAAAAAGATGATTAATGGCTCAATTTGTTGCTGAGTTTTGAAAATATAAACGTGAAAGAAAATAGCTTATATTTACATCTTCTATTATTTGTTTTATGGAAGAAAATAAACATGTAACGATTTACGATATTGCTGAAAGGCTTAATTTGGCAACATCAACCATTTCACGAGCTTTAAAGGATCATCACACGATTAGTGATAAAACGATAAAGAAAGTAAAAAAAACTGCTGAAGAAATGGGGTTTGTTCCCAATACTTTAGCAGCAGGTTTGCGTGGCAACAAAACTAAAACCATTGGAGTTTTGATTCCGACCGTTACACAACCCTTTTTATCATCATTAATCAGCGGGATCGAAATTACGGCTCAAAAATCAGATTATACGGTAATCATTATGCAGTCGCATGACTCGTATGAAGAGGAGGTGAATATGGCGAAATCCCTTTACAGTAATCGTGTAAGCGGTGTAATTTGTTCGCTCGCTATGGAAACGCGCGATACATCGCATTTTCATCAATTCTCAAATAATAATATTCCGTTAGTTTTTGTCGACAGGGTTCCGAAAAATTATAATACTTTTAGAGTGGTGATTGATAATTATTCAGCTGGTTATAAGGCTACTAAGCACCTTATTGAGCAGGGTTGTATTCGCATTGCTCATATTACAGCAGGATCGGAATTAGGGAATTTATATAACGAACGAAAAAGAGGCTACATCGAAGCTTTAAAAGATCATAATGTTGATATTGATGAAAACCTGATTATCAACTTAAATTCAGTTACTTACGAAGATGGTGTAAAAGCCAGCAATGCTTTGTTTGATTTAAAACCAATGCCCGACGGATTATTTGCTCCTGGAGATATTTTGGCAGTAAGCGCTGTGCAAACGGCTAAAAAGCGAGGTATAAAAGTACCCGAAGAATTTAAAGTAATTGGTTTTAATAATGATCCAATTTCGCAGATTATCGATCCTAATTTGTCGACTATCACGCATCCCGCAGAAAAAATGGGAAAAGCAGCGGCAGAAATCATCATCAAGAATTTGAAATCGGCTAAAAATGATGATGCCAAAGAAATTACTTTTTTAAATACAGAAGTACTCGCAAGAGAATCTACTCAAAAATAAAATCAAAAATATTCTAAATAGTAAGGCTTATCGATTCGTTTGGTAAGCCAATATTTTTTTATGAAAACAATTACACTTCCAGAAGAAATGAATTTAGAAAAATCGCAACAAGTTCATGTTGTGGGTTATAGTAGTTCTAAAGACATTTCGAAACAGCAAATTATTTTAAATCAAAATATTATCAGTTTTTTAATTGAAGGAACGAAAGAAGTCATTTTTGATAATGAAGCATTGTCAATAACACCTTCAAAGTTTATTGTAATGAGATCTGGAAATTGTTTAATGACAGAAAAAAGAGTTTCTGAAACTTCTCTTTATAAAAGTGTTCTTTTGTTTTTTTCTAATGAAATGCTTCATAATTTCATTAGAAAAATGGAATCTGAAAGATCAGAATCAATTGAGCCAAAGTCAGTTTATGCGTTTGATTATGATGATTTTTTAAAACGTTTTGTAGAAAGTTTAACTGATATTTCTAACCTTTCTAAAGCGGTTCAGTCAAAATTATTGGAAGTTAAATTTGAAGAAATTATGCTTTACTTGACTGATAAATACGGAACAGATTTTCTTTATTCTTTGACAACAAACAGTGATGATGCTGCACAAAAATTCATTAGAACCATAGAAAACAGTCATTTAAGCAAACTGACTTTGAAAGAATTGGCTTTTTTATGCAACATGAGCGTTTCGACTTTTAAAAGAGAATTCGAAAAATACTATTCTGAATCGCCTATAAAATGGTTTCAAAACAAAAGACTGGAACATGCGCATTATTTGTTGAGTCAAGAAAAGAGCCCTTCAGAGGTTTATTTTGAAGCTGGTTACGAAAATCTTTCAAGCTTCAGTCAGGCTTATAAAATCAAATATGGCGTAACGCCCAAACATTATAAAACGATTTGAGCTTTTAGCAATAGTTTTTGAACTTTTGTCTAAAATTATTCGGCGATTCCAAATCTAACTTTGCTTAAAATTTTAAATCAAATAAAATGAAAAAGCTAAGTTTAATTTTGGCGATGTCAGCGATTTTTTCGACATCTATTTTTGCACAAAAAACATTCACATTAAGCAGTAAAGATTTAGGAGGAGAAACTACTAAAGTCCAAGAATTCAATGGATTTGGGTGTTCGGGTGAAAACCAATCTCCGCAATTATCTTGGAAAAATGCTCCAGAAGGAACCAAAAGTTTTGCTGTAACAATGTACGATCCTGATGCGCCAACAGGAAGTGGATTTTGGCACTGGGTTGTATTTGATATTCCAGCAAACGTAAACGAATTGGTAACCAATGCAGGAACAAAAAATCTTGTTCCAAAAGGAGCAATTCAAAGTGTTACCGATTATGGAATTAAAGGATTTGGAGGGCCTTGTCCGCCAGTTGGCCACGGATACCATCAATACATTATTACGGTTTATGCTTTAAAAACCGATAAATTGGGAACAGACGAGAATACAAACCCAGCTGTAGTAGGATTCAATCTTTGGAACCAAACTTTGGCAAAAGCTAGTATTTTAGCATATTACAAAAGATAAATTAGAAATAAGGAATCTAAAATTTACCACACTGTAGGCAGGATAGTTTTTAAAATTATCCTGCCTTTATTTGTTTATGAAATTATTTTTTTTGAAAAAAGCAGCGCTAAAATTTTTTTCTTAAATAACAATCTTATATTTTTACGCAACCGATTGCAATTATTGTTTTGTTTAGGATAATTTATTTTTTAGATTAAAATTTTATCAAATATTTTTATTGTAATGAAAAACATTGATTCTTTCAAAATGGAAATTTTAAAGAATAAATTAAAAACCAAAATGGCTTCATTAAGATTTATTTTCCTGTTTCTTTTGATTTCCTTTTCGGCTTCGGCTCAAAAGGACTATAAATTGTGGTTGCAGTATAATGCTGTGAACAATTCTGAAATAGCTTCAGAATACAAAAACAATCTAAAAGGAATTGTTGTTTTAGGAAATTCAGAAACTATTAAAATTGCGGAAAAAGAGCTTAAAACGGGATTTCAAGATATGTTGGGTTTCATTCCAGAAATCAAATCAGATGTAAAAGGAGAAAATAATCTAATCGTTGGTTCGCAATCCAATTTAAATTCCGAAATAAAAAAAGAACTACAATTTGATTTTGGTAAAATAAATGAAGAAGGTTTTATCATCAAATCAGTTTTTATTAAAAACAAAAAACAGATTATTATTTCAGGAAAAAATGATGTTGTCGTTTTATACGGAGTTTTTAATTTTCTGAGAATTTTACAAACTAATAAATCGGTTAAAAATTTAAATATTGCCGATTCTCCAAAAACAAATATCAGAATCCTGAATCATTGGGATAATTTAGATCGAACAGTTGAAAGAGGTTACGCCGGATTTTCGCTTTGGAATTGGCAGAAACTTCCAGATTTTATAGATCAGCGCTATATTGATTACGCTAGAGCAAATGCTTCAATCGGAATTAACGGAACGGTTTTGACGAATGTAAACGCAAATGCTTTAATTCTGACGCCGCAATATTTAGAAAAAGTGGAAGCTTTAGCGAATGTTTTTAGACCTTACGGAATAAAAGTCTATTTAACCGCAAGATTTTCAGCGCCAATCGAAATTGGAAATCTAAAAACAGCCGATCCAAAAGATCCAGAAGTGATTAATTGGTGGAAAAATAAAGCGGCAGAAATCTATAAGCGAATTCCAGATTTTGGAGGTTTTTTGGTGAAAGCCAATTCAGAAGGCCAGCCTGGTCCGCAAAATTATGGAAGAGATCACGTTGACGGAGCCAATATGCTTGCAGATGCTGTTGCACCTTTTGGTGGTGTAATTATGTGGAGAGCATTTGTGTATTCAGAACACGATGCTAATGATCGTGCGAAACAAGCTTACGCAGAATTTCAGCCTTACGATGGAAAATTCAAAGAAAATGTAATTGTTCAAGTCAAAAATGGAGCGATCGATTTTCAGCCGAGAGAACCGTTTCATCCGTTATTTGGGGCAATGCCAAAAACGCCTTTAATGATGGAATTTCAAATCACGCAGGAATATTTAGGCTTTAGCACGCATTTGGTTTTTCTACCCAAATTATTTCAAGAAGTTTTAGAATCAGATACGTATCGAAAAGGAAAAGGTTCGACCGTTGCCAAAGTTGTTGACGGAACTTTATATCAAAATAAACTAACAGGAATTGCTGGCGTTGCCAATATCGGAAACGATTTAAACTGGACAGGACATCCTTTTGCGCAGGCAAATTGGTACGGTTTCGGAAGGCTGGCTTGGAATCCGTATTTAGATTCGGAAATTATTGCTGATGAATGGTTGCGAAGTACTTTTTCTAACGATGAAAATTTCATTAGACCTGTAAAAAATATCATGATCGAATCTCGCGAAGCCGTTGCAAATTATATGACACCTTTAGGGCTACATCATATTATGGACACAGGTCATCATTACGGACCAGGGCCGTGGGTTTCGAATTTATCAAGACCAGAATGGAATCCGACGTATTATCATAAAGCCGATAAAAATGGAATTGGTTTCGATCGATCTAAAACAGGAACGAATGCAACGGCACAATATGCGCCTAAAGTTGAAATTTTTTTTGATAATTTAGAAACTTGTCCAGAAAAAGATCTTTTATGGTTTCATCACGTTTCATGGGATTATAAGCTGAAAAATGGTCAAACGCTTTGGAATGGAATGGCATTTAAATACCAAGAAGGCGTAAATCAGGTCAAGGAAATGCAGAATGTCTGGAAGAAAGCTGAAAAATATGTTGACAGCGAACGTTTTCACGAAGTCGAAATGTTATTGGAAATCCAGTACAAAGAAGCAAAATGGTGGCGCGATGCCTGTTTGTTGTATTTTCAGCAGTTTTCAGGAAAAGAACTTCCAGCGGGAGTAGAAAAACCAACACAAACTTTAGAGTATTTTAAATCATTAAAATTCCCATTTGCACCAGGAAATGGATAAATATATTTTTAAAAATTATGAGCAATAAAACAGCAATTGTAACCGGAGGAAATTCGGGATTAGGCTTTGCAACAGCAAAAAAACTTTGTGATAACGGAATCAAAACTTACATAATCGGAAGATCAAAAGATAAAACAGAAGATGCTTGCAAGGAAATAGGAGAAAATGCTATTCCAGTAATTTTCGACTTAAATAATCTAGCTGAAATTCCAGACATGATTGAAAGTATTACAAAAGAAAATTCAATTGATATTTTGGTAAATAATGCTGGAATCAACATGAAAAAAGAAATTCCAGATGTAACCGATGAAGATTTTCTTTCGATCATTCATACCAATTTATTGAGTGTTTTTGCGGTAAGCCGAGAAGTTATAAAAAACATGAAAGCGAATGGAAGTGGAAGCATCATCAACATCAGCTCAATGGCATCTCAATACGGAATTCCAAAAGTAATTGCTTATTCAGCAAGTAAAGGCGCAATTGAATCCATGACGCGTGCTATGGCGACAGAATTAGCACCAGCGGGAATCCGTGTAAACTGTATTGCTCCTGGATTTATAAAAACCAAGATGTCTGCAGCCGCTTTGGATAACGATCCAGAAAGAAAAAATAAAGTATTAGGAAGAACTCCAATGGGTTTCTTAGGAGAACCTTCAGATATTGCAGATGCGGTTTATTATTTTGCTTTAAGCGAATCAAAATATACTACTGGTACAGTTTTGCCAGTTGATGGTGGAAATAGTATTGGGTTTTAATTTAAAGTGACTAAGGGACAGAGGTTCAAAGGTTCAAAGGTTTTTAAAGCCGCAGATTAAAGGATTAAAAAGATTAAAATCAGCTCAATCTGGTGGGAAACAAAACTTTGCGACTTCGCGACTTTGCGAGATTAAAAAAAGGTGTTATGATAAAAATGCAGCAAACCATGCGTTGGTTTGGATCTCGGGACAACGTAAAGCTTATCGACATTAAGCAAGCTGGAGCAACAGGAATTGTAACCGCTTTGCATCAAATTCCTGTTGGTGAAATTTGGTCTGTTCAAGATATTAAGGAAAGACAAGAAATAATCAGAAATGCAGGCCTGGAATGGACGGTTGTCGAAAGCCTTCCGGTACATGAAGAAATCAAACGCGCTTCTGGAAATTATTTGCAATACATTGAAAATTATAAAATTAGTTTGAAGAATCTGGCAGATTGTGGCATCAAAATTATCACTTACAATTTCATGCCGATTTTGGATTGGGTAAGAACCAATCATGATTTTATAAACGAAGATGGAAGTAAAGCTTTGCTATATAACCAAGATGCATTTACTTATTTTGATGTATTTCTTTTGAAAAGACCAAATTCAGAAAATGATTATTCAGATGCTGAAAAAGAAAAAGCATTGCAATTTGGAAATCAATTGTCTGAAGATGAAAAAGCTTTATTGTTTAAAAATGTTTTATTGGGATTACCAGGAAGTAAAATCAATTTTACAGCAGAACAGATTTTGGCTCTTTTACAAAATTACTCCGATATCAACAATGAAAAATTAAGAGAAAATCTGATTTATTTTTTATCAGAAGTAACGCCAATTGCGGAGCAAAACGGACAAAAACTAGCGATTCATCCAGACGATCCGCCGTTTTCGGTTTTGGGTCTTCCAAGAATCGTTTCAACAGAAGCTGATTTGAAAGCGATTTTTACCGCCGTTCCTTCAACCGCAAACGGATTGTGTTATTGCACAGGCTCATTAAGCGCTGATCCAAAGAATAATCTGGAGAAAATAATTGACGATTACGAAAACCGAATTCATTTTTTACATCTAAGAAATACCATCCGCGAAAGCGAAACTATTTTTAGAGAATCGGAACATTTAGATGGCGATGTAAAAATGGAAAGTATTGTAGAAAAATTATTGCTGGTAATGAATAAAACGAAAGTGAGTCTGCCAATGCGTCCCGATCATGGTTTTCTTCACGAAGTGGATGAAAAAACAGAAACGTATCCGGGTTATTCGTTGACAGGAAGATTAAAAGGGCTTGCCGAATTGAGAGGTTTGGAAATGGGGATTGCTTATAAATTGAATTTGTAAAAAGCCTTTTGCGCAGAAAATTTCTCGCAAAGACTTTTTCTTTTAAGCTTTTAAATAAAACTTTGCGACTCTGCGACTTTGCGAGATTAAATAAAAAAACTTGTCACAATGTCTTTAAAAATTAAAACATCCTACATAATTCTAATGCTTTTTCTTATCGGATTAGGTACAAAATTGCACGCCATAAATCCAGAAAAATATGTAGTTAATGAATCTTCAAATGAAAGTTTTCCTTTAGTTTCAAAAGGAAAAACAGCTTCGATTTTGGTAAGCGATAAAGATTATGCAGGAGTTTTAAAAGTTGCAGGACATTTAGAAAATGACATTTTTAAAGTTTCGGATTTACATCCAAAAAGGATTAAAAAGATTTCTGAGGCAGAAGATTTTGTTGTCATAATTGGAACTTTAGGAAAAAGCGAAATCATCGATCAATTAGCTAAAAAAGGCAAAATTGATGGAAACGCGCTTCAAGGAAAATGGGAAAAATTTACAACGCAGATTGTCGAAAATCCGTTTAAAGGAATCAAAAAAGCGTTGGTCATTGCAGGCTCAGATAAAAGAGGAACGATTTACGGAATCTACGATTTGTCGAGTCAAATTGGAATTTCGCCTTGGTATTTCTGGGCTGATGTTCCTGTGAAAAAACAATCCGAATTACACGTTTTACCTGGCATTCATTCACAAGGCGAACCAAAAGTAAAATATCGTGGAATCTTTATAAATGATGAAGCTCCAGCGTTAACAGGTTGGGCTTTTGAGAAATATGGCGGATTCAATTCGAAATTTTATGATACTGTTTTTGAATTGATTTTGAGAATGAAAGGCAACTATTTGTGGCCAGCAATGTGGGGCAGAATGTTTTATGTCGAAGATCCGCAGAATGCTGTTTTGGCCGATGAATATGGAATTGTAATGGGAACTTCACATCACGAACCGCTAACGCGTGCTCATGCAGAATGGGGAAAAGCAAACGGAAAATGGGATTTTAATACTAATTCTGAAGCGTTGATTAATTTCTGGAAAGACGGAATTAAAAGAATGGGCAATAAGGAAACCCTTGTCACAATTGGAATGCGTGGCGATGGCGACGAACCGATGACGGAAGGAACGGCAATTGATCTTTTAGAAAACATTGTTAAAACCCAGCGAAATATCATTCAGGAAGTAACCAAAAAACCGATTGAAGAAACGCCTCAAATGTGGGCGCTTTACAAAGAAGTTCAAGATTATTACGACAAAGGAATGCGGGTTCCAGATGATGTAACGCTTTTATTGTGCGATGATAATTGGGGAAATATTCGAAAACTGCCAGAATTGAATGCTAAACCAAGAAAAGGCGGTTACGGAATTTATTATCATTACGATTATGTTGGCGGTCCGCGAAATTACAAATGGATTAACACCAACCAAATCGAACGAACTTGGGAACAAATGGATTTGGCGTATCAATATGGAGTTGATAAAATCTGGATTGTAAATGTGGGCGACATCAAACCAATGGAATTCCCGATTGGGTTTTTCTTGGATATGGCTTGGAATCCTGAAAAGTTTAATGCTGGAAATCTACAAGACTATTATGAGAATTGGGCAAAAGAGAATTTCGGTAATCAGTTTTCAGAAGAAATTGCCGAAATCTTAAAATTGTACACGAAATATAATGCTCGTAGAAAACCAGAATTATTAGATGCTAAAACATACAGCATTTCGAATTATAACGAAGCTGATCGCGTTGTTGCCGATTATCAGAAATTGGTTGAAAAAGCCAATGCAATTAGCGAAAAATTACAGCCACAATATAAAGATGTTTTTTATCAATTGGTTTTATTTCCAGTTTTGGCAAGTTCAAATTTAAATGAAATGTATGTTGCAACCGCCAAAAATCAGTTGTATGCAGAGCAGGGAAATCCAATTGCAAATGCATATGCTAAAAAAGTAAAAACGTTATTTGAAAAAGACAGCTTGCTGACGAACTATTATCATACAAAATTAGCAAATGGAAAATGGAATCATATGATGTCGCAAACGCATATTGGTTACGATAATTGGCAGCAACCGAATAAAAATGTAATCCCGAAAACAAGGAAAATTGCGCCTGAAGTTCAAGCGATAAAAGTTGTTAGTGCTGAAGAGATGGCAAAAAAGGAAACATCAACTAGCAAAAATCAATATTTAGCTCAAGTTCATGGTTTTATAGAGAACGACGGTTATATTTCAATAGAAAGTAAAAATTATTCGAAAGCCATAAATTCAGATTCAGTAAAATGGACTATAATTCCAAATCTAGGTAAAACGGATTCTGGAATTACAATAAAACCTTCAAATATTCAGCCAATTGAAATTTCAGAACAATCGCCAAGATTAGAATATGATCTTCATTTTTTCAGCAAAGGAAAAGTAAAGGTAAAAGCGTATTTTTCGCCAACAATCAATTTTAAAATTGGTGACGGATTAAAATACGGAATTGCTTTCGATTCGGAAAAACCGCAAATTATGAATCTCAACGCAGATTCGACAGAGAAAAATTGGGCAGAATCTGTCGCGAACAATATTCAAATTATAACCTCAACGCATCAAATAGAAAATGCAGGAAATCATGTTTTGAAAATTTATGCTATTGATTCGGCTTTAGTGCTTCAGAAAATTGTAATTGAAACAGAAGAAGGAAAAGTTTTGGATTCGTATTTGGGACCGCCGGAGAGCTTTAGGAAGGAATAATAACATAACGTAACACGTTCTGTTTTGTCATTTCGAGGAACGAGAAATCACACGCGGGATTCGATAAAGATTGGAGATATTCTATACCGAATTTCTAGTGTGATTTCTCCTTACGTCGAAATGACAAACGAAACGAAAAAACTATTAACTATTTAAACCAAAAGATATGAGATTTATTAAACCTTATTTATTTGCCGTCACGACCTTGCTGGCTGTGAGTTGTACTTCGCAGAAAGAAACGACATCATTAAAAGATGCTTATAAAAATGATTTCTATATCGGAACTGCTTTAAGTGCTGATCAAATCGAAGTCAAAAATGAGAAAGAAGATTCGCTGATTCGAAAAGAATTCAATGCGATTACAGCCGAAAATATTATGAAATCGATGTATGTGCATCCGCAGAAAGACAAATATGATTTTGCTTTATCTGATAAATTTGTGGCTTATGGAGAAAAGAATAAAATGTTTATTCACGGACATACCTTGATCTGGCACAGCCAATTAGCGCCTTGGATGGAGAAAATTGCTGACAGTACAGAAATGAAGGCTTTTATGCAGGATCATATCAATACGATTGTTTCAAAATATAAAGGAAGAATTGGTTCTTGGGATGTTGTAAATGAAGCTTTAAACGAAGACGGAACTCTGAGAGAATCGGTTTTTTTGAAAACACTTGGCGAAAAATATTTGGTTAATGCTTTCAAATTAGCTGCAAAAGCAGATCCGAAAGCTGAATTGTATTATAACGATTATAATATCGAAGAACCAGCAAAAAGAGCAGGAGCAATCGCTTTAATTAAGAAAATAAAAGCGGAAGGTGGAAAAGTAGATGGAGTTGGAATTCAGGGACACTGGAGATTAGAAAGTCCGTCATTAGAAGAAATAGAAAAAAGTATTTTGGAGTATTCGGCTTTAGGAGTTAAAGTGGCATTTACAGAGTTAGATATTACAGTTTTGCCAAATCCGTGGGATTTGAAAGGAGCAGAGATCAGTCAGAAATTTGAGGGAAGCGCGAAAATGAATCCATATCCAAAAGCATTGCCAGATTCTATTCAAAACAAGCTTGCAGAACGTTACGCTTCTATTTTTAAATTATTTTTAAAACACAAAGACAAAATCAGTAGGGTAACTTTTTGGGGCGTTCATGACGGGCAATCTTGGTTAAACGATTGGCCGATAAAAGGAAGAACAAATTATCCTTTGCCGTTTGATGTCGATTTAAAACATAAAAAAGCTTACGACAGTATTTTAAAACTTAAAGAAACTAAAGAATAAGCTAAGCATTAAAAAAACATAAGTTTTGATAAATTAATCAACAATCGGTTGTGGTTTGAAAAATAACTTAAATAAAGTGAAGTAAATTTGCATAATATGTTTTTTTGTCTAATTTTACACAACCGATTGTTTAAATGAAATTTGAAATAATCTTGTTATTTCCTAGAGATGAGAAATGACCAAAAAACTGACTAACTTTATTTTTAGAAACCACTTTTGCTTACATAACTACCAACAAATGACCACAAACCCACGAATGACTAACATTTCACAAAAACTATCCATCAAAGAAAAAATTGGATACAGCTTAGGAGACTTAGCTGCCAATTTGGTTTTTCAGACTTTGATGACGTATCTGGCGTATTTTTACACCGATATTTATGGCTTATCACCAACCGATTCTTCTATCATTATGCTGATCGTTGGTTTAGTTGCAGCCTTTATTTTTAATCCGATTATTGGAGTTTTGGCAGATCGAACGAGTACCAAATGGGGAAAGTTTAGACCGTGGATTTTAATAACCGCAATTCCACTTGGAGTAGTGGCTTTATTAGCATTTTCAACTCCCGATTTCTCTTATAAAGGAAAAGTAATTTATGCCGTTGTAACCTATACTTTATTGCTGCTTTTTTATGCAGGAAATAATCTGCCTTATTCTGCTTTAAGTGGTGTGATTACGGGCGATATGAAAGAACGAAACAGTATGTCATCGTATCGTTTTGTAGCCGTTATGTTTGCTCAGTTTTTCGTTCAGGTTTTCATGCTGGGAATTATAAAAAGTGCTGGAAACGGCGATAAAGCAATCGGAATCGAGAAAGTAATGACCGCTTTGGCTATAATTGGAACAATCATGCTTTTAATTACGTTTTTAACGACCAAAGAAAGAATTATTCCGAAACCAGAACAAAAGTCAAGTGTTAAGGAAGATTTGAGCGATTTGATCAAAAATAGACCTTGGGTCATTATGCTTACGCTGACGACTTTGGTTTTTGTGACTTTGGCGATGAAAGGCGGTTCGTATGTGTATTATTTTGAAAACTACGTCAATAAAGAACAATTAGCCGTTTTTATTCAGCCGATATTGGATTTTCTAAATACGATTGGATTGAATCATTTTGGTAATGATCCTGTTTCTGCTGGCTTCGGTTTATTTAATGCTGGCGGAATTATTTTTATGATTGTCGGAATCACATTGTCTAAAAACTTAGCAGACAAATACGGGAAACGAAATGTTTTTGGCGTGTTTTTATTCATTTCGACTTTATTCATTATCGCTTTTTATTTCTTTCCGCCAGCGTCAATCGGATTGATGTTTTTTTCTCAAATCTTGCACGGATTTTTCTACGGAATCACAATCCCTATTCTTTGGGCAATGATTGCCGATGTTGCCGATTATTCTGAATGGCTGAACAACCGTCGTGCAACTGCGATTATTTTTTCTGCCATGATGGTTGGTTTGAAAACAGGATTAAGCGTTGGAGGTGCTTTGACAACCTTATTTTTAGGTTATTTCCATTACGTTCCAAATGCACCTCAACAATCAGAAACAGCTGTAAACGGAATCAAATTATTAGTGAGTATTTTCCCTGCAATCCCTTTTTTAATAGGAGCTGGATTGCTGTTTTTCTATAAAATCAATAAAGAAATGGAAGTGCAAATCGAAACAGAACTTAAACAAAGAAGAGCTTAATTATTTAAACAAAATATCACTATGCCTGAAGATAGCATTGAACACATTAATTTTGAACAAATTAATGAACTGGCGATTTCAAAGCCTTTAGTATCACATATTTATACAGCCGATCCTTCGGCGCATGTATTCAACGGTAAAATTTATATTTATCCATCGCATGACATCGATGCTGGAATTCCGTTTAATGATAATGGAGACCATTTTGGAATGGAAGATTATCACGTTTTTTCGATGGAAGATATTTCTTCAGAAGCCATTGATAATGGCGTTGCGTTGCACGTAGATGATGTTGCTTGGGCAGAAAAGCAAATGTGGGCGCCTGATGCGGCACATAAAAACGGAAAGTATTATTTGTATTTCCCTGCAAAACGTGCCAACGGAATTTTCCAGATTGGAGTTGCGATCAGCGATTCTCCAGCTGGGCCTTTTATGCCAGAAAAAGAAGCGATAAAAGGAAGTTACAGTATTGATCCAGCTGTTTTTGAAGACGAAGACGGCAAACATTATATCTATTTTGGAGGAATTTGGGGCGGACAGCTTCAGAAATACCGAAATAATAAGTACGATCAGAATAACGAAGAACCGACAGCAGATGAAAAAGAGTTAGGACCTATCGTGGCTAGACTTCGAGAAGATATGTTGGAATTTGACGAAGAGCCTAAAGAGATTTTAATTTTGGATGAAAATGGTGAAGTGATAAAAGCAGGCGATAACGACCGTCGTTTTTTTGAAGCTTCATGGGTTCATAAATACAACGAAAAATATTATTTCTCGTATTCAACGGGAGATACGCATTTTATCTGTTATGCAATTGGAGACAATCCGTATGGGCCATTTACGTACCAGGGAAGAATCTTGAATCCGGTTGTAGGATGGACATCACATCATTCGATTTGTGAAGTGGAAGGCGAATGGTATTTGTTTTATCACGATTCAAGTTTGTCAAAAGGCGTAACGCATTTGCGAAGCATGAAAGTAACTAAAATCGATTATTTAGAAGATGGTTCGATAATTACGATTGATCCTTATGGAATAAGAAGATTGATTGATTAAGGTTTTTTGTGTAAAAAAATTTAGCAAAAATTACAATCGGTTGTGTTGTTTTTGTTTTGCTTTTTTGTCATTGCGAGGAACGAAGCAATCACATTTGCTGAATCAATTTTAGTGAGGTTGCTTCGTTCCTCGCAATGACAAATTTTAGGATAAATGTTCTTATGAAACCGTTTCGCGTGAGGGATAGAAGTGGAAAGCCCACAGCCGCGAGGAACGAGCAGGCGAGGACTTGAAACGGATAGCCCGATTCGCCGCGGCGAACACGCCCAAATTATGAAGATTAACACATTTGAAAAAATAACAATTTTAATCTAAAAAATAATTTTTTGTAAAATATTTTTATCTACTTTAGCATAACAGAACGGAACAGAACGGTATGCCAAAAGAAGAAGAAAAATTTGAGTTTATAATTAACCACGAAAGTGATATTCCGAAGTACCAGCAGTTGGTTGACGGGATTACAAATGCGATTGCGGAGAATATTTTGCAAAAAGGAGATTTGCTTCCGTCTGTGAATGTGATTTGCAAAACGTATCAGCTTTCGAGAGACACGGTTTTTAAGGCGTATTCGATTTTAAAGGATCAAAAAGTAATTGATTCTGTACCGAATAAAGGCTATTATGTTGCGGGCGAAACGAGAAAAGTGCTTTTGGTTTTGGATACGTTTAAGGCTTATAAAGAGGTTTTGTATCATTCGGTTGTGAATAATCTGCCTGATAATGTGATTATTGATGTGCAGTTTCATCATTATAATATTGATGTTTTTAAAACGATCATTAATAACGGAATCGGAAAATATTACAAATATGTGGTGATGAATTTTGACCACAAAGATATTCCGCCAGCATTATCGGCGATTTCAAAAGATAAATTGCTTTTGATTGACTGGAATATCAGAGCCGATAAAGCAAATAATTATGTTTTTCAGGATTTCGGAAAAGCGTTTTATGATGCTTTGAAAGAGGCGGTTGATTTGTTTAAAAAGTATAAAAAAATAGATTTTGTATATCCGGATTTCACGAATCATCCGTGGGAAACGGTAGAGTTTTTTAAGAAATTTTGTGCTGATTTTGGTTTTGAATATGACCTCATCACAGATCCGAAAAAGTTCAATATTGAAAAAGGAATTGCTTATATCAGTGTAAGCGACAGGATTTTGGGATACTTTTTAGAGCAATGCAAAGAGAAGGATTTTGAACCTGGAAAAGACGTTGGTTTGCTTTCGTACAACGATACGCCAATGAAGAAATTTATATACAAAGGAATTTCAGTTGTTTCGACTGATTTTAACGAATTAGGAACCAAAGCAGCGGCATTTATTACGCATGACGAAGAAACGAAGTGTTATGTGCCGACTAAATTAATAATAAGAGAATCATTGTAAGTTATGTATTATATCGGTTATGATATTGGAAGTTCTTCTGTCAAGGCAGCCTTGGTGGAAGCAGAAACAGGCAAAAAAATCATTGTTCTGAATGAGCCTCAAAACGAAATGGAAATTCTTTCGATTCATCCAGATTGGGCAGAACAGGATCCAGAAATGTGGTGGCAATACATTTGTACAGCAACAAAAAGAGCAATTAAAGAAGCTAATATTGATGCTTCTAAAATTCAAGGAATTGGTATTTCGTATCAAATGCATGGATTGGTGATTGTGGATAAAGAAGGCGCTGCATTACGTAATTCAATTATTTGGTGTGACAGCCGTGCGGTTGAAATTGGAAATAAGGCTTTCTCCGAAATTGGAGAAGAAAAATGTATGTCGCATTTATTGAATTCGCCAGGAAATTTCACTGCTTCGAAACTGAAATGGGTTAAAGAAAACGAACCAGCAGTTTACAGCAAAATTGATAAATACATGCTTCCAGGAGATTACATCGCTTTGAAATTGACAGGCGAAGTAACGACAACTAAAAATGGTTTGTCTGAAGGAATGCTTTGGGATTATAAAGAAAATAAAGTAGCAGATTGGCTTTTGGATTACTACGGAATCGATCAGTCGCTGACGCCAAAAATTGTAGAGAATTTTACGAATCAAGGTGTTGTTACCGAAAAAGCCTCACAAGAATCTGGTCTTCCTGCGGGAATTCCGATTGTGTATAGAGCGGGAGATCAGCCGAATAATGCTTTGTCATTAAATGTTCTTCGTTCGGGAGAAGTTGCTGCAACAGGAGGAACATCAGGTGTTTTTTATGCGGTTACAGAAACTAATTCAGGAAAAAGTACTCGCGTTAACAACTTTGTTCACGTAAATTATACAGAATCAAATCCGAGAGTTGGAAAATTATTGAATATAAACGGAGCGGGAATTCAATACCGATGGATGCGAAACAATATCGGAAATGAGTCGTACGAAGAAATGAATGAAAAAGCATCTCAGATCAATGTAGGTTCGCAAGGATTAGTTGTAATTCCGTTTGGAAATGGTGCCGAAAGAATGTTCAATAATAAAAACATTGGTTCTCATATTTTAAATCTGAACTTTAATATTCATACCAACGCACATTTATTCAGAGCATCTTTGGAAGCCATTGCTTTTTCTTTCGTGTACGGAATGGAATGTTTGAAAGACGATAATGCAACAATAAATGTCATTAGAGCAGGAAATGATAATTTATTCCGTTCTGAAATTTTCTCGAATACCGTAGCAACATTAATTGGTCATGAAATCGAAATTTACAATACAACCGGTGCAGTAGGAGCGGCGAGAGCAGTAGGCTTGACAGATGGCGACTTTGAAAAATTTGGTTCGGGAATTACAACAAACGATCACGTAATGACTTTTCTTCCTTTAAAAAATAAAGAGGAATATGAAAAAGCATATCAAAACTGGAAAAAAGAATTAGAATTAATATTAACAAACAAATAAAAAAATAAATAAAATGATAGTTTTAGGAGATAAAGAATACTACAAAGGTATTGGCCAAATTAAGTTTGAAGGAAAAGAATCTGACAATCCAATGGCGTTTAAATATTACAATCCAGACCAAGTTGTAGCTGGAAAAACAATGCGTGAGCACTTTAAATTTGCTATTGCTTACTGGCATACTTTCTGCGGTCAAGGTGGGGATCCATTCGGACCTGGGACTCAAAATTTTGCTTGGGATGCATCATCAGATCCATATCAAGCTGCTAAAGATAAAGCAGATGCTGCTTTTGAATTTATTAGCAAAATGGGATTCGATTATTTCTGTTTCCACGATTACGATTTGATTAATGAAGGGCCAACTTTCGCAGAATCAGAAAAACGTTTAGCATTCATTACAGATTACTTAAAACAGAAAAAAGCAGAATCTGGAATTAAATTGCTTTGGGGAACTTCAAACTGTTTCTCAAACCCAAGATTCATGAACGGAGCAGCTACAAATCCTGATTTTAATGTTGTGGCAAGAGCCGGAGGACAAGTAAAATTAGCTTTAGATGCTACAATTGCTTTAGGTGGAGAGAACTATGTATTCTGGGGAGGTAGAGAAGGTTATATGTCTTTACTAAACACAGATATGGGAAGAGAATTAGACCACATGGCGCAATTCTTAGCAATGTCTAGAGACTACGCAAGAGCACAAGGTTTTAAAGGAACTTTCTTTATCGAGCCAAAACCAATGGAGCCATCTAAACACCAATACGACTTTGACTCTGCAACTGCAATTGGATTCTTAAAACAATACGGTTTAGACAAAGATTTCAAAATTAATATCGAAGTAAACCACGCTACTTTGGCGCAACACACTTTCCAACACGAATTAGAAGTGGCTGCAAAAGCAGGAATGTTAGGAAGTATCGATGCAAACAGAGGTGATTACCAAAACGGATGGGATACAGACCAGTTTCCAAATAACATTCAAGAAACTACTGAAGCAATGTTGGTTTTCTTAAAAGCTGGCGGATTGCAAGGTGGTGGAGTTAACTTTGATGCTAAAATCAGAAGAAACTCTACAGACTTAGAAGATGTTTTCTTGGCACACATCGGTGGAGCAGATACTTTCGCAAGAGCTTTATTGACAGCTGATAAAATCATTTCTTCTTCTCCATACGAGAAATTGAGAAAAGAAAGATACAGTTCATTCGATTCTGGAAAAGGTAAAGATTTCGCTGACGGAAAATTAGGTTTAAAAGATCTTTACACTATCGCTCACGAAAACGGAGAATTGAATCTTCAAAGCGGTAAACAAGAATTGTTTGAAAACATCATCAACCAATATATTTAATCGGTAAGATTTTAAAATAGATTTCACCTAACAGGTTTTAAAGCCTGTTAGGTTTCTACAAATATTTAGTGAGACAAAATATCTAAATAATTTTAAGTTTTTAAATGTGATAGCTATAAAACGTTAGCATTTTTTAAAACTACTTTTTTAGATGAAAACTGAGAAATGTGTATTAAGATAATGGCCTATTTTTTGACTTTTGAATGGAAGAGAATGGATTGAAGGTTTAGTTACTATTTTCTTTTTATTCGAAATTAAAAATGAAGTCAGTTTGATGAGAATTAGTGTGAGTTAAATTTTTATTGAAGGTTTTTTGAAGAGCAGAATCGATCGAAATGCACATTTTTTCTCGCTAGAACTTATTTAGGAACTTTGTTAGAGTTTAAAACTTTGACAAAGTTTTTTTTATTTCCATTTTATAGTTTTAAAACTCCCTTCCAGCTATTTGGAAGGGAGTTTTTTTATGAAATAAAAGCAACCGATTGTCTCTTTTTTAGGTTTTGTAAGAAATATATTCTTTTGGTGTTATTGTGTTGATTTACAGTTTTTAAGGTGTTAGAAGTCCCGTTTTATAAGGGGTATCGAAGATTTTGTTTAGGAGAGATTTTTAGATGTTTACTACAACGTTTTAGTATTTTTTGAAAAATCCGCATATTTTAACATTTTATATTTTTTTTAAGATTTTGAATCAAACAATTTATTATCTCTAACGTTTTCGTGATATTAAATGTGCTTTTTAGTAATTATTCAATATTTTATAATTTTAAATAAATATAATTCTTTTTTATAACTATATTTTTTTGAAATTGATTAAAAAATTTAACGCAACCGATTGTGTGTTGTTGTTTTTTACATATATTTGTTTTGACTATAAGCTGTTATTTGTTTGAAATGTTAAAATAAAAACGAATCGTAAAGTCACTAAAAAAGAAAACTAACTAAACCATACTATTAACTCATTAAACCAATTATTTATGACTAACTTTTTAATTACTAAAAACAGATCTAAATACTTTAAGAATTTGGGGTTCTTGATCCTGATGCTAGTATTTTCTGCTGCAGTAAATGCACAAATTACTGTTACGGGTACTGTATCTGATGGTAGCGGACCAATACCAGGTGTCAATATTATTGTAAAAGGAACTAAAACAAGTACTGTATCTAATTTTGATGGAACCTATACGCTTCCAGCTATTCCCACTAATAGTATTTTAGTTTTTAGCTTTATAGGATACAAACCGTATGAAGTTGCAGTCAACAATAAAACTAAAATTGATGCGCTGCTTGAAGAAAACTTAAATGACTTAAAAGAAGTTGTTGTCATTGGGTATGGAACATCAAAAAGAGCAGATTTAACGGGAGCTATTTCTTCTATTTCTAGTGCAGCTGTGGCACAATCTGTTTCAACAACTATCGATCAGGTTTTGCAAGGTAGAGCAGCTGGAGTACAAATTCAGCAAAATAGCGGTACGCCAGGAGGAAGTACTTCGGTGCGTATTCGTGGTATAAGTTCTATTACAGGTTCAAACGAGCCAATTTATGTAATTGATGGTGTTATTATAGATGGTAATTCGGGTTCTTTAAATGCAAATCCGCTTTCGGGAATTAACCCTAATGATATTGCTTCTATCGATATTTTAAAAGACGCTTCTGCAACTGCAATTTATGGATCTAGAGCTGCAAATGGTGTAATTATAGTTACAACTAAAACAGGTAGAAAAGGAGATTTGGTTTTAAATTTTGACAGTTATGTAGGATGGCAGCAAATGCCTAAAGAATTGCAAGTGCTGAATTTGCAAGAATATGGGACTCTTAAAAATACAAGAGCAGATTTAGGTATTGTACAAAGAGATCCTTATTTCATTCGTCCTGATTTATTAGGAGAAGGAACAAATTGGCAAGACGAATTATTTCAAACAGGTTTAATTCAGAATTATAATTTATCTGCTTCAGGAGGATCTGATACTACTACTTATGCATTAGGAATGTCTTATTTTGATCAAGAAGGAACCATAATCGGATCTTCTTTTGATCGTATGACGATTCGTGCTGTAGTTGATTCTCAAGTTAAGAAATGGATGAAAGTTGGAGTAAACATGAATGTGTACAAAACTAATCAAGTAACGACAGTTAATGATGATTCGGTAATTTTAACGGCGCTAAAACAAACTCCAAACGTAGCGGCTCGTAATGCTGATGGAACTTTTGACGGGCCAGATACAACAGAATTCGTTCAAACCAATCCGCTTGGAATTGCGATGCTAAAAGATAATCATGGAAAAGATTATGGAATTAGAGGAAACGTTTATGCAGAAATTGGTTTTACAAAAGATTTAAAACTTAAAACAACATACTCAATCGATTATGGTTTTGGAAACCGATATACTTTTAATCCATCGTATACTTTTGGAGCATTATCAAATGAAGTAAGAGAAGGATCAAGAACAAAATCTACCAGCGAAAACTGGATTTGGCTTAATACATTAAATTATAATAAGACATTTCAAAAACATACAGTTGGTGCAATGTTGGCTCAAGAAATGCAAGAGCAAAACTGGGAAAATCTTTATGGATATCGTTCTGGTTACTTGACAAATGGAGCAACAGATTTGAATGCAGGAGATCCAACAACGGCAAGAAATTCAAATGCAAGTTCTACAAAATCGCTTAGTTCTTATTTTGCAAGAGCAAATTATTCATACGATGATAGATATTTTATAACAGGAACAATCAGAAGAGACGGATCTTCACAATTTGCTGAAGGCAACAAATGGGATTGGTTTCCTTCTACTTCTTTAGCATGGAAAATTTCGAATGAATCATTTTTAAAAGACAGTAAAGCAATTAGCAATTTGAAATTGCGCGCAGGATGGGGAGTAACAGGTAATTCAAGTGTGCCAAATAATGCTTATACTTCTGTTTACGGTACTTCAGCTACTAACTGGGGAAGCGGGCAAATTGCAACCAATACGGCAAATCCAGATTTAAAATGGGAAAAATCAAACCAAACGAATATTGGTTTAGATTTTGGGTTTTTAGATAATAGAATTGAAATTACAACAGATGTTTACTACAAGAAAACAGACGATTTATTACTAAGATTATCTCTTCCGGCTTATGTAGGAACAACAGGTCAAGGATCTACAACACCGCCTTTTGCTAATATCGGATCTCTAGAAAACAAAGGTTTCGAGTTTACGATAAACACGGTTAACATGCAGAGAAAAGATTTTCTTTGGAAAACAAATTTCAATATTTCTATGAACAGATCTAAAGTATTGAAATTGAATTCAGAATCAGGAGTATATGATCAAACTTTGCAGCAAGGTTCAGATGTAACAGTTGTTACCCGTACAGCTGTAGGGCAGCCATTAGGTCAGTTTTATGGTTATAAAGTAATTGGACGTTTTGAAAAAGCAACAGATTTCTACTATAAAGATGCAAACGGAGCTGTAAAACCAACTGCATTGCCTGAAGGAATGGCAATTGGCGAAAATGGCGTTTGGATTGGAGATTATATGTTTGAAGATGTGAACAAAGATGGTGTAATCAACGAAAAAGATGCCGGTTATATTGGCGATCCTAACCCAGATTTTATTTTTGGTCTTACCAATAATTTTTCATTTAAAGGATTTGATGTCGGAATCACATTCTCAGGATCTTACGGAAATGAAGTTTTAAACTACCAAAGAAGATGGTTAGAAAACCCTCGTGAGAACACAAACTTATTGAAATCGGCGCTAGGATATGCACAATTAGATTTGATCGATCCGAATGGGCCAAACGATTATCGTAACGTGCAGATTGTAGGCGGTGATCCTTACATGCCTAGAATTGGAGCTTCTTCAGCTTCTTCAGCGTCTAACTATCGTTTGAGCAACAGATTTGTAGAAGACGGATCTTATATCAGACTTAGAAATATATCATTAGGGTATAATCTTCCTAAAGAATTATACTCTAAGTACGGAATTTCAAATATCAAAGTATACTCAAACATGCAGAATGTTTTAACCTTCACGAAATATAAAGGTTACGACCCTGAAGTTGGAGCGATAAACCAAAACCAATTGTTAAATGGTATCGATAACGGACGTTATCCTTCGCCGACAATAACTACACTTGGATTAACTGTTAATTTCTAAAAACTGCACAATGAAAACAAAGAAAATATTTTACACGGCTTTAATTATTGCATTGCCATTTGTTTGGACGAGTTGCAGCGACATTTTAGACGTTGAACCAAATGATGTAATTACAAAAGAAAACTTTTATAAGACAGAGTCTGATTTTCAGGCGGCAACAGGACCATTGTACAACAAAGTATGGTTCGATTTTAATGATAAATTTTATTACGGTTTAGGAGACGGACGTGCTGCAAATATGTATGCGCCTTTCTCAGACTACATTTATCCTTTTACAGATTTAACAGAAACAGGATTGACAGGGCCTTTGGTTTCGGCTTGGGGATCATTGTATAATGTAGTGCAGCAGTCAAATAACGTGATTATCGGAATTTCAGGAAGTCCGTTGAGCGATGCTGTTAAAAATAAATACATTGCAGAAGCTCGTTTTATGCGAGGAACAGCTTACTGGTATTTGGCTTCATTATGGGGAGATGTAATCATTTCTACAGATCCGAGAGAATTGGTGAAAAATCCGATTGTAAATAAAAATCCGTTAAAAGATGTTTATGAATTCTCTATTCGCGATCTAGAATTTGCTGCAAAATACCTTCCAGAAGCTGCTGGTCAGGCTGGGCGTTTAACAAAATACAGCGCATTCGGAATGCTGTCTCGCGTTTACTTATCATTTTCAGGAGTAAGTGATAATCCAAATAGCGGAACTCGCAATCAAGAATATCTTGACTTGGCTAAAAAAGCGGCAGAAAAAGTAATGAGTTCTGGGCCGTACGCCTTAATGACAAATTATGAAGATTTATTCATGATTGACAATAACAATAATACAGAATCGATGTTTGCCTTGCAATGGGTTCCAAATGGAGATTTTGGAGTAAACAATACCCAGCAAGCTTATTTCGCATTAGGTTCTGACATTACGGGGGACGATGCCGCTTGGGGTTATTGGACAAGAGCTTCGTACAATGTTTTACAAGAATATGAGTCAAAAGACCTTCGCCGTAGAGCAACTTTTATGGGAGACAACGATCATTATGCAGAAATCAATAAAGCAAATGGAGGTTACACAGTAGATCACGGAGCTGATTTCCTTACGGTTAAAAAAGGAGTTGTAGGTTCTACAAAAGACAATTCTAAAATTACCCGTATGAATTCTGCTTTGAACACCTATATGTTGCGTTTAGGAGAAGTGTATTTAAATTACGCAGAAGCGGCTTTAGGAAACAATGCCTCAACAGCAGATGCAACTGCGATTTCGGTGGTAAACAGACTTCGCACCCGTGCAGGTTTAGATCCAAAAACAACTTTGACTTATGCAGATCTTGCACACGAAAGAAGAGTAGAATTATGTATGGAAGGACAATACTGGTACGACTTAGTTCGTAGAGCTTACTACAAACAGCAAGAAGTAATTAACTACGTAACAGCTCAAAACAGAGGAACAATTACTCCAATTCTTTACGATACAGCAACCAATACAGTTACAGTTGATGCTTCAAAAAGTACAAGCCCAAGAGCAATTGGTGTAATCGATGCAACCATTTTCACACTTCCTTATCCAGAATCTGAATTAGTTCAGAATCCGTTATTGAGAGAAAATGCTGTTCCGTATCAGTTTACAGAAGAGAAAATAAAAGACTTATTCTAGTTTCAGAAATAAAAAACTAAAAGATATAAATATGAAATATATTTTAAATAAAAAGTATTGGGCGCCCATCGCATTGCTAAGCATGATGGTTTTCAGTATGCTGTTTACTTCTTGCGACAACAACGATTCAGAAGGAAGCGCAATGACGATTGCAAAAGTATTTTTAGAAGATGTAAACTCATCTGTGCCAGATAGAGAAGTGAGTTTTGCCCGTTTGGGACAGCTATTGCGTATTGAAGGTTCTGGATTTGCAGGATTAAAAAAAGTATACATTAACGGATATTCAACCTACTTCAATGTTGTTTTTGTTTCTAATAATTCGATGCTTGTAAGCGTTTCTGCAGATACGCCAATTTCAGATGCAGATCCGTCAGTACGAAATACAATTCGTTTTGTAAATGATTCTAACGAAGTAACATTCCCTTTTCAAATTCGTTCAGGAAAACCTAGTATCGTAAGCATGTCGAATACAATGCCAAATCCGGGAGAAACCATTATTGTTTCGGGAACAGGTTTGACAGAAGTAAGTAAAGTAGTTTTCCCAGGAAATGTTGAGGTTACAACAGGAATCGTTTCAGATGAAGAAGGAGAATCATTTACCGTTGTAGTTCCAAGCGGAATTTCAGATTTAGGAGGTTCAATTTATGCAGAAACATCAAATGGAGGTGTTTATTCTCCAACATATTTTAATTTCAAAAAAGGAATTATTTTAGATTTTGACGGACTTGGGCAGCACAGTTTCTGGGGAACACCACCAGCTACAGGAATGATTTTAGGAACAGATTTAGAATCGACATCTATAGGAGCAGGAAATCTTTCACATGGTAAATATGTACCCCATCGTCCATCTCGCATCACGTCAATTGCACCAGCTACAGGAAGAGCTACAGAAGTTTGGACAGGAGGTACAGGTGTAGATAATTGGAGAGCACAATTAACACCTTATATTCCAGCAACTACTCCGCTTGATAAAGTAGCATTTCAATTTGATATTTATGTGCCAGATGCATGGAAAGACTCAGGTTATTTAAAAATATGTACCATCAATAATTTTAATGCAGGAACATGGTCTGGAGGTGTGTATAATTATATTCCTTGGCTAGTAGACGGAAAATCTGTTCCTTTTCAAACTACAGGATGGACTACTATTACAATTCCGCTGAACAAATTTTATCAATGGTCTAAAGAAGCTGCAACATTTGAAACTGTTTTAACTTATCGTGAAACGGCAACTTATCAAAATTTTGGTATTTGGTTCGAAAATGCCGATGTAAAAATGAAAGATGTTCTAGGAAATACAAGCGAAGTAGAATTCCCTTCAAAAGCAACTTCTGTAAAAGTATACACAGACAACTGGAGAATTGTACCGTTAGACACGCCAGTTTACAATGATTTTAACTAACCCAACAACCACAAAATGAAATATAAATATATCATACCAATTATAGCTTCATCACTAATGATTTTGTCATCATGCGATGATAATTTGATGGAGTGGGGAAAAGACCCAGAGCACGGAGAAGTAACAGGAGCTGAACTTCCGCTGGCTTTAGTAGAAAAAATAGGCCGTTACGAACCGCTAAAAAACTATTCTGATTTTTCTTTAGGAAACGGAATCGGAATCAGTTTGTACATGAGCGATGCAGCCTACAGAAAAATCGTAAACGAAAATTTTGACGAAGTAACGCCAGGCTACGAAATGAAGCACGGAGCAATGGTAAATTCTAAAGGAGAAATTAATTTTACCAATGTAGATGCCTTCATTGCAGCAACAAAAAGCGCAGGCTTGAAAGTTTTCGGACACACTTTGATTTGGCATTCGAACCAAAATGCAAGTTATCTAAACAGTATTATTGCCCCAACCGTAATTCCAGGTTCAAGCGGAATAAATGTTTTAGATCTAGCACCTGTTAAAAACGGAACTTTTACAGGTTGGACAAAATATAATTCAGGTAAAGGAATTGCAACAGTTGCGAATCTAGGTTTAGCTCCAAACACACCAGCTATTCAATTAGAATCTAGTGCAACTTCTTCTTTAGCTTATAATTTACAATTAACATCTCCTACGGTGCCTATCGTAGCGGGGCATAATTATGAAATTTCTTTTTACATCAAATCAGATGTAGCAGGAAAAGGACGAATTTCTTTTGATGCAGATGCCTCATTAAAAAACAAATATCCTTATAAAGATTGGATGAATACAGGCTCAGAAACCGAAGCTTTTGCTACAACTTCATCATGGAAACAAGTTAAAATTAAATTGGCCCCAGGCGATTTTCAAGCAGCTGCTACAGGTTTTAAATTTAATATCGATTTAGGATATTTGCCAAATGTCACTTATTTGGTAGATGTAAACACTTTAGCAGTTGTCGATCTTGACGCTGTCGCAGGCCCAGTTAATTTAGTTTCTAACGGAACATTTAATTCAGGAATAACAGGATGGAGTAAAGCTAACGGAGCAGCAGATGCTTTAAGTGCTGCAACTTCTGCCAATGCTTACGAAGGAAACGGAGCAATGAAAGTAGTAAATGCTGTATCTGACGCAGGAAACCAATGGAAAACACAAATCCAAACAACTTTTACTTCTCCATTAGTAGCAGCAAAAAGTTATACGATTTCGTATATGATTCGTTCTGAAGCTGCAGGTTCAGTAAGATGTTCAACAACACCATCATCAAATGCAAGTTATCAAACGGATCAAGCAACTACAACGACTTGGAAGTTAGTCGAATGGAAAATCACAGCAAAAGGCGGTGAAACAGGTTTTGGTTTTGATTTAGGAGGAGCCGCAGGAACTTATTACATCGATAATGTTTTGGTAACCGATGGTACTTCGACTGGTGGAGGTGTTACAGCTCCAATTACAATTGAAAAAACAGAAGCAGAGAAAACCAAAATCATTACTGATGCAATGACCGATTGGATTTCTAAAATGATGACACATTACAAAACAAGCGTTTTCTCTTGGGATGTGGTTAACGAACCAATGAAAGAAGATGGAACATTAAGAGACGGAACAGAAGGCGATACGGCTACAGACTATTTTTCATGGGTAAAATATTTAGGAAAAGATTACGCTGTAACGGCTTTCAAACTAGCACGTCAATACGGAAATGAGACAGATAAACTTTTCATCAACGATTTCAACTTAGAATCGAGATTAGACAAATGCGATGGAATAATCGAATATGTAAAATATATTGAAGGAAAAGGCGCTACAATTGATGGAATCGGAACGCAAATGCACATCAGTTTAACTACAGATAAAGACAAAATTGTTCAGATGTTCCAAAAACTGGCGGCTTCAGGAAAACTGATTAAAATCTCAGAATTAGACATCAGATTAGGAACTGCTACACCAACAGTTGCACAACAAGCTTCTCAAGCAGAAATGTACCAGTATGTTATTGATATGTACAAAAAATACATTCCTGCAGCACAACAATACGGAATTACGATTTGGGGAGTTTCAGATAATTCTAAAGAACATGAATACTGGCTTCCAAATGAATCTCCAAATCTTTGGGATGCAAATTATGTTCGTAAACATGCTTACAAAGGCGCAGCAGATGGTCTTGCCGGAAAAGATGTAAGTTTAGGTTTCTCAGGAGAGTTACAAAAACCTTAAATATTTAATTAGTAATATGTCCATAGTGCAAATCTGAAAAAGGGTTTGCGCTATGGATTGTTTATTTTCTTAACTTTTACAGCTCAAGATTTTTAGAGCAAAAACAAAACAAAATGGCTTTCAATCTTAAAACAAACCCGATAAAAGTTTTTACCAAAAGCAAATTGTTTCTCCTAGCACTGCTAACGATACAGTTTGGTTTTAGTCAAAACATACCTCATCTACAAAAAACAGGAAACAAAACACAGTTAATCGTCGATCAAAAAACATTCTTAATACGAGGCGGAGAATTAGGAAATTCCTCAGCAACGAGCATGGAAAGCATGGAACCCATTTGGTCTAAATTGACCGATATGAACCTCAACACGGTTTTAACTCCAATTTATTGGGAATTGATAGAACCGCAAGAAGGCAAATTTGATTTTCAGTTAGTTGATGATCTAATTCTTCGCGCGCGAAAAGAAAACTTAAAACTTGTTTTTCTTTGGTTTGGATCTTGGAAAAATAGTATGTCGAGCCACGCGCCTGAATGGGTAAAACTCAATCAGAAAAAATATCCGAGAGTTAAAGACGATAAAAATAAAAGCCATGAAATTTTAACGCCTTTCAGCGAAAATAATCTTCAAGCCGATTTGAATGCTTTCAAAAAACTGATGGCACATATTAAAGATTTCGATCAAAAAGACCAAACCGTGATCATGATTCAGGTTGAAAACGAAATTGGAATGTTGCCAACGGCTCGCGATTATCACGCTTTAGCGAATGCTGCATTTCAGAAATCAGTTCCAGAGGATTTGATCAAATATTTAGAAAAAAACAAGCAAAAACTAGTTCCAGAATTTTTAGAAATCTGGAAGAAAAACGGATTCAAAACCAAAGGAAACTGGGAAGAAATTTTTGGAAAAGGATTGCATACAGACGAAATTTTTATGGCTTGGTATTTTTCTAAATTCACCAATATTATTGCCAAAGCAGGAAAAGACGCTTATCCAATTCCGATGTTTGTCAACGCCGCTTTAAACGCTCCAGAAAAAAAGCCAGGACAATATCCAAGCGCAGGACCATTGCCGCACATTATGGACGTTTGGAAAGCAGCAGGAAATTCGATCGATTTTTTAGCGCCAGATTTCTACAATCCGTCATTCAAACAATGGAACGATTTGTTTACTCGTCAAGGCGATCCGCTTTTTATTCCAGAACATCGTTTTGATGAAACAGCACCTTTCAAAGGATTGTACGCAATCGGACATTACGAAGCAATCGGATTTTCTCCGTTTTCAATAGAATCTGTCGCCGATGCTAAAAAAGAACCTCTAGAAAAAATTTACGATTTGGTAAAACAGCTAACTCCGACAATTGAAAAATACAAAGGACAAGGAAAAATCGACGGCGTTTTGTTAGACAAAGAAAACAACACGCAGATTATTAAAATGGGTGATTACGAATTTACATTCAAACATGATTATACCTTAAATTGGTCTGACGGAGCAAAAGCAGAAACTTGGCCAATGTCGAGTGCGATTATTATCGAAATGGCTAAAGATGAATTTTACATTTCAGGATCAGGAATTGTCGTTACTTTTAAACCTTTGAAAGAAAATATAAACGCAGGAATTCTAAAAACAGATTTTGGTAAATTCGAAAATGAAGTTTGGAGAACGATAAGACATTTCAACGGAGATCAAACGCATCAAGGAAGACATTTAAGAATTTCTGTTGGCGACTACGAAATCCAAAAAATAAAATTATATACTTATGAGTAATGGTTTTTTCTTCTGCCACGAATTTCACGAATTGGCACTAATTTTTTTCTAATTATCTTCAATAACACAAATTAAAAAATTCGTGTTATTGCAGTATTATAGACAAAGAATGGATTAGTGTAATTAGTGAAATTCGTGGCGAAAAAAAAAACAAAAACAATATATATGAAGAAAATATTTCTAGCATTTCTAATAACCTTTAGCATCAATGCTCAAATAAAACTTCCGCGACTTATTAGCGATGGAATGGTTTTACAGCGTGATACCAAAGTCAATATCTGGGGTTGGGCATCGCCAAATGAAAAAATAGAACTCGATTTTAAAGGAAAAAAATACAATACAACAGCCGCTCAAGACGGAAAATGGTCAATTCAGCTTCCATCGCAAAAAGCAGGTGGACCTTTTGAAATGACCTTAAAAGCATCCAATACAATTGTTTTGAAAAATATACTTTTTGGAGATGTTTGGCTGTGTTCAGGACAATCAAACATGGAACTTCCAATGGATCGTTTGAAAGACAAATACAAAGAAGAAATTGCAAAATCGACTAATCCTAATATTCGACAATTTTTAGTTCCTGACGAATATTATTTCGCTAAAGAAAGAAACGATTTTTCTTCAGGTTCTTGGGTTGAAGCAAATCCTATAAACGTTTTACAATTTACAGGAGTTGGCTATTTTTTCGCTTCAGAAATATACGAGAAGTATAAAATTCCAATCGGTTTAATCAATGCCGCTTTGGGCGGTTCTCCTGCAGAATCTTGGATCAGCGAAGAAAACATTAAAAAGTTTCCAGAATATTATCAGGAATATTTGAAGTTTAAAGATGGAAAACTCGAAAAACAAATCGATGAAAACGATCGTAAAGTCAGTTCAGAATGGTATAAATTATTGAACACGACCGATATTGGACTCAAAAATAAATGGGCAAATTCGACTGATGTTTCGGATTGGAACGAAATGCAAATTCCAGGTTATTGGGCTGATGGAGAACTCGGAAAAACAAACGGTTCTGTTTGGTTTAAAAAAGAATTTGTTCTCGAAAAAGTAAAAGAAAATCAGGCAAAATTAATTTTAGGACGAATTATCGATGCCGACTCTGTTTTTGTAAACGGACGTTTTGTTGGAACAACTTCGTATCAATATCCACCAAGAATTTATTCTTTTAAAGCTGATATTTTAAAAGAAGGGAAAAATGAAATTACCGTTCGAATCATCAACAATTCTGGAAAAGGAGGTTTTGTAACCGATAAACTTTATGAGCTGATTATTGGCGATAAAACCATCGATTTAAAAGGAACTTGGAAATACAAATTAGGTTCAAAAATGGAACCGCTTCCCGGACAGACTTTCGTGCGCTGGAAACCTGTAGGGCTTTATAATGCGATGATTGCGCCATTAAAAGAGTATCCAATGAAAGGTGTTTTATGGTATCAAGGCGAAGCCAATACAAGAAAGCCATTAGAATATGGGCCTTTAATGGAAACCTTAATTTCCAACTGGCGCTCACAATGGAAACAGGAAAAAATGCCATTTTTATTAGTGCAGCTTCCAAATTTCATGGAACCAAAAACAGAACCAACAGAAAGCAATTGGGCAGCTTTGAGACAACAGCAATTAAATACGTTGAAAGTTCCAAATACAGGATTGGCGATAACAATAGATTTGGGAGAATGGAACGACATTCATCCTTTAGATAAATATGATGTTGGAAAAAGATTGTCGCTTCAAGCAAGAAAATTGGTTTATGGCGATAAAAATGTAGTTGCTTCAGGTCCGATTTTTCAATCTATGAAAAAAGACGGAAACAAACTGATTTTAAGTTTTTCTGATATTGGAACAGGATTTCAAATCAAAAACGGAACTGAGTTAAAAGAATTCGCCGTTGCAGGTTCAGATGGAAAATTTGTTTGGGCAAAAGCATTAATCGAAGGCGATAAAATTATAGTTTGGAATGATGCTGTTTTAAATCCTGTAAAAGTGCGTTATGCTTGGGCAGATAATCCAGTTGAAGCTAATTTATACAATAAAGAAAACTTGCCTGCTTCGCCTTTTGAGGCAGAGTTGAGGTAGTTTTTTAATCTCGCAAAGACGCGAAGTTGCAAAGTTTTTTTTCTTTTTAAGTAACTTTGCGACTTCGCGTCTTTGCGAGAAATTCTTTAGGCTTAATAAAACTTCAGTTCAAATTCTCTACCAATATTTTCAAGAAAGCCGTAACCGCTTTTTTCTCATAAACTTCCTTCAAAGAAATAAGCATCGCGGTTCGCGTCATGTTTTTACCGCTTATCGGGATCGCATACAAATCTTCTTCGTTTTCAATTGTAGTTTTCGTTAAAATCGTATGCCATTTTCCTGTTTTAATTAATTCTAATAAAGTCGGAATATCATTTATTTCAATCGTAACATTTGGATGCAAATTGCTTTTTTCAAAAGCCTTGCTGATAAATTGAGTTGTACTGAAACCGCCAGCAGGCATTGCAAGAGGAAGCGTGCTAATTTCTTCAAGCGAAATGGTCTTTTTATTTTTTAAAGAAGTTTCAGAAGACGTAACCAAAGCCATTGGCGAAGTAAATAATTCGAGATATTTAAAATGTGCTTCAGAAGCAATTTCTTCGAAAGTCAGAATCACATCAAGCTGAAAATGATTTAGTTTATGAATCAATTCCTGTGAAGTTCCAAAGATAATTTCGAACTGGATTTTGGGATATTCAGAACTGAATAAAATCAAAGCTTTTGTAACGACATGACGTAGCGCATACGTAACGCCAATTGCGACTTTTCCAGTTTCGAGTTTATTTAAATCTTTTAATAATTCGAGTCCGTCAGAAGCTTTGTTGACCGATTGTTGTGCGTAAACGGCAAATAAATCTCCAGCTTCTGTCAACGTAATTCTTTTCCCGATTCGGTTAAAAAGCGGCACTTGAAGTTCGTCTTCCAGCTGTTTTATTTGTTGTGATAACGTACTTTGACTGATGAAAAGTGCCGAAGCCGCTTCGGTAAAATTCAGTAATTCTTTTGCTTTCAGGAAATATTTTAGTTGACGAAGTTCCATTTCTAAATCGGTTTTATCGATTGATTATATCGAAAAATAAGGTTTTACAAATATAGAAATTCTTAAGAACTTTGCTTTGTTGTAAAATTAGAAGTAAAACAAAATGGAAATTATAGCTTTACAAGAAGGAAATTATATCGTCAATTCTCAAAAAGAATTTCAGCTTTTAACAGAGAATACAACCGAAATGGGTTTAAAAATGGCCATTCAACCTTTTCTTGTTATTACAGATAATGATGTTATTTTAATAGATTTCGGTTTAGGATTTGTCAATAATGGCGTTCCGTTTATTCATGAAATGCTGAGAAAAAATAATATCGAACCTCAACAGATTACTAAAATTCTGGTTTCGCATTTGCATAAAGATCATATTGAAGGAATCGGTTATTTCGAAAATAATCAATTCGTTCAAAATTTTCCAAATGCGAGAATTTATATTCAAGAACGAGAAATAGATTTCGCTTTAGAACAATTGCAAAATCCGTCTTACGTTCCTGAAATATTAAATGAACTGAAAAATTTACCAAACGTTGAATTATTAAATGAAGACAGCGGTAATATAACTGACGAAATTTATTTTGAAGTTACAGCGGGACATACCAAATTTCAACAAGTATTTTGGATTAAGGCTGATGACGAAATTGTTTTTTACGGAGCAGATGATTTACCTCAAAAAAGATATTTAAAATTTCCTGTTGCTTACAAAACAGATTTCGACGGAAAACGTGCCATGGAATCGAGAAAAAAATGGGAGCAACAAGCTAAAGACGAAAATTGGAAAGTGCTTTTGTATCATGATATGAAAACACCAATTTTAGATTTTGCCGAAGAAAGAAGCGATTTGGAAAAAGCGAGTTGATAAAAAAGAAGTTAAATAGAAAAAAGAAGCAAGAGGCAAGATTTCTATTTTTGAGTTGAAAAAAAGAAGCGAGAGGCAAGAAGAAAGATACTTGTTTATACTTTAAATAATAAAAGGAAAATTCAGATTAAATTATTTAGTCTGAATTTTTTTTTAGCAGAAAATAGAAGAAACAAAACGCTTTTTACTTTTTCTTCCAAAGAAGTACGCAGAATTGAGAACGCTTTTGTAATCTGTGCTTCAACCGTTTTGATGGAAACATCCAAATGTTCTGCGATTTCAATATTGGTTAAACCTTCTTTTTTACTTAAAATAAAAACTTCTTTGCATTTTGGCGGTAAGTTTTGAATTTCTTTGTTTACTGCATTCAAAACCCTTTGAAAAGCTTCAGAATCTTCTTCCTGAACAATTCCGTTTAAAGCATCGTAATATGATTTTTCTAGCGAAAATAAAGACTGGTTTTTTCGATACAAATCGATAAATTCATTGTAAACCAGTTTATAAAGAAAACTTTTTAAAGAATGATCTGTTTTTAATCTCGTACGCTGTTCCCAAACTTTAATAAAAACATTCTGTACGATATCTTCGGCGCTGTAAACATTCTTAACCAAGCTGTTAGCATACACACAAAGTTTATGATGATAGGTGTCGATAAGATACGTGTAAGCGCTTTCATCTCCATTTCGTAGAGACTCAATTAGAGTAATATTATCGCTGTAATCATCAATCTTCATAAAAACAAATATATAAATTAATAGTTTTTGAGGTCAAAAAGTAAACTGAATTTGATCAAATCGACCTTTTTTTTGCCTTTCTATTTGAAAATTATTACAAATAAAAAAGGTACAAAATGCAAATATAAATCTTTTATCTTATAATTTCTACTGAGTTAGTCGAGTTTTATTGAGAGAAAAGACTTGTCAAAAATAAAATATTCATGAAAATGAAAAAAACTTTATCAAATTGTTAGGGTTTTGTTTTTTGGCTTCGTAATAATATTAAAAACGACTAAAATGACAGTGAAAAAGTCAGAGCGACTAATTGTTAAATTTATCACAAATCAGGCTTCTCAGGAAGAAATTGAGGAGTTAACTGCGTGGTTAAAAGACGAAGAGAATCAAATTGTATTTAAGGATTTTGTGCAAACCAATTATGCAATTGATTCTACTTTGAACACTTTTGATTCGACTGAAGTTAGAAAGCAGCTTTCAGAACGAATCAATAAAGAAAATAATGTTTTTTATAAAAAGAGATTTTCATCTTATTACAAATATGCTGCGGTTTTAGTTGTGGCTTTGGGAGGTTTTTATTTCTATAAAAATTCAAGTTCAGAACAAGTTAAACAAAATGTTATCGTGCCGAGAGTGGACGAAATTGTTTTACAATTTGGTAACGGAGCATCTGAGAATATTGATATTTCTGAAGAAAAAAATGTTACAGATAAAGACGGAAATATCATAGGAAAACAAGAAAAAAACAGATTGGTTTATAATAAAGCTTTTGCTGAAGGAGAATTGGTTTACAACACTTTAAAAATTCCGTACGGGAAAAAATTTGATGTGCAATTATCAGACGGAACTTTGGTGCATTTAAATTCTGGAACTTCATTTAAATATCCAGTTCAGTTTGTCAAAAATAAAAACAGACAAGTGTATTTAACTGGTGAAGCGTATTTTGAAGTTAGTAAAGACAAAAGTCATCCGTTTACAGTAAATGCGCAGGAAGTTAATGTTGAGGTTTTAGGAACTAAGTTCAATGTAGACTCGTATAGTAATAATAGCAGTACTGATGTTGTGCTGGTTGAAGGTAAAGTTTCGCTTTACAAAGATCAGAAAACAAGTGAAAATCAGGTTTATTTAACGCCAGGTTTTAAAGGTTCGGCTCCAAAAGGGCAGAGCGAAATTAAAATCGAACAGGTAAATACCGATTATTATACGGATTGGGTAAAAGGAAGTTTGGTTTTTAAAAATGCTTCGTTTGATGATATTATCAAAAAGTTAGAACGCCAATACAATGTGACTTTCATCAACAGAAATAAAACACTTGGAAGAGAAATTTTCAATGCTCGTTTTGATAATGAACCGATTGAAGTTGTCTTGAAATATTTCAGCGACAGTTATGCGATTGATTACAATATTGACCAAGATAAGATTACAATTAAATAAAGATAAAAAGTAGAAGAAAGAAGCAAGAAGAAAGATTGGAAAAACTAAAATCTGTAATCATAAATCTAAAATCTAAAATAAACCCGCCTATGTAACAAAAATCCAAAATGAAAAGGATCGTTATAAAAAAACCGGAAAATGCGCCAACATTTTCCGGTGGAATATCGGTCAGTTAATTAACCAACCAACATTAAAAAAAACATTTAAAAGTATGAAAAAACTCTTGAACAGAATCAGGTTTGATAAGCCTTTTTTGAAATTTGATTTGAAAATGAAATTGACCACATTATTTCTGCTAACTGCCCTAACAGTAATGCACGCCGGAACCACTTATTCTCAAAAAAACAAGATCTCTTTTAATGCGAGCAACATGACTGTTGCAAAAGTGATTGAGAGACTTGAATATACTACAGATTACAGATTTGTATACAATGTAAGATCTGTAGATTTAAACAGAGTAATCGACGTAAATGCATACGAAGCTTCAATTGAAGTTATTTTAAATAAGATTTTTAATAATACCAGCACCGATTTTAAAGTCTCTGGAAACCATATTATTCTGACGCCTAGAAAAATTGCTGTAGAAAAACCTGAAGAGAAAAAACCTGTTGCCGATTTTATCGTAAAAGGTAGAGTAACAGATGAAAAAGGAATGCCTTTAGTTGGTGCAGCGATTTCTGATAATGGCTCTGGAAGAGGTGTAAATACCGATTTTAATGGTGAATATCAGATTATTGCGGTAAGCAGCGAAACGACTTTGGCTTTTGCATATTTAGGATATGTAAGACAAGAAATTAAAGTTGATGGCAGAAGCGTAATCAATGTTGTTTTAAAAGAAGATGTTCAGGAATTAGAAGGGATTGTATTAAAAACAGGTTATCAGGAAATTACTGCAGAAAAGGCAACGGGATCTTTCTCAAGTTTAAAAGCAAAAGAGTTTCAAGAACAACGTTTAAGCAGTTTAGATAAAATTTTAGAAGGACGTATTGTTGGATATCAGGATGGAAAAATTCGTGGAACGACATCTATGAATGCTAATGCTATGGCTCCGTTATATGTTATTGACGGTTTTCCAGTTGAAAATACTAGATTGACGCCTTATGCGACTATCGAAGAGAATCTACCTAGTTTAAACTTAGAAGATATTGAAACAATTACGGTTTTAAAAGATGCCGCAGCTTCTTCTATTTATGGTGCTCGTGCCGCAAATGGAGTTGTGGTAATTACAACGAAAAAAGCAAAAGCAGGTAAAACAAATATTTCATTTTCAAGTAATTTAACCGTTACACCTTACCGAAATTATACTGGTAATCTTACTAGTTCTGCTGATATTATTGGTTTAGAAAGAGGATGGGCAGACGGAAATCCAAATTTGAAAACTGCTAATTCGGCTACTTATGCACAGTCTTTATTGAATAATGCTGTGTTTACAAGTTTAGGAATGCAGACTATTCTAAATGGCTATGCAGGAAATATTACGCAAGCAGATATGAATAATCGTTTGAATCAATTGGGTTCTCAAGGTTATAAATACTACGATGATGTAGCAAAATATGCAAAACGCGATCAATATTTTATGCAGCATAATCTTAGTTTAGGTAAAGCGAGCGAAAACAATACTTTTAATGCATCGATTACTTATAAAGACAATCAGCTAGAAGATAGATATTCTGAAAACCAATCGGTTGGAATTAATTTGAAAAACTCAACGCAAATAAACCACTGGCTGTCTTTAGATTTAGGAACGTATTTAAATTACGGAATAGGAGATACTCAGTATTATAATCCTCTTAATCCAACTACAATACCAGTTAATCCGGGTTATAAATGGCAACCATATAATCAGTTGGTTAATGCTGATGGAACCAATTTTGTTTCGACTGCTGCTTCTCGCTACAACAATTTCACGCTTAATTCTATGCAGACTTACGGTCTTTATAACATGGACATTACGCCAATGGATGAATTAGGAAGAAATTTAACTGAAAACAAAAATTTCTTAAACAGAACGTTTGCTAAGTTTAATGTGAAGTTTAGCCATGCGTTTACTTACAATGCAATGTTCCAATATGAATTTGCTTCAGATCGCGCAAGCCAATTATTTGATAGAGAATCATATTATGTGAGAAGCAAAGTAAATGGTTTGGTGACAATTGTGAATAACAAAGCGGTTTACAACTTGCCTTATGGAGATATCATTAAAGAAACCAATCAGTTTTCTAATGCTTATAATTTCCGTCAGCAGTTGAATTTCAATCAGACTTTTGCTGAAAAGCATGATTTTTCTGCGATTGCCGGTATGGAAATCCGTCATTCTAAACAGGAATATAATGATAACACACGTTATGGTTACGATGCGCAAGCTTTATCTTTTACAGCTATAAATCAGGCCGATTTATTAAAAGTATATGGATCTGTTTTTAATGGTTATATGTCACAAAATGATTTTGGATTAGAAAAAGAATTGCAAAATCGTTACGTTTCTGTTTACTCAACAGGAGGTTATACATATGACAAAAGATATACATTATCAGGAAGTATTCGTTGGGATCGTTCTAATCTTTGGGGAACAGACAGTAAATACCAAAACAAGCCAATTTGGTCTGTAGGTGCGGGTTGGAATATTAACAATGAATCATTTTTTGATGTTGCGTGGGTTGATGCTCTTAAACTTCGCGGTTCTTATGGTATTGCAGGAAACATTGCTAAAGATTCTGCGCCTTATTTAACAGCTTTTTATTATGCTAATGCTAATGTTGGAGGAACTTATGGAAGTGTTGGGAAACGACCAAATCCTGAATTATCTTGGGAAAAAACAACAACAACCAATATAGGTTTAGATTTTTCATTCTTTAAAAGCAGATTAAGCGGAACTCTAGATTTATACAACAAAAAAGGTCAGGATTTATTAGCAAGCAGTCAAGGAATTCCAACGGAAGGATTTGGTTATTCTACCTATTATCTTAACAACGGAGAAATGACAAACAGAGGTATCGAAGCTACTTTAAGAGGAACGATTGTAAAAACGCCTTCTTTCTCTTGGGATGCAGCTGTTTTGTATGCCTATAATAAAAACAGAGTAGATTTTGTAAATGTAAAAGCTCCTGTTTACTATTTACAGTTAGATTATCCGCAGGCTTATCCTAGAGTTGGAACAAGTTTTAACAGCATTTATGGTTACCAATGGGCTGGTTTAAGCAATACAGGAATTCCGCAAGTTTACGATGCTTCGGGTACAGCGGTGAAATACAATCCTGGACAATTGGATGCAATTAAAGATTATGGTTCGACAGTTCCTATACACAGCGGTTCTTTCCATACCTCAGCAAATTATAAAAACTTCTCACTTTCAGCTCTTTTCATTTATGAGTTAGGACATAAAGTAAAAAATACATTCCTTCCAATGTTGAGCAACAATTACAATGGAGCACTTGGTGGTTATGTAACAGATATTACACCGGTGAACAACAATATTGCAAATCGTTGGATGAAACCAGGAGATGAGGCTTTTACTAATGTTCCAAGAGCGGTTTACGAATATGAAGCAGATTTTAATTCAGAATCTCGCACTATTTATTCTTATGCAGATATCAATATTTTGGATGCATCGAATCTGAGATTGAGCAACATTTCGTTAGCGTATCAAATGCCAAAAGACATTATAAAAAGAGTAAAATTAGACGGAGTACGATTCAATTTGAACGCAGAAAACGTATACACTTTTGCTAAAAGTAGAGATGCCAAATACATGTTAGGCGGTTTCATATCTCCAAGTTTTGTGATGGGCGTAAATGTTAATTTCTAATTTATAAAGACTAGACGATGAAAAATATATATAAAAAAGTAGCGTGCTTATTGGCTTTAGGATTGACTTTGGCATCTTGTGATGATTATTTGAGCGATGTGCCAAAAGGAGCAAAATCGCCAGAAACATTAGCAGATTATGAAGCTTTTTTGCGTGACGAATACAATACAAGATTAGATATCTTGGGTGTAAATCATGTACTTAATGACCAATTTGTAACAGCTGCTTCATTAACCAGCAATAGACTGTATAACGCTAATTATATGTGGGACGAAAGTGCAGATCGTATTGCATTGAAAGTTTCAGACGAATCATATTATTATACAGCTTATAGCGGAATTTCAGCTTTTAATTTAATTATTGAAAATGCACTTTCTGCAACCAAAGCGACTGAGCAAGAACAGAGAATAGTTTGGGCAGAAGCAAAAATAATGCGCGCCATGAACTTTTTTTACGTAACTAATTTTTATGCAGATACTTATGTAGCTTCTACGGCGGCAACAAAATTATCAGTTCCGTTAATTACAAGTGCCAATATTAATGCGCCAAGCAAACAGGTAACTATTCAAGAAATGTATGATTTTATTCTGAATGATATTAAAGAAGCATTGCCTTATTTGCCTAAAGTTTCTCAAACCGCTTTGCACCCAAATTTAGGAGCTGGTTATGCTTTTTATTCAAGAGTTTATCTGCAGATGAATAATTATGCAGAAGCTTTAAAATATGCAGATTTGGCATTAGCAGAAAATAATAAATTATTTGATTGGGTAGCGTTTTACGAAGCTAATAAAGCGATTATAGATGTGCCAAATTCATACACAACTGCTGTATCTCCAATGGGTTATAACAATGTTGAAAACTATGTTTTTAGACACGGATCAAATCGTTCTTTAGGTAGAGAGCCAAGTATACCAGTAGAAAGAGCGGCACGTTTTGAAACGGGAGATTTACGTTTAAAATCTCGTTGGAAAATAAGAACTGTGGGTGCAGATACTTATTATTATTCAATATTATCAGGAATGTACAATTTCGGCGGACTTACAACTGTTGAGGTTTATTTAATTAAAGCCGAGTGTTTGGCACGTGATAATAAAATCAGTGAGGCATTAGCAATTTTAAATGCCATTCGTAAAACACGTATTCTTCCAGCATCGTATCAAGATATTGCAACTACAGATAAAACAACTGCTTTGAATGCTATTTTCAAAACAAAAAATAATGAATCTGTACAGACTCTGATTCCGTATGCAGATGCAAGACGTTTAAACGCAGAAGGAGTTTATAAAGTTAGTTTTAGCAAAGTTGTAAATGGAACGACGTACACATTATCTTCAGATTCTCATTTATGGACATCGCCTTTCCCACAAGGAGCAACGCAAAATCCAGGAAACGGTACAATTACACAAAACGTAGACAAATAATAATCTAAAAGCTTCCCGATTAGATTTCCCCGAAAGGGAAGCTTTTTCTAAAATATCAATCAAAATAATGAAAGCAATTCAAAACAAAATTTTAGGATTCTGTCTTTGTTTGTTTATGGTTTCCATCAACATTCAGGCACAAAAGAAAAAAGTAGCGACAACACCAGCTTCTTCTTATACAATTGAAGGGAACATCACTGGTTTATCCGAAGGAACAGCTGTAAAATTGGTTCCGGGCGCAACGCATTCATCTGAACTTCCAGTTGCTGAAACGACATTAAAAGATGGGAAATTTACTTTCACAGGAAAATTAAAAGAACCTCGTTTTTTCTATGTTGTCTTTGGTAAAAGCAAAGGAAATATTTCTGTAATGGTCGAAAATTCAAAAATACAAATTGCAGCGACTGGTAAAGTTTCAGATCAAGAAGGAGAATGGATTAGTTTTAAAGATGTAACAATTAAGGGTTCAAAATCACATGATTATTATGCGAAAGAAACCACTTTTAAACAAGAATTAGAAGCTGATTATGTAGAATATCATAAAGGAACTGAAAAAATATCAGAATTGTATGGTAAGGCAAGAGTTTCTGGAAATAAAAAAGCGATGGATTCAATCGGAAATTCTCCAGAATGGAAAGCATTCGAAGCAAAAGAAAAAGCATTTTTTACAAAAGTAGAAACAAAAACTTCTGAGTTAATTGCAAAACATAAAACCAATTGGTGGGGACCCTTTTTTATGATGACTTCATACAGTTATTTTACTCCAGAACAAAAGCCAATTTACGAGCAGTTTTCTGAAGCTGCGAAGAAAAGCTACTACGGTCAGATTGTAGATAAAGATTTGAATCCGAAATCTTTAGTGGGAACTAGTATTGCCAATTTCGGATTAAAAGATAAAGACGGAAAAACGTTTAATGCAAAAGATATCGTATCAGGAAAAAAATACATTTTGGTCGATTTTTGGGCTTCTTGGTGCGGTCCATGCCGAAAAGAAATTCCGAACTTAAAAACAGCTTACGCTGAATATGCTCCAAAAGGATTTGAAATTTTAAGCGTATCAATTGATAAAGACGAAAAAGCTTGGCAGAAAGCACTTGGACAAGAAAATATGCAATGGCACAATCTTCTTGATGATGACAAAGTGAGTAAATCATTTAACGTAAAAGCAATTCCTGCGACTTATTTAGTAGACGGTAAAGGTGTAATTATCGGAGAAAATTTGAGAGGCGCAGAATTGGAAGCTAAGTTGAAAGAACTTATGAAATCTTAAGTTTTTAGTCTCGGTTTTCAGTCTCAGTCTCAGTCTCAGTGAAAACTGTAAACTGTGACTGCAAACTAAAAAAAACATCGCAAATTATTAAGTCGCAGTTTTCAGTCTCAGTCGCTGCAAAAACTGTAAACCGCGACTGAGACTGAAAACTAAAAAAAATATAACAAACAAAAAAATATAACATGAAAAGTACAATTTTAAAATCTAGCCTATTCGCATTAACAATGGCGACGGCATTTACTTCTTGCACGAAGAAAGAAGGCTATACAATTAACGGGAAAATTGCAGGATTAGATAAAGGAATCGTTTATCTGGAATATGCAGACGAAAAAGGAGATAAAAAAATAATCGATTCTGCTGAGGTAAAAGAAGGTGCATTTACTTTTACTGGAAAAACAGGAGAGCCTTTATTTCATACCGTTAAAATTAAAGGACAAGAATATGGAGCGTATTTTCTTTTAGACAATGAAGATATTGCAATCGAAGCAAAAAAAGATTCTGTTTTTAAAGCGAAAGTAACGGGCGCTACACAAAACGGATTCTACAAATCATATTACGATAACGAATTCAAAAAAATTCAAGAAATCGCAGGTCCAATTTACAAATTATCAGATTCATTGACACAAGGAGGAAAAGTAAAATTAACTCCAGAACAGCAAACGATGATGGATAAAAAATGGAAAGATCTTGGCGCTTTCGCGGATGATTTGACAGACAAATTCATCAAAAAGAACAAAGACAATTTAGGAGGAGCTTTAGTAATTGAAGACCGAATTGTGTCTTACGGAACTCCAGAAAAAGTAAAAGAATATTATGGAATTTTATCTCCAGAAATTCAAAAATCATTCTACGGAAAAAAATTAAAAACAACAATTGACCTGAATGACAAAACAGCAATTGGCGCTCCAGCATTGGACTTTTCTCAAACGGATATCAACGGAAAAGTAGTGAAATTATCAGATTATAAAGGAAAATATGTTTTAGTAGATTTCTGGGTATCTTGGTGCGGTCCATGCCGAAAAGAAAATCCGAACGTAGTTGTAGCTTACAAAACTTATCACGACAAAGGATTTGATGTTTTGGGAGTTTCATTAGACGATAAAAAGAAACTTTGGGAAAAAGCAATTGAAAAAGACGGTCTAACTTGGACACATGTTTCTGATTTAAAAGGATGGCAAAATGAAGCTGCTGTTTTATACGGAGTAAAAATGGTTCCAACAAACTACTTAATTGGACCTGACGGAAAAATCGTAGCTAAAAACCTTAGAGAAGCTGAATTGCAATCTAAATTAAAAGAAATTTTCAGCAAATCATAAATTAGTAAGCAGTCGCAGTTTTCAGTCTCAGTTCTGAAAACTGCGACTGCGACTGAAAACTCAAAAAAAATCTCTCAAAAAATGAAAAAATACATCTTTCTGGGCTATTGCTCATTAGCTTTCTGCGCCCTTGTTTCAGCGCAGGGTAAATCTGTAAATTTTAAGAAAATAAAAGAACTAGGCGGAATTGAAGAATATTTATATCAGCCTAACGGAATGAATGTTTTGCTTTTGCAAGACAATGCTTCGCCAGTTGCAACGGTACAAATTGTATATCGCGTAGGTTCTAAACATGAAGTTTTAGGAAATACGGGTTCGACGCACCTTTTAGAACATTTAATGTTTAAAGGAACGCCAAGTTTCAACAAGAAAAACGGAAAAACCATTACCGATGTCCTTCAAAATACGGGAGCACAATTAAATGCGACAACTTGGTACGATCGTACGAATTATTTTGAAACGCTTCCAAGCGATAAAATCGAATTGGCCATTCAAATTGAAGCCGACAGAATGCGTAATTCTTTATTGTTAAAAGAAGATAAAGAAGCAGAAATGACGGTTGTGCGCAACGAATTTGAGCGAGGAGAAAACAATCCGAATAGTTTATTAGACAAAGAAATTTGGGCTGCAGCGTACATTGCACATCCTTATCATCACTCAACAATTGGTTGGAAATCGGATATTGAAAAAGCGCCGATTGAAGTATTGAAAAATTTCTACAATACGTATTATTGGCCAGATAATGCGACTTTAACCATTATTGGAGACTTCAAAAAAGAGAATGTTTTTGAATTGATCGAAAAGTATTTCGGGAAAATTACAAAAGCGCCAAACGTAATGCCTCAGCCTTATACGGAAGAACCTCAGCAATATGGTGCGCGTAAAATTACAGTGAAAAAACCTGGAGAATTGGGCGTTGTAAACAAAGCGTATAAAATTCCTGGAGCTTTACACGAAGATCTTCCTGCGTTGAATATTTTGGCTCAAATTATTGGCGTTGGTCCTTCAGCAATTTTAAACAAAACTTTCGTTGACACTCGTTTAGGAATTTATTCGTATGCAGAAGCAACCAATTTTAAAGAAGTTGGACTTTTTACGATTGGGGTTGGTTTTCCAACAACTTCAAAACATGAAGATATTGATGCTAAAATCAGTGAAGTTGTAGCTAAAATTCAGAAAGAAGGTGTAACTCAGGATGAAGTAAATAGAGTTATGGCAAAAATTAGTGCGCAGACTATTTTGGCTCGTGATGGTTCTGGTGTAATTGCTTCACAATTAAACGAATCCATCGCTGCTGGCGACTGGACAGATTATATTACAGGAGTTGACCGATTGAAAAAAGTAACTCCGGCTGATGTTTTACGCGTTGCAAATAAATATTTGGTTGAAGATCAAAGTACAACGGGATATTTTATTCCAAAACAATCTGGAAACCAGAATAATGATTCAGCGAAAGCGAATAATTATATGCCAGAAAATGGTCCGTTTTATTACAGACATTCAGATGAAGGACATATTCACGAAGATACGGCATCTGCTTTAGTTTCAACAAATAATATAAAAGAAGAAATTGCTGCTGCAGAAACTTTAATCGATAAATCGGCTTCAGCTTTTAAAAGAGAAAAAGTATCTGGAATTGATGTAGTTTCGGTAAAAACTTCAGCAAAAGATTTCGTTACGGTTGCAGCAAGTATTTCGTTAGGAAATTATTCAAGCGAAACTAAAAATGATGTAATTCCAGCTTTAACAGCATCAATGTTGTCAAAAGGAACGACATTAAACGACAAGTTTAAATTCTCAGAAAAACTTCAAAAATTAGGAGTTACATTAAATGTAAATGCTTCGACTTTTAAAATCAATATCGGATTTAAATGTTTGAAAAAAGACCTAGATCAAGTAATTACTTTATTGGCAGAAGAATTGAGAAATCCGTTGTTTGATGCGAAAGAATTCGAAAATCTTAAACAACAGTTTATTGGAAATACGCAGCAAGATTTGAATGATCCAGGCGAAAGAGGAAGCATTGCTTTATCTCAGGCAATTTATCCAAAAGGAAATCCAAATTACAGCTTAAGCGTAGAAGACAATATTGCGAACATCAAAAATGCAACTTTGGATGAAGTGAAAGCTTTCCACAAAAAATATTTCGGAACAGCTTCAATGCGTTTAGTAATTGTGGGTGATACAGATGGAGCAAACTTAAACGCTTCATTAAAAAAATCATTCAAAAATTGGAATGGCGGAGTAACTGAAAAATTAAAATTTGAAGAAGCTACAAAAGCTGCAGCAAAAACAGAAGTAGTAATTATTCCTGAAAAACCAAGTGCTGAATTGTATATCGGACAATTTACAGGTTTAAAAAGAGCCGATGCCGATTATATTCCATTCTACATTGGAAACTACACTTTAGGTGCAGGTTTCGCAGGACGTTTAATGCAAACTGTTCGTGATAATGACGGTTTAACGTATAACATTTCTTCTGGTTTAGGAGGGAATATCGAAACGGGCGGTTATTGGTTTGTAAACGCTTCTTTCAATCCGAATTTGTTCCAAAAAGGTTTGGATGCGACAATGGTTCAGGTTGATAAATGGGTAAAAAACGGAATCACAGCTGAAGAATTAGAAAACAAAAAAACGAACTTAATCGGAAGTTTTAAAGTGGGAATGTCAACGACAAACGGAATGGCGAGAACGATTTTAAGTTTTATCGAAAGAGGTTTAGAACCAAGTTACATCGATCAGTATCCAAAAGATATTGACAAAGCAACTTTACAGCAGGTAAACGATGCAATTAAGAAATACATTCAGCTGGATAAAATGATCATTATCAAATCTGGTTCGCTTGAGAAATAGTTTTTAGTTTTTAGTTTTTAGTTTTCAGTCTCAGTCACAGTTTTCAGTCTTGAAACTTCAACTTTGTTAAAGTTTCAAACTTTGACAAAGTTTGCGACTGCGACTGAAAACCGAGACTGAAAACTAAACTTTAATAGTCGTCTTTCATTATTTCATTTTAGAATCTGAATTAGTAAGCCATTTTCTGTGAAAGACCAAAAGAGCTGTTTTGCCGACAGCTCTTTTTTTTCAAAAATTTAATCCAAAAACAATGAGAAATACCATAATTACATTCCTGTTATTGATCTCGTTTTCCATGTTCGGACAAATGTACAATCCCGTAAAATGGACGACAACTGTTGAGAAAATTTCAGATAAAGAATATGTTTTAAAAGCAAAAGCCGTAATACAATCAGGCTGGCATTTGTACGGACAATATATCGAAGAAGGCGGACCTTCGCCAACGGCTTTCACTTTTAAAAATCAGCCGAAAAAATTCGAATTAATCGGAAAAACGACCGAAGACAAAGGACACGAAACGGTTGATAAAATCTTCGATATGAAAATTAAATATTTCGAAGATAAAGCGCTTTTTACACAAAAAATTAAATTCATTTCAGATGATATTTCGAATATTTCTGCAGAAGTAGATTTTATGGTTTGCGACGACAGCAACTGTTTACCGCCGTCTACAGAAGAATTGACTTTTAAAATTCCGAGTGAAAAGAAATTGGCTTCTGCCGAAGAAACTGCAATCTTAAAAAAGGATTCTGTCATAACTGAAGAAAAATCTGTTTCTCAGATCGAAGAAAAAAAAATCAAAAGGAGAAATTTCAACTTCATCTAAAAAAACGGAATCACGAGGATTACTGACTATTTTTATTTTAGCTTTTTTATCGGGATTTGCTGCATTGTTGACACCTTGCGTTTTCCCAATGATTCCGATGACGGTAAGTTTTTTTACAAAACAAAGTAAAACGAGAGCTGCAGGAATCAGAAACGCGATGATTTACGGAATTTCAATCGTAATTATTTACGTTTTATTAGGTTCAATCGTAACAGCAGTTTTTGGTGCCGATTCTTTGAATGCACTTTCAACAAATGTTTGGTTCAATCTGATTTTCTTTATTTTATTGGTTGTTTTTGCGTGTTCATTTTTGGGAGCTTTCGAAATTGTACTCCCAAGTTCGCTAGCCAACAAAGTAGATTCACAAGCCGATAGAGGAGGACTGATCGGGATTTTCTTTATGGCTTTAGCTTTAGCGATTGTATCATTTTCATGTACAGGACCAATCGTAGGGACTTTATTGGTTGAAGCTGCTTCAAAAGGCGGAATCGCTCCAATCGTGGGAATGTTAGGGTTTTCGATTGCAATTGCATTGCCGTTTTCGTTATTTGCTGCTTTCCCAGGTTGGTTAAACGCATTGCCAAAATCGGGCGGATGGTTGAATACGGTAAAAGTAGTTTTAGGATTTTTAGAATTGGCTTTGGCTTTCAAATTTTTATCTAATGCCGATTTAGTTTTACAATTGCATTGGTTAGAAAGAGAAGTTTTCCTTGCGATTTGGATTGCCGTTTTCGGAATGCTGGCTTTTTATTTATTCGGAAAAATTACGTTGCCGCATGATTCTCCATTAAATCATATTTCGGTTGGAAGATTAGGTTTCGGGTTAATCGTTTTAAGTTTTACGATTTATTTGATTCCCGGACTTTGGGGCGCACCGTTAAAATTAATCAGCGGGTTTCCGCCTCCAATGCATTACAGTGAATCTCCAAACGGATTAGGAGTTTCTGGTAATTCTGAATTGAAAATCACAGGTTCATTGCCAGAAGGAGCAGAACACGGTCCGCAAAATATTATCACTTTCCATGATTATGATAAAGGAATGGAATATGCGAAAAAAGTTGGAAAACCAGTTTTATTAGACTTTACAGGATATGCTTGCGTAAACTGCAGAAAAATGGAAGAATTAGTTTGGTCAGATCCGAAAGTTTTGGGCGTTTTAAACAACGATGTAGTTTTGATTTCGCTTTATGTTGATGACAAAAAGGAGCTCCCAGAAAATGAACAATATGTTTCTGAAACCACTGGAAAAAAGATTAAAACCATTGGAAACAAATGGAGTGATTTACAGATTAAAACCTACAAAGCAAATGCGCAGCCATTTTATGTAATTGTCGATCATAATAGTGCTAACTTGACAGAACCATCTGCTTATAATCCTGATATTGAGGAATATTTCAATTGGCTTCAAAGCGGGATTAAGAACTTTAAGAAGTAAATAAAAAACCTCCAAATTCAATTTGATTTTGGAGGTTTTTGTTTTTTAAGCGAGTTTTAAATCGTATCGTTCTTCAAAAAAAGTTTTTCCCCATTCCTGAACTTCTTCAGATTGAGTAAGTTCAAATCCCATTAACTTATACATTTGAAGCGCTTTGTCCTGTAAGTTTGTGGTAAGCAGGAAAACGTTTTTAAATTTTTTCTCTTTACAGAAATCTACTGCTTCAGTTAAGAGTTTTTTACCAATTCCTAATCCTCTAAAAGCGGGATCGAGAAGAAACCATCTCAGTTGTGCCTCTTCGTTTGACTGATGTACAATCGCCACACATCCTACAATTTTATTGTTGTATTCCGCCATCCAAACACGATCATTTTCTGGAGAATATTTTCCTAGAAAATCATAAAAAGTCTTGATTACATATTTTTCAAAATCTGTAGAAAAATTATATTCTTTACCATAAATAGCGCCATGTAAATGAATAATATAGCCAATATCTCCTGGAGTAATTTCGTGTCGATATGTAATTTCTTCTCGAGCAATTTTATTTTCTATTAGCAGATTTCTTACGGTATTCATGGAATCGACTAAAATCTCTTTTTCAGAATTATTTAGTTTCTCGATTTTACCTTCAATCTTATTTTCAGATTTAGCATTTAAAACGCTTAATAATTCATTTCCAGAATCCGTAAGTTTTATATTGAAAGCACGTTTGTCTTCTTCAGAAGCAATTTTTTCAATTAGATTTTCTTTTAAGAAACGTTTTAAGATTCGGCTTAAATATCCTTTATCTAGATTTAGAATTTCAGTGATTTTCTGGGCTGTTATTGTTTTGCTTTCGCTGATTTCATATAAAATTCTTATCTCGGTTAAAGAATATTCGCTATCCAAATAATGTTGACTTAAAATATCTAAATGGGCGGTATAAAATCTGTTGAAACTTCTAATTTTTGAAGTTGTGGTATTCATGATTTGAAATATTGTATTGTTGAAGTGCAAATATATAAAATTAGTTGCTTTTGTCAACTATTATTTTGAAAAAGTTTTGAAATTTTGAATTGCCTGGAGAAATTAGAAAAAACAAAAACCTCAATATTGCTATTGAGGTTTTTGCTTTTTTAAACAGGGTTAAAATCATAACGTTTCTCGTAAAACGTTTTTTTTATTTTTTGAGTTTCTAGATTTGAAGATGCTCAAATCCGATTATTTGCTTAATGTCTATTATTGTGATTTTTTTCATCATATATAAATAATTGTTGCTCCTCTCGATTCAGATGCATAGACTAAATCACCATCAGGAGCTCCTGAATCAATAGTCTGTGTTGCAATCGACACAGTAATTGTCGCACCATTTTTTATAGAAGAGAAATTAGAGTTATTCTGAGAACTTATTCCCAGTTGAGTCAATAAAGGAGCATAAAATGTTTTTAAACTAGTGCAACTACTACAAAGCCTGTATCCTGTTACAGTTCTAAGTTTAGGTAAATTTATATTTTCTAGTAGAGTACAGTTTTCAAAAGTACCTGTATTGCCTCCGACAGATGCAGAATTTAATGTGATTAATTCTGGAAAATCAAAGTTTTTAACTTTATTCATGCCTTTAAAACACCCTTCGCCGATACTCTGTACTTTAGGAGCGATAATGGATGTTATTTTTTCGTTATTAAAAAAAACGGCATTGCCTAATGTGAGACAGTTTCTTAACTCTGATATGGACTCTAAATTTGTGGCATTAAAAAAAGCATAAGTTCCAATTTCTGTAATTAGATAATCAGTATCATAATAATAAGTCACTGCTGTATTAGTAAAAAAAGCTAAACTTGCCATTGTATAAGTCCCCCCTGTAATTGCAAATTGTATATCATTTCCAACAATAGAAAATCCTTTAATCCTTGATACTGAAATTCCAAGTTTGCTAGCAATTAGAGCTGGGGTATTGAGAGTAGCAGCAACACCACCTATAAATGTATTTGGTTTTATTTTTTGCTTTCCAAAAATTGTTTTTCTTAATCCCATAATTATAGACCTAAAATCATTATTGAATGCTGTCCTTCATTTTGCATGAAAGTAAAGATCTGTTTTTCTCCTACTGTTGGAGGTGTTCCAAATTCAAATGTTTTGGGAGCTGTAATAGACCAATTTAATGTTGTTCCTAATTTTGTAATTCCTTCGAAACACATTCCTGAATTAACAAATGAATTTGGAATTGTCAGTATTCCAGTACCGGTAAATTTTACCGTTTTTCCATGCCAAATATCTTGAACAGTTGCAGGTAATGTTACATTTATTTGATTTGAGACGTCTTGTTTAGTAGAAAAATCAATGTTTCCACTTCCAAGAATTGACTCTCCATTAACCGTTTTTAAATCTAATACTGACGTTATATCGCTAAACTCCAGTTCGCCACGAGTGTTTGTCGTTAAAATTTTATCAGGGTCATTTGTTTCTAAGTCGGAGACTTTTATTCTGTTGTGATTTGTGTTCATTTTTGTACTTGTTGATTAAATAGTTTTTTTAGTGTAGCAACTATTTTAAAAAAACAAATTCTGCATTAGATTAAACTTGCAAGAGAAACATAAATTCAAATGTGATGAAATAGATGCTCTTTTGCTTTGTTAAAAAAACTAATGCAGAATTAAGTCGAAAGTCTGATAATCTTAAGAGGGAAATTTATCTTTAGTATATCATATTTTAATTGACCTCTTTTATAATTTGGAGTTACAATTTTATTTGTAAAAAAGATGTAAAATCAATTTTAAGGTCCTCAGTTTATTTTTCGTTTTTATAAATTAATAGCTAATGAAGTAACATAAATAATTTTGCATAAATTTTCTCTAGTTAGAACTGTTAGAAACTTAAAAAGGCAAATTATGGTTAATTTTAATTGTAAACTCGAATTTCGATTGTAGTGCCATACATGACGCTATCTGTATATGCTGATGTATCTGATTTGACTGTAGTGATTGTGCATTCACTTTCACTTGTTCTTGCACCATTTGTTACAATTCCACCAAATGAACCAGTTATAAAAAATGCTGTCTTATTGGCCGTAAATGCTCCAGATAAATTTGCTATATATAATCCTGCTGAATTTCTGGACCAAACGGGTAAACCGCCTAAAGTATTTTCTAATACGGTTGCAACTGGTGCGTTGGTGCCAGATTGACTTAACAAAGCAGTATATACTTTATAAGGTCTTGCACTATTTTGTACAAAAGCAGTAGTTGCAATTTGTGTAGTATTTGTTCCCAGAGTTGCAGTTGGAGCTGTAGGAACTCCTGTTAGTGCAGCACCTCCAGTAAATGTATTGGCTACAATATCTCCCGTTTTGTTAACCGTATAAGTGTCAACTCCATTGTTTTGACCTCTATAAAGAATTGCATTAGATCCGGTAATTCCATTTATCTTAATTCCTGATCCGGTTACAAATGTAGATTTTAAATTTATCAGTATACCATTAGCCCCTTCTGTTTCTATTTTATATCCGGTAGATGCTGCAGCAACACTAGTGGTAACTGCCGTACCTCCAGTGCCAGTGGCATCAAAGATAGCTCCTACACTGAATGTATTCGATCCAGAATTTGTTCGTATGCCATTAATTAAGGAAGGATTAGGACCATTGTCAAAGGACAAAACTCCTCTTTTTGTTTGATTACCACTTAATAAAACAGAATTGTTCGAAACTGCTGAAGCAGAGCTTGCAACAAAAGCAGTTGTTGCTAATTGTGAAGTACTTGTGCCGATTACTGCTGTTGGTGCCGTAGGTACTCCGACAAATGTTGGTGATTGTACGTCAGCTTTTGAATTCCATGAAGATTTTTCTGCGTCTGATACAAATCTGTTACCGGAATCTTGAGTAATGATACTGGCAGGATGATTTACAGGATGTACATAATTTGAAAGTGTTGAAAGACGTGCAATTTCGGAATCAGAAAGAAGGCTTTTGCCAGCAATTTTATCAACTTTATTGGCTTGCAAAATTTTCCCCATTTCAGCCGATAAAGCTTTAGTAGTACCTCCAGTACTTAAATCATTTATTACTATTGTACTTAAAGAATTGTGGATAACTTCAATCGCATCTCCTAATTTTTGAAGTGTATCTAAATCGATATTATCTGAAGCAAGTAATTCGCTTGTCTCATCAATTAAATCTTTTAAAACTTTTCCCTGCCTAGCATCCAAAGCTTTTCCTTCTTCTGTATAATCTAAACCATTGTAACTGTCAATTTTAATATTATCAATGCTGTTAAACTCTAGTTCGCCACTGGGATTTGTAATTAAAATTTGATCGGGGGCATTTTTTTCTAAGTCGGCGACTTTTATTCTGTTGTGATTAGTATCCATTTTTTGTTTATTTATATTGCTATGTATTTGAAGTATTTCTTTGGAAATGATATACACGTAAATCCAAATCCTACATTCTTTTTTTGACTAAAGATTATTTGAAGATCAATTTCAAAAAGAATTTTTTTGTAGAATCTGGATTAAATACTTGTAACGTTTTTAAAAGAAGAAACTATTTTTATTCATTAAGTTGACGTTCTACTTTAATTATCATTAGGGCGATGCTTGTTTGTAATTATGTGTTAAAATTCCATTTGCAAAATAGGTATGGAATGGATTCAAGGTCATCGGATAGATATTTCGTTTTTCTAAATTCACAGTTACATTAGTAACAGGAATAATTTCGTTGTCTATCGTATATAAATTATCTCCAACTGCTATATCTCCTAAAGGAATAAATTTCCAATAACCATTACGCTGAATTAATTGCAGGTGAGTAGGAGTAGCTTCCAACAAACCATCATTAATGATAATTGTTTTGTCAGCAACTTGTTTTGTAATTTTTGTAATAGGTGATATAATTCTATTTTCAGATAAATATTCGCTTGACCATTTGTACAATTCATCAGGAATATTGGTATCATTAAGTGTTTCAATTTCTGCTGAAAGCAATAGTTCGTCAAGTGTAAGTTTTTCGATTGCTTTTTTTGTTCCGTCAGGTAATGTGATTAGAGTACCTTCAACAAAACACCCTCCAGGGCCGCCGCCGCCATAAGTTGGAGTGATTTCACATGTTCCAGCCATATTTGCATGGTTCTGTACATTTGCAGCTAACCACGCATTTGCTTGTGCATTAGCATCTGCAAGACTTACGGTAGAAAAAAATTGATTTGGAAGAGCAGTAAGTGTAACTGTGCTTCCACTTTTTCCTGTTCCGCAGTCATTTTTTTTTGCGCTTAATTTTTTTCCTTCACTATAATATCTTATGCTAGGGGCACATGTTGCAGTATCTAAAACGGGTGCAATATAATCAGGATCTGTAACTACATTTGGTTTAGTTGGCTGTCCTGTTGAGCTCCCATCATCAACATAATATAATTCGAGTGCTGCAAAAGATTTGTATCCTGTATTTCCCATACGTTTGTTTTTTAATATTTAATTACGATTTGTCCTGTAGACGAGTCTTTGATGTAAGTAATGTATCCTAGATTAGTAACAGCCTCAATGTTTTTGGCCAAATTGGTTCCTTGGATTGGTACTTTTTTAGAGAAGTTCTTTTTATCTACCAAAGTTCCGCCAACATTAATGATGTCATAACCTGATTTTTGCATTGTACCACCGAGATAGGTAACGATCTCTATATCTATATTTCCTGTTCCGACAGTCCTATACCATGAGCCTGCCATTCTTACCTGAACGGTATTCAAAGTAGGATAGTCTCTTGTTATTTTACTAAAATTTACAAGACAGGCTTCAACACCATTTGCTTGCGTATTATCACCCGCCCACATGATATAAGAATCTGCGGCTAGGGCATTTATTGGGATTTCGTTATTAAATCCGTGACCCCAACCCATCCATTTATTGTCAAGAGAAGTTCCGGAGTTTACAATTCCAGTATAAGTGTCGAAATCTTGCCCAGCTCCTAATGCCCATTTGTATCTAATAACCATGTAGTTAAAAGGGGATAAGTTTACATCAGGTTCAATAACACAAGACGGATTTACTCCTCTCCAGGCGGTAATTCTGCATGAACCTAGGTTATTGGCATAGGCCTGAACATTTGCTGCTAACCATGCATCTGCTTTTGCATTGGCATCTTCGACACTTACTGTCGATACAAACTGGTTAGCATTTGCAGTTAGTGTAACGGAAGTTCCCATGACTCCGGCAGCGCAATCATTTTTTGCCGCAGTCAATGACTTGGCTATATTGTAATATTCCATACTTTGTTTATAATTGATTATGATTTGTCTCAACTTAGCGAAGGATTGCCTTGAGCAAAAACTAAGTTTGATGAAGGTGAAAAGCCATTTTTTACGCTTTTGATTTCACCTTTTTAAAATGCTATTAATTTATTTTATCGCTGAAAAATTGAATTTTTATAAAAAAACAATAATTAAATGAAGCAGATTGTCTTGAAGTAAATAGAGGAAGAATATGATGGAAGTTTGTACTTATTTTGTACAAATAAATTGGCTGTAAAAGCTAATAAAAGTTAATAGGAACCACGTCAGAAAGGCTGGTAAATTTGTGGTTCCTAAATAACTATTTAAAAATTATGATCAAGAATTATTCTTGTTCTTGCTTTACGATTTCACCAGTTTCAATGTTTACACGAATATCTCCGTATTCTTCTTTAATGGCTTTTTCCAATTCATTAAAGTTTTGCTGTTGAATGGCAATCTGACTTAAAATATCTGCTTTTTGAAACTCGTATTGAATAGACAATTCTCCCAACGATAATCTCGCTTTATCCATAAAGGCATTAAAATCTCGTAGTTTCTTTAATTGTTCTACGTTGATTGTTTTTGCTTCTTCTTTATTGATTTTTGTATTTTCCATTTTTTATTGTTTTAATGTGTTTTTTTATTGTTTAGAAATTTATTTTAATAGCAAAATACTTAATGAGCTTACTTTTTTAATCATTAATATTATATTGAAAAGAAGCTATAAAACGAAAGTTATCTCCAGTTGCATTTGGCGGTGATACTGTAATTAATCTTGCTTTTTGACCAGATTGAATTTGCACTTCTCCTGCGTAGAATATAACATTGCTACTTGGAGAAACACTACCGTAACCACACATTAAAGAGCTAGTACCTGCTCTATTGATTGGAAGGCTAATGTCTAAGAATGTTGCAGATGATACTGAAGTTACTGTTCCATATGCAGTAACCATCACAGTTACTATATCACCAATTTTTGTGTAAGTTGCTGATTTTAATATCATTGAAGAGCAATTGAGTGCAGGAGTTAAAGTAGGAGTAAAACTTCCAGAAGATGAAGAAGTGCCTGCAGAAGTAGTTACAGATCCATCTGCCATTAAATATTGAGAACTTGTACCGCCTGATTTAACAAATGATGTAGCCGTTATAGAAGTAGGATTATTTGTTAACGCTATTGTTCCTGATTGATTTGGAATTTTTAAAACTGGGGCCGTTGTACACAATTCCGTACTTAAAGAAGCAACATTTGCAGTACTCAAACCAGCAGCACTTGAAAATGTAAAATGTCCAGAAACTCTTCCGATAAAAACATCTACTCCTCCAGAAGAATAATTGTAATCTGTTGGAAACCTTAAAGCATAGTTAAAACGCTTTACCCCTCCAATTGTTTGGTCTGTTGTCTTGTCTACATAGTTACTATTAGCACTTGTAACAAAAGCAGTTGTTGCAATTTGCGTTGTATTAGTACCAGCTGCAGCTGTAGGAGCAGTTGGTATACCTGTTAATGGAGCTGATGCTAAATTTGCCTTTAGATTCAATGCCGTCTGAGTAGCAGTAGAAACTGGCTTATTCAAATCGCTAGTATTATCAACGTTAGAAAGACCAACAGCTGTTTTATCAAGAGTCTGCCAAGTTTTATCGCCTCTGAAATATTGAGCAGTAGTTCCTGTAGCAATAGTGTTTTCTTTTCCTGACAAGTCAACCTCACCACCAATCTTCTTCTCAACCCCATCACTTCCCATTACATACAAATCAGTAGTTCCGTCTGTTTTGGCGTATAATTTTGCATGACCAGCCATTGCCGTTGCAGAATCAGAAGGTGCTAAAGTTAAAAAACCATCCGTAATATCAGCTTTTTCGTTTAAGGTTGTAAATGAAGTTCCAGATACGTTTCCGTCGTGTGTAATGAATGCTTTTTCGACTTGGATTTTTTGAACACTGATGGCTTTTCTATTATTATTTTCAGTATTCGTGTCAAAAGTTGAAGTAGTAGCGCTAGAACTAGAGTTTTGAACTAATTTTAAACAGTTTGCACTATTGTTTTTGGTGATGGTTAAAACATCTTCTACAGAATTATTGTGTGTTAATTTTAAAGCTCCATCTCGCTCTTCATTTCCTTCAATATGAATTACTTTCGTGTCATCTGCGTATGTTGTAGGATCAAGAAAACCATCTCCTTTTACAAATTGCGTACGTAGACCGCCAGCAGTTACAAATTCTTTAGCTGTTACAGTTCCTTCAGAATCAATTTTAGCTTTTACAACATTATCTTTTGAAACTTGCAAAGGATCTCCTGTTGCTGTTGAAGAAGAGTTCACTTGTAAACCAGCTCCAGCTCCAGTGTTTGATACTTTAATACCAGTTCCCGCTGCTGTATTTTGAACCGAAATACCGCTTCCAGATCCGCTAACTGTCACGTCTAATACTTTTGCGCCAGCATCGGCACCGCTGTTTGTTAGTACAATTCCGCTTGTTGAGGTAGGAGTGGTGTTGTTGAAAGTCAGGATTCCGTTTTTGGTTTCGTTTCCTGAAGTATGTAAAAAACTTGTAAAGTCAATTTGTTCACCAGATCCGCCTCCTGGATTTGGAGTTAAATTTTTATACCAATAATCGACTTCAATATTTCTATTATCAATGTTCCCCGAAAAAGTGATTTTGGCCATTTCGTAATTGATGATGTAATCTCCATCATTTCCTTGGCCTTCTTTCTCCAGCAATAATTGTCCGTTTTTAAATACTTTAACACTATAATTAATTGGTGCATATTGTAAAGTAATGGTATTGCCAACAAAATTGTCAAAATGCTCTTTAAGAGGCATGTAACTATTTCCTGTAATGATTCCGATATTTTGTAAACCTGCGCGTAAAAGAGCAGGAGTTACATAATGCAGGTTATCGGTTCCTGTTTCGACCATTTGAAAATCGGCTTTGTCTTCGTCTTTATGGATAAAACTATTAAAAACCTCCTGAAAGTCTCCCTGCGACGGAATATCGCCGTTTTCGAATTTGTAGCCAATGTTAGTTCTGTCTGTTGCCATGTTGTTTGAAATTTATTTTTCTTTCGTAAATATTATTTTTGATTAGCTTGATTTTGAATCCCAACAAATAATTTTGTTGGGATTCATTTTAGAATTTATAGGGTTAGAATTTTTTCTTCACTACTAAACATGCCTGAAGAATTTTCAGCAAGTACTTTGAAATGATGGTAAATTCTTTCATCATCAGCATTTTTAATAGTTAATTCGTCGGTATTCAATTTGGTATCTAGTAAAGCCAGTGTCACTACGTTTTCATTTGAAATTTTCTCTTGAATTTTATCCCAGTTTCCTTGATTATTCATTTTGTACAAATGATATTTACCATTATGAACCGTTTTCTCCCAACTGAATACAATCGGTTTCAATACAGATTCATTTTCTCCAGTTGGAACGCCAGTAGCTGTTAATTCTGGAGATTCTGGAGCAGCAGTATCAGCAATAACTGTGGCAGTAATTTTTGATGGCTGAGATGGTGTGTAATCAATATTGATAATTGGGTTGAGATCAGTCGAACTCGGATCAGCGTATTCAATTTCTCTTGAAACAGTAATTCTATAAAAAAGACCATCACCAAAAGGAACACTTTCTAAATCTTCAAATTCATCATAAACCGTCCAAACACTATTAAAATCAGTAGATAAAGTATCCTCATTAATCAGAATTTCTTTGACAGGAGTCATCGTTCTAATCGATTGTGCATCAAGCATGTTTTTTGCACGATAGATATTAATTTTTCTAATGTTGTATTCTGGTTTGTAAGCATTTAATTCGATTTGAATAGAAGGCTTGATTCCTAAAACCTGATTTTCTAAAACAGGCATAATTCGCTTAATCTCTGGTGTTTGAGGCGGACTTGAAGGAACTAGTTTTACAGGCCCTAAGAAAGTGCTGAACTCACTGAAATTCATTTTAATATCCATCTCACGAACACCGTAGAAATAAATGTTTTGTGAATTACCGTCTAGATTAAAATCAGTAAACTGCGTTCTAAACTCAGCCGCATCTGTGATTTTCATCATTGGCGCTATGTCCAAATCAGGATGAGGATATTTTAAAACATTACCATTTTTGTCTTTGATGGTTTGCTTTTTATTAACCGGCACATAGTCATTATCATTAATATATTCATAAATAACAGGCACTTCGGTTAATGGCACAAAAACGGCATGAACAACTTGTTCAATAAAATGAATAGCCAATAGATCTTCCTCAATTCCTGCTGTTTTAGGAATAATAATTTGATTAAGAGCAGTTAGAGCAGTTACATCTGGAACATTTTGTTTTTGTGTTAGATTATGCCATTTGATAAATTCATTAATCTCTCCTCTTAATAATTCACTGTCAGGAACAGGGAAACGGTAGTTTTCTTCAGAAACGCTTGCAGGAGGATAAGTTTCATAATTAGCCTTATTTTGCAATCCGTTAAAGCCTAAGAAATTTTGCCATCTGTTAGCGAAATACTTTTCATTATTTCCACCAAGTTTACTTAGTTCTTCACGAATTTTAGTAATTGTGGCTGTTTCATACAAAGCACTTAATAGCGCTTGATCATTTGCCCTGTAATGCAACATTCCGTAAGGTTTGTGCGTATATCTAGTTGTGAATGTATATGTTGATCTGTTGAAAAAATCAGGTCTTGTGGCATACAAAGCTCCTTCTACATCCTCAGGTTTTACAGGTTCTTCAATTCTAACTGCATACATTGGAGTTGGCGCACTAATTTTAGAATCATAATTGTAACCATTTGAATGGCTGCTAATTCCGAAAATTGAATAATGCGTATTTTCTCCTTCTCTTGGCTGAATGCTTTCTTTTGTAATTCCGTTTGAAGAATCAGCAAAAAGATATACTTTATAACTTGGATAATAATTTACTTTCTGTTGTACATTTTCTTGAAAAAGGATGTGATCATAAGTCGGATCCATTTCTTGGCTTCCGTCTTTTTTAATTTTAAAATTAGGATCATTGACAATTAACACTAAATCCTGGTCTGTACCGATATTGTCTACACGAACAACTTTAAATTCTTTTCTAGATTTTACCGGAATAGGGTTAGAGCCTTCAAAACAGCTTGTAGTAAACAAACGCACAGTTCCGTTCGTCCATTCAACAGAATGTCCATTGTTTGCATTGAATTGCGGATGCTGAGCTAATTTTAATCCTTTGAAAGTAAGCTCATATAAACCAAAATGTTTTTTCTCTGTACTAGGAAGTGGAATTGGATTTCCATCGTTATCCAATACATATTCTCCTTTCGAATCTACCTTAAAAGCTTGCTCCAGAAATTTTTTAATTTCTACTTTATCATTCCAAATTCCGCGAGTTTTTTCTACCTGTAAAGTGTCATTTCCTTGACTGTCTTTTTGTGAAACAATCTCTCTATGAACAGTTTTTAAAGCTTGTGGTACTTGAACCTGAAAACCAATCGGACTTGGCTGTCTCCAGTTTGCAGGTGTTAGCATATTTTCAACTAAAGAACATAATTCGTTAACTGGTTTTTTGATTGGCTTAATCTGTTCAGAATCAATTGTCGCGTTTCCGTCAGAAAGGCTTTGACCTACTTCTTTTTTAAGGACCTCGATATTTGCATAATCAAATTTTTCATTTTTCAAGAAAACATCAATATTCTGAATGATATAATTTTCATCCCCAACAGTTAAAATACCTCCGAAGAATCTATTCTTATTGGCATTAGTTAAGTTGATTTTAATGTCTTCGCCACTACTTAGAATTTTGTATTCGTTAATTGTAATAATTGAGGTAAGTTCATTTGATAAACTATCTGCAATGTTTGTAATTTTTCCATGTTCAATTTGAGGAAGACTATCTCTGAAATAAAGTTTGAAATAATCGGCAAACAGCTCTTCATTATCTGGATAAATTTTATTAGAAAGTAAAGCATCCTCTTTGGTCATGCCGTCCGGAATACTGTAACTTAATAATTCCTGAGCAGAATAATATTCAAAAAGAAGTCGGATGTAAGTTTTATCAGCTAGTGACTTATTGTCTAAAAGAGTTTTCAGTTTAACTTGCTCACTCATCGAAGTAAACATCAACGGATTTTCTTCTGTAATTAATAAAGAATTAATTCCAGTCGGAGGCATTAACGTATTATTCGGTTTAATGTGAGAAGTAATTTCTAATTGTCTTCCAGATGTTGCTCTCGAGAAAATGTTAATTCCATAACCTTGATATACATACGTTTGCAAACCTGTTTTTTCTTGACGAACATTCAAAAATGATTTTCCAGACTCAGGAATAATGATCGGAGAAGGCTCGAAAGAAGCAGTTGCTAAGTCTTTGGTAACGTTAGAATAGGCTGTATCAGAAGCTAATTCTGGCTTTTGCCAACTTAATTCTCCTTTAAATTTATAATCGACTCCGGCATAGATTGGGAATGTAAAAGTGCTTCCGTCAAATTCGTCTGTAGAATCAAAGAAAGAAGTATTTACACTATAATCTGCGATGTCATTCATAAACAAACTCACATATCTTTTCTTTCCATCAAAACTATATCCATTCGGATCTGTAATTTTTGCTGATTGATCGTCTTCATCAGAACCTGCGTTAAGTCCTGGTAAAAATTTACTTAATTGTACAGGAAGAGGCAAACGTTCTGTGTTTACAGAAGTTGGAATGCTCATAGAAAGATGCTGTACTTCTTTAGGAGCTGTACCGCCTTCTAAATTCTTAAACGTAACATATTCAGTTAAATAGATATATTCGCCAGAAAGAACGGTTTGATCAATATCGATGCATCCTAAACCTAACATTCTCGCAATATGATAATCATTTGCGGCAATGTTCAATAAGTCAAGATTAGAAATTTCAGTTGAATTTTCTTCAAATTTTGCTTCTTCTCCTGGTTCAGGTTCGTTGGCAGGAATATTCTCTTGAAATTTGATCGTTTCTTTTGCGGTCGGATTTGTACCATCACGACTTAGTTCAATGTAACTTTCAATAACTTCTTTGATGTTTTTATCATCGTCATCTGTTGGACGTTTCCATTTATCTTTGTAGTTATTTACGTTTACATATTCTCCATCATTAAATTTTAACCATTTTCCGTGAACAGCATTCAGTTTTGGCTCTAATTGCTCAAAAGCTTTAGAATCAGTGGTAGTTAAAGCGTATTTTCCTTTTAAATCCCAATTGCCGCTTGTATTTGCGTTTTGGATAAAATCACCATAAAATTCAAAATTGATTTCGTTTAAGAGACATTTATTTGCTTTAAAACGAATGCTTCTCCCGTTTTCGGATACAACACGAATTGCATTGACTTCTGCCGAAGAATAGTTTTTACGATTTGTAACTCTTTTTGATGCTGCAATACTGTTTTCAGCTACAGATAATGTTTCTAATTTTACAATGCTAGAGCTTTCTGAAGAACCAAATTTAAGTTCGGCAGCAAAAAACAATTCGGTTTTGTTTTCAACCTCAATGATTTCGTTTCCATAAGCTTGAATAAAACCAGATGGATTTGTCATCGGATTAATGCTAGCTCTTGTTAAAAGATATTTTGCTTTGTTTTTGAAATAAACATAAATTGATCTTTGCGGAGCAGTTTTGTAAACCCATAATGCTTTATTGTTATCTACATTCTGAGGTTGTTTCGTTAAATCCAATTTATGGACAACTTTAGTATAAGGTGATCGGTATAATTTTACGAAATCATCAGGTTTGTTAAAACTAAGATTACCGCCTGTATATAAATCACCTTTCGGAAGATGGTTTGCTCCCAATTCCCCAGCCAAAAGCCAACGAAGATGAATTCCTTTTGTACTATCAATACCTTTAGAACCTGCCGCTGCAATCTGTAAACTTGTAGATTGTAAAGCAGTTTTGCTAGAATTAATATCAACAATATAAACCTCTTTGGTTACAGTAAAACTGATTTTAAAATTGCTAGGATTTAAAACGCCAGGCAAAACAATTAAGGCATTATAGGTTGCCATTGCAGCAGGAGTTCCGTCAATTCGAATTTTTGCTTCTACGCTACCCAGACCAGGAATAACAACAGTTTCTTCAAGTCTGAAAACCAATCCGCCAAGATTACTTGCATTGTGAATTCGTATTCCGGCAGGCAAAGTAAGAGGCACACGGCTTTTGTTTCTTAGAACCAAAGTTCCAGCGCTTTCGCGTACAGCAAGACCTTTCTTAAAAACAGGATAAACCAATTTATTTTGAATGATGCTCACATTAGGCAAACATCCAATTTGTGCACCTGATAAATCGCTGCTTAACTGATTTAATTCTGCTCCTAAAGTGCTAAAATCCGGAACTCTGATATAGTCTGTATTTAGCATAGAAAGACCGCTGTTTTTTAGTACAGGCGCTTTTCCTAAAAAGTTAGTAATTGGTGTCACCAACTCGGTAGCATTGTTTACGGTGCTTGTGACACCGTAAACAAAAATATGTGATTTATCATCCAGATTTTGATATAAATTTTTCAGCAAATTGGTATCATTGACCTGCAAACCATCTGTAACAACCACAACAACGTCTGGAATTACAGTCAAGTTGTTGACAACTTCTAAACCAGAAGCCCAGTGATCGGATTGAGGATTGGCTGATCTTGAACCAAAACCGTTAATCCAACTTAAAAAACTGGAAGTATTTCCCGAAATTCTTTTTTGAATAACATGCTCTGATCTTGAATTGCTGTCGCTACCAGACATTCCGATTAACGAAAGCGTGATTTTGCTTTGAGCTTGAGAATTGATAAATGAAGTCAGCCCATCTCGGATTTGCTGCGCTTCATTGCCATTTATCGAACCCGACTCATCGACAACGATAGCGATGTACGTTTCGCAACCTGAGGATTGGCTTTCTTGAAGATTTATAGAACTCATTTTTATTGTTTTTTAAAGATTTATATTTTCAATAGTTAAGGTTACCGGCTCAGCAGCACGAACTGTTAATGGCGTTGAATACTGTTCAGTAGATCCGTTATTATTCCACATTCTGTATTCGAACTTGATATTTAAACTTGAATCAGTAATTTTTTTACTGTCATTCATAATTAATACCTGAGCATAATCTTTAGAATAAATTGCTTTATAGTTTGCTTTTGCTGCACCAGCATCGTCAACTACTGAAATGGTATTTTGAATTTCTTCTAATGGAATTTTAGGAATATTGAATGGCTCTGGATTTCGAACTAAAAGCGCAACAACATCACCAGTATTAGTATTGATAATTCGGTTAACTTCTGTAGATTGAGCAGGATCAACAGGAGACATTTTTAAGATTCCTTCAAAAGCACGATCAAATAAATGTTGATATTTTAATGCTAATGAATTGCTTAAAGTATCATCAATTCCAAAAACAACATTGTTTAAAGATGTAATCTGATCTTCACTCAAACTTAACGGAATATCAAATAATGCTTTTCTTCCTTCGGCTTGGTCAAGAACATAACTGTTTACTTGCTCTGCAAAATCTCTGTATCGAGAGGTTTGGAAACCAAATTGGTGCACTAAGATGTTTTCATTATCATTTGGAATTCCATTTTGATTTTTATCGAAATAGTTTTTCGCTAAAACAGTATATAATTTCGAAGGTTTTAAATCTGTTAATTTAACCTCGTATCCATACGATTTTGGTTTTAAAGCATCTCCAATTGTAATGTCACATCTGATTTTGCCAGTACTTCCTTTAATCATGTTTTGTAGCATCTGAATATTCAAAGGAATTCTAGGATCGTTATCATCAACCCATTTTGTGTTTTCTTCTTCTGCACGCGGATAAGTAGTAGGATTTTCTACTGTTTGTACTGGTAACGGATATTGAATAAGTAGATCATTCAAAGGATCTTTAATAATAAGATTTAAAGCACCATCAATTTTTGCTCTGCTGTCATACGCATCCCATTCTTTAAGCATATGATACACATAAGGATTCTTGAAGAACATTGTTATCTTACATTGTTCATTTCCATAGAATGAAGGTTTAGATAATAACAAACTTCCATCGGCATTTGGGTAAGAACGGTTGTAATCTAAATACTGTCTCAATGAAGTCAATGGCGATTTTGATAAATCGGTTAATTCATTTTTAACAACTGTTTGTCCAGCAGGAACCACAGGATCTGGAACAGGGTAGTGCCCAACAGGTCCTAATGTTTTGAAACCATAATAGTAATCAAATCTAGTAGTGTCTTTATTATCCACTCTATCTGCCAAAGTAAATTTCAAGCAATAAGTTGAATTCGGTCTCCAAATCGGTTGAACTGTATTTTGAATCGCAGCTTCCATTGCTTTATTATCTTCAGCAACAGCGGTAGAATCTGGAATAGTTAAATTATGCATCGCACTTTCCATAGTTAGCCATTCAATTTCTTGAATATTAGTTCTATAGTTTACTTCATTATCATCATCAGAATTTCCTCCAGCAGAACAAATAACAGCGTTGATTGTCAATAAATTTGAAGATTTTGTTCCTCTTGTATATTCCAATTTAACGGTACTGCCTAAGTCTGTATGAGTCGCAGTAGAATCTGTTAAAGCAGATGCAGACGAAACAACAGAAACAGTTTCTTTTGGATATAAAGAACAGTTATCAAATTGATCATTAAATAAAGAGAAATAAACTCCTTTTTCATTTTGTTTCGAAGAAAGCATTAGAATTTCATTCTCTGTAGGCTCATTTTGAATGTTAATAATCGAAGCTTTGTCATTTGCACTTCCTCTTTCAATTAATCTTGAAAGGTTTAATGAAGTATTAAATACAAACAAATATTTTTCATTATAAGCAATAACAGAATTGTCAACCAAAGTCTTATTCGACAAATAAATTGCAGAATCAAAAATTGTATCGTTTTTGACAACCGTAATAGCAGATCCGTTAATTTGAGCCAATCCGAATTTTCCGTTTGTCAATTTAACCGTAAGCAAGACTTTGTCATTGGCAATTACTGCATCTGTAATTTCAGAAATTGAAGATTCTGCAACTAATTTTGTATCACCAGCTAGAATTGTCTTAGCACTTGCATTGATGCTGAAACGAATAACTTTTTTGTTTTTAGTAATCAAACTGAAATCAGTGCTATTATGCTGAAGAACTTTAATTGCCACTTCGTTTACTTTTACACGACGTAAAAGAGAACGATCTGTACCGTTAACCCAGTTAATTTGAGTTCCATCTTCTAAAGCATTAATCCAAAGCAATTCATTATTCGGCAATGAAATAAGCTTGTTGAATCCTTCAGAATACGTATTCATATACTGCATTCCAGAGTTTCTGTTTAATTCAGAATCAAGTTCAACAATAGCAGTTGTAGCAGCAGGAGCTACGCAACCTACAATAAAAGTATCATTAACAACAGCTTCTCCAATTCCTTTACATTGAGTGGCGTCTAAAGCTTGAGTAAGCAATAAATTATTGTTTACGACTTGCATAGATGTTACCAAACCATTCAATAAACGCTCTCTCAACAGATTTCCTTTGGCATCAATTTGTGCGATAACCGTAGTTTTCGGCGTTGGATGAAATGAAATTAAATACGTGTCATTGTATTTGAAAACTTTATCAAAGGCAAAAAGAGATCTTCCGTTATATCCGTAAAAACGGGTAAATGTCAATGGTTCAGAAGTTACAGTTGGATTATCGTTACCCGCTTCCGCTTTTAATTCTGCCAACTTCGCTACTAAACGATCGTATTCAGCTACATCGCTTGGTTCAGACACAACAAACTCTCCATCAGCTGAAGCGTAAGTATCATTAAATAACGCAGCAATTTTATTTCGAACATCTAAAATAGCGTCAGCATTTGCTGCTACAGGGCTGATGACAATTTTATCAATTTTCTTTTTTGATAAAATATCTCCGTTTTCATCAAATAAAGTAATTGGTGCTCTCAGTTCAGCTTTAGTGTAAGCGATCTCATATAAAGCTGGCGAATTTATAGCCTTACGTATTTTAACTTCTTCATATTTAGGTAGTTTATCCCCTTCTTCAAAAAATGAAGCATAAGCACGAATATTTACTGTTTTTGCTTGAGTTGTAAGTTTTAAAGTCGGTTCAATAGCAGATTCAGGGAAAATAATTTCCAGTTCATCATAATTTTTGAATGAAAGCGATCTTCTAAAACCAAAAGGATTGCTTTCTCCAGAAATGCTCATGAAATCACCTTCAGTAAGCTTGCCATCCACGATTTCAGGGGTTTCACCAACGAGTTTAAAGAACAGACCATTGATTCTATCTGCTTCATATTGAGTAGGTACATAATAACATTTTCCTATTTTTTTGTTTAAAAAATTGACACGCTCTTCTTCAATGCTATCAGAAACACAGAACAACTTAGAAGGAGTGATTCCGAATTGCTCCGGAACATGCCATCCAGGTTCTCCAGCACTTAAATAGGAGAATGGATTAGTAGCCAAGACACGAATGCTATCGTATTGATCGACTACTTTTTGCCATTGCGCCCAAGGCAATTTGTCTACAAGTCCTCTAGAGTCTTTATCAACAACAGCTTTAAAAGGATGATAAGTCTCCCACGAATTTCCATTTGCAGAAAGTAATTCAATCGATTCAATTGAATATTCATGTTTCACCTGACGAAGTGGCCTACCTGCTTTTGATTTATTATCAGGTGGCATAAAATCAGTATAATTTTTTGCATCCGCTGTGTATCCGCCAATTATTTTAGAAAGACTAGTGTTTGGCAATACTCCTTTTGTCATTTTAATATCGATGAAAGTGTCTAGCGGAATCACTTTAGAAATGGCACTAGGACTAGGCATCTGATTAAAATAATCAAGCAAGAAAGCTTCATTTGTAAGCATGTGGACTCCTTTTACAGAATCAGCAGTTCTGTTATCATTTGCATCTCCATGTGTGCCTTTCGGAAGCGGACTGTAAGGTGTACGATCTACAATTCTGTTGATATCCCATTGCAATTCTATTTTGAAATTTTTACGAACTCTAACGAAGCCAAGCTTAACACGCACGCTCAACTCTAATTTTGCATAAATCAAGAAAGGTTTAAATGATTCTACAGAGAAAATGGTGTCTAAGACAATTTCAACATTGATGATCCAGATTTTAATCTGAATTCCTCCGCCAGCGGCAATGTAACCACCCATTTGAGGACGTTTGAATGAGATTTTTCCACCCATTTCCAAGTAAGCCCATAATTTGACTTTTGCAGGTCCGAAGCTTTTCTCCAGTTTAAAGTCTAATCTTGCTCCAGCTTCAATTCCTTGAGCCGAAAGCATAAGATATGCTTTAGCTGTAAATAAGGTTAAGATTCTAGCCGTAATTGGATCTTTTTTAGAACCAAGATTAATGTACCAAGGCTTCTGGTTTTTGAAGAAAAATCCAGCTTCTAATAAAGCATGTAGCTGAATGATTTGTCCACCATCTTTTGGCATTTGGAAATCTGCTCCAGCAGCTAGTTCCAGCGAATTATCTCCAAAGGCAACCATTGCAAAGAATGGAGGAGTGCTTTGATCTTTTTCAATTGGCCCTAATCTATCGCCAAGAACGTTTAATCCTGCTTCAATATAAAATAGAGTAGGCAGAGAAAGCAATAACATGGCTCGCATGTTTAAAATAGTTCCGCCTGTTGATTCAAATGTTGCACCAGCTCCAATAGAAAATGGTGATTTATATTGCATAGAATCTGGCGGCCCACTGAATTTTCTAATATTGATTCCGGCTTTTGGATGCTTATAGAATTCGTACCAAGAATTTTCGGTTGTTAATCCAGCCGCTTTTTTGGTAGCGACATATCTAAATCCTAATAAACCTCTGAAACCTGTGATTGAAAGAAATCCAAGCGGAATACCTGTAGGCAATTCAATACCTGCATCAACCAAGAACGCAGGATATTTAGGAGCAAAACGCATTCCTACGCTTCCTGTAATTTTCGCTTTAGGTAATTTTAAAGAAACCTCTCCAATGAATTCTTTTGATTCTCCCGGCTGAGGTAACGAAATCATACCATGAATAATTGCCATAGCAGATGCCTCTGTAGCTGTTCCAGGAATCATCAAATCGACTTCAATAGTTTGAATTCTGATGAATGAATCTTTAAATCCTTCTTCTGTACTGTAATAGTATTTAATACCCTCACCACGAGCATCTAATCCTAATGGATTGACACTGATAGCACCATCAAATCCCCAGAAATTATATTTACGCCCATTAATTTGTGTTGAACCAAAGTTGATGTTGCTTACCGCCATCTGAACTGGTCCAAGATTCACAGATAGATTAATCGGAATTGGAATGGAACCTCCTTCAACTTCAATGCTTCCATCGCTATAAATGCGAAGTTTCTCAACATCAAAACCTTGGCCTTTTGCCAATCTGTTCATTAATGTTCCTTCAGGGAAAGACACGTAACAAGATGTTCCTACATAATAATCGTCATCTTGTTTTCCGAGTTCAAAACTGTGAAAATCGAAGTTTACTAAATTGAATAAAGTGGCTTTTGGTTCTGTAGCTTTGTCAAATGCAGCTGTAAGATTAAAATCGCCATCATCATATAAATGACCTTCAACTTGAGCTCTCAATGGCAGAAAGCTACCATCTGGTTGTTCAACTTTGAATTTGTTGATTTCTAGTTTACCGATTATATTAGAACCAATAACCTTATTTTGCTTAAATTGAATATCGAATTTTTTGAACCCAACTCTAAACCCATAGCTTGGTTTGCCAATTGTTTTCCATAACGTATTATCCGCTAGTTTCGATAAGAATTCCTGATAATCTTTAGCACTATAAAAACTATAAACAGTAGACGGCTTGATTTCCTTAGATTGTAATGTAGGCAAAGTTTTTAAAACAAGAGGGGCATACTTAAAAGGATATGGTGTATTGCTTTTAGTATTCAGATCTTGTAAATAATCAAGTAAATTAGCATAATCTGTAATTTCTTTTTCTTCTACTACACCACTTTCCTCATTTGTTTCGAGCATAGTAATAGGATAAATGAAATCAAATTTATCATTGAAGTAATTAAAAACTCCTGTAGTTACAGGGACAGTCTCCAGATAGATATCTCCAGAAAGCCCTCCAGTACCTATTAATAAATCTGAAGCGCCAATTTTTAAAGTTGTTGTCGTGCTTCCAACAGGTTCAGTATCATCATGAAACCACTTTGAAGGTAAAGTTACAGATATTGCGCGGGCATATACTCCCACAAAATCATTTGGCCTGCCATCTGCATCTGCCTCAGGAATGTTTGTTTTTTTACTTAAATCAACTTTTAAAGTATCTAATTCCAAAATCATTCCGGTATTACCGATCATAGCATATTTTGAAGGGCCTAATGAACCTCCTAGTTCCAATTGATAACCAATTCCAGCTTCGGTATCTGCATACAATTGTGCCTTGGCAAAAACAAACATAGATTTTGCATTAGGGTCACTATAAGGATTTCCTTGTTTGTCAACAGGTTTTAGTACTTTTTTAGGAAATTCAATACCAGCACTTAAAGCAAGTGTAGCTTTTGCTTTTGGCGTAATGATTCTTTTAATGTGGGCTTCGATACCATCTGGAACGATGATGTTATAAAATTGCTGTAATTTTGCTTTGGTATCTGTTAAATCATTTTTTAAGATGTAAACAGCAAACAAAAGCAGTGGAATTGATTTTGTAATTTTAGGATTATTCTTTATCAGATCAACAGTGCTTTTAATAGACTGTTCTGCTCCATCAGGAAATTCTAATTGCTGAAATGTTGAATCTTGAATAATTTCAGGCAATTGATTAATGTCATTTAAAAGCTGTTCATATTTTGTAATTCCATCTGCAGCTTCAACAAAGATATTTAACATGTGAGCAACGACCTGCTCTTCGCTAATACGAAAAACCTGAAGCCCTACTTTATAAAAATCTTCTAATGAATAAGAAAAACTGCTAGAACTAAATGTTTTAAGAAAAGCTAAGATTTCCCATTGGTATTCTAATGTGATAGGAAAGGATGAGATAGTAGAATCATTACCAGTAATGTCTGGATTAAGAACCAAACCTAGGCCAAAGGGCAATGGTAAAGATAGTCTTTTATTTGTGACGATATCTAGGCTATAAAAAGCCGAATCACCACGATATCCTTTCGAATATTGTAAATTTTTATAATGAATTTTATCAAAAATGGCATTTAAACCATTTTCTACAAAAGACAAAAACTCGGGTAAGTCGTCTACAGTGATTACCTCAGAAAGACGAGGGTAATATCGGGCTGTAGACATAGGAACCGCTGGAATTGAATTAGTTGGCATATTCTATTTTTTTTGACTTTAATTTTTGTTCGTATTCGGAGTAATTAAATAGGAGAGGTAATAGCCAATCAAAGGGCTATTTTTTGGTTAATTTATTGAAGCATTTTGCTGTAGTCAATTGCGGTTTCATATTGCATTTGAAAGGATTTTGTTTATTTTTTTTCCTTTGATGAAGCAAAGATGAACCTAAAAAAGAGCTTTAAGAAACAGCTGCTTAGCGCTTTAACAGAGATGTTCTGTTGCTTTACAGAGTTGTAAAGAGAGTGGATAAAAAAGAAAAATTTAAACGGAAGTAATTTTCTTTACTAGTTGTAATTGAAGGTAAAGAATGAATGCTTTTATTTAAGTAAGTTTTCTAAAGTTTACTTACCCAATTAGTGAATTTTCAGCATACGAAGTTGTAGAACATGACAGAAATCTGATGTTTCGATTTATTTGTAGAATCAAAAAATCTAATTTTCTTGCGCTCCAAAATTGAAAATGAACATCTTTAAGAAAGAGTAGTACTATCTGTTATTCTAATTTGGATTACCATTGTTTCAAACTGTGAAACATTTTCTGCAGTTTAGTTCCATTATTAAAGCCAGTAATAAGCATATTTGTTATTTATGGAACAACTTGAATTTCCAGAGTAGTCAAAAGAATAATGACTTCTTAAAAGTTGCGTAAATAGGAAAATTCCTAAAACGGAATTATGAAGGATACCAATAGAGAGATTGTTCTTCTTTTATTGTTTCTATTAAAAAATATTCATCACAAGATGATTGAGGTGCATTTGAAATTAATGCTAGAAGAATATTTTTGGATTTAAAACAACTCAAAGATTTTTGTCTTTGAGTTGTTTTTTTATTTATTGGGTAGTAACAAAATTTTATAAAAAGATGCTTCTGTTTTATCTCCAAGCTTGTATTTTTTGCTCATTATTTTTTTGAGCTAATATGAGAAATACTTTATATTAACGAGAGATAAATTTTTAGAAAGGATTATGCCCTTTTTTTACTTTATTAATTAGAAGATTAATATATTCAGATAATTTCTTGTCTAAATTTGTGATAGGAGGAAGATAATCTAATGTTGGTAGATATGCTTGATAAACATATGGATTATCACCTTCATCTAGATACACGAATAAAAATTGTTCAGAGGAGTTATAAACATCAATAACAAAGAAGGGTTTTATTATTTTTTTATTGAATTCAAGTAATTTTTCTCTGGAGATTTCTTGCATTTCTTGTTGAGTATCATACTGGCCTTTTGTTAGAACATAGCAAAAATCACCACCTAAATACAGTAGCTCTCTTAGGGCCTTTGGAAATGGTGCTCCATTGTTATATGATTGCTCCAATTGTTGTATTTCATTGAGTGAAATACCTCTTATCTCAAAATTCATTGATTTACCATGTTTGACAGGATTATCCTGTAAATAGGTCAAAATGTCTATATTCATTATTTCTTTTTTAAAGTTCGTACTATTCCAGTATCTAACGCATCTGGATGCGCAATAAATGTAATCTCTAATGTTTTTCCTTGTGATTTAGCATATGCTTGTGCAGCCTGTAAGTATTTTTGACATGATGTACAAGTGTATAGTACTGATTCTATTTCTATGACAAATCTATTACCTTTATGAAAATGATTTTCAAAAAAATTGAATAAAAATTTAAGTTCAGTATCATTTAATCTAATTCTTCCTGTATCGTCTAAAGCTTTAAAAACAAAAGCTTCATATCTTTTGAGGTCAGATGGTTGAATAAATCTTTGTCTTACTGAAAAAGGTACATTAGCATCAAATAAGTGATCGAAAAAGTCTTGAGTACCAGATATATAAAATTCGCTAATAATTGGTTCTACTAATTGATTGTTATTATAACAACCAAGTCTTATGTGTAATCTATTTCTTTCCGCGAAATCACCAAGTTTTTGACCTGTAAAGTAACTTCTAAAATTATCATCAAAATTTTTAAGATCTTCTAATGACATCTCTACATAATTAATGTTTTTTTTGGATGAATTGATAGAAGTCCCCCAAGTTAGTCTTTGTCGTTCTATTAAAGTCCCAATTTCATCTTTGACAATTCCATCTTTTAAAACTCTTTTAATATCATCAACTAAAAGATAGTCTTTGCTTCTAGGAATTACCAAAGCTTCATCTAGCAAAGTAATTCCATTTGGATTATCGATCAATTTTGAAAAAACATCAGGTTCTATGTTTCCATGTTTATTTAGATACCTCCACCTATCAGCAATTTCTAAAGGTTTTAAAAAGTTTCCCAAAGAAGGATGCTCGAAATATCTTACTAAATCACTAGTCTTACGTACACTTGTAATAACATCTAAAACGGATCTGTCTGTAACTATACCTTTGTCATAAAGATACTTCCATCTTTCTATTGCAATCCCTTCATATTTGTTTAATAAATTGAAATCAGCTTTTGTATAATTTATAAAGTCACTATACATTGCTTCTTTTACACTTGCAGAATATGTGTCGAATTTTGAAATAATTTTATTTTCTCCTTCAACTTGAAGAATTTTATTTTTAATAGACAAAATGTTTTCAGCTTTTTGACCACTTATTGTAATTAATAAATCTTCAATATCTTGAGGAATAGATCCTGAAGGTATAGAATCTAGAAATGCTTCAGCTGCATTTACTGCTTTTAGTTTAAAGAAAACAGACCCTGCCGCTGAGGCTAAAACAATAAACAAAAGAATGTTACTCAATTGAGCTCTTCTTTCTGCCATTAAGGGATTATTTTCGGTGGCTTGAAGATAGCTGTTAAAAGAGTATAGAAGACTTCCAAAAATAGAAATTCCATTTGCAGTGCCTTCTAAAGCGGAGAAAATTAAAATTCTTTCGCCAGCCAAGGCTGGATTTGTCATGGCTTGGAAGATTCTATAAGTGTATTTTAGGTGATTTAAGTGTCTTAAAGAAGAAAATCCTCCAGTAAAATAAGCTATTCCAACTTCGACGGTTACTAATACAATCAAGTTAATAAGTTCTTCAAAATCTCTAATGTCGTCAAATTCTTTGATATAGTGAAAGAGAAATGCTGGAGCATAATTGTTTTGAGGTATTTGTAGTTCTAAATTAGCATCATAACCTATTATGTAAATTGGATGAAAAATATGAAAATTACCAAATAAAATATTTTTTTCTGAACCTCTCCCTAAAGCCGCTGCAGTAGAAGAAACCAGAAAATTATTGGTGTAAATATTTTTCTTTTTTTCAGTTGTGTTAATTATAACTTTACTTCCCTCTATTCTAGCATCGAAAGAGACATCAGTAAAACTTACTCTGTTGCTTCCTAATGCAAGATCCATTTTGCTGCTGAATGTTATGATGTTGTTTTCTACAAATTCCTCAGTATTTTGTAAAAAATAAGCATTGGGGTTTATGTTTTCTGATAGTGGAGTTGTTCCATTTGGGACAAAGTAAATGTTATATTTAGATACTTTCCATAATTCATAGGCAGCAAAAACAAATGTTTTTCTATTTGTTTTTGAATTAGGTAACCATTTAAGAAAGAATCCATTATGTTGGGTGTCATCAAGAAGATTGTAGAATTGCTCATAGTTAGTGTTTTTTCCATTTTCTTTTTCCAACAAGAAATCTAAAAAAGCATCAGCTTGCGACTCTGGAATTGATGCTACTAGTCGTGCTGCTAATTGTTCTGTTTCTTCTGTTATATTGCCTAATTTTAGAATTGATAAGAGAGCTTTTTTTATGTTTTCAAAAGGTAAAGCTGATAACGCATTAACAGGTAAAATTTCTAATAAATGCTCATATTTTATATCTGAAGGAAGTGTTAATAATGCATGTGGAATCTTATAACATTTATTGTAAAAACTAACCAAAGCAGTATAATATGATTCTAAATCTTGATATGAAGGCTGCTGAGCAATCAATGGTAAGTTGTTTTTGTGTGGAAGACTTGAATTTGGATCATAGTAATATCCCCAACTTTTATATAAAAGAAAAATCATTTTTTCTAAATCAGATAAATTATTTAAATCTGTATTAGTGTCATTGGAAACAGCTTCCAAAATGGCTTCCGATGTTTCATCATTTAATATTTTAGGAAAAATCTTTTCAACAATATCTCTTATTCGAAATATGATCAGAATTGTTATTTTTTTTAATTTTCTTTTTTCATCATTACTAGTGTGTTGATCAAGAAACTGCCCTAGATTTTTTAAATAAAAATAATAGCCTGGAGAATTTACTTGATTTGGTACGTTAATGATTGATGAAGTAAAATTGATTGGTAATTTTAGTTTGTAATCAATTGTCTCAAAACCATCCAATATTCCATCAGAATATTTTCTAACGGATTTATTATCAATGGTGTTTTCTATTATAAAATCATATTTCTTACGATCATAGAAAAAATCATATGGAGCATCAAAATTAGTTGTACTAACTGAAATTGTATCTCCTGCTTTGGCAATGAATTTATTGAAATTAAATTTATATTTATAAATCATATCGCTTCCCAGTGGTATATTGGGACCAGTATTTTCAATATATTTAAGAAATTGTTCTTCATTATAAAATCCATCCGTTAAATCTGATCTTTTTTTGTCCCCAGTTTTAAATGACGATTTTTTATAAAATACGTATTTAGTCTCAACAACATTTTTCTCTATGATTGTTTGATATGTGAATTCTATTAAAAAGCCTTCAATGTCGAATTTAATTTTGTTAAAATCATTTGTTAACTTAACAGGTATGCCTGATTTATATAAGAGTACTACCATTATTCTATATCTTTATTTAAAATTAAATACTCATCGTCGAATTGTTGTTCTGGCATGTAGTCACTATACTCCTTACTAAAATGGTAATTGCGATCAAGTGAATACACAAAAATTGAATTGCTAGGTTCTTCCAGTTTATTATTGCCTTCAGCATCTTCAGTCACAATAGCGACTTTGTATTTTTGATATTTGATGTTTTCAGAAGAGACTAACTCATTTCCATCTTCAAAAAGATCCATTAAAAACAAACGAGGATTCTTTTTGCCTTCAGTAATTAGAGTTTTTATAGACTCATTTTCATTTTTGGTTAATCCTAAAATAATTTTGTTAGGAGTAGAACCATCCAACGTTTTCAGTTCTAGTCCGGTAATAGTTTCGGTACTATCTGTAAATAGTTGCAAATTGTAATAGTAAGGATCAGGCAACTGGTATGTTTTGCTATTGCCAACTGCTGAAGAAGACGTATAAGTTGTTGAAGTTGTGCTTCCTGTCGCAGAAACAGCATTATTCATTACATCTAGAGCTTCTGTTATGTAAGTAACACGGGCAACATTAGATGTTTCTTCAATTCCAGTTTCAATAACATCATTTACTGTAAGAGTCTGTACAATTGAAATTCCTTGTTGTTTTTTATCATAAAACTCATTGATAAGACTCAGTTTTTCAGAAGTCATTTTAGAATAACTATTGTCACCACCTAAATTCAATAAAGGGCTGGCATTTATTAAATTAAAAACATTATCAAAAAAGTTTGCCTTTCGATATGTAATTATAGGATCTCCTTCTTCATCTGGTACTACTTGCGGATCAGTATACAAATTCACTTTTCCTTGATAAAGTAAAATGCTAAGCGAAGCAATGTTTTTGCCTTCCGCTGCAGGAGTTGTCAATTGAATAGTTGAGGTGAAATCTACGTAATTACCTTCTTCATCAGGAGGTAGCCTTAATCCGTCAGCATTGATAAAAGTGTCTTTTTGTGCGTTTGCAACATTGGCAATCTGTCCATAAAAAGCCAAGTTGTTATTGTTGTCTGTCGGAAATTGCAGGTATAAATTATTTGTGGTAATTGTATTGGCCTGTTGTTGTGTATTAACCAAAACAGGCCAACCAAAATGCCCATATTTTACAGCTGTCATGGGAATTTCTTTAGTTACAGGATCTTCTAATAATCCTGTTTTCAGGTCTTCAGGACCTTCACCAATTTTATAGTTTCCATAAAAGTCATAACTGCGAGTGCGATCACTTTGAATGTAGATATACCAGTTATTTTTTGTAGCAAAATTATGAATGACTTCATTGTAGATTGACTGATCTTTTTTGTCAGTTTTTGTTCCAGCAACATCTACAGTGACGGCATATTTTGAAGTGTGTAAACCATAAAAAGCAGCAATATCAATAAATTGAGTAATTTGCTCACGCTGTAGTTTTTTTTGTAAATCGGTTCCAGAAAGTACTATTTTGGCCTCAGCACTACGAGCATAATTTAAATCAAAAACAAATTCGCTATTGTCGAAATTGTTTTTGTAGTCTCCGTAATTTAGAACGACATCAATTCCGCATTCACCTTCAGCAAAATTTCCTAATGATTTTCCAATGTCCATTAAAGGCAATTCAAAATCATCTTTTTCGTCAAAAGTGTTTCCTGATGCAACAAATTTAGATTCTTTAAAAAAGAAATCAGATAGTGATGTTGTATCTGGAATTAGTGGGTCGAACCCTATATATTTTGCTGTAAAATCTGGTACTGGAATTGGCGTTGTTCCATCTGCTTCCATTCTGCCTTCATGAAAAGATTTAAAATCTTTGTTAATCTTGTCAATAAAATAAGAAGGAGAGCCTTCATTTGAGATTACTTTGGGGTCAAGGTCGTTTGTGAAAAAATCACTTTTTTGGAGTCCTCTGTAAACAAAATATTTAATATTAATGCCAGGAAAAGGCTGTTTGTAAGGACGAAGAATTAAATTTACCTTTGTGTCGCTTCCTGTTTGAGGCTGTACCAATACTACCCCTTTGCAAATTGCAAATGCTTTTTTAGAACTTTCAATGGTAAATTTTGATGTCAATCTAAATTCATTGGATTCATTATTGTTGACAGGACCAAAGGACTGTTCTGGATTTTGTGTATAGCCACCAGGCTCCACAAAAAAATGAGATTGTGCAGGCATATATTTTAGAATGAATTATTTTTTAAATTATTTACTTGATCCTAGAATAATCTATAGAATCGTGCAATTGGTTTTACAGCATAATAAACCAGTACCAACAGAAAAATCCTCCCCAACCAGATCTGTACCTTTTGCCAGAAAGTCAAATAATTGACAAATTTTGTGGTGTTGATGGTTTTTACTTCGGTTTCTTTTACCTGTTGCGATTTCCAGCGGGCGTAGAGTTCCTGCTCTTTGAGTTCGCAGTCCACGTTAAGTTTGTTGTTATCAAGACGAACCTTTGGGCTTTTTAATGTACGCCCTGGTTCGGCTTGAGTAACATTCTTAACAACTACTTTTCCATTTTGGCATTCGAGTAATGCTTTGAAAGAACTGCTATCTTTCTGAATTTTAAAAACAGTATCATGCACCGTTTCTTTGATTGTGATCGTTTTGGTTTTTTCTTCACTTAGAACTGGCTTCGGACTTTTGCACGAAACCAGAACTAAGACTGAAAAAAACAAAAAAACAAGACGTTTTAAATTATTCATCATAAATTATAATTTGTTTATTAAATGTGTTTTAGAGTCTTAAAAAGCCTTTAATGCTTTTAATTTCTCTTTTTCTTCTGGCTACTTTATAGCCTTCTCGGCCTCCCATATCGTTTGTGTTTCCTTCAATGGTGTAGATAAGACTGCCTGCGACTTTATCGACAATTCCGGCATGACCTGTCCCGTTTTTAAAGTCGATGATAAAAATATCTCCAGGCTGAGGATCTTTTTTTACTAGAGACTTGCTAGAATTGTATTGGTCTAATACGCCTCCAGTTTTCTTTAAAGGATTTTTGACTCCCAGTTGCAATGCGGCTTTTTGAGTACACCAGTAAACAAAAGCCATGCACCAAGGATATCCTTTTGGCAGTCCGACGCTTCTTAAATAAATTTCGACTTCAGGACCAGCGTTGCTGTTTCGTGGCATTTCTTCAACACCAACTTGCGCAAACGCAGTTTCTAAGGTTTTTTCGGCTAATGTCATTGTTGCTTTCCGTTTAGTTGTTTAAATTTTTGAAGCTCATCTACCAATTGCTGGTTTATGAGCATGAGTTCCTTGTGTTGTATTTCCATTTTTTTGATGGTTTCGGTTGCGGAGGTCAATCGAGCGGTAAGATCATCAAGTAAGTCACGATAATATTTTACTGCGCTCACGGCATTGTCAAGTTCGGCAGCTCGGTCTTCCGCTAATGATTTCCTCATCGAGAAAAACCAAGTAATAAAAGCGGCAAAAAATGCGGTAAGAGTGGGGTATAGAAATTGTTCCATTAATGTTTTGAAAAATATTTGTTAGGATTAAAATTTTGTTTTTGAGAAACAGCTTGAAGTATTGTTTTGTGGAAGAAATCTGGCCTTAATTTTCTGTAGTAATTGCTGTCGCTGTTTCCTTTTGTGGGTACAAAGATTGGCCTAAAAAAGCAGTTAAAAAAACGAATGAAAGGTCTTTAAACACTTGTATTCTGGTGCTTTACAAGGTTGTTCAGTCAACGAACAGGAACTATTTTTACCGAGAAAAACACCGCATCTTTGCAGAGCGATTCAGATAAAATAACAGTAGCCAATTTGGTTTTGCTGCTTTATAAATTCTTTGTCTGATTCGAGATCAGTTCTTCTATTTTTTTGAGTTCAGAAGTTATCGGAGTACAAAGAATCTCATACAAAGTGGTACGAGAAATAGGGTAGACCGGATAAATATATTTACGCCAAACTACAGTAGTAGGAATATCTTCCGTTTTGTGTTTTTGATACAATTCTTTGATAAGCTTATAGCGTAAGAGTTTATTTTTTTGAATGCCTAGACTTCTGTTATTGGATATTGCCATAATGAAAGAGTAAATGATTTGAAATAATTGTTTTTAGATTGAAGAAATACAGCCATTTAAGGCTTTAATAAATACATAAATGCATTACAGATAACCAAAACCATTTGATCCTTATATATCAATGGCGACTCTCTCCTAATGCCGAAAATCGTCTGGAACTTCGTCCTGAAGTCATTCTGGCATAAGCACTTAAATAATTTAAGTCAGCAGAGTCCGCACGACAATTTTGTTCCTGAGTTATAAACTTGGAACATCCTGGGAAAAAGAATGGTTTTGAGTTATTTGATTAGGGCAGAAAGCGCCCGCTTTTCGGTTCCTGATTTTCTTAAAATAAGTTAAGAAAACAGGAGCCTTTTTTTATTTGCTACAGTTTAAAAACTGCCAGGTTTTCTAGAGAAATAAGAGTAACATCAAACCTATAAGGTTTGATGTTTTTAGGAAGTGATGATAAATTTTAAGATGCTTGATTCACAATCTTACAGCTTTTATGATCTGAGATTGGTCTTGTTTTTACGCTCATTTTTGTTTGGCTTAAAAGTTGAATTTATTTTGAAATTGATCCATTCACGAAAATCCAATATCGGTTTTAAATTCGTTGCAATTAAAAGAGCTCCTAAAAGTAGAGAAGCATAAATGTCATGGTCTGGTAACATCGATTTATAGTGTTTTTGGGTTGTTTTTGGAAAGTTTTAATTGGTCTTTTCTTTGATTATAATTCGTCTTCATCCATAAAAGGATCTTCGTAATAAGGCGTAAAATCAAATTTCATTACAAGCTTTGTAACGTTTTGCACTTTCTTTTCAAGATCTGGTGAAATAGGACGAGGTTCAGCTTCTGGATTATCTAAAATGTGCATCCATTGAAAACGCTCTTGATTAATGCAGATTCGTTCTCCAGCAGTAAAAGTTTTGATTTTCTCTGAGCAAAACTGAAGCGCAACATAAAGTGTCGCAATACGTTCCTTAATTTGGGCTTTATTCATGTTTTCGAAGTTGTAAAATAGTTCGTAATTTTTTCAGATCGTATTCAATTAGGCTTCTTTCGGCACTGTTAGGATTTTTAATCAGCCAAGATTCTAGTTCCTGTATTTTTTCGATGATTTGAGAAATAGTCATTTTGATTTAGGATTTAAAAATGGAAGACTTTTTTGCATAAATGAGTTTATGGATTTAGGATATTCGAATGTTGTTTTTTGTAAATGAATTGTCTTAATTTTTACAAATGGAGAAGATTTTTTAAAAAAGTGAAATCAGACAAAATGAGACTTTTTGATTCACTTGAGAAGATGTTAATTAGAAGCTTTTTTTATAAAAAAAAGCTAAAAGGAAGCAATACGTTTATAAAAACGTTTAAGATCAAAATCGAGTTTTGATTAGAAGAAAAAGCCTGTAAAAATAAATTGTTACAGGCTTTTTCTTTGATTAAAATGTCAAAAGAACGTATTTTCAATACTATAATTTTAAATCAATTTAGATGATTTTTTGATTCAGTTTTTTATAAATGAATCTATTTGAGAGAGCAAAGATCTGAGCTTTATATGCTTAAAAAAAGTGTATGCAAGGTGGTTGAACATCAATGTTCGAAGTTTTTACACATTTGTACAGAAAGCAATTTTAGCTGAATTTATTAGATGTAATTAGGAAGCCATTTTTTGGCTCATTTCCTCGATTTTTTTCAATTCGATTGTAATCGGAGTACACAGAATTTCGTAAAGTGTAGTTCTTGAAATAGGATAAACAGGATAGATATATTTGCGCCAAACTACTGTAGTTGGGATATCTTCTGTTTTGTGTTTTTGATACAAATCTTTGATAAGTTTATATCTAAGTAATTTGTTTTTTTGAATTCCGAGGCTTCTTTGGCTTGAGATTGACATGGTAAAAAAGATTAAAGTGATGAAATAATGAAGTGTAGTAATTTGTGGTATTTGGTTGAAATTAATTGCCTAAAAAAGAATTTTGCGATCTGTTTTTAATTTTGTTTTTAAGTTCATTTCTATATTGTTTGTACGTCGTACTTATTTTAAAATTGAGCCATTCATGAAAGATTAGAATCGGTTTCAGATTGGTTGCAATTAATAAAAGCGCTAAAAGAGCTGATGCGTAGATGTCGTTATTAGGCTGCATTTATGTGTTCGTTCTGTTGGTTAAAAAAGTTAAAAACATATCCGTGAAGAAAATCAACTGAAGACATAGAAAGCGGAATACTTGTTCTTGTTCCATTTTCGTTAATTGTGCTTGCCTCAATAAACCAGCTTGAACGAATTGGCTTAAATGCTGAAGCAATAATTTCTACACCATCTGTAAATTCTTCATCATTAAATTCTTTCGTAAGTTTTTGCAATTCAAGAACTCTAGAACCTTTTAGATTTCCTTTGGCATCTTTTTTTAGAAGATTGAAAACAATTTTTACCAACGATGCTGTTTCTTTACTTGTAGAAAGTGATGCAATGTAATTTTGCACTTTTTCAATTCCGATTGTTACCGTGTCGTCCCAGCCTTCGTTAATTCGATATCCAATTGTGATTTCTTCTTTTTCATTAGAAAAGGTATGAGACATTTGTTTTTCCTTAAAACCATAAACTTGGTTTTTTAAATCTAAAATTGTTTCAAAAAGCTGAAATGTTTCTGTCTTTACATTTTGAATCATTTCAGAGGTTTTTTTTAACTTTAAAAGCGCTTTAGGAATCGTTTCTGCTACTAATTTTTTGTAAGTGTCTCTTTCTTGATTTTTTTTGCTTTCGACTCTAATTAAAGCTTCTTTTAACTGTTTTGCTGAAAATTGAGACAAGTCGATTGTTTGGTTGTTGATAATTGAAGTGTTCATAGTTTGTTGGTTTTTAGATTTTTAAAAAGTGGTATTAATCTCTTCTTTAAGCGGATCTTCATGATAGGGCTTAAAATTATATTTCAGAGCCAGTTTCGAAACTTCTATAATTTTATTTTCTATAACTGATGAAACAGGTCTTGGGGTCGCGTTTTCATTTTCTAAAATGTGCATCCACTGAAAACGTTCCTGGTTAATGCAGATTCTTTCTCCGGCCGTAAATGTTTTTATTTTTTCAGAACAAAACTGTAAGGCTAAATAAAGTAGTGCAATGCGTTGTTGAATTTGTGTGTTACTCATGATTTTCTTTTAATTGATTTTTTAATTTGTTAATGTCAGATTCGATTAAACTTCTTTCAGGACTATTTGGATTTTCAATCAGCCAATTTTCCAATTCCTGAATTTTCTCTTTGATTTGAATTGTTCCCATTTTTAATTCGGATTAAAGTTTTGATGGTATTTATTGTTTTTAGATTTTCTAGAAATGATTATTTTTAAACTAGTAGTATTTTACATCTTTTTGATATTTTAGGGTAATATTTTTCTTTTAAAATTTCAAATGGTTTAATTTATTTTAAATCAGGTTTTTATGTTGTATTTTAAAATGCTTTAATTTTTGTTTCCCCAATATTTTCTGGCTTAAGCTATTGTTTTTCAATTTTATTTTTCTTTACTTTGCAAATATAATGTAAAATAATACATGAAACCAAATTTTTAACGTAAAATAATACATCTTTTTATGGGGTCAACGGAAAGAGTGCGAGAATACCTTGATTATAAAGGGATTACTAAGTATAAATTTTGTAACGATTTAGGATTTTCTAATAAGTTTTTAGATAATAGCAGTAATATGGGAACAGATAAGGCGTGTAAAATATTACACTACTATCCGGACTTAAACTCAGAGTGGCTGTTAACAGGAAATGGACCAATGATTAAGGAAGAAAATACAAGCGTTGTAATTATGAATAGTGATAGAAAAACAGTCGATTCGCTGCATGCGAGTCAAGAAATACCTTTATATGATTTGGAAGCAGTTGCAGGTTTGCGAGAATTATTTAGCAGCGGAGAACCGCAAAGAATTTTAGATACTATAAAAATTCCAAATCTGCCAAAATGTGATGGAGCCATTTCTGTAACAGGAGACAGTATGTATCCTTTATTAAAATCTGGAGATATTATTCTGTATAAGGAAACAGAATTTGAAAATATCTTTTTTGGCGAAATGTATCTTCTAAGTGTAAAACTAAATGACTGGGAAGAATATATTACGGTGAAATATGTTCAAAAATCGGAACAAGGACATGAATTTGTAAAATTGGTAAGTCAGAATTCGCATCATCAGCCGAAAGATATTCATATTTCAAAAATTTCTGCTTTGGCGCTAATAAAAGCCAGTATACGTATTAATACAATGATGTAATTTTTTTCGAGAAAATCTCTTTCATTTAAAAATAAAGAGAAATAAAAAGGCTTTAGCTAAAACTTAAAATTTTAGCTAAAGCCTTTTCGTGTTTTTTGCAAACAAATCTATTTTACGCTAAAATCGGAAATAGTTTCTTTTTTGCAGAATTCAGTTTTAAGTGGAAAGCTTTAAATTATAATATTCCTCATAAAAGTGTTTTTTCTCATTCCTGAAATGCTTCATTTTTTACTTTTTATTTCTGTAAAATAGATTTTTTTAATGGTTTGAAATTCGTTTTTAAAGCATTCTCATTAATTATTTGTTAAGCGATTTTCCGGCTTAATTCTGCTTTTTATAAGAGAAAGATTGTTATATGAAACTGCGGTTTCCATTTTTTACTCCAAATACTCCAAAGTTCTATTCTACAGCTTTTTTTGACTTCAAATGTTAATAATATGTTTCGTTTTAGAGGTGGTTTATTAATGTAAACGTAACCTAATCGACCTACCCTCAGTTTTAATTTTGGAGACATATAAGAAGAACCCAATACTTTGTATATGCCATTTTTAAAACAGCAAGATCATTATCAAGACAAAATCAGAAAAAGTGTTTTGGCTCACGCTTTTCATTTGGTTAATCATAAAATAATGAATCATGTATAAGAAGTTTACAGACGAAGAACTTGTCGAATTATTAAAATCTGGCAAGGATAAAGCTTTTGATGAACTTTATTTCCGATATCGAGATCTGCTCGTTCGATTTGTATATCTCCGAATGAAATCAATCGCTATTTCAGAAGAAATTGTGCAGGAAGTTTTTACCTCTATTTGGGAAAGACGCAAAACAATTGTAATCCAGAAAAGTTTTGCGGCTTATATCTACACTTCGGTTCGCTACATGACTTTAGATTATATCAAATCGCACGAAGTTACCGATCAATACATTCAAGAAGTTTTAGAAAAAAATACGGTTTCACAAACCAGCTATAATGCAATCGAAGATTCTATTTATTACGATGAATTGCAAAAAGCGGTTGATGAAGCAGCAGATTTACTTCCAAAAAAATCAAAAGAGGTTTTTATTCTGAGCCGTGTAAAACATTACACCAATAAAGAAATCGCAGAAGAATTGAATGTTTCGATCGAAACCGTAAAATACCATATTACGTATTCGCTGAAATTCATGCGCACGTATTTGGGCGAATTCAATTAAAAGTAAACTTCAGATTAAGAACTCAGCTTTTTTCTTAACAGAAGCGTAACCTTTTGCGCCTACCTAAAATTACAATTCCCAAGACATACTATTAAAGACATAAAGAAATTATAATGCCTGAAAATTCAAATAACGAAATCAAAAATTTTTTAGAAGGAAAGTATTCTCCGAAAGGACAAGAAATGTGGAATAAATGGTACGATCGTACAGATGATTTTTTTGATAATATGGAAATGGTTCAATCAGACCGTTCAAAACTGAAAAAAGAATTAAGACAAATAAAGAATACCAATAAAGTTATTGCTCTTCCATATAAAAATTGGGTTGTGGCGGCTTCTTTAGTTTTCCTAATCGGATTATCGGTGTTTTTCTACCAAACATCAAATCCTGTTGAAAGCAAAGAATTTACAGTAAAATTTGGAGAACATGCTCAAATAAAATTAAGCGACGGAACACAAATCTGGTTAAATGCAGGAAGTGTTCTTAAATATCCGAAGGAGTTTAAAGGAGATACCAGAGAAGTGTACTTAAGCGGTGAAGCTTTTTTTGATGTAGCCAAAGACAAAAAACATCCATTTATAATTCATACCAATAAAATGGATACCAAAGTTCTCGGAACAAGTTTTAATGTTCAAGCGTATCCAGACCAAAGAACACAAGAAGTTTCGGTTGCAACAGGTCGAGTAAACGTGAAATCGACTGTGACAGAAGAAAATGTGTATGTAACTCCTGGACAAAAAGTGGTTTTTAAATCGCAAGACAATAAACTTCAGGCTTTTAAGGATGTTCCAGTAAATACCATTTCGCTTTGGCGAAAAAACATTATGGTTTTTGAAGAAACGCCTTTGCCAGAAGTTGTGGCCACAATCAACCGTAATTATAATGTTGCGATTGAAGTCAAAAATAAGAATTTAAACGATTTAAAGATTAGCGCCTATTTTAAAGAACTGTCTGCCGATCAGGTGATTGTATTGGTGTGCAATATCATCAACGCTCAATACAAAATGGATTCTGGGGTTTACAAAATCGAGTAATTCTTTAAACAATAAAAATAAAACTACGTAGCAAACTAATAAACAAAACAATTACACTAAATCTAAAAACTATGAATGAAAAACAAATGCGGTATGCCGCAAAATGTCAGAGCATAAGGACAATGGGAGCAAAATTATTCCTATTTATGGCTTTGTTTTTTGCTGTATTAACAGTACAAGCCGGGAATGTTGACATTAGCAAAAGAGTGACTTTAAAAGTTGATAATGAAAGTATAAAAAATATATTTCAAAAAATTGAAAATCAGGTTGATGTACATTTTATGTACGAAAGCAGCCAAGTAAACGCCAATCAGAAATTAAGTTTAAAACTGAGTAATGTAACGCTAGAACAAGCGTTGGATAAAATTTGCGGGAATGTGCTTAGATATGAGATCGTTAGCAACAATATCGTAATCAAGAAAAATCAGAAACTTGCAGAGAACAAAATTACTATTTCGGGAACTGTTTTTGGCGGAGACGATAATATGCCTTTGCCAGGTGTCGGAATTAAAGATAAAACTTCTGATGCAGCGACAGCAACAGATTTTGACGGAACATTTAAATTAGAAGTAAACGCTTCTGAAGCGACGCTTATTTTTTCTTACGTAGGTTATATAACGCAAGAAGTAAAAGTAACAAGCTCGCAAAACATTACAGTAAAATTAGTAGCCGATGTAAAACAGCTTCAAGAAGTTGTGGTTATGGGTTACGGAAGTGTGAAAAAGAATGAAGTTTTAGGAGCTGTTGGTTCTGTTTCTATGAAAGAAGCTTCAAGCAGAACGTATAACAATGCTGCTGAATTATTGCAAGGAACGGTTGCCGGAGTTACAGTAATCAATGATGGTGGAGATCCAACTGCAGCGCCAACAATCAATATTCGTGGTATTGGATCTTTGAATGCTGAAACGCCTTTAATCGTTTTAGACGGAATCATTTACAGCGGTTCTTTAAATACAATAAATCCAAATGATATTGCTTCAATTAACGTTTTGAAAGACGCGGCTTCTGCAGCAATTTATGGTGCGAGAGCTTCTGGTGGGGTAATTTTAATTACTTCTAAAAAAGGAGTTTCGGATAAAATTAATGTGAATGTAAATTATCAAGGAGGTTTTCAGAATGTAGCCAAAAAATTAGAAGTTTTAAACGCTGCAGAATATGCTGATGCAATGAATATTGCAAGAGATAACGCTGGTTTGCCAAGGATTCCTGCTTTCGATCCTGCTTTTGAACCAACTGCAAGAACAACAAAAACAAACTGGATGGACGAAATTTTCCGTACAGGAGAAATTCAGGATTTATCGCTTTCGATAAACGGAAAAACAGAAAAATCTAATTTCTTTCTTTCTGGAAGTTATAGAAAAAATGAAGGTATTTTGTTAAATACTTATGGAGAACGTTATACAGTAAGAGCAAATTCTTCTTTCAAATTAGCTGATAATTTTACAATTGGAGAAAATATTTCGTACTCTTTAACAAATGGTCAGACAGCTAATACTTCAAGTTCATACACAGGAGCAATCCAAGCGGCAATTTTGTATCCGCCAAATGCTACAATTTATAGAGAAGACGGTTCTGGACAATTTGGTGGAGTTCCAGAAAAATATATTGGTTCTTACGGAGATGTTATCAATCCGGTGGCGTATTTGAAAAGATTAGATAACGAAAATCCAATTTCTACCATTTTGATCAATCCTTACGCAGAATGGGAAATTGTTCCGGGTTTAAAAGTAAAATCTAACTGGGGTTATACTAGAATTCAGGATAATGCAAATGATTTTACGGTAAAAGTTACAGAGCCTGGAAAAATATTCGATTTCAACAGATTGACTATAAAAAATATTACAACTACAGATTTATTAAGCGAGCAGACTATTTCTTATGAAAAATCATTTGGAAAACACAATCTGAAAGCTTTGGCTGGATATACATATCAAGAAACTAAAAAAGATTTCTACACTATTGAAGGAACTGGTTTTGATAACGAAGATCCATCGCAGCGTTATTTGTTGAATGCTAAATTAATTCAGCAAACAGCAGCAGGAAGATCAGATGAAATTATTTCTTCTTATGTGGGAAGAATCAATTACGATTTCAATCAGAAATATTTAATCTCTGGGATTGTTCGTCGTGACGGAACTTCAAAATTATTAGAAAATAACCGTTGGAAAGTATATCCTTCAGTTTCTGCAGGTTGGTTAATTTCTGAAGAAAATTTCATGAAAGGAATCGAGCCAATCATCAGCAATTTAAAACTTCGCGCAAGCTGGGGACAAATTGGAAACTTAGGAAATCTTGGGCCATACCAATTTAGTGTGCCTTTAGTTCAATCTCAAGCTTTAATTGGAGCAGTGCCATCAATCAATTATGGTTACGCGGAAAGCGAATTATCAAACCCGAATTTGAAATGGGAAAGTTCTGAACAGACCAATATTGGTTTAGATTTTTCAATGTTAAACAATACTTTGGTAGGATCTGTTGATGCTTACGTGAAGAAAAACAAAGACATGTTGGTTCGTGACCAATTGCCTGGAGTTTCAGGAACACCGCAAGGAAGAATTGTTAACTCTGGAGATGTTGAAAACAAAGGAATCGAGGTAAGTTTAACGTACCAAAAAACTCGTGGTGAATTTAAATTTGATGTAACGGCAAATGCTGGTTTCTTAAGCAATAAAATTGTTTCTATTAAAGACGATTTGACTTCATTAGAGCCTCTAGGTTTAAGCCGAGTTCGTAGCTTGCCTTTAGCGAATATTTACCAAGTTGGAAGTCCAGTTGGTGCTTTCTACGGATACCAGACAGACGGATTATTTCAAAGTAATGATGAGGTAAAATCGTATGTAAATAAAGATGGAGTTATGTATCAGCCAAATGCGGTTGCTGGTGATATTAAATTTAAAGATGAAAATGGAGATGGTGTAATCAACAACAGCGATAGAGTAATTTTAGGAAGTCCGTTCCCAAAAACGACTTATAGTTTGAATGCCAATTTCAGATACAAAGGATTTGATATGAATATTTTCTTCACGGGTGCTGCAGGAAATAGTGTTTTCAACGCTGTAAAACATACAGGTTTAAATGCTTCTTTCCCAGGTTACAACTTGTTGTCTGAATCAAAAGATGCTTGGACTCCAACAAATACTGATACAAATGTTCCAGTTCTTTCATCAACAGATAACAATAACAACTTTGGACGAATTTCTAATTTATTTATCGAAGATGCTTCTTTCTTAAGATTGAAAAACGTTTCGATTGGTTATACAGTTAAAGAAAGCTGGTTGAACGGAAAAGCGAAATTGAGATTTTTTGTTTCGGGACAAAACTTATTTACAATCACGAAATATTCTGGAATGGATCCTGAAGTTGGACTTAAAAACTTCGGAATGGATTTAGCTCGTTACCCGCTTTCTCGTATTTATATGACAGGTATTAACGCAACTTTTTAAAAAATAAAAAACAATTAAAATGAAAAAAATAAGTCTTTTATTATTGAGTTTCGTGCTTTTGGTAAGCACTTCGGCTTGCGAAAGTGAACTTGATGTTGTGCCGCAAGGAGCTCCTTCAAGCGGGAATTTCTGGAAAACGCCAGCAGATGCAAAAGCGGGAGTTAATGCAATTTACGCTTTGTATTCTGATGATAATATGTACGGTCGTGGTTTCTTTTGGCTAAATAATGCCAGCGATGATATCGGAACAAAACCAAGACAAAATGCAGAAAGAATTAAAAATTTTATTGTGGATGGATCAGAGTCGGATACAAAAGATATCTGGAGAATTCACTACGAAATTATGAAACGTTGTAACGACGTAATTCGTAATATTCCAAATATTAAATTAGACGAAAGCACAAAAAATGGAATGTTGGGAGAAGCTTATTTTAATCATGCAGTAATGCACTTAGAATTGGCTTACCATTATGGAGATGATCGTGCAGGAATTCCAATTCAAGACAGAGAAAATCCAACAAATGTGTATGTGCCTCGCGCTAAAAATGTAGCGGAAAATTACGCTTATATTGAAGCAGATTTAATCAAAGCGGCTGATTTATTGCCATACTTTGATCAGCTTACTCCAGACAATTACGGACGTGCTCATAAAACTGCAGCTTGGGCTTATTTGGTGCGAACTTATTTATATGCAAAAGATTGGGATAACGCCATTAAATATGCGAATATGATTGTGGCTAGCGGAAAACACAAATTATTAGACAATTTTGAAGATGTATTTAAAATCAGCAATAATTGGTCTTCAGAATATATTTGGGCTGTAACTTCAAGTGCAGAAAATACTTCTTTGGGTTCTATTTTTCCAGGAGTTTGTTTAGAAGATAAAGGTTGGGGAGTTTACAACGGTTGGGGAAATTTCTATCCGACAAAAGAATTATTCGATACTTATGCTGCAAACGATAAAAGACGAAGCGCTACGATTTTACAAAAAGGAGACAAATTTGTTTATTTCGGAGAGACAGTAACTTTTAATGAAGGAAATCATGTGGTAAGTTCAAGTAACAGAACAGGTTATCAGTTTAAAAAATATATGGAGCCGTTCAGTTATCCAAAAACAACATCGGGCGGAGTTGATATTCGTTATGTAAATGCGAACGGAGACAAACCTTCAACAGCTTTAAATGTGCCTCTTTTAAGATATGCAGATGTGATTTTAATGTTAGCGGAAGCGAAGTTAATGAAAGGTCAAAATGCAGATACTGAAATCAATATGATTCGTCACCGTGCAGGTCTTACAGATATTTCTGGAGCGACAATGGTTGATTTGAAAAGAGAAAGAAGATGCGAGTTAGCAGGAGAATGGACAGATCGTCATTATGATTTAGTGCGTTGGGGAGATGCAAAAGAAACTTATGCAAAACCATTGCACCATTATGATGGAAGCGTAATTTATCCTGCTCGTAATTTTAATCCTGCGATTCACCACGTTTGGCCAATACCGCCAGATGAAATCGCGGTGAGCAAAGGAGCTTTGAATCAAAACCAAGGCTGGTAGTAACTTAATTTCATTGTGTTTTTTTAGTTTTTTACGCTGCAGTCTCGGTCAGGGGACTGCAGTTGTAAAAAAAGCAAAATTTGTAATTCCGAGGAACGAAGAATGACAAAACTTTACTATGTGCATTTAAACAAGTGAAACGCCTTTATACACAAAGAAAAACTATGTTTCTATGTGTTAAAAAATAAATAGCAGAAACCCAGTTCTGATAAAGTTACCTACAGCTTTAAAAGAATAAAAATCATTTTCGATGAAAAAAATAATCACCCTTTTTTGCCTTCAATTTTGCCTATTCGCACAAGCGCAAGAATACACTTCGTCAAACATTCATTCGCATAACGATTACGAAAGCAAACTGCCATTTTACGGAGCTTATTCTAACGAAACGGGCGTGATAGAAGCCGATGTTTTTTTAGTGAATAACGAATTGTTTGTGGCACATACTTCTAAAGAAATTGCTGCTCACAATACGCTTAAAAGCATGTATTTAGAACCGCTTTCAAACAAATTAAAAACGTTGGAGGGAAAAGCTTATCCAAGCAATAAACCATTGATTTTGATGATTGATATTAAGTCAGATGCCGATTTGACTTTGAAAGCAATTACGCAACAATTAAAGGCTTTTCCAGATATTATTTCGAATAAAAATATAAAAGTGGTTATTTCTGGAAACAGACCTTTGCCATCACTTTGGGCAACTTATCCAGATTTTATTTATTTTGATGGAAGGTTGAATGAAAACTATACTCCAGATCAATTGGCGAGAGTTGAAATGATCAGCGAAGATTTGCATGAAATTACAGTTTGGAACGGAAAAGGTGTTGTTACGCAGCCAGATATTGAAAAAATTCAGGCAATTATCAAAAAAGTCCACGATCAAAAGAAAAAAATAAGATTCTGGGCTACGCAAGACAACGTGAATACGTATATGACTTTAATGAACTTAAAAGTTGATTTTATCGGAACGGATAAAGTGGCCGAATTGACTCAATTTATCAATAGCATTAAAACTACATTTTACCAGAATACAGAATTTCACCAAGCGTATGTTCCTAAAAATGGTTTCAAGAATAAACGTCCAAAAAATGTTATTCTTTTAATTGGAGACGGAATGGGATTAACGCAAATCTATTCTGGTTACACCGCAAACAAAGGGCAATTGAGTTTGTTTAATATTCCAACTCAAGGATTCTCAATTACAAAAGCTTCAGATAGTTATATCACAGATTCTGCAGCAGGAGGAACGGCAATGGCAACGGGACATAAAACTAATAATCGTTTCATAAGTGTCGATGAACAAGGAAAACCACTTCCGACAATTGCAGAACAATTGGCGAAGAAAAACTATAAAACAGCAATTATTTCTGCTGGAAATATTACAGATGCAACTCCGGCTGCGTTTTATGCGCATCAGTCTGATAGAAGTTACAGTGAGCCAATTGCCAACGATTTTCTTTCGAATCCGTCAGATATTTTAATTGGAGGCGGAGAAAAAGAATTCACAACTCGAAAAGACGGTAAAGATTTGTCTAAAGCTTTAATTGAAAAAGGCTATACTTTCTCTGATAAATTCTCAAGTTTAGATACTATTAAAAACAGCAAATTTGTAGTTTTAGAAGATGCAGCGGTAGTTTCTATGAAAAATGGGAGAGGAGATTTCTTAGCTAAATCTTTTGCGAAAGCAACAAATACTTTTGCAAAAACTAAAAATCCGTTTTTTATTATGGCAGAAGGTGCACAGATTGATTACGGCGGACACCAAACCAATGTAGAATATGTTGTGAGAGAAATGCTTGATTTTGATAAATTAGTTGGTCAGGCAATGGAATTTGTAGATAAAAATCCAGAAACGCTTTTAGTTGTAACCGCAGACCACGAAACAGGCGGATTATCTTTAATTGACGGAAGTATTGAAAAAGGTTATGTTCACGGAAGTTTCAGCACGAACGATCATACTTCAATTCCAGTTCCAGTTTTTGCTTACGGTCCAGGTTCTGAAAAATTCATGGGAGTTTACCAAAATATAGCGATTTATGACAAAATTATGGAGTTGATTGGAGGGAAATAATTTCTCTTTAATTAATGAAAATTCAATAAAAAAAGGAGCGTCTTTGCGGACGGCTCCTTTTTTATTTTTAGATAAAATATGTCGCTCCGCTGGAGCTTTTTTGATGTTGTTTTGAATTCTGGCTATAAATATTTCGCTCTTCCAGAGCTTGAAAATTATTTTGAAAAGTCCCAGCGGGACGAAATATTTATAGAAAATATATTTAGAGATTAAGGAAAGCCCCATAGGGGTGAAATATGTATTTAAAATACATTGTTTTTTAAACCATCTTATTCAAATATAGCCCAAGGTTTCAACCTTGGGAAACGTATAGAAATTAAAATAATCTATTTCCCTTTCAATAAATTAATGCTCACCGTTGCAGTATCAGCATCGGGAAATCTTTTGAAAATTGCTTTATCTGGAAATAATCCTGCTTCTGCGGCAATTGCATTAAAAACATCAATTTCAACAATATACTGATCCGAAAAACCGTGAGTAGCATCATAAGCTGTTGCGGGAGTTCGACCTAAATTTTTGGCTGTAAGTTTCGGATTTATAGTATGAAGTTCAATCAGAAGCAAACCGAATTTGTGTACGTATGGCGACCATTTTTGCAAATGTTCTAAAAGATTATCTTCAACCAAATTATTGCTGATTCTTTTGCCTCTGTAAGCAAATGCGCCAGTTGAGGTACTTACTCTGTTTTCGTTAATTTGATTCGGATCTTGCCAAATTCGATTGTGATCTAAAAAAGTTCTCACATTCAGAAGATCTTTCAAATCAATATTATAATTTTCTTTTAGGTCATCTGCCAGTAAATCAGGACGTCCGATGTCGCCCCAAATTACTTTTGCCCAAATATCTGCGTTTATAAGATTGGCTCTCGTTACTTTCAAAGCCGTCTGATTATAATCGGCACCGACCAAAAATAGCGGATATTCGTCAAGCATTTTTCCGCGTAAAGTTTGTCTGTCAATTACTTCAAAAATATGTTGTAGAAATGCGCCATTTCCGCATCCCATATCAAGAATTCCTTTTGGCTGTTCTTCAATCGGAAGATTAAAAAGTTTGATCAGAATTTCGTCAACTACTTTAAAATAAGTATCGTGTGCGCCGCCGCTTCCCCAAACATTCATTTCTCGATCCACATGAATTTCGTTTTTGCCTTCAGCAATTCTTAAAGCATCAGGATTTCCAAAAATTAATTCTTCAATTTTAGCAAATGTCGGCAGATAAGAAACTGTAACACCATAAGCGCTAGCTCTTTTAGCGAAAAATAAACCAGCTTCGGTAAATTGATAATTTCCGTTTTTTTCCACAAACCAGCCCAAATGCACAAAAAAGTCTAATATCTTTTTAAAATTTTCGGGCGATTTATGAAATTCTTCAGGTCTAAAAGAAGTTTCCATAAAATACTTATGAAACATTCCGTTCATCGCCAAACGTACAATAGTTGGGCCGATGAGGTAGCCTTCAATATGTTTTAAAATTTGTTCCTGAATGCTATTCGTTAGAGGATCGCTAGAAGGTTCAATTCCGTATCTTTTTTTATATTTTTCAAAAATAATATGGAGCTTTTCAAACGGCGTATCTTCAAACAAACGCGGATGAAAATGTATAGATAATTGAAGCAATTCAACAACATCATCGTAGAGATGAAACAGTGAAAAAGCAGTTTCAGTTTTCTCATTCACAGAAATTGCAATTATTTGTGTTTTATTATCGATTTCATATTCTAAAAATCCTTGAGAAGCCAAAACTCTCAACGCGACATTCAGATAGCCTTCGTTGGCATTAAAAGTACTTGCAAGTTCAGATAATGTTGTTTGTCTTTTATTCAAAATAAATTCTAATACAGATTTATTTTTGAGCGCTACTGCTACTGGAGCAGTAACCAAGCCGTCAAGATGCCTGAAAATGGAACTTAAAAGTTGTGATTTATCGGTCATAATGCAAAAAATGAAGGTTAGTTAAAAATAAGGATTTTTTTCTTACTTCCTGCATCTTGTTTTTACATCTTGTGGTTTTTCTGAAAAAGGCATTTTTAAAGAATTTTGGATTTTTCTAAAATTTTTTTCTCAAAATAGCGTTGAAAAAAGAATAAGAATTAGTTTAAAACACAATTAAATCGCTATAAAATTTATAAAATCAATATTAAAAGTCAAAATGACAATAACTGATAGAAATTTAGTATTTGCTGAATATTTCGTTTTATTTTATGTTTAAAAAAGAGATTTATTGAAAAAAAATTTTACTAAAACGTTTTTGTAAGCCGTACTTACATATATTTGTGATGTACTAAAATATGCAACAATAAATTTTTTACTAGATGAAAAAGATTACAATTAGAGATATTGCTAAGCAAGCAGAGGTTTCTATTTCTACTGTGTCTTTTGTCATCAACGGCAAAGGCGAAAAAATGGCCATTAGTCCATCAGTAATCAAAAAGGTTCAGGATGTAGCGCAAAAATTGCAATATAAACCGAGCATGATTGCGAGTAGTTTGCGAACTGGGAAAACGAGGTCAATCGGACTTATTGTAGAAGATATCTCCAATCAGTTTTTTGCAGACTTGGCAAGAGTAATCGAAGACGAAGCAAAAAATATAAACTATAGAGTTTTTTATTGTAGCACAGGAGATGATAACAATCGTTCGGAAGAATTGGTGCAAAGTCTTTTGCAGGCAAATGTTGAAGGTTTTATTATTACGCCAACTCGAAATTTAGAAAAAACAATCAGCCAGCTTTTAAAAATGCAAAAACCGATTGTGCTAATTGACCGATATTTTGCCAATCAAAAAGTAAGTCATGTTGTAATGGACAATTACGAAGGATCTTACTCGGCGGTTAAATTTTTAATCAGCAAAGGCAGAAAAAATATTGCTGTTGTGAATAATGAATCTGGAATGATTCAGATGAAATTAAGAGAAAAAGGATATGTCGAAGCGTTAAAAGAAGAAGGAATTTATAACGAAAAGTACACGCTTCACTTAGATTATCACGCCAGTGAAGAAAGCAGAGTAGGAGCAATTATAAATTTCTTTGAAAAAAATAAAGAGATTGATGCTGTACTTTTTTCGGCAAATTATCTCGGACTTGCAGGACTTCAGGCCTTTAGGACTTTAAAATGTAAAATTCCAGAGGATATTTCGGTTATTAGTTTTGATGATCACGACAGCTTCAAACTGCATACGCCCACAATATCTGTAATTGCTCAGCCCATAGAAGATATCGCAGTTAAATCTATAGAATTGCTAATGAGTCAGATGACAAACTTTGAGGATTATAAAGTTGAAAAAATTCTCAAAAAGGGCACTTTAATAATAAGAGAATCAGTTTAAAAATTTTTTAACCATTTCACTAAAACGTTTTAGTGAAAATAGAATACAGCACTACTTGTAAAAGCTGTTTGCTGTGATTTAAAATAGAGTACCAATTTTTATTAATTATTTAAAAACAAACACGTAACAACAAACACAAACGAAATCAAAACCAATAACCAAAAAGAATGCTTATGAGACAAATATTAGCAGTGTTAGGAGTGATATTGCTTAGCAGTTTAAGTGCTGCTGCTCAAAATCGATTAATAACCGGCATAGTTACAGATGGAGAAAACAAGGGAGTTGTTGCTGCATCAATCGAAGTTCAAGGAAAACCATTTAGCGCTGTTACAGATGCTGAAGGCCGATTCAAAATGAATGTTCCAGAAGGTAAAATTACCCTTAATGTTTCTTCTATAGGGTTTCAGTCAAAACAAGTTGTATTACAGGAAAAAGAAACAAGAGTTGCTGTTACACTTGTTGAAAATACTCAGGAATTAAAGGATGTTGTGGTAACTTCATTTGGAGTTAAAAAACAAAAGAAAAGTTTAGGTTACGCCGTTGGAGAATTAAAAGGCGAGGATCTGACAAAAAATAAAGAAATCAATTTAGGAAATGCTTTGCAGGGTAAAATTGCCGGTGTAAACGTTTCGGCTCCAGTTACAGGACCATCAGGTTCAAGCCGCGTTGTTATTCGTGGTGCAACTTCAGCATCAGGATTGAACCAGCCTTTGTATGTGGTAGACGGAATTCCGATTGACAATACGCAGCAAGGAAATGCTGGAATGTGGGGTGGTGCCGATAAAGGAGACGGTATGTCTTCTTTCAATCCAGATGATATTGCTTCGATGTCAGTTTTAAAAGGTAGTGCCGCTTCTGCTCTTTACGGGTATAGAGGTTCAAATGGTGTTATCTTAATTACAACAAAAAAAGGAAAAAGCGGAACTGGAATAGGGGTAGATTTTAGTACAAATTCTACTTTTAATACTCCTGCAAGTCTTTTAAAATGGCAAGACCAATACGGTGCCGGAGCGCCAGATGCGAACGGTGTGCCAACTAGATTTACTAATTTACAGGAACTTAGAGATTCATACTATTTTGCATGGGGAGATAAATATGACGGAACACCTTCTTTGTCTCTTGACGGTAAAACTAGACCTTACCAAGCGTATGGAAAAGATAACGTGGAAAATTTCTACAGAACTGGATATTCTTTCAGTAATACTTTAGCGATTTCTGGAGGAAATGAATCAACAAACTTTAGATTATCTTTTGGGAATACCAAAGACGAATCTATTTTGCCAGAAACTACTTTTGGTAGAAATAACGTGGCTTTGAGTTTAAACTCTGCCCCAAATAAAAAAATAAGTGTCGAGACCAATGCGCAATATATTTCTGAGAAAAGCCATAACCGTCCGTACTTAAATGATTCGCCAAGAAATCCATCTTTCCCAACAACTTTTATGACTCCGGGAACAGATATCAGATGGTTAAGCGATCCTTATGATGCAAATGGCGGAGAAGAAGACTTTTTAGGAGCAAACGTATATCATACAAACCCTTATTTTGCTACAAAATCTCCTTTAAACGACGATCTTAGAAAGCGTTTTATTGGTTCTGCAAAAGTAAATTATAACATTACAGATAAAATTTATGCTAAAGCTGTTATTGGTATTGATGATATTAATTATGAATATACTGAAGTTGAGCCTACTGGAATAAATTACAGCCCAGGCGGATCTATCGAAAACAGAGTTGAAACTCGTTCTGAAGTAAATGCTTCTGGTTTCTTAGGTTACAAAGGAGATATTGCTAAAGATCTTTCATTAGATGCTTTTATTGGCGCAAACCGTCAGCATAACAGATACAGCGGTATTAAAATGAAAGGAAATAACTTTATTGTTCCGTTCAAATATTTCTACGCAAATACACAACCAGATAAAACAGAAAAATTATTCTCTGAAAGTGAAGTAAACTCTCTTTTCTATTCAGCAGATTTAGGATATAAAGATTACTTATTTCTTAGTTTAACTGGTCGTGAAGATTGGTTCTCAACTTTAGATCCGTCAAGCAATAGCACTTTCTATCCTTCTGTAAGTTCAAGTTTCATTTACTCAGAAGTTATCGGTCTTCCAGAATGGATTTCATATGGTAAAATTAGAGCAGGTTGGGGTAACGTAGGAGGTGCATTGCCAGAAGCTTACGCTTTAGCTTTAACTTATATAACGCCAGACGGACAAACAGATTCGTTAGGACAGCCAATTTTGGGGGTAAATGGTGAAACAATTCCGAACAGAACTTTAAAACCATACAACGTAAGCACAATTGAGTTTGGTTTTGAAAACACATTTTTCAATAATAGAGTAAGTACAGATTTAACTTTCTACAGCAAAAAAACAACGAACGATATTACAGATGCCGATGTTTCTCAAGCTTCTGGATATAGAACTACAAAAATCAACGTTGGAGAAATCTTAAATAAAGGGGTGGAGTTTGCGATTAATGTGAAAGCAGTTAAAACGCCTAGTTTTTCTTGGAATGTGAGTTATAATTTTGCTTACAACGATAGTGAAGTTTTAAATCTTTCTGATAAAATTACAACAAAAACATTAGAAGGAAACAGAGACGGAAGAGCTAATGTAGTTTTAGAAAAAGGACAACCTTTTGGAGTTATTAAAGCATATGATTATTTAAGAGATGCAAATGGAAATGTTGTATTAGATGCAGATGGAAAATTCTTAAGAGGAAATCTAGTTATTGCAGGACAAGGTGTTGCGCCAACTTCTATGGGACTTTCAAATGATTTTTCATATAAAAATTTCACTCTTTCTGTTTTTGTTGATGCTAAATTTGGAGGAGAAATCTATTCTGCTACCAATCAGTTAGGAACACGTTACGGATTATCTGAAATCACACTTCCTGGTCGTGAAACTGGAGTTGAAGTAAGCGGAACAGATGTTAACGGAAATCCTGTAAACAAAACAGTTTCGGCTTACGATTACTGGAGAAGTTACAGTGATGTAACATCAAACTTTGTTTACGATGCAGATTTCGTGAAACTTAGAGCAATTTCATTCGCTTATAATTTTCCAAAAGAGTATTTGAAAAGAACACCATTTCAGTCTGTTAGTTTAGCATTTTCAGCACATAATTTATGGACTATTTATGACAAAGTTCCAAACATCGATCCTGAGTCAAATTACTCAAACAGTAATGCACAAGGTATGGAGAGAGCTTCAATGCCTTTGACAAGAAATTATGGTTTTGCACTTAATGTCAAATTCTAATACTAAAAAAGATGAAAAATAGATATATCAAAATATTTTGTGTCGCAATTGTTGGTGTTTTGACATTGGCTTCATGCGATAAAGGATTCGAAGAAATGAATACGAATCCAAATGCCTTAACAGATCCAGCTGTAAAATCGATGTTTACACTTGCTGAGATTTATGTAGACGGACAGGATTTTTCTAACACAAGAGGGAATAATATTTACGCAGCGCAGATTGTACAGCAATTCTCGTCACCTACAGGAGCAGGTTCGAAATACTCGTATTCTTCTGAATATTCGGCAGCGCTTTTTGGTGAAACTTATGGTAAAGGATTAAATCAGATTTTCCAATTATTATCTGTAGTAGAAAATACGCCTGAAAATTCAAACATGATTCAGGCTTGTAGAATCATGAAAGTATTTTTGTTTCAAAAATTGACAGATACTTACGGTGAAGTTCCTTATTTCGAAGCAGGAAAAGGGTACAACGGAGGTGTTTATTCTCCAAAATACGATACGCAAGAAGCTATTTACAATGATCTTTTAAAAGAATTGGATGAAGCTGGAACGGCTTTAGATGCTGGAAAACCTTTCGTAGGAAATGCCGATTTGTATTACCAAAGCGATGTTGCAAGATGGAAAAAATTGGCAAACTCTTTAATGTTAAGAGTAGCAATGCGTTTGTCTAAAGTAAATCCAGCAAAAGCAAAAGAATTTGTAGAAAAAGCGTATGCTAAAGGCGTGTTTACTTCAAATGATGATAGTTTGGTTTTACGCCATGATGCAGGGCCTCCGGGAGTTAAAACAAATCCTATCACTTCTGCTTGGGTTAGAAATGACTTGAACGGTGGTGAAGCGAATATCAAATTCAGTAAAACTTTCATCGATTTATTGAAAAACACAAACGATCCTCGTTTAAGAATTTATGCAAAACTAGAAGCAACTGGAGATAACAGTCCAGCAAGTCAGCTAGGTTTGGCAAATGATGCAAAAGATTTTCCAGGCGGTGATAAAAAGCTTTTTTCAGATCCAAATACTTCAACAGTATTGCGTTACGATGCTCCAACATTAATTATGTCATATGCTGAGGTTCAATATTTATTGGCAGAAGCAGCAGTAAAAGGTTGGAATGTTGGCGGATCTGATCAGACTTATTACGAAAATGGAGTAAGAGCAGCAATGAATATTTTAACGATTTTTGGAGATAAAGTGCCTGCGGTTTCATTAGCAGAATACAACACTTACATTACGACTTATCCGTTTAAATCTGGAGGAACAGAAGCAGAAAAAATAGAACAGATTATCACTCAAAAATGGATTTTATTATTGTTTAATGGTTTTGAAGCGTTCTCAGAATACAGAAGAACAGGTTATCCAGTTTTAGTTCCAGTTAATGATCCGACAGGAGAAACAAAAGGAACAATTCCGAGAAGATTAATTTATGATCAGTCAGAGCTTATTACAAATGAGGCTAATTATAAAGAAGCAATTCAACGCCAAGGTTTAGATTTAATGACCACAAGAATCTGGTGGGATAAATAATTTTTAAAAATTTGGTTGGTTAGTTAAAATAAGTCGGGTAATGAGCATACCCGGCTTATTTTTAAATCTTGTAATGAATTGATTTAAAAGTAAGCAATTTGAAAAGTTACTTTACAGATTCAAATACCTTTTTTTCGCAGCAAACTGAGAGAGATTCTGCTGAAAAAGATGGATTTATTTTCTGCATTTTAAAAATTTCAAAAGACGATATTTAAAAGTCTATTCAATTATTTGAATTTAAAGCGATCCATATCAAAACCAAAATAAAACATAGGCAGTGGTAAGAAAATATTTCTAGTTGTATTTTAGAGTTACTAACAAAGAATAAATTCTAAAGAGAAGGAATAAACTTGGTCATTTCTTTCCTTCTCTAACCTGCCAAATTACTTACCTTTTTACTAATTTTAGGAGGTATTAAAAATATCACTTCATAAAATGAATTATCAAAAAAAACTTTACTGTTTCATCTGCCTATTTTGGGTAGGTTTTACATCGATTGCTTTCGCGCAAAGTATTGATTTAAAAAACAATTGGACGTATCGTGAAGAGAAAACACAAAAATGGTATCCAGCTAAAGTTCCCGGTGAAATTCACACCGATTTGTTAAATAACAAATTAATACCAGATCCATTTTACAGAAATAATGAAGAAAAACGGCAATGGATAGACCGCAAAAATTGGGAATACAAAACCACTTTTCAGGTTACAGCAAATATGCTGAAAAAGAAAAATACAGAATTAGTTTTTGACGGACTAGACACTTATGCATCAGTATATTTAAATAATAAATTGGTTTTAAAAGCCGATAATATGTTTCGTCAATGGCGTGTTGAGGTTAAAAAAGTCTTGAAATCAGGAAATAACGATTTGCGAATCGTATTTCAATCCGCGCAAAATGTAGTCGATTCGTTGGCTAAAAAAGATTATCCGTTTGTAATTCCAGACAATCCGCGTGCTTATGTGCGCAAAGCACAGTATCATTTCGGTTGGGATTGGGGACCAAAATTTACAACCTGCGGAATATGGAAAATGCCAAGATTAGAAGCTTATGACGAAAAAACTCCTGAGAAACCATACGTTTTAAATCGAAAAATTGAACTGATACAAGAACCAGATAGTTTGGGCAGATCTTTTTATTTTAAAATTGATGGAAAACCGGTTTACATGAAAGGAGCCAATTATATTCCGTCTGATGCTTTTCTTTCGAGAGTAACCAAAAAAGAATATGAAAAGATAGTTTTATCGGCCAAAGAAGCCAACATGAATATGCTTCGTGTTTGGGGCGGCGGTATTTATGAAGACGATTATTTCTACGATTTATGCGATAAATACGGAATAAACGTTTGGCAAGATTTTATGTTTGCAGGTACAATGGTTCCTGGAGACGATGCTTTTTTTGATAATGTAAAAAAAGAAGTTCAGTATCAAGTGAAAAGATTGCGTCATCACCCAAGTATCGTTTTGTGGTGCGGAAACAATGAAGCTGACGAAGCCTTTAAAAATTGGGGTTGGATGAAAAGTTTCAAAATTTCAAAACAAGATTCTACTCGTTTATGGAAAGATTACACGCGTTTGTTTCATGACAGTATTCCGAAATGGGTAAAAGAAGTCGATGATAAACGTCCCTATTTAAGTTCTTCGCCTTTACATCATTGGTCAAAAGCCAAAAGTATAACCGAAGGAGATAGCCATTATTGGGGAATTTGGTGGGGATTAGAAGATATTGAAAACGCTAAAACCAAAACAGGACGTTTTGTGAGCGAGTACGGAATGTTGTCGTTACCGAATTATTCGTCAGTTGAAAATTTCACTTCAGAAGAAGACCGTCATTTATATTCAGATATACTAAAAGTACATTTAAAAGCGGGCAAAGGTTTTGAAAAGTTAGATTCTTATCTCGGTAAATATTTCATCGATGCATCTAAAATAAAAAAGATGAATTTGGAAGATTACGCGTACTTGAGTCAGTGTATGCACTATTATTCCATTAAAAATATAGTCGGCATTCACCGTTCGAAAGCACCTTATAACATGGGAACTTTAGTTTGGCAATTAAACGATTGTTGGCCAGTGGCAAGTTGGAGCATTACCGATTACGAAAACCGACAGCCAAAAGCAGCTTGGTATGCCATAAAAGAAGCATACAGAGATGATATAAAACCAGAAATTGATCTTACGCGTCCGATAAATTTAAAATTGGAAGATCCAAAATTAAGTTGGCAGATAAAAGGAAATTCAATTATCATAAAAGCAGAAAAAGCAGCTAAATATGTTTGCATTTCTGCCAAAGGATATACAGGAAAATGGAGCGACAATTATTTTGATTTAGCTGCGGGAGAAGAAAAAACAATTTCGTTTGAAGGAAAAATAATGAAACCTGAGGTTAAGATTTATTCTTTATTTGAGGTTTTGGAAAGAAATAAATAGAGGTTCAAAGGGACAAAGGCTTAAAGGGGCAAAGGTTTTCTGTAGAGGCGCACTGCTGTGCGTCTGTGCAAACTGATAAAAAATACGTAAATCTTTTTTAATTATTGATTTACATTGAAATAATAAAAACAAACAAAATGGTTAAAAAATACAATAGAATTGCTCTTGGAGGCATTTTAGCTTTAAACCTGTTTTTTGTGAATCCTGTAAATTCACAGAAGAAAAAAGACAAAGAAGTACAAACAAATTATACGCAATATGTCGATCCAATTATCGGATCTGCTGGCCATGGTCATGTTTTTGTGGGGGCTAATGTTCCTTTTGGAGCGGTTCAGCTAGGTCCGGTAAATATTTTTGAAGGTTGGGATTGGTGTAGCGGTTACAACTATGCCAGCAATACCATATTAGGTTTTACGCACACGCATTTAAGCGGAACTGGAATTGGAGATTTAAATGATATTCTAGTACTTCCTGTAAGCGGAAAAGTCGGTTTGACCAAAGGAACAAAAGAAGATATGATAAACGGTTACGGTTCGTATTTCTCTCATAAAAACGAAGTAACTAAACCTGGATATTACAGCGTTTTATTAGACAAATATAAAATCAAAGCCGAATTAACAGCGAGCGAAAGAGTTGGTTTTCATAAATATACTTTCGAAAATACAAACGATTCGCACATTTTAATAGATCTTGCTGACGGAATTGGCTGGGACAGACCTGTAAAAACGTTCATTAAAAAAATCAGCGAAAATAAAATAGAAGGATATCGATATTCTTCAGGCTGGGCTTCAGATCAGCGCGTTTATTTTGCAATGGAATTTTCTGAGCCAATTACCAATATTGCGGTTTATGATAGTACAGCTGTAGTAAAAGGAACGGAAGGAGAAGGTTTAAAAATAAAAGCAGTTTTAGATTTCAAAACCTTAAAAAATAAACAGATTCTAGTAAAAGTGGGGATTTCTCCAGTGAGTGTAGAAAATGCTTCTGCAAATATAAAAGCAGAAATTCCAGATTGGAATTTTGAAGCCATTGTAAAATTAGCAGATTCAAAATGGAATAAAGAACTAAATAAAGTTCAAATAAAAGCAGATGAGAAAACGATGAAAGTTTTCTATACTTCGTTGTATCATACCATGTTTGCACCGTCTATTTTTAATGATGCCAATGGAGATTACAGAGGGACAGACAAAAAAGTATACGAAAAAGCCAATTTTACCAATTACACTACTTTTTCACTTTGGGATACTTATAGAGGATTACATCCATTATACACCATTACGCAGCCAGAAAAAATCAATGATATTGTAAAATCGTTCCTAGCGATTTATGAGCAGCAGGGCAGATTACCAGTTTGGCATTTAATGGGTAACGAAACCAATACCATGAACGGAAACCATTCTATAGCCGTTATTGTCGATGCTTATTTAAAAGGATATCGTGATTACGATACGAATTTAGCCTACGAAGCAATCAAAAAAACGGCGATGCAAACGCGAGACGGAATGGATTATGTTCAAAAATTAGAATATATTCCAGCTGATAAATTATTAGAATCTGTTGGAAATGCTTTAGAATATGCAATCGACGATTACTGTATTGCTTTGATGGCGAAATCTTTAAACAAAACAGACGATTACAATTACTTTACCAAAAGAGCCAATTTATACAAAGAATATTTCGATAAAGAAACCACTTTTATGCGTGGTAAATTGACAAACGGAAATTGGAGAACACCATTTAATCCGCTTTCGTCAGCGCACCGTAAAGACGATTATGTAGAAGGAAATGCTTGGCAATACACTTGGTTGGTTCCTCAAGATCCGTACGGTTTGATTGATTTATTTGGAAGCGAAGAAAAATTTATTGCTAAACTAGATTCACTTTTCTTACTAACAGATAAAGTTGAAGGCGAAGATGTTTCACCAGATATCAGCGGTTTAATCGGTCAGTACGCTCACGGAAACGAGCCAAATCATCACATTCCGTATTTGTATGCGTATGTTGGTCAGCCTTGGAAAACAGCAAAATTAATTCGTGAAATCGATGATAAATTCTATTCTACAAAACCAGACGGATTATGCGGTAACGAAGATTTAGGACAAATGTCGGCTTGGTATATTTTATCTTCAATGGGATTCTATTCTGTTAATCCAGCAAATGGGGTATATGTTTTAGGAAGTCCGCTAGTAAATACAGCCGTGATTCATCATACAAAAGATGTTTCTTTTACGATAAATGCAGTTAATAATAGTGCTTCAAACATCTATATCCAAAAAGTAGAATACAACGGAAAACCATACACAAAATCATACATCACACAAGAAATGATCGTAAAAGGCGGGGAACTAAAATTATATATGGGAAATAAACCATCAGCAACTTGGGGAGTTAAGAAGGAAGATAGACCTTTTTAGTTTCAGTCACAGTCACAGTTTACAGTCCTATTTGGGGTATAACATAAAACATTTCACAACTCACAATTCACCATTTACAATTCAGAAATATGAAAATAAAGAGTTTAATTTTTTTAGGAATATTGCAATCCTGCCTTTTTTTAAATGCACAGATAAAGACTTTAGATCCTGTAGAATATGTAAATCCTTTAATGGGAACACAATCGCTGCATAATCTTTCAAACGGAAATACGTATCCCGCAATTTGCAGACCTTGGGGAATGAATTTCTGGACACCTCAAACAGGAAAAATGGGAGATGGTTGGGCTTATACGTATACAGCCGAAAAGATTAAAGGATTCAAACAAACGCATCAGCCTTCGCCTTGGATGAACGATTACGGTCAGTTTTCGATTATGCCTGTTACGGGTAAATTGGCTTTCGCCGAAGACGATCGAGCGAGTTGGTTCAGTCATAAAGCTGAGGTTTCAAAACCTTATTATTATAGCGTTTATCTTGCGGATCATGACGTTACAACCGAAATAACAACAACAGAAAGGGCGGCGCATTTTCAGATTACATTTCCAGAAAATGAAAAATCTTCTATTGTAATCGATGCATTTGATAAAGGTTCGTATATCAAAATAATTCCTTCAGAAAATAAAATAATCGGTTATACAACTCGCAATAGCGGTGGAGTTCCCAAGAATTTCAAGAACTATTTTGTTTTGGTGTTTGATAAAAAGTTTGAGACCAATTCAACTTGGCTGGATAAAGTTTTAACTGCCGATAAATTAGAATCAGAAGGAAATCATGTTGGTGCGGTGGTTGGCTTTAAAACAAAAAAAGGAGAAAAAGTAAATGTTAGAATTGCATCCTCTTTTATAAGTCCAGAACAAGCTGAGCTGAATTTGAAAAACGAATTAGGTAAATCGACTTTTGAAGAAACCGTTGCACAATCTAAAGCAGAATGGAATAAAGTTCTCGGAAAAATCACTGTGGAAGACACCAATGTTGATCAATTAAAAACATTTTATTCTTGCTTATACCGAACAGTTTGTTTTCCTCAAAAGCAATATGAAATTGATAAAGAAGGAAAAATTGTGCATTACAGTCCGTATAACGGAAAAGTGTTGCAAGGATATATGTATGCAGGAACTGGATTTTGGGATACTTTCCGTGCTTTATATCCATTGTTAAATTTGGTTTATCCTTCAATAAATAAAGAAATGCAGGAAGGTTTAATTAACGATTACAAAGAAGGTGGATTTTTGCCAGAATGGTCAAGCCCAGGTTTTAGAGATGTAATGGTTGGGAATAATTCTGCTTCTGTAGTTTCTGATGCTTACATGAAAGGATTACGCGGTTACGATATCAATACTTTATATGAAGCTTTATTGCACGGAGCCAACAATGAAGGACCTTTGGAAGCTGTTGGAAGAAAAGGAGTTCAGTATTACAATACATTAGGATATGTTCCGTATGATGTAAAAATCAACGAGAATGCAGCGCGAACTTTAGAATATGCTTATGATGATTTTACGATTTGGAAATTAGCAAAAGCATTAAATCGTCCGAAAAAAGAAATCAGTTTGTATGAAAAACGAATGATGAATTATAAAAATCTCTATAATCCATCAGTAGGATTAATGAGCGGACGAAATAAAGACGGTAGTTTTCCAGCCAATTTTAATCCGTTTAAATGGGGAGATGCTTTTACAGAAGGAAACAGCTGGCATTACAGTTGGAGTGTTTTTCATGACATTCAAGGTTTGATTGATTTAATGGGAGGCGAGAAAAATTTCACAGCAAAACTGGATGCCGTATTTACAACACCGCCAATTTTTGATGATAGTTATTACGGAGCTGTTATTCACGAAATCCGCGAAATGCAGATTATGAATATGGGACAATACGCTCATGGAAACCAGCCAATTCAACATATGATTTATTTGTACAATTATGCTGGTGAGCCTTGGAAAACGCAATTTTGGTCAAGAGAAGTCATGAATCGTTTGTACAAAGCAACTCCAGACGGCTATTGTGGAGACGAGGATAACGGACAAACTTCTGCGTGGTATATTTTCTCAGCAATGGGATTTTACCCAGTTTGCCCAGGAACAGAAGAATATGTTTTGGGAGCGCCATTATTTAAGAAAACAACCTTGCAGTTAGAAAACGGAAAACAACTTGTTATCAATGCGCCAAATAATTCAGAAACCAACAAATATGTAAACGAATTAAAATGGAATAATGCGCTTCATACCAAAAATTACATCAATCATTTTGATGTATTAAAAGGCGGAGAATTAAATTTTGATATGACAAGTTCTCCAAATTTTAAAAGAGGAACATCAAAAGAAGCATTTCCCTATTCTTATTCAACTTCAAAATAAAAAGATATGCAGTCACGTAGAAAATTTATAAAAAACGCAGGCATTTTTTCAGCAGGATTATTAGCCATTCAAACAGAAGCTTTCGGATTTAATTCAGATACTTTTCAGTTTCCTTTAAAAGATTTTGTTTCGAAAAGACCTCCTGTTGCCGAAAGAAAATTTACAAGTAAAGCAATAGAAGCTGCAATCGTACGCGTTAAAAAACAAATCGCTAATCCAGAATTGGCTTGGATATTCGAAAACTGTTTTCCAAATACATTAGATACGACTGTCGATTTTGAAATTATTGACGGAAAACCAGATACCTATGTCATTACAGGAGATATTGATGCTATGTGGTTGAGAGACAGTACAGCGCAAATCTGGCCGTATATTCCGTTTGTAAAAGAAGATCCGAAATTGGCAGAATTGGTAAAAGGAGTAATTAATCGTCAAGCGAAATGTATTCTGTTGGATCCGTATGCGAATGCTTTTTATAAAGATTTTACCAAGGAAAGTGAATGGAAAAATGACCTTACCAAAATGCAACCTGGAATTCATGAAAGAAAATGGGAAATCGACAGTTTGTGTTACCCAGTTCGATTAGCACACGGCTATTGGAAAGAAACAGGAGACATCAGTTTATTCGATGCAAAATGGAAAGAAGCGATGCTTTTAATCCTTCAGACTTTTAAAGAACAACAAAGATTAGACGGAAAAGGCGGGCCATATAGTTTTCAGCGCCAGACCGCTTGGGCGACAGACGGAGTTCCGTTAGGCGGTTACGGTTATCCTGTAAAACCATGCGGATTAATTGTTTCGACTTTCAGACCAAGCGATGATTCTACCTTATTCGGTTATCTGATTCCGAGTAATATGTTCGCTATTGAAATATTAGGTTATTTGATCGAAATTTTCTCTCTTCCAGCGTTAAAAGACAATGATTTGGTTGCAAAAGCGACAGAATTAAGAGATCAAGTTCAAAAAGGTTTAAATGAACACGGAATTATCAATCACCCTAAATTCGGAAAAATCATTGCTTTTGAAGTAAACGGATACGGCAGTTTCCACATGATGGATGATGCCAATGTGCCTTCGTTATTATCATTACCTTATTTAGGTGCAATTGCTCCAAACGATCCTTTGTATTTGAATACAAGAAAAGTGGTATTGTCAGAGAATAATCCGTTTTTCTACAAAGGAAAAGCAGGAGAAGGAATTGGTGGTCCACACACTGGAGTCGATACAATCTGGCCTATGAGTATTGTTTTGAGAGCGATTACGAGTGTAGATGAGAAAGAAATAAAAGCCTGCATCAGCAATTTAATTAAAACCAATGCCGATACTGGATTTATGCACGAATCATTTCATAAAGACGATGTCAATAAGTTTACTCGTAAATGGTTTGCGTGGGCGAATACATTATTTGGAGAAATGATTGTACACACAAGTATTCATTATCCTCAAATTTTAAAAGACAAAACTATCTAGTACTAAGCAAAATAAGTAGAAATGAATGCATCACACGCCATTGGGCTGGATATTGGAGGAACACATATTACTGCTGCGGTTATAAATAAAACAGAGATGAAAGTTTTGGACTTTTCGCTCTGTAAAGAATCTTTTGATTCGAATTTGCCTGCAGATGAGGTTATGAATATTTGGAAAAAAGTAATCTGTACTGCTGTAGAAAATTCTAAAGTAAAAGATATTACCGGAATAGCCATTTGCATGCCAGGACCATTTGATTATAAAAACGGCATCTGTTGGATTAAAGATCAGTCCAAATATGAACATTTTTACGGATTAAACATTAGAGAGTTGCTTTTGGAAACTCTCGGTTTTCCAGCAGATTTTCCGGTTCTTTTTGAAAATGACGCGGTTTGTTTTGGGAAAGGAGAAGTTTTCAAACAGCAAGGAAATCTTTCTAAAAAAGTAATGGCAATAACGCTGGGTACAGGATTGGGAGCTTGTTTTATTGATAAAGGAGTATCAATCAGTACAGGAAATTCTGTTCCAGCTGATGGTGAAATTTATAATTTGCCTTATAAAGATGGTATTACAGAAGATTATGTTTCTGCTAGAGGGCTTCTATCGCATTACAAATCTTTAAATGGTCTTGAACTTAATAATGGTTTGGAACTTTATAATCTGGCAAAAAACGGAGATCTGTCTGCAATTCAAGTATTTGAAAGAATGGGAGAGGATTTAGCATCAGTTATTATTCCGTGGATTAAAAACTTCACAGCAGATCACATCATTATTGGCGGAAAAATTGCCAATGCAAGCGATTTGTTTTTATCATCGTTTAATAAAGCAATTCAGGAATCTGACTTAAAAGTTGAGGTTTCTATTTCAAATGACAATGAAATCGCAGCCTTGTTAGGGGCAGTAAGTTTTCTTTGTGATTAAAATATAAACGGATGAGTGAAGTAACTCATCCGTTTTATCTTCTAATTTCCTAATCAATAAAAGCCTTTTAAGCAAACGTATAAGAAATATATGTACTTTTGTTTCGAATGATTTTGGCATTTAAATAAGATGGCTAGCGCCTAAAAGTAGTGTAATAATAGTAAAAAAGAAATATGGAACTTGGCAGAACAAGAACAATGAGAACTCTTGGAATTTATAAAATAATTCAAGACGCACCCCGTTTTAATTTCCTGTTGTATATCAGTGGGTTATTGTTTAACGTTCTTTGTTTGGCTGCGTTGATATTTGATTTTTACGAAGCAGAGATCTTTTCAGGGCTTCTAATCAGTAACGGTTTTTTTATGATCATTTATTATTTTTCGAACAAGAGAAAAGTAATAGGTTTGGAATTATTATTGCAGTCGGGAGTTTTTGCTCTTTGCATAGGCATCATTACTTTATTTGACTGTTTGAAAATTTTGAACGTAAATGACTTTTTTTTATTCTACTTTTTTTCAGCAGGGCTTGTCAATCTTATGCTAGCAAGTTCTCTTGGCCTATATGGAATGATAGATTGGAACAGTTTTAAAAATTTTAGTATAATCGTTATTTTACTTTCTATCGCAGGATTTCTTTTTATTGTATATGATTTACCAGGAGGAGTTTTATTTCTTGTCGCTGCTTCTATTTCCTATGGATGTGCAAGAATAAAATTAGCACTTAATTTTTCCGAACTAAGCAGGTTTCCTCAAAAAGTAAGTCAGCAAATTTATTTGAAAATAGAAGGAGCTAAGAATGAATATTTTGAAGCCTTAAAGAAGAACTGGGATGCTGATGAAGATCTATATCTTTAATATGTTTTTTGAAGATTTAAATTTGTTTTAAAGTATCGATTTAGTCTTTTTTAAGTCTGTACTTTTTTATACAAAAGATTTATAAATAAAATTAAGATGCGGTTTTTATATATATTGAAAATACGCTTAAAATACAAAACCCTGAAAATCGTCTGATCTTCAGGGTTTATTTTTTTAGCTTTTTTGTAAACTTTAAAAAGTCTGTTTTTAGGCTTTCAGCGGGATTCGAACAAAATGCTCACATCTCACTTTTATACTGTATTTCTAATATTTTTTTGTATTGCAAAAGGATCTTATTGTAATGAAAAACAGCCTTCTTATTATAATTCTTATTAAAATAGCCTTTGCTTTTGTGGCAAATTTGGAGGCAACTCCAATTAGATGCGGGTATATGAAATCTGTCAAACCTTCCGAAAGAATATGTCTATATTTTTGATTGATTAATCCATCCTGAAAAAAAACATTCTCTATAATTTTATTTTCTATAGAAGATACAATTGCGTCTTTGAGTTTGTTAAATAAGATTGTTAGTTAATTAATAAATTTTTGTTTGTTTTTATTTCAAAGGGAGATTAATGATCTATTTATTCTCCCTTATTTTTTGTTCAAAGTCAGTTAATATAATTTAATAAATATACTATTTATATGAAAAGAGAGAATTTTAGCATAAAAAGAAAAAGTTCTTTAAAGAATGTTATATCGATTTTTATTCTGTTGTTTTTTTGTGTCGTTAAGGGGTATTCCCAAAACAATGAAAATACGAGAAGTGCTTTTGAGGTAATAGAAAGATTAGTAGGCAACCGTGCAGCCGATTTTCAGTTGAGCTTGGTTAAAAGTGAAAATATTCAAGCAGATTGGTTTGAAATCGAAACTACAAACAATGTTGTAAAAATAAAAGGGTCAAACAATACTGCAATCTGTTACGCGGCTTATAATTTTCTTCGCGATATTGGAGCTGCTTTAGTAAGTTGGGAAGGGAATAGGGTGGCCCTTCCTAAGGTTTGGCCAAAATATAGTAAAAAAGGAAATACACCTTTTGAATATAGAGAATATCTAAATGCCTGTACTTTCGGCTACACAACACCTTGGTGGGATTGGAAACGCTGGGAACAGGAAATTGATTGGATGGCTTTGCACGGAATTAATCTTCCAACTGCTATGGAAGGACAAGAAGCAGTGTGGCAGGAATTATGGAAAGAATATGGCTTAACCAATTCACAATTAGAAGCACATTTTGCTGGGCCAGCATTTTTGCCGTGGCAGCGTATGGGAAATATTAATAGTCTTGAAGGGCCGCTTCCTCAAGAATGGTTTTCGAAAAAAGAAGAACTTCAAAAGAAAATCTTAGACAGAATGCGAGCATTAGACATGCATCCCGTTGTGCCTGCTTTTAGCGGTTATGTGCCTAAGGCTTTCGCCGAAAAACATCCTGAAGCTAAAATAACAGAACTTAAATCATGGTCAGGAGGAGGTTTTGCGAGTACTTTTCTACTAGATTCAAAGGATCCGTTGTTCAAAAAGATAGGAAAGCGTTTTATTGAAATTTATACCAAAACATACGGAAAGTCTGATTTTTATTTGGCAGATTCTTTTAATGAAATTGAACCTCCAGTTTCGGAACATAATAAATATGAAGAGCTTTCCAACTATGGAAGCGCTGTTTATGAGACGATTAATGAAGCCGCTCCGGGGGCAGTCTGGGTTATGCAAGGTTGGCTTTTTGGAGACAATAAAGAATTTTGGACAAAAGAAGCTACAAAGGCTTTTTTAAGTAAAGTTCCGAATGAAAAAGTGATAGTTCAAGATTATGCCAACGACAGATATAAAGTGTGGGACAATCAGGAAGCTTTTTATGGCAAACAATGGACATACGGCTATGTGCATAATTATGGAGGATCGAATCCTGTGTATGGAGATTTAAATTTTTATAAAGATGAATTGACGAGTTTATTAAAAAATCCGCACAAAGGAAATGTTGTCGGTTATGGAGCAATGCCTGAGGGTTTAAATAATAATTCAATTGTTTACGAATACATATATGATCTTCCGTGGAGTAAAGGCGAACAGCCTGTTAATGATTGGCTGACAAAATATTTAAATGCAAGATATGGTGGTACGGTTTCAGAATCTGTTTTTCAAGCATGGAAATTATTATTGGAGTCGGTTTACAATGTAAAATACTGGGAAACTCGCTGGTGGAATGATAGAGCAGGAGCGTATTTGTTATTTAAACGTCCGACTGCTACAATTACAGAATTCAAAGGAAATCCTGGCGATAAGAAAAAATTGAAAGAAGCTTTGGATCTTTTAAGTAAAGAAGCTAAAAAGTACGATCAAAAAGATTTTATCCAATATGATTTAATTGATGTTTCAAGACATTATTATTCATTATGTATAGATGAGGATTTAATGGAATGTGTAAAAGCATATCAGCAAAAAGATATTAAAAAAGGAGATCAATTATTTAAAAAGATCGAAAAACAAGCTTTGGATATTGATAAAATGATGTCGGGACAGCCATTAAACGGTTTAGACCAATGGGTAAAATCGGCTTCAGATTATGGAAATTCTCCAGAAGTGTCTTCATTATATGTAAAGAATGCCAAAACATTAATTACGCTTTGGGGAGGAGAAGGACATCTTAATGATTATGCTTCGAGATCATGGAAAGGAATGTATAAAGGATTTTACTGGCCAAGATGGAAAATGTTTTTAGAAGCTTTAAGAAAAGCATCAGTTGACAACACTCCTTTTGATGAAAATAAAGAAAGAGAATCAATTAAAAATTGGGAAATTAATTGGACAGAAAGCAAATAAAATATCCCTTAATTGCAATTACTTCGTATATAAAGATAATTTAACTTAATATTTACAAAATAACTTAAAACCAAACGATCAATATGAAAAAGAAAATTCCCGAAAACGTTTTATTAGTAAGTTTTTAATGATATAATTTTCGAAAAAAAACTTTGCAAAGGCCTACTATCATTGACTTTATAGAAATTATCCATGTTTATGAATAACTTGTCCATTTCTTAACATTTCATTAGCACTAATTTCGTCAACACTATTTAACCAATTAACCAATATCACAATGGAAAAACTTAAACTTTTATTATTAGCCTTCTTCTTTGGCTTCTCAATTAATACCTGGGCACAAAAAACAGAAGTGTCTGGTGTGGTATTAGATGACAAAGGTCTTCCTCTACCAGCTGCGAATGTACTTGAGAAAGGTACAACTAATACTGTAACAACAGATTTTGACGGGAAATTTAAATTTACGGCTTCAAACAAAAATGCAATATTGGTATTTTCTTTTATTGGATTTGAAGATCAAACTGTAAAATTAGATGGGACAAAAACAAATTATTCGATAAAATTGCAGTCTACCACAACCAACTTAGAACAAGTAGTTGTAGTAGGTTATGGTAAAGGATCTCGTAAAAACTTAACCACTGCTGTTTCTTCTGTTAAAGCTGAAGATTTGAACAGAGGGGCAATTAGCGATGTGGGACAGCTTTTACAGGGTAAAGTTTCTGGTTTGAATATTTCTTCAAGCGGTGACCCTACAAAAACAGCTTCTGTAGTTTTGCGTGGAGCTTCAACATTAAATAGTTCGCAAGGGCCATTTTATGTAATCGACGGTATTCCTGGTGTAGATATCTCTGTGATTTCACCAGATGACATTGCAACTATTGACGTTTTGAAAGATGCTGCCGCAACAGCAATTTATGGTAACCGTGCTGCAAATGGGGTTATTATGGTAACAACAAAAAAAGGAAGTAAAGGCAGAACGCAAGTAGCGTACAATGGATATTTTGGTTTAGAAGAAGTTTCAAATAATCTGGATATGATGAATGCAGATCAATTGAGAGATTTTACAACTAGAAATAATTTGAACTTTACGCCAGAGAATGATAAAGGAGCTAACACGAACTGGCAAAAAGAAATTTTAAGACCAGGACGTGCAGCATCAAGCAGCCATAACTTATCTATGAGTGGTGGTGGAGAACATGGAAATTATACAGCAAGTATTACTTCGATTAATAAAGAAGGAGTAATGTTAAAAAGTAATTTCTCTCGTATTATTGCTCGTTTGTCTGTTGAACAATTTGCTTTTGATGACAAAGTTAAATTTGGTTTAAACGTAACTAACTCTACTACAAAATACCAAAATGTACCACAACGTAACACAGTACTTTTGCAAGCTGCAAGTTACCTTCCGATTTCTCCAGTAAGAAATCCTGACGGAACCTTTTTTGAAAATTTTGTGAGTACGGGATATTTTAACCCAGTAGCTTTAATTGAGCATGGTACTGATGAGACTAAAACGGATAATTTGGTAGGAAATCTTACTACAGAGGTAAAACTTCCGTTTGGAATCACTTATAATTTGAATTTAGCGCATCAAAGATTAACGGCGTCTCATGGAGAATTTTATGACAGTTATTATTCACAATACAACAGCGCCAACTTTTACAACAATCCAGATCCGCCTTTGACAAAAACATTGGTTAACTTTGGGGTAAATGGTTCAGCATTAAGAAATGCTTACGAAACTAGAAACAACATTATCGAAAGTTTCTTTACTTGGGACAAAACATTTGGAGAGCATAAAATAAAAGCAGTTTTAGGTTATTCATGGCAGGAAAATACTTTAGGAGACGGTTTTCAAGCTACAACGACAAACTTTCCTGTAGACAATGTTGGATACAACAATTTAGCTTTAAGCAATTATACTTCGGTTAATGGTTATGTTGTAAATTTTGGAGATAGTAAAGCGTATCAAAAAACTCGTTTGATCTCTTACTTTGGTCGTTTAAACTATAATTATAAAGACAAATATCTTTTACAAGGATCGCTTAGAAGAGATGGAGGATCTATGTTTGGACAGAATAACCAATGGGGGTATTTTCCATCTGTAGGGGGAGCATGGCGATTGGATAAAGAAGGTTTTATGAAAAATCAAGGTTTCTTTAGCGATTTAAAATTAAGAGGAAGCTGGGGTATCACAGGAAACTCTTCTGGATTTAATGCTTACACGGCTCAATTTATATCTGGAAGTTTAGGAACTTTCTATTACAACGGACAACAGATTGGAGCTTACGGACCTAACCAAGCAGCAAATCCTGATTTGAAATGGGAAAAAACAGCTACAGGAAATATCGGTCTTGATTTCACAATCTTAAAAGGAAAACTATCTGGATCTGTTGATGTTTACGACAAGAAAACAACAGATATGATCTTCAACTATAATGTTAATCCAGTATTGGTGCCAGTAGGGACTATTGTTGCCAACGGAGGAACAATGTCTAACAAAGGTATCGAGTTGAGTTTAAGTTCTACTCCAGTAAAAACAGCAAATTTCACATGGAATACGAACCTGAATTTGGCTCATAATAAAAATGAGATCGTTAAATTAACTAGTCCATTTTTTGTTGGTGGAGATTCTATTCGTCGCGTACAGCCAGATGGAGGCGGACAGACAGGAAGTACACTACAGATTTTTAAAGAAGGAAAACCTCTTGGTCAATTCTTTACTTTGAAATATGCAGGAAAAAATGCTAATGGAGTTTCGCAGTATTATGATAAAAACGGAGACTTGACTACTACACCGCAAATTGGAGTAGATTACCATTATGCTGGAGATGCACAGCCAAAATTATTAATGGGATGGGCGAATACTTTCCAATACAAAAAATTTGATTTGAATATTTTCTTCAGAGGAGTTTTTGGAAATAAAATCTTTAATGCAACTCGTGCCGATTTATTTAGACCAAGCACTGCAATGACTACTAATATATTGGTTGATGCAGGAAATGAATCGCCAAATGACTTAAACGCTTATAAATATTCAGATCGTTTTATAGAAGACGGCAGTTACATAAGATTAGACAACATGACTCTAGGGTACAATTTTGGTAAAGTAGGAAGATACATAAGCAGTGTTCGTCTTTACCATACGATCAACAATGTATTTGTGATTACCAAATACAAAGGAATTGATCCAGAGGTAGAACAAGGAGGAACAGCTCCAGGTGTAGATTCAAATAACTTCTATCCAAAAACAAGAACATATTTGTTCGGTTTAAATGTGATCTTCTAAAAACTTAATGCTAAAAATTATGAAAAAGATATTAAAATATTTAGGGCTTCCAGTACTTTTAGCTGGTATGGTATGGTCTTGTGATGATCTAGAGGTGCCTATTACAACACAATTGACACCTGAAGTATTCCCGCAAAACTCAACGCAATACATTCAGACAACAGGTCCTGTTTACGCAGCATTCAGAGGTGAATTCTCATTTGCTTGGTGGTGGTCACAGTCGCTTTCGACAGATGAAGCTATTTTGCCGGCAAGAGGAGGAAACTGGTTTGATAATAGAAACTACATTGCTATGCATTACCACGATTGGAATGCTGACAATGGAATTATAGGAAGCCTTTGGGATTGGTCGTCTAAAGTAATCGGTACAAGCAATCAGGCAATTTCAATTTTAAGACAAACAATGCCAGAAGGCGCAGATAAAAAAACTTTGATTTCAGAGTTAAAAACTATGCGTGCCATTTCTTATTTCATGTTGATGGACAGTTATGGAGATGTGCCATTGGATACTTTATATGGAGATTTTACTTCTAAGGCTAAAACACCAAGAAAAGAAGTTTTCAATTTTATCGAAAAAGAATTAAAAAGCGCTGTTCCTAATTTAAATCCAGCGTCTGGAGTTACTACTTACGGTAGACCAAACAGACAGACTGCAAATGCAATGTTAGCCAAATTATATCTGAATGCTGAGGTATATACAGGAACAGCTCGTTATACAGATTGTATTGCCGCTTGCGATGAGGTTATTAATTCTGGATTGTATTCTGTTGAACCAAGAGCAACTTATTTGCAAATGTTTTATCCAAATAACGGACCGCAGATGAAAGAATTCATTTTTGCAGTTCCTTATGATCCAGCAGCAGTTACAGTTGGCTACAACGGACAAATGTATCACGCACGTTATGATGTGCCACGTTCTGAAAGAGCTAAGTTCGGTCTTCCTTTTACGCCAAGTGCGCCTAGAAGTACGTTGCCAGAATTTTATGCTTATTTTAATGATGCTAATGATATTCGTAACAAACAATGGCTAACAGGTCTTCAATATATGAATGATGGTGTTACTCCTGTAATGGTTACGACAACTAAAAAAGGATACGACCAGTTCTATACAGGATCTGACGGTGGAGCAGCTTATACTTATCAGGTGAATTTGACGCCAGATATTATACCTCGCCAAAGTGAAGCTTTATTTGATCTTGGAAACGACGAAATCGCATGGAACATGGGATATAGAAATATTAAATTCTATCCAGATGCAGGTTCAACAAATCGTAATCAAAATAATGACGTTCCTTTCTTACGTTATTCAGATATACTTTTAATGAAAGCGGAGTCAATTCTTCGTGGAGGAGCTGTAACCTTAGGACAAAGTGCAGATGCATTAGTAAATATGGTTCGTTCTAATCGTACAACATCTGCAGTTTTAAGCGGCGTAACTTTAGAAGAACTTTACAAAGAAAGAAGCCGTGAGTTTACTTGGGAAGCATGGCATAGAAATGATATGATCCGTTTTGGAAAATATGAAGGATCTTGGGGCTACAAAACAAACTCTGATACTTATCGTCGTGTTTTCCCAATCCCAACTAATGCAATGGTTTTAAACCCGGCTTTGATACAGAATGATGGTTATTAATAAAATAAAGTTAGTTAAGTGCTCATGGTAGCAAGTTTTAGTCTGAAAAGGGGAAGATCCTAAAAAATCTTCTCCTTTTTAGCAAAAAAAGAAACGAATTGGTTTGGTTTCATTTTTTGAATGCATACAAAGCTTAATCGAATGCGGTTATTGAAAAGCAATGAAAGATTAAGCTTGTGTCATTCTTTTAATTTCAGAATATTTAACCCGATAATTCTTGGTTAAATCCTGCCAGGTCTTCAATTTATCATTACAAAAAAATCGTAGCCTAATCTTGTCCCCATCAATACAAACAGCATAATGGAACTGAATAAAATATATAAAATAGGACATATTGCCATAAGTTTAACGCTTATTTTTTTAGTGTCGTGCAATGCGCAACAAACCATTTCTTTACAAAAGAAAAAATTATCAGATATGGTTTACTCGTTGTTGGACACCGAAAATTCAAGATGGTTTTACTTTTCATCAGCAAGCCGTCCGTTTGGTATGGTTAATTTAAATCCCGACACAGAGATTAAAGGCGATTGGGGAGGTGGTTATAAATATACTACAGATACAGTTAAAGGTTTCAGCCATGTTCACGAGTGGCAATTATCAGGAGTATCTGTAATACCTGTAACAATTTCGGAAACTAATAAAAAAACTGTTTTCAAAGACTTTTATTCCAAATTTAGTCATAAAACAGAAATCATTACACCAGGATATCATTCGTTATTATTAGACAGATATCAAATAAAAGCAGAATTGAGCAGTACGCCAAGAGTCGGATTTCATCAATATACTTTTCCTAAAAAAGCACAAAAAGCAATACTTTTTAATCTGAACACTATTTTAGGACCTTGCGATAATTTGGATGGGAAATTAGAAAAAAACAATGATTATGAACTTTCAGGATCATTGGTTTTAAGCACCAATTTTAGACGCCCAAAACCATTGACAGTTTTCTTTAAAGTCAAAACAAATCAGCCTATTGCTTCTGTCGAAAAAGATAATGCAACAGGCAATTATTTAGTCAGTTTTAATGGAAAGAACAGCCAAATACTGATGAAAGTTGGTATTTCGTACACTTCAATTGAAAATGCCAATAACAATATTGAAACCGAATTAACCCACTGGAATTTTAGTAAAACGGTTGAAGATTCCAGAAACGAATGGAGCAATTTGTTGGGAAGAATAAAAATTGAAGGCGGAACAGAAACCGAGCAAAGAAGATTTTACACTGATCTATGGCATGCTCTGCAAGGGAGAAAAATGATCAGTGATGCAAATGGATCCTACCCTGACAATACAGGGGAAAAGTTCAGGGTGGGGCACTTGCCTTTAAATGCAAATGGAAAACCTAAGTTCAATCATTATAATTCAGATGCTTTTTGGGGCGCACAATGGACCATCAACAATCTTTGGGGATTGGTTTATCCTGAGATTATGGAAGAATTTGTGTATTCGTTAATGCAGTATTACAAAGATGGCGGTTCTATTCCGCGCGGACCTTCGGGAGGAAATGACACTTATGTAATGACAGGAGCTTCGGCAACACCTTTTATTGTAAGTGCTATTCAAAAAGGAATTGTAAAAGAAGATTTGGAAGACATTTATGTTGCGCTTAAAAAAGGGCATATGACAGACGGAATAATGTCAAAAGCCGGTTATGAGCACAAAACTAATATTGGAGGAGGTTTAAAATATTATTTAGAAAAAGGATATGTTCCGTATCCGCTTCCAGAGGGAAATTTTGGAAGCCATGAAGACGGAGCCAGCCAAACTTTAGAATATGCTTATCAAGATTGGACTTTGGCGCAATTGGCGAAAAAATTAAATCATGAAGACGATTATAATTATTTCATGAAAAGGTCAAAAAACTATCAAAATGTTTTTGATCGAACCATTGGATGGATGCGCCCAAAAAATGTAGAGGGAAAGTGGCGAGAAAATTATGATCCGTATCAATATGAAAACGGATTTATTGAGTCAAACGGAGCACAGTCAACTTGGTTTGTACCGCATGATATTGAAGGTCTAGCGAATTTAATGGGAGGAAAAGAAAAAGCTATTACAAAATTAAATGAGCAATTTGAAACCGCTAAAAAGCAAAATTATACCTCAGGTACATCGCACGATGCGGAATTGCACCCAGAGTTTAGCCGAATTCCGATAAATTTTGGAAATCAGCCTTCCATGCAGACTTCAAATATTTTTACCGTTTTAGGAAGACCAGATTTAACGCAGTATTGGACGAGAAATGTAGTTAAAGAAACTTTCAGCGGATTATCTCCGGCAACAGGTTATAACGGCGACGAAGATCAAGGATTAATGGGAAGTTTGAATGTTTTGCTGAAATTAGGTATATTTCAAATAAATGGCGGAACAGACAAAGATGCTGTTTATCAAATAGGAAGCCCGATATTCAATAAAATTTCAATTGATTTAAATCCAAAATATTATTCAGGAAAAACATTCGTGATTAAAGCCCATAATAATAGTCCTGAAAATGTATACATAAAGGGCATTAAATTCAATAATAAAGCAGTTGAAAATTTCACGCTTTCGCATCAGGAAATTACGAATGGCGGCGAGTTAATTTTAGAAATGTCAAAGTAAAGTTTAGCCCTTAAAGAAATAGATAAATAATGAAAATATATAGTAAAAATATACTTTTAGGAATATCATTTTTGTTTACAGTAGCCGTAAATGCTCAAACCGTACACCAGTATGTTGACCCAATGATTGGTTCGGAAGGAGTTGGTAGAGTTTTTATCGGACCATCATGTCCGTACGGAATGGTGAAACCAAGTCCAGACTGTACTTCGAGTCCAAATAGCGGCTGGCTTCCAATGCCAAAAGAAGTAACAGGATTCAGTCAAGTTCACGTAAGTGGGACAGGTGGAGGACCAAAATATGGAAATATCCAAATTATGCCGTTTTCAGGAGCTTTGGATAAAATGGATCAAACTTCATTCAGAACCGAGGAAAATGTAAAACTAGGTTATTATGAAACGGTCTTTAAAGAAAATAATATTAAAACCGAAATCACGACTGGTGAAAAAGTATCTTTTTATCGTTTTACGTATCCAAAAAAAAAATCTAGAGAATTAAAAATCGATCCAGGTTTTTTTCTTGGAGAAGAAAAGATTCCAGAGGCGAGAGAAGCGCAGCAGTTTGTAGGTTCTCAGATTGAAGTGGTTTCAGAAACAGAAGTGAGAGGTTACAGCAGAATTCGTGGAGGCTGGAACAATGGGCGCGCTTATACGGTTTATTTCTGGGCAGTTTTCGATCAGCCGATTGCAAAATATGTCACTTTTAAAGATGGAAAATTTTACAATGAAAAAACGCAATTTGATTCAGGAAAGAAGACTGCAGCTCTGCTTTCTTTCGGAAATGGAAAAGAAGAACTGAATGTCAAAATCGGAATTTCATTTTTAAGTGAATTAAAAGCAAAAAACAATATAGAAGTTGAAATTCCGCATTGGAATTTTGATGAGGTTCTAAAGACTTTAGAAAACAAATGGGAAAACTTGCTAAGTAGAATCCAGCTTTCTAAAGACACATCAGAAGACTATAAGAAAATGTTCTACACAGGTTTGTATCACACGATGATTATGCCTGTAAACCGAACTGGTGAAAATCCTTTATGGACAAATGATGAGCCTTATTATGATGATTTTTACACGATCTGGGATACTTTTAGAACATCAAGCCCTTTAATCACTTTGATTGATTCTAAACGAAAAGTGGAAATTATCAATGCGATGCTGAATATTTACAAACGCGAAGGTTATCTTCCTGAAGGCAGAAGTGGCAACGACAACGGAAGAACTCAGGGAGGATCAAATGGAGAAGTTGTGATTGCCGATGCTTTTGTAAAAAACTTAAAAGGAATAGATTACGAATTGGCTTTACAAGCTATGCTGAAAGATGCTGAAGTGCCACCTGGCGGAAATGAAGAAAGAGAGGGAAGAGGCGGACTTATAGATTACCTGAAATTAGGCTACGTTCCATACGGTACAGACCGCGCAGGAAATCGAACTATTGATTATGCTTATAACGATTATAATATTGCAATCGTGGCAAAAGGACTTGGTAAAACAGATCTTTATGAAAGATACATAAAACAAGCTGACAGCTGGCAAAATTTGTGGAGAGGAGACTACGAAAATAATGGCGCAAAAGGATTCATCATGCCGAAAGATAAAGATGGAAAATGGTTGGATGATGTTGTTTTCGGAGAGTCAAAAATCCAGAAACCAACTTTCAGATATACGCCTGTAATTATCGAATCTCCTTGGTATGTGTGCCATTGGTGCGTTTTCTTTTACGAAGGAAATTCATGGGAATATTCATTGAGCATTCCGCATGATGTGCCAGAACTGGTAAAAAAATCTGGTGGAGAAAAAGCTTTTGAAAATAGATTGAATACTTTCTTTGATTCAGAACTGTATAATGTTGCCAACGAACCTTCATTTTTAACTCCATGTTTATATCATTGGATTGGAAAACCGTATTTGAGCAGTGACAGAATCAGAACAATCATAAAGAATAATTTCAATACTTCGCATGAAGGACTGCCAGGAAACGATGATTCTGGAGCGATGTCTTCTTGGCTTGCTTTTCATATGATGGGATTGTATCCAAATGCCGGGCAGCCTTATTATCTGATCAATACTCCTTTCGTTAAAGAAACAGTGATGAAGTTAGAAAACGGCAAAAGTTTTAAAATCACCACTAAAAATTGGAGTGATAAAAACGTATACATAAAATCTGCACGATTGAATGGAAAGCCATACGATAAAGCTTGGATTATTCATGAAGACATCAATAATGGAGGAGAACTGATTCTAGAAATGGATTCAAAACCTTCAGCTTGGGGAACCGTGATTTTACCGCCAAAAAAATAAAAGGATAAGCAAAATGAAAAATATGATTTTAATGTTTCTTTTCTGCATTGTTTATCAGAATGGAACAGCACAGAATTACGTGCCAACAATTAAGAATAATACAGAACTTAATTATGTCTGCAAGCTTCACGGCCAGACTAGAACTTTGACTTTGACAGCTCAAACGGTTGGTGATGGTCTAACCTTTAAACTGGAGACTAGAGGCGTAAAAAGTAGTATTGTAATGCTTCCAGAAGCGGTAAAGAATGGGACAGAATTGAGTTTCAACCAAGGAGAGTACGCTCCAGTCTTAAACTTAAAACCAAGTGAAACTTTTTTTATGATTTCTAGATCGGCTTATCAGGATTTGGTAAAAAAAGGCTCTTTCGTTTATAATAATACGACTTATATTTTAAATAAAAACGAAGATAAAAATAGCGTTTCAATTGATGGGAAAACGGTAGAAACGTTGCATGTGATTGCCCAGATTGATGAAACGGAAATGTGGATTATTAAAAATCCCGAGTTTCCTCTAATTTGTAAAATCATCAAGAATCCGTTAGGGATAAATCCAACATTAGTAAAAGTGATTGATAAGTAAAAAAGTAAAAAATGCGAAATTTTAAAATTTAAATTTTTCACATTTTTAGTATAAATTGATAATTTTTGAACATTAGGCAAAATTCTTGGTAAATTGTTGAAAGTTGTTTTTAAATTTACAGGAATTACACTTAAACTTTATTTTTATCAATTATGAAATTATCTATCTTAACCTCTTTACTTTTTTGCTGCATTTGTTTCGGACAAAATAATACAGACACCAGTTTGTATATGAAGTCTGATAAAATTACTTATTTAACAGATATTGGCTCAGAATCAGGAGATTTATATAAAACAATCGGTCATCACGGTCCGGCAGTTGAAAACGAATGGATGGCATTGCGAATTTATTTCAGCGATAAAGTAGCAATCGATGTTTATTCTAAAGCGAAACCAGGTTTAGAATTAAGAAAAGCAAATTGGTACCCAACACCGCAACAGCAAAAAGAAGGATGGGGAGCTGATTATTACAAAGTAGCATCAACTGTAGGATTAGGCGGCGTAAAGCTTTGGGACGGAGATAAATTAGTTCCGTTGAATCCAGTGACAAATCGTTTGGCGCGTGTGGGCAAAACAGAAAATACTTCTTGGATGGAAATGATTTCGAGAGGTGTTCCATATAAAGGAAAAAAAGTTGACATTTTAGTTCGTGTTACGGTATTTTCTGGAAAAAGAGAAGCAAAAGTAGAAGCGGTTTCCTTAACTGGAGAAAAAGTACAATTTGCAACTGGAATCAATTATTTTAAAGATTTTGGAACTAAAAAAGGGGCTAATTATATCGCAGTTTGGGGAAAACACCCAGAAGACGTAGCAGCAGAAATTGTAGAAATTGGTGCAGCAATTATGTATAATCCAAAAGATTATGAAAAAACAACTGACGATGGAACACAATATTTATTGATTTCAAAACCTGCAAAAACTTTAGAAACTTCAATTATATCTTCGAGTGCGAGAGAAACAGAATTAAACACTTTAGATAAATTGGAGGCATACATTAAAAAATAAACGCATACAAAATACATGTTTAGAATATCGGCTATATTAGTAATATTACTTTCTTTAAATTCCTGCAAATCACAGCAGACTGTTAAAAAAGAAGTTCAAATTGCTTTTATAGCCGATGCTCATTTACAAGATATTTACGCCAAATTTGAAGACAACAATTATCAAGGCATTCCAAATCCTGTAACGGGCGAATATGCCAATATCAGAACTATGAATGCGCAATTGCATTCTACGAGAATTTTCAATGAAAACTATTTTGCTTTTTCAGAAGCCTTAAATGACATTGTAAAAAGAGGCATTAAACAAGTCGTTCTTCCAGGCGATTTTAGTGATGATGGACAGCCTGTTCACGTTCGTGGATTAAGAAAAATTCTAAATGAATATTCTCAAAAACACGGAATTTCATTTTTCGTTACTACAGGAAACCATGATGTTGTAAAACCATTTGCTCAAGATGCTGTCAAAACTGATTTTTTAGGAAAAAACGGAAAAGAGCAGATTATCAGCAGTTCTCCAAATAATTTTAGCAAAAGCAAAAGTGAGCTCGAACCCATCATAACAGCTGATATTAAAAATTGGGGTTACAAAGAAACGATTCAAGAAATGTGCGATTTTGGTTTTTTTCCAAAAAAGACCGATTTATATTGGGAAACGCCATTTTCAGACTACAATTATCAGAATTATAATTTCGAAAAAGCTCAAAAAGAATCTGTTTTAGAAAAAAGAACGTATGTAATTAAAAACACCAATTTGTATCTTCCAGATGCGAGTTATTTGGTTGAACCCGTAAAAGGAATTTGGCTTTTGGCGATTGATGCGAATGCCTATGTTCCGAATGAGAAATTATCGGGAGAACCAAATAATCCAAAAGATTTTTCGGGAGCCAATACGGGTTACAATAACGTTCTGATTTATAAAAGCCATTTAATTAATTGGGTGAAAAAGGTTTCCGCGGAAGCGAAACAGAAAGGAAAAATACTGATTGCTTTCAGCCATTATCCGATGGTTGAATTTAATGATAATGCTTCGCCAGAATTAAAACAGCTTTTTGGAGCTAATAAAATGCAGCTGCAAAGAGTTCCGAGTGAAGAAGTGGCGCAGCAATTTGCAGACGCTGGAATTCAGGTTCATTTTGGCGGACACATGCATATTAACGATACAGGCGTTAGAACGACAGCAAAAGGAAATACGCTTTTCAACATTCAGACACCATCGCTTGCGGCTTATATGCCAGCTTATAAAATCTTGACGATTCATTCGGAATCAGATCTTGAAGTGGAGACGATTGTCATTGGAAAGGTAAATAAATTCAACAGTTTATTTCCTTTTTATGAACAAGAATATGCTCATTTAAAAGAAATTAAAAGCAAAAACATTTGGGATAAAGATATTTTAAAAGCAAAGGATTATAAAGAATTTACAGACTGGCATTTAAAAGAATTAGTTCGATTACGATTCTTACCTGAAGATTTTTCGGCTGATTTCTTAAAATCGATTGAGAAACTTTCGGGAAAAGATTTGCTAGAAATAAATAAGAATTCCCAAGAAATTACCAAGGATTTAAAGGAAAATTCCCTAGCATTTTCTGATTTTGAATCTTGGACAGGATTTGATATGATTTTTGATTTTTACCGATTAAAGAATGCTGACGAACTTGCTATTCCAGAAATTAGCAAAAAGAGATTAAAGGAATATGAATTGGTTTGCAAGGAGTTAAAAAAATCAAATGATGCCAAACTGATTTTATGGGCAGAAATATTTCTTAAAACCATGCTCGGCGAACCTTCAGATCATTTTAAGATTAACTTAAAAAATAATAAAATTGATAATTTGTCTGTTAAATAATTCCGATATTTATTAATTCAAAAAGATTAAATTGCATTTATAATTTATTTCATGAGACAAAAATTCTTTATACTATTCTTATTATTCGCCGTTTTTTGTAATTCTTATTCACAGAATATAAAATTCGCGCATTATAATGATAATAATGGATTGTCTCACAACTCAGTACGTCATATTGTACAGGATAAAAAAGGTTTCATGTGGTTTGGAACATTCTCTGGACTAAACCGTTTTGATGGCTATCAGTTCAAAAACTACATGAGTTCAACACCAGGAAAAAATAAATTATATAATGATGATATTACGGCTTTAGAGCTTGACGAAGATTCTAACCATTTATGGATTGGTACCCGAAAAGGGTTGACGCTTTTCAAAATGGATACCCATGTTTTTACCACTTTTTTCCATAAAAAAGATGATCCAAACAGTCTGCCAGATGATGAAGTAAGATCGGTTTATGTAGATAAATTCAAAAGAGTTTGGGTTGGTACGAAGACAAAAGGGATGTATTTGTTCTTTTTGAAAGAAAATCGATTTGAGAAAATTAAATTAAAAGGATTTGATTACGTCAAAGAAATTTTCGAAGATAAAAAAGGAAATGTCTGGATTGGAAGTTATGAAAATTCATCTGTTGCCAAAATTACAATGGACGCCAAAGGTGCCATTGTCAGAATTACCAATTACACGCTTTCTGTTCCTTATTCGAATATAAAAAATCCGTACATCAACTTTATTTATGAAGATGCGAAACAGGATATTTTTGTTGGAACTCGTGAGGGTTTGTACAAATTAGATAAGGCAACAAATCAGTTTGTTAATTTATATATTGAAAACAAACAGGTTAGAGGTGCATTAGGGCCTTATTTTTTATCTGTTGCTCGTGCTCCAGATGGTAAATATTGGGTAGGAACTTTAGGAGGATTGTTGGTTTGCGATCAATTAGAAGACATTCAGAATGGAAATTACAAATGGTATTATTCTATTTTGTCTGATGATACTTCGCTTGTCGATAATTTAATTTCAGCTCTTTATTTTGATAAATCGGGAGTCTTATGGATTGGAACTGAAGACGGTTTGGACAAGTATGATCCGTATGAAAATCAGTTTACTTTAAACAAAGATATTTCGCGTTCTATTGGCAATCAAGCGCCAAGAATTAGAGGATTTGCAAAAACGTACGATCAGAAAATTATTGTCGCAACCTACCACAACGGACTTTTTATTTCGAATACAAAAAGCTCAACCCCATTGCACAATACAGGAAAAGACATTGCCAGCATTTATTCAGATGATGGAAAGATTTTTTACTGCGGTCTTTGGGATGGAAATGTTTTGGTTTACAATTATGCTACAAATTCGTCCAGAGAAATTAAAGTCGGTTTTGAAAAATCGCCTGTTTTTGCTTTTAGCAAGATTGGAAATGACTTAATGATTGTAGGTTCATTTGGTGAAGGTGCCGTTGTTTTAAATACTAAAACACTTCAAGTACAGACTTCTAACGAACTTTTACCAGGTTTTCAGATTAATGCTATCGAAAGAGATGCCAAAAATAATGTCTGGTTTGCTACTGAAACAGGTGTTGTGAAATATAATATTAGTTCAGGAAAAATAGAAACTTATTCGTCGCTTTTCATAAAAGAAAAAGGAGTTCCGCATGACGAAAATGTAAGTGATGTTTTGGTAGACGTTAAAGGTAAAATTTGGGCTTCAACGCGTTTTGGTTTGTGTTTGTATAATCCGAAAAAGAATGAATTTGAACCTGTAAAAAATCTAAAAGAGCTTTCTGGTAAATGGATTACTGATATTTTATCTGATGCAAGTGGAAATCTATGGCTGAATATCAACAATAATAATATTGCTTTCGTCAAATCGAATTTAAAAGATATTAGCATTTATCATGTAAATAGTGGTAATAGATTGGATGTTTTCAGTTCTAGCGGATTCTTTTATTTTAATAATTCTAATATTTTTCTAGGAGGTAAAAACGGCATTATTTCTTTTTCACCGCCTACGATGAAAAGAAATAATTGGTCTCCTTTGCCAGTGATTTCAGAATTTAAAATTCAGAACGAAGAAGTTTTTCCAGAAATGGAAATAAATGGAGAAATTCCGCTTTCTAAAGATCTGAATTATGGGAAAGAAATTGAATTAAGCCATAAAAATCGAAACTTTTCTCTTCAGTTTTCATCTCCATCTTTTGCAAACGAAAAATCGAATAAGTTTCAATACATGTTGGAAGGGTTTGATAAACATTGGATTACAGCCAATAGCACTTCTAGAATTGTGCAGTATACGAATCTTTATCCTGGTAATTATATTTTTAAAATCAGATCAAGCAACAGTGATGGATATTGGAGCAAAATAGTTTCTTATAAAATAAAAATCCTGCCTCCGTTCTGGCTAACGCCGACTTCTTTTTTAATGTTTTTTGCCATTTTGTTTGGTGTTTTCTATTTCGTTAGAAAGGAAATTAAAAATCGAATTCGCTTAAAACAAGAACTGCTTACTGAAAAAGTAAACAGAGAGCATGATATCAAGTTGAATAATGAAAAACTGCGTTTCTTCACTAACATTTCTCATGAATTAAGAACGCCTTTAACCCTGATTTTAGGTCCTGCGAAACAATTGCTAGAAGAAAATAGTCATGCAACAGATTACGAAAAAAGCAGATACAATCTGATTTATCAGAACGCTAGCCGATTACTGAATTTGGTTAATCAAGTATTGGATTTTAGAAAAGCGCAATCGGGTGAATTAAAATTGAAAGTAACAGAGACCAATATTTTGACGTACTCAAAAAACATCTTTGATTCGTTTAAGGAAATGGCTTATAACAAGAAGATTAAGCTCAATTTTATCTCCGAAGATGATGAAATAAATGGTTGGATTGATAATGACAAGTACGATAAAATTCTTTACAACCTTTTGTCAAATGCTTTAAAATTCACCAACAAAAACGGAAATGTCGATTTGTATATCAGATTAAAAGACACCGTTGAAGATATTTTGGTTATTGAGGTTACTGATGATGGAATTGGTATTCCGTTAAAAAGTCAGGAGAAGATTTTCAAACGTTTTTATCAGGCTTCAAACAGTAAGGCCAATAATACAGGATCGGGTATTGGTTTGTCTTTGGTGAAATCTTTGGTGGCGATTCACAAAGGAAATATTGCCGTAGAAAGCACGCAAGGAAAAGGAAGTACATTTAAAGTTGAACTTCCTATTGACCGTACTTCTTACGTGCACAAAGAAGTGTTTGAATATGCTATTAAAAACGATAATCTAAGTATGCTTATTCCTGAAAAAGCAGCTAAGAAAATTATTCAAAACACAGATTTAAAAGAGAAAATTCTTGTAATTGAAGACAATAGCGAGCTTAGAAAATATCTAGTTGATTATTTGTCAGATTATTATAAAGTGTACGATGCAGAAAATGGTGAGGAAGGTCTGAAAATCTGCCGACAAATTAAACCGATTGTATGCGTTACTGATGTCATGATGCCCATTATGGACGGATTGGAATTTTGCAGACAGCTTAAAAATGACGAGTTCATTAGTCACATTCCAGTGGTAATGCTTACGGCGCTTTCAGAAAACATGGATAAGGTAAAAGGCTACGATACAGGAGCCGATGCTTATTTGGTTAAACCTTTTGAGCCATTATTGCTTAAAACGGTGATTGAAAACATGATCAAATCTAGACTGGAACTTAAGCAAAAATTTTCTGGAGAAGTTGAAAGCAAAGTAAGTATGCTGACGCATTCTCCTATTGACGAAGAATTTATGAAAAAAGTAACCAATTTGATCAACGATAATTTAAATGAAGTAGATCTTTCTACCGAATTTCTTTGCGATAAGCTCGGAGTGAGCTCTTCTAAACTCTACAGAAAGATTAAGGAATTAACAGATTTAGCTCCAAACGAATTTATTAGAACGATTCGTCTTAAAAAGTCCGCGGAATTGCTTAAAAGTAAAAAATACAATGTTTCTGAAGTAACCAATTTAGTTGGCTTTAATGATCCTTTGTATTTCAGCCGATGCTTCAAAAAACAATTTGGTTTCCCTCCGAGTAAACTGATTAATTAAGTTTTTTTTGCCACGAATTCACGAATTTATTTTGCTTATTAAATTGTGGATTTGTCTTTTCTTCAAATTACACAAATGCGTCACCTCTTGAAGTAATCGTTTTTGCTTTAATGATAGAAAAAACATAGCCCAAGGTTTCAACCTTGGGAACGCGTAGAATGCATACGTTTTGTACCCGTGGTTGAAACCACGGTCTATCCTTCAAATACAACAAAATCAAATAAATCGCCATTATGTAGTGTAAAAATCTTACATAAATTGAATTTATCCATGTTTTTGATGTATTAATCCATTTTGAACAGAATATGTAATTCTATTTTTGTCTTGTAACTTTTAACTATTTATCATTATGAAAAAACATATAGACACAGACAATCCGTTGAATAATTTAGATGACTGGGAAGATGATTTGTTGATGCGATATCCTGATCCTTCTGAAGAAAATGAAAGTGTAAAAGAAAAGCAAAAGGAAGAATTTAGGAATTATGTTGATTCAGAAAGGGTAGAAACAGTTAAGGAATTTTACAGAATAAATCATACTTATCAAACCTATGATTTTGTATGCAGTAAGGAACAAGAATTTCTGCAATTTAATAGAAAAGAAATGTCAATCTGGGAAGCTGTTGATTTTTTGAATACGCTTGTAGACGACAGCGACCCAGATATTGACTTAGATCAAACACAGCACCTTTTGCAGACTTCAGAAGCCATTCGCGCAGACGGTCATCCAGATTGGTTTGTATTGACAGGTTTTATTCATGATTTAGGTAAAGTTTTATGTTTGTTTGGAGAGCCGCAGTGGGCAGTTGTAGGAGATACATTTCCTGTTGGCTGTGCGTATTCAGATAAAATTGTGTATTCAGAATTTTTTAAAGAAAATCCGGATTTTACAGACGAACGATTTAATACCAAATTTGGAGTTTATACAGAAAACTGTGGACTGGATAATGTAAAAATGAGTTGGGGACATGACGAATATTTGTACCAGATAATGAAAGATTACCTTCCGGATCCGGCTTTATATATGATTCGCTATCATTCATTTTATTCGCAGCATAAAGAAAATGCCTATGCACATTTAATGAATGAAAAAGACATTGAAATGTTTGACTGGGTTAGAAAATTCAATCCATACGATTTGTATACAAAAGCTCCGGTTAAACCAGATGTGCAGGCACTACTTCCTTATTATAAAGAATTAGTTGCTAAATATTTGCCAGAGAAATTGAAGTTTTAAAAGTTTATTTTAAACACATAGAAACATAGATTTTTCTTTTGAGTGTGAAAGATTTATAGAAGAAACTAGTTTCCACACATAGCTATTTTTTGAAATAATTGAAGCGCTTTTTGATAAAAGAAAAACTATGTTTCTAAGTGTTAGAATAATAATTGCCAGCTATCTAAAACCAAAATAATGCAGAATATCAAAACCAAAATACTTTTATTAAGCCTGCTTGTACTTTCCAATACATTGGTTTTTGCTCAAGAAAAAGATCGTAACGATTGGGAAAATCCAGAGGTTTTTCAAATTAACAGAGAATCGGCCCGCGCTGCTTTTCTTCCTTTTGCAGATGAAAATTCTGTTATAATGGATAAATATGAAAATTCACCTTGGTATTTTTCTCTAAACGGAAAATGGAAATTTTCTTGGTCGCCAACACCAGACGAGCGCCCCAAGGATTTTTACAAAACGGATTTCAGTACGCTGCATTGGAAAGAACTTCAAGTGCCTTCCAATTGGGAACTGAACGGATATGGCGTGCCAATTTATACCAACATTACATATCCATTCGAAAAAAATCCGCCTTTTATCAATCATTGGGATAATCCGGTTGGGTCTTATAAAAGAGATTTTGTGTTGCCAGAAAATTGGAAAAACCGTCATGTTTTTCTGCATTTTGAAGCAGGAACTTCAGCCATGTATATTTGGGTAAATGGAGAAAAAGTAGGTTATACGGAAAACACTAAAAGTCCAGCAGAATTTGATATTTCAAAATATCTAAAACCTGGAAAAAATGATGTAGCGATAGAAGTTTACCGATGGAGTGATGGTTCTTATTTAGAAGATCAGGACATGTGGAGACTTTCTGGAATTGACAGAAATGTGTATTTGTACAGCACAGATAATGTGCGTATTGCCGACTTTTTTGCTAAACCAGATTTAGATGCGAAGTACAAAAATGGAAGTTTGAATGTGGATGTGAGTTTAAAAAATCTGACTTCAACTTCGGTTAACAATCAAAAATTAGTTGCCAAACTGGTTGACGCTTCTGGGAAAAATGTATTTGTAAAAGAATTGAATGTCAATTTAGAAGCTTCAAAAACTCAGACTTTAAATTTTACTCAAAATGTATCGAGCCCAAAATTATGGAGCAGTGAGGCGCCTAATTTATACACGTTGATTCTGACTTTAAAAAATGCAAAAGGAGAAATTGTAGAAAGCGTTGGAACACAAATCGGATTTAGAAAAGTAGAATTAAAAGGCAGTCAATTATTGGTAAACGGAGTTCGATTAATGGTTCATGGAGTTAATATTCATGAACATAATCCAGAAACAGGACATTATCAGGACGAAGCGACGATGATGAAAGACATCAAAATGATGAAGCAATTGAATATTAATTCAGTTCGCTGCAGTCATTATCCGAACAATATTTTATGGGTAAAATTGTGTAACAAATATGGTTTGTTTTTGGTGGATGAAGCTAATATCGAAAGCCACGGAATGGGAGTAGAAGGACAACCGTTAATTTGGATGAACCCAAAAACGAATCCAGGTTTTCTTCCAGAATGGAGAGAAGCTCATCTAGACAGAATTTACAGTCTTGTTGAAAGAGATAAAAATATGCCATCTGTTATTATCTGGTCATTAGGTAATGAAAGTGCAAACGGACCTGTTTTTCACGATGCTTACAAATGGATCAAAAAGAGAGATAATACAAGATTAGTTCAGTTTGAACAAGCCAAAGAAAACGAAAACACAGATATCGTTTGCCCAATGTATCCAACAATTGAATACATGAAAGAATATGCGGCAAGAAAAGAAGTGAGTCGCCCGTATATCATGTGTGAGTATTCGCATGCGATGGGAAACAGCAGCGGAAATTTTCAAGAATACTGGGATATCATTCGCGGAAGCAAAAACATGCAAGGAGGTTTTATCTGGGATTGGGTAGATCAAGGGTACAAAAGAAAAGATGAAGCGGGCAGGGAATACTGGGCTTATGGCGGCGACATGGGAAGCCAGAATTATTTAAATGATGAGAATTTCTGTCACAATGGTTTAGTTTATGCCGATAGAACACCGCATCCAGGCGCTTTTGAAGTGAAGAAAGTGTATCAGAATATTTTGTTTAAAGCGGTAGATATCAAAAACGGAATCATTGAAATCAATAATGATTTTGGATTCACTAATCTAAATAAATACAATTTTAGGTATGAAGTTTTAGAAAACGGAAAAGTTATTAAAGAAGGAACGTTAAATGTTGCTTTAGATCCAAAATCTAAAAAACAATTTAAAATTGATTTACCAAAAATAGAATCAAAGGAAGGAACAGAATATTTATTGAATGTTTTTGCTAATACCAAAATCGGTTCAGAATTATTGCCTCAGAACTTTGAAATCGCCAAAGAACAATTTGTAATTGAAGAGGGTAAATATTTCGCTAAAACGGAGAAAGGAAATGCAGCAAAAGTTCAGGATGAAAATGAGCAATTTGTATTGAGTTCTGATAATGTTACAGTAAAAATTAGCAAAAAGACGGGATTGATTTCGTATTACAGTTTAAAAGGAGAGGAATATTTTAAACAATATCCTGAACCGAATTTCTGGAGAGCACCAACCGATAATGATATTGGAAATAAAATGCAGATTAGAACGAATGTTTGGAGAACGGCTGGAAAAAATACGTCGCTGGAAAGCATTCAGCAAAGCGAAGAAAACGGCAAAAAATACATCATAGCCAAATTAAAATTGAATGATGTTGCTTCAGATTACACAATCAAATACGCATTAGCAAATGATGGTGCTTTAGAAATTCAGGCTTCTTATAAAAAAGGAAATAATCCGGTACCAGAATTACCTCGTTTCGGAATGATTTTTACTTTAAAAAATGCATTAGAGAATCTGGATTATTATGGAAGAGGACCATTGGAAAATTATCCTGACAGAAAAACGTCATCATTAAAAGGAATTTATACTAGTAAAGTTGCAGACCAATATGTGCCTTATACACGCCCGCAAGAAAATGGATATAAGACAGATGTACGCTGGTTTAAATTATCAGCGAATAAAGGAAACGGCATTGAAATAAAAGGTCTGCAGCCTTTAGGTATGAGCACTTTAAATAATTACCCGAGTGATTTTGATGGAGGAATTTCTAAAAAGAATATTCACTCCAGCGATATTACTCCGAGAAATGAAGTTGTAGTTTGTGTTGATTTAACACAACGAGGATTAGGAGGCGACAACAGTTGGGGATTACCACCACACGAACAATATACTTTAACCCAAAGCGAATACAGCTACGGATTTATTATTAAACCACTTTAACTTAAATAATTTCAGTTTTAAGTCTCGGTTTTCAGTCACAGTTAGAACTGAAAACTGCGACTGCGACTGAAAACTAACTGAAAACCGAGACCGAAAACTTAAAACTAAAATGAGTAACCCTACAAGCGGAAGATTAATTTCTTTAGATGCACTGCGCGGATTTGTGATGTTTTGGATCATGAGTGGCGAACATATCGTTCATGCTCTGGCTAAAGCGGCTCCAATTCCTATTTTTGTCTGGATGTCATCGCAACTGCATCATGCGGAATGGAATGGTATAACGTTCTATGATATGATTTTTCCAGTGTTTCTGTTTGTTGCTGGAGTTTCAATGCCATATTCTTTCGAAAAGAAAATGCAAGTGGCAGGTGTGAAATCTCCAAAAGATTTACCGTCAAGCGAAAAGCGAAAAATATATTTATCAATGCTTAGAAGAACCTGTATTTTACTAGTTCTCGGATTTGTAGTAAATGGATTGTTGCGATTTGATGGTTTTGATCAAACGCGTTTTGCGAGTGTTTTAGGAAGAATAGGATTAGCTTGGTTTTTTGCTGGAATCATCTTTCTGAATTTTGATTTAAAAAAGCAATTAATCTGGTTTTTCGGAATTATAATTGGCTATTATGTGGCAATGAAATGGATTCCAGTTCCAAATTTTGGAGCAGGAGTTTTAACTAAAGAAGGTTCTTTGGAAGGCTACATTGATCGTATGCTTTTACCAGGAAGACTACACAGTACAGTTTACGATCCTGAGGGAATATTTTCAACTCTTCCTGCTATTGCAACCGCTTTGTTAGGCGTTTTTACTGGTACATTTTTAAAAGCAAAATGTCATTATTCAATAAAAATAAAATTGCTTTTAATGGCTTTAGCTGCTGTTGTACTGATTTTTGCAGGTTTAATTTGGGATATTACTTTCCCGATCAACAAACATTTATGGACGAGTTCTTTTGTATGTTTTGTTGGTGGATTTAGTATCTTATTTTTTGTCTTTTTTTATGTGATAATCGATTTGTTTGGTTTTCAAAAATGGGCATTTCCGTTGATTTTAATTGGTTCAAATTCTATTTTAATTTATATCGCTGCAGAAGGTTTAGTCGATTTTAAACATACCGCAGATTATATTTTCGGCGGACTTATAAATTTTACACCGATCATTTGGCAGCCTTTTTTTGCTGCATTATCTGTCACCGTCGTACAGCTTATTTTACTGTACTTTTTATATAAAAGAAAATGGTTTCTAAAAATTTGATACCTATTGGATTTTAAAATACATTTTACTTACTAACCACACCTAACCACACTATTATGAATGTATTACAAACCGCAGATTACATTGTCTTCTTTATTTACTTTATCATAGTTACATCCTATGGAATGTATATTTACAGAAGCAAAAAAACTGCAGCAACGAGTTCTAACGAATATTTCTTAGCCGAAGGATCGCTTACTTGGTGGGCAATTGGTGCTTCTTTAATTGCGTCTAATATTTCAGCAGAACATTTTATCGGAATGAGCGGCTCTGGTTTTGCTATCGGACTAGCAATTGCTTCTTACGAATGGATGTCTGCCGCCACTTTAATTATTGTAGCTATGTTTATTCTGCCAATTTATTTGAAGAATAAGATATTTACCATGCCTCAATTTTTGGCTAAAAGATATAGCGGTACAGTAAGTGCAATTATGGCAATTATCTGGCTGTTAATTTATGTGTTTGTTAATCTTACTTCAATTATTTATCTAGGAGCTTTAGCCATTTCTTCTATTGCTCCTGTTAGCTTTCAATTTTGCGTAATTGGTTTGAGTTTGTTCTCTGTAATCGTCACTTTAGGCGGAATGAAAGTAATTGGATACACAGATATGTTTCAGGTTATTGTTTTAATTTTAGGAGGTTTAGTAACAACTTATTTAGCTTTAACATTACTGTCAGATCAGTTTGGTTTTGGGAAAGATATTCTAAAAGGACTAGCCGTTATTGCTAAAGAAGCGCCAGATCATTTGCACATGATCTTAGACGAATCCAGTCCGCATTATAATGAATTGCCAGGAATGTCCGTTTTAGTGGGCGGAATGCTGATTAATAATTTAGCTTATTGGGGATGCAATCAATATATCGTTCAAAGAGCTTTGGGAGCAGATCTAAAAACAGCTCGAAAAGGAATTTTATTTGCCGCTTTTCTAAAATTATTAGTTCCGATTATTGCCGTTTTACCTGGAATTGCAATGTTTGTCATGCATGAAAATGGAATGTTTCAGCAGGAAATGGTTGATGCAGCTGGAGTTTTAAAACCAGATCATGCTTATCCTACTTTAATGAATTTGCTTCCTGCGGGATTAAAAGGTGTTGCGTTAGCGGCTCTTACGGCGGCAATTGTAGCTTCTTTAGCAGGTAAAGCAAATAGCATTTCGACCATTTTTTCTTTAGATATTTATAAAAAATACTTCAATTCTCAGGCATCAGAAAAAAAGCTGGTTCGTACAGGAAGATGGTGCGTTGTGGTTTGTATGATTATCGCAGCTTTTGTAGCTCCCGCATTAAAATCATTAGATCAGGCCTATCAATTTATACAAGAATATGTCGGATTCTTTTCTCCGGGAGTTCTCGCGATTTTCTTATTGGGAATGTTCTGGAAAAAAACGACTCCAGCTGCAGGATTGGCGGGAGCATTACTTACCGTTCCAATTGCAGCAGTTTTGAAATTCTTGCCAATGTGGACAGAAGGTGCTTTTCCTGACTATCCTTTCTTAGACCGAATGACTATCGTTTTCTTCATCATCGTATTTATAATGGTTGGAATTAGTTTAGCAAAACCAGTTTTTGAGGAAGAAGCAGAAAGACATCAGATAGAAGTTGACAAATCAATGTTTAAAGTTTCTTCGGAATTTATAGTCGGTTCTTTTATCATTAGCGGAATATTAGTGGCTTTGTACACTGTTTTCTGGTAATTTCTAAAGTTGTCAAGAAATTATAAGATTGAAAATTTTTGGTTTCACGCAGATTTAAAAAAGATCTAAGCAGATCCTACAGATATTTTAAAAAATCTAATTAAATCTGCCTAAATCTGAAAAATCTGCGTGAAACAAAAAACTTTTAGACTTAGCAGAATAAAAACATAAAAAGAAATGAAAAACAAAATTATAATTACACTGCTTATTTTCTGTATTTCATTAACCGTTTCGGCGCAAAAGGTTTTTGATATTAAAAAATACGGTGCGGTTGGAGATGGTAAAACTTTAAATACAAAAGCCATTCAAAAAGCAATTGATGTAGCAAATAAAAGTAAAGGCGGAAGAGTTGTTTTTTCGAAAGGAACTTTTCTTTCTGGAAGTATTGTTTTGAAGAATAATGTTGAATTGTTTTTTGAAGACGGAGCTATTTTGTTAGGAAGCACTAATCCAGATGATTATCCTAAATTTGAAGGAATTAGAGCTTTGATTTTAGCTTTCGAATCTAAAAATATTGCAGTAAACGGAAAAGGAATTATAAACGGACAAGGAAGAGAACTGGCGTTAGCAATTGATAGTTTGCATCATACTGGAGTTCGTATTGATCCAAAATACAATTACAGGAAAATGCGACCTGAAGATGGAAGAGGAAAACTGATTTCGTTTGTAAAATGTGATTCGATTACCATGAAGCATATTACCTTAAAAAATAGTCCAGGTTGGGTGCAATGTTTTAGAGAATGCAAAAATATTGTCATTGATTTTATGAAAGTGGAAAGTAGAGCGTATTGGAATAATGACGGAATTGATGTTGACGGTTGCGAAAATGTTAGAATAACCAATTGCAATGTAAACGCCGCAGATGATGGAATTTGTCTAAAATCGGAAGAGCCTGGATTGCAGAATAATAATATTTACATCGGAAATTGTACCATTAGATCGAGTGCCAATGCAGTAAAATTTGGTACAGGTTCTTATGGAAGTTTCAAAAATGTAACAATTGAAAACATCAAAGTTTTTGATACTTTCAGATCGGCAATTGCAATTGAATCTGTGGATGGGGCAGAAATAGAAAATATTAAAGTTTCTGATGTTACCGCTGTAAATACAGGAAACGCAATTTTAATTCGTTTAGGACATAGAAACGGAGAGAAACCGGGTTATATCAAAAATGTATCAGTTAAAAATGTAAAAGCACAAATTCCGTTTGGTCGACCAGATATGGATTACGATATGCGGGGACCAGAAGTTGATTATTTCCATAATCCGTTTCCTTCTTCAATTGCTGGAATTCCGGGGCATTTGATTGAAAATGTGACTTTGGAAAACATTGAAATCGTGTATCCAGGAAGAGCTTCTAAAGGAATGGCCTATCATCCGTTAAGCAGATTAAAAGACGTAAATGAAAACATAAAAGGTTATCCTGAATTTACCATGTTTGGCGAATTGCCTTCTTGGGGATTTTACGTTCGTCACGTTAACGGAATTGAAATGAAAAACATCAAACTAATTTTAGAAAAAGAAGATTTTCGTCCCGCTTTTGTGTTTGATGATGTAAAAAATCTTTCGATGAATGCTATTGACATTCCTTCGGATAAAATCAATCAGATTGTTTTTAAAGATGTTTCATCAAGTAATTTAGATAGCGAAGCTGAAAAAAGAAAAATAGAACCAGAACAAAATAAATTTGAATTGCCTGCTCATTAAGAGGTGGCCGCAAAGACGCTAAGACACAAAGTTTATTGAAAAAATAAAGAAAAAGCTTTGCGACTCTGCGACTTTGCGAGCAATTTCTCAAGTTTCTTTCTTTAATCTCGCAAAGTCGCAGAGTCGCAAAGTCTATTAAAAAAAACTTAGTGCCTTAGCGCCTTTGTGGCAATAAAAAAAACAAAAAAACATGAAAAAGAAATCAATCATCACGCTGCTAATTTTCTGCCTTTCGTTAACTGTTTCGGCTCAAAAGATTTACGACGTTAAAAAATACGGAGCAAAAGGAGACGGAAAAACCAATGATGCAGTAGCAATTCAAAAAGCAATTGACGAATGCAGCAAAACGGGCGGAAGAGTTTTAATTCCAGCGCCATTTACATTTCTATCTGGACCATTTGATGTAAAATCAAGAGTTGATTTGCATATCGAAGCGGGAGCTAAATTATTGGCAAGCCCAGACGAAAAATTGTATACAAAAAGCGCTTTCAGAAGCAATCCAGGAGAAGGAACGATTTGGATTGGAGGAGAAAATATAGAAGATTTTACCATTAGCGGAAGCGGAAAAATAGACGGAAACGGAATTTCTTTTATGGGAGCAGAAGAAGATGACGCTTATGTTTTGAAACCATTTAATGTATTAGATCCGAGACCTCACGTTTTGACTATTATTGGCGGAAAAAATATAAGAATCAAAGATGTGCATATTGGAAATTCTGCTTATTGGACCGTTCATTTAATTGGTTGTAATGATGTTGTAATCAGTGGAATTACTTTATTAAACAGTCTGAAAGTGCGAAACAGCGACGGAATCGATTTGGATCATTCTAAAAATGTTAGAATTAGTGATTGTTATATTGAAAGTGGCGACGATTGTATCTGTTTGAAAAACAGAAGAGAATTTGAAGAGTTTGGTGCTTGCGAAAATATTACGGTAACCAATTGTACGATGACAAGCAGTAGTTGTGCTATTAAAATTGGTTCAGAAAATATGGATGCGATCAGACAAGTTGTTTTCAATAACTGTATTATTAAAAACAGCAATCGTGCTTTGGGAATCCAAAATAGAGATGAAGGAACGGTAAGTGATGTTATTTTTTCTAATATTATAATCGAAAGTAAATTGAACACCGATACTTGGTGGGGAAAAGCAGAACCGATTTATGTAACGGCTTTTAGCAGAGCAAAAGGAAACCATAAAGATGCAAATTGGCGTTTTCCAAAAGGAGCAACAGAAGGAAAAGTGGGCGAAATTAAAAACATCTATTTTTCTAATATTCAATGTACAGGCGAAAACGGTGTATTTGTAAGCGGGGAGTCAAAAGATAAAATCAAGAATATTGTTTTTGAAAATGTAAGTGTTTTTATAGACAAAACGACTTCTTTTCCTGGCGGATTATATGATAGACGCCCTGCAAATGTGGATGGTTTTGTAAAAGGAAGCACTTCTGGATTTTATTTTGATTCGGCGGAAAGCATAAAAGTTCAAAATTGCACTGTTCAATGGGGAAAAAACAGACCAGATTATTTTAAACATGCTGTTGAAAGTAAGAACGTTGATGTCTTAAAAGTTATTAATTTAGATGGAGAATCTGCTTTTCCAGCAAAGTTAGAAGCAGTAAAGAAATAACCAGCTCATTCCAAAACTATGAAAAATACCACCCTTACAAAATTTGCCATTTGCGGTCTGCTGTTGAGCAGTTTTTATATGAATGCTCAGAAAACGACTTTAGAAGTTGATGCTTCAAAAACTATTGCTAAAATTCAGCCAACGATGTTCGGTTTGTTTTTCGAAGACATCAATTTTGCTGCAGATGGAGGATTATACGCCGAAATGATTAAAAACAGATCTTTTGAATTTGATAAACCTCTCATGGGATGGGAACAGCCGAATACCAAAAGGTCTTCTATGAACAAAGAATCGGGTAGTGCTGTGCCAATTAATTTAGCTGCTAATAACACCAATTTTTGTAGAGTAGAAATTAACAATGACAAAGGCTATGCTTTAATAAATGAAGGGTTTAGAGGAATGGGAGTGAAGAAAGATGCCAAATATAATTTTTCTTTGAAAGCGGCCAATCCTAATGGAGCGATCAAAAAAATCATTATTCAATTGATTGATAAAGATCAAAAAGTAATTGGAGAAACGAGTATTGTTCCAAAATCGGAACAATGGACGAATTATTCAGCACAAATTATTGGTACGCAAACAGAAGCGAAAGCAAAATTAAAACTGACTTTTGAAGGAACAGGAACAATTGATTTGGATATGATTTCACTGTTTCCAGAAGATACTTGGAAAGGCAGAAAAAATGGACTTAGAAAAGATCTTGTTCAGCTTTTATATGATGTAAAACCTGGATTTTTACGTTTTCCGGGAGGCTGCATTGTTGAAGGGAGAACACTTTCTGATCGTTATCAATGGAAAAAATCGGTTGGAAATGTTGACGAAAGAAAAACCATGATGAACCGTTGGAATGTAGAATTCAATCACAAACAAACACCCGATTATTTCCAAAGTTTCGGATTAGGATTTTACGAATATTTCCAGCTTTCTGAAGATATCGGAGCAGAACCGCTTCCTATTTTAAGTTGTGGAATGGCGTGTCAATACAATACAGGAGAACTGGCTCCGATGAACGAATTGGATCCTTATATCCAAGATGCTTTAGATTTGATCGAATTTGCCAATGGTGCTGTTGCGACAACTTGGGGGAAAATCCGTTCTGATATGGGACATCCAAAACCTTTCAATTTAAAATATATCGGAGTCGGAAATGAACAATGGGGGCCAGATTACATCGATCGTTACAAAGTTTTTGAAAAAGCAATCAAAGCAAAATATCCAAACATTATTATCGTTTCTGGAAGCGGGCCTTCGCCAAAAGGCGAGCATTTTGATTATGCGATGGCAGAACTTAAAAAGCTGAATGCAGAATTGGTAGACGAGCATTATTATGAAAGTCCGAAATGGTTTAGAGAAAATGCCGGTCGTTATGATAATTACGATAGAAAAGGTCCAAAAATATTTGCAGGTGAATATGCGGCGCAAAGTGTTTCTGGGGCTAATCCGAACAATAGAAACAATTGGGAGTGTGCTTTCTCTGAAGCAGCTTTTATGACAGGTTTAGAAAGAAATGCAGAAGTAGTTCAGTTATCGTCTTATGCTCCTTTAATGGCTCACGAAGACGCTTGGCAATGGACTCCAGATATGATTTGGTTTAATAATTTAGAATCTTACGGTTCAGCCAATTATTATGTGCAACAATTATTTTCGACGAATAAAGGAACAGATCTTTTAAATATTACAAAAGACGGAAAGGCTTTAATTGGTCAAAATGATTTGTATGCATCGGCTGTAAAAGATGTGAATAGCAAGGAGATTATTGTGAAATTGGTTAATACAGCAGCTTCAAGCCAAGAAGTTAGTCTGGATTTGAAAGGAGCGAAATTAGGATCTAAAGGTACGATTGTAAGACTGGCAAGCGAAAGTACACAAGACGAAAATACTTTTGCGAATCCGAAGAAAATCACTCCAAAACAAAACGAATATAAAATTACAAAAGGCAAACAAGATTTGAATCTTCCTGCTTATTCGGTAACGGTTTTAAAGTTGAAAATGAACTAGTTAATTGTAAATTAATAATTAAAATACCATGCTTCATTATTTTTTTAAAAAGACTTTTGTATTTCTTTCCATAATTACTGGGATTTCTAATTATGCGCAGGATTTAAAACTGCAATACGATCAACCCGCTGTTGAATGGACAGAAGCGCTTCCAATCGGAAATGGTACGTTGGGCGCGATGGTTTTTGGAAGAGTAGATTCTGAGTTAATTCAGCTAAATGAAGCTACTTTATGGAGTGGCGGGCCTGTACAGAAAAACGTAAACCCAGATGCTTTTAAAAACCTTGCTTTAATCAGAGAAGCGCTTTCGAAAGAAGATTTCGAAAAAGCCTATCAACTTACCAAAAATATGCAGGGAGCGTATAGTGAAAGTTTTATGCCTTTGGGTGATCTGATTTTAAAACAAGATTTTGGAGGAAAGAAACCAGATTTTTATAAAAGAAACCTTGATTTACAAACGGGATTAGCCGTAACCAATTTCAAAGTTGATGGCGTAAATTACAAAAGAGAAATCTTTGCTTCAGCACCTGCGCAATGTATTGTAATTAAACTTTCGGCAGATCAACTAAAAAAGCTTTCAATAACAATTGATGCTGCGAGTCTTTTGCGAAATGAAAAATCAATAAACGATAAATCTTTGGTTTTAAAAGGAAAAGCGCCTTCACATGCAGATCCAAATTATATTGATTACAATAAAGAACCTATTGTTTATGAAGATCCAACGGGATGCAGAGGAATGCGTTTTGAATTGATTATTAAACCAATTGTAAAAGATGGAGAAATAATTGCTGAGGGAAATAATTTGGTTATTAAAAATGCTTCTGAAATTTTACTTTTTGTTTCGGCTGCAACCAGTTTCAACGGATTTGATAAATGTCCTGATAGCCAAGGAAAAGATGAGCATCAATTAGCAGAAAATCCAATTAAAAAAGTTATAGGCAAAAAGTATGATAATTTATTGAAAGAGCATATTGCTGATTTTCAAAAATTATTCAATAGAGTTTCATTACAATTAAATGAAAATGAAACCAATAAATCTAATTTGCCGACTGATGTAAGATTAGAACAATATGCAAAAGGAGAAAAAGATGCTGGACTAGAGGCTTTGTTTTTTCAGTTTGGCCGTTATTTATTGATTTCTTCTTCACGTACACATAATGCACCAGCGAACTTGCAAGGAATTTGGAACAATAAACTTCGTGCACCTTGGAGCAGTAACTACACCACAAACATCAATTTACAGATGAATTATTGGCCGGTTGAATCAGGAAATTTGTCTGAACTGTTTTTTCCTCTGGATGATTTCATCAAAAATGTTTCGGTTACAGGAGCAGAAACAGCCAAAAGTTATTATCACGCAAACGGCTGGGTTCTGCATCATAATTCGGATATCTGGGCGACAACAAATCCGGTTGGAGATTTTGGAAAAGGAGATCCAATGTGGGCAAACTGGTATATGGGCGCCAATTGGTTAAGCAGACATTTATGGGAACATTACGAATATACTAGAGATATATCTTATCTTAAAAAAGTATATCCAATCATGAAAGGTGCGGCCGAATTTAGTTTAGACTGGCTTCAAAAAGATAAAAATGGCTATTTGGTAACCATGCCTTCGACTTCGCCAGAAAATAAATATTTTTATGATGGAAAGAAAGGAGGAGTTGTAACAACGGCTTCTACAATGGATATGGGTATTATAAAAGATTTATTCGAAAATACCATAGAAGCTTCTAAAATTCTAAATACCGATGCTGATTTCAGGCAAACTGTAAGTACAGCAGAAAAACAATTATTGCCTTTTAAAATTGGAAGTAAAGGACAATTGCAAGAATGGTACAAAGATTTTGAAGATGAAGATCCGCATCACAGGCACACTTCCCATCTTTATGCGTTGCATCCAGCTAATTTAATTTCACCTTTAAAAACTCCCGAACTAGCTGATGCTGCAAATAAAACATTAGAATTGCGTGGTGATGACGGAACAGGCTGGAGTTTGGCTTGGAAAGTAAATATGTGGGCAAGACTTTTAGATGGAAATCATGCCTACAAGCTATTCAAAAATCAGTTGAGATTAACTAAAGAAAACAATACGGAATACAACAGACATGGAGGATGTTATCCGAATTTGTTTGATGCACATCCGCCTTTTCAAATTGATGGAAATTTTGCGGGAACGGCTGGCGTGATAGAAATGCTGATGCAAAGTCAGAATAAAGAAATTCATTTGCTTCCGGCTTTACCAGACGCTTGGACAGATGGAGAAATTAAAGGTATTATAGCAAAAGGCAATTTTACTGTAGACATAAAATGGGCTAACGGAAAAATGAGTCTCACTAAAATAGTATCTAATATTAGCGGTAAATGCACCGTAAGATCTGCTGAGCCCTTTATAATTGAGAAATTGAATATTAAAAGCGAGAAATCGTCTATAGGTTACGTCGCGGTTTTTGATACTAAAAAAGCAACAGCTTACTTAATTAAACCTTTGAAATAGATTTTTAAAAATAATAAAACGAAATATAGTGTTTGCAAATAAGATAATAGTACCCGCATTTCTCTTCTCGTGTTTCTCAGTTATGAGCCAAATTTCGTTTGGAGATTCTAATAAAATCAATGACAATTGGAAATTCAATCTTAAAGATATTTCTGACGCTAAAAATATTTCTTTTGATGACAGCAAGTGGAAGCAAGTAAATGTACCGCATGATTGGAGTGTGAAAGGACAGCTGAGTCCGACTCTGGCTAGCTGTACAGGATATCTGCCAGGCGGAATTGCGTGGTACAGAAAATCGATTACTGTTCCGCAAACGAAATCTGGAGAAAAAGTCTATTTATATTTTGAAGGAGTTTACAATAGAAGTGAAGTTTTCATCAATGGACATTCATTAGGGAAACGTCCTAACGGATATATTTCGTTTGCTTATGATGCTACTGAATTTATAAAATTCGGAGGTGAAAATATAATTTCAGTTCGCGTAGACCACAGTCAGAGCGCTGATTCAAGATGGTACAGTGGGTCGGGAATCTACAGAAATGTTTGGTTGGTTTATGCAAATCCAGTTCATATAGCGCAATGGGGCGTTTATGCTTATCCGCAAGTTGCAAATGGAAACGGAATTTTGAATGTTGAAGTTGATGTTGAAAATAGCTCAAAAGGAAAAGCAAACGTTACGGTTGTAAATGAACTTTACTCAAAAGACGGAAAATTAGTAGGCAAATCTTCTTCTAAAGTGGATGTTGCTGTAAGTGCAAATGGAAAAATTTCAACCAAAATAAATATTAAGAATCCGCAATTATGGGATTTGGAAAATCCGAATTTGTATGAGCTGAGAACAACAGTTTTTCAAAATGGAAAAGAAATAGACAAAACAGTTACTCAAACAGGTTTTAGAACTTTCACATTCGATCCAAATAATGGTTTTGCCCTTAACGGGAAGTGGATGAAAATGAAAGGTGTTTGTCTGCACCACGATGCTGGAGTTTTGGGCTCTGCGGTTCCAAAAGAAGTTTGGAAAACGAGACTAGAAACTTTGAAGGAGATTGGAGTAAATGCCATTCGTACAAGCCATAATCCGCAAGCGCCTGAATTTTATGAGCTTTGCGACGAATTAGGTTTATTGGTTTTGAACGAAGCTTATGATGAATGGGAATTTCCAAAACGTAAATGGCTTGAAGGCTGGAATTACGGAACTCCTGGATTTGAAGGTTCATTTGACATTTTTGCTGATTGGGCAGAAAAAGACTTGGAAGATTTTGTACGCCGTGACCGAAACCATCTTTCTGTTTTTGCTTGGAGTATCGGAAATGAAGTAGATTACCCAAACGATCCTTATTCTCATCCTGTTTTAGATCAGGGAAAAAACGGATTTGGACAAGCGGCTTACGGAGGATATAAAAAAGATGCTCCAGATGCAATGCGTCTTGGAGCAATCGCAAAACGTCTGGTTGCAGCGGTTAAAAAATATGACAAGTCACGTCCGACAACAGCTGGTTTAGCGGGAGTTGCAATGTCAAACGAAACCGAATATCCGGGCGCTTTAGATATTACAGGCTACAATTATACGGAAAGCAAATATGGTTCAGATCACGAAAAATATCCTAAAAGGGTGATTTACGGAAGTGAAAATACGCATGATATGCAACCTTGGCTTGCAGTCAAAAATAACAAACATATTTTCGGGCAGTTCCTTTGGACGGGAATTGATTATCTGGGAGAATCGGGAAGATGGCCTTCAAGAGGATTCTATTCAGGTTTAGTTGATTTTGCTGGTGTTATCAAGCCTAGAGGATATTTTCGCCAGTCACTTTGGTCAGATAAACCAATGGTTTATTTAGGAACGTATCCATTAACAAATGAAAAAGAGATTTCAAAAGACGCATGGGCAATTTGGAATTATGAAAACGGACAAAAAATACGTGTGGTTTGCTATACCAACGCAGCAAAAGCACGTTTGGAATTGAACGGAAAAGTAGTGGGTGAAACTAAGTCGTACGATGAAAAAACTGGAATTATTTTTTGGGACATTCCATTTATTTCTGGAAAATTAGAAGCAGTCGGTTTAGACAAAAACGATAAAGAAGTAAGTCGTTACGCTATTAACTCAACTCAGCAGCCAGTTGAATTAACCATTGCCGATAAAGATATTACGATAAACAAAAACAAAGGAGTGGCTAAAATAATGGTTCAAGTTAAAGACCAAAACGGACTTCCAGTTATGCTTTCAGATAACGAAGTGACTTGTACTATTACCGGTGCAGGAACTTTATTAGGATTGGAAGCAGGAAATAACAGCGACATGACTGATTATACGGATAATGCACAAAGAGTTTTTCACGGACATATTGCAGCCTATATTCAGGCCAATGGAGATTCGGCAGAACCAATAAAAGTCAAATTTACAAGTCAATGGTTAAAACCTGTTGAAGTAACTATTAATGTGAAATAGCCAAGCCCTTGTTTTTTTCTGTAGCAATAAATTTCATTATATTTAAAGTGTAAAAACCACACATAAAAAACACGCAATGAAAACCAAAAACTTACTTACCATGACGATAGGAGCTTTTTTACTATCAGTCACTAATAACGCTCAAAACAAAACGTTTCAAAAAGAAGAATTCAAACAATGGGCACAAACTCCGCCAATGGGCTGGAATAGCTGGGATTGTTATGGACCAACTGTAGAAGAACACGAAGTAAAAGCCAACGCCGATTATATGGCAAAAGAATTGAAGAAATTTGGCTGGGAATATATCGTAGTCGATATTCGATGGTTTGTTGAAAACGACAAAGCTGGAGGCTATAATCAAACCGATCCGCGTTACGTAATCGATCAATACGGAAGATATTTGCCTGCAGTTAACCGTTTTCCTTCAGCAAAAGACGGTCAAGGTTTCAAGCCTTTAGCAGATTATATTCATAAAAAAGGATTAAAATTCGGAATCCATATTATGCGCGGAATTCCTAAAAAAGCGGTTGAAGATAAACTGCCAATAAAAGGAGCAAACGGAATTACCGCAGATCAGGTTTATTCTACAGCCTTGCAATGCGAATGGTTAAGAGATAATTACACTATTTTGGCAGACAAACCCGGAGCACAGGAATATTATGATTCCATATTCGAATTGTACGCGCAATGGGGAGTAGATTTTATTAAAATTGATGATTTGTCAAGACCTTATCACGAAGGTGAAATCAACTTAATAAGAAATGCGATAGACAAATGCGGGCGCAAAATCGTATTGAGTACTTCACCAGGAGAAACGCCAATTTCGGCTGCGGCGCACGTTACGTCTCATGCCAATATGTGGCGCATGGTTGATGATGTTTGGGACACGTGGCCTCACATTACACATTTGATGGATGTAGCGCAAAAATGGTATCCGCACATTGCAGCGGGAACATGGCCAGATTGTGATATGATTCCGTTAGGACGTATTTCGATAAGAGGAGAAAGAGGAAATGATAGAATGACTCGTTTAACAAAAGACGAACAATATACTTTGATTACATTTTTCAATATTTTCAAATCTCCGTTGTTTTTTGGAGGAGACTTGCCAAGTAATGATGCTTTCACGTTGTCTTTATTAACAAATAAAAATGTAGTGAAAATGCATAACGAAAGTACAGGCGTAAAACAGCTTTTCCAAAAAGATGGAAAAATTGCTGTGACTTCAAAAAATGCAAAAGATGGCAGCGTTTATTTGGCTTTATTTAATGTTTCAGATAATGCTTCAGAAAAAGTTGCCGTTGCTCTTTCTGATTTAGGAATTTCAGGTTCAGTTGAGGTTTTAAATATGTGGACAGATGAAAGATCAAAAACAAATGGAAAAGAAATTGGAGCTGATTTAAAACCGCATAGTTCTGTTTTGTATCAATTAAAAAGCAAAAAATAAATGAAAAGGATATTCTTTAGTCTATTGTCATTTTTTACTGTTTTTAATTTTTCTCAGGCGCAGAATAATCTAAAAGGTAGTCCGCCAGTTATTGCAGAGAAAGATTTGACGGCTTATCTCTTCGTTTATTTCATTGGAAATAAAGTCGAAGAAGAAGCTGTAAATTATGCTGTAAGCACAGATGGATATCATTATTATGCTCTCAATAATAATAAACCAATTTTAGATAGTAAAACAATCAGTTCAACTGGTGGCGTTCGCGATCCACATATTTTACGTGGTGAAGACGGAAAAACATTTTATATGGTTTTGACCGATATGACTTCGTCAAAAGGTTGGGACAGTAATCGTGCTATGATTTTACTTAAAAGTACCGATTTAGTTCATTGGAAGAGCACTGTTGTCAATATGCAGACAGCTTTTTCTGGAAATGAAAACTTAAAAAGAGTTTGGGCACCACAGACTATTTATGATGATAAAGCTGGTAAGTACATGATTTACTTTAGCATGCAGCATGGCACAGATCCTGATAAAATTTATTACGCTTATGCGAATGAAGATTTTACCGCTTTAGAAAGTGCTCCAAAATTATTATTTGTTCCAAAATCCAAAGGAGCTTGTATTGATGGAGACATTATTCAGAAAGATGGTGTTTATCATCTTTTTTATAAAACAGAATCAGAAACTGCGGGAATAAAAACGGCTGCCACAACCGATTTAACTTCTGGAAATTGGAAAGAAAATGATAATTATCTGCAGCAAACCAAGGAAAAAGTTGAGGGGTCGAGTATTTTTAAACTCAATAATTCAGATGAATATATTTTAATTTATGATGTTTATTCAAAAGGAAAATATCAATTTACGAAAACAAAAGATTTAGAAAATTTTACGGTTATAGATAATGATATTTCAATGGATTTTAAACCGCGTCACGGAACTATTTTGCCGATAACACGTTCAGAATTAAAAAGAATTACGTCAAAATGGGGAATGCCAGCGCAACTTTCAAAAATAAACAATAATCCAGTTTTGGAAGGTTATTATGCCGATCCTGAGATTCTATATTCGAACAAAACAAAAAAATATTATATCTACCCAACAACGGATGGATTTAACGATTGGTCAGGTTATTATTTTAAAACATTTTCTTCTGATAATTTAGTCGATTGGAAAGACGAAGGCGTTATTTTAGATCTTAAAAAAGAAGTTCCTTGGGGAAACAGAAATGCTTGGGCGCCTTGTATTGTGGAGAAAAAGATCAATGGAAGATACAAATACTTCTATTATTTCACGGCTGCACAGAAAATTGGTGTTGCCGTTTCGGATCATCCAACGGGACCATTTAAAGACAGCGGAAAAGCAATTGTGGCAACTAGACCTGAAGGTACAAAAGATGGTCAGGAAATTGATCCGGATGTTTTTACAGATCCGAAAACAGGAAAAAGTTATTTGTATTGGGGAAATATGTATATGGCCGTTGCAGAATTAAATCTGGATATGGTTTCGTTAAAAGAAGGAAGCACTAAAATAATTGCAGCAGACAAAACTTTTCGTGAAGGTACTTATGTCGTTTGCAGAAAAGGGAAATATTATTTCTTTTGGAGTGAAGACGATACGAGAAGCCCCAATTATAAAGTAAGATATGGAATTTCAGATTCACCACTCGGTCCTCTTGAAATTCCGCAAAATAATATTGTCATTCAGGGAATTCCGGAACAAGGGATTTATGCTACGGGCCATAATTCGGTTTTGCAGATTCCAGGAAAAGACGAATGGTATATTGTGTATCATAGATTTTCGTATCCAACAGGTATTAAAATGGGACGCGCAGGTGGCTTTCATAGAGAGGTTTGTATTGATAAACTAGAGTTTGATGCTAATGGCCGCATTTTAGAAACTAAACCTACTTTTGAAGGTATAAAACTTTGAAATAAGATGATTAAATTCTTTTAGAGAGCCGTTTTTCTTCTAAACTTACTTTCTTACATAGAGAACAAAAGATTTTAAATAAAACTCTTTTTTGCTAATAGCATTAAAGAGTTTTATTTTTTTATCTGTAATCAATCTGCCACCATAAATGTAGAATGTTTTTGTATTGATTAAATCTGTTTTAATAATATAATAGCAGAACGTTTTTATTTACTATAGAATTGTTTTTGATGCCTGTCGGCTCTTTAAAACTGTTATGATATTTCAGGAACTGCTCCAATTTAAAGAGAAAAGAGCTTGATGTTTTAGGTGCTGGCATATCTTCCGGTTTATAGCCGCTTGTCATGAAATTCAAAAGTAATTTTTTTGCTCTTTTTTATTTCTGAAGTAAGACAGATGCAAAAAACTTTAATCGTGAGATCTAAAGGTTTCTGTTCTTTTAAAGTTTCTTCTGAAACTTCATCTGGCGAAGAAAGAGGGATAGCAACTTTAATATTATCCCGCTTGTATACTGCATTTCTTGTATGTTTTTTCTGTAATACGCCACGATTCTGCCACGAGACTTTTGTGCGGTTTTGAATATAGTGAAAACTGCAGTAAAGGACAAAACCCTACAAATCTCAGGATTCGCAGGGTTTACCGCTTGTTTTGTGCTTTTTCGAAAACCTTGAAAAGTCTCATTTTAAGCTCTCAGCGGAGAAAGAGGTATAGCAACTTTTTGCTCATTCCTCTTATATACTGCATTTCTTATACTTTTTTCTGTGTTGCGCCACGATTCTGCCACGATACTTTTGTGCGGTCTTGAAAATATTGAAAAACGCAGTAAAATACAAAACCCTGCAAATCTGATGATTTGCAGGGTTTACCGCTTGTTTTGTGCTTTTTTGAAAACTTTGAAAAGTCTCATTTTTAGCTCTCAGCGGAGAAAGAGGGATTCGAACCCCCGGACCTGTTACAGTCAACAGTTTTCAAGACTGCCGCATTCGACCGCTCTGCCATTTCTCCAGTATGTCACTCTCATTGCTGATTGCGGGTGCAAATATAAGTTGTTTTTTCGATTGTGAAAACTTTTTCGCAACTATTTGCAAAGAAAACGCTTGATGTATAAAAAAGAAAATCCTTGAAAAAGCTAAAGGTTTCATAGTGAGGCAGAAATAGAAAGAGTGCAATTAGGAAATGTTAACTCGTTTTGTGAAATATTTTAAATTTTACTTTGCCATTAGATTTAAATAATAAATTATAAGATTTGCTACATATAATAAAACCAGATAATTGATGACACTTATAGAAATATTTTTTCAGTATGTCTCCTTTCTATTAAGAGGTGAAATTTTGACAGCTTTACTCTGTTTAATTTTACAACTTACTTTAATTGGCTGGTTACCTGCGGCAATATGGGCAGTCATATCTGTTCAGAATTCAAGAGCAGACAGGGGTAATGAAAAATTAATAAAAGCAATGCAAAATAGATGATTAGTAGTTTTTTAGGTATCTAAGGATTTTTGAAAAACTTTATTTTGGAGCCGGAACTTCCCACTGCTAGTGTGAATGTGCGTAAAGAAAAGAAAATATTTTGAGTTTATAGTACACTGTCAATGTTTTAAGGATAAAGAAAAAACATTAATAAAATAAGCCATTCCGTTATTGAATGGCTTCTTATTTTACCTTGATTGTGTTCACGAGCGAGACGTTCGCGTTCGCGGAGGTTTCTAAATAATTTAAACAAAAAAAGAAAAAGAGACCTTATAGAAGGATTTAAAATAGTTAAGGGTGCAATAATTTTGCACCCTTAACTATTATTAATTCGCTAGCACATTTTAAAATACGTACTAGCCTCAATTAAGCTAATCATCTAAAAATTTATCTTTTTATTTTCCACTCCTTTATGACACCTTCAAAAAAGGCTCTTATTTCTTTCCTATCTCCATCAACACTAACTTTAAAAGTTTTTCCATTAGTTTTGGTTACAAGAATATAAGGCGTATAACTTGCACCAGCATAAGATATCGTATCAATTTTCTCTATCTCGTTATAATAAGCATAATTTATCTCATTTTTTTTTGAATTTCTCTCATCTATCCAATATGTTGCAATTCTTTTGTCTGTAAAAAAATTACCCGCTACATTTTTTTTATACTCACTATAAAATTTATAAATAATCTCTCCGTCTGATAGAAGATTTAAACTTTTAATATATTTTAAATCTTCTTTATCAAGAGTTTGATTAGTTTCGATCTTGTTACAAGAAATAAACGAGATCATTGTCAAAATAATAATCAAATATTTTTTCATAAATTTATTACTAAATTAATTTTTATCCTCAATCTGCCAGTTTGCATTTATTTGCATTTCACTATTTCCTCCTACTATATCATGATACATAAAACCCGCTGTATTACTAATATTATTATAAGCCTCTGACCTTCCTTTTTGTCCACTCAAATCAAAAGTGTCTTTAAGTTGAAAATCTATAACAATAGTACCATCCGATTTTACGGTAGCACTATAACTCATAGAAGCATGTCTTGTTACCCATGTCAATTGATTTCCTCCAACTGCCCATGTTTCCCCATGAAATATTGGATTATTGCTACTTAAAGCCCCCCAATCTTCATTAGAACTACTCCATCTTTTACCTCCAAATTCAACCACATCCTTTCCTTTCATAACAAATTGCAGATTTTTAAATCTTGGATCTGTCTTTAAAGTTTTGATAATATCATTCTGGAACTTTATCATTCCTTCATCTTCTTTAATTTTATCTAGTAGTGATCCTCCTAAATTCACTTGCTTTGCTTGAAGTTGGGACTGTAGACCAAGTTCAAAGATATTATTTGCTCTATTACCAATACCAATTTGATTAGCCAGAGATCTCCTTAAGCCATGCCCCCAACCTGATCCAGTATAACCAACGTTTGCACCTGTAAACCAATTATAGGCATTATTAGCTTGTTTTTTTGCATAAACCACTATCTCACGTAATTTTGTTGTATCAGCACCTGTTAAATCACTGTATAATATAGGATTATTCATAACAAAAGAATAAGGTGTTATATTATTTGACTTGTCTGCTAAAGGGTCAATTCCATTAAATCTGGCTATTGCTGGATCATATGTCCTAAACTTAGTGGGATGTAATAAATTAAGACCTAGTTCTTGAGATTCTTCCATCCCATTAAACTTATACTTTTGAGCAGTTGAACTTCCAAGATTATTGTAAGTTTCTAAATGAGATTTCTGTTTTAAACCAAATGGGTAATAATTGTTTTCTTCAATAATGCTTAAGTTTTTATTATAACTAACTCTGATGTTGCCTAAATGGTCTTTATATTGGTAAATATATTCATAATTTCCAGAATTGTTACGTACATATCCTTCTGATTGTGGAAAAAATTTCAAGTCACCATTTTCATATTGAAAACCTCCTGCATAATCTGTTGTAATACCGCTTACTACTTTTCTTTGTTTTGCTCCTGTAGCATCATAATAATAATTTATACTTCCTCCTTGAATATTAATCTGTACAGGAAGATTAAAGTGATTATATGAAATATCAGTAATAGCTTTATTAACATCGGATTTCATATTTCCGTTGATATCATAACTATAATCTGTATTAGTGCCACTAGAGCCATTATTGAATCCTTCAGTATTATTAGAACTGTCTTCAACTTTCAATAATCTGTTTCCATTATCATAAGTATAAGTCAGATTATCAATTGTACCATAATTTGCTGTATTTAGTACGGTATTTCCGTTTCTAAACATTGTTAGGATGTTTCCATTTTTATCATAAGATGGGTTTTCGTTATAACGGTCTAAATTGTCTTTCGCATCTGTCAAGCGGTTAAGAGCATCGTAGCTATACAGATAGCTTTTTAAGCTTGTGTCGGTATTAGCCGTTTTCCATAAAGTCTGGCTAATATTACCGTTATATAACGGACTTCCAGCTGTTGGAACATTATAGTTTATTTGAAAAGCAAATAGATCTGTTCCCATGTTATTAACATCATTTATATTTTTAAGCCATCCTCTAACATTGTATTTATAACTAATGGTTTGAACTCCACCAACAACTTTTGTAATTAACTGTCCTAAATTATCATAGGTGTTTGAAGCAATTGTTTCTTCTGCTTGATTGTTTATTTTTTGCTTTTGCGTTAACAAACGTCCTACATGATCATAAATAAAATTGTCAACTATTGATATCACTGCATTATTGCCTTTTTTATGGGTATTGGTTGCCGTTGTAGTTTTTCCAGTAAAATCTAATGTTGATTTTACAGTATTGGTAACATCAAGAAAATTGTTTCTGTTGTAGATATAAATATTTCTTCCTTTGTCATCAAAATAGTTGACGGAAGTATTCCATACAGAAGTTCCTAAAACACGTGTTTTTGTACAGACCGGCAATCCTTTTGGTGTTGTATCGTATATTCCAACAGGCGTAGCACCATCTAAATCAATATCATTGTAATGATCATAGTAGGTAATAGCCAAGAGATCTATACCATTTTTTGGAAAAGCATTATTGGAGTAGAAGGTGTTCACACTATTAATATTTAATGGAGATGCAATTCTATTTTCAAATATAGATGTACTTGCATTTGCTAACCCTTGTACGAGATTACGTGAAGTTTCAGAATTGTTAACATATTCACCAGAATATATGGTTCTTCCAAAAGCATCATATTTGGTAAAAATCCATTTATTTGCTGATCTTAATAATGCGTCTTGTGTTAAAATTGGCCTGTCAAGATTATCATAAACTATATATTCCCAACCTTTTCCGGGAAGTTTTTTTTCTATAAGACGGTTTTTGCTGTCATATCTATACTGATAACACAAATCGTTGAGGATATTTTCACTGCTATTTACAATTACAGCACTAAAAGTGCTTCCTGCTTGGGCATGAAAACCTTTAGAAGGATCATTAGGGTCTGCTGCTAAAATTATAGAATTACTGGCTGTCAATTGTAACGGACTTTGCGAAGTTACAGTCGCAGTTGAGGTTACATTGGCTTGTACATTTGCTCCGGCAGTAATAAGATCTGCTGCCTTTGGAGGGATTACATATGTTAGATTGCCATAAATATCATAAACATAGTAGGTGTCGTGCGGTGTTTCTGAAGAGATTAGCTGTCCAGTACTGTTTTTATAGTCTGTATAGCTTCTTTTTAAGATTACACGTCCCTCTTTATCTTTAAATTCTTCGGTAGTATTATTTTTTCCTGAAGTCCAATTTTCATTTTTAATTATGTTTTTGTATAATTTTAAATTAGAATATGTTCCCTGAATTTCAATACTGGGATTTTCTTTATTTCCTGTAGGAAAAGATACGGCAAAACGTTTTACATTGTCATTTGTATCATCATTTGCATAATAATCGTACTTAATAGTATGGTCACCATCCCAAAATTTACTTAGAACCCAAGAGGCGCCCGGTGCACTTTGCTTTCTTATTCTGCTTAGAGGGGAAGCTTCAGAATATTTTTCTGAAAATGCATTTCCTAGTCTGCCATAAGGGCTTGTAAAGTCCTCTGGATATTTGTTGGCATAGAACTCGTCAAGCTCGTATATGTCCCCATAATAATCAGCTTCAAGAGCAGGTTCAAAATTAAGACTGCTAGATGTTCTTGCGTACGGCAAGTATTGTCTTTTCTCTCTTCCGAAATAATCATATGCAAATGGTGTAATAAGGTCTTCTTTTTGACCACCTGCTTGTTTGTTAATTCGCTGTAAGAGGCGTCCGAAACCATCAAAATAGTTTATTGTTTCTATTTTTTGATCGGCAGAAACGCTTCCACTAGTTGTGTATACTTGAAATGTTGTGTTTTTAATATAATTTCTTGTTGTTGTTTGAGCTAAAACCATTATTGGCAGTAATATAGCTGATATAAAATATAGCGTCTTTTTCATGTCCATTGGTTTTATTGTTTATAATTATATTCATTTTGGCTAACTACATAGCCATCAGCATCAACTACTTTTATCAATCTGCTAAATTTATCATACTGATAGTATACTGTATAGCCTTTTGGGTCTGTAATGCTAGTTACTCCAATTAAAGGGTCATAAGTATATGTTGTAACCATTGCGTTTGGAGCTGCATTTCTTAGATTGGTAAGCGTTGTTCGGAGGGAATTTTCCAATGCTGGAGAATTATCGGCATTTGAAGCGTTTACAGCAGTATTAATTATACTTTGAATATTTGCCGCATCGATAACTGTAAAATTTTCTAGTTTCGCAATTGGGTATTGTTCATTGTATCCCCAAACGTAAAAAGTTGAAGGACCATCAGTATATTTAGATTCTTGAAGATTTCTTTTTGCTGTATAACTATCAAAATTTAAAACGGGTTTGTAATAAGAAGCATAATTTGCTTCAGAAACGGGAGAATTAAATTCGGCCCTAGATATCGTTTTAGGCAAATAAAAACCAGAATTTAAGGCGTACTCTGTTTTTCGGGCATGTGCAACAGTACTATTTTTGAAAACAATAGTCTCAAGTGGTATTCCGATTATATTCTTATTTACCATATCAGTACTCACAGAATCACTAAAATCAAATGGATATTTGAGTTTTTCTGTAACTACAATGTTATCATTACTGTATGATGTAGCTTGTAATAAATCTTTAGAATTATAGGCATAATTTGTTTCTGAAACCATGTTTTTCCCATCATCTGTTACAAGTGTATTTGTAAGTTTAGTTTTTAAAGGCCATTCAACTTTATAATTATAAATTAACAGATCGCTGTCAAATTTTTTCTGGCTTCTGTCTCTGAAAGCTTTTATATAATTGCTATAAGTAGAGGTATAAGTGAATTCATCTTTTTCAACAAGAGTATTTGGACCTGTGCTATAGGTTTTAAACTTCTCAATTGATTTAGTTAAACCATTCATGTAGTTGATGTATCTTGGAGAGTCAGGAAAATTATCATCAAAACTATCCGATTCACTATCATTGTAAAAAGTATATCTTGTCGTAGCTGTGTCATCTTCCTCATCCAAAATATATTCCTCTACCCAATCATATCCTACAGAGTTTCCATTATTGAATGTTGATAATGGTGTTTTAGACTCTGATATTTGAACAATGCAACTTGCTATATAATTTGGAATTCCAGCACGTCTGCCAAGATAAAAAAAGACAGGCTGTGAAAGCATCATTCCTGTTTGATATGTAAATCTTCTTCGTTTTGTATCTGTTGTGATTTCGCTTATGCGAATACCTGCTGGTGTATAATTTGATATTGGGTTTGGGTTTGTGGTTGTGTTTTCATAATACAATCTCCAATAAGCAAGTACATCTTTAGGTGGTGTATAAGCAGTAAATTCATATGTGCCAGGATCTATAGCATATTGTTTAATTGGAACAGAGGCTTCACTTCCCTGTCCGAAAGGAGCCGATCCATAAACATACTCATAAATATGAGGTGAATCGTAAGTATAAAGCGTACTCACAGTTGGACTAATTTTTCTTATTCTACCAATAGGATTCAAATTAGAGTCGCGGTAGTAAAAATTTGGATCTATTGCTCCAGTAGAGTTTTCCAAATTCCCCGTAATTGTCAATGTTGTAGGATTGGAGATTTGAAAAGTGTAAGTACGAGACGGAGGATAAATATCTTCATAAGGATTAGTGCTGTAATTATTATATACAGGTAAATCTACTTGAAGATTATTGGTGAATGGAGGAGGGGCTTCATAGGTATTATTTTGAAAATAGCCAGCAGGGATCAAATTCGGTTCGTATTTGTATTCTGTTATTCCTCCAGTCGGAAAGATGATTTTTTTTAATGTACCAATGATTGCCTTTTCAAAATTTCCTTCTTTTTTTACGCCAGGATAGTTTACATTATTAATCTTTAATCCAATCGCATAATTTTCTCCGTAAGTTTTTCCATTTTGAAAGCCCCAATAGTCTACATTTTTCGAATTTTTTGGAGGAAAGTCTCCTTGATAGTATTCAAAATTATAACCGCTGTTTAATGGAATATTTGCAAAATAAGCTGTGTTGTATCCATTTGTTGATGGATTTTCAGCAGTATATTCGGTAAGTTTATTTAATTTTAGTCTTTTAAATACATGAGCATATAATGCATTTCCTGAATAATCATTATTAAAATAGCTATAATCAAATTTATAGCATTTTATTAAAGTGTTTAAGCTGTTATAAACGCAAATCGCATCAAGTTTTTCACTGTCACCCTTTATATCTAATCTATCTGAAGTAGTAAACTCAACGCGTCCAAAATCGCCCGAAATGCTCTTTAATCTTAATGCGTTATTTGCCACTTTAGATCTGTAGTAATAAAGAGCAGTTTGCTGATTATAATTATAATTTTCACAGGATTCTTGTGTTGGCAGATATTGGGTTTCGGCTTCGTAGGTAAAATTAATCTCACTTCCTTTGTTTGTGATTATTTTATTAAGACACCAGCTGGTTGATTGTGGATAAGGACTTTGACGGATAGGTTCGTAAAAAGTTTCACATTCTAAACGAAACGGAAGCCATTCTATAAAACTGTCAGGCTCACTGTCATATTTTGTAGTGTTTGTATGTATATTTTTGTTTAATGGACCAATAGATGAATAATTTCTCGTAATTTCCCATTGATTATAAAAATATTTATTTCCTTCTTTATCTGTTATTTCAAAAGTAACAGTGCCAGATGATTTCAATACTTTAATTTTCAAATTATGTGATTTATCAAAAAGTACAGCTCCTCTTGATTTGTCTAATATAAATTTCCCACTCATATTGGGTAGGTTATAATAAAAGATATCTGGTTCCGGATCATATTTTAAGTAATTTACAATATCGCCGAAAACTCCAGAATAATAGCATGAAAGTCCAGGTTCCATACGTTGGTCATAATGATTATCAATATTAGAGCCTATATCAGGTGCATCATAGTATCCATTTAGACAATCTTTGTAATTCATATCTATTCCGTACATCATAAAATCGTCAACACTCTTTACTGTTCTGGAAATTCTGCTGCCAACATTCAAAGACCATCCTAATCCTACCCAAGTAGCTTCTTGATCTACTCTAATACCTGATCCATGATAACTAAGATCAATAGGCAACTTAAATCCGTCTGCATCTATTTCATATAAAGGAATGCTTATGTTCGGCGTACCAGAATAATAAGATACAGGGGAATCAGCATATTTTGCAAATTCTGCTGCATTTGGGGTCATTGGTGTTACATGCGGATAAGCAACATCAAGATTTTGAGAATACGCATTTATTATTGAAATGCTTGTAATGAGGGCGGTAATAATTTTTTTCATGGTTTAACTTTAGATGTTAGTCTTTTTGAGTAATAGATTAAGAGTATATATTGGGATTGAAATATATGCGAAAACCATTATACTTTTAACAAGTGTAATAGTTTTAAATGAATTTCAATTATTTATTACTATAAAAATATTAACAAAATAAATCTTATATGTTAATATGTGTAAAAATGTAATTTGTTGCTTAATTGGGTTGATTGCTAGATAGATGTGTTAAGTTGGTAACGGGTAGTAAAATTGGTAGGTTGAGATCAAATACTGAAAAAAAGCTTAACCATTTTTGACAGATCCAAAATGTAATTTGTTGCCTAATTTGAACTCTTTAATTTTTGAATGGAAGGTTTATTTAGTTTCTAAAAAACACATTTTGTAAGACCGATTTTGGAAAAAAAATTATAAATGAGGCTATTTAGTTTTCAAAAAATAAGGGGTTTTTTTGACATTTCCATGGCTTTTACTTGAACTGTATTGAAAAGCGGGGACCGTGATTACTAATTGCAAAATAGCTTCCTACCGAAAATGGTAAAATGTAAAGACAAAATTAGCATTTAGGTATATTCGGTATCGTATAAAAATAAAAGCCACTCGTAAATAGAGTGGCTTTTTATTCTGATTGCGTTCACGAGCGGGACGCTCGCGCTAGCGGGGGGGAGGGATATTACCAACTCATTCTATAAAGAACGCAAAATTTTATAACTTGCTATATTACATTTACCAAAAGTAAAATAGTCATACGTTCGAGTTTTGAAAACTTTGTTTTGGATTATAACTTCATTTGGGATAGGGCTTTTGTAATTATATTTTAATTTATTATCTGATAAATCTAAAAAAATCAAAGCCTTATAAAATCCATATTCATCAGGATTTTTATTGTTGCTTTTTCGCAAATCCTGCCATAATTGTGTAGAATTACTTCCTCTAATTATTATTCCGTTTTTTATAGAGATCCCGATTTTTTTAGCAAAATTTACATCTGGACGATTCGCTTTTATCATGGGATAAAACTCCATATATCTCACTGGACCATGAAACGATTTGGAATATAACAGAACCCCATATCCGCAAAAATTATTTGCTGGCAATTTTTTCGATATATTATCATCACCACAACTAAAGAATAGCAATATACTTAGTAGGAAAAAATAGATTTTTTTCATTATTATTCAGATTTCATTTGTTTTCTTCTTGTTCCATCTGGCATATTGGTAAAATCACCAATTTGATCCACAGCAAGTGTACCTATAATTCTATTAGGATTGTTATGAGCTTTTGCTCGTGATTTAGCATGTTCAAACCATTGTTTATATTGAAACGCATGTAAAGATGGATTAGAGCTATCTTCTGCCATAATATTATTTTCAAAACCATCAAAAGGTCTGCTTCCAATATGGTTGTGATCATTTGTATTACCTCTATAATCATCATATCTATCAGCTAAACCAAATAAATGTAAGGTTTCATGAAGTACAGCATGATTACTTTTTCCAGAGCCAAAAATAACAGCATTTTTTCCAGTTAACCATCTATTTTTTAATTCTTTATTTGTGTATCTAGCCCAATTACCATGTGAAGTATTCTCATCACCCTCAGGCTCTGAATTAAAAGTTAAAATATTCTCTCCATCTTTTAAATTTTTGGCATTTTTAGAATTGTCATAAACATAATTAATATCAACAGAAACACCTTCACCTCCTTTAATACTCTTTTTTGCATATTTATTTAATTCTCCAGCTCTTTTATTACTAGCGCCATCTCCTTGAATATAAACAGTACCACTAATGTTTACCCCCAAAAGCTTTCCGTTTTTGTCATATTGAATAGTCATTATATAATCTTTTCCATCGAAATCGGCATATCCCATTGGATCATTATTAACATAAGCATATGGCGACTCACTAATAAACTTCTCAGCCAAGGGATCTATATTCATCCAACGGCCTAAAATAGGGTCGTAATTCCTAAAACCATAGTCATACCAATTCAATTGATTTTCACCAATACTTTCATCTTGAAGCTCCTTTCCGTTGTACTTATATTTATTATCTACCCCATTTACAGTGGTATTATAGCCCTTATGTGTTAATCCGAACGGATAATAATTGTTTTCTTGCACAATTTCGCTGGTGTTTACAGCACCGTTATTGTCTTTGTCTTGATAGCTTAAGCGAATATTGCCTAAATGATCTTTGTATTGGTAAATATAATTAAAAATTCCTGCATTATAAGTGATATATCCTTCAGGCTGAGGAAACTGTTTTAGATCATCGTTTTCATAAATAAAACTATTCGCATAATCTGTACGCCCTCCCGTACTGACGGTTTTTCTTTGTTTTACACCTGTAGCATCATAGGTGTAATCAATTACCCCAGAAGCAAAAGTAATTTTTGTTGGTAGATTTAAATGATTGTAAGCTATGTCTTTAATGCCTTTATTAAGATCTGTTAGCATGTTGCCGTTTTTATCGTAGGTATATTCAATGGCTGTATTGCTACCATTATTAAATCCTTCAGTGCTTCCTGATGTATCTTCTACTTTGTTTAATCTGTTACCAGTGTCATAGGTGTAAGTAAGAATATCCATGTTACCAAACTGCGTGGCATTTGTATCTATATGCCCAAGTCTTGTTAGGTTAGTAATGTTACCGTTTTTATCATAGCTTGTACTTTCATTATATCTTCCTGCATTTAGTGTAGAAATGTCAGTTGCCTTTGTTAATCTGTTTAAATTATCGTAGGTATAAGTATAGCCCTTCTGACTATTGTCGGTATAGGCTGTTTTCCATAATGTCTGGCTAATGTTTCCGTTAAACAATGGTGTGCCTAATGTCGGGGTGTTATAATTAATCTGGAAAGCAAAAAGCTTTGTTCCAAGAGTACCGACATTATTGATACCTTTTAGCCATCCTCTAATGTTGTAAGTATAATCAACGGTTTGAAGACGTGACTGAGATGTTTTTCCTCCTACGCCCTTTGTAATCAACTGTCCAAGATTGTCATAAGTGTTTACTGCAATAACTTCCTGCGCCTGATTATTGATGGTTTGTTTCTGTGTCAGCAAACGTCCTGTATGATCGTACTCATAGACATCTGTTATATTTATTTGGGCATCGGCCCCTTTTTTATGTGTGCTAACTGTTTCTAAAGGCTTACCTGTAAAATCAAGTTTGGTTTTAGCTGTTGCTATTAAAGTAAGATAATTGTTTTTACTGTAGGTATAAATAGTTCTACCTTTTGCATTATAATAGTTAACATTGGTAATCCAGTTTGAAGTACCTAAAACACGTATTTTAGAACAGGTTGAAAGACCTTTTGGATCGGTAATAGGGGTTATACCATATGAAACAGCAGTCTCGCCGCCGTCTAAATAGATATTAGCATAGTTGTCATAATAGCTGATCTTGAACAGATCTGTTCCCGTCTTTGGGAATGCATTATTTGTATAGTTTATAGATGTTGTGTTGATCGTTAAAGGTGTAGCGATTTTATTTTCATATAAAACAGTTCCTTCATCAGCCAGTGTCTGCACAGATATTCTCGAAGTTTTTTCAGTATTGAGATATTCTCCTGTATAAACAGACCTGTTGAAAGCATCATATTTCATGAAGAGCCATTTATTGGATGATCTTAAATTAGCATCTTGAGTTAACACTACTCTGTCTAACTTGTCATAAATAATGTATTCCCATTCTTTTCCAGGTAATTTTTTCTCTACAAGGCGACCGCGATGGTCATATTTGTATTGGTAGCATAAATTATTTAGAACAGACTCACTAATATTTCCATCTGCTTTTGGCGGAAGCACAAAAGTCAAATTACCGTAAGCATCATACACATAATAGGTTTCATGTGATGTATTTACTAGCACATTGTCTACAATTGATTCACCATATGTTTTTTTTAGGATTACTCTACCATCTTTATCTTTAAATTCTTCAGTAGTATTGTTGTTTCCAGATGTCCAGTTTTCATCTTTCATAATAGTTTTAAAAAGCTGTCCAATTGGATAAAAAATGGTTCCAGACGAATTTCCTAATGCAGTTTCAAATAAACTGAGAGATGAATTCCAAGTTGTAGAAGCTGTAAATAATTTTACTTCATTTGCACTATTACTTTGGTAATCCATTTTTATATTATTAACAGCATCTAATGCCCATGCTTTTCCAGGTGATGCCTGTTGGTTCACACGATTTAAAACAGAATTATCATAATCCTTTTGCGAAAATGGATTTGGTTTTGAACTATCAATATCTGTTGAATAATTTGAGATGTAATAATCTTTTGTACTTGCTTCTGCTGTGCTTCTATAAGACGCAAGGGTTCCTTCACCGATATAAGGAAGATAGTCTTTATCCTGTTTTCCAAAATTATCATAACCTATATGACTTACAATATCTTTTTTATATGGAGAAGCTTTTATGGAAACATTCTGCATAGATCTTCCAAGGCCATCAAAATAGGCTACATTTTCAATTACATCACTATTATTTGAAATGTTTGCACTATTAGTTATTTCTTTTTGAAATGTACGAGTAAAAACATAATTTTCATTGCTAAATGAAAAAGGAATATAGGCATCTGGAACAATTTTAGCAACAAAAGTACTTCCGGTCTGTATATGTGTACCAGGTTTTAAGTTTATACTCTGTGTTGCAATTAATGTTACATTTCCCTTTACAATATAGTCTAATTCTGTTGGTTCTGGTTTAGAAATAATTGCAGGGGTTTGTGCAAATAAACTTGTATTTATAAAAAACAGAATTATTGCGGCTTTTCTTAAAGTAAATTTAATCATAATACTAATTTTTATAATGGTATTGATTTTCTGAAATTAGGTTTCCTTGAGCATCTTTAACTGTTTCTAACCTTCCAAAAGAATCATAGGTATAAGTAGTCGTCTCTCCTTTAGGATCTGTCATACTGCTTATACCAATAAGCGGGATATATGTAAGTGTAGTAACCATAGCATCTGCCAGTTCAGGAGCATTTCTTAAACTACTTAATGCAAGTTTAAGCTGAGCTTCATTTCCTGAATCAGCTGCTGACTGTATGTTGGTGATCAAATTACTAGGAATACTGTTGTACGAAATATTTTCAATTTTAGCTACTGGATATTCATTTTTGTAACCCCAAATGTATGATACTGGAGTTCCATTAGTTTTTTGTTCCTGTAATATATTTCCATTATTATCGTATGAAGCATATTGAATAGCCTCTTCATAATTTGTACTTCCTTTCTTTAGTATTTTTATGTTTGAAGGAAGATACATATTGTTTGATGAATTACTCTCGTTATGAGTTTTTATGCTATAGTTAGTAATAATAGACTGTGTGGTAATGTCATTTACTTTAGTTTCTGTTTTCAAAACAGGATTTAACACATTACTATTTATCATGTTTGAAATTGTTGAAGAAGTTGTTTCATCAATTCCTGCTAATAAATCAGAAGGGTATTGGTTTATTGTTTTAACGGTTTCTCCTTTACTGTTAAGAAATTGAGTCTCAGTTAAATTTTTATGTAATGGATTGCCATATTTGAAATCAGTAACAGTGGTAACGGGATTAACACCATTTGTATCATAGATTATTTCAATGGTGCTCTTTGGATGCCACCATTCTGAGAAAACATCATAAAAACGTATATCTGTATTGATAGTTCCTGGACTAGTAAATAGTTTTACACCTTTTACGTTTTTGGTTGTGTTTTCACGAAAATAATCAAATGTGCTTTCTTTTACTTTTTTGTTATTTTTATTATAATGCTCTTCATGTAATAGCTGGCCATTACTTAGACTAATCAAATTAGGGACACCTGGTATAAAAAGGTCAATAGGAATCTCAGGGTTATTTCTGTAAAAAAACATAGATTTCCCAGTACTGTTGTCTACATTATAATCTGTCACATTGACCTGATTGTAGCCAATAACGCTTCCTTGTGCAGAACTTCCAAATGGAATTGCGCTATCTGAATTTCTAACAAGATAGTTGCTTACTTGCTGAAAGACTAAGGTTGGATAATAACCTCCAGAAAAGCCCTGTGTTAGTATTCTATTATTATAAAAAAATTGATAAGGGCTAATTAAACGTCCTGTAGAAATATCATTCAAAGAATAATCGAATTTCCTCTGTTTAACAATTTCATTTTGATCGTAAGTTGTTATAGATGCAATTCGAAGTCCGGCACCTAGTTTTTTGTTTGTCTGTATTTTTTTAATATATCTAACATTAGCCTCCATTACTAAAGTTTCATTAGTGTCGTTTTTTACTCTTAAATTATAAGTTCCTGCAGGTAAAAAAACAGTTAAATATGAATAGAAGGATCCTGGTGTAGGATTTGTTGTTAGCCATGGAGCAATTGAGATTAATTTATTGCCATTTTGATCCTCTAAAGCGGCAGTCATTTGATTAGTTATGTTTTGAGACGAAAGATTGTAAACGTAAAAATATAATTGAACCTTGCTTAAATGTGTTAATGTAAAAGATTGCACTACATGTTTTCCAGTTCTACCGTTCATCAAAGCTGATTCACTGACTGGCTGATATTCGTATAAAATCTCACGATCAGTATAATAGTCATTAGGCTCATAATCAAAGTTTACAGTTCCTCCAGTAGGGTATTTTATACTTTGCAAGATAGAAGCTTTTAAATTATTTGTACTAACTTCTCGGTTTGCCCCATATAAATAAATGTTTGTTCCAGTTGTGCTTTCATAAAAAGGAGCTAACATTTTTACAGATGTCGTATAGCCCCTGTCTGTTAATGCAATACGATCTTGCAAGCTCAAGTTAAAAAATTTATAATCTCCTATTGAATTATTAGCTTGCCCATTACTATATCCCCAGTAATCCAACGAATATGAAGTTTTTTCAGGTAGTAGCGTAGGGTTATAAGTAAAGACATAAGGAGGATTTTTAACAGTTTGATTATTAATATCTAATGTTGATTCTTGAATAGATTCAAGTTTTAATCGATAAAATCTTTGGTCATTATCTACAATTGGCGGGCCGATTGTAGAAGAATTACTGCCAAAATAAGTATAATTGAAATCAAATTGCTTAATTAATTTATCTGTGAGATTATATAGTTTTGTTGATTTTAATCTTTTCGGATTTGGGTCAAATGCAGTAAAAGTTCTTATATCTGTTCTATCTTCCGTTGCAAATTCTACGTAACCGTCATTGAATGTTATTTTTTTCAAATAAACGGGATTTATAACTTGCATGTTTGCAGAATAAAAAGCAGATCTAGCAGGTGTATTTACAAAACGATATGCGTATTGCCCATTTATTTCAGAACTTGTTGATAAGTAATCAGTTAATTGTTCGTTTCTGCTTATTTGGCTTATTGTTTTTCCAGTATTTTCATATTGAAAATTAACAACATCACCCTCAGGATTAATTACTTTTGTCAGATACCAAGCACTGTCAAAAATATCTGGATAGTATTCAGAGATTCTATCATTATTTGGTTCAATAGGAGTAGTGCCTGATAAATTGTGATTTGCTGTTGTTTCAATAGCATTTAGACTGGTTGAACCAAAATAATATTTCCAACCATTTCCATCTACGACAGTCCATGTTTTTAAAAGAATGTCGTAAGAAAAAATTAAATTATTCTGATCTATAGAAACAGCTTTAACAATATCTCCAGATTGTTTTTCGAAAACTAATTTTCCAGAATATTGGAGAAAATTATAATAAAAAATATCAGGTTCACCATCTAGAAATTCACGGTCTATATTATTGTAATAATTGTTGATGTAATTATCTAAATTACCACTATTCGGTAAAGGTTTATTAGGATCTGTCCAATCGGGCAAATTTTGCAAAGTTGCAGGAGGTAGCTGCGTTCTAATATATCCGCCTTGAGAAGCAAAATCGTCTAGCCCTCTTGTTTGACGTGTAATTACACCACCAGCATTTAAACTCCATCCTAAACCTATCCAGCTTGCTTCTTCAGCAACTTTAATACCAGAAGCATGATAGTTTGCAGAAATTGGAACTTCGATTTTCCCTGATTTAACACTGATTAAAGGAATTGAAATGTTTGGTACTCCAGTATAGTTGCTAACAGGAACATCAGCATATTGTGCTAAAGATGAAGCGTTTGGAGAAGGAGGAATGACTTTTGATAATTCTGGATTTTGGGCAATGGATATACCATAATTTAATAGTATTAAAAATGATAAATACTTCTTCATTTGTACTTTTTTATGTTTGTTAAAAGGCGGAAATTCTATTTATTTGTCTGCGAAAATACTGACGAATAAATGCTTTTTTTGAATTTTAAATCTTATTTTATTAACAAAAATTGTAATATAATTGTTGAGAAAAACAATCCAAATTATTTTGTTAAAAGTTTATTAGATTACCCAATGGCACTACTCAGTTGGAACATAGGTAGATACATTGCGACAAGCAAAACAGCTACAAGCACCCCAACAAAAAGAATAATAAATGGTTCTAAAACTGTAGTCATGACTTTGGACTGCTGGACTACTTCTTGATTGTACTGTTCACTTAACTGCTTAAAAACATATTCTGTCTGATTAGTTTCTTCGGCCACTTTTACAAGAGAGATAATTCTGTTATCAAAAAGAGGGGTGTTTTTTAAACTCGCACTTAGACTATTTCCTTTTAAAATACTATTTTCGACTTGTTCCAAAGCTTCTTGTAAGGGAACAAATTGAATCATTTTTTTGACCATTTGAATGCTATTCAGTAATGGAACTTTTGCCGTAGTAAGTAAGGTTACTGCTTGGGTAAACTGCGCGAGATAAACCTTAACCATAAAAGGGCCAAGAACTGGAATTTTTACTAGAAAAAAGTGCAGTGCCTTCTTGTATTTGAGATTATCTTTAAAGAATTGAGTAGAGGAAATAAAAACAATGAGGCCTAATAAAAAATACAAGCCATAAGTTTTGGTCCAAACCGATAGCTTTACTATAAACTGGGTTAAAACGGGCAACTCCATGTTGTTCTGCTTGAAGATGTCTTGAAACATTGGTACAACATAACTCAACATAAATATAACAACTAATACAGCGGTACTCAATACAATAGAAGGGTAGGTGAGGGCAGCAATTATAATTCTTTTCTGTTCGTTTTTGCGTTCAAAAAAATGGCCTAATTCTTCGCAAACTTGTGCTGTAGTTCCTGTTTCTTCACCAATTTGGATAGAATAGTATTCGTATTCTGTAAATGACTTTGATGCTCGTAAAGCATCAGAAAATGGTTTTCCGTTTACTACATCATTTAGAATAGTTTGTATTAATGTTTTATCAGCGGATTTTTTTAATGATTCAATGATCAATGATAATCCTTCCTTAAAACTAACTCCTGCCTTTAACAGGACAGCTAGTTCGAGATAAAATGCCTGTTTTTTTTTGTTGTTAAAACTCTCTCCAAAAAGTGTTATTTCTTTTTTTAGTAAGTTTTCTATATTATTAGAGCTCTTGGGCTTAATGCTTTTTTTATTTGGGGTATTTTCTATTTTAAAGGCCATTTTCCTGATTCATAAAAAAGGTTAAATCATTTTTTTTCGAAACAAAAATTCGATAATCTGGTAATTCTGTTTCAGCTAATATTGATAAAGCGTCTATTGGTCCTGAACTGATTTCTTTTCCTTTAAATAAAGCTTTGTTTGGAACAATTTTAAGCTTAATAGTGTCAAGATTTCTCATGCTGAATTTCTCTTGAAAAGAATAAGTCACAGTATCAATTTCAGAAGTCATTATTAATATCTGTTTATGGCTATCATATATGATAGTATGTGTCTCATTAAAATCTTGCCACAGTTTTTGTTCAAAAAGAGCCAGTGTGCTTGTTTTTTCAAAATTAGTCTGAATGGTATGAATTTGTCTCTGAACAATTCTTAATACACTGAAAGCCATGCCGACAACAATAGCAGTTATAATCATAACCACTATTAGCTCTGATAGAGTAAAAGATTTTAATTTTCTTGGAGCCATACAATTTGCTGTTTTGTAATTTCTTTTCCAGATACAGCGTTAAGGGCTGAAATAGAAATTATTTTTTTTGATGAAATGATTTCTAACTCAATATTAATATTCCAGTCTTTAAAATTTTCCTGATAAGGTAGTTTTATACTATTGTTTTGAATATCATATTCTAATTCATTTATCCTTGTTTCAACATTATGCGTGTTTTTTGAAAAAGTATTAAAAACGAGATTATTCAATATTAAACTTGAAATGATAAATATGATGACCACTAAAACAGTTGCCACAACCGCTTCAATTAGAGTAGCCGATTTTATTTTCTTTAATAAAGCCATTTCAAAACAGTTTTAGGTTGTTGATCCAAGATAATGCTGCCATAGATTTCAGGAATGTTCTCATTTTCAATGGTTGCATTGTATATGTGGTTTACAAAAATTGATCCCGCTTGATTAGCTGTAAATTGTCTTGTGTAGACGGAACCAGAAACGGTTCCTCGTATATCAAAATTACCATTGCAGTATACGTGTCCTTTTATTTTTGAATCTTTTTCCAAAACAACCTGAGTTAGAAAATCAGATTTCTCTTTTGTTTGAAGATAGATTACACTGCCTTTGATATTGCTCTGTGTATCTATAAAAATCTGATTGTCTGGTATTGCACTGTAGATTGGGCTTTCTATGGGGCTATTTTTATTATCTTGAAAGAGCATTAATGCTGAAGGAAAAGACAAATTGCATTTTTTTCCTATTATAATTTTTCTCGATGCAATTGCCTGAAAGCAACCAGAAGTTTCATCTTCGATTTCTATAATTGGAGCAATTAGAATTAGATCTTTAAGAAGAGCAGTTTTTTTTATTTTAATTGAAGTTTCAGATTTAATTATAATGTTTCCAGAAAGTATTTTATTTTCTAGTGTTATAGCATTTTGAGAGTAAAATCCTTTTGTTGCGCTTTTAAATGAATTAGTGATTTTTAGGCCAGAATTTAAATTTATAAAATCTTCTTGGCGATCGATTTTATACTCTTTTAAATAAAAGCTGAGAGCATCGAGAAGATTTTTTTCAAGCTTTGGGAGTTCAGAAGTACTTTTTTCAGTTCGTCCATAAATCAATTGCGAGCCATAATAGCTATTTCCTGCTATGTAACCAGAGCTAATTCCTTGACTTGGCAAATAGGCTATTCCTTTTATTTTCGTGTTTCCAACAACAGATAATCCGTTGTGAGTTTCTTGTAAATATAGAGTAGGAGAGTTGTCTGCTGTAAGTAAAGAACCTATAATAGCAGTTTTGACAAATTTTTTTTTTCTAAATTGGGTTACTGTAATGCCTTTTTGAAATACGCCCCATTGAGACAAGTGCGTTTTAAGGATTTGATTTTCCTTTTTAAGAAAATCAATTTTGGCAGTATCAGTATTTAATTCGCTTTGTTCTAAAAGGGACTGAATTCCAATGTCTGCAATCTGAATATTTTCAATAGCTCCTTTTGACTGCTCTTTCATGTAGATAAAAGTGTAGGCGTATAACACCAGTCCTGCCAGTAACAAAGCAATTAGTACAGCAATAAATACTGTAAATTGTAAGGCTCCAGATTTTATTTTAAATTTTAGTTTCAATCCTGAAGCATTATAATATTAAGATTGCCTTTATATTTGACATATATAGATTCTTTGTCGCCAGATTTTAGAAAAATTTCATTTTCAGTATCTCCAATTTTCATATAGTAATTTTTACCATCAATAATGAGAATATAGAGCGTGTTTTTTCCTTTTGAATCGGCAATTGAACCTTTGTAAGTAATCTTAGGCCATACTAATTCTGGTTTTTTAACTGTTTTTGGTGCAGCAGAATGTATTTTTTTAGGAGTAGTATTGGTCTCATTAGCATACATTTTGCCTAAAAAAGGATCTCTGTAATTGACATTAATGGCAAAAGATTCTCTTTTATTAACTTTAATTGGCTTAAAAGTAAACTCTGGATTATCTGCTACAGTAATTTCATCAGAACTAGTGAATGAAAAAAGCTGAAAAAGAACAGCTCCCCAAACTAATAGAACAAGAGGTAGTAAGATGTATATGTTTTTTTTGTTTTTCATGATTTTATTTCCGAGCAGATTCTTTTTCTAATTTTGCAACACGCAAAGCTAAACTTTTTAATGATTCTATCTCTTTTGACTGCTCTTCAATTTTTTTATTCTGCTGAATAGAATACAATGTCAACTCTTCAATTTTTTGAAGCAGTTTGGTATTCATTTCTCCAAGATTGATTCCGTTTTTTAGTACTTCTTCTTCGCTTGGAATGTTCTCTAAATGACCTTTTTCAGCAATATGTTTTTCAACTTCTTTAAGTGTTGGTAGATTGTATTCTTTTTTGAAAACAAAATCAGACCAGCCTGTCATATCTACTTTTACCTCCTGTGAATGTATAGTTCCTTTTACGTCTAATTTGTTTTTAGGGCTATTTGTTCCAATTCCTATATTACCTGATTTATCAATTCTCATTTTTTCAGCACCTGCTGTTCCTAAAACTATACTATTGTTCATATCGGGAATTGTCGAATAGCCTGAAATATCAATAAAAGATTTAACCGAAGTGGTTGTTCCTCCACCAGCTGACAACCTCAGAAAACCATCGTCATAGAGATTTCCAGCGCCACTGTATGACCTAATTTCTCCTTTAACTAATGTTCCCGAAGAAAGCGCTGGTCTTGGTAAAGTATTGTTTAACCCACTATTTAACGTTATTGAACCATCAATAGATAATTTGCTGACAGGATTAGAAATTCCTATACCTATGTTCTTATCACTATTAATAGTTAAGGCAGTGCCAATTCCGTAATCAATATCTAGAAATGCCAAAGAAGCATTATCTCTAGCTTTAAAATTCCATGGTCCGCCAGTATGTCCATATGGAGTAATTGACAAACGTATTGTTTCGCCTGGCGTGCTTGAAGGTGCTATCTGTTTTCCAACATTTAACTTTGTATCCAAAGTAACTGTTCCAGTAGGTGGATAGTTATTCTGGGAACACAAAATTTGAAAGGGAAGAAGGAGAATAAAAAAAAATATATTTTTCATAAGAGAATTAATTTGTTTTTGATTTTAATTTCAATATGTCTTTTTTCATTTCAGCATTTTCTTTTTTCATATCAATGATGTACAAAGTCAACTCTTCAATTTTTTGAAGCAGTTTTGCATTCATTTCTCCTAAATTAATTCCGTTTTTAAGAACTTCCTCTTCATTTGGAATATCTTGTAGATGCCCTTTTTCTGCAATATGTTTTTCAACTTCTTCAAGCGTTGGTAGATTGTATTCTTTTTTAAAAACAAAATCAGACCAGTCTGTCATATCTACTTTTACCTCTTGTGAATGTATGGTTCCTTTGACATCTAGTTTATTTTTAGGATTAGCAGTTCCGATTCCAACATTACCATCAATGTCTGTCATCAATAATTGTTGCCACTTTCCCCATTGAGGACTTAAAGGGTATGCATTTCTATAAAAAATACCACCATTATTAAAATTTAATTGATGATTAACACCTCCTGAATTATCAGTGTCTTCCCATGGTGCAATAGTCAAGCTAGCTGAATACATACCGCCGCCTGGTACACCAATAGTGTTTCGTTCTTTAAAATCGGCTCTAATAGAATGTTGAATAAAATTGGGAGCATCATTAGTGGCTCTTGTATCATTTATAATTAATGAAGTTGAACTTTGTGCATAAAATAAATTAGAAAGACAGAATGCTAATAGTGGGAAAATGGTATTTTTTTTCATTTATATGTTGTTTATCTTAATTGTTGTTCAATTTTAGTTAGTCTTTCAGATAAAGATTTAAAAGCAATTTTTTCTTTTTCTAATTCCTTAATTTTATCTTCTTGAACGGAGATTTTCTTATTCTGTTCAATAATATATAATGTCAGCTCCTCGATTTTCTGCAAAAGTTTAGAGTCCATTTCACCAAGGTTAATTCCATTTTTCAAAATTTCCTCTTCACTTGGGATATTTTCTAAATGGCCTTTTTCAACGATATGCTCTTCAACCTCTTTAAGTGTTGGAAGATTGTATTCTTTTTTGAAAACAAAATCTGGCCAGTTCCAGTCCATATCGACTTTTACTTCTTGTGCATGAACAGTTCCTTTGACATCTAGCTTGTTTTTAGGTTTGCTGGTTCCAATTCCAACATTTCCATTTTCGATATAATGATTTCCAGTTCCATTTATAGCCAAATTAATGTTCAAAGCATTTGATTCTGGAAAGTCAGTAATGTCCATTGGTGAAGGATTATCATCAATTTTGATTTGATTGTTATCTGTAATCACATTGACCTTATCCTGAAGATAGGTAATTTTGACTTTGTATTTTGCGTAGTACCTTACATCTAAATAAATTGGCAATCTTTTATTTATATAATCCCCTACAGCTGTTGATAAATCTACAGGTGTTCCTAATGCAATTTTACCAGAGTGGATGAATCCATGAGAATCTACAAGTTTTATAACCGTAGAACTGCCTTCAGTCCCTTGTCCGTAACTATTTTCTATAATATATTTTTCATATCCAGTAGAGTAGTATTGATTAAAGAGCTCAATAATAATTAAGCCACCATATTGCCAATGATGAGAATTATAGCCTATTGATGCAATTTCATATCTTTTTGCTTGTTCAGCATTTGCCGAAATAGGACCAATCACAGTAGATTTTAAACCATTCTGGTCTGTATTTAGCTGTGAGAAAATATTAAAAGAAATAAAGAATAAAATTAATGCGAATATGTTTTTATTGATTTTCATAAATCTTCTTTTTTAGAGTTTGAATTTCTTTATTCTGAATAGTGATTAAATCGTTTTGAATTTTTAGCTGTTTATTTTGTTCAATCATATGAAGCGTCAGTTCCTCAATTTTCTGAAGAAGTTTGATATTCATTTCAGATAAATTGATTCCGTCTTTTTTCATTTCTTCGGCAGAAGCAATTTCAGGAAGATGTTTATTTTCTTTAATGAATTTATCCACTGATTCTAAGGAGGGAAGGTTATAGTCTTTTTCGAAAACAAAATCAGCACCAGCACCTACAGTAACTTTTACTTCACGAGAATTAATGTCTCCTGCTACTGTTAACTTTGAATCTATTTTTGAAGTTCCAATACCAACATTACCATTTAATCCATTTACAACAAGAGCATCGTTTGTTATTAATGTACCATTTCCACTATAAACTTGAATATGGAGATGTTTGTCAGTTCCTCCATTGTTTATTTGAAAAGCTTGGCCATTAGGGTCAAATATTTCACCATTAAAAGATTCTCGGTTAAAAGCTAAAGTTCCAAAATAAGGAGCTGTTCCAGGATGTATACTAACCCCCGTTCCTCCTGATTTTATAGTTATTTTAGATTGAGGCGATGTGGTGCCAATGCCTAAATTTCCAGATATACTTTGATTGCCTGTAAAATTATTTGCTCCTCTTGTCGCTATTTCATTCCAAACAGAATTAGAAGGGGCAAGTTGGTAATTTGCAGCTTTTCTAAAAAATAGTCTATCATTATCAGTAAAACTCGAAGCAATTTGAAGTTCATGATTATTTTGACTATTTGAATGTCTCAAAACAAGCAAATGCTGCCAGCCACTATACGTTAAATCAGGAATAGAACCAATAGGATTTAAGGCTTCGTAAATACCAGATTTTAAAGGTTGGGAAACATCAGTTATGTTAGTAGCAAAGCCCTCGCCAATTTGTTGTGCGTTTAAAATTACATTAGTGAAAAAGAAAGCAAATGCAATAAAATATTTAGTCTTCATGAAAGTATTATTTTGATTGTTTTTCAAGTTTTAAGATTCTTTCAGAAAGCAATTTAAGATCTTTATTTTCTCTCTCGAGCTCTTCAATTTTCTTTGATTGATCATCATTTTTCCTTTCTTGTTGAATTACGTAGAGAGTGAGTTCTTCAATTTTCTGTAAAAGCTTGATATTCATTTCTGATAAATTTATTCCATTTTTTTTCATTTCTTCAGCAGAAGCAATTTCAGGAAGATGCTTGTTTTCTTTTATGAATTTATCAACAGATTCTAAAGAAGGTAGATTGTAATTTTTTTCGAAAACAAAATCGGCTCCAGCATCTACAGTTACTTTTACTTCACGTGAATGAATATCTCCCGCTACAGTAAACATTGCAGAAGGATTAGCAGTACCAATTCCAACTCTTGCCGCATCTAAAATTAGAGGCTGATTTCCTCCTCCGGTTCTTAAAAAAACAGGATATATATTATTTTCGAATTGCGGATTGTTGAAAGAATAATTAATAGATAAACTTCTTGCATCTCCGCCATTAATTCTTCTAGGAAAAAAAGTAGAAACTCCATAGACGGTTAATGGAGTATCTGGCTGATTGGTACCAATTCCGAAATTTCCTGAATATATAAATGAATTTCCGCCATCTTTAAAAAAAACATCATTGCCAATTCTCGTACCACCAGAAAAATCACTTTCAAAGTTGAATACTAATGTATTGTAATCGCCGTGTACCATAGCTCTACCGCCAGAACCTCTTTCAGGGTACTTAAGTATTACATCGGCAGCTCCATTATAAACAAATGAATTATTCCCATTCGGAGAATAAATTTGCGCAGAAGTTTTTATGGATAAAAGTATAAATAGGAGATAGGCTAGTTTTCTCATTTTTTATCTTTTTTTAATTGTTCAATCTCTTTTTTCATTTCAATCATATGCAAAGTCATTTCCTCCATTTTTTTTAGAAGCGCCATATTCATTTCGGCTAGCATTAAGCCATTTTTTTCAATTTCTTTAGCAGAAGGGATTTCAGGAAGATGTTTATTTTCTTTAATATAAGATTCGATTTCTTGCAACGATTTTAATTTGTAATCCTCTTCAAAAACATAATCAGGAACTAAAGGGCCAGCCATATCCACTCGAACTTCTTGCGTATGAATTTTACCTTTTACAGTAAGTTTTTCATCTGGATTTATAGTCCCAATGCCAACGTTTGCAGTAAAAAAAGCATTTCTATTTTGATATGTTCCTGCGGTCGTAGCATATTCTTGTACTGTTGTTTTAAAACTATGAGCTGGTCCATTTACTTCATTGTAAGGTAGTGCATTTTGGATTCCGTCATAAACGGTTGGATTTACAGTATAATTAGATTGATAGTAGTAATTAGTTCCTCCTCCTCGTAACCAAATAATAATGCAAGTACATGTCCCGTTTGCTGTTGCATCTCTCCATTCAGCAATAAAATTACCAACTATTCCTAATGATGGTTTAATGTTGGCATCAATAAAATTAGAACCATGACCATATGCAGTTACATGAAAATTAAAAGAGGCCATTAACGATCCTCTCCAATCAGAATCATAATGTACATTGCTCCTTGCTAATATTAAATTCGTAGGAGCATTGTATGCCCATCCTCCATCATAGAAAGTCACTGGGTAAAATTTGTCAATATCGCCATTGACTTTAAAACTTCCAGAAACTTGAGCAGAAGAAGAATAGATTGAAATAAAAATTACGATCAGAAGTATAATTTTTTTCATTTACTTAGCTTATTTGTTTTCGACTTTTTCTATTCTCTTTTCTAATTCTTTTTGATTGTTTTTGAGATATTCATTTTCTTTCTTCATTTCAATCATATACAAAGTCATTTCTTCCATTTTTTTTAGAAGAGACATATTCATTTCGGCTAGCATTAAGCCATTTTTTTCAATTTCTTTAGCTGATGGAATTTCAGGAAGGTGTTTGTTTTCTTTAATATAAGATTCGATTTCTTGCAATGATTTTAATTTGTAGTCATCAGCAAAAACATAATCAGGAACCACTCCCGCATCAACAGTGACTTTCACTTCTTTAGAATGAATATTACCTGCAACTGTAAGTTTTGAAGTAGGGTTTGACGTTCCAATGCCAACATTATTACCTAATATCAAAAAATTATTTACTTGATGTGTTTCATTCATATTAGGTATAAAGTCTTGAATGTCTGTTAATATAGCAGTATTTACAGGTTGACCGCTAATTTCATAATTTACAGACTTCATGTTTTCTCCGGTCGATTTTGTCCATCCTGCAAATTGAAATCCCCAATCGTGCATGGCAGGTGAATAAGGAACATCTAATGCTAAATATTTTTTTCCGTTATAAAAGCACGTTTTTAAAGACCAGTTGCCATTATAATCAGAGTTTCTAATAGTGCCATAAGTCTCGCCATATGCAGATGAAGTATTAACTTCTACTATATTTATTCTATTTAAAGATCCTGCAGTACCTCTAAAAGCAGTAATGGTTCCAACGGCATTATTCATGCTTATTGTAGTACCGTTATAGATTTCGTGAAGTAAAATTAGATTTTTGGTATAATCTCCACCATTAGTTCCTATGGCTATAATTTTATAATCGGGAGCTAAAGTAGTTACTTGAGCTTGTGTTAAAAAAGGAAGAGATAATATAATAAAATATAATAGCGTTAAATTTTTTATCATTAGCGTTTATTTTTTTAATTGATCTTCAAGAGATTTTATTTTCTCATTTTGTTTTGCATTTTCTTTTACAATGTCATCATTTTGCTTTTTCATCTCAATCATGTACAAAGTCATTTCCTCTATTTTTTGAAGAAGCTTAATATTCATTTCAGACAAATTAATCCCATCTTTTTTCATTTCTTCAGCAGAAGCAATTTCAGGTAAATGTTTGTTTTCTTTAATGAATTTATCTACAGATTCTAAAGACGGCAAATCGTAACTTTTGTCAAAAACAAAATCGGCTCCAGCGTCTACGGTTACTTTTACTTCTCGGGAAGCAATATTTCCTGCTACAGTTAAATTTGAATTTCTCTCTTTTGTTCCAATATTTACATTGTTGCTTAAAATGTGGAAATTATTCACCTGATGTGTTTCATCCATATTAGGAACAAAGTCTCGAATGTCTGTTAAAATAGTAGTATTCACAGGCTGGCCATTGATTTCATAATTAACAGATTTCATATTTTCTCCTGTAGATTTTGTCCATCCTGAAAATCGATAGCCTAAATCGTGATAAGCGGCACCGTAAGGTACATCAACGGCTAGATATTTTTTTCCGTTATACATACATGTTTTTAAGGTCCAATTAGCATCATTTACAGAAGTTCTAATAGCACCATTAATGTTTGCATATGCGGATGAAGTGTTTACTTCTACAATATTAATTCGATTATAAGAAGCAGCAGTACCTCTAAAAGCAGTAATTGTTCCTACTGCATTATTCATTGATATTAAGAGGCCACCAGTGCTATTATAGATTTCGTGCAATAAAATTAGATTTCGTGTATAATCTCCTTGAGCATTATCGCCTATATTTATGATTTTAAAATCATCAGCTACAGTAGAAACTTGAGCATTTGTATATATTGGATGGACTATTGCTAATAGAAAGAGTAGTTTTATTATTTTCATGCTTTTATTTTTTAAGTTTTTTTTCTAGAATACTTATTTTTTTATTTTGTTTTTCATTCTCTTTCTTCATCTCAATCATGTACAAAGTCATTTCCTCTATTTTTTGAAGAAGCTTAATATTCATTTCAGACAAATTAATCCCGTCTTTTTTCATTTCTTCAGCAGAAGCAATTTCAGGTAAATGTTTGTTTTCTTTAATGAATTTATCTACAGATTCTAGAGACGGTAAATCGTAATTTTTGTCAAAAACAAAATCGGCTCCAGCGTCTACGGTTACTTTTACTTCGCGAGAGGCAATATTTCCCGCTACAGTAAGCAATGAACTTGGATTTGGAGTTCCTATGCCAACCAAACCATTTCCTTTTATTACAAACAAATCTCGGCCTCCAGCACCTATATCACGTACTCTTAGATAGCTGCTTCTTGCGGCATTTTCACCTGTTCCAAAAGAACCAACGTCAATAGTAAAAGCATTAATTAAATCCTGGCTTCCAGGAACATTAATATAAATATTTTTGCTCGCTAGAGTTTTTGCAGTAAAATCAGTATCCCAATTATTCAAATTTCCAGAATGCCAGATTTTGTTCCAGCCTTTCCATCCATAAGCCCATCTCCCAAAATAGAGTTCATTTGTAGTTACGGGATTGACTAAACTAGAATAATTATTAGCATCGAAACCGAAATTTAAACCTTGATAGTAAGTTGCTCCCATTGTGTTGTTTGATGGAGAGATAGCTATCCATTGGCCATTGACTCCAGAAAACGAAGAAAGATTTGTTTCTACATTTTGCAATGGAAAATAATTTTGAGACTGTACTATTATTGTAAAAAAAGAGAAAAGGAGTAGGAGTAGTTTTTTCATTCTTATTGTTTAATATTAGCTTCTATTTTTTTTAATCGAGATTCTATATTCTCATACTTTTTATTTTCTTTTTGAAGCTCATTGATCTTTTTGTTTTGATCAATGATATACAACGTCATTTCCTCTATTTTTTTTAGCAGATTCATATTCATTTCTGCCATCATTAATCCATTTTTTTCTATCTCCTTACTAGAAGGAATTTCAGGCAAATGCTTATTCTCTTTTATATAGTCTTCTACTTCATTTAGCGATTTCAATTTATAATCATTGGCAAAGACGTAGTCTGGTACTGTTCCGGCATTAACAGTAACTTTTACCTCCTGAGCATGAATATTTCCTGCTACAGTTAATTTTGATGTTGGATTTGAAGTTCCAATTCCTACGTTTCCATTTTGAAGTGCTTTAATGGCTAATAAAGCACCATCTGAAGTAAAAACATTTCCTACATATAAATCCCAATCAGTTGTCATGGGAAGGAATTTTGTAATTGTAGTATCATTTCCAGTTATATTTAAAGGATCAAAATTACCGTTGACATTTATAGAAATAACTTTTATATATACTGTAATCTGTGTATTGATGCCTAAGGTATTCACAGCACGTATTCTGAATCGAGGATTAGAATATTCTGTATTACAGTCAATGGTAAAATTTATTCCATTTCCGACATAAGGATTGTTATTAATTCTACCAGTTTCTCTCCATAAGCTAGGATTAGAATGGCTGATAGAAGCAATATGTGTAGCTGCAGAGGCTATATTGCCTCTAGTATAACTTAAAGATATCTGATAGTAGCCACTTGCTCCAGCAGAAGTAGGGTTAACTCTTAAAAACTCAACATAATCACCAATTGCATATCCAGCTGGAAAAGTAACACTGGTCTCATATTCTGTTGTATATGCTAGAGAACACTCTTTATTATGATTTGTAGCTGTAATTTTTGCGAAAGAGAAAATAATTAATAAGAAGAAGAGAAGTTTTTTTTTCATGGATAGTTATTATTTATTGGTTAGCGTTTCAATTTTCTTTTCCAGATTTTTGATTTGCTTATTCTGTTCAATCATGTGAAGAGTCATTTCTTCCATTTTCTTTAGCAAGGCCATATTCATTTCGGCTAGCATCAAACCATTTTTTTCTATTTCTTTAGCCGATGGAATTTCAGGCAAGTGTTTATGTTCTTTAACGTAATCTTCAATTTCTTGTAATGATTTTAATTTATAATCATCTGCAAAAACATAATCTGGAACTAACGGACCAGCCATATCAACTCGAACTTCTTGCGTGTGGATTTTACCCTTTACAGTAAGTTTTTCATCTGGATTTATAGTTCCAATGCCAATATTACCATTAATGTCAATTCTCATTTGCTCGTTATTATTATAAGTGCAAAAAGTCATGTATCCACCAATGACCCCGCCTCCTCTATAAAAATTAATAGAACTATTGGTTTCTCCATAAAAATTGTGTATGATAGAAAAACTTTTGACATTTTTATAGTCTTCACCTTGTGTCGCAAATCCTTGTACTCCCAAAAAGGTGCCCGATCCTGTAGCATCACCTTCTCCTAATCTTCCGAAAACAGTTCCTATTTTTCCATCGTTTATGTATTGAGCCATATCTAAATTCGCTCTTGGTGAAGCGGTACCAATACCAATATTTCCGTTTGGAAGAAATGTCATATATCGATTGTCATAATCTGGTCCAATATAACTGTTTATGATATTTGTGATTCCATTTGTGACATTTCCGTAAGCGCCTAATGAAATATAGTTTTGATTGCCATTTTCATTTGCTACATAAAAACCTCTTGCCCAGGTTCCGTTTAGGTTTGGAAAGTTTGATTTAATTTTTACCCCGTATGAGGGAGCAGTTACACCAATACTCACATTATCAAAAGTGGTATTTTGTGCTATAATTGAATTGGCAGTAATAAAGAAAAGAACTATTAAAATTATTTTTTTCATATAAGTTTGGTTAGTTGTTTATTTTTTGGGCAATTAATTTATAGTGAAATTAAAAACAGTGCTTCTTGCGCTTTCGTTTCCAGCCTCATCAAATGATTTAACAAACCAATAATAAGTTCCTTTTGTCATTGTTTTATTGTAAGGACTGGTTCCTCTATCTTTAAAATTTAGATTAGTTAAAGCGCTTTCTGTGTAGACATATATACTGTCTTTTTCCGCACTTCCAGAAATTGGAGTTCTATTCCATTGAAAGTTTATGCTGGTGTTGGTAGTTGTACTTGCATTTACAGGATTGGTTAGAGTAGGGGTGTTTGGAGCTTTGATGTCTACTAAAATCGATCTTGAAGTATAAAGTGTTTCTGCAGTTCCATTACTAGCACGTACTTTCCAAGTATATTTTCCTTCGTCAAAAGTAAAATCAAATTGAGTAGTCTCTGTAATTTGATCTTTCACCAAAGTATTATTTTCATCTAAAATTTGGACTTGATAATCTGTTGCTCCAATAATAGCATCCCATGATAATTTTTGCGCCGCAGTTTTAGTGGTTAGATTGTTGGAAGGGCTTAATAAAATAACGGTATTCTTTTCAAAGTCGTCATTATTTAAAATTTCAAAACTTTTTTTAGAGTATGCAGTTTCATAGGCACTATTAATTGCTTTTATTCTCCATTCGTATTTGCCAATATTTAACTGTTGTGTAAAACTGTTTTTAGTTACTAAAGTATCAAGAACAATTTGCTGAGGATTTTCAAAATTTGGTGTGGCAATTTGCAATTGATACTTATCAGCATTTTCCACATTTGTCCATGAAAATGTTATTCCAGAAAAAGACAAAACAGCATTATTAGCTGGCGCGGTAAGAGAAACTTCACTTTTTGAAATATCGTCAACCATTATTATTTCTTCGCACGAAATAAAGTTTAGGAGAATTAAAAGTGAAAAATATTTAAAAAAAGATTTGATCATCATTAAAAAAATAGAAATAGTTATAAAGTGAAATTTTAGCGCAAAAAAATTACATATCAAAGAGGTCTTTATTGTTTTTTTTCTCGCTTATTTTTGGTTTGGTTATTCCTGTACATTTATTGCTCTCATTTACGATATCTGCAACGTTCCAATGTCCTTTTGTAGATTTAGTCCAGCAGAATGAACTAACTTGATACGCAACAATTGTTTCGGGATTAATATCGATAGTTTCAGTTTTTTTTCCTGCTTTGTACAAAGCAATCGTATACTTTTTATATTGGTTGTTAGTCAGATAAAAAGCATCAGATTGTCTAATTTTTGCAATTTCATCAGTAGATAAACTTACAGCAAGACTTGAGATTATTTTTAGGTTTTGAGTATCGGTCAATAGTTTTAAAAGCGAGGCATTATAATCTGAATTTATTTCCTCGACTAGTCCGGCAACATCTAAAATTTTAATAGTTACCAATTCAGGTTTAATCGGAAGGCTGTCTATAAAAGCTACTTTCGTTTGGTTTTGATTGTATTTAGCTTTTGATTTATAGATCTTGTTTAATTTTTTATTATACGGCACTACACCAATTTCTACGCGAATATTGTTTTCCAATTTTGCTAAAGCTTTTGGCTCAAAAGTATTGAGATTGTATGATAGTTTTGAAGTGCCAATACTTCCTAATTCAACAACAGAAGACGAAAATTTGTAATTATCATTTTTGATTTTGGTTGTCTGGCATGCACTGCAAATCAAAATGATTAAGACAACAAGTTTTTTAAGCATAATAATTTTTATTGTAATTATTTTTTTATATTTTTTAACAAATCTAATCAAATAGATGTAATGTAGTGTTAAAATTTAATCTTTTATTTTATCCTTTTAGACTTTTATCTTGTGATTTTTTTTGATGTATTATCTTATGTTTGCAGTTCGTAACTAAAACTCAAAATATGAAGTGCAAATTATTTTTTCTGGCAATTGTTATATCTCAAATCGCAAATAGTCAGACTTTTTCAACAAACTTAACCCCAGTCGGATGGGAACATAATACTTTGTTTAATGCTGTAACGCGATATTCTGTAACCCAACAAGGTCCCACCGTTCATTTGCCTTACTTTTTTGATGGAGGAATGAACCCTTTTTATATTTCTGGAGTTACTCCTGATAATCCAGAGGTCATTCTTATTGAAGGTTTATCTGCAATGCATACTCAAGCAGGCGCATGGGTAGGATGGACAACTCGATACCTCCCAGCGGTTCGATTTAAGATTGAAGGTTATGACGTATTTGGTTCTGCTAATGTTTGGAGGACTATTGCAGATTATTCAACAGTTGATTATCAAGGATACAATTTTTCAGCAAGAATTCCTATTGGAGGAAGTTATACGAAATTGAAATTCACATTTTATAGTGGTCAAGATTATAATGGAGCTACATCTACCGTAGGAATTTCAGAGTTATTCTTTATTCATCCAGAAGCTACGTATCCCTATGCAGGATTACTTTCTTACGCTGAAACAAATTGGAAAGAGAATGGATCTAATTTAACTTACAATTCAGGTAACGTAGGTATTGGTGTCAATTCTCCTCAAAATAAATTGGATGTAAAAGGAACCATTCATTCGCAAGAGGTAAAAGTCGATATGCAAAACTGGTCTGATTTTGTATTTAAAAAAGATTATGATTTGCCAACGCTTAATGAAGTTGAAAAGCATATTAACGAGAAAGGGCATTTAGAAAATATTCCAAGTGAAGAAGAAGTACTAAAAAACGGAATTAATTTGGGAGAAATGAATGCAAAATTACTTCAGAAAATTGAAGAACTAACATTGTATGTTATAAAACAAAATAAGGAAATTGAAATTTTGAAGAAACAGCAAGAAACTTCAAAAGTGATCACAGAAAAAGTTCAGAAGTTACAAATAGAAATTGAAAAAATTAAAAAGAAACACAATGAATAGAATTAGTAAATTGAAAATTCAATTATTAGGTTTATTACTTGCCTCCTTAATTGATGTAAATAGTTATGGTCAGACAGATAGGAAAAATTTCGAGTTGACACTTACAGCTCCTGAGTTTCCTAATGGAGTTTCAAATCAAGCAGTAAATATTCAGTTTCCTAATGTGCGAATATGGGGTTGGATTGAAGTTACCGTTACATCTTCATATAATAATCAGCTTTCTACAGGAAGGTTGACTAAGCGTTATGAGATAGGCCATAATACAGCAAATACGGGTGGTTATTTTTCGCAAAAAACTGAAATTCCGGTTGCTTTTGGAAGCGTTGCGACCCAATGGCATATAGGGGAATTTAATAAAGATACAAATAGTATTCCCATCTATCATTTAGTAAGTACAGGTAATATATTGACGATTAAAGTTGAAGGACTTCTCGCTAGTTCAAGCGATGCAGATGCAATAAAAAATGGCACGACAATTAGTGCCTTAGAAACTATTGTTGCACCAGGAACTCGTCATTATATGAGTATTATGCAAGATAGAGTAGGAATTGGAACCAATTCGCCAGACGTCGCTCTTACAGTAAATGGTAATATACATTCTAAAGAAGTAAAAGTAGATGCCAATATTTGGCCTGATTTTGTTTTTAAAAATGATTATGACTTACCAGCTCTTAGTGAAGTTGAAAAGCACATTAAAGAAAAAGGGCATTTAGAAAATATCCCAAGTGAGGAAGAAGTTTTAAAAAACGGAATCAATCTAGGAGAAATGAATACAAAACTGCTTCAGAAAATTGAAGAATTGACTCTATATGTTATTGATTTGAATAAAAAAGTGAATGATATTCAAATTAAAAATGATAAGCTTGAAAGACAGAATAATGTTTTGATAAATAAGGTGGCAAAAATGAAAGTAAAATAGAAGTTTTCGTTTACAAATAGATAAAGATTATAATTGTTTATTTAATAAAAGTAAAAGCCACTTCAATATAAGAAGTGGCTTTTTATTCTGATTGCGTTCACAAGCGGGACGCTACCAAATTATCCCCCAATATATTATTGTTTTCCTTTTTTTATTAATTGCAATTCCTTTTGAATACCCATTTTGCCAATTTAAAGGCATTTGTGGATTAGGTATTAAATCAAAATTTTTAAAGTGCTTTCCTGGTTTTGCATCAATCACATAGATGTCAAAATTATTTTCGATTTTTAAATCTCCTGCATCTGTATGATTAAAGACTGAAAAATTTGGAATTGGGTATTTATTTTTATAGCATTCTTTATTTAGTGAAAGCGTATCCTCTATTTTAATATCTTTCCTGTTTTCATATGTATATTGTGTCTCAAATTTATTAATCATTAATATGCATGAATCTGTAGATGCATAACTTGCAATAAATTTAAATTTATTCAATGTTGAACCAATTTCTAAAGTATCAATTTCGTAATTATATAACATGAAACACACATCATTTTTGCGTATATTTTTATTATTTACAATAGTATAGGGATATTTAATTAGATTTTTAGGGAAATGTGAAGTTATAATTGGGTCAAACTCTTTTCTTGCAGTATTGTAGCTATCATTATCCTTCTTAGTAACAACTTGACCATTGCAACTAGCGAATATAAATGAAATAATCAGTAATCTTAATATTATTTTTTTCATAACTTATTTGTTAAATCGTCCAATATAATGTTGATATGGAATATGATCCGTTAAAATATTACTTAATACTTTTAATGTAGTAGTAATCATAGAATTTATTGTGCCTGAAGAAGATGATGTTGTTGATTCTCTAATATGAGGTGTTGTAAGGGTATATGTACTTGTACTGCTGGTAATCCAAGGTCCTTTTGTAGTCTCTGATGAAAAATTTGTTTTTTTATTTAACTCATCAGGCTTTACATATGTGACTTTTACATCACTAAGTTTTGTTACAGTATTATCATTTAGTGCAATATTTTCTTCGCCGAAACTCCCCTTTGAAGTAATATCTCGTTCTTTTATTTCTACTCTGTCAGCTATTTTATATCCTTGTTTTTCCATAAACTTTTCAGGGTTTTCAATCACGCTAGCTCCTAGTTCTCTTATATTATTTGCCTTTTCATTATTTTTGCCAAACATATCATCAGCACCTAACCTGTCATATTTTGTTGCATCTCCAGCACCTATTTTGTCCGCAGTAGCTTGAGTGAGTTTTGACTGACCTTCAACATGCACAACGGCTCCATTTTCTTTATTTACAAACCAATCAGGAGGAGCGGAAGCCATCATCCCATCAGGATCAATAAAGTAGACAGGATTATCAAGTGCATATGTATAAGGGTTAAATCTTCTTGATTTCTCCGTCAGTGGATCAATATTCATCCATCTACCAAGTGCAGGGTCATAATTTCTAGCTCCATAATCATACAAATTCAGCTGATTCCCACCAATACTCTCGTCCTGCAATTCTTTTCCATTGTATTTATACTTATTTTCGACTCCAATTTTTACGTTATTATACCCTTCATGCTTTAGCCCAAAAGGATAGTAATTGTTTTCCTCTTGGATAGCAAGGTTCTTGTCATAGCTTAAGCGGATATTGCCCAAGTGGTCTTTGTACTGGTATACATATTTATAAGAACTTCCAGAAGGCTCAACACAGCCTTCTGCCGTTGGAAAGAACTTCAAAGTGCTGTTCTCATATTGGTATCCTCCCAAATAGTCTGTAATTACGGGCTGCGGAACTCCGGCACGCGTTACGGTTTTCTGGACCTTCAGTCCAGCGGCATTGTAAATGTACGCAATATTTCCCGCAGAGGCAAAGGCAATCTTTACAGGCAGGTTCAGATGGTTGTAGGCGATCGACGTTATGCCTTTATTTGCATCGGAGATCATGTTTCCGTTGGGGTCATAGCTATAGTCATCGCTAGTGTTTGCTCCGTCAATAAAGCCCAAGTCCCCGCGGCTGCTGTCTGCAACTTTAGCCAGCTGGTTGCTTCTGTTGCTGTTGGCATACGCATAAGCGAGATTGTCTATCTGCTGCGCGACTTCGCTGTTTCCGTTGCGGATAAGGCCTGCGATATTCCCGTTTTTGTCGTACCATAAAGTTTCATTGTAGGCATTGTTTTGCGCACCGGCCTTTAATGATATGCTTTCTTTGAAACGGTTGAGGTTATCGTATCGGTATCCGTAACCGCGCAATATTCCGTTATCCGAATTGGTTGCCCACTGGGTTTCAGCTATGTTCCCATTGTATAGCGCCGCTGCGCCGCTTGCAGTAGTCGGGCTACTGTAATTGATCTTAAAGGCAAAAAGATCCTTAGGGTCTCCAGGCTTGGTAAGAGAAGACACGTCATTGATCCCCGTCAGCCATCCTCTGATGTTGTAGCTGTAGTTGACATTCTGAGCACTGTTTCCGACCTTTTTGGAGATGAGCTGCCCCAACTCGTCATAGGCGTTCTCGGCAATGGTCTCGATAGCTCCGCCATTAATCTGGTGAGTCTGTACCAGGAGTCGGTCCTGTGCTGAGTAAGTAAAGCTATCTCTGGTCATAAGTTCAGTATCAGAAGCTGTCCTTTTATGTCTGGTAATGCTGTACTCGGTTTTTCCTGAAAAATCAAGCTTGGTGTCTGTATAAGAGTATCCTCCCAGATGATTTAAAGTATAAATTCTTAATGGTCTTGCTTTGTAATCATAAAAAGTGGCATTTGTTTCGCCAAGCGTTTGGGAGCTAGCAGTAAGCACCCTTGTCCATGATCCGGCGGCAAGCCCTTTAACCTGTGATAAAACGTTTTCTCCTTCTACGGCTGCAGGTATACCTATGGTAGAAATTCCGGGGAAGACATAATCGTCATAATAGCTTACGGTCAGAAGCCTGAAAGATGCAGGCACCACATTGTTGGTGTAATTGGCTGGAATTCCGTCAAGAGATGCTCCAGCAAGCTTGCTTTCATTGATTGCAGCGGCGCTGTTCTGTGCAGACTGCAGCGAAGCTCTTCCTTCGGCAGTGGCTGGGACATGCTGCGCCCATCCAGTATAGACTGGGCGGTTGAAGGCATCGTATTTGGTTATCACCCATCCGACAGCATTTGAATCTGGGAAAGGGGAATTGGCAGGACCTGTTGCAACGGGCCTGTCCAGTTTGTCATACACAATGAATTCCCACTGCTTTCCAGGCAGCTTTTTCTCGGCAAGCCTGTTTCTGTAGTCGTATCTGTACTGGTAGCACAGATCGTTTAAAATGGCTTGCGTTCCGTTATCGATTACAGCGTTGAAAACACTTCCCGCCTGGGCATGGAAGCCCGGCAGAAGCCTGATCGAATTTGAAGCGGTCAGGTTCAGGGTCTGTCCCGAAGCCACGACAGCAGTCGAGGTGATGTCAGCCTGCAGGGCAGGCGCTCCGCTTATAAGATCGGCAGCTTTAGGAGGAATCACATAAGCCAGATTGCCGTAAATATCGTAAACGTAATAGGTGTCGTGCGGAGCCTGTGTATCGTAGGTTCTTTTTAGCACAATCTGTCTTTCCTTATTTTTAAACTCGACGGTCGATCTGTCTGCTTCAATTGGAGAGGCAGCGGTATTTTCGTCATAGGTGACGGTTTTGTAGAGCTCATTGGCAGCATAAAAGCCAATGTTTGCAAGGGAGATCTCATACAGTCCCGATGCGGGATTCCAAACGGTTGAAGCTGAGAACAGCTTTACTTCATTGGCGGCATTGGTTTGATAGTCCATTTTGATCTCGTGCCCCGATCCCGAATGCCAAGCATTTCCCGGAGCGGCCTGCTTCAGCACGCGGCTGAGCGGAGAAGCCTCCAGTTCTTTTCTGCTGAACGGGTAGGAGGTCGCCTCCATAGCCGGATTTCCGTTAACGGCCGGATTTGGACTTGAATAATAGGAGGACTGCTTGGCCTTTGCCGAAGGGTCGAAAGACATGTCTGCGGTCTCCGTCTTAAATGGCAGATATTCTTCGGCCTGCCTTCCGAAGCCGTCGTATTCGATATGTGTTATGATGTCTTTTCCTGAAGTCGATTGCAGTGAGGCATTCTGCTGCACGGGCCTTCCCAGACCGTCAAAATAGGTGACGTTCTGCGATGCCTGCAGCACAGAAGGCGATGTTATGGGCCGTGTGCTTGGCTGCTTGTATTTTACCGTTTTAACGTAGTTTTCGCTCTGCGTCTGGCTTATTGCCAATATTGGGAATAAAACCAAAAGGAATTTTATAGTGTTTTTCATGATGCTTCCGGTTTTAGTGTTTGTAGTTGTATTTGTTTTCTGAAAGGATGAATCCCTTGCCGTCCCTTACAGATTCAAGCCTTCCGAAACTATCATAGGTGTAGGTCGTCGTATCTCCCTTAGGGTCTGTAACGGTGCTAGGCCCAAAAAGAGGAATATAAGAGTACGTTGTAACCATGGCATCAGGTAAACTATTACGCAATGTTGTTTCTTGTTCTTGTGAAAGGCCTGCTGCAATAGAAGATCCTAGTCCTGATAATGCTGTTACTTGATTATAAGTAGCATTTTCAATTTTAGCTACCGGATAATTTTGGTTATATCCCCATAAGTAAGTATAATTTTTCGTTCCATATGCTGTAATTTGTGTAGGCTCACCTCTTAAATTGTAGTTATTATAGTTAAGCACTTCACGATAATTAGACGGACTTGCAGTTAATCCATTATATTTTACAAAAGTTGATTCCGTTGGAGAAGATACAGAATTAAATGCATATTCAAATTCTGGAACAAATCTCAATTGAACTTCTCCATCAGGAAAAACCTGCACTTCTTGAAATGTATTTACTTTTGCCTTAGTAACCTTACCGTCAACTAATGTTATTGTTTCGATTGGTGGATTTATGACATTTTTATCTGCCATTCCTGTATAAATTGAAGATGTATAATCAGGCGGATATGTTATTTTTTGAACGACTTGTTTTCCTTCGCTATTAAGTGTTGTTGTTTTATTTATTTGATAATTTTTCACATTGTATTCATAATCCGTTTGGCTACGTACTGTTTTTTTTGTTCCCGCTTGATCATAAAAATAGTTCTCTACAATTTCAGATTTTACCCTCCACCATTCTGGCATTATTTTATAAAAAGCAGCATTAACATAATTTCCAAAAGAAAAATTTATTCTTAAAAAATAGGTTTGATATAATTCATATCGCTTAACCAAGGCATTTTCATATACATTTGTTTTTTTATAAACATCACGTGCATTATTAAAATAAGATTCTTCTAATAATAATCCATTTTCAAATGCTGGCATACTAGGAAGATTAGAACCACTTGGCTTAAACTCAATACGATTTTTAAATTTGCTTGTTGTAGTCACAGTATTTACACCATCAACAATACTCTCTTTAACAAAAGAATAACCCAAAGTATTGCCTGAATCAGATAGACCATGTATTGGACTTGATTCTCTTACAAAAGCAGGAAAACACTCAAACATATTGTATGCTATATATCCGTAATTTGGTTCAATTATTAAAAGACCACTTGTTTTGGAAGCATCACCTTCTTGAGTATAAGTAAACTGTCTAGTGTTTTTTTCAGAAATAATTTTCTTTATGCGAACGCCTCCGCCAGTTATTGTCTTAGAAGCGGGCGGGATCTTTTCTAACGTTGCTGAAGCTGCAGTCGCAAAACTATAATTACTACTAAGAGTCAATTGATAGGTTCCTGGTGCTAGCTCAAGCTCTTCATTGAACGTTTTGCCAAGAGAGCCTACTACAAAATTGTATTTTTTAGTAAAGTTAGCTACATCAATTCTTACAATAGAGCCAAATTCACGCCCGTTTCCATTTGCATCAACTGGTATTGAGGGTAATTGAGATCCGTAAGGGGAATATTTAAATTCAAACCTAACTTTCGTTGTTTTATTTAAAGTAAACGTAGCATTAGGTGCTGGCGCATAACATCCTGAACATACACTTGCTATAGCAGGATTAGCCATTGTGTAAGATGCAAATACATCTTCATGTTTTAATAGTCCATATGAAGTATCTGCACCAATAGCTATTTCAAAATCGTTTGGCTCATATTCAAAAGACACCAATCCTTTTGTTGGATACTGAATTGAAGTAAGAATTCCATTTGTAAGTACTGCGGGATTGCAATCCCTATCTGCTCCATCATAGAACTTTGGAGTTGGTGACAAAAAACTATCACGAACTAATAATTTTGGAATATAATATGGTACCCTGAATGTACCTTGCATCTCAGTACTTAAATTCGCCCTATTATTGAAAAAACCCCAATGATCTATACTGTTAGAACCTTTTTTAGGAAGGGAATTAGGATTCATATAATTAAAACTGTAAACTTTATCATCCTGCGTAAAAGAATCTAGTTTTAAACGAAGACTTAAAAACTTATATATATCATTGGAATCCTGAATATTAAAATACGATTGATTAAACTGGACATGACTCACCTCAGTTCCATCTGTTCTTTTAACACTGATCGTATTAAGCTTCTTGGCTGCAATGGAAACTTGGGTTTGAATATCTATCCTGTCCAAATATGAAAAATCTATAAAACCTTCGTTCCAGGAGATTTTGTTTAAAAAACACTCAATCCAATTTGTCGATGAACTTTTAGTATAATCTAAATTATAAGATTGCAATTTTTGATTGTCATACGAACATGAAATTCTTCCAGGAATTTGCTCAAATCTATTTACAATGACTGATCCATAATTTCGGGACTCTGTATTTAAATCTGTATAACTAAGAGTAATATTCTCTCCATTGACGAGAAGAATATCTGTTAGAAACCAACTTGATATATAATCTAAACCTGCATTTCCTCCATGTATATTTTCTAAATCTGCATTTTGTGAAGTAGTGAATGAATAAGAACGAGTATATTCTTTTTTAGTAAATTTATAAATGACCCCATCAGGAGTAGTGGCTTGCCAAGAATTAGAATTGATCACTTTAAAAATGATGCCGCTTTCAGGAGTATATAGAACAGTGCTACCATCTTTGTTCACAACAAATTTTCCTGAATAAGATCCAAAATTAAATGAATAGAGATCAGATTCTGTATCCGCTATATAATCAGCCTGCGCAGCACCTAATTCTTTAAGAAAGCCTAAGTGGTCATAAGTACTTGCATTACAACGAAAATTAATAAATGGACTTAATATGTTAGTTGGAAGAATAGGGGAATTTGATGCACAATTACCTGAATTATAGGGCGCTGGTATAGAACTATTAAAAGGAGGAAGAGCAGGTGATACTAAAAAACCCTTTAATTCATTTAGGGAATTAAAATCATCTATTCCTCTAATCTGCCTCGTAATAACTCCTCCTGCATTTAAAGCCCAGCCAAGCCCAACCGAACTCGCCTCTTGCTGTGCTTTGATTCCTGAGGCATGGTAACTTACGCTAATAGGCAATTCATATCCTCCTGTTTTTATAGTGTAAATAGGAATCGAAATGTTTGGAACGCCCGTATATTTAGAGATAGGAATATCCGCATATTGTGCTAGAGCTGCAGCATTAGGAGCTGGTGGTACAATCTGAGGAGGGCTTTGGGCACTTAAATTGTAATTTGTTGCCAATAAAAAAAGTAATATTTTTTTTAGATACATAATAAATGGTTAGTTAGTTTAAAAAGTCAATAATTTTGCTATAAAATACTTACAGGGAAAAGTGGATTTTTTTTTCAAACTTAGTGAAACAATTTTAATTTTTACAAATTATTAACAAATTATTTCTTATGTTTTTATTTTGTCGTTTTCTCAATAAAAAAGATATATTTGTAAAAATTAATTTATATTTTATTTTGAAGAAAAATCTACTAAAAAAACTGCCTTCATTCAATCTTCAGGAAATGTTGATTGTTTTAGCTATTATAGGAATTTTACTTTTAATAGCCTTACCGAATCTTATGCCTTTGATTACGAAAGCCAAAAGTGTAGAGGCTCAAGTGCAGCTTAAAGCAATATATAATGCTGAAAAGCAGTATTATTTTATGTATTCTAAATACAGTCCTAATTTTACTGAAATCGATTTTGAAGCGCCAAAAACTACCAAAGAAAACGGTAGTGCAAACTACGTTTACGAAATAGTGCAATCTAGCAACAGCGAGTTTAAAGTAAAAGCTACAGCAATTACAGACTTTAATGGAAATGGAGTTTTTAATGTTTGGGAAATTGACCAGAATGGGGTTCCGAAGCAAATTGTAAATGATTAATGTGGTATTTGAAATTAATATTAATTATTGCATTTGCTATTGTTTTGTATCAGGACTTTAAGAGCAGAATTGTTTACTGGTTTTTATATCCAATAATTGGGATATTAGCCTTTGTAATTCAGGTTAACGTTGTGCCGCTATCAGTTGCTTTTGTAAACTTTGGTTTTAATATATTATTCATAGTATTTCTACTGGGAATAACCTCAATTTATATAAGATTTAAAAATCTAGATTTTAAAAATACAATAGGAATAGGTGATGTGCTGTTTTTTGTTTTTATAGCAGCTTCTTTTTCGATAGTTTCTTTTTGGGTTCTATTTGTTTTTTCACTTATTTTTTCTTTGCTTTTGCACTTCATTTTAACTCACAGAAAAGAACCCGCTACAGTTCCTCTTGCAGGCTATATGTCTCTTTTTTTTGGTGTCGTTTATGCAGTTTCTTTTTGCTGTAACGATACTTTTTTATTTGCATACTAGATGGAAAGTTTTAATATTCCAATAGAATTTCAACAGCTTGTAAAATCAGAACAGGCTTATTACTATAGAATTATTCCAATAGGGAAAAATCAGCATACTGTTGTATTAAAAACAGATTCGGCTGATATTAATAGCCTTCAAAATGAATTAAGCATACTGCTTAGCTTTCAGGTTGAATTGCATTTAGATTCTAGTGAAAATATAAATCGTTATTTAAGCACTAATTATCGAAAAACTTCAAATGACGTTTCTGAAATTCATTATACTTCCGATTTTTTGGAGAAGATTGTTTTAAACGCAAAAGAAATAGGAAGCAGTGATATTCATTTTGAACCTTACGAAAAAAATGCAAGAGTTCGTTTTCGTTTAGACGGTAAATTGAAAGAACAATTTCACATTTCTGTAGAAGAATACCCGGTCATTGTGAACAAAATTAAAATTCGTGCACAACTAGATATATCTGAAAAAAGATTGCCTCAAGATGGACGTATTACAATGGTTACCGATTATCAAGATTTTGATGTTCGTGTTTCCGTTCTTCCAACCTTGCATGGAGAAAAAGTAGTGTTACGTATTTTAAGTAAAGATACAAGCCATATTGATATTATTTCTTTAGGATTTACTGAACGGGAATTAGCTGCATATCGCGAAAACATTAAAAAGCCAAATGGTATAGTTCTTATTTCTGGACCAACAGGATCGGGAAAAACGACAACATTATATGCGACATTAAAGAATTTAAATGTTCCGAATACTAATATTTTAACTGTAGAAGATCCGATAGAGTATACGTTAGAAGGAATTAATCAGGTACAGTTAAAAGAAAATATTGGGCTTGATTTTGCTGCAACTTTGAGAACATTTTTAAGGCAAGATCCTGATATAATAATGGTTGGAGAGATTCGTGACGTTAATACAGCAAATATGGCGATTCGTGCTGCTTTAACAGGGCACTTAGTTTTATCCACAATCCATACCAATTCAGCTTGGGCAACAGTCTCAAGATTAATAGATATGGGAGTTCCAGCCTTTTTAATAGCAAGCACGTTAAATATGAGCGTTGCACAGAGGCTAGTTCGTAAATTATGTAATTCCTGTAAAACGGAAGAGAAAGTAAGTAGCGAAATTTTTCCTAGCGGTTTTGAAATTCCTAATGATTTAACCTCTCATTTCGTAGCGACTGGATGCGAGAATTGTTATCATACAGGATATTCTGGGCGAAAAGCTATTTATGAAATCTTACCTATTGACTCGGAATTATCTAATTTAATAAAGAATAACCATCTGGATATCAATGATTATCTAGATGCTAAAAATATTTTTACACTAAAACGCAACGCATTGTTATTAATTAAAGAGGGAATTACTTCTGTTGATGAAGTTTTTTCATTACTCTTGTAAAATTAATTATATAAAAATCTTACAATATTTTATAGTTTCATGAGAAGAATAATTACGCTGTTTTTGATACTAATTTTTCAAATTTCATTTTCGCAGGATAATCGTATTTTACAGATAAAAAATAATATAGAATCCATTTCTGCTGATACACCAGGTTTAAATGAAAAAGTTAGTGTTAATATAAAGGAAGCTTCATTGTCAAGTTTTTTATTGGCAGTCTCTCAAATTCATAAACTTAATTTTAGTGTTGCATCAAACTTGCAACAAATTAATATTGTAAATAATTTTTCTGACGTAACAGTTGGAGACTTACTTGTTTTTTTATGTAAAGAATATAATTTAACTATTGATTTTACAGGGAATATATTAGCAATTAAATCTTACGAAAAACCTGTTGAAGTTCAGAAAACAAAAGTTATTGATGTATCTTATGATTTGGCTAATAATTTACTCTCTTTGAATTTGAAGGATGATAAATTGTATGATGTCTTTAAAAAAATCATGGACGAAAGTGGTAAAAATTTAGTTTTTGCCCCAGGTTTAGAGAATCAGTTACTTACTGCTTATATTAAAAGCATGCCATTTGATGCAGCGTTGAATAAAATGGCATTTGCAAATAATTTAAGTGTTACCAAATCAAGAGACAATTTTTATGTATTTGATAAGCTTGAAGGAAATTATGCTGTTGAAGGAAATTCAGATCCAAACAATGCAATAAGACAAAATAAACCGCAGCGCCCAAGAAAATCTAATTTTTTCTTTACCGTTGTAGATGCCGATAGAAAATTATTAAATGTAGATTTCGAAAATACACCAATATCGAGTATTGTTTATGATATAGGGCATGAACTTGATCTGGATATGTTTATATCTGCACCGTTAGATAATGCTGGTAACGGAACAGTAAAAGCGAAGAATATTACTTTTGATGAACTTTTGGTTAAACTATTCGAAATAAAATCAGATGGTAATTTGTCTCAAAATAATAGCCAACAGTTTAATAATAATGGGAATTCAGTGCCAGTGGCAGCTTCTGGAGGCGCTTATACTTTTAAGAAAAGTGGTTCTGTATACTATTTCGGTACTAAAGATCAATTAGTGGTTAGAAACATTAAATTGGTGCCACTTATGCATCGTTCGATTGAGCTATTAAGTGATCCTTCAAAAGAAGGAAGAAGCGCGGGAAGGCTTAATAATACGAATAGTTATACGAATTATAATTCTTATGACAGTAGCAATAGATTCAATTCAAATTCTTCGAACTCTAATTATTCAAATCAAAGTAGCAATTTTAATAATGGAGGCAGCAGTAGTAACTATTCTTCATCTTCTTCTACGACCAGCAGTACCCCATCAGAATCGATTTTAACTATCATTCCAGATGAGATAAAGAAAGATTTGGACATTAAAGTTGATAAGGAATTAAATAGCTTTCTGGTAAATGGACCAGCGGCCAATATCGAAAGATTTGAGTCTTTTGTCACTTATATAGATAAAGCAGTTCCTGTCATTTTAATAGAGGTTATGCTTCTAGAAGTGAATAGAAGTGCAACAGTAGAAACGGGAATAAATGCGGGAATCGGCGATAAACCTGTTACAACTAAAGGAACTGTTTTTCCTAGTGCAGATATAAATTTAGGTGCGTCAACAATTAACAAAATTATTGATGGTTTCAGTGGATTTGGCTCATTAAATATAGGGCAAGTTGTTCCGAATTTTTATTTGAGTCTTAAAGCTATGGAAACCAATGGAAATTTAAAAGTGCGTTCGTCTCCGAGATTATCTACTTTAAACGGTCATAAGGCTTACTTATCTATCGGAGAAACTACATATTATGTCGTAACGAATCAGAATTATTATGGTTCTCAGATTCCGCAAGCCTCTGAAGTTAAAAATTACCAGCCTATTGATGCAGAATTATCGGTAACTATTATGCCGCTTGTTTCAGGAAATGGCCAGATTACGATGGATATTAAAGTAATTCAGTCTAGTTTTAACGGACAAAAAGTAGATAAAGATGCTCCTCCCGGAATTAATTCTAGGGAATTCACATCGATTATTAGAGTTAAAGATCAGGATTTAATTGTTTTAGGCGGATTGGAAGAATCAGTAAAAAATGATTCAGGAACTGGCGTACCTTTATTATCAAGAATTCCAATTATCAAGTGGTTATTCAGCTCTAGGAAGCGCGAAGATTCTAAGAAAAAACTAAGCGTATTAATTAAACCTACTGTAATTTACTAATGGCAAAATTTTCCTTAAATAATTTTTTACTTGGAAAGCAGTATATTGCCGCTGAGCACTTCACTTTAAATAGTGAAGATAAAATTGCTTTGCTTTTAGTTGAAAATAAAAAAGAGGGGCTGGTAATCAATAAAAAGGACAGGGTTGGTTATAATGGGTCAATAGCTGAAAAGTGGGATGCTAAACTTCCTTTTTTTTTAATTATAAACACTAATCAAGTTATTCAGAAAGAAATTTCAGGAATAGATCCTTCAGATGAAAAACTTTTGCATAAATCTTTCCCTAATACAAATTGGGATGAGTTTTATTATGAAATTTGGAGAGTAAAAACAAAATCAGTCATTGCAATTGCGAGAAAATCGTATGTTGATGCTTTATTAGAAAATTACAAAAACCAGAAAATAGAAGTTGCGGGAATTAGCCTTGGTGTATGTTCTATTGCTGATGTAATGGGATATTCTGATGAAAACCAGTTTTTTACCAACTATCAATTGGTGTCAAAAGAAGAAAGCCCGATTATTTCTCTAAATTCATTAGAAACGTCTATTACTTATACTATAAATGAGTTGCAGATAGAAAATAGACAATTATTAGCCTTTTCGGGTATTTTACGATTGCTAATAAATAATACTGCAAATACGGGATCAGCACTTTCATATAGTGAAGAATTGTATGATAATTTTATTCAAAATTCTTTTTTTAGTAAAGGAATTAAAGTAATGGTTGGAATCATTCTTGGAATACTAGTTCTCAATTTTATCTTTTTTTCTCACTATTACAAGCTAGCTCAAGAATCGTCGGAAACTTTATTAGTAAATAAATCTTCAATAGAAGATGTTTCTAAAATTAAGCAAAGAATTATAGTTAAAGAAGAAAAAGTTAAAGATATAGATGGAAGAATGTTATCAAGAAGTTCTCTATTAATAAATGAGATTACAAATAAAGTCCCATCTTCTATTTTATTAACAGAATTAACTTTTAATCCGTTAGAAAAAAAAGTAAAAGCTGAAGAACCAATACTTACAAAAGACAAGCTGATTGCAATTTCAGGAACTACAATTGCCAATCAAGATTTTACAAAGTGGGTAGAAGAGATTGAAAAGCTTAAGTGGATAGACAAAGTCTTAATCACTCATTTTGGTAAAAATGAAGAAAATGAAACTACATTTTCTATAAACTTAACCCTGAAGTAAGATGAAACTGAACAAAAGAAATAAACTTCTAATTGCTGGTTTTTGTGTATTGCTTTACATATGCTATTCATTTGCAATCTCAAACACTTTACAATATTACTCTGAATATAAAAAGAAACAAGAAGAGATAGTTGCAGATAGTGATATGCCAAAATTAGTAGCGCAATTGGTTCAGAAAGAAAGGCAGCTAGATCAAATTTTGTCTAGTTATGATGTGAAAATATCGGAGTCATTTCAAAATGATTTGCTAAAACAGTTGACTTCATACAGCGATAGCTATCATTTAAAAATTGTTGATTTTAAAGAACCGCATATAACTTCTCAGAAAGGCTTTACCACAACAAGCTATACGTTTTCTCTAGAAGGATCTTTTAATGGTTGTTTAGCATTGTTAAATAAAGTAGAGAATAATCCAATGCTTGGAAACATTAAGCATTTAAACTTTATAAAGAAAAGAAATTATAAATCAAATACAGATCAGCTTTTTGTAGAGGTTATAATGCAAAAAAATAAAGGCGTATAATAAGTTTCCCCCTTTGCTGTTTTGGTTAGTGTTTTTTAAAATAACTAATCTTAAAATGAGGAAAGCCGTAATGTTTTTGCGTAGGTCATTTTTATATTAGCACAATTAAAATTTCCAAAATGTAATGATTCCAGATTGTTTAGCAATTAGGGATTGATGTTCTGTGCTTTAAAATCTATGTTTTTTAAAAGTATTATAAACTGCCAATACTTGAAGAAGTTGAAAAATGTATTACAGAAAAGGGACTAGAAAATATTATAAATGAACAAGATGTTTAATAAACGAAATGAATTTTGGAGAAATGATATTAAGCTTCTGCAGAAAATCGAGGCGTTAATGCTTTATATTAACATAGTAAAATAAATAATTAAAAAAAAACAAGCCTTTAGAATTAGAGGAAAAATTAGAGAAGTAATATGAGAAAAATAATCTTTTTGTTGGTTTTTATATCATTTATGGTAAATACTAGAGTTGCTGGACAAAGTTCAACATCATTGCTTGTCAATGATACTAGAGATAATAATGATGCTCCCAATTTTATTACACATGCAATTAGAGCAGATTTTAAAGATCGAAGCGTTACAGGCTTATCAGGCAACGGCAGATATTCTACTACACTTAGCATCGGCCAATGGGTAGGGACGGATAACAGTGGTGAAAAAAATCACCAATTGAATTTCAATAATGACGGCATTTATTACAGAAATGCTTATCCGTTAGATTCACAATGGGGAGGTTGGGGACAATTATTAATGACAGATGTCAATGGCAACACGGGAATTGGCAGTATGATTATTAGAAAAAATCCTGGAATAAATAATTCTCATATTTATTTTGGGGATCCTGCTGCGGTATCGGGACAGCCTTCCTCAAAACTTTGCTTTGGAGGATATGGAATACAGAATGCTGGATTTGTATGGATTCCTAACAGCTCATTAGAGCAAGGGAAATTATTGTTAAATTTTGAAGGTTCAGATGGTTTAATGGAGACTGAAGCAAAAATGACTTTTCAGTCAAATGGTTATGTTGGTATAGGTACAACAAACCCAAAGAATAAACTTGATGTTAAAGGCACCATACATTCACAAGAAGTAAAAGTGGATATGACAGGCTGGTCAGATTTTGTACTTAAAAAAGAGTATAATCTTCCGACACTTGAAGAAGTTGAAAAGCATATTACAGAAAAAGGACATTTGGAAAACATTCCAAGTGAAGAAGAAGTTTTAAACAATGGAATTAATTTAGGAGAGATGAATGCCAAGCTTTTACAAAAGATTGAAGAATTGACTTTATATATGATTGAAATGAAAAAGGAGAATGCAGAAATCCAAAAGGAAAATAAAGAGATGAAAAGAAGAATTGAAAAAATTGAAAAAAAATAAGATAATGAAAAAGATTTTTTTAGCTATGGCAGTATTTGCTATACAAATGAGTCATGCTCAAAATACTTTTCCAATACCTTTAGGAAATGTTGGTATTGGGACTTTAGCGCCATTAAATGGATTGCAAGTTTTTAAACTTAACGATTTTGATGGAGGTTCAATAAGATTTGGTCATAGTGGATCAAGTGATGGGATTATTAGTTTTGGATGGAATGATAGAACATTGAGTGATGCTTTCAAAATTTCTTATAGTCCTCATAATTTAAATTCTAGTATTGTTGATTTATTTACAATTGGTACAAATGGTAACGTTGGTATTGGAACAAATCTGCCAGCTTCTAAGTTAGAAGTTTATAATACTGCTAAAATGGGACACCTTGTTTTGTCAGCAAACGATGATCCTAATGCTGATATGACTCGTATAGATATAGATTTTAATGTTGCTAATCAATATCATACAGTAGGTAGGATTTCTTCATTTTATTTAGATTCTGCAGATGGTGGCTCTGGTGGGCTAAAGTTTTTTACTAGGGAAAATGGTGTATTAGATGAAAAAATGAATATTAATCATAATGGTAATATAGGAATCGGACAGACAAATCCGTCAAATAAACTTGACGTTAATGGAACAATCCATTCAAAAGAAGTAAAAGTAGATATGGCAGGCTGGTCAGACTTTGTATTTAAAAAAGAATATAATCTCCCGACACTTGAACAGGTTGAAAAGCATATAGTAGAAAAAGGCCATTTAGAAAATATTCCGAGTGAAGAAGAGGTTGTGAAAAATGGAATTAATTTAGGAGAAATGAATGCGAAACTTCTTCAAAAAATTGAAGAATTGACTTTGTATGTGATTGAGATGAAAAAGGAAATAGAAATATTAAAAAAAGATAAAAAATGAAAAAAATAGAGATTGTAATATTCAGTTTGTTTATAGGGTTTAGTTTGCACAGTCAAACTTTGAATCCAACTCAATCCATTATATCTCCTGGCACGGCTGATTCTTTTAAAGGAGGATATACTTTTTCTTATGCGACTGCTGGAACTCCTTGGAACGGGGCATTAATAAGTTTTGGAGGTTTGGATAATAGATATGATTGCCAGATTAGTGCTGATTATGGTGTTAATGGTAGTAATAGGATTTCTTTTAGAACCAGAAATGGAGATGTCAATAATGGAGTTGGAACTTGGAATAGCTGGAATGAATTAGCAACCAAAGGGGCAAATAATTTTATTGGAAATCAAATAATTAATGGCAACGTCGGTATCGGTACACAAAATCCAGATTCAAAACTAACTGTTGAGGGAAATATTAATGCTCGTTCTATAACAATAAATAGTGGCTTAAACAATACTTTATCACGACCTCCTCTCACATCTGGGACTTCTGAATATGGAGAAATTAGAGCGTATAGTATGCATGGTAATTCTATGGACGATGGTTTTTTAAGAATATGTGCCGGAGGAGGGACTACTCAATGGGCTAAAACATATATTGATATATCAGGATATTCAACAGTTCCAGATATGGATCGTAATATAGTTTTTGGAACTTCAAGTTTAGAGCGTATGCGTATTATGGATTCTGGAAACGTTGGCATAGGTACTTCGGCTCCAGACTCAAAACTCACTGTTGCTGGAAATATTCATGCTCAGGAAGTAAAAGTGACTCTTAGAGCGGGAGAGGTTCCTGATTATGTTTTTGCTATTGACTATAAATTGAAATCGTTAAATGAAGTAGAGCAATACATTAGGGAAAATAGCCATTTACCAGAAATCCCTTCTGCCCAAGAAATAGAAAAGAATGGATTAATGATGGCGGAAATGAATATGAATTTGCTTAAAAAAATTGAAGAATTGACTTTGTATATGATTGAAATAAAGAAAGAAAATCTAGAAATGAAGAAAAAACAAGTGGAGTTAGAAAAACAGGTTAAAAATTTAAGTAGCCAATAAAGTTATGAATAAGATTTTTTTATTGTTGTCAGCATTTATAATGCAAATGACATCTGCTCAACAGGCTTATGATGTTGGATCATTAAAAATTACTAATGATGGTGTTTATAATACAGTTTTTAATAGTGGAAATGTTGCGACGATGAATATGGGCTTTGATGGAGTAACAGGATTTGTGAAGTTTGGAACACATACAGGAAATGGATTTAGAGACAATATATTTTATATGAGAGGAAGTGATGGAAATGTGGGGATAGGAACAAATGAACCGCAGGCACGACTGCATGTTAATAATGGAGATAATTCGTATGGGACAATTTTAGCAACCAGCAGTGAGGTTAATTTTTCACTATACGCCAAGTCCTTAACCACCCATCCCATTTATGCAGAAGCTTTTAGATTGGGTTTGAAATATTCTGGTGATGAACGAAACGGTTTTATATCCTTTTACAGAGGATCTTCTGCTACTGGAGGATTTTTAGGATTCTCTACAAGTGGTATTGAAAGAGTGAGCATTGATGATATTGGAAATGTAGGTATAGGAACAGGCAAGCCTTTTGCAATTTTAGATATTAACACGCCAATTTTACATGAGGGTGCCCATAATACCCAAAAATGGTCAACAGATAATAAAGATTATAATCTTACACTGCAGACGGTTTGGAATACCCATGGGATAAACCAGCAATTTATCCAGCGATTTAATGGAATTGATTACCCTTCTTTAGTTTTTTATGGAGGTTATGTTGGGATAGGCACAACAAACCCAGATTCAAAACTGACTGTTGCAGGAAATATCCATGCTCAAGAAGTAAAAGTCACTATGAATGCAGGAATAGTTCCTGATTATGTTTTTGCTACTGGCTATAAATTGAAATCATTAAATGAAGTAGAGCAATACATTAATGAAAATAGCCATTTGCCAGAAATCCCTTCTGCCCAAGAAATAGAAAAGAACGGATTAATGATGGCGGAAATGAATATGAATCTACTGAAAAAAATTGAAGAATTGACTTTGTATATGATTGAGATGAAGAAAGAAAACGAAAAACAGAATAAGGAAATAGAAAATTTTAGAAAGATATTAAATATTCAAAAATAAAGTAATGAAAATGAATAAGAAACTCTTTATGCTTTGTTGCGCGTTAGTAGGGCTTAACGCTCATACCCAAAGTTTAAACCCAACTCCCAGCATTTCATCACCAGGAAGCGCTGATAATTTTAAAGGAGGCTATACTTTTGCATATGAGGCATCTGGTACGCCTTGGACTGGTTCCTTAATTAGTTACGGAGGATTTAGCAATAGTTTCGATACGCAAATAAGTACTGATTACTGGCGTAATCGCATTTCTTTTAGAACCAGACAAGGAGAAACTCAACTTTGGAATCCTTGGGTTGAATTAGCAACCCGATCAAGTAATAATTTTTTTGGAGATCAAAATATTTCTGGTTCACTAGGCATTGCTACTACTACATTAACGTCTCAATTGACAGTTGGAGAGTTTCACGGGATAAAATTATCTGTAGGAGGTACAGGATGGGAAAGTAAAAATATTCTTTACACCAGCTGGATATCTGGAATTGGCGATTTTACAGAATTAAATGTTGTTGGTAAATTTTCGAATAGCGCTTTCATAAGGCTAATAGAAAATGGAAATGTTGGCATTGGCGCTCAAAATCCAGATTCAAAACTTACTGTTGCGGGTAATATCCATGCTCAAGAAGTAAAAGTCACTATGAATGCGGGAAGAGTTCCTGATTATGTTTTTGCCAATGACTATAAATTAAAATCATTAAATGAAGTAGAGCAATACATTAAGGAAAATAGCCATTTGCCAGAAATCCCTTCTGCCCAAGAAATAGAAAAGAATGGTTTAATGATGGCAGAAATGAATATAAATCTGCTGAAAAAGATTGAAGAATTGACCTTGTATATGATTGAACAGAACAAGTCTATTGAGTATTTAAAAAAAGAAATAGAAAATATTAAAAACAGGTAATGAAAAAAATGCAATTCATTTTGCCATGCATGCTGTTATTTTTGACTGTACAGGCACAGACTTTAAATCCAACTGCTAGCATTTCAGCTCCAGGAAGTGCTGATAATTTTAGAGGAGGTTATACTCTTGCGCATGCCACATCTGGCGCGCCTTGGGTTGGCTCGCTAATCAGTTATGGCGGAGCTGCTGATAATGGTTACGATACACAGATTAGCTCTGATTACGGAAAAAACCGCATCTCCTTCAGAACGAGAAATGGGGATCACAGCTATTGGAATCCATGGAATGAAATTGTGACTTCTCTTGGAGATAATTACTTTGCGGGAAATCAAAACATTGCAGGGACTCTGTCGGTAGGGGTGTATCAGTCTACATCTCCATTTTCAGTAGGCAATAATCACGGAGTAAAGCTGTCAATTGGAAATAATGTTTGGAGTAATACAGCCATAATTGAAACGGGATATACTGCTGAAACGGGTGATTTTACAGATTTGAAAGTGGCCAGTTATGGGTATAGCAACGGTTTGATCCGCATTCTGCAAAATGGGAATGTGGGAATTGGCATTCTAAAGCCATCAAATAAATTAGATGTAAATGGCACAATACGTTCTACAGAAGTTAAAGTTACTTTAGACGGCTGGTCGGATTTTGTTTTTAAAAAGGATTATAAACTGCCAACTCTCGAAGAAGTTGAAAAACATATTGCTGAAAAAGGTCATTTAGAAAACATTCCAAGTGAAGCGGAGGTTTTAAAAAACGGAATCAGTCTAGGGGACATGAATGCTAAGCTTTTACAGAAAATTGAAGAGCTGACTTTATATATGATCGAACAGCAAAAGATATACAAAAAGCAAAGTGACGAAATTGATATTCTCAAAAAAGAAAATCGAGCTATAAAATTGATGCAAGAAAGAATCTCAGATTTAGAGAATCAATTCAATAATTAATTGGACTATCGTAAAAAAACAAAATATGAAACAAAAAACACTTTATTTATTCCTTTTCTTTTCTAATGCACTATGCTTTTCGCAAGATTTGATTAGTGGCGGGTCAAATAGTTGGATATTTCATACACCTGATGATGGAAGAACAACTTTACATATTGCTCCATTAATTAATAATATTTACGACTTTAGTTATCAAACTACATTTCATAACAACGGAAATGTTATTTTTAGCCATGATGTAGGGATAGGTACTAATAATCCATTGGCGAGGTTAGAGGTTAACAATGGAGGAATTTTGGTTAGAAATTCTTCAAATGTTGATAATGAGTCAACAACTATGATTGCACAGTCAATAAATATCGCAAATATAGACACATTTGGCACATCAATTAAAACAATCACTCAAAGCGCAGGAAACAATACATATGGAATGCAGTTTTTTACTCAAGAATCATATTTGACAGGGCAGACGGAGAAGTTAAGAATTTTAGGAAATGGGAATGTCGGCATCGGAATTCTTAATCCAAAGAATAAACTTGATGTAAAAGGAACCATGCATGCGCAAGAAGTAAAAGTGGACATGTCTGACTGGTCAGATTTTGTATTTAGAAGAGATTATAAGCTGCCAACACTCGAAGAGGTTGAAAAACATATTGCTGAAAAAGGCCATTTAGAGAACATTCCGAGTGAAGAAGAAGTTTTAAAAAATGGAATCAATCTAGGAGAAATGAATTCAAAACTTCTTCAGAAAATAGAGGAACTGACTTTGTATTTAATCGATAAGGATAAGCAGATTAATTTTCTATTAAATGAAAACACCTTAATAAAGAGAAACAATGATGATCTAAAAAAAATATTATTAGAACGTGTAGAAAAATTGGAAGCAAAAATCAACTAACCTTGTATGAGAATTTTAAACAAATTATTTTTTTATTTATTGATAACAAGTAATTCTTTACTTGTTGCGCAAACAAACTTTGAGCAGGGAATTAAATTGGAAAATGGTACAAACTTGAATTTTCAAGGGTATTCCTTTAGGCAAGAGGATGCTGGTGATATTATTTTTTCAAAGTATAATAATCAAGAGATGGCACGAATAAGATCTGAATACAATCCGGTTAACGATGCTGCATCAATTGTTTTTTCGACTACATCAGCAATTAAAGATACTTTTATTTTTTCTTCATTGGGAAATCTAGGAATTGGGACAGGTAATCCTCAAAACAAACTTCAGATAGGAGACTACAGAACTAATAATTCTTCAAAATTATCTATTCCAGGTGTTTATAATTTTGAGGAAGTAAAATTAGGACAGTATGGTAATGGACGTGCTGGTTTGGAAATGATTACGCATACCGGTCAAACACAATCATTTGGTGTACGACTTTATTCTGGAATCGATACTGGTGTAAATGGTCTGTTGATTGAAACTGCAGATCCATCTAATTCAGCTGAAGAATTAAACTACACTGCAAAAATGGTTGTAAGCTTAAATAGAAATGTAGGTATTGGCATTCTTAATCCAAAGAACAAACTTGATGTCAAAGGAACTATGCATGCGCAAGAAGTAAAAGTCGATATGGATTGGAATTGGCCAGATTTTGTTTTCAAAAAAAATTATAAACTGCCAACACTCAAAGAAGTTGAAAAGCACATTGCTGAAAAAGGACATTTGGAAAATATCCCAAGTGAAGAAGAGGTACTAAAAAACGGAATCAATCTTGGCGAAATGAATGCTAAACTTTTGCAAAAGATCGAAGAATTGACTTTGTATATGATTGAAATGAAGAAAGAGAATTCGGAAATGAAAAAAGAGAATGCAGAAATAAAAAAGGAGAATGCAGCAATCATGAAGGAAAATAAGGAAATTAAAGGTAGAATAGAAAAAATGGAAAAAAGATAATAGCATGAAAAAGATTTTTTTAGTTCTTGTAGCATTTGCGATACAAGAAGGTTATAGTCAAAATGTTTTTCCATTACCCTCAGGAAATGTAGGCATTGGAACTTCGACTCCGACAGGTATTTTAGAATTAACTAAACTGAATTCTAATTTAGTTTTTGATTTAGACACCAATAATTTTTCTCGAATAATTAGTAAAGGTTGGAATGCTAATATTGACCTGCACACATTTCAAATTAATGGTATCGAAAATTTAAATCAGCTTCATTTAAATACAAATGGAAATGTAGGTATTGGAACTTTAAGTCCTAATTCAAAATTGGATGTTATGGGGCAGGTTACTAGTTTTAATGCAGCATTTGGACAATCTGATAAAAATACTAGCACTAAAAATTATGCAAACTTTAGCTCCAACAATCATGGAAGTGTTTTAATGTCTTCAAATTTATATTTTTCATATGATGATATTATGAAAATTGCCAATACACACGGTACAATGTCAGGAAGTGCCATTTTAATACCAGGAAATTCGCAACCTAATCAAGGAAAGATTCTTTTTTATACCACTAATCCAGCTTCAGTTACAACCGATCAGATGTATTCGGGAGCTGTTTCAATGGAAATTACGGGCGATGGCAAGGTAGGAATTGGAAAATCTAATCCAACACACAAACTTGATGTCAAAGGAGCGATCCATTCGCAGGAAGTAAAAGTAGATATGGAAGGATGGTCCGATTTTGTGTTTAAAAAAGAATACAGCCTACCAACATTAGAAGAAGTCGAAAAACATATTGCAGAAAAAGGCCATTTAGAAAATATTCCAAGTGAAGAAGAGGTCGTGAAAAACGGAATCAATCTGGGAGAGATGAATGCCAAGCTTCTGCAGAAAATTGAAGAATTGACATTATATGTAATTGAGCAAGATAAAAGAATTGACAAGCAAAATGAAAAAATAATTTCTCTAGAAAGAATAATTTCTAAATAATATAATCTTATGAAAATAAAAATACTATTAACGATTTTGTTATTTATAGTGTTAAAAGGCTTTTCCCAACAGATTGGGGATGGTAATGCTACATTAATTACAGATTTGAATATTCCGTTAGGTTCAGGTACTTATAACGCTCTCAATCCAAATGGAACTATACCAGATACAAATAATATCGAAGGCGCTTGGCAGCACATGTTTGTGGTTAGGCATCCGAATTCAAATAATAATTTCCAATTACAGATTGCTTCATCTATTGGCGTAAATGATAAGTTATATTTTAGAAAAATTGGCACAGCAGTAAATTCTCAGTGGCACGAGGTAGCAACTAGAGGAAATAATAGTTTTGTGGGTAATCAGGCCATCAGTGGAAATCTTGAAATATTAGAAACGAGCGATAGCAAACCAAATGGGCAGAGTGCTGATAGTAAATCAATCCTAAAATTATCAAGAAATGGAACACTCAACCATAGCTATAATGAAAATGCAGAATTTAGGCTTGGTCATGGCGGAAACAGTATTTACGGAAGCAAATTAGAGTTATATATAAATGGAGCTTCTAATAATAATTCAATTCCTGACCAGCATGTGATGACATGGAATTATAATGGAAATGTGGGAATTGGCATTTCAAATCCAAAAAACAAATTAGACGTCAAAGGAACAATACATTCACAAGAAGTAAAAGTAGATATGTTAGAATGGTCAGATTTTGTTTTTAAAAAGGAATATAATTTGCCAACACTTGAGCAGGTTGAAAAGCATATTGCTGAAAAGGGACATTTAGAAAATATTCCTAGTGAAGAGGAGGTATTGAAAAACGGAATCAATCTAGGAGAGATGAATGCTAAACTCTTGCAGAAGATTGAGGAATTGACGCTTTATATAATCGAACAAGATAAAAAAACTGAAAACCTAAAAATGGTTATATCCAAGCAAAATGAACGTTTAGAAAAACTTGAAAATAAAAAATGAGAAAACTAATAGTTTTGAAATTATACAATGAAGAAAAAAGAAATTAAGAAATAGGAAAAAAAATGAAAAACAGATATTAATATGAAAGGAACAATTACACTAGTAGCTTTTTTATTCTTCAATTCTCTTATTTTCTCTCAGCAGATTGGCGATGGATATGCTCCAATTGTTGATGATCTTAATACTCCTCAAAATAAATCTGGGGTATATAGCGGTTTGAATGTTGTTGCAGGTGCTTCTCCAGATTCTTACGGCTGGCAGCATCTTTTGGCTATAAGACAAGGAAATCCGGCTAATAATTGCCAATTGCAAATTATTTCATCTTTTGTAGAAAATGACAGGTTGTTTTTCAGGAAATTCGGAGTGGGTAATGTAGCTGCAAATACCGCTTGGGTTGAGTTGGCCACGAGAGGTGAAAACAATTTTTCAGGAAAGCAAAGCATTGCAGGTAATTTAGGACTTGGTTTAACTCAGCCATTACATAAATTACACGTTCATGGTAATCACGTAGATTCAAGAATTCTATTACACTCAGAGGGGGCAGGAGTAGATGCTCAACAAGCAGATTTAATGCTTTGGGCCAGCGAACCCGGACTAACTTATACAGGTGTAGGAATTGGTAATAATATTCACAACTATAAAAACAATAACGGCGGATTGAAACTTCTTAATACTGCTAGAGGAGGTTCTTACATAAGATTACTTGATTGTGCGATGCAATTTAATGTAGTAAATTCTGGCGGGGTAGATATGCAAGCTATTGCAGTTAACACATCTGGAAATGTAGGAATAGGCATATCGAATCCAAATTGCAAACTAGACGTAAAAGGCACAATTCATTCGAGTGAAGTAAAAGTAGATTTAAATTTTCCTGCACCAGATTATGTTTTTAAAGAGGACTACAATTTGAGATCGCTTCAAGAAGTTGAAAACTACATTAAAGAAAGTAGCCATTTGCCAGAAATTCCTTCTGCTAAAGAATTTGAACAAAATGGAATAAATGTTTCTGAAATGAATATGGCACTTTTGAAGAAGATTGAGGAATTGACTTTGTATATGATTGAAATGAAGAAAGAAAACGAAATTGTAAAAAAAGAGAATGCTTCTATGAAACATCATCAAGAAGAACTGGAGAAAAGAATAGCTAAAATTGAAAATTAATAAATATCATGAGAAAATACTATTTGATAATTGCATTGCTGATAGTTCTAATTGGTAATGCTCAGAATTACAATAATATTGTTAATTATTCTATTGACGAAACCCCTCTAAATGGCGTTAAAATAAAAACGAATTTACCATTTCAGGCAGGATCTCAAATGCCTACAATAACAATAACAGGTTTTAATTATTCGACTCATGAGCCTATAAGTTTAAATCTTGTTTATTATATATGGTATGCTGGTTCTAATATATATTTTTATGAGCCAAAAATCTCTTCATCAGGAAGTTATACGCCTCAGGTATTCTTGTCAAATGAGAATGGTAAAGTGGTAATTTTTATAAATGATAAATCTTTTTATCAAAGATTTACAGTGAGTGCTTACGCACAGGGAATTGCAGAAACAAGCAGTTGGTTTCAAGGTTGGACGGCTGTTGATGAGCCGTTAGCAGGAACAAGCATAGTTGAAGTTCCATACCAGAATAGATTTAAAGGAAATATCTACTTATCAGGAGGAAGTATTTGGAATGCAACAGGAAACGTTGGAATTGGAACAGAAAATCCAGATGCTAAACTAGCTGTAAACGGAAGCATTCATTCGAAGGAAGTAAAAGTAGATTTGAATGTTCCTGCACCTGATTATGTTTTTGCGAATAATTATCCGCTTAAAACTTTAGATGAGGTTGAAAATTACATTAAAGAAAATAGCCATTTGCCAGAAATTCCATCTGCTAAAGAATTTGAACAAAACGGAATAAATGTTTCTGAAATGAATATGGCTCTTTTGAAGAAGTTAGAAGAAATGACGCTCTATATGATAGAAATGAAAAAGGATATTGCCACGTTACAACAGGAAAATAAGTTGCTAAATACAGAACTAGTAAAGAGAAGTAAATAGAGGGGCGCAGAATGATATTTATTGCTTTTTATTTTTTAAATTACTGAATATGAGTATTTTAAAATATTTCCCTCAATTAGTGTTAAAATATTAATATTAAACTATTTCAATGGTAATATAATTTTTTAAAACTCAGGATCTAAGTCCAATAGGTATGTTTGTTGTTTAGTCTGGGTTAAATCTGCAAAATTTAGAATGTTTTTTTAAGATGTTGCATTAAAAAGAAACCCCTTAACAAGGTTAAGGGGTTTAAGGTTTAGTGGATAAAGAGGGTGTTTTCCTGGCAACTTTTATGGATAATTTTTAACAAGCTTGTTTTTCCCATACGTTTGCGCCTACTATTGCTGAAATCGATAGTATTTCTTTAGAATAAAAATTATCTAATATGTTGGATTTTCCTTTCTTCCGATATAGATTTCATTATCACTTGCATACCGAAAATCATAGAAGTATCTGCCACCAAAATTGAGTGCTAAATAAGAATTTATGTTTCTCTATATAGACGGCAACTAATTTCATATTTTAAAATGATTTGCTATTTTGTTAAATTGATGGATAATAATCCTTTGTGTTACATGTTTATTCCTTTGTCCTCTAAGGGGGTAAATAACATCAATAATTTTTATATAACAATATGGATAACCGTAACAAGGAACGGATTTTTAAAAATATGCACAACAAGTAATTATACTCATTTTTTAGTTTATTTTAATCCTATGTTATGAGCATATTTCTTTAATGTCTGTAATGTAGAAGAAGAAAGATTAAAGAAGTTCAGTGTTTTCTGCATAAATGCTTTTACTGTTGAGATGAGAGATAGTCACGCTGTACCACGAATGTGCCATAAAAATTTTGTAAACTTAGGAAAGTCTCTTTTTAAGCTTTTAGCGGCGGAAGAGGGATTCGACCCCCGGACCTGTTACAGTCAACAGTTTTCAAGACTGCTGCATTCGACCGCTCTGCAATTTCTCCAGTATGTTGCTCTCATTGCTTATTGCGTGTGCAATGATAAAGTGTTTCTTCAATTCAAGAAATTTTTTTGATAGTTTTATAAAGGAAAAAACTTTTTTGTCTCATTTATTATTTTTTTTATATTAACTCCTTGTGGTACAGGTTGTTAATTTTATATTTTTTCTTGCGAAATCCCGTAATTTAATATGATATTTATATTTTGAGAGCTCAATGGGATATGAAAATGGTGGACTAGTATTTAGAATAATTTTATTTTTAGTATTTATTTTGTTGTAAAACAGGTGTTTATACTTGTGTTGTTCTTCTTTTAGTGCTTTATTTTTGTATCAGTAAATTTTAGAATTAATTGTTTATATAGCTTTTATTTGGATTCCATAAAATGTGTTTATTTGATTCAATGTTATGTGGCTAAAATGAATTAAGAAAAGTAGTCAAAAATTGTAAGGGAGATTTTAAATATTATTTTCAGACGAAACTCATTACTTGCTGGAGACAATGGGAATAGAATGGTCACTTTGTTATTTAATGTATTGAAATTAAATAATAGTCCAAATTAACAATAATGGAATCAAATAATATCTTAAATATAGTTAAGGAAAGTGATTCTTCAATAACGTTTTATGATCCAATTAAAGGAGAAATTGGTTGAATAAAGACAAGTTTATAGCCACATGAGATATCAATTAGTGATATCGAAAAAAGGACTATGTAACAAATGTTGGTATTAAAGATCAAGATGAAAGTATAGGGGATCTGACGAATAGTAAAAGATTTTATTTCTCATATGCATCCAGAAATTTTAGAAGAAGGGATGGTCTTAGATCATAAGTCTATGTTTTGGGATGAGTTTGATTGGGCGGGTGCCGCTTTTGCTTTTATGAATCCCGGTGACTTTTCCAATTATTACTTAGATGCTATAAAGGCTGAGGGTAATTTGTTTTTTGCAGGGGAGCACTGTTCATTAGATCAAGGATGGATACAAGGATCAATAATATCATCCTTGAGGGCAGTTGAAAAATTAATAAGTAAATAATTAAATAAAATGGAAAACATTACAAAAACAACACGTGGACTTCTTTTTCGTGGAGCGAAAGAAGATATTTTTTTTATTCATGATTCGCTTCTACCTTTTTTTGAAATTAAGGATGAAAAGGTCAAAGAACATCTAAAAACATTATTAGATAGTAATTTGAAAAATAATTTAATAGGAGATAATAAAGATGTATTGCACATCACCATAGAAGGCGAGATTGGAAGTGATCTGAATGATGAAAGAAATTCAATCTTAAAGAAATACTTGGGTAAAGAGTCTATTAATCCAGATGATTTATATTTTCCTTGGTAAATTTAGGCTATGAATATTATTGAAACAAATGAATTTTTGATTATTGATAATTTCTTATTAGAGGAAGAGTTCGAATTTGTATGGATGCAATTTAATTTGGAAGAATTTGAATCAGTTCACTCAAAAAAATGGACAAAAGCTTGGCCTGTAAGCGATGGGAATCCTTTATGTGGTAAAGTTTATATTTCTCATCCTTCTTCTGTTGAAAATACGAGCACTTTATATCCAAGTGGTAATGCATTTGATATTCTCATTAGGAAAATAATTGAAAATAGATCTCTTTTTGAAAAATACGTTGGAGTATTCGATGAAGATTGGAAATATTTTTATTGTAGGCCTTATGTATATAATGCAAATTCTGGGCTTTCATGGCATCAGGATAGTCATTTAGCAATTAGCGGAGCCTATTCCTTTTATTGCCATAAACATTGGAATGTTGGGTGGGGTGGAGAATTATTAATTGACAAGTTCGATAATGAGGATTTCGCGCTTCCCTTACGTGAAAAATATGAAGGAGGTACCGCCACAATAGGGTGTCATATCGACAACACTCCAATGAGTGAAAATTTGATGCAACAGGGCTTGGGTACATTTATTCAACCACGTCCAAATAGACTAGTAATATTAAAAAAGGGTATTTTGCATACTATTAAAAAGGTAGATTCAGCAGCTGGTTCAAACCTTAGGATGACTTTACAAGGTTTTTTTATGAATCCATGACAAGTAAAATAACTAAAAACAAATAGTAATGAAAAAAGTAATAATCGAAAAAGGACAACTGCTTTCATTCACGGTAGAAATTGGAACAACTGTTGTTTGGATAAATAACGATACCGTTGCTCATCAAATCAATTCAGACCTTAACAATAATGATTTTAAGTTTGATATTGGTGTTATTTTTCCGGGAGAAACATCAAGCCCAGTAATTTTTAATGTAAAAAGTCCACCTGAAGGTTTCAAATACGGTTGCGGTTTAGTTTCCAATTTGAAAGCAAATATTTTTGTTGGAGTGGTAGAAGAACCAGCTGAGCAACATGAAGGAGGTCATGACGAACACGATGCAGAACATCATGTAGAACACGAAGGTTCATATAGTGATCATTTCCATGGATTTGTAACAAATGGAAAAACCGGAGAAAAAATCTACATGACCCACACGCCAATATTTGCTGACAAAAATCATCATTTTCAAATTATTTTACAATCTGCTTTTAGCGACAAAATACATTTAGATGCCTATAACGCTCTAAGAAATTCTAGTTATGGTGATGGAAAAGTGCAATTATTCTTTGAACATATTGCCCTTACTGATATACAATTAGGTAGAATAAAAGAGTTGACTGTACATAGTTTAAGATACTATCCAGATGTTCCAACAATAAGAGAAGGATTAGTGATGCCTTCTGTTCAAACAGTAATTCCTGAATTTAAAGGTGCAAAGGTGAAAATTGAGCAAGTGCTGCATTTTAGGACTTTTACACCTGATATGCCATATCCCGAATACTTAACCTATTTGTTATATGGTAACGATCAGGAAGTATTTATGGATTCTTTTATTTCGAGAGCACCTAACTTTCATTCTGTGGCAAAACTTGCAAAAGTACCTGATTTCTGGAAAAGTGAACATCATAATACAACTTTACAAATACAAATACCTGGACGAAAAATTGTAGATGTTTCACCTAAGACGATTAAACGAATAAGCTTCCTTGACAACCAAACTCATTTAATTTGGGGTATCCCATCTGGCGCTGTAGCTCCTGTCGATCCATTAGAAAGAGATCTTCAAAATGGAAACAGATTTTTTAATGTAAAATTAGACGATTACTCTGAAAGTTTAATATTTATTGATAAGCTACTACATTTTGATGCTACAAGATTACTAAACGAGGGTCTGGGGTTTTAATGTTAAAATAGGATTTTTAGTAAAAAGCAAAATATTAAAAATTTGAGCTGATCCACTTTTAAAAAATACCTTTCTGTAAAGGTTTTATTGCTGAGGAAGATCCGAGAAGCCTTATGAATAGAAAACCAATAAACCAATATTATGAATAAAATAAGAATTCACCCTTCAATTGGTGTAGCAAGGCTTGGAAATAGCCCCGAAGGAAAGTTATTAGTGCCTAATAAAGTAGGTGGTCTGCCACATAAGTACAATTTGGATAGTCTAGATCAATACGACAATATTGATCAAAGTAAATTATCTACTGAAAATTTTAAAGATGAATTTGGACTTATTAAAAGACAAGGACAACCATTTAGAGTTTATGATGAACAAGGAACAGAAATAACTTTAGGTTATCCAGACGTAGAATATATTGAATGGACGGTTCATTTAGCAAATAAAAAAGCAGAATGGTATGAATATCATGAATTACAGGGAAATCTCTTATATCCTCAAAACTCCTACGAAGAGAATGGGAAAAGGTATACTGACGGCGTTTTTCCTTTAAGAAATAAAGATAAAGGAAAAATAAAGAAGGAAGATAGACGTGAACTAATATTAGATACTGGAAGTAGAACTATTCTAATCGATAAAAATTCTAAGGAACAAGCTGCTTATTTTACAAGTGATGGAGAGAAAGACTGTAAAAAAAATCTAGCTGAAGGGAAATATGGAACTCCTATAAATACTCTAGGTGAAATACATACGGATCAAAAGGGAAGGTTAGTCATTTTTGGTGGTCATGGACACACTTGTGGAAATAAAGACTTAGCAGGTTATGGTGGTGGAGACACATGGCATGACGATATCTCTGATGGCTCAGTGGTTTGTAAAGTTACATTTAAAAATGGTACAGCCCATGAAGCAAGGGCATGGTGTATTGTTGGTTCACCAGATTTTGCTCCTGAGATTGTCAATATTTCGACTTTATATGATACGATGCTGGATTTAGGAATCAATAATTTTAAAACACAATTAATTGGTGCAAAAGGAGAAAAAGTAATTAATGGTGATAAATATAATAATGATTATATAGCTATTTACGAACGTGATATTCATCCTATTTTTGAAAGAATGGCGCGTTATCAATGGGTAGGTAATGTACAACCTATGGTTAATTTTGGTTTATTTACCTATGATCATAAATTGGATGTGTCTGCATCAGATGATAAAAAAAAGAAAGCTATTTTAATAAACAGAAAAAACATATACGACTATTTCAGACAAATAGATAGACTTTCAAAAAATGATGACGGTAAAACACCTCGTTTTGAAGAGGAGGATACTAGAAAATTTTATAATGAGTCGGATTATGATGGGCCATCATTAGTGGAAGATGCTAAAATGAGAGACAAATATCCTCAGACTAAATATCCTCAAGAATATTTATTCAAGGATCATGCAAAAATTTTAAAAACTGAAGATGAAAATGAGATAGTAGAATTCGGCAATTTGTTTCCTCTAATGCCATTAAATTCAGGTTCCGGTTCTCCAAGAAATGAAAATCCATTAAAGTTTGTGTCATTAACAAAAACACAAGTATTCTTACTAAAGCAATGGTCTGAAGGTAAATGCATTAGTAATGAAGATTTCAAAGAGGAGAATCAACCTTATTATAAAGATTCAATTAGTATTGGGAATTGTATTGGTTTGCCGATGAGTCCAGGAATTGAAGTCACATGGTCAATACATAATCCTGCTATTTATGATGGGCCTTTTTCAATTAAACATGCAGAAATAAATAATAATTTATTAACTCTCACAAGAGATGAATGTGAGGGGGGGGGATGCGAACCTGGAGATTTAACAAAGCGTATGGCATGTCCATGGCAAGCAGATTTTATAAACTGTTCATTGCAAACGATTAATTTTTCAAATCCTGCACAAAATAGGCATTATGTAGTAAATGATGATGTTGATCTAAATAATGCAAAGATAGACGAAGAAAGTATTGAACGTAAATTCCCAGCACCTGTCTATTATACTTATTGGTGGCCCGCCCAAAGTCCTTGGGAAGTAATAGTTGGAGATTTTACAATCAAGCGCCAAATAGCCAATGGTGGTTTTGAAGCGGGCAGACAAATGCTTTATCAAAGAGGTATTAACAGTTACGACCAGATGGTAAATTATTGGGATACTTTAGGTTTCATTCGCGATGTTAACTACAAAAATGCAGGTTTCCCATATATTGTAGAGACTGAAAGAAATCATGAATTCTTTACTGCAAAAAAGCTTTCTGTTGGCGAAATTATGCATACCGGTAGAGATAAAGATGTTGAAATGCCTGTTTTTTATATTGAAGATTGGAAAGCTAATATGGCAAGAATAAAACAAAAGGGAAAAGGTACAAATGAAGAAGTTGAAAATCAAGAGAAACAACAATCCATCGCAGCATCTATTTTATCTAATCCTTTGGCTTCTAATAATGAAAATGAAATTTTTATAATTGAAAATGAGAATACTTATAAAGAATATAAAAAGAGGCTAATAGAGTCTATTAAATCTAATTCATTGAAAAACTTAGGTTCAGATTCAAGAAGATAATCTATGAAAACATTTAACACGGATGTACTTATAATTGGTGGAGGTCCTGCCGGAGCCTCCGCTGCTATAAGCATACTTAAATATTCAAAATTAAGTGTTTCTATTGTTGAAGTTTCTAATTTGGAAAATGTTAGAGTAGGCGAACAAGTTAGTAAAAGTATTTTTGATTTTTTGGATCTTTTAGGTATAGAAAAGTCTGATTTTGGCAATGATTGTTTTTTACCAGGTTATATAAGTAATACGGCTTGGGGTAATAGCAAAATTAGTTCAAGACATTCTATTCAAAGCACAGAAGTCGATAGCTACCAACTAAACAGAGATATTTTTGATTTAGTGATGCTAAGTAAAGCACAAGAAAAAGGAGCTTCCCTTTTTTTAGAAACAAAATGTATTTTGTTCAATAAAAATACAGATAACTGGGAAGTTGAAATCAACAATTCAGATTTGGGAACTATTATAATTGTATCAAAATACTTGATTGATGCTAGTGGAAGACAAAGCCATTTAAGTAGACAACTAGGTGCAAAAATATTTAAAGCTGATGAACTTATTGCAGTTGGTGCTTTCCTTGAATTTAATAAAGATAAACCACTAGAACACGAGATTTTCCTTGAGTCTGTTGAAGATGGTTGGTGGTATTATGCTTTATTACCCAATAATAAAATATTGGTTACTCTATATACAGATGCTAAAATTATCAAAGAAAAACGATTAAGTAGTATCAAAAATTGGTCTAATGCATTGCAAAACACAGTTCATATGAAGCATAAAGTTTCTGGTACCATTTCGTATGAAAAACTATGGGTAAGAAATGCCTTTTCTCACATAACCGATTTTAGTATGATACCCGATTTTATCGCCATTGGTGATGCGGCGGTTTCATTCGACCCTATTTCTTCTATGGGAATCGGTTTTGCTATAAGTTCTGCTTGTAATGGTGCACTCGCTATTATAGATGGCAGTAAAGAGCGTATAGCGACCTATCAATCCGATTTACATAATATTTATCATCATTACCTCGATACAAGAGTACAGTATTATCAGCAAGAAGTACGTTGGTTGGATAGTACTTTTTGGAATGGTAAAACTAAAATTGATTAACCATCTTAATCATAATCCTGTGATGCTACTCTCACTAGTTGAATAGATTTTACCAAAATATCTGGGTTAAACTTGACTTCATGGTTAGTGAGATCAATGGAAATTTGAATTATTTTTATTTTTTAATGGAAAGCGGCTTTTATGTATCGGAGGGGGTAATGTAAAAAAAGTCGAAGTAAAAGAATATTATAATTCCGAAAATACATAATCATTTTTAAATCATAATACGCAATTTAGTTTTTAAATATTGAATTCAAATTAGTATTTAGTAAAATTAAAGAATGTTAAGAGATTATTCAGGTCAAAATTCGATGATCGTATTTGCTAAATTATATTATTGCTGTTTGATAGAACTAAAAATTGCTTTATTTCTGTCCGAAGAGCTCTGTTATAGCGCTATCTAAATGTCTTCGACTTTATTTAGTTTTTTAATGTTTATGGAAATCCAAACTTATTTTATGTCATCTCACCGAAGTCTTCCTAATTAAAATATTTAAGAGTTTTATTATTTCTCCAAAGTGTCTTTTAACCTGCTTTCTAGTTAATTGTTATGATTTATGTTATTCTGCTTAATATAAAATTTCAAATTTTTTATTTTAATATATTTTGTTAAGTATCTAAAAAACAGGTGTATATACTTGTTTTTGTCTAGTTTTTTTCGGTTATTTTTGAGAGAATATAAAACGAAATAGAGTTGCACGAATCTATATCAAAATGTAGATATATGCGAATGTTTGTATCGAGTATAAATAAAGTTGTAAACAATTTTGACAGAGAAATAAAAAATCAAAACAAAAAAACAACAATATGGAAAATCCAAAAGATGTAACGGGAAAGTGGCTTTATAGAAGCTTCGTTAACAATATTAACCCAAATGAAGATCCGCAGTTATTCGGGCAGGGTGAGTTGGCAATTTTGCCCTCAGACTTTGGTCATATCATTGGTGACTTAGATTTTGGGCAATGGGGCAAAATGACAATAAAAGGAACTATACATTTCGGTACCCCTTTCCAACTGAGATTTCAGGGAAGAGGAGTAAAAGGAAATGATGCTGAGGACTGGGTATATGACTACATTGGTTATTACATATCCAATTGGTTGGAAGGCGTAAATCAAATACCTTCAATCGTGGGAAGCGTGATACGAACAGAGCCTCATGGTCAGTCACAAGCTGGAGTTGTAGCTTCGTTTATCATGGTAAAAATGGATTAATCAAAATTAAAAATCTAATAAATATGAAATTTATATTCAAAATAAATGGGAGCGAAGGTAAAAACGCGGAATTTGTTGGGTGGACTCCTGTAAAGTGCACATTGACTATTGATGGATACAGTGGAGCTAGACCAATGCCTGTCACAATCACTCCTGAGCATATCAATAAAGCCGGTCGATTAGACCTATACCTGAATAATGCAACAAGCGCTACTCCTGTTAAGAAGATAGAACACGATTTTCAAAATGATGACGAACTTACCTTCTTTGTTGCAGGTAAGTTTGGTCACGCAAGTATCGCAGAAAGAGTTGCAGGGAAAGTGGTAGGAAAAGATACTTTCATCTATGTAAAATCGAATAGCTCGGATCTTGAATTGAAAAAAGAGATCATGGTTAGGGTTCGTAAGAATGCAAACAAGCTTAGTGATGATGAAATTACCATGTTTTTGGAGGCTTTTGTAAGACTAAATGTTAAAGAGCCTCAAAATATTTATCAAGGCGATTACACTAGGACCCCTAGCAAACTCCTTCATGAGATTGTACTTATGCACACACTCGACGCACAATACGAAATCCATATGCGTACTTCTTTTCATCCCTGGCATAGAGTATTTAATATGCATTTGGAGAGAGAATTACAGATAGAAAACCCATGCGTAACGATACCTTACTGGAAATTTGACCAGAAGGCAGATAAGGTATTTACTTCTAAATTTATTGGTGAAACTGCAAATACCGACCACCCTGATCCTGAAGATCCTACTCCTGAATCAAAACAACCCAAATTTGATAAGTCCAACCCTTTAATTAATTATGTGGAGCATACTGTTTGGGGGGCTTTACGAAGAGCATATAGAAAAAGAAATCCTGCTGACACAGATCCTAATTTTACAGATCCTAATGAAATTTATTCAGAAGATAGGATTATTAATGGGATTGATTCCAGCGATCTTTTTTTATACTGGTCTAAATTTGAAGAGCGTAAATCTCACAATAGAGCCCATAATACATTTACAGGGCATGTGGTGGATATAGGTAGGGATCCAATCGATCCCTTATTTTTTATGATGCACAGTAATGTAGATCGTTTATGGGCTTTATGGCAAGAAAGGCATAATCGTTTTGATTATAGCAAAGTAAGTACATATCCATTTCAATTCAATTACGCCGGCGAAAGGGGAGACAAATGGACTTTATTCGAAACGATAGACGAAGTAGATGGTATTTATCAGGTTGATAATGATGATCTTGGGAATTTTGCTGAAGACAACCTTTGGCCATGGGATTGGGATAATAGTTTAAGCAGGCCAATGAGGAAATGGAATAGTACAACTGTTGGCTATGGTAAGGGTGAAGTTCCTAAAATAAATATTGAATTTCCAAAATCAATACAATCAAATTACCCAGATGGTCCAATAACAGTTAAAAGTACAATTGACTACCAAGATAGACTGAACAATCAAATACCATTAGGTTTTGATTATGACTGTATCCCATATTTTGATAAAGACAAAAAAACTTCAATTAGTATTGCAATGGAACAATTCGTAGAAGACAACCAAAAGCAAAAGCACTTCTTAGCAATAACTCAATTAGGAAATAAGGGAAATGAGTTAAAAATTCGAATTGAGTCAATAGGATTAATTGATGAAACAAGTGAAGTCTTTCTTGATACGATGCTCGATATAATATCGGATCCTTCTGAACCAGACGACTTAAAGTTTGAATTAATTAATGAGATGGCGGCTGCCAAAAGAGCAAACAGATTTTTTCCGTCTAGAAAACCCCGCTTTTTTGATCTGCTGAGAGGCTTGATAAAAGATGAAAATAAAAAACTTCGATTTCAAGCCATTGATATTTTGGCATCTAATGAAGATCCGGTTGTGCAGGAATTTTTGATTGAGGAAATTAAAAAAGAGACGAATAATTTCATTTCAATACCGGATGCTATTTTCTTTTTACGTCAAAATCCAAAACCTCAACATGTTGAATTGTTCCGCGAATTATTCAATCAAAGCAACGATATTAATGTAAAAAGAGCTGCTATTGCTGGGCTTGGAAATGATACGAAATCAGAAGGGTTACTTAAAAAGGTTGTGTTAGATGATAAGCAAGATTTTAAAGTCAGAGAAGCAAGTGCATTATCTCTTCATAATCTAAACCATGAATTGATGAATGATTTGGCTGCTGAAATTATTGCTAAACCAGAACCAGGTGAGGGTATAAAGTTATTTAGAAGTCATAACCCAAAACCGGATGAAGTAGACTTTAAAGCAGGATTGCTTAATATGCTGACATTTACCGGAGACCGAAAAAAACTCAAAGAAAATGAAGAATTAAAATCTTCATTAATGGAAGTTAGGGGCTCTGGTACTCAAAGCAAGGCAAACTTTCGCAGTAACATGGAATTGTTTGGTACAGCATCTATTAATGAGCAAACGATTATTGAAAAACTAGCTGCAGAACTAATGGACAGACTTGAAAGCAATGATAATGATTAAGCCAAGACTTACAAAAGATAGTACTGAAGAGGAAATCGGAAAAGTACTGGACAGAATTCGTAAATGCGAATTATCCAGAAATCTTTTAATAGAGTTTCTTTCAGAGCGACATAAAATGTATGTAGAACGTCCTAGCCATCAGATGAACCGAATCAAAGGGTATACCCTTGCCTCTTTTTTAGAGGTGGGACTGCCAGATTCAGCCATGAATTTTGTTTTAGATGAGTTGCAAAACGGAAGAAATGCCTACATAGTTGGAGCAGCGGCAAGAGGATTACGTGGTGCCAAACAGCCCAAAGCTCAGTATGTAAGTTTTTTGATTCAAGCTATTTACAATCTTAAGTACCATGACGATAGTTTTGATTTGACGGTGTTTAAGCCTAAGTGGCCCTTGCAAAAACCTTCGGCTGCGCGCTTGGAGATTCTCAGTACGCTTCAATGGCTTAGAGGTTATGCTAAAGGAGCATTGCCAGAACTTAGGTCATTTCTGAATAATTTAATAGACTTTACTCCTGAGATGCGTGTTGAGATACTAAAAACTATCCAAGCAATTGAGGAAGACCATAGAGAACTTGACCTGAGTTGTTGTGAAGTCGAAAGTAAAAGTACTTTTAATATCTCGTGGTTATGGAAAGGTATGCGTAACATTAGAAATATTGGAAACCTAGGCGTTCAAAACGAAGATGGATTAACTCAACCACTTGAGGATATTATTGCTCAAAAGCCAACGGTTGTGGCCTTCTTTTATACAAGGTGTATGAACCCTAATAAGTGTACATTAACCATTAACAAAATCGGTTGGCTACAAAATGAATTAATGGAAAGAGGACTTGATCATAAGGTAAATCTTCTTGCATTCACTTATGATCCAAACTATGACACTCCTTCTAAAATGCGAGTATTTGGAGAGAACAGAGGAATAAAGTTTGATTCAAACACTCATGTTTTGAGAACCCGCTCGGAAGAGTTTGATGTAATCTCTGATTTTTTTCAACTTGGGGTCAATCATGTAGCTTCAACGGTCAATCAGCATAGACTTGAACTATTCATTCTGAATCAACATGGTGGTATTGAAACAACCTATACAAGATTACAATGGGAAGTGGAAAATGTGGTTTCAGATTTAGTAAGATTGGTAGAATCATCATCAAAGCGAAGATGGGGCACAAAAATTCTAAATACCACTCAGCAAGTGGTTTTTCCTGTTTTAGTTGTTTTCTTTCCAAAATGCCCCTTTTGTTGGGCCGCTTACCTAAGCGTATTTGGAATTTCAGGACTCCAGAGTATTCCATTTAGTCCTTGGTTGCTGCCTGTAATTTTCGGTGTAATGATGTTTAATCTAGTATTGCTTTACAGGAAGGCCGCAGTACGAAATGGACTATTTCCTTTTTGGATTAGTTTGACGGGAACTTTTCTAGTGGTTATTGGATATACTATGGCAAATAAGGCAACTTCCTTTTTAGGTATAGGTTTGATATTCATTGGAGCGGTCTTAAATAGCCTGTCATTTAATCACTGGAGTAAATTTGCCTATTTTAGTGATTCATTTTTTAGAAGGTTTATGGGAGGATTTTCGCTTAAATCAAATAAACAAAAAACTGTACACAACAAGGTATTGTCAAAAGCGGAGTTGAACAGATAAGAGAAAAAATCCTACATCCTTAACGGGGTTTCGAACTAGCGTTCAGCTTCGAATAATTCTCTAATAGTGCCACTTTTGCTAGTTGCCTATTTAAGTCCTTACTGAACAATTTACAAACCATTTTATGAATGATTTAAAGAAATTAGCTTGTTATTAAGTGAAATTGTAAGATAATTTTTTTTTTTAATCAAGAGCGGTTTGTATGTATCCTAGGGGTTAAATGTTAAAAAGTTAAAATTAAAAAATTTTGATTAAATTAAGTAAATTTAAAAAACATCTACTTGAGGAGAAGCATGCTTTAAAGTATATAATTTGATTAAGTAAAATTAAATTATCATGTCAAGATTTGATGGCTATTTTATTTTTTTCCCATGGCTAAGATTTAGCGTGGAGAGGATGATTCGAAACTTAAGCATTTGCCTCATAACGGAAGTTGCAATTTTAGAGATTTATTAAGTTGCGTGCTATGATTTTGTCAAGAAATTTAAAAGCGTATAGAATTGCAACATATTTGTGCTTAATTCGCATTAGCTTTTTGTGGCAGAAATAATATCAAGTCCAGTCACGCTGTGCCACGATTGTGCCACGATATTTTTGTGCGGTCTTGAAAATATTGAAAACTGCAGTAAAAGACAAAACCCTGCAAATCGTTTGATTTGCAGGGTTTACCGCTTGTTTTGTGCTTTTTTGAAAACTTTGAAAAGTCTCATTTTTAGCTCTCAGCGGAGAAAGAGGGATTCGAACCCCCGGACCTGTTACAGTCAACAGTTTTCAAGACTGCCGCATTCGACCGCTCTGCCATTTCTCCAGTATGTCGCTCTCATTGCTGATTGCGGGTGCAAATATAAGACGGTTTTTCGGTTCTCAAAACTTTTTTTGGACTTTTTTTTGAAGTTTTTTAAAATAATTTTCAAGTGTCTAATTATCAGTATTTCCGAAAATGAGATTTTTTCAAAAATTAATCCAAATCGTCTAGAATTGGCGTTGGTTTTTTGTTTTCATCAACAGCAACAAACGAAAAAGTTCCTGAAACTACCGATTCGCGAAGCTCAGAATACATTTGTTCCATAAAAATATCAACATGAATTTTACAGCTGGTTCTTCCAACGCTGTCCACTTTTGCCACTAATTCAATTAATGTTCCTGCTGGAATTGCTTTTTTAAAGTCAATTTGCCCTGTAGAAATCGTCACAACTTTTTTACGGCTGAAACGCGTAGCGCAGATAAAAGCAACTTCATCCATAAGATGTAGTGCTGTTCCTCCAAATAAAGTGTCGTAATGATTGGTTGTGCTAGGGAAAACCGCTTTAAAAATTCGAGTTTCTGATTTTTGAATTCTTTCTTCTACTGTTCCCATATTAATAATTAACGTATTCTGTAATTTCAAGTCCGTATCCAATCATACCAACTCGTTTTGTTTGTTCTGTATTCGAAACTAATCTGATTTTAGAAATATCTAAATCATGCAGAATTTGGGCTCCAATACCATAATCCTTGCTGTCAATAATAACTTTTGGAGCTTTTAAAGTTCCGGTAGCTTGTAGTGATTTAAGTTCAGAAATTCTATTTAAAAGGTTAACAGCTGTCATGTCTTGATTAATGAAGATAACAGCACCTTTTCCGTTCTCATTAATCACTTTAAACATATCGTCTAATTGCTGTTCGGCATTATTGGTCAGCGTGCCTAATAAGTCATTATTTACTTGAGAAGAGTGGATTCTCGTTAAGATAGGCTCACCAAGATTCCAAGTTCCTTTAGTTAAAGCAATATGAATTTGTTTATTTGTAGTTTGCTCGTAAGCTCTTAATCTGAAAGTTCCAAAACGAGTTTCAATATCAAAATCTTCTTTTTTAACAATCAGACTGTCATGCTGCATTCTATAAGCAACTAAATCTTCGATAGAAACTAATTTTAAATCGAATTTTTTAGCCACTTTGATCAATTCTGGTAAACGCGACATTGTTCCGTCTTCGTTTAAGATTTCACAGATTACACCTGCAGGTTTAAACCCTGCTAAACGAGCAAAATCTATTGCAGCTTCAGTATGTCCAGTTCTTCTAAGAACACCGCCTTGCTTTGCAATTAAAGGGAAAATATGACCAGGACGAGCCAAATCGTGAGGTTTTGTATTTGGATCAACCAATGATTGAACTGTTTTAGATCTGTCAGCGGCAGAAATACCAGTCGTAACGCCGTGTCCTTTTAAATCAACAGAAACTGTAAAGGCGGTTTCCATATGATCTGTATTATTAGTTACCATCGCGCGAAGATCCAACTCCTTGCAACGGCTTTCTGTAAGTGGCGTACAGATTAATCCGCGTCCATGAGTAGCCATAAAGTTGATCATTTCTGGCGTTACTTTTTCGGCAGCAGCCAAAAAATCACCTTCATTTTCGCGATCTTCATCATCGACTACAATGATTACTTTACCTTGACGAATGTCTTCTATAGCTTCTTCAATGGTATTCAGTTGTATTTTTGTTGTTGACATAATTATTTTTGCTTTTGAGCAGGTAAGAACCGCTCAGAGATTTTCTGAAATAGTTGCGAAATCGGAGTTGTAATCGCATCAAAATTAATTAAACCATTGTCATTTGTGGCGCGATAAGTCAATAATATTGCAAGAGGAGAGAGGATAAAAGACGACATCCATGATCCTATAAAGGGACTCATGCCTCCTTCTTGTGAAACTCTTTTTCCGAATGTATTGATGAAATGGAAAGTAATAAAGATTAAAACTGCGAATACAATAGGAAGTCCAAGTCCTCCTTTTCTAATAATAGCACCAAGTGGAGCTCCAATAAAAAACATTAAGAAACAAGCAAAAGCGATAACGAATTTCTCGTATAATGCATTATAATGTTTGTTGATTTCTCGCTGTTTGTCTTTTAAGTCCTTTTGAGTAGTTTCTATAGAATAGATGTTGCTAGTAATATTGCTTCCAGCCATTTTTAAAATATCTACTTTATCTTTGTTAGAATAAATAGATAAAACATCATTAGGAAGCGGTTTTTTCTTGATGCTTTTTTGTGAATTTGCAAATCTTTTAATTCCAACTCGCTGATTTATGTTTTCAGAAAAAGAAACAATTTCGTTATCTAAATTTTTGCTCAATGAGTCTAGAGTGTAACGCAACTCATTAACATTCAGCATCGCATTTGTTCCAGCAATACTTTCTTTACTGTCGTCTACTTTGTTAAGTTCAGATAGATCGATATTGATGATCTGTGTTTTAAATTTTCCTTTTATGAAGGGCATTTTTGCACGATCTTCATATTTTTTAGGCGTAACATCCTGATAGTAATAACCATCATTTAAAACTAGTTTTAAAATACTAGATTTCTCATTACTAATTAATTCTCCAGTTTTCGATTTAATAACGGTTTTGTTTTCACCCATACTATTCGACTTTTCGTGAATAGTAACGCCAGTTAGGTGATTACCGTTTTCGCCAGATTTTTTGTTTACTTTAATATTATAAGTACCAACATCGTTAAACTGTCCTTCGGCAATAGCCATTGCTGGCTTTGCTTGTGCGATGTTCTTTCTAAAGTTCACAAATTTATATTCAGCATACGGAATAACATTGTTTGCAAACCAAAACGCAACAATACTCAAAACGAAAATAAAAATAATCAGCACCCTCATTGCTCTTTGCAGTGAAATTCCTGAAGATTTCATCGCCGCGAACTCGTAATTTTCGGCAAGATTTCCGAAAGTCATAATTGATGCTAATAGTACCGACAGCGGTAAAACCAGCGGTATAATTCGTGGCATAGAAAAAAGCAGGAATTTCACGACCAATATTAAGTCGAGATCTTTACCTGCTAGTTCTGAAATAAATAGCCATACTGTTTGAAGTATGAATATGAAAAATAAGATTACAAATACCGTAGTAAATGTAAATAAGAATGTTTTTAATAAGTATTTGTCTAGTATTTTCAACCTTCTGATTAATCTAATTTATTGATGTAGTATTTCGGGTATTTACTCGCTACAAAGGTAAATTGATTTTTTGATAATGGTTGATTGGTTTTAAAAGAATTAACGGTTAAAGTTGTTTTTGTTCCGTTTTTTCCAGTTTCAATCAAATTATAAATGTGTTTTGTCTGAACGTCAATGCCTAACAAAATTTCTTTTCTTTGGTCTTTTCCGCTTGTAGGAACTAATTTGATGTATTGAATCTTTCTTCCTTTTACATTCTGAACAATGTCCATGTTGTATTTGTATCCAGAATTGAAGAAAGTAAGCATTTTAGAAGGAGTGATAGCATTATCATCTTTCTCGTTTACTTTAGAAATAGTAACTTCTTCGTCTTCAGGAACAATAGTGTATGTTTTTTGACCATCAAAAATTTTAGTAACGCCCATGAAATTCAAAACATATTGATTTCCTTTCATTGTCACGTTTCCTTTACTGTCCTGATTGATGTTTTCTTTGGCATTATTCAAAGAATATTTAAAGTCGATAACAATATTGTCGTAGCTTTTTATTTTAGAAGTTACTTCGTTCAATAAATCTTTCGCTTTTTTATCCTGAGCCTGAATAGAAGTGAAGCTCAAAAGCAATATAACTGCCATTTGAAAACACTTTTTAGTCATGTTTGTGATAGAATTGTTGTTGATTTCTTGAATTTTTGCTTTCATGATTGGATTAATTTTGTTCATTATTAAAAAATTGATCAAGAGCATTTAAATCTAAGATGTTTACGCTGCGCGCTTTACTGCCTTCAAACGGACCAACAATTCCTGCTGCTTCCAGCTGATCGATCAAACGACCGGCTCTGTTGTATCCTAATTTTAATTTTCGTTGCAATAAAGAAGCAGAACCCTGTTGGGCATTGACAATTATCTCTGCCGCTTCTCTAAATAAAGTATCTCTTTCGGAAATATCTATATCAAGATTAATGCCACTTTCTTCTCCAACGAACTCTGGAAGCAAATAAGCTGTAGCATATGCTTTTTGTCCGCCGATAAAATCGGTAATTTTTTCGACTTCAGGCGTGTCAATGAAAGCACATTGAACACGAATTACGTCGTTTCCGTTGGTGTATAATAAATCTCCTCGTCCAATCAATTGATCTGCACCTTGAGTGTCCAAAATTGTTCTTGAGTCAATTTTAGAAGTTACTCTAAAGGCAATTCTGGCAGGGAAATTGGCTTTAATTAAACCTGTAATTACGTTTACAGAAGGTCTTTGCGTTGCAATAATCAAGTGAATACCAATGGCACGTGCTAACTGAGCCAGACGCGCAATCGGAACTTCAACTTCTTTTCCTGCAGTCATAATTAAATCGGCGAACTCATCGACAACCAAAACAATGTATGGTAAAAATCGGTGGCCAGCTTCTGGATTTAATTTTCTAGACTTAAATTTTTCGTTGTATTCTTTAATATTACGAACCATCGCATCTTTTAATAAAGAATAACGATTATCCATTTCTACACAAAGTGAGTTTAAAGTATTGACAACTTTTGCATTGTCTGTAATAATAGCATCCTCTGTGTCAGGGAGTTTGGCTAAATAATGTCTTTCAATTTTGTTGAAAAGCGTAAGCTCCACTTTTTTCGGGTCAACCAAAACAAATTTTACTTCTGCCGGATGTTTTTTGTATAAAAGCGAAGTTAAAACAGCATTTAAACCAACAGATTTACCTTGTCCCGTTGCTCCCGCCATCAATAAGTGAGGCATTTTGGCTAAATCGACAACAAAAGTTTCGTTAGAAATGGTTTTTCCTAAAGCAATTGGCAATTCCATTTCAGCTTCTTGGAACTTCGCCGCTCCAATAACGCTTTTCATAGAAACCATAGTTGGGTTTTTGTTCGGAACCTCAATACCGATAGTGCCTTTTCCTGGAATTGGCGCAATAATACGAATTCCTAGTGCTGATAATGATAAAGCGATATCGTCTTCTAAACTCTTAATTTTAGAAATTCTGATTCCCGCTTCTGGCACAATTTCATATAGAGTAACCGATGGTCCAACGGTTGCTTTAATTTGTGCAATTTCAATTTTGTAGTTACGAAGTGTGTCTACAATTCTATTTTTGTTTTCTTCTAATTCTTCTTGGTTAATTGTAATTCCGCCAGTCGAATATTCTTTTAATAAATCGATGGTTGGGAATTTATAATTAGATAAATCCAAAGTTGGATCAAATAATCCGAAATCGGCAACTAGGCGAGAAGCTAAGTTTTCTTCGATGATGTCCTCTTCTTCCGATTTTTCTATTACAAATGCTTCTTCTGGCGTAGCTGTAATTTGTGTAGGCGGTTGAATTGGTTTTAAAGTCGGAGTTAACTCAATTTCTGAAGAATGAGAAATAGTCGGTTTTAAAGCTTCTTTGTTGATTTCGAATTGAGAGTCGACAGTTTTAAGATGAATATTATCCAATTCAGGATCATTTTCTTCATCTGCTTCTTCTTTAATAGAAAACTCTTCTAAATTATAAGCGCTTTCAGGTTGCTGAATAGCAGGTTTTAAAGTCTCCAATTCTGATTTGAATTCTTTTTTAGTCGAATCAAAATACGACTGAATTTTTTCTGGAGATAATTTGATTTTGAAAATCAAGTATACAATTAAACCAAAAAGCAGTGTAAGCAAAGTACCTGTTTTTCCGATATAATCTTGCAAGAATAAATTTAATTCATAACCAATTGTTCCTCCTAATTCTGGTGCAGAAGTAGCAAAGAAACCAAATAATACAGAAACGATAATAATGGCAAAAATATCCCAGAACCAAGTATTTTTTAGTTTTTGAGTCGAAAGTTCCAATGCTAAAAACATTCCGGTAAGGAAAAATAAACGTACGAAAATGAAAGAAGCAAGTCCGAAACCTCTGTAGATAATCAAATCGGCAAGATAAGCTCCGAATTTCCCAAGCCAATTCTCAGCCACTTCGGTGCGATCTCCAAGCTGATTTACAACACTTTGATCATTTTGCCATTGTCCATTAACGTAAAAAGAAATAAATGCGACTAATAGTGCAATAGAAAAAAGAACCAAAAGACATCCTAGAACAAATTTTTGCTGTTTGGACATCTTAAATGATCTTTTATTTCCTTCTTGTTTGTCGTTTTTTTTATCTACAGTTTCTTTTTTATTTTTTGCCATTCTTGCGTTTTCCTTTGCCTAAATAAATTTTGGAATATAAATAATCAAGCCTATTGCTATTGCAGTCATTGCAGCAAAAAATACTGCCCCTGCAGCAATATCTTTAATAAAACCGATTCGTCTGCTGAAATCGGGATGAATAAAATCAGCAATTTTTTCAACTGCCGTATTTAATCCCTCAACAGCTAAAACTAAACCAATGGCTAAGGTTTGACATAGCCATTCGGTTTGTGAAATGTGAAAATAGAATCCAGCAATAGTCATGATAATTCCCAATGAGAATTGAACCATAACGCTGTGTTCTGTTTTTATTAATTTTACAGCTCCTTTAAAAGCATAAGTAACGCTTTTTAAACGACCTGTAACAAAAGTATTGTCTTTTTGAAACTCCATTTTAGAGGAAAATATTATAGTGCTGCTAAAGCTGCTTCGTAATTTGGTTCATTTGCAATTTCTGCAACTTGTTCTGTGTGAATAACTTTTCCGTCTGCATCAACAACAATGATTGCTCTTGAGTGTAAACCTGCTAATGGTCCGTCAACGATTTCTAATCCGTTTGCTTTACCAAAAGCACCAGTTTGAAAATCTGATAAGTTTACTACATTTTCTAAACCTTCAGCACCACAAAAACGTTTTTGAGCGAATGGTAAATCTCTAGAAATACATAAAACAGTTGTGTTTTCTAATCCGCTTGCACTTGCGTTGAAAGTTCTAACAGATGTTGCGCAAGTTCCTGTATCAACACTTGGGAAGATATTTAAAACTAATTTTTTTCCAGCGAAAGTGCTTAATGAAGCAATTGATAAATCGTTTTGAACTAATTTGAAGTCAGCTAATTGTGATCCAACTGCTGGCAATTCGCCTGATGTATGAACTGGATTTCCTCCTAATGTGATAGATGCCATGATTTTTGTTTAAAATTAATGAGGTTCAAAAGTAAGGATTAATATTTGAATCTAAAAGTATTTGTTAACGGTTTAAGGAGAGATTAAGGATGGTTTTTGGATGGCCACAAATTCAAGAATTTGTAGTTTATTTTTAATAATAACTTTTGTTTTTGGAGAATATTGTTGAAGGTTCTTTTCGCGCAGATTTTATTTGAATTCTATCAAATTTTGCTCTTTTTGTCAGGCTGAGCGGAATCGAAGCCCGCGTAAGTAGCTCCGTTATTTGAATACAAAATCTTTGTCGATTTTCTTTGGGTGGTCTTCGATTCCGCTCAGCCTGACATTGCGTGAAGATTAAGGCACAGATTGGAAACTGCGACTGCGACTGAAAACTAAAAAAAGCGTCCCTAAAATATAGAAACGCTTTCTCAGTCATGTTTTTTTGTTTTTTTCTTGAAAAAAGAGGCTCGATTTATTTATCGATAGAACCTAAAACACGTTTCATGAACGTATTTAAAGCTTCTTTTTTGTCTGTTCCTTGAGCTACTAATTTCTGAACTTCAAGGGCGCCATACATATTTGAAATCAATTCGCCGATTACGTCTAATTCTTCGTCTTTAAGAGAAGAAATTTCAGTCATCGCTTCTAGAACTTCGATCGTTTCGATAATATAATCCTGATCGTTTTCTTCGATGAATTGCGTTAAATGCTTAATTACTGGTAATTTCATGTCGTGGAGTTTTAATTTATGAATTACGCAATTGCGTTTACAAGATCGATTAAAACTTCTTGTTTGTTAGTTTGCGTTTCGCCAACTAATTGTCCGTTTACGAAAGTAGCGAAAGTAGGCAAGTTGCTTACGTTTGCTAATTTTCTTGATTCTGGAGAATTTTCTGCATCAACCAAAACAAAAGTGATAGCTTCATTTTCTGTTGCTAATTTTTTGAATTTTGGTTTCATAATACGGCAATTTCCACACCATGAAGCTGAATATTGTACTACTACTTTTTCGTTTTTAGCAACTAAATCTGCTAACGTATCTTCGTTTAAGTCGATTAACATAATTTTATTTTTAAGACACTAAGTTGCTAAGGTTCTAAGATGCTAAGTTTGCCCTCGAACCGAATAACTTTGTGTGGATTTTTTTGATAGATTTTTTAAGTCGTTGAGATTCTAAGATCTAAGTGTAATCTTAGAATCTCTTGACTTTTATTGTAGAATTGTATCTAAGATTCAAAAGTTAAGTTGAAAAAATTAGCAACTTAGAACCTTAGTATCTTAGAACCTTAGTTAGCGCTTAAGTATTCAGCAGTACTGATTCTGTCAGCAGACATTGCTTCTTTACCAGCTTCCCAGTTAGCAGGACAAACTTCACCTTTAGTTTGGATGTGCGTGTAAGCGTCAACCATTCTTAAGTATTCGTTTACGTTACGTCCTAATGGCATATCGTTTACACTTTCGTGGAAAATTTTTCCAGTCTCGTCGATTAGGTAAGTAGCTCTGTAAGTTACGTTTGAACCTTCGATGATAACTGAATCAGTATCTTCGCTGTAGCTTGTAGATTCGATATCCAAAATACCTAAAATGTTAGCTAAGTTACGGTTTGTATCAGCTAAGATTGGGTAAGTAACACCTTCGATTCCACCATTGTTTTTTGGAGTATTTAACCAAGCAAAGTGAACTTCGTTAGTATCGCAAGAAGCACCAATTACGATAGTATTTCTTTTTTCGAATTCTGGTAATGCAGCTTGAAAGGCGTGTAATTCAGTTGGACATACAAAAGTAAAATCTTTTGGGTACCAAAATAAAAGTACTTTTTTATTGTTGTTTACTGCTTCTTCAAAAATGTTGATTTTCAAATTGTCACCCATTTCTGAGATAGCATCTACTGCAATACTTGGGAATTTTTTTCCTACTAAAGACATAATATTCGTTTTACGTTAAAAATTTATTTCTGGTGCAAAAGTAGGGCATAAGTGCAGGTACTTACAATAAGATGTGATTATAAAAATTTATAAGTTGATAAATTTTGACTATTTTGAATTGTAATTTATTGAATATCAATATTTACGGGTAAAACGCCGTCAAAACTATTTTTCTCTAAAAATTGAATTCCTGCTGTTTTTTGAAATTCTTCAAAATCCTGATACGCCTGAATTAATCCAAAAGCCTTTTTCAGATTTGGAATTAGCGGTAAAACATATGGATTTCCGAAAACGTAAATAATACATTTTTTTGTTTGAAGAAGATTGGAAATTAGTTCAAAAACTTCATCGTTTACTTCAAAATTATTCAAAGGTTTTGCTTTCGGAACAAATAATGAAATGATGATCGTTTCGAAATTTTCTAATTCATTTTTAATTGATGAAATATCCGAAGCTTCTAAACTTTCAAAAGCAAATTCTGGTGAAGGTAATTTTGTGTTTAAAGTTTTAAAGAATGTATTTTCAGTATTTTTATATAAACTCAGTTTGGCTAATTTGTTGCTTTTCTGAGCTTCTAAAGCTAAATCTGAAATTCCGTTATCGATGATTTTGGTAATGGCATTTTGAGCAATTTCAAGATTTAATCGAGATGTTTTTTCGAAGTTTAATTCGCCCGAAATGGCAGTATTTCCAGAAAGAATTCCTGCTTTTTCTTTAGCTTTCATAATTCTGTTATAACTTTCAAAAATACGATCTGGAGAAGCATTTTTATAAATTGCTTCAATTCCTTCTGGAACATTTTCGGCGAAACATAAAACGTCGTTTCCAGCGTTGAACGCTTCCCATTCCAGTTGGCCTTTTGTTTCGTACAATTTAGAAACGCTGTGCATGTTTAAAGCATCAGAAATAACTAATCCGTCATAACCTAACTTATCACGCAAAAGATCCTGAATGACCGCTTTTGACAAAGTTGCCGAAGTATCTTTTCCGTCATTTAAACTCGGAACTGCCAAATGTCCAATCATAATCGAATCGACATTGTTTTCTATTCCTTTAATGAAAGGATACAATTCGTTTTCTAATAATTCTTCTAAAGTTTCCTTTAAAACAGGTAATCCCAAATGTGAATCTACATTGGTGTTTCCGTGTCCTGGAAAGTGTTTCAGACAGCCTAAAACACCAACTTCAGACATCCCTTTTAAATATTCAATAGAAAAATCGGCTACTTTTTCTTTGTTTTCACCAAAAGAACGATAGCCAATAACAGGATTGTTCGGATTGTTATTGATGTCTCCCAAAGGAGATAAATTATACTGAATTCCAGCTGCTTTTAAATCTAGACCAATTTGTTTTCCAACTTCGTAAACTAAATCAGATTTTTTCTCTGGTAAAGCGCCAAGCGTAATGGCATACGGATATTGAGGCGTTTTTTCGATACGCATTGCCAAACCCCATTCTGCATCAATACTGATTAAAAGTGGAGTAGAAGCGACTTTTTGATAACGAGCAATTAGCGTTTTGATTTTTTCGTAGCTGTCATCGTTAAAAACGACTTTTTTCTTGCTTTCGTAATTCGTTGCAGCGCTCGCACGACTATGAAAAAAAGTCAATCCTCCAATGTTATGCTCTTTAATAAGGCGTTCTGTTTCCTGAATATTTTCTTCGGTATCGCTGATGAATACTGCTGGAAAGAAAAATTGTCCTATTTTTTGTCGTAATGCTTCTGCTGTAATTTTCATTATTATAAAGTCTTTTTCATGCAAACACTATTTTCCATTTCCTCATAAGGTGGATAATTTGGAATGATAGTGTAATTTAATTTTTGATATAAGTTGATGGCCTCCGGCTGATTTTTTCCAGTTTCGAGAATCGTATAAGTATAACCGACTTCTTTTGCCCAGATTTCCAATTCGTTTAAAACCGCCGATGCAATTCCTTTTTTACGATGTTCCGGATGAACATACATTCGTTTAATTTCTGTTGTTCCTGGTTCTTTTTCGCGAAAAGCACCACAGCCAACAGGAATTCCGTTTTCGTAATAAACAATCGTGTGTTTTATTTTATCGGTTTTATTAAACTGATTATAAAACGCATGATCTTCGCCATCTCTAATCGCTAAATCTTGATCTAATAAAACAACCAGATTGATAAAATCGATATCGTCTGAATTTGTTCTTTTTAAAGTCATGATTTAAAAGGTTTTAATTAGTAACGTTGATTTTTTAACACATAGAAACATAGTTTTTAGTTCATGAAAAAGGCGTTTCACTTTGTTTAAAATAAACATAGCTATGTGTTGAGAAACGAGTTTCTCTTTTTTTGTTCTTTTCACACATAAAAAAACTATATTTCTATGTGTTTAAAAGAATGTTTTACTTCAACTTTGCTTTCTTTTGTTTGGCCAATTGTTTTTTGGTTTCAATTGCTTTTTCCAATCGGTTTTTAAAACGGAAAAGTTTTGGCAATCCTTCTAAACGGTCTTCAATGGTGATAATTTCGTAAACCACAATTGCTTTTTCTAAAACGCGGATTTCATTGTCCAGATCGTTTTCGTTTTTGTAGATCGTTGCTAATCGATCGTAAGGATGATTTCCTTTAAAGCCTTCTGCAACATTTTCTTCATACAACTCAATCGCTTTTTCAAGGTTTCCATTTTTCTCGAACTCAGATCCTTTCAGATTGCGTTCGTTTTGCAAATTTTCATTGATTTCCATAGGTTAAAGTTTGATTTGGGGTTAAACTTCTTCTGATTTTTTCCCAAAATCTTTCGGGAAAATTAAAAAACGTGATAAAATAAGACCTGGAATTGTAGCTAAGAAAACCCAAATAAAGAAGTTTTGATAGCCTAAATATTTTTGTATAAATCCGCTTAACATTCCTGGAAGCATCATTCCTAATGCCATAAAACCAGTTGCCAGTGCATAATGTGCTGTTTTTGATTCTCCTTCTGCTACATGAATTAAATACATCATAAAGGCAGTAAAGCCAAAACCGTAACCGAATTGTTCCACAATTACAACGGCATAAATATAATAAATTGATGTAGGATGGAAGAAAGCCAATAATATAAATCCTAAAATTGGAAGGTGCATTGCTAAAAACATCGGAAACATCCATTTCGTCAATCCTTGTTTTGAGATGGCAATTCCGCCTAAAATACCTCCGATCGTTAAGGCAGCAACTCCGCAAGTTCCGTAAATGATTCCAACGGCTTCGGTATCTAATCCCATTCCGCCTAATTCTTTAGAATCTAATAAAAACGGACTTAACATTTTAAGTAATTGAGATTCTCCTAATCTGAAAACCAAAATAAAAGTTAGAATCAATCCGATTTGTTTTTTCTTGAAGAAACTGATAAAAATTGTTGCAAAATCCTGATGATGTGCAGCTTCTTTTTTTGCAACGGTATTGATTTCATTCTTCGGCGTAAAAATAAAATTATAAACCGTAATGAAAGTCATTAACAAACCAACACAAATCATGGTATAAGACCAAGCTTTGGTATTGTCTCCAAATTTATGTTCTAAATAACCTGCAAAAAGCACAACTAAGCCATTTCCTGCCAACATTGAAAGTCTGTAAAAAGTACTTCTAATACCAATAAAAAAAGATTGTTTGTCTTCTGGCAAAACCAATAAATAGAAACCATCGCTGGCAATATCATTGGAAGCCGAAGCAAAAGCTGCAACCCAGAATATAGACAAAGTCATTATGAAAAATCCATTTGTCGGAATCGTAAACCCGACCAGCAAAAAGGCAATTGAAATGATTAATTGCATTAATAAAAACCATTTTCTTTTGGTTCCGATTAATTCAATAAGCGGACTCCAAAGCGGTTTAATAACCCAAGGCAGATAAAGTAAACTGGTGTAAACACCAATATCTTCATTAGAAATTCCTAGATTTTTATACATAATTACCGAAACGGAGATAATTATAGCATACGGCAATCCAGAAGCGAAGTTAAGAAGCGGAATCCAAAACCAAGGTTTATTATCTGTTTTCATTTGGTTGAGCTGGTATATAGTTTTTTAATGGCTTTTTTAAATCTATTGCAGTTGGAGAACTTTCGTTAGCATAATAATCAATAAAAGTTACTGCGCAGGCTTTGTAAAGATTCAGTTTTCCGGCCGCTATTGCGAAATTGATTTTTCCGTCAACTTCTTTAATCGTTACTTTTTCGATGATTTTTGTCGCGTCATTAATATCGATTTTAGAAATATGTTCGCCTCCATAAACCACCATATAACGGACTTTTGTATTCAGCGGACTTTTGAATGTAAAGTTATATTTAATACTGTCTTTATTGTATTCCAGTACTTTTGGCGTATCAATAATGACATGCTTTAAATTAGGAACTGCTGCAGGAAGCGCAGGATATTTATATTGATTTTCTTCTAAATGATGAACAACATCAAAATTTTTGCCCATAAACCATTTTGAGCTGAAATAAGCACTTCCAGAAACATTTTTGAAAGTTCTTAAATAATCAATTTGGGTTGGAATTTCAGTCATATAATTCCAGTTTTTATCGCCATCAGCTCTAATTTTGTAAGTAGCGTGACCAATATAAATGGCTGTATTGTTTGAGTTTTCAGACCACCATTTCACCAATTTAGAATAAGAAGCTCTCGGATTATTCATACTCCAATACAATTGAGGCAGAATATAATCGATCCATTTTTGATCCATCCATAAAACAGGATCAGCGTACAAATCATCGTAATTTGAAGTCGACTGCGTTTCAGAACCTTTTGGATCTTGAGATTTATTTCGCCAAACCCCAAACGGACTAATTCCGAATTGGACCCACGGTTTACTTTCTTTAATAGTATTTGAAATAGCATGTACAAAGTTGCTCACATTCGCACGGCGCCAATCTGCACGGCTTAAACCTGAGCCATATTTTTGGTATGAAGCATTGTCGTTAAATGTTTTTCCGGGAACAGCATAAGGATAAAAATAATCGTCAAAATGAATAGCATCAATATCATATTTGTCAACTACTTCTTTTACGACTTTAGTTAAATGCGCTTGAACTTCAGGAAGAGCGGGATCGTAATAATATTTTCCGCCATATTCGATCATCCATTCTGGATGTTTAAAAAGATCGTGATTTGGACTTAAAAGATTTTTATTCAAATCGAAAGTCGCGCGATAAGGATTCAGCCAAGCATGAAATTCAAAACCTCTGTTATGAGCCTGTTCAATCATCCAAGCCAATGTATCGTAATACGGGTTTGGTGCTACACCTTCTTTTCCAGTCAAAAATCGAGACCAAGGCGCAAATTCTGAAGGATAAATAGCATCGCCAACGCTTCTAACTTGAACAATTACGGCATTGTAATTCAGTTTTTTATAAGCCTCTAAAATTTCAAGATAATCAGCTTTTTCTTTCTCCACATTATCCGTACTTGTTTTCGGCCAGTCAATGTTTACAACCGTAGCAATCCAGACACCTCTGAATTCGTTTTTAGGATGCATATTATTTTCCTGTGCATTAGAAATCGAGGTAATGAAAAATGAAAATAAAAGAAAGAATATTAAGCGCTGATTTTTATGCATTTCAATGTTTTTTAACAGGAATCAAAAATAGTTTGTTTTTGCCACGAATTACACTAATTGCACTAATTTTTGTTCTTAATTATTCTTTTAAAAAATAATTCGTGAAAATTCGAGTAATTCGAGGCAACTTTTCTTAATCGGGAAACGAAATCTTTCCCATTGTGACTGACGGAATTCCTTTACTGTTTCCGAAATTATAATCTCCTCCAGAAACGGTTTCATTGGCTAAAAGCGCAAATAAAACAGCTTCTTTCGCATCGCTTAAAATGCCCAAATCATCACTGGTGTGAAATTGGCAAGGCAATAATTCCTTTAACCATTTTACCAACAGCGGATTATTCGTTCCGCCGCCAGACATATAAATATGAAATTCTTCTGCTGGAATCGGAGTGTTTTTTATGGTGAAATAAATTGCTTCTGCAATCGTTTCTGCACTTAAACGTGTTAAAGTCGCCAGCAAATCTGATGCCGAAATGTTTTCTAAATTCAATTTTACCAAAGCCGATTGCACAAAATCGAAATTAAACAACTCTTGTCCAATCGATTTTGGGAAGCTTTTTTGGAAGAAATCATCATTTTTAAGTTCGTTTAAAAGTTCTTGATTTACAGTTCCTTTTTGCGCAATTTCTGCATCTTTATCGTAGCTTTTTTCAGGGAAATAATGTTTGGTAAAAATGTCGATTAACGTATTTGCAGTTCCGGTATCGGTTACAAAAACTTCCTCGGCGTTTAGAGAGGCTGGGAGATAAGTGTAATTCCCGATTCCACCCATGTTGAGCATGATTCTGTTTTCGCCTTTTTTTCCAAATAATAAATAATCGCCGTAAACTGCCAAAGGAGCGCCTTCGCCACCCGCTGCAACATGTTTTTGTCTGAAATCTGAAAGTGTGATAATTCCGGTTTTTACCGCAATATGATCACCGTCTCCGATTTGCAAAGTCGCGTTAGGAAATTTTTCCTGCTGATGTAAAAACTTTGGAGCGTGCAAAACCGTTTGTCCATGAGAAGCGATTAAATCCACTTCGCTTGACGAAATATTCCATTTTTTCAAACAATCGTTAATCATTTCGCTGTGCAATATTCCGATCCACTCATTTAATAAAGCCAAATGCTGAAAATCGATAGTTCTCTGTGCAAATACTTTTCTGATTTCGTTTTTAATGTCTTCAGAATAAGAAATGGTTTCAAAGTCTAAGATTTTTACCTCTGTGTTTTCACCAGAACCAGAAATCGCACACAAAGCAATATCAAGTCCGTCGAGTGAAGTTCCAGACATTAAACCCAATATTTTTCGGGTTTCTTTTTGAGCAATATTATAGAGTGCGGTTATATTTTTATTCATTTAAAATGATGGTTTTTAATAGTCAGTTTATTGATAACGCTAAAATGGGATTATTTCGGATATAAAGCTATAGATTTTATACAATTTTTATTTTTGGTTGTTATTTTTAACGAATAATAATTCGTAGTAGAAATCTTAAAAAATAAAACTTAAACTTATCGTTTTTTCTATATATTTGCCCATAATCAATTAAAAAAAATAAAAAATATGTTAGTTATTATAGGACTTTTTGTCTTTGTTTTTGTTGTCGGAATTATTATCTACAATTCACTTATTGGAAAAAGAAATCAGGTTACGAATGCTTTTTCGGCTATTGATGTGATGTTGAAAAAACGTTTCGATTTGATTCCGAATCTTGTTGAAGTTGTAAAACAATACACCAATTACGAACAAAGTACTTTAACTAAAATCGTAGAGCTTCGTGCAAGAGCAACTTCTGGGAATTTGACTGATGAAGAAAAAGCGAGTTTAGATACTGAATTAAGTTCTACTGTAAAAGGTTTAATGGTAACGGTTGAAAATTATCCAGATTTGAAAGCCAATACCAATTTCTTGAACTTACAGACGACTTGGACAGAAAGCGAAGAACAAATTGCGGCTGCGAGAAGGACCTACAATGCAGTAGTGACTGATTATAATAACGCAATTATGATGTTTCCTGGTAATTTGTTTACAGGAATGTTGGGTTATACTAAAATTGATGTATTGGAAACTCCAGAAGAAGAGCGTAAAAATATTAGTGCAAAAGAATTATTCAATAATTAATGGATTCAGAAATAAATTCGAAAGCAAACTTGCAGGGAATACTGAATACCTTAGAAGTTGATCGAAAAAATATATCAGAAACATACAAAAGCTGCTACATTATATTTGGTGTCGCAGCAGTTATTTTTATTTTTGGGTTAATAATTGAATTTCCAACTCTGGGGTTTTATGGAGGTGTAGCTGCTTTTGTTATTGGCATTGTTAAATATAGTAAGGTTAACGGCGAAGCAAAAAAATACAAAGCAATTTATAAAACCAATGTTGTAGGATCTGCATTAAAAACGATTAATGAAAGTTTCGTTTTTACACCGCAAAGCGGACTTTCAGAGGAAGAGTTTATAGATTCTGAACTTTTTACAACTTATCCAGATCGCTATAAAACGCAGGATTTAATAACTGGAACAGCCGATAAAACGTCTTATTGGTTTGCAGAAGTCCATGCTGAATATAAAACCGAAACCGAAACAAAAAATGGAACAAAAACAACATGGCACACACTTTTTAAAGGAATTGTTTTTGTAGCAGATTTCAATAAAAATTTTGAAGTTTCGACGGTTGTCCGTCCTAAAAGTTTGAGTGCTAGTTTTGGAGCGTGGTTTTCTAAAAACGTTTTTAGTTTTGGAAATGCAGAAGTCGTACAGCTCGAAAATACTGAGTTTGATGATAAGTTTGTAACCTATTCGAGAAACCAAATTGAGGCGCGTTATATTTTAACGCCAGCGATGATGGAAAGAATTCTGATGTTAAACAACAGATCAAGAGGAACAATTTCAATCTCGTTTATTCATTCTAAAATGTATATCGCTTTTCCATTATCTCACAATTATTTTGAGCCGCCGATTCATTCTTCGCTTTTGGTTCCTGATTTACTTACGGATGATCTTTCGATCGTTCAGTTTATGCATAACATTGTTCATGAGCTGGATTTGAATACTAGGATTTGGGGGAAGGAGTAGAGATTGTTTCTATAAATATTTTTATGCTGTTTAATAGTTTTTTTTGAGATTTATTTAAAGCTTTATACTTTCTATAATCAGGTATAAATACTCGTTTCTTTTATTCCATTTATATTTAAAATTGTAACAAAAGACTTTAGGATTATACGGTTTTCCGTAAAAGTGATATTTCTAGAATATTGATATTTGCTTCGACTTAAAGTATTTAGTAATCAATGAAATATTATTTTGAACTATGGAAAAAATAACTGTAAAAAAATTAATTGAATTTCGTGGAAAAAATGATCGTACAAAAATTACTTTTTTTAAAAATCTTAATAAAGAGAAAGTAAAATCTGAAGATGGTTCAGGTGGTGATTATTGGATTAGTTGTTTAAGTGCAATTAGAAACACTTTTAAGACTGATAACCCCGATTTGTTAGAAGAAAAATGTGATTTGTTGGAAGACAAAATAGAAATTGAAGAAGATAAAAGAAATAAAGATCAATTTCAAAGAAATCTTGATATCGTTACTAGTTTCAAGGATTATGATTTTAAACATCTAAAGCCTAACGTTGAACTGAAATTTCTAACCCAACCAAAAGAGCGTTCTATAATCAATATTAAAGGATTTCCAATCGAATCGAAGCCTTGTCACATTTATACATTTTCAAGTAATGGTAGCGAAGAAATTGCTGGCATTTGGTTCGTAGCTCAAATAGGTGGTTTTAAAAAAAGTGAATTAGGAATGTTTGCTGATATGATTTATAGATATTTAGATAAATATTATTCAAAAGATTTTTATGTCAATCCTGATTATTGTATTGCAGTTGATTTATTTAATGGTCATGAGGTAAATTATTCTGAAATAAAAAATGGAAAAATACCTGTTTTAATTGATTTAACCTTGGATGATTTAAAAGAATATGATAATTAATTGCTTAAAACTAATATCTCGGTTATTATCGAATAAATATAAAAACTAATGAGAATAATAAAAAAGTTAATTATCAATAAATTGATTTGTTTATTCTTAATGTTTTCTCTTTTGCAAAGTAATGTTCTATTTGCAGGAAGATGTTCAGGTTCCTCAAATTGTAGAGCTTGTTCTAGTTGTAATTATTGCGGACATTGTAATAGCGGAGGTAGTTGTGGGGTTTGTGGAGGCGGTAGCTCTTCAGGTTTTGGCAAATTTTTATTTGTTGGCTTTCTAATTTTTATTGGAATTGGAATTTTTAGTGATAACAATAAGAAGAATAAATGAATTTAAAAGTGATTAAATAATTTATAAATTTTAAATAAATATAATTGATGATTAAAACTATAGATGCAGAAATAACAAAGCAACTAGATTTAATTAAAGCATTTGCAAATGAACTTCATTTTAAAGAAATATGCCAATTTGAATTAAATGAAAAATTACAAAATATTCCATGGGATATTTTAACGCATTCTGGGCTTTATTTGATAGAAGTGAGAAATAATGAAAATTTCGAAGTATATGAGGAATGGGTAGATGATTTTAAATTTAGATGGGAAGACAAAAACTATTTAAAAAAGTTCACTCCAAATTTTAAATTGAAAAGAATAAAAGCTCATAATGAATTAAAAGAATGGATTCCATTGTATATTGGAAAATCTAAGAATATTAAATCGAGATTGTATGGTCATATTTATAAAGAGTTAGCTAAAACAACTTTTGCCATGAAACTTTTAGCAAGAGAAAATATGAAACAAGAAATTTTTAGAATCAGTGTAATAAACCTTGAGTTAATAAATTATGATGCTATAATTCCAGTTATAGAAAATCAATTGAGAAATAGAATAAATCCGCTAATCGGTAAACAATAACAAAAACCTCGATTCCAAAATCGAGGTTTTTTGATTTTATACTAACCTTTACTCCACCTCCAAATAAGGATTTAAAGTTTCTGCTAATTCATTGAGCCAGTAAAAGCTGTCTCTTAATTTAATGATTTCGCTTTGAAATGTTTCATGTTCGCTTAAAACACATAAAGCGAGTGTGAAATTTACTTGCCTTAATGTTTTAGCCATTTCTACAGGATCGATTCTGTCGTTGAAAAAATTCAAAAGCTTAATTTCGGTTTGTTTTGAAATTGTGTTTGCATTCATAAATGTTGTAGTTTAAGAATAAAAAACCCTTGTAAATTAGCGTTTCTAACGCCTACAACAGCGCTTACGGTCGTTTCCGATACCGCACACATAATACAAGGGCAAATCTTATTTCGTTCTTAATGTTGTAGTTTAAGAATTGTAAATGTATCGAAAAAAACAATAAAAAGTAAGAAAAATAATATATTTTATTTAAAAAAGTAGTTTCATTTATTACAGTAAACCATGTCTGCTTGGTAAATATAAAACGTTATTTTGAGAAAAGATAAACGGAAGTAAATTTCCAGCTAGTTTGTCATTTCGAGGAACGAGAAATCACACTAGAAACTCAACAAAGATTGGCAATTCTCTTTACGGAATCCCGTGTGAGATTTCTCGTTCCTCGAAATGACAAGATTGAGGAGATTTGTTGTGGTCAATTTTGGTTTCATAAGCCTTCGACTACGCTCAGGATAACAATCGGAAAACCTTTGTCGCTTTGTGCCTCTGAACCTTCGTTCCTTTATTTCAACACAAATCCATTTTCTTTCAATTTATTCAAAACCACAGCAATGATTTTAGAACGACATTCTGAATTTTCAGTTGTAGATGCCGTTTTAACCCAATACCGAATATTAAGCTGAATAATACCTCCTGCAATAACATCGGTAATTACGGCGGCGTTTTCGTGGTCTTTTTCGGTTACGTCTTCGCTGTTTCCTAAAATTTCTTTTACGAGTTCGATGGCGCGTTTATAATCAGAGCCATATTCTAGTCCGACGGTGAAAGTCTGGAGCAGAAAACCTTCGCTGTTGTAGTTAATGAGTGTGTTTTTTATAAGAAGCGCATTCGGAATATAAATGATTTTAGAATCGCTTTTGACTTCGGTATCGCGAAGATTGAGGTTGATGACTTCGCCTTTTACGCCGTTACTTTCGATAATATCGCCGATAGAAAATGGTCTTTTGAAAGCGAGCAGAATTCCGGCAAGGAAATTTTCTCCAATATCTTTAAGCGCAAAACCAATTACAAAAGCCGAAATTCCTGCACCCGCAAGCATGCTTTGCGCAACACCTTCCAAACCAATAATTCGGAACATAAACAAAATTCCGATAATAATCAAAACCGATTTAATTAAACGTGCGATAAAAACCGCCAAAAGGCGATCGTTCATTTTGGCTTTTAGTCGGTTTCCTGCAAAAATACCGATACGGCTTGCGATAAACCAAGAAACGAGAACGACCAAAATGGCGAGAATGAATTTTGGCGTAAGATCGACAATGCTATTGTAGTAACCTTCGAGATGGTTGATGACGTCTTGAAAGAAATTTTCCATAATTGTAAAGGCGTAAAAAGTAAATTATAACTCGTTGTGTAAAGTTTTCTAACACATAGAAACATAGTTTTTCTTTGCACTTAAAGGCATTTCATTTATTTAAAATCACATAGCTGAATTTGGAATGCTATGTGTTAAAATCTAGATTTTTTCTAATATTCTCATGCGTAAGATTTAAAAAACTATGTTTCTATGTGTTTAAAAATTTTCATCCAACTTGGCAAAACCTCAAAATTACCTTTTTAGTAAGTGAAATGCATTACAGGATTCGCTCCAAATTTTATAAAATATGGTGGAGTTGTTAGATAAATTCCCAAAATAGAATCATTTTACCCTGTGATATTTTTATCTTTGTGGTCTGAGTTTTTTCAGGAAATATTTTTATAAAAAGCACATTTATATGTTGACCCAATCTCATTTAGAGCAATTAGCCACTAGTCTCGAAGGCACACTTTTATTCGATGAGCTTCATAAAACGCTTTATTCTACAGATGCTTCGGTGTACCGAATTAAGCCGAATGCGGTGGCAATTCCTAAAACGACTGAAGATATTGCGAAACTGATAAAGTTTGCAGCAAAACATAAGCTGTCGATTACGCCAAGAACTGCGGGAACTTCGCTGGCGGGACAAGCAGTTGGAGACGGATTGGTGATTGATGTTTCGAAGCATTTTACAAAAATCATTTCATATAATGCTGAAAAGAAAACCGTAACCGTTCAGCCTGGTGTAATTCGTGATGAGCTGAATTTATTCTTAAAACCTCACGGCGTATTTTTTGCTCCCATTACATCAACCTCAAACCGCGCGATGATTGGCGGAATGGTTGGAAATAATTCTTCGGGAACAACTTCGATTCGATATGGCGTTACGCGTGATAAAATTGCAGAAGTAAAAGCAATTTTAAGTGACGGTTCTGAAGTGGTTTTTAAAGACCTGACTTCGGCTGAATTTATTGAGAAAACAAAAGGCTATTCTTTAGAAAATAAAATATACAAAACGATTTACGACGAGCTTTCGATAAAAGAAGCTCAGGAAGAAATTGTAAAAGAATTTCCGAAACCAGAAATCCACAGAAGAAATACAGGATATGCCGTTGATATTCTGTTGAAATCAGAATTATTTGGCGGAAATGAATCCACTATAAATCTTGGAAAACTGCTTTGCGGAAGTGAAGGAACTTTGGCTTTTACAACCGAAGTGACGCTGAAAGTTGACGATCTGCCGCCTCCTCATAGTATTATGGTTGTCGGTCATTATCATACGATTCAGGAATCTTTAGAATCGGTTGTGGTGGCGATGAAGCATCATTTGTACACTTGCGAAATGATCGATGATACGATTTTAGATTGTACGAAAACGAATCGCGAACACATTAAAAATCGCTTCTTTTTAGTAGGAGAACCAAAAGCCATTATGTTGTTTGAAGTGGCATCGCACACTTTAGAAGATGCCGAAAAACAAGCCGACGCTTTAATTGCTGATTTAGAAAAAAACAATTTTGGTTACGCCCGAGTAAAAATCTACGGAAATGATATTGACAAAGCCAACGAACTGAGAAAAGCAGGTCTTGGACTTTTAGGAAGTATTGTAGGAGACGATAAAGCAGCCGATTCGATTGAAGATACGGCAGTTGAATTGAGCGATTTGCCGAATTATATTGCAGAGTTTTCGGCGATGATGTTGCGTCACGGACAAGAAGCGATTTATTATGCGCATGCAGGTGCGGGAGAATTGCACCTTCGTCCGGTTTTGAATTTGAAGAAAACAGCTGATTTAAAATTATTCAGAACCATTGCAACCGATGTGGCGCATTTGGTGAAAAAATACAGAGGTTCATTAAGCGGTGAACATGGCGACGGAATCGTACGCGGTGAGTTTATTCCGTTTATGATTGGCGATAAGAATTACGAATTGCTGAAAAGAATCAAATTGGCATTCGATCCAAATTCGGTTTTGAATATTGGAAAGATTGTAAACGCCCTGAAAATGGATGAAAATCATCGTGTAGTTTCAGGAAGAGTTGAACCAGATATTAAAACGTTTCAAGATTTCTCAGACAGTTTAGGGATTTTGCGTGCAGCAGAAAAATGTAATGGTTCTGGAGATTGTAGAAAATTGCCGTCAGGCGGAGGAGCGATGTGCCCAAGTTATCGTGCGACGAGAAATGAAAAAGAAACAACACGTGCGAGAGCGAATGCGCTGCGAGAATATTTAACGTATTCTGAAAAAGAAAATAAATTCGACCAGAAAGAATTATATGAAGTTTTTGAGTTGTGCGTGAGTTGTAAAGCTTGTGCGAGCGAATGTCCGAGTAATGTGGATGTAGCAACTTTAAAAGCCGAATTTTTATACCAATATCAAAAAGCAAACGGATTTACAACCCGAAATAAGATTTTTGCCAACAACGCCAAATTGAATAAAATGGGAAGCAAATTCCCAGCGATTACGAATTTTATTTCGAATCAGTCTTTGGTGAAAAAAACAATGGGAATTGCGCCAGAAAGGCAAGTTCCGTTATTGGCGAAAAAGACTTTTAGAAAATGGTATTCCAATAATAAACCATCACAAACAGATTTTCCAAACGGAAGATTGTATTTATTCGTAGACGAGTTCACGAATTATTATGATGTAAATATCGGAATAGATGCTTTTGAATTATTGACCAAATTAGGCTATCAGGTTTTGGTTGTCGATCATGAAGAAAGCGGACGTACGTATCTTTCAAAAGGATTTTTAGAAGAAGCTAAAAAGATTGCGAATCACAACGTAAACGTTTTTAAAGATTTGGTTTTAGGAAATACACCTTTAATTGGAATAGAACCTTCGGCGATTTTAACTTTTAGAGATGAATATCTCCGTCTAGCGGATGATAAAGAAGCTGCTGAAAAATTATCGAGAAATGCTTTCACAATTGAAGAATTCTTCAAAAAAGAAATCATAGACGGCAAAATTACAGCCGATTCTTTTTCCGAAGAAAATAAAGAAATTAAAATCCACGGACATTGTCACCAGAAATCGTTGAGTTCTGTTGAAGCGACTTTTGCGATGTTGAATCTTCCTAAAAATAATACGGTTACAATTTACAATTCAGGTTGCTGTGGAATGGCGGGATCTTTTGGTTATGAAAAAGAACATTACCAAGTGAGCATGCAAATGGGTGAGGATACGTTATTCCCAAAAGTTAGAAATACTGCAGAAAACGTAAAAATCGCTGCCGCAGGTACAAGCTGTCGTCACCAAATTTATGATGGAACAAGTCGTGAGGCGCAGCATCCGGTGAGTATTTTGAGAAATTGTTTGAAGTAATTTAACCGCAAAGAGCGCAAAGATTTTATCTCCCGCAGATTTGGCAAATTGAGCAGATTATTTTTTGTTTCACGCAGATTTTGCTGATTTGAGCAGATTTTACAGATTTAATTTTTAAAAAATCTGCGTAAATCTTTCATCGCAATCAAAATCTGCATTATCTGATAAATCTGCGGGAGAAAAAATATAGCCACAGATTCGAAAAAATAATTCGTGAATTCGTGGCGAAAAAACTTCGTGGCGGAAAAAACTATTTCAAACTAACTTTTTTACCTGTTTCAGCAGCTTTATAAATTGCATTGATGATTTTCACATCTTTAATCCCTTCTTCGCCTGTGATATGATTTGGAAGTTTTTTGTTTGCTAAAATCACTTTACAAATTTCATCCATTTGAGTTTGCTGTTGGTTTATCACCGGAAAATTAAATGGTTTTCCATCAGATCTTTTACCTACAAAAGGACCATAACTCACAGCTGGACTCATTTCGAAGAAACCTTCATCCGCGGCAGCGTGAAATCTATCGATTCCAAAACCATAAGAACTACTGCAATTAGCAACAGCGCCACTCGGAAATTCCATTTGCCATGTGATATTTTCTTCTACTTGAGCAAATCTGTTTTTGTTGTTTATGGTTCCAAATTGAGCCGTAACAGCGATTGGTTCTTCGCCTAAAACATAACGAGAAACCTGAATACAATAGACTCCTAAATTAATTAGCGCACCACCGCCTGCAAACTTTTTAGTAAGCCTCCATTCGTTGCGTGAATTTAAATCAACAGGTTTGTTAACGTCATGAATATCATAAGTACTATAACCAAGACCGGTTTCGATATAACGAACCTGACCCAGAACTTTTTCCTGGCCCAATCTTTTTATTTCTAAATGATTTGGTTCGTAATGCAAACGATAACCCATCGCTAGTTGTACATTATTATCGTTGCAAGCTTTTATCATTTCTTCACAATCTTCGATGGTAATTGCCATTGGTTTTTCGACAATAACATGTTTTCCTGCTTTTGCAGCGCGAACAGTAAATTCTTTATGAAGAGAGTTTGGAGTTACAACATAAACTAAATCAATATCTTTATTTTTTACAATTGAATCGAAATTTTCGTAGTTGTAAATGTTCTTTTCAGGAATATTATATTTCTTTTTCCATGTTTCAGCTTTAGAAGGTGTTCCTGTCACTATTCCAGTAAGCTGGCAATATTCAGAAACCTGAAGACCTTCAGCTAGTAATGAAGCATAATTTCCTAATCCGCATAAAGCGATATTTAATTTTTTTCCAGTGTAAGGTTGATGCAACTTTTCTGTTTCGGTTATAAAAGAAGGAAGCGTCGTCATGACAACCGAAGCACCAACGCCCATTCCAAATTTATTTACAAAAGAACGTCTCGTGATTTTTTCCATAAAAATGATTCTTTAAAATTAAATACTACTTAATTAGTAAGCTCATTTTGAGAAATGTTACATTTGTATTTGATTTAACTGTGACGAGTGTTAAGATTTTTTGTTTCACGCAGATTTAAAAAGATTTAGGCAGATATAACAGATTTAATTTGTTGTAATTTTTAAAATAAAATCTGCTCAGATCTGCAAAATCTGCGTGAAACAAAAATCTAGAATGATTAGAGTTATCAATGGCAAAAAAGAAAATTCGAGAAATTAGTGTAATTTGTGGCGAAAACAAAACTTAGTGTCTTAGCGTCTTCGTGGCAAGAAAAAAAATCACAAAAAAACAAAATGGTTTTATATATTTGAAATCAGGATAATTTTTGCATTATTTGCAAAATAAAACCAGAACGACTGAATTAAATCAATTTATAATAGCAAAAACATATATGGCATTTTCAAGTTTATTCCGAAAAAAAACAGTGCAGGATATTCTGAAACAGGTTGCAAAAAATGAAGCAGATGGTCATGGAGCATTAGGAAAACACCTTACAACCAAAGATTTAACTGCTTTCGGAATTGCTGCGATTGTTGGTGCTGGTATTTTTAGTACCATCGGAAAAGCGAGTGCAGATGGAGGACCAGCCGTAATATTCTTGTTCCTTTTTACCGCTCTTGCCTGTAGTTTTGCAGCTTTTGCTTACGCAGAATTTGCTTCTATGGTTCCAGTTTCAGGAAGCGCTTACACGTATTCGTATGTGGCTTTTGGAGAAATTATAGCTTGGATTATCGGATGGGCCTTAATCATGGAATATGCCGTTGGAAATATAACCGTCGCCATATCGTGGAGTGATTACTTTACGGGACTTCTCCAGAGTGGCGGAATTCATTTACCACAATGGATTCAAATGGATTACCTAACTGCTTCTAGTGGTTTTAAAGATGCTGAAGCTTTAATGCGAGGCGGAAAATCATTTGAAAATTTAAGTACAGCTTTACAGCAAGCGCATACAGCTTGGACAACTGCACCAACAATAGGATCATTTCATTTTGTGACTGATATACCAGCTTTATTCATTATTATCTTGATTACGGCGTTGGTTTACAGAGGAATGAAGGAATCTCGTAATGCAAGTAACTTAATGGTTGTTGTAAAACTTTGCGTGGTGTTGCTAGTAATTGCAGTTGGTGTTTTTTACGTAGATACAGCTAATTGGGATCCGTTTGCACCAAATGGAGTTGGCGGAGTTTTAAAAGGAGTATCAGCGGTTTTCTTTGCTTATATTGGTTTTGATGCAATTTCGACTACTGCAGAAGAATGTAAAAATCCACAGCGTGATTTACCACGCGGTATGATGTGGGCGATTATCATTTGTACGATTTTATATATTGCCATTGCTTTGGTTTTAACAGGAATGGTAAAATATCACGAATTAAATGTTGGAGATCCTCTTGCATTTGTTTTCGATAAATTAGATTTAAAATGGATGTCTGGAATTATCGCTGTAAGTGCGGTTGTTGCAATGGCAAGCGTTTTATTGGTTTTCCAAATGGGACAGCCTCGTATTTGGATGAGCATGAGCCGCGATGGTTTATTGCCAAAGAAATTCTCAACGGTTCACCCAAAATTCAAAACACCTTCTTTTGCAACGATTGTAACAGGTTTTGTAGTTGCGATTCCAGCATTATTCTTAAACCTAACAATGGTAACGGATTTATGTAGTATCGGAACTTTATTTGCCTTTGTATTGGTTTGTGCGGGAGTTTTAGTTTTACAAAATAAACCTGAAATTCCGAGAGGAAAATTCAAAACGCCTTATATCAATTCAAAATACATTTTACCGCTTTTAATTATTGCTGGATTGTATTATGCTTTTGCTTTCAATAATAAAGCTACAATGGCATTTATTAATAATGATGCTCAAACCTTTGACGCTACATCAATTGTAACTTCTTTAGATAAAGAAGATTCTGAAAAAGTTTCTAATTATTTAAAAAGCATCGATGAAACGAATAAAACTTCTGAAACTTCAGATTTAGAGCATTTATTAAGCCAATATCAAGATGATGAGGTGAAATATGCTGAGGTTGTAAAAGGACTTCCAATTAAAGATTCATTAAAATACGAAACAGGTTTCCAATTATTCAAACATAAAATTCCAATGTGGATTTTCTTATTTGTTTTGGTTGGATTAGCAGTTTGGGCTTTCAGAAAAAATCTTTCTTTGATTCCGCTTTTAGGATTAATCTGTTGTTTGTACATGATGGCCGAATTAAGCGTTTGGAACTGGATTTATTTCACAGTTTGGCTGTTAATCGGGCTGTTTATTTACTTTACTTATAGTAGAAAAAATAGTAAATTGAATACTCAAGTTGTGAGTTAAGATTTAAAATAGATATACAAAAAGCCGTTTTGAGAAATTCTTAAAACGGCTTTTTATTTTCACTCAGATTTTAAATGATTGTAACAGATTTAGTTTTGGATTTTATATGAAAAAATCGGTTTGAATCTGTCTTAATCTCTTTAAATCTGAGTGAAATAGATTTTTAAAGTTTAACTCATTCGAACTGAGAGTGTTTTAAAATGTTTTGATTTTTATACAAATATTCTTAAGTTTTAAAAGAGCTTTTCCTTAAGTTTGTTTCTCGCAAAATTTTAAATTTATTTTTTTACTACATGAGTTTTCTTGATAAAATATTGGGACAAAATGATGCTCCAATACAATCTTATAATGATTTCTGGAATTGGTTTTTAGCAAATGAAAAAGACTTTTTTAAAACCGTTCAAAACGGAGAAAATATACACCAAGGTTTTTTTGATAAACTAGCTCCAAAGCTAGACGAAATTCACGAAGGAATTTATTTCCTTACTGGAATGTTCGATGATCGAACTGCCGAATTAGTCTTAACGCCCGATGGCGCAATCAGAAATATTTATGTTATTGAAGAATTGGTCAATGCCGCTCCTCAAATTGACGGATGGAAATTTACAGCTCTAAAACCAGCTTCGGATATTGATGGCATAGGCATTACTTATCAGGATTTTGAATTCAGTAAAGAAAATTTAAAATTTTATCCTCGCGTTCATGAAGATTACCCAGATGAAATTGATTTGGTAATTGTTTATGATCATTATGTTAAAGAGAAAAAAGCGAATGTAACCAATGGAGTATATATTTTTCTGGATAATTATTTGGGTGAATTGCATTCTGTTACCTTAATTGATAATTTGGTCGTGATAGGGTCAGAAGATGTTTCTGAAGAATTAATTCCGATCGAAAAATTAAAAGGTTATTTAATTTGGAGAGAAAAAGAATTTGTTGAGAAATATGAAGGAACAAGACATAATACAGAAAATGACGGTTATGCCAATTTTGAAGGCAAAAAACAGGATGGTTCAATTGTTCTGGCTTTAATTAATACCACTATTATAGAATGGGATAAAAAAGCATCTCATCCATGGGTTTTTATAGTTGGAGTTCCTTTTGATGATTGTGATAACGGCGGATTGCCAGATGAAAAAACGTACAAGCTTTTAGACGAAATCGAAGAAGAAATCATCTTAAGTTTGCCAGATTCTGAAGGTTATTTAAACGTTGGAAGAGAAACCGCGAACAATAAAAGAGAAATCTTTTTTACGTGTAAAAATTTCAGAAAACCAGCTAAAGTTGCTGACGAATTAATTAAAAAATATAGCGGAGCTTTTGAAATAAGCTACGAGCTTTATAAAGATAAATATTGGCAGTCGTTTAGACATTTTGAGCCTAGATAAATTGCAAGCCGTTCTGGATTTTTAGAACGGCTTTTTTATTAAAATTTTAAAGAAAAAAATCCGCTTAGAGAAAAGATCTCCAGCGGATTAAACAAACTAAAAAAAATCGTGCAAATTTATTTATAGAGTAATGTTTCCTATTATTGGGGGTAATTTTCCTCTCGCATTATTTTGTTAAGGAAAAGATCAGCCCGATCTGCTAAATATGAAGTGAAAAAACTTAGAATCTTAGCAACTCAGAACCTTAGAATCTTTTTTTAAAACCCCAAGCTCTTCCATGCAAGCTTTCATCATTTCGTAAGTGCGTTGAATATCGTTATCCAAACCAATAGAAAAACGAATCAACCCATCGGTCAATCCCATTTCTTTTTGTTCTTCTAACGGAATCTCACTAGAAGTCGAAGTTCCTGGCGCGCTAAATAACGTTTTGTAAAATCCTAAACTTACTGCTAGATAGCCCAGATTTCTTTCTTGCATCAATTCCATTAATTCATTGGCTTTTTCTAAAGTTCCAACATCGATTGTCAGCATTCCTCCAAAACCATATTCCGGATTAATCATTGTTTTGTACAGCTCATGACTTGGGTGACTTTTCAATCCTGGATAAACCGTTTTCAAACCGTCTTTTTCAAATTGATCAGCCAAAAAATGTGCATTATGGCTGTGCTGTTTAATTCTAATATGAAGCGTTCTCAGGTTTTTCATCACACTTGCAGAACGCAAACTATCCATTGTTGGACCTAAAAGCATGCTCGCACCAGAGTTAACATTTTTCAAAGAATTAATAAATTCTTTAGATGCGCAAGTCACGCCGCCAACCGTATCGCTGCTTCCGTTGATGTATTTCGTCAAACTATGAATCACAATATCAGCACCCAATTTTGCTGGGGAAACTGATAATGGCGAAAATGTATTATCTACAACCAATTTCAAATTGTGCTTTTTAGCAATTTTTGCCAATCCAGAAATATCTGCAACTTCCAATAAAGGATTACTCACCGTTTCGCAGTATAAAACTTTCGTTTTAGAAGTAATCGCAGCTTCTACAACGTCCAATTTTGTGATGTCTACAAAAGTGGTTTCGATACCAAAACGAGGTGTGAAATTCTTCAAAAAAGCATAAGTTCCGCCATAAATCGTTCGGCTCGAAACAATATGATCACCCGCACCGCACAATTGCAATAGAGTAGGCGTAATGGCGCCCATTCCCGAAGCCGAAACATTTGCTGTTTCCGTTCCTTCCATCGCTGCCAAAGCCTGATCCAAATACAAATTGCTTGGCGAAGAATGGCGTGAATACAGATAACAGCCTTCCATGTTTCCTTCAAAAGTATCAAACATGGTTTTTGCCGATAAAAAAGTATAAGTCGAAGAATCAGAAATCGACGGATTCACACCGCCAAATTCACCAAAATATTGCAAATCCTGAATTTTATCTGCTGGATTAAAGTCTTTCATTATAGTTAGTTTTTTTGTTTTGTTTCAGGTTTCAAGTTTCAGGTTGTTTAGAGCTTGAAACCTGAAACTTGAAACATTTTTTTTAGGAGCTATTTCCTGCTGTCCACTATATCTTTTATGGTGAACCCCACCATAAAAGGATGCCGTTCCCATCAGGGCTAGGGTACTCGTTTTCAAAATAAATTCTTGTCAAAGAAAGAATGGATTAGATAATTAATCAATAATGTTTTGATTATTTAGATTTTAAAACTATAAATATGATTTTAATGTGATTTTTAATCTAAATTTGATTCGTCAAAAGGGATTAAATAGATTTTTTTTCATCTCGACAAAAACAATAAACTATCAACCAAAAACAATCAACCAAAATGATTCTAGACGAAATCGATAAAAAACTTCTCGTTTTACTCCAAACCGACAGTAAAAAGACTAATAAAGAATTGTCTCTAAAATTGAATCTTTCTGTAACAGCAGTTTATGAGAGAATAAAAAAACTGGAACGCGAAGGCATTATAAAAAACTACGCGGCTTTAGTCGATAAATCCAAAATCGAAAAAGGATTTGTGGTTTTCTGTCATTTAAAATTGATTCAACACACCAAAGAATTTCTAACCAAATTCGAAAGTGAAGTCATCAAACTAAACGAAGTTTTAGAATGCCATCACGTAAGCGGCGATTACGATTATATTCTAAAAGTTCTAGTAAAAGACATGGAAGCGTACAGAGAATTTTTAGTAACCAAATTAACTTCGTTACAACATATTGGAAGCACCCAAAGCATGTTTATGATTAGTGAAGTAAAGAATTCGACGGTGATTTCTTTTTAAAGATGTTATCCCGAAGCTTCGGGACTGAGATACTAAGATTCTAAGTTTTCTTTCCTTCGTCGAAATGATATACTTTGAAAAAATACTTTGCGTCTTCGCGTTTTTACGAGATTAAAAACAAAACTTAGCGAACCTTGCGTAAATCTTAGCGTACTTTGCGGTTAATAAAAACCCCACATTTCACACAAAAAACATTGAAATTTAAACTTTAAAAAGAACTTTATTCCTTAAATTTGTGACGCTTAAAATAAAAAAGACAAAACTATGAGTTCATTTGACGTAGTCATTATAGGTTCAGGTCCTGGCGGATATGTATCAGCAATTCGTTGCGCACAATTAGGTTTCAAAACTGCTATTGTAGAAAAATATAATTCATTAGGCGGAACTTGCCTTAACGTAGGTTGTATTCCTTCAAAAGCATTATTATCATCTTCTCACCACTATGCAGAAATTGCTCATTTTGCAGATCACGGAATCGAAGTTTCTGGTGATGTGAAAATCAATTTAGAGAAAATGATCGCGCGCAAACAAGCAGTTGTAGATCAAACCGTAGGAGGAATCAACTACTTAATGGATAAAAATAAAATTACTGTTTTCAATGGTTTAGGTTCTTTCGTAGATGCAACTCACATCGCTGTTGCAAAAGCTGACGGAACTTCAGAAACTATCGAAGCAAAATATACTGTAATTGCTACAGGATCAAAACCGTCTTCTTTACCATTCATTAAAATTGATAAAGAAAGAATCATCACTTCTACTGAAGCATTAGCTTTAAAAGAAGTTCCAAAACACTTAGTTATCATTGGTGGTGGAGTTATCGGAATCGAGCTTGGACAAGTTTACCTTCGTTTAGGAGCTCAGGTTTCTGTAGTTGAATTCATGGACAGAATCATTCCAGGAATGGACGGAGCGCTTTCTAAAGAATTAACTAAAGTGTTGAAAAAACAAGGAATGAAATTCTACGTTTCTCACAAAGTAAAATCAGTTGAAAGAAACGGTGACGCTGTTACAGTTCAAGCTGAAAACGCAAAAGGAGAAACAATCACTTTAGAAGGAGATTATTCATTAGTTTCTGTTGGTCGTCGTCCTTACACAGACGGATTAAACGCTGACAAAGCTGGAGTTAAAATTTCAGACAGAGGACAAGTTGGAGTAAACGATCATTTGCAAACTAGCGTTCCAAATATCTACGCAATTGGTGATGTTGTTCGTGGAGCAATGTTAGCGCACAAAGCGGAAGAAGAAGGAGTAATGGTTGCTGAAATTTTAGCAGGTCAAAAACCACATATCGATTATAACTTAATTCCTGGTGTAGTTTACACTTGGCCAGAGGTTGCTGCAGTTGGACAAACTGAAGAGCAATTGAAAGCTGCAGGAGTGAAATACAAATCTGGAAGTTTCCCATTCAAAGCGTTAGGACGTGCAAGAGCAAGTGCTGATTTAGACGGATTCGTGAAAATCCTTGCTGATGAGAAAACAGATGAGGTTTTAGGAGTTCACATGATTGGTGCTCGTACAGCAGATTTAATTGCTGAAGCAGTTACTGCAATGGAATTCAAAGCTTCTGCTGAAGATATTTCAAGAATGAGCCACGCGCACCCAACTTTCGCGGAAGCGGTAAAAGAAGCAGCTTTAGCAGCTACTGAAAACAGAGCTTTACACGTATAATTTACGTTCAAAGATATTTTAAACCGTCAGATTTCGAGACTTCGGAACTGACGGTTTTTTTATGCAATAATTTAAGCTTTAGATAATATAAAAATCAAAAATAATTTTGTAAATTAGATGTGTATTTCAGGTGCTATCTTTATGATAATTAAAAAGATAGTGTTATGAAAGGTAAATATATAGCTCCGATTCTAATTGGAGCAGGAATTGGAATCGCATTGTACTCTTGTGGAGGCGGAATTCCAAAAAATGCAAAAGCTGTAACAAACTTTGACAGCAATAAATATCTCGGAAAATGGTACGAAATTGCCAGATTAGATTACAAATGGGAAAGAGATTTGAACAATGTAACCGCCGAGTATTCTTTAAACGAAGATAAAACTATAAAAGTCGATAATAAGGGCTATAATGTCAAAAAAGACAAGTGGGAACAAAGTGTCGGGAAAGCTAGATTTGTCAAAAAAGACAACATTGGTATGCTGAAAGTCTCATTTTTTGGTCCTTTTTATTCTGGTTACAACGTCGTAGCAATCGATCCAGATTATAAATACGCGCTTGTGGCTGGAGAAAGTTTAAAATACATGTGGATTCTTTCGAGAGAAAAAACAATTCCGGAAAGTATCAAAGCAGATTTTCTTATCAAAGCTCAAGAAATTGGATATAATGTAACCGATTTGGTTTGGGTAAAGCATGATAAAGCAAATTAAACAAAAAAGCCCGTCAGGTATAAACTTGACGGGCTTTTTTGTTTTTATTAAAAAATAATTTACGCAGTAAAAATACTTTTATAATTATCCCAGTATCTGTAGATCAAAAATAAGTTTCCTATAAAAAGAAGCACCGCAATTGGCAAGCCTTCGGGAGCTAAAAAATAATTGATAAACAAAATATTTACCGTAATGGGTAAGATCAAGATGTTTGCTAAAGTTACATAACGCCCAGTTACAAATGCAATTCCACACAGTAATTCGATAGATTTTGCTAGTGGCATTAAATACGTCGAAGCCATTAAGCCTACATTAAATGCTTTGAAGTTTCCTGTAGTTTCAGGTTCTGGCATTAAGTGGAAAAAATAACTGATTGAGGCAAAAAGTAGCAAAAGGCCAATTAAAACGCGGACAATAATTGTGGCAATTTTCATAATACTTAGGATTTTTTAAGGTTAAAAAATATAATTAAGTCATTGGAAAAGATGCAATCTAAAGCTCAAATGAGAATCACAAATTAATTTTTTTGAGGTTCTTTTTTAAGGATTTTACAATCAAATTAGTACTGTTTTAGGATTAATCTAATTGTATATCAAATATAACGAATTTTTTCTTATAAAAAGAATGTCTTTTTAACAGTTTTGCAATGTAATTCAAATCAATTGAATATTTTTTTTGCTTTCCGCTAATGACAGAATTTTGTCGTAATTTTGACCCTTAAAATTACCATTTTTGAGAGTTTCCATCCATAAAAATATTGCCAATCCGAAACTGTTTAAGGAGCAGCTTTTAAGTTGGGCGCAGCAATTTCGCGAAGTCGTTTTTTTAGACAGCAATTCTTATCCGCAGCAGTATTCCAATTTTGACTGCATATTGGCAGTAGATGCTTTTACTTCTTTACAAACAGATTATTACAACGCTTTTGAAGATTTAAAACAATATAAGCAAAATACAAAAGACTGGCTTTTTGGATATCTTTCGTATGATTTAAAGAATGATATAGAAAAGCTTCAATCCAATAATTTTGACGGATTGCATTTTCCAGATTTGTTTTTCTTTCAACCTAAAAAGATTTTTACTATAAAAGGAAACGAACTTGAAATCCAATATTTAATGCTTTGTGACGATGAGGTGGAAGAGGATTTTGAAGAAATAGTTCAAAGTCCAAAGTCCAAAGTCGAAAGTGTGGAACCTTTAGATATTAAACAGCGAATTCCTAAAGATTTATATGTTCAAAAAGTAAGCAAAATGCTAGAACATATTCATATTGGAGATATGTATGAGGGTAATTTTTGTATGGAATTTTATGCTGAAAATGCCATTATCAATCCGTTAGAGAAATTTCAGAAACTGAATGAGATTTCGCAACCACCTTTTTCAGTTTTCTTTAAAAATTGTAAAAACTATTTGCTTTCTGCTTCGCCAGAACGCTATTTGAAAAAAGAAGGAGATAAGATTATTTCTCAGCCAATAAAAGGAACTTCAAAACGTTTTGCTGATCCAATTGAAGATGAAAAATCAAAGAACATTTTAGTTTCAGACGCTAAAGAACGAGCTGAAAATATCATGATAACCGATTTGGTCCGAAACGATTTATCGCATACGGCGCAAAAAGGTTCAGTTGTAGTTGAAGAGCTTTGCGGAATCTATTCTTTTCTGCAAGTACACCAAATGATTTCTACGATAACTTCAAAATTAGATCCGCAATATTCTGCTGTAGATGTTTTAAAAACAACCTTTCCAATGGGAAGTATGACAGGAGCTCCAAAGATTTCTGTAATGGAAATTGTAGAAAATCTCGAAGAAACCAAAAGAGGATTATATAGTGGGGCAGTAGGTTATTTTACACCTGAAGGTGATTTTGATTTCAATGTCGTAATCAGAAGTATTTTATACAATCAAGAAAATAAATATGTTTCTTTTTCGGTTGGAAGTGCCATTACATCGCAATCAATTCCAGAAAAAGAATACGAAGAATGTTTGCTTAAAGCAAAAGCAATGCACGAAGTTTTGCAATAAAAAATAGCCACGAATTCACGAATTATTAATAAACAACAACGTAAAAAATAATTCGTGAATTCGTGGCGAAAAAAAAACACCGCAGCTTAACATTTCATTTAAAAATAAATAGCGTTTAATTTTTTACATTTATCAAATGTTTTCAAAATTTCAAAATCATATCGTTTCAAGATTTCCTTTTTTAGCCGAAAAAAAGCTTTTTCTGGCTGTAAGCGGTGGGTTAGACAGTATGGTTTTGCTGCATTTATTGCACAAACTGCCTTATGAAATTGCTGTTTTGCATTGCAATTTTCAACTTCGCGGATTAGAAAGTTTTGGAGATCAAGAATTTATTCAGAATTATTGCGATCAGAATAATATTCCGATTTTTACGACTCATTTTGATACCGAAGCTTTCGCTAAAGATTATAAACTTTCAACTCAAGTTGCGGCTAGGGAACTTCGTTACAGTTGGTTTTATGAACTTTTAGAAGAAGAAAACTTCGATTATATTTTAACAGCGCATCATGCCGACGATAATCTGGAAACCTTTATTATCAATTTAACTCGCGGAACAGGATTAGAAGGTTTAACTGGAATTCCAGAACAAAACGACAAAATTATTCGTCCGCTGTTGCCTTTTTCAAGAGAAGAAATTTTGAAATATGCAGAAGAGCATAAAATAGAATGGCGAGAAGATAGTAGTAATGCTTCGACAAAATATCTTCGAAATAAAATTCGTCATAATTTGGTTCCTGTTTTAAAAGAAATCAATCCTAATTTTTTGGATGCTTTTCAGAAAACGCAGTCGTTTCTTCAAGAATCGAAAGAAATGGTCGAAGATGCGTCGATTATGGTGTATCAGCAAGTGGCTAAAGAAGCGGGAGATGATATTCATTTCGATTTAAATCAATTAAAAAAACTTCCAAATTATAAATCGTATTTGTACCAATGGCTGAACGAATTTGGCTTTTCGGCATGGAATGATATTTACGATTTGCTTGAAGGACAATCGGGAAAACAAGTTCTTTCAGAGGAATTTAGATTGTTGAAAAATAGAGAAACGCTTATTTTAAGTCCGTTTTCAGGAATGCCAGAAAACGAAGAATATGAAATTAGTGAAAACGATACAGAAGTTAATTTTCCCTTAAAGATGAGTCTTTGTAACGTAGGTCACACAACATTCGGTTCAAATAAGGTTATATTTGTCGATTCGGAAAAAATCCGCTTTCCATTGGTTTTGCGTAAATGGAAAGAAGGAGATGTTTTTCAGCCTTTTGGAATGAGAGGAAAATCTAAAAAAGTCAGCAAACTTTTTAAAGATGAAAAATTATCATTGATCGAAAAAGAAAAAACATGGATTTTATGTTCTGAAAATGAAATCGTCTGGGTTGTCGGAATACGACAAGACGAGCGTTTTAAAATAGAGAAAACCACAAATCAAATACTAAAAATAGAATTACAATAATGAACTTTACTCGAAATCTTCAGACAAATTTGTCAAAAAATGTTTGGACTAAAACCATCTTACTTTTCGTGTTTTTCTTTGCTTTTGCAAAAGGTAATGCACAAATATTAGAGCCTGTAAAATGGACTTCTAAAATTGAGAAAAAAGGAAACAATGCCGTTTTAATTTTTGATGGAACAATCGAAAAAGACTGGCACATGTATTCGCAGTTTACTCCAGACGGCGGACCTTTAGCCTTAGAAATAGCTTTTAAAAATCAGAAAGGGAACTACGAATTAGTTGGAAAAGCAAAGGAAGGTAAAACTAGAACTGCTTTCAACGATGTTTTCGGTGTAGATGAAACTTTTTTTGAAGGAAAAGCACATATTGAACAAGAAATTAAAATCATAAACCCAAACTTAAAAACGGTTGATGTAGATTTTGATTTTCAGGTTTGTAAAGAAGTTTGTATCAATTCGAGCAAGAAATTCTCGATTGCAGTTCCTTCAACTTTCAAAATGGACGAAGTTCCTGTTGTAGCAGAGGCTAAAGTTGATGAAACAAAAGTAGTTGGACTAGCTGTTGATACAGTTAAAAAAGAAGAAGCGACTCAAGCAAAAGTTGAAAAAACAGCAGAAACAGCAAAAGAAGAAGTTCCTGTTCCAGCGGCTTCAAGAAGTTTATGGTCAATCTTTTTTCTTGCTTTCTTAGGTGGTTTTGCGGCGTTATTTACGCCTTGCGTTTTCCCAATGATTCCAATGACAGTAAGTTTCTTTACTAAACAAAGTAAAAGCCGTGCAAAAGGAATTAGAAATGCGATTATCTACGGACTTTCTATTATTGCGATTTATGTGATTTTAGGTCTTGCAGTTACTAAAATATTTGGTGCTGATGCGTTAAATGCTTTGTCTACAGATGTTTGGTTTAATCTTGTTTTCTTTGTGATTTTGGTTGTTTTTGCAACATCATTTTTGGGTGCATTTGAAATTATGCTTCCAAATTCTTGGGCAAACAAAGCCGATCAGCAAGCTGATAAAGGTGGTTTAATCGGAATATTATTTATGGCTTTGGCTTTGGCAATTGTATCATTCTCTTGTACAGGACCAATTGTTGGAACTTTATTAGTTGATGCAGCTTCAAATGGAGGAATCGCTCCAATTGTTGGAATGTTAGGATTCTCATTGGCATTAGCGCTTCCGTTTATGTTATTTGCAATGTTCCCAGGTTGGTTAAATTCGTTGCCAAAATCTGGAGGCTGGTTAAATACAGTTAAAGTTGTTTTAGGATTTTTAGAATTAGCATTGGCATTCAAATTCTTATCAAATGCAGATTTAGTTTTACAATTGCATTTCTTAGAAAGAGAAGTTTTCATCGCGATCTGGATTGCTATTTTCGGAGCTTTGACTTTATATTTATTCGGAAAAATCACATTGCCTCACGATAGTCCAACACACCATATTTCAGTAGGAAGATTGTACTTAGGATTATTAACTTTCGTATTTACAATGTATTTAATTCCTGGACTTTGGGGAGCGCCTTTAAAATTAATTAGTGCATTCCCACCGCCTCCGACATATAGTGAAAGTCCGTTTGGAGTTGGAGGATCAGGAAATGGAGCAGTTTCTGCAGAAGCAGGAAAAGGCTTGCCAGCAGGAGCAGAATTAGGCCCACACGGAATTATGGTTTTCCACGATTACGAAGATGGTTTAGCTTATGCAAAACAAATCAACAAACCAATCATGTTAGACTTTACAGGTTATGCTTGTGTGAACTGTAGAAAAATGGAAAATAATGTTTGGTCTGAGCCGACAATTTTACCAATTCTTAAAAATGATGTGGTTTTAATTTCTCTTTACGTTGATGATAAACGTGAATTGCCAAAAGAAGAACAATTTACAACTGAAGCAGGAGATAAAATAATTACAGTTGGTGATAAATGGACAGATTTTATGATCTCAAAATATAAAACAAATACACAGCCTTTATACGTTATTACAGATTTGGAAGGAAAAAATATGAATACTTCTAAACCAACAATTAGCTACGTAAGCGCTGATGAATATTTAGAATGGCTGAAAGAAGGAATTGCTAATTTTAAATAATGAAGTTTCATAATTTTTTAGATTTAATAATAAGCGGTGCTTTTGCTTTGTTAGCTTTTTTGTTTTATCTATTTAGTAAAGATGAAGTGAAGACAAGAAGAGAAAAAGATATGCATGAAGGTTTAACACGTGTTGAAATTTTTAAATCTTGGGCTATAATTATCTTTTCAATTTTATTTTGTCTTAAATATTTTTTCTCATTTATAACTGATTTTTTTTCTTGAATATAATTTAGAATTGAAAGTATATATAGGTTGAAGTTAATTCAAACAAAAAGCACTCTAAGTCAAATTTAGAGTGCTTTTTTATTTATCAAGTAATGTGAGAAAGGGAATTTATTTTTACAAGAATTCTCCGTGTTGAGAGATGTCTAATCCTAGTTCTTCTTTTTCTTCAGTAACTCTTAGAGGAGTAATTTTATTAACGATGAAGAATAAAGCATAAGAAGCTACGAAAGCAAAGATTGAAACGATAACCAAAGCAGTCAATTGGTTGATGAATAATGTTGGAGTTCCGAAAATTAAACCTTGATTATCTCCAACTGCAGGGTTGATTGCTTTTGAAGCGAAAACTCCAGTTAAAAGCATACCTACCATACCACCAACACCGTGACAAGCAAATACATCTAGAGCATCGTCGATTTTTCCTTTAGGGAATTTGCTTACTACAATATTACTCACAATCGCAGAGAATAAACCGATGAAGATTGCGTGAGGAATACTTACGAAACCAGCAGCAGGTGTAATAGCAACAAGACCTACAACAGCTCCGATACAAGCTCCAAGAGCAGATAATTTGTGTCCTAAAATTTTGTCAAGGAAAACCCAAGCCATTGCAGCGGCAGCAGCAGCAACAGTAGTAGTTCCTAAAGCTTGAGCAGCAAGACCGTTTGCTCCTAAAGCAGATCCAGCGTTGAAACCAAACCATCCGAACCAAAGTAAACCTGTTCCTAATAATACATAAGTAATTCTAGCAGGGTTCACTTTTTGAACTTTTCTTTTTCCTAAGAACATAGCTCCAGCCAATGCAGCCCATCCAGCGCTCATATGCACTACTGTTCCTCCGGCGAAGTCCAGAACTCCCATTTTGAAGAAAACTCCATCAGGGTGCCATGTCATATGAGCAAGAGGAGCATATATTAAAATGATGAATAAAACCATGAACAACAAATAAGCCCAGAAACGAATACGTTCTGCAAAAGCACCTGTAATTAATGCAGGAGTAATGATGGCGAATTTTGCCTGAAATAATGCGAATAATATAAATGGAATTGTTGGTGCAAGGCTCCAAGCTGTATTGGTTCCAACTCCTGCAAAGAACAAATTCTGAGACGGATCTCCGATAATTCCTCCAATTGTTGGTCCAAAAGCCAATCCAAAAGCAACAACGGTCCATAGAATAGTAACAATTACCATTGCCATAAAACTTTGAAGCATAGTACTAATTACGTTTTTCTTACCTACCATACCTCCGTAGAAAAAACCTAATCCAGGTGTCATTAGCAATACAAAAGCAGTTGCAACGATCATCCAGGCAGTATCTCCAGTATCAAACTTTACAGCTTCTGCAGGAATTGGGTTGTCTGCAATAATAAAGTTTGAAATAAAGGTTAGCACTAAAATCGTGATAAGAATCACACTTAAAATAATTTTTCGCATAGTTATTTAGTTTTAAATTTTTTATAAAAGTATAAAATGATTTAATACCCCCTAAAAAAATAGGGTTGTATGCTTAATTTTTGTTAAATTTAAAATTTAACCCCTTTCATTTTGCATGAATTTCTTAAAACAAACTTAAAATTTACAATTTGGCAACATTTTTTTTTCACTTACCATCATTTTTGATAATTTTTGGGGTAATTGATTGCTATTTTTTGTAGGATAATAGATATTTGTTGTTTAAAAAACGTTCAGAGTTGATTGTAAAAGATATTTTTTAATCTTTTTAACAATTTTGGTGATTATAATCTAAGAATGGAAAACAGAAGAATTAAATGGGGAATAGTTGGACTTGGAAATATTGCAAGTCAGTTTGCTTCAGATTTATTATTAATTGAAAATGCTGAACTGAAGGCAGTTGCGTCTAGAGATTTTTCTAAAGCGGAAGAATTTGGCGGAAAATTCAATGCTTTAAGAATGTATAATTCTTATGATTTGCTTTTTCAAGATCCAGAAGTTGAAATCATCTACATTGCAACTCCACATAATTCTCACGCCGAATTGTCTATAAAAGCTTTAGAAAGTGGCAAACATGTTTTATGCGAAAAACCAATGGCATTGTCCTATAAAGATGCTCAGAGAATGGTTGAAGCTTCTAAAAAGCACAATACCTTTTTTATGGAAGCATTTTGGACACGATTTATTCCATCAGTTCAAGATGTTTTGCAGAAAATAAATAAAGGAGTAATTGGAAACGTAAATTACATAAAAGCCGATTTTGCCTTTCACGGAAGTGAAACAGAAAACAAAAGACTTTTTGATAAAGAACTTGGCGGCGGAGCATTATTTGATATTGGCGTTTACCCTTTGTTTCTGTCATATATATTATTAGGATATCCGAAAGAGATTTTAGCGAAAGCGATCAAACACAAAAATGATATTGATTTGCAAACTTCTATGATTTTGCAATACGAATCAGGACAATCTGTTTTACATGCTTCTATAAATTCAGAATCTGATATGAAAGCTATTATTTCTGGAACAGAAGGACGAATAGAATTAAATGCGCCGTGGTTTGTTGCTGATGGTTATTCTTTATTTAAAAATGAAGAAAAAGAAGCAACGTTTACTTTGCCAACTCTTGGAAAAGGATATTCTTATGAAATTATAGAATGCCAAAATTGTATTTTGAATAATGAAATTGAAAGTAAACTTTGGTCACATCAGAATTGTTTGGATTTGAGTAGGATAGTGGAGGAGATAAAAACTCAAATTGGTTAATTGATAAAATAATTTATAATAAAAAGAAAGATACCTAATATAAAAGTACCAATTTGTATAATGTGTAGGAACCAAGTGAATTCACCAAGTTGTTCTGTTATGGTGCGAAGCTTTAAAAAACTTTCCTCTAATTTTTTCTTACTACTTATATCATAATTTTTGTAACCTACTAATGCAATCATTGTGGCTTCATAATATTTGATATGGTACTCCTTTTTAACATTGTCAAATTTATCGGGTAATTCTTTCTTGAATTTTTTCAAAGCGACTTTTCTAAGTTTAGCAGTCTTACTTGTTATTCTTAAATCGTGAAGCCTACTAGTTATTGCAATAGAGCCACAAATGACAGAGATGAAAAATAGTATGAGCATAAGCTTAACACACCAACTTAAAGAACCATCATTGGCTTTTTTAATATTATATAAAATAATATTTTTGGATTTATCTAAAACAATAATATCATCATTACTTTGGGTTAAGTAATATCCTAAAATGGCTATTCCTATAGTTAGAAATAAATTTATTGAGATACCAAGTTGTGTTAGTACTTTATCTCTCCAAAAGTAATGAACTGTATCATATTGTCTATATAATTCAAGTTGTTTACGATTCATTTTTTATCATATTATAAAAGCAAAAATATGATTTTAACAATTCTGGAATTTTATATCTAGTATCTTTTATTAACGAACTTATTAATATTTTTTTAATTGAATAAATTCTTGGTTTTTTAAAATTTTTGTAATAAAATATTTACAATTAATTATTTTTCATTAGTTTTAAAAACAATTAATGAAAGATATTTATGCTAGTAAAAGTTTACGGAAGTGCCGTTTTTGGAGTTGAGGCCACAACAATCACAGTTGAGGTTCATATGGATAAAGGAATTGGTTATCATTTAGTTGGACTTCCAGATAATGCCATAAAAGAAAGCAGTTATAGAATTGCTGCCGCTTTAAAGAATAACGGTTTTAGTCTGCCTGGAAAGAAAATCACAATCAATATGGCGCCTGCCGATCTTCGAAAAGAAGGTTCATCTTACGATTTGACTTTGGCGATGGGAATTTTGGTAGGTTCTGATCAGATAAAAGCTCCTGAAATTGAACGATATATTATTATGGGAGAACTTTCTTTAGACGGAAGTCTGCAACCCATTCGTGGAGCATTACCAATTGCAATCAAAGCGAAAGAAGAAGGTTATAAAGGATTTTTTCTTCCGATTCAAAATGTAAAAGAAGCGGCAATTGTAGCGGGTTTAGATGTTTATGGAGTTGAAAATCTAAAAGAAATAATTGATTTTTTCTCTGGAAAAGGAACGATACAGCCAACCGTCATTGATACAAGAGCAGAATTCTACAAAACATTAGATTTTCCAGAACACGATTTTTCCGATGTTCGTGGACAAGAAAGTATCAAACGCTGTATGGAAATCGCAGCAGCGGGTGGTCACAATATTATTTTAATTGGTCCGCCTGGAGCGGGGAAAACAATGCTGGCAAAACGTGTTCCGAGCATTTTGCCGCCAATGACTTTGCGAGAAGCTTTAGAAACTACTAAAATTCATAGCGTTGCAGGGAAATTAAAAGAAGTCGGATTAATGAATCAAAGACCATTTAGAAGTCCGCATCATACTATTTCGAATGTTGCGCTTGTTGGTGGAGGAAGTTATCCGCAGCCAGGCGAAATTTCGATGGCACATAATGGCGTTTTATTTTTAGATGAATTGCCAGAATTTAAACGAGATGTTTTAGAAGTAATGCGTCAGCCTTTAGAAGATCGTGAAGTGACTATTTCACGAGCTAAATTTACGATTACATATCCTTCCTCTTTTATGCTTGTCGCAAGTATGAATCCAAGTCCAAGCGGATTCTTTAATGATCCGAGTATGCCGAATACTTCTTCACCGCACGAAATGCAACGTTATATGAGTAAAATTTCAGGACCTTTATTGGATCGAATTGATATTCATATAGAAGTTACGCCTGTTCCATTTGATAAATTATCAGACGAACGAAAAGCAGAAAGCAGTGTAGAAATTCGTAAACGAGTTACAGCCGCGCGAGAAATCCAAACCAAAAGATTTGAAACAGTAGAAAATGTTCATTACAACGCCCAAATGAGCAGCAAACTGATTCGAGAATATTGTGTTTTAGATGAGCCTTCTAAACAATTATTAAAAACGGCAATGGAACGTCTGAATCTTTCAGCGAGAGCTTACGACAGAATTTTGAAAGTTTCGAGAACAATCGCCGACTTAGATCATTCCGAAAATATTATTTCGTCTCATATTGCTGAAGCCATTCAATATCGAAGTTTGGATAGAGAAGGGTGGCTTGGGTAGAATTATGAATTGTGAGTTATAAAATGTGAAATGAAGATTGCCTTTTCTCATTTCACATTTTACTTTTCACAAAAATCAATAAATGTTATTCTTTATTTTTCGGATAGAAGAATTTGAAAGAATTGCCAACAGCAGTATGCAAAATCGATCCGTGATTTTCTTCAGGGAAATAATCGAAGAAGACTTTTACATTTTTACTTTTAGATTCTTTTAGTTTTTCGGCCAGTAAATTAGCATCGACTTCCATTACGTGCGGAATTTCTGTTGGAGCTAATCCTTCTTTTCCAACGGCAATGTAAATTTCGGTTTGCTGGTTGAAATTTTCTTTTAGCATTTCAGAATCTAAATTCAATAATGAGCCATTATTCCACCATAAACTCGGACTTGCTATAACATATTTATTAAAAAGAAAAGGTTTTTTAAGCAAGATTTCTGTACCTAATAATCCACCTAAAGACTGGCCAATGATAGTTTTAGACTCGTTGGTTTTGTATTTCTTTTCAATGAAAGGTTGCAATTCTTTTTCGATAAAAGCAATAAATTGATCAGAATGCCCCGTTGTCGGAAAACGAGTTTTATCTTTTTCGATTGTTGTTGGAGAAGTAAATTCTCTTTTTCGGTCTACAGTTGCAATTCCAATCACGATTGATTTAGGAACCTGATTTATCCATTCAAAACTGTTGAATTGAACCAATCCAGAAATATGAATAAAATCTTCATCAGCAGAACCGTCAAGTAAATAGATAACTGGATATTTTGTTGCTTCAACAGGATTGTAACCTTCAGGAAGATAAATGTTTAAAACTCTTGTTTCGTTTAATTCTTTCGATTGAATTTCGTCAATCACGCCTAAAACAAAAGGTTTAGAAGTTTCTGTGGTTTTGGTTTTATTTTTTTGACTGAATACAGCAGTAAAAAAGAAAAAAGAAAAGGCTAGAGCAAAAAGTTTGTTCATTAAATTAGAAGTAAATAGTTTTTAGATAAACGAAAATACAAATTTAATAGCAGTTAATTTTTTGTTCTAGCCTTTATTTATGATGGAATATTTTTTAGGCTTTCTCAGCAAAAACAGCATCTAAGCCTTCCATAGCAATGGTGAAACCTTCTTTGAATCCCATTTGAATAATCATTTCTAAATCTGATAGCTTTTCATGTTTAATTTCAACATCGACAAAAGTAGAACCATCTTTTTCAGAGAAAGTAACGTCCCAGTCAGAGCGTGGGAATTCTTCGTTTAAATTTCCTTCGCTATCGCAAAAAGCGTCAAGCCATTTTACATTCGTTTTCGGATTTATGGAAGTATAATCAGCAAGCGCCCAATGCTCTTCGCCTTCTGGACCAACCATTGCATACAATCTTCGTCCGCCTTCTTCAAAATTCATGCTTTTTGTTCGTGATTTCCACGGAGCTGGCGCCCACCACAAATCCAGAATTTGAGGTTCTGTCCAAGCAGACCAAACTTGTGGCAGCGAAGCATTAAATTCACGTTTTACATTTACAGTATTATTTTCTTTATCTACAGTAAAATTCATTAAAAGATTTGATTTCATTTTCTTTAGATTTTTAGTTAATAATCAGTTGGATTAAATTAAAATACATAGAGACATAGATTTTCTATTTCAAAAAAAGAAAGCAAAAGAAACTAGTTTCCACACATAGCTTAACTATGTGCATTTAGATTAGTGAAACGCCTTTTTTAGATATCAAAAAGGCTATGTTTCTATGTGTTTAAATAGTTAATTCGGAAAAAAAAGCTTTTATTTTTTTTCTGCTAAGATTTTATCCAAACCTTGCATTGCAGAAGTGAAACCTTCTTTAAAGCCCATTTCGATAATTTTTTGCAATTCTTCAAAACTGTCACGTCTTATATGGATATCAACAATTGTAGAACCATTTTGTTCCGAAAAAGAAATATCCCAATATGAGCTTCCAAATTCAGAATTTGGATTTCCTTCTCCATCAGAAAAAGTTGCAGAGTGCTTAAAGTTGGTTTTAGGAGAAATCGAAGAATACTCAAAATAACTCCAGCGTTCCGTTCCGTCTGGACCAACCATAGCATATAATCTTCTTCCGCCTTCTTTAAAATCCATGGTTTTGGTTTTAGATATAAACGGAGCCGGTGCCCACCATAAATCTAGAATTTCGGGTTCTGTCCATGCAGCCCAAACGTTTGACAATGGCGCGTCGAATTCGCGTTTTACATTTACCGTTTTATTTTCCTTGTCTACAGAAAAATTCATTAATAAATCAGTTCTCATTTTCTTTAGCTTTTAAGTTTAGTAATACTTGATCCAATTGGCTAAAACGCTGTTCCCAAATTGCTTTAAACTGCTCCAGCCATTCATCAACTTCTTTCATTTTTTCAATTTTGAGCTGATAATAAATTTCTCTGCCCAATTTCTTTTCTTCCAATAAATCACATTCATTCAGTATTTTAATGTGTTTAGAAACCGCCTGTCTTGTAGTTTGAAACTGCTCTGCAATCGCATTTGGTGTTAATGCAGTAGAAGAAATCAAAACTAATATTGCTCTTCTCGTCGGATCGGCAATAGCTTGAAAAATATCTCTTTTCATTTTTCTGAATATAAATTCGCAACTAATCAGTTGCAAATATACGCAACTTTTTGGTTGCGCAATTAGAAATATGATTTTTTTTAAACGAAAAGAACCTAAACAAAAAAAGACGCATCAAAAATGCGTCTTTTTCTTTATAAGTATGTTATATAATTATCGTCTAAATTTATTCTTTACAATGATGTCTTTTAGCTTGGCTTTCAGGTCTTCACCAGTATCAAAAACCATCTGTTCGTTATTTGGAAAAGGAACGGCACGTCTGTCAAAATAAGACAGGTAATTATCATCGCAAGCACCTCTATTTCCTCTGTAAGTCGAATAAATATTTTCAAAAATATACTCGCTGCTTATCGGGAAAGTCTGAACCAGCTGATTCGTTTTCAAATCTAAATAATCAACTTTTGCAGTTACCAAACAAGATTTAAACTGTCTGGATTCGTAAACTGTTGCACGAAGTGTTTTGTAATTATCGACTTTAATTTCTTTACCCAAGCTATCCTTTACAGGTCTTCCGCGGCTGTCCAAAAGTGTTTTTACGCCATCTTTAACTTGCTTTTCTTTTATAAATTCTTTCTCCTTAATCTGTTCTGGCGAAATGGCAATCTGTCTGAAACTAAGAATCAAACTATAATCGTACGTTACATTTTTCTGTCTTGCGCTATGATAAACGGTCCATTTATCATTTAATCCGTAAGTTTTAAAATCCAATAAATCGTCCTGAAGCATTTTCGGGATTACCATATTCGTTTCGTTTTTTGCGTAAACATCTACGAAATCTGTTCCTTTAAAAAGGGCATCATCCATCAATTTTTTAGTGTTTTTGTAACCTGGATTAATGCTTTCCAAATAAACAAAATCATCGTATGCTTTTCTAAAATCCAATTTGTTATTCGACTTCAAAAGGGCAGAAGCGTTTTCATACAAATATTTAGAAAGTGCATTTTTACTGTTTGCAAGCTCATCAGAATAATTATCAAAAGGGAAATAGGCATTTTTTCCTAGCTTCAATAAAGGCAATGGTAAAATCGGACTAATTTTTTCCTGACGGTTATTTAACTGTAAATAAGTATTATAAATACGCTCAGCATTTGCAGGATTATTCTCTTTATTCAGCATTTCCAAATTACGAAGATCTCGGTCTTTTGCTTTTGCAAAGGCTTCTTCTAGTAAATAAACATAGTCTTGTTTGCCTTTAGAATCTTTTTTTGTGCGCAACGCGTCAACAGCGCGATCGATCGCACCATCATAATTTCCGTCGCTAAGCATTGATTGTGTTGTCTTTACGCCGCAAGATGAAAGGGCTAAAAACAATATAGAAAATAGAAAAGTAATTTTTTGCATTGTGTGTTTTTGAAGGTGTAAATATATCTTTTTAAACTTTCAACAACTATGCCTTCTTTATTTTTTTATTTGAGGAGCAGAAAAAGCGGTTTTCATAAGAACACTCGTCCCGCTGTCCGCTATATCTTTTGTGGCCCCGATAGCTATCGGGGCCACAAAAGGATACCGCTTCCATCGGGGCTAGATTAGAAATTTTGTTTTTTATAGGAAGAAAAAAGACTTCGTTTATTCGCTCACCTTTTTATATTCAAAAGTTCCAACTTGCGGATTTGTTATAACACGTTTTTGAATGTCAAAAAAATTTATAGTAAACTCAACCGGAAGAATAACAGAAATAATGGTCAAATGCGTATTGTCTTTAGATAATTTCCATTTCGCCTTGTGTGATTCTTCGCCAATAACACTTTCAAAATCACCATTTTCTTTAAAAACCTGAAAAACTTGATCTGTTTTAAAACGCTCCTGAATATTTTTTTCTTTTCCGTTTTTTGTCCATTTCACCAATTGCCATTTTCCAATTAGTTCTTTAGAAGTTTGTGCAGATGCCGATAAGCCAAATAAAAATACGATAGCAAAAAGTAATTTCTTCATTTTTAGTTTTTTAGGATTGATTACTAAATTTAATAATTTCTATTCTCTATAATAAAAAATTAAGGTTAAGATTACTTTTTTCTAATCTTCCCATTTTTCAATCAAATTCTCAGACCATAATTTCTTTGCAAATTCTTTAAAAGCTTTAGGACCTTTTTTAAAGCTTTCATCAAACTTAAAATCGCCGCCTTCAAATTGTTTTTCGCCATTATCAAGAACACCAACCTGAACTTTATTTTGACCGCGCATTGCATACTTTGCATTTCCTTCGTACATAATAATTTTCATATCAGACGGGCTTACATCTCCATGACAAACGGTTTTATACATTAGCCAAACTTCTGCAATTCCGTTATTGTTTAGATCTGTAACTTGAAAAGTATCTTTGACAAACGCAGCAACAAGATCGACAGGACAATCTGAAATAAAATCGTAAACTTGCCAAGTTCGTTTTACCTTATTTCCTGAAATGATATAATGATAAGCAAATAATTCAGCATCAGAACCTTCGGATTCATGTTCGAATTTTTGGTTGATGTGATAACCTGTTTCAGTAGTAATTACAATATTGTCTCCCAATTTGTCCTTCCATCGAACGGCGCTTTTCACATGACCTTCATATTTTATTGACTTAGGAAATTGAGTCGAATCGATTTTCTCAACCGTTAAAACAAATGGTTTTTCTGTTGATTTCTCACTTGAAACATCATTTTTAATTTCTTCTTTTTTATCTGATTTGCAACTTGTAAGGAGAACGATTGATAATAATAAAATAGTAATGTTTTTCATATTTTTAAAATGGGCATTTTTTGCTTTGTATCTTATTTTGAAGGTATATTATTTGTACTCTTTTCCATTGTAAATTAACTTAGAAATAAGTTTTTTAGTTGTCTCTTTAGCAATGCAATCCTCATTTTTAAACATGTTTTTAGTCTTTACTACTTTTGTTTTTACAATGAGATTACTAAAGTTTTTATTTTTCAATTTATCAATATCAATGGAAGAAGTTGAACTATCAAATTCGCCTGCGCAATCAGAATCCCATTCTCCGCCAGATTGTTGAAGGGTATAATTTTTAAGCACCTGTTTTAATGAATTATTAGTTGTAATATATAGAGATAAATTCATTTCACTGTACGGATTAAGTCGACTGTTATTACTGAAACTTGTTCTTACTCCAAAAGCTCTTGTCGTCTCGTTTAAACGGTACAAACCTGTATCGATAGAAATGTTGTTTAGCATTATAGCATCAGAAGTCCAGGCGCTAGGCTCAATGAATTTGTTTATTATTTTCCCTGTCGTATTATCAATAACGAGAATGTAAGCATCTATGACGAAATAATCGGGAGTCACTTCAGAAGCATATTTTGGGATAACTAATACACTTTTAGCTTTATCATTTGGCAGTACTTTTTGAGTGAAAAGCTCAACATTAATTTCGTTTTTTTTTATTTTAAGCTGTTTTAAAACGGTATTAAGATGATCTGTATTTTGTGAAAATGAAATTTGGATACAAAGTAGTAAGGCGAAAATGTATTTTACCATGTTTTTTAATGTTTTTATATGGATTTTATTGTCAGTTTTAATTCTTGGATTTACATCAATAATTTTTTAATCAAAACAGTTTGCCCCAAATGATAATAACTATGTTCAATCATAGCTTCGATATTTCTTTTATAAGTTCCGTATTTGACATCTACAAAACCTTCATCGAGTTTTTCGTCGGGCATTTGTTCAACTAAAGAAGCAAAATGCTCGGCATCAGTCCAAAATTTGTTTAAAAAAGTATTCCATTGTTCTTGAGATTGAATCGGGGGAAAATCAAAACTAAACTTGTCTTTTATATCTAATGTTCCGCCATTAAAAACTTGATTGATTCCGTTGATGTAATAATGAATATGTTGCGCCAAAACCGCAATTGTATTTAAGTTCTGAACCGGACTAACGGCAATTTTCCAATCTAGATTTTCGAGCTGATCTTTAAAATTGGTATTCGCAATCCAAGTTCCGTTTAAAATGACTTCTCTAAAACGATTTGCAATTTCAGTTGTACTTTTCATATTCAAAATAATTTAAAAGTTAAATCACATCAATTTATTCTTGCTGAATCCATTCATATTTGCCATTTTTGAGATAAATGACACCGCCACCGCAGCTTTCATCAGCATGAATGAAGATTCCGTCATTCGGAAGTTTTATTTTGTCTTCCTCTGCAACTTGTTCTTCACCAATAATTTCTCCGTCTTCATTTACATTTTCAAAATAAATTTCGTTTTTTGGCGCTTTTTCAAAAATTCCAACCCAGTCAATTTCGTCGAAACCTTGATTTAGAACATTATTTCCAAAACCGAAATAATCTGTTCGATTTCCATTTCCAAAAATTATTCGTAAACCGCTTTTATCATTTTTTGTGCTTCTTACAATTTCAACGGTTTCATTTTTTCCATCTCCATCCAAATCACATAAGATTTTATTGGTTTTATGTTTTGTCGAAAGCGCAATTGTGTCTACTTTTTGTGTTTCGGGTTCTTTTTTAGCGGTCACTTCTAAAGAATCTTTTGGAGTAATTTTAAGAGTTTCTGCTTCGGTTTTCGTTTCTTTTTTACAAGAAATAGCAAGTACAGATAAAAGGAGTAGAGTTCTAATTTTCATATTGGGCTTAGATAAAATTTTAAAGCGCTAATATAAAAAAATACCTACGAAAATTTATGGTTTTATAGATTATTGAATATTATTCTTATAAAATATTTCATGTATTGCCTACAGCTATAGCTCTAGATTAAAGTATGGAAATAAGAAAAGGCTTTAGCCAAAATTTATTCATTTGACTAAAGCCCTTTTGATACTTTTATAAACCTCTAGCTAAAGCTAAAGGCAATTGAAATTTTATTATTGTTTTCTAATTTTCACCTGATACACAATCTCCCAAAAAATAATAGAGAAAACGGCATTAGCAAATATGGCAGTTTTAACCTGATACGGATCATAATCTATAAACAAATGCAGATTGGTAAACTGCAAAGCCAAAAACAAAGCCAAAGCCGAAATTCCGATGGCGCAGATTACGTTTAAAAGTGGTTTCCATTTTAAACCTAAAAAAGCATAAATAAGATTTAAGACAGCAAAACCACAGCCTAAAGTAATGTAAGGGTCTGTTTTTAAAACTTTACCCAATGATAGAATATATTGAGTTAGAGTTAAGTATAAAAAGAAAAGAATAGAATAAAACAGAATTCGTACTTGTGGTTTCATTTTTTTGTAATTTTTATTTTTAATATTGTAAGATTTTTTTGTTTATTTACATCTCAGAAAATAAAGCTTTAAAAAGATAAAATTATGCATAAATTAATTAATGATTTTGAGTTTGGGATATTTATTTGGCAGATTTTGATTATTGCATTTGTTGTCTTTTTATTTTATATGCTCTATTTATTATTTAAGTTTTTACGAAAAAATGTATAATCGTTATTTATGATATAATAAAAAATCCCGTTTCGATAAAGAAACGGGATTTTTTTATTCTAAAATGGCTTCGACTTTAGTTTCCGATTTTTCTTTTAACGGACTATCTGGCTGTAAACTCCAAATAACTAGAAATCTTCCTTTTGCAATATATTCTTCTGGATGTTCAGCTGTTGGTTCGCCTGCTTTTCCCCATAGTAAACCTTGAAGGAAACGATCGCCTTTGAAAACATGATCAAATTCAAAATACATAATAGAACCGCGATCGGCTTTGCTTTTAAAACTTTGAATGGATTTACTTTTTACAGTTCCAACAATATTGCTGTAAGTTGCAATATCTTCATAAAAAGTACAGGCTTGAGGCGTAATACAAACATTACCATCACTTACAATATAACCGCCTTTCGGAATTTCTTTTGGTTTTAGTTTTAAATCAGCAATGGTTTGACTGAATAAGTTTGTTGTAAGCAGTAGGAGTAGGGTTGATAGGGTAATTGTAATTTTCATTGGATTTTGGGGTTTATTGCATATTAGATTTGGTTTTACAAAAAAAGCACAAAATCATAAGATATTTGTGCTTTTGCAGAATTTTATTATTGAGGAAATTATTTTCCTTTTAGTAATTTTTCTAAATACTCCACTTTGTCTTTTTCAGCTTGAACCAAACGTTCGTAAAGTTCAACAACTTTATCAAGTGGGTTGAAAGTGCAAGAATTGTTATTTCCTCCAAAAAAGTTACCATGACTTTCGTGAAAAGTATTAAAGTAATTAAAGATATTTTCTTCTGAAAAACTTTTAATTGCTTCCACCGTAACTCCAAGTGCTTCGGCAATATTTGCAAGTTTTTCTTCATCAACAGTTTCACTATTTTCAATAATAGAAATAGCCTGTTGGTTTGAGCCAATTGCCTGTGCAAGCGCTTCCTGCTTCATACCTTTAAGCTCTCTGATTCGGCTGATATTTCTACCGATATGTCTTGGTTTTGTTGTTGTGCTCATATTTCAAAGGTAATTTTTTTGAATGAAATACTGTCGTTATTTTTTGAATAACAAATATATGTTTTTTCAGACAGGAATTTATCTTTTGATTTTTGGAATTTATTTAGCCAAAATTTTCAAGTCCCAATTATCCTCAATCTTGTCATTTCGACGAAGGAGAAATCTCCGCAAGTAGCTCCCCAAAGTGGTGCAAATCTTTGTAGAGTTTCTCGCGGAGATTTCTCCTTCGTCGAAATGACAAACTGGAGAGTTCCCTTTGAAATTGTTATTGTTTTTTTTCTAAATTATTCAAATAAATCATTCAAATAAATCATTCAAATAAATCATTCAAATAAATCATTCAAATAAATCATTCAAAAAATTAAGATTTGGATTAATCGTCTTTATCAATTCAATTTTCTTTTCTCTACGCCAGTCTTTTATTTCTTTTTCTCGAGCAATCGCTTCTTGAATCCAAGTAAATTTTTCGTAGTACAAGAGGAATACTGCATTGTATTTTGCTGTGAAAGTTTTGTTTACATTCTCGCACCTCTCTTTGTGTTGACTTAAACGAATTCTCAAATTATTTGTAACTCCTGTGTAGAAAACTGTTTTGGCTTTGTTTGTTAGAATATAAATGTAGTATGTGTGATAGCCTTGTTGTAATTGCATTTGGTTTTTTTACAAAATTAATAAAATTAAAGAATTTTCTTTCTTTTATGTGATAGGATTTCAATTTTTGCGGAGCTACTTGCGGAGATTTCTCCTTACGTCGAAATGACAAACTTTGGGGTCATTTCATGGAGATTCTATTACGATTCCTTGTCGTCAGAATAACAAACTTTGTGGTTACTTTTCGTGGGCTTCGACTCCGCTCAGCCTGACAATAGTCTGTGAAAAATCTAAAATCTACAATAAAAAAATCCCGCCTCAATTAAGAAACGGGATTAAAATGATATTCTCTTTTTTTCTATTTTTAAACTGTTGCTGCAACTTCTTGTGGCAACGGAATTTGATTTTTAAGTAAATCTTCAAATGTTTCAGCTTGGCGAATTAAGATTCCCTGACCGTTCATCCAAAGAACTTCGGCTGGTTTATATCTTGAATTATAGTTCGAAGACATTGAGAAACAATATGCTCCAGCATTTCTGAAAGATAAAATATCTCCTTCTGTAATTTCCTGAATTCTACGGTTGTTTGCAAACGTATCTGTTTCGCAAATGTATCCTACAACAGAGTAAAAACGCTCTTTCCCTTTTGGGTTTGAGATGTTTTCAATATGGTGTGAAGATCCGTATAACATCGGACGGATTAAGTGGTTGAAACCACTATCAACTCCAGCAAATACTGTTGAAGTTGTTTGTTTTACTACGTTTACTTTTACTAAGAAATGACCAGCTTCGCTCACCAAGAATTTTCCTGGTTCGAAAATCAGCGTTAAATCTCTTCCGTATTCTGTACAGAAAGCGTTGAATCTTTTAGATAATTTTTTACCTAATTCTTCAATATCTGTTTCGATATCGTCTTTTTTGTAAGGAACTTTGAATCCGCTTCCGAAATCTAAGAATTGTAAATCTTTGAAATTTTTAGCTGTATCAAACAGGATTTCAGCAGCATATAAGAATACTTCGATATCTAAAATATCTGATCCTGTGTGCATGTGAATACCAACAATGCTCATTTTTGTGTTTTCGACAATTCTTAAGATGTGAGGAATCTGGTGAACAGAAATTCCGAATTTACTATCAATGTGTCCAACAGAAATATTAGCATTTCCACCCGCCATTACGTGCGGATTGATACGAATACAAACTGGAATATGAGGATGTTTTGTTCCGAATTGCTCCAGAATAGATAAATTGTCAATATTGATTTGTACACCCATTGCAGCAACTTCTTCGATTTCTTCTAAAGAAACTCCGTTTGGTGTAAAGAAAATTCTTTCGGGTTCATAGCCAGCGTGAAGTCCTAACTGAACTTCCTGAATCGATACAGTATCTAAGCCAGACCCCATGTTCTTTAATAACTGAAGAATAGCAACGTTAGACAATGCCTTCATGGCATAATTAACTCTTAAGTTTTCTACCTTAGAGAAAGCTTTAGTTAATCTGTTGTACTGAGATTGGATTTTTTCAGCATCGTAAACATACAATGGACTTCCAAATTGGTCTGCTAACTGCAGTAAATCTTTTGCTTGCATTTTTCAAATTATTTTGAGCAAAGTTATTACTCTTTTGTGTATCAGCAAATAAAATGCAGAAAAATAACAAATTATAACAAATTGTTTTATTTTAAACAAAAAGTTGCTGTTTTTGAAATTTTGTAACTCTTTTTAAGGTGCAAAGGGGTAGAGGTTCAAAGGTACAAAGTTTTTTTGCCACGAATTCACGAATTTTTCTAATTTATATAGGGACGTATAGATAATTTTAAACAATTCTTTCGCAATCATTGTAAAACATAGCCCACGGTTTCAACCGTGGGAAACGTATTGTTGCGTATCGTTGAGGATTTACATTGCGTTCCCACGGTTGAAACCGTGGGCAATGCTTGAAATTGATTGAATAAATAAATTAGTGCAATTAGAGCAAAGAATAATTTCAACGTAATGAAAGAATTAGAGAAATTCGTGAATTCGTGGCTAATAAAAAACAAAAAAACAAAACCCCTGAATGAAAATTCAAGGGTTTGTCAAATAGTATGTGTTGTGTTTTTATAGTTTTAATTTTTAGCTCTATAGATGCAGCATGTAAGAAAAACTTAGAATCTTAGCATCTCAGAATCTTAAAAATTACAAGCTAGGAAGATCTCCTTTTCCTTTAGTAGGCAAGTTTGTAGATCCCATTAGGAATAAATCTACTTCTCTTGCTGCTTCGCGACCTTCTGAAATAGCCCATACAATTAATGATTGTCCTCTTCTCATATCACCAGCAGTGAAAATGTGAGGAACGTTTGTCTGATAGTTGTGCGCTTTATAGTTGCTTCTCATATCAGTTTCGATACCTAGCTGTTCGCTTAATGTTTTCTCAGGACCTGTAAATCCAAGAGCTAATAGCGCTAAGTCGCAAGGCCAGATTTTCTCAGAACCTTCTTTTTCGATTAGTTCTGGTCTTTGACCTGGAGTCATTTTCCATTGTACTTCAACCGTTTTCAATCCAGTTAATTCACCTTTTTCGTTAGAGATGAATTCTTTAGTATTGATCAACCAGTTTCTGTCACAACCTTCTTCATGAGAAGAAGATGTTTTCAACTGTAACGGCCAGAAAGGCCAAGGAGTTGATTCGCTTCTTCCAACTGGAGGTTTTGGTAAAATTTCAAAGTTAGTTACCGATTTAGCTCCGTGTCTGTTAGAAGTTCCAATACAGTCAGAACCTGTATCTCCACCACCAATAACGATTACATCTTTACCAGTAGCTTTAACTTGGTCAGGAATAGATTCTCCGAATAAAACTTTAGTTTGTTGAGTCAAGAAATCCATTGCTTGAACAACACCTTTGCTTTCGATTCCTTTAGTTGGTAAGCTTCTTCTTTCAGTTGCTCCTCCGCATAAAACGATAGAATCGAATTGGTTTAATTCTTCAACGCTGAAATTTACACCAACATTTACATTGGTTTTGAAAGTGATTCCTTCTGCTTCAAGAACTACTACACGACGGTCGATAATTCCTTTTTCTAATTTGAAATTTGGAATTCCGTAACGTAATAAACCTCCAATAGCATTGTCTCTTTCAAAAACAGTAACCGTGTGACCCGCTCTGTTTAATTGTTGAGCAGCTGCAAGACCAGCAGGACCTGAACCAATAACTGCAACAGTTTTTCCTGTTCTAGTTTTTGGTGGCTGTGGTTTAATCCATCCTTCAGCAAAACCTCTTTCGATAATGCTTTTCTCAATGTTTTCGATAGAAACCGGATCTTTGATGATTCCTAATACACATGATTTCTCACATGGAGCAGGGCATAAACGACCTGTAAATTCTGGGAAGTTGTTTGTAGATTGCAAAATTTCTAATGCACTCTGCCATTCTTCTTGGTGTACCATGTCGTTAAAGTCAGGAATTAAATTTCCTAACGGACATCCACTGTGGCAAAAAGGAATACCACAGTCCATACATCTTGATCCTTGTTCTTTTAATTTATCTTTTGGTACCGGAATAGTAAATTCGTTGTAGTTGGAAACACGTTCTGCAACTGCTAAATTACTTTCGTCGGCTCTATTATATTCTTTAAATCCGCCTATTTTACCCATGACATTTTTAATAAATTTAGTTGTGAGTTGTGAAATGTGAGAGGTGAAGTTTAAAAACTTAGCACCTCTGCACCTTTGTACCTCAGAACCTCTTAATTAGCTATTAATTCTTCTATTTGTTTTTCTTCTGCAATTCGTTTTAATGCTTTTTTGTAATCCGTTGGCATTACTTTTACGAAGTGCTGTTGTTCATTTTCCCAGTCTGCTAAAATTCTTTTTGCTAATGGACTGCTTGTGTACAATGAATGGTTTTTGATCAGTTTTCTTAGTTTAGTAACGTCCTCTTCTTCCAACGGATCGAATGCAACCATTTCCATGTTACAAACTGTCGAATCGAATTTTTTGTTTGGATCGTAAATGTAAGCTACACCACCGCTCATACCAGCAGCGAAGTTTCTTCCAGTTTTTCCTAAAACTACCACTGTACCACCTGTCATGTACTCGCATCCGTGATCTCCAATTCCTTCTACAACTGCTGTTGCTCCAGAGTTTCTCACACAGAAACGCTCTCCTGCGATACCATTAATATAAGCCTCTCCGGTAATAGCTCCGTAAAGGGCAACGTTCCCAATAATGATATTGTCTTCAGGTTTGAAAGTTGCAGTAGGAGGTACTTTTACAATTAGTTTTCCTCCAGAAAGACCTTTTCCTAAATAATCATTACAGTTTCCGTGAATTTTAAATGACAATCCGTTTGTTGCAAATGCACCAAAACTTTGTCCGGCAGAACCTTCAAAATCAACTAAAATAGTGTCATCTGGTAATCCTTGTGCGCCATAAATTTTTGAGATTTCGTTACTCAAAATCGCACCTACAGAACGGTCTGTATTTTTGATTTTGAAAGTAACTCTCGTTTTCTCTTTTCTATAAATAGACGGAATAGCTTCTTTGATGATGTCGAAATCCAGTACGTTTTCAAGAGCGTGATCTTGTTCTGTAGTATTGTGAATTGGCACATGTTTCGCTTTTTCCGGTTTGTATAGAATAGTCGATAAGTCTAAACCATTAGCTTTATAATGTTTGATAGCTTTGTCTACGTTTAATTTTTGAGACTGACCTACCATTTCTTTTAAAGTTCTGAAACCTAACTGAGCCATGATCTCTCTTAACTCTTCAGCAATGAAATACATGAAGTTGATTACGTGCTCTGGAGTTCCTTTGAAATTTTTTCTCAATTCTGGATCCTGAGTTGCAATACCAACTGGACAAGTATTTAAGTGACAAGCTCTCATCATGATACATCCAGAAGCTACAAGCGGAGCAGTAGCAAATCCGAATTCTTCAGCACCTAATAAAGCAGCTATTGCCACGTCGCGTCCTGTTTTCAACTGTCCGTCACATTCAAGAACTACACGGCTTCTTAAGTCATTCAAGATAAGCGTTTGTTGTGCCTCAGCTAAACCAAGTTCCCATGGAATACCTGTGTGCTGTAATGAAGTTAATGGTGCAGCACCTGTTCCTCCATCATAACCAGAGATTAAGATAACGTCAGCTTTTGCTTTTGCAACACCGGCAGCGATTGTTCCAACTCCAACTTCAGAAACTAGTTTTACGTTGATACGAGCTTCACGGTTTGCATTTTTCAAATCATAAATCAACTGAGATAAATCCTCAATAGAGTAGATATCGTGGTGAGGCGGAGGTGAAATCAAACCTACATAAGGCGTAGAGTTTCTCGTTTCAGCAATCCAAGGCACTACTTTTTCTCCAGGTAACTGTCCACCTTCTCCAGGTTTTGCTCCCTGAGCCATTTTGATTTGGATTTCTTTAGCGTTTGTCAAATAGTTGATCGAAACACCAAAACGTCCTGAAGCAACTTGTTTGATTGCAGAGTTTCTAGAATCTCCGTTAATTTCTTTCTGGAAACGTTTTGGATCTTCTCCACCTTCTCCAGAGTTACTTTTTCCACCAATTCTGTTCATTGCAATCGCTAAGTTCTCATGCGCTTCTCTTGAGATAGACCCATAAGACATTGCTCCAGTTTTGAATTTCTTAACGATTTCTGTCCAAGGTTCCACTTCATCAATAGAAATTGGATCTAAATTATTGAATTCAAATAAACCTCTAATCGTCATTAAGTTTGAGCTTTGCTCGTTTACAGCATTAGCATATTCTTTATAGCTTTCTGGGCTGTTTAAACGAACTGCTTGTTGTAATTTAGAAATCGTAGTTGGGTTAAACATGTGTTTTTCACCACCACGTCTCCATCTGTAAATACCTCCAATCTCAAGAGAAAGCAAGTTTGCAATTTTTGAATTTGGGAAAGCTTTTTGGAAACGTTTTTTCACTTCTTTTTCTACTTCCATCAAACCAATTCCTTCGATTCTAGAAGGCGTGTAAGGGAAATATTTAGACGTAAATGTTTTGTTTAATCCTAAAATCTCGAAAATCTGAGCAGCTCTGTACGAATGTAAAGTAGAGATACCAATTTTGTTCATGATTTTTACGATTCCTTTTGCGATTGCTTTGTTGTAATTTACAACTGCATAATCAGCTTTTACTTTTGTAATGAAACCTTTTTCAACTTGATCGTGAATGATTTCATTTACCATGTAAGGGTTGATCGCGCTTGCGCCATATCCGAACAATAAAGCAAAATGATGAGGTTCGCGTGGTTCAGCAGATTCAATGATGATTCCGAATTTAGAACGAACTTGTAAAATGTTTAATGAGTGGTGAATGTAAGAACAAGCCAATAACATCGGAATTGGAGCCAATTCTTCGCTTACACCTCTATCAGACAAGATAATGATGTTACATCCTTCTTCAACTGCTTTAAAAGTAGCCTGAACACATTTTTCTAATGCTCTTTCTAAACCGTTAACTCCTTTTTCTATTTTATATAAAGTAGAAATCGTAGCCGATTTGAAATCTGCGTGATCGATATTTCTAATTTTATCCAAATCCTCATTAGAAATAACTGGATTTTGGATTTTTAATTTTTTACATTGTTTCGATTCGATTTCGAAAATATTGAAATCTCCTCCAATTGCTAAACTGATATCTGTAATGATTTCTTCACGAATACCATCCAACGGCGGGTTAGTAACCTGAGCAAACAATTGTTTGAAGTAGTTGTACAACAACTGTGGCTGATCAGATAAAACTGCTAAAGGCGTGTCGTTACCCATAGAACTGATAGCTTCAGCTCCGTCGCTACCCATTGGGTTGATTATTGTTTTTAAATCTTCAATCGTATAACCAAACAAACGTTGTCTTGTTAAGAAATCTAATTTTTCAACAGGGGTAGGGTTGTTGGTGTAAGGAACTTTAGCAAGTGGCAATAAATTTTCCTGAACCCATTGTTGGTAAGGACGTTTTGTTACAATTGCTTTTTTAACTTCCTCGTCTTCGATGATACGACCTTCATTCATATCAACCAAGAACATTTTTCCTGGCTCTAAACGACCATGTTGAATTACATCTTCTGGATCGATGTCTAAAACACCAATTTCAGATGACATAATTACGAATCCGCTATGCGTTAAAGTATAACGAGAAGGACGAAGACCATTTCTGTCTAATAAAGCACCAATTACGTTACCGTCTGTAAACGGAATAGAAGCAGGACCATCCCAAGGTTCCATGATACAAGCGTTGAACTCGTAGAAAGCTCTTTTCTCGTCAGACATTGTTTGGTGTTTTTCCCAAGCTTCAGGAACCACCATCATCATTGCCTCAGGAAGAGAACGACCCGTCATTAATAAAAGTTCAACCACCATATCCATAGAAGCAGAATCTGATTTTCCTTCTAAGATAATTGGGAATAATTTTTTAATATCATCGCCAAAAACTTTGCTTTGCATAAGCTCTTCACGAGCACGCATACGGCTTACGTTTCCACGAAGTGTGTTGATCTCACCATTATGACACATGTATCTAAACGGTTGAGCTAAGTCCCAAGATGGGAATGTATTTGTAGAGAAACGTTGGTGTACAAGCGCAAGACGCGTCACCAAGTCTGGATCTTTCAAATCTATATAATAACGGCTGATGTCTTCCGGCATCAATAGACCTTTATATATTATAGTAGTTGTCGATAAACTAGTAAAATAAAACATGTGGCTTTCAGAAGTTTTAGATCCTCTTACGGCATGTTCAGCAATTTTTCTAGCTGCAAAAAGTTTTGCATTAAATTCATTTTCAGTTAAATCCTGACCGTTTTTAGAAACGAAAACTTGTTTAACTGTTGGTTCTTTTTCTGCGGCGATTTGCCCTAAATTTTCAACGTCAACTGGCACATCTCTCCAACCTAAAACTTTTAAGTTTTGGTCTTTAATAGTTGCCTCAAATGCATTAATGCAAAAAGAAACTTGGTTTTTGCTTTTTGGTAAAAAAACCATTCCTACTGCATACTCACGCGCTTCAGGGATTTCAAAGTCACAAACTTTCTTAAAAAAATCATGAGGAATGTCGAATAAAATTCCGGCTCCGTCTCCAGTTCTTCCATCAGAACTAACGGCACCACGATGTTCTAATTTAATTAAGATGTCTAATGCTTTGTGAATAATATCATTTGACTTAATACCATTCAAATTACAAATAAATCCTGCACCACAATTGTCGTGTTCAAATTCAGGCAGATAAAGCCCTTGTTCTTTAACTCTCATTCTTGATATTTTTTTTACAAAAATAAAGATTTCGTTAAACATAATGTATTGAAATTATCGATTCGCTTTCATTTTTATAGGAATATTAGAAAAACGGTTCTTAAATGATAAAATTATCATATAAAGCATTGCGAATTATCAAAATGACAATTGCGATTAAAATATATTAAGAAAAATCGTCGCTAAGGTATTGATATCAGTGAAGTTTTTGTTAAATATCAAACGTTTTAGCGGTTTTGTGTTAACTTTTTAGATACAATTGTTTAATGATTTTTTTTCTTTCGATTTAAATAGATGAAGAATCAATTAAGGTGTAGTTATTAATTTAAAAAAGATTTTACTTTTAAGTTGAATTTTGCTACTTTTGTCGCACTTTTATTCTGAAATAAATTCAGAACCAGACAAATTCTATATTATGAACATACACGAATATCAAGGAAAAGAAATTTTAGCGAGTTACGGAGTACGCGTACAACGCGGAATCGTGGCTAATAATGCAGTTGAAGCTGTGGCCGCTGCAAAACAATTAACTGCCGAAACTGGAACAGGATGGCATGTAATTAAAGCACAAATTCACGCAGGTGGTCGTGGAAAAGGTGGTGGAGTTAAGCTGGCAAAAAACTTACAACAAGTTGAAGAATTAGCAGAACAAATCATCGGAATGCAGTTAATTACTCCTCAGACTCCGCCTGAAGGTAAAAAAGTTAACAAAATATTAGTAGCTGAAGATGTTTACTATCCTGGAGAAAGCGAAACTTCTGAATTTTATGTTTCTGTTTTATTGAATAGAGGTACAGGACGCAACATGATTATGTATTCTACTGAAGGTGGAATGGATATCGAAGAAGTTGCTGAGCACACTCCACACTTAATCTTTACTGAAGAAGTTGATCCTTCTGTAGGTTTACAAGGTTTCCAAGCTAGAAGAATTGCTTTTAACTTAGGACTTTCTGGAAATGCTTTCAAAGAAATGGTGAAATTCATCGACGCACTTTACAATGCTTACATTGGTTCTGATGCTTCTATGTTTGAAATCAACCCTGTATTAAAAACTTCTGATAACAAAATCTTAGCTGTAGATGCTAAAGTAAATATCGACGATAACGCTTTATACAGACAACCTAAATATGCTGAAATGAGAGATATCCGTGAGGAGAATCCAATCGAAGTTGAAGCTAAAGAAGTTGGTCTTAACTATGTTGACCTTGACGGTACTGTAGGATGTATGGTAAACGGAGCTGGTCTTGCTATGGCAACTATGGACTTAATTAAATATGCTGGTTTTGAGCCTGCTAACTTCCTTGACGTAGGAGGAACTGCTGATGCTAAGCGTGTTGAAACAGCTTTCAGAATTATCTTGAAAGATCCAAACGTAAAAGCTATCTTAATTAACATCTTCGGAGGAATCGTTCGTTGTGACCGTGTTGCTCAAGGTGTTGTTGATGCTTACAAAAACATGGGAGACGCTATCAATGTGCCAATTATCGTTCGTTTGCAAGGAACAAATGCTGAAATTGCAAAAGAATTAATTGACAACTCTGGTATGCCAATCTTATCTGCAGTTCAATTCCAAGAAGCTGCTGACCAAGTTAAAGCTGCTCTTTCTTAATTAAATAAGAAATCAAATTATATAGAAAAACCATTCCGAAAGGAATGGTTTTTTGTTTTTATAAAGTTATAATTGTAGAGGCGCACTGCAGTGCGTCTACGCAAAGTTTAGCGATGTGGTTACGTCACGTAAGATGCACTGCAGTGCATCTCTACAGTAAAAACTAAACTTAAAAGGAATTTGTGTAATCTGGCTGAAATAAAAATTTTGTTATACCGAAAAGAAATAGCCACGAATTCACGAATTATTATTCTTAAAGATTGAAAATAATTCGTGAATTCGTGGCTAAAAACTTTGCGAACTTTGCGTAATTCTTTGCGTGCTTTGCGGTTAGAAAACCAAAAGAATTATTTCAAAACAGTTGACAATTCCACAATTTCAAATGTTGGATCGTGCATTATGAATTCTCTAATCAATGCAGCATGACCAGCGCCCACTAAAACCATTATTTTATTATCGGTACTTTCAGTTAATTTCTGAATTAGAGAATACATGTATAAGTTTCTTTTGTACCAATTTGAAACCAAAGAAGCTCCTGTAAAATCATCTGGATTTCCAGCTCTATTTGCTACTTCCAAATACCATTGGATGTTTTTATTTTCGGTTTCTTTTTTATTGTAATGTAGCATAAGTTCTTGTAATGAACTTTTTGTTATTCTTTCATTATGATCTTTTTCATTCCTTTTTTTCCACTCACTATTTCTTTTCAATAAATCCTTCTGATTTGCTTTTTCCATTGACATCATTAAACTGTCATACGGAAAAGAAGTATAGAGATTCATTCCGTATAATTTTTTATGATTCAGTTTTTTAGCCGTGCGAAGTGCCAATTGTGTTATTTCGTTTTTGTTATTTTTAAAAAGACTGTCAGCATTTTTATTGTAAAACTTATCTAAATCGGCTTGTTCATTAAACTCCCATTCTACAAAAATTTTATCTGGGCCAAATTTTTTGATTTTGTCACTCATTATTTCGAGTTCCTTTTGGCTCTTCTCAGACATGATATTGAAACTATTTAGTTGAGCAACATCAAGACCAGGATTGGCGTAATGAAACGTTCCGACCAATAAAATCTGTTTTTTCTTCGTTTGAGCAGATGCGATATTAATTGTAATAAGAGCTAATAATAGAATGAATTTTTTCATAATTTTTTGTTTTTATGGATAATGTATATTGTAGAAAAAGTTTAATGATATGATTAGAAAATTACTATTTCAAAACAGTTGATAATTCTACAATTTCGAATGTAGGATCGTGCGCTATAAAATCTCTAATTATAGCTGCGTGGCTGGCACCTAATAAAACCATTATTTTTTCATCCTTGCTATCTGTTAATTTCTGAATTAAAGAATACATATATAAATTCCTTTTGTACCATTCGGAAACTAAAAAAGCGCCAACGAAATTATCAGTTTTTCCTGCTCTTAGTGCAGTTTCCATGTACCACTGCAAATCTTGATTGATGAATTTTTTTGTATTGAAATCGATGAGAAGTTCAGTTAAATTGTATTTTTTAATATTTTCATTAAAAGACTTTTCAAATTGCGTCGTCGATTCCAGATTTTTTTTCATTAAATCCTCTTGATTTGCTTCTTTCATTCCTTTGGTTAGACTGTCATAAGGAAAATGAGTTTTGTTGTAATCAATAGCGTATAATTTTTTATGGTCTAATTTTTTAGCAGTTCTCAAAGCTAATTGTACTATTTCGTTTGCTTTCTTACCAAGTAAACTATCTGAGTTTCGAGCATATAATTCATCTAATTTATCTTGTTTGTCATAGCCCCATTCTACAAAGATTTTATCAGGGCCAAATTTTTTAATTTTCTCTGAGATGTTTTCTAGCTCTTTTTGGCTTTTTTCAGACATCACATTAAAAGTGTTTGTTTTAGCAATATCAAGTCCAGGATTTTGAAAATGAAAAGTGCCTATTAATAATATTTGTTTTTTCTTTGTTTGAGCCGAAACGTTGTTGAAAAGGATAAAAGCCAATAATAAAATGATTTTTTGCATGATGGTTTGTTTTTAAATTCATGGCAAATGTATTCCGTCTTTTGAGCTCTATTTTTTGTTTTTGATGAACATGGGATTTCATTTCATAAACGCATGAAATTTATGATGTGATAATTTCGTGTAACGTTTTTGAGAGTTCATCCATAAAAAAGCAGGTTTTAAATAAATCTAATTTTCTATTTAAGGCATAGTTGTATTTTTGAGTTAATTATCAGAAACTATGAAATCAAGAATTCCTTTTTACTATCACATTGTCTTTTTTGTCTTATTGTTTTTAACTTATATTTTGTGGGATATTGGACTTAATGACAGAAAAATAGAGCATGTAATAAAAGCAATATGTTACGGAATCACACCAACTTATATACTGGCAATATTTATTATTTACATTCTCAATTTTTATTTTTTTTGTGAATGGTTTTTAAACAAAAAGAAACTGATTATTTATATATTGACTCTTCCGATTTCATTATTGCTTTTTGCAGCCGTCCGTTATTTTTTACAAGAAGTCGTTATGTATAGTATTACCGGAATGCATAATTATTATGAAGAAACAAGAGAAATTACTTATTACATAAAAGATAATTTTTTCTTCGGATTGCCTGCTGTTATTCTAAGTGCATTAACTTTTTTGTTTTGGCAATTTCAGACTGCACAGCATCAAAACCAAGAATTGCTTTTAGAAAATAAAAAAGCTGAATTTCAGATGCTGAAAGCGCAAGTTAGTCCACATTTTTTGTTTAATACCTTGAATTCTTTTTACAGTCAATTAATTCTGAAAGACGATAAAATGGCCGATGATATTTTGGTACTTTCCGATTTACTTCGCTACGTAATTACAGAAACAGACAAAGATGAAGCGATACTTTCAAAAGAGATTCAATTTATTCAAAATTACATTCATTTGCAAAAGAAAAGATTTGAAGATCAGCTGTTTTTAGATTTTACGGTTGAAGGAAATTATTCTAACGAAAAAATCATTTCTTCGGCTTTGGTTCATTTTGTTGAAAATGTTTTCAAGCATGGAAAATTTAATAATGAAGAAGAAAAAGCCGTTATTTCGATTCGAATAAAAGACAATTTTCTAGAGATTTCAACATTCAATTATTTCATCGAAGGAGAAAATTATTCGTCAACCGGAATTGGATTTGATAACTTGACCAAAAGATTAGAATACACCTATAAAGACCAATTTATTCTTGAAAAAATAGAAGAAAATAATACCTTTAAAACTTACTTGAAAATACCCCTAAAGAAATAATTTATGGCTTTTAAATGTATAATTGTCGATGACGAACCGCCTGCAACTCGAATATTAGAAAACTATATCGGAAAAGTAAATTTTTTGGAGAAAGTCGGCGTTTTTAATGATTCGCTAAAAGCATTAGAATTTTTGAATAAAGAATCGGTTGATGTTATTTTTCTAGATATTCAAATGCCGCAATTAACAGGTTTACAGATTTCTAAAATTATTTCTAAAGATATAAAAGTCATTTTTACAACTGCTTATCCTGATTTTGCCTTAGAAGGATTTGAGTTGAATGCAGTTGATTATCTTTTAAAACCAATTGCGTTTGAACGTTTTTATCAAGCCGTTTCTAAACTAAATTCAGAGCTTAAAATAGAAGTTTCAAACAGCAATAATAGTGCTGGACCAGATTTCCTATTCATAAAAACCGATGGAAAGAATAAATTTCAGAAAGTGTTTTTGAATGAAATTTTGTATGTCGAAAGCCTTCAGAATTATGTTTGCATTCATACTGTAAAACAGCAAATTATTACACATTCGTCATTGAAAAATGTAATCGAATCGCTTCCAGAAAAAGATTTTATTCAGATACATAAATCGTATGTGATTTCATTACAACATATAGAATCAACTGATAATTTTTCTGTTTTTGTAAACGGAAAAGAATTGCCAATTGGAGCGACTTTTAAAGATGCTTTTTTTGATGAAATTGATCAGAATAAGATTTAACCGCAAAGGGCGCAAGGTTTTTTTACCAAGAATTTTGAATATAAACGCAAAGTTCGCAAAGCTATATGGATAAAGCTTTGCGAACTTTGCGTTTTTATAAAGCATCAAAGACAAAAAACCTTGTGCCCTTTGCGGTTAAATCGCCCAGTTAAGATTTTTTCTTATTGCCGTTTTTGAAGACCACTTTTTCTACAACTGCTGGTTTTCCATTTCCTTTTGGGAATGATTTCTTTTTAGGTTTTCCAGCCGATGAACCTGATTTTGAAGGATTTTGATCTCCTCTGTATTTCTCAGAATCTTTTGGAGTTGCTTTAAATTCAGCTCTTTCTTTAGAATTTTCTTTCTTCGGAATTTCAGCTTTATGTTTCGCTAAAACATCATTTGGGTTTTTAGGGTTTTCTTTAGTTCCTCTCAAATGAATTACCAATCCGTTTAAGAAATTACGTAGAATCTGATCGCCACATTCCATGTAATTTGGATGATCTTCAGCTCTGAAAAAAGCACCCAATTCTGACTTTGAAATTTTAAAATCTACTAATTCTAAAATCTCAACTATTTGGTCATCACGGAGCATCAAAGCCACGCGAAGTTTTTTAAGTATATCGTTATTTGTCATAATTTTGTTTCAAGTTTTTTTGTTTGAAGTTTCAAGTTTTTCCAATCTTAAATGAAACTAAAACTCATTATTTATTTTTGCAAAGGTAGTTTTTTAAATGATTAAAATTGAGAATTGAAATCATTTAAAACGTTAACCAATTTATCTAAATCTTCCTTTGTGTGATTTGCAGTTATTACGATCCGATTTAGTGGTTCGGCTTCTTTGGTATATTTAAAACTGGCAATAATTATATTTTCGTTTTTTAATACACTAATTAATTCTTTCGGTAATAAATAAATTAAAGGATAACTTTTATCAAACTTAATATTCTCATTTTGAATTAAAATGGAATAGATGTGACTTAAATTATCAAGCAATTTTTGATGCTGGATTTTGTAAATTTCAGAAGCATCTGAAAGCGTTTGCACAAAAGCGGGATTCATTCCTGCGGCACTTGTAAAAGTCTCGATTTCTTTTATTTCTTGAATAAATTCAGAATCTGAAGCAATTACACCGCCCGTTAATCCGAAAGCTTTTCCTAGAGACGAAACCAAGATTTTTCTTTTTATTGGAAAATCTATTGACGAATAAATTCCAGAACCATTTTCTCCAACAATTCCCAACGAATGCGATTCATCAACAACCAAAGTAATTTCTTTATGATTTGAAATTTCATTTAAAAAAGACAAGTCAACAGGTTTGGTTTGAAAAGAAGGAACTCCATCAGTCAAAATCGTTATTTTTTCAGGTTTTGAATCTAATAAACGATCGTTCAATTTTTTATTTATAAAAACAGGAAAACTATTTTCAATTTGGATTGCCGAGTGAATTTCATTCAAATGATAAAAACAATCCGTTTGTTTTTTCAGTTTTTCTAAAACCAATTTTCCAGCCAACATTCCAGAAGAAACCGTAACAGCATCTTCGGAACCAATATGTGGGGCTAAGAACTTTTCTCCCGCAGTGTAAGCGCTTAATTTGATGTTTGCAGTTCTAGAACTTCCGTAAGTGGTTCCCCATTTTAAAATGTTCTGAACTACTAAATCTTGAAATTTTTGGTTTGTTGGAAGTCCCAAATAAGCAGTTCCTCCAAAATACAAATATTGTTTTTGGTCAATTTCAATGATTCTATCTGGAAATTTTTCGACTATCATTTTAAAGCAATGTAACTCCCGTTCCGTTAAGATTGGAGTAATTGATAATACCGTTTTCAATTGTTACGCCAGTTGCAATATCTTCAGCTAAAAGCAATGCGCCGTCCATGTCAACATAATCCAATTGCGGAAGCAAATGTGCAATTGCAGAAATTCCGACAGTAGATTCGGTCATACAACCAACCATTGTTCGTAAGCCTAATTTTTTAGCTTCTTCAATCATGCGTTTTCCTGGAGTTAATCCGCCACATTTCACCAGTTTTACATTCACACCATGAAAATGATTGAAACATTTCGCTACATCTTCTTCAATAATACAGCTTTCGTCAGCAATAACAGGAAGTACAGAATGTTTGAAAACTTCTTTATGACCTTCCCAATTATCAGCTTTCATGGGCTGTTCTAAAAATTCGACACCTAGTTTTTTTAATTCGACCGCATTGTTAATGGTTTCGTCAACCGTCCATCCGCAGTTGGCGTCAATTCTAAAAATAGCGTTGGTATGTTTTCTGAGTTCTTTTACAATGGCAATATCTTCCTTTGTTCCCAATTTAATTTTATAAATCGGCCAAGGCAATTCTTGCATTTTAAAAACCATTTTTTCAATCGTATCAATTCCGATTGTATAATCAGTTAACGGATTATGATCGGTTTTGTAATTCCATAATTCGTATAATTTTTTGCCTTTTTTGCGAGCATACAAATCATTATAAGCTAAATCTAAAGCGCACAAAGCAAACATATCGTCTTTCAAATACGGATGCATTTTTGACCAAAAAATCTCTGGAGTTTCATCTTCTGTACTTTCAATAATCGATCTAATTTTCTCCAAATCAGCAATCATCATCGGAACCGTAATATGATAATACGGATTTGAAGTAGCTTCTCCAAAACCAGAAAAACCATCGCTTTGCAATTCTACAATTAACGAAGGCTGAAAGTCAATAGATTCTCGAGAAATCGTAAAAGTGTGTTTTAGTTTTAGATTGTATTCTCTTAAAATAAGTTTCATTTTTATAGGAGTATTTTTTTTATTTTTTGGTTAATAGCCCAGCCAAAGTAGCGCTTCAACAAAGTGATCACGCCAAAGTTTTTCATTATGTTCTCCGCCTTTTACAATTTTCGTTTTATCAAGGTGAAGACAATAGCAGCGTTTGGAATCTAATAAACGTTTCATTTTAGTCAAATCGTTTACCATGTCCTCACTTTCCTTATCGCCACACAGAAAATAGATTTTAGTCTTGATTTTGGATTGCTTTTCGGTGAAAGCATAAATGTCATTAGAAAACCAAAAAGAAGGCGAAAAAGCGCCTGTTTTGCCAAAAACATCAGGATATTTTAAAGCGCCGTAATACGAAACCAATCCGCCAAGCGAACTTCCGAATAGAATCGTGTTTTTAGCTTTTGTTTTGGTTCTATAATTTTTGTCGATATAAGGTTTTAAAGTTTTTACAATAAAATCTAAGTAATTGTCAGCATTTCCTCCTCCGTATTTTTCATTTTTGAAAGGCGTAAGTTCGTCAATGCGTTTTTCATTTCCGTGTTCGATCCCTACGACAATTGCGGGAGCTTTTAAGCTGTCTAATTTTTCATCTACATTCCATTCTCCAGAATAAGAAGTTTTAGCATCAAACAGATTCTGAGCGTCGTGCATATAAATAACACTGTATTTTTTCTTTATGTCTTTGGAATAATTTTCAGGAAGATAAATCCAGATTTTTTTTGTAGTATGAAGTTGAGGAGCTTCAATTGTAAAAGTAGAAACGTTTTTTGAAGCCTTACTTTGCGCTTTTCCAATTAGAGTAAATAGAAGTAAAACTGCTAAGAAAATCCTCTTCATTATCCGTGTTTTGTATTTTTATTTAAAAGCAATATTTTAGCTAAAAATAAGAAATTGATGAATACAGAAGCAGAAAAAAGAAGTTTACTTTTAGAAATGATTATGTTCGCAACAGTTGACGGACATTTGCACAAACGTGAGCTTGATTTTTTGAGACTCGTAGCTTTGGAATTGAGTATTAGCGAAGAAGAATTTCAGGATTTATTCCATCAAGAACACAAAACAATTCCAATAAAATCAGAAATGCAAAGAATCAATCAGTTTTACAGATTGGCTTTATTGATGCATATTGATGGCGTTTTGCACGAAAGAGAACATAAAGCAATTCAGCAGATTGCTTTAGAAATGGGTTTAAATCTTTCGGCTGTAAAACGTGTTTTAGAAATGATGAAAAAAGCACCAAATACAATGATTAATCCAATTGTATTGTTGGAAATTTTTCAGGAACAGCATAATTAAGCAAGCTGTTCCTGTAGTTTTTTAATTTCATCACGAAGTTTCGCCGCTTGAAGGAAATCTAATTCTTTCGCTGCTTTTTCCATTGTTTTACGCTTTTCGCGAATCATTTTTTCTAATTCTGTTTTAGATAAATAAGCCGTTTCTGGCTCGGCTGCAACTGGAATTGGATGACCTAATTCATATTCAACCAATGGATTTTTCGTAAATGCGCTTTCGATTTTCTTGTTTAAAGGCTGCGGAACTATATTGTTTTCTACGTTGTAGTTGATTTGTTTTGTTCTTCTATAATTGGTTTCATCAATTGTTCTTTGCATGCTTTCGGTAATTTTGTCTGCATACATAATCGCTTTTCCATTAACGTTTCTAGCCGCACGACCAATAGTTTGTGTTAAAGATTTTCTGTTACGCAAAAATCCTTCTTTATCAGCATCCAGAATGGCAACAAGAGAAACTTCGGGTAAATCTAAACCTTCACGAAGTAAGTTTACTCCAATCAAAACATCAAAAAGTCCTTTTCGTAAATCCTGCATGATTTCGATACGCTCTAAAGTATCGACTTCAGAATGTATGTAACGGCATCGAATATTTACTTTGGTCAAGTATTTGGCCAATTCTTCTGCCATTCTTTTGGTTAAAGTCGTAACTAGAACCCTTTCGTCTAATTCGCAACGAACTTGAATTTCTTCAATCAAATCATCAATCTGATTTAAACTTGGACGAACTTCAATAACAGGATCTAATAATCCAGTTGGACGAATAATCTGTTCGACATAAATTCCATCCGATTTTTGCAATTCGTAATCTGCAGGTGTCGCAGAAACGTAAATTACCTGATTTTGTAAAGCTTCAAATTCTTCAAATTTCAAAGGTCTATTGTCCATCGCTGCAGGCAAACGGAAACCATATTCAACTAAGTTCTCTTTTCTGCTTCGGTCACCTCCGTACATGGCGTGAACTTGCGAAACCGTTACGTGACTTTCGTCAACAACCATTAAATAATCGCTTGGGAAATAATCTAACAAACAGAAAGGTCTTGTTCCAGCTTCACGTCCGTCAAGGTATCTTGAATAGTTCTCAATTCCAGAACAATATCCTAATTCGCGGATCATTTCCAAATCGAAATTGGTTCTTTCTTCCAAACGTTTCGCTTCAAGATGTTTGCCAATTTCTTTAAAATAATCCACTTGTTTCACCAAATCTTGCTGAATCTGCCAGATTGCGCCTTGTAAAACTTCTGGCGAAGTCACAAACATGTTAGCAGGATAAATCGTTAAGCGTTGAAATTTTTCTATTACTTGAGAAGTTTTTGCGTCAAATGCTTCTATTTCTTCAATTTCATCTCCAAAAAAGTGAATTCTGTACGCATCGTCAGCATAACTCGGATAAACTTCAACCGTATCTCCTTTAATTCTGAAAGTTCCTGGATTAAAATCGGCTTCGGTTCTAGCATATAAACTTTGAACTAAACTGTGCAATAATTTAGTTCTCGAAATAACCTGATCACGTTTAATTTCAATTACGTTTTTCTGAAATTCGACAGGGTTTCCAATACCATAAAGACAAGAAACCGATGCTACAACCAAAACGTCACGTCTTCCTGAAAGTAGGGAAGAAGTGGTGCTTAAACGCATTTTTTCTAATTCTTCATTGATAGATAAGTCTTTTTCAATGAAAACTCCAGTAACAGGCATAAAGGCTTCTGGCTGATAATAGTCGTAATACGAAACGAAATACTCAACAGCATTGTTTGGAAAGAATTGCTTGAACTCCGAATACAATTGGGCAGCTAAAGTTTTATTGTGAGCCAAAACCAAAGTTGGTCTTTGCACTTCCTCAATTACATTGGCAACGGTAAAGGTTTTTCCAGAACCGGTAACTCCTAATAATGTTTGGTATTTCTCTCCGTCAACCACGCCTTGCGCCAATTTTTGTATGGCTTGTGGCTGATCTCCTTTTGGACTATATTCTGAAGAAACTTGAAATTTCATTTTTGTATACTGAAAATTTGGTTTTGTAAAGATACGAAGTTTGAATGTAAATGAACTGCTCAAAAGTTTGCCGCGAATTACACGAATTACACAAATTTTTTGCGTGCGCTGTAAAATGATATTCGTGCGAGTTAGTGTAATTCGTGGCAAAAAAATCTAATCTAAAAAATTAATAACCGCGTCATTTACAACCTTCGGCTGATCAATAGTTAGAAAATGACCTGCATCTTTTACCATTTTGGTTTTGCTGTTTGCTAAAAGTTTCTGTGCTATTTTTAAACTTTCTTCCGAATTAATAACGTCTTTATCCCCAATTAAAACTAAAACTGGATTCTGAATAGATTCTAATTCTTTGTTAGAAAACGGCATCATTTTTAACATGCTTGAATTTGATTTTGCGTATTTGTTAGCCAAATAAAACTGTCTTTTGTAAATACGGCTTATATTTTCTGGATGAGTTGAAAAAGTCGATAATGTTTTAGTGAATTTCTTTTCGCTTGGAAAAAGTTTCAGCATCAAAGCAGAAGTTGTTTTTGTGACTTTATCTATAAACTTAAAAGTTTGTGCAGGACTTAGCAAGACAATTTTATCAATAGAATTTGGCTTATGAATGGCCAATAATGTTGCGATCCATCCGCCACGAGAAGCGCCGATTATATCGAATTTCTTTAATTTATAATGATCGAAAATCTCGTTGTAGAAAACAACAATATCATCGGATGAAAGTGGTTTTGCTGTTAAGTTTGATTTATTCGGTTCCATGATAAAATCAATCGCAAAAATGCGGTGATTTTTGGCTAGAACTTTAATGTTTGGATACCACATGGTTGAGCTAGCATCCATTCCGTGAAGTAAAACCAAATCTTTTCCGTTTTTAGGACCTGCAATTACAACGTGAGTTGTTCCGAAACTAGTTTTTACATCTTCTTCCGTATACGGAATATTCCAAAGTTTTAACGCTTTATCGTAAGCAGATTGGTATTTTAGTTCTTCGCTTCGGGTTTTAAAAACATAGTCTTCATATTTCGCTTTTTTTGAAGCGCAACTAGAAACTAAAAATAATACAACTAAAAGTCGCGAATATTGTTTTAACATAGTAATAAAATTCAATTTCAGCTTAAAGTTACGATTGGAGTAGGTGAAAAGTGTATCAGAATTTTATTTTAAAATATCATAATTTTAAGATTTGTCGTTTTTTGAAGTCAAATAATAAATCTGTACAAAAGCTAAAATCGCGTTTGGAATAATTACCGGCCAAAGCCATTGGTTGAAATCGTGATAATCATTTAGAAAAATACCATAAATGACAAAGCAAATACAGCCAAACATATTAATAAATCGAATTGTTCTGAGGTTTTTGAGTAAGAAACCGCCAACAATAAAAACAGATGCGAGATAACCAATGTATTCTGCCATAATCTTGATTTTAAAATGTTTACAATAAATGTACTTAAAGTAAATTATAAAATCAAGATTTTGGTTTGGAAATCAGTTGTTTATAGTAACCACTTTTGTTTTTCACTTTCATTTAAAAAACTCCAAGCCACAATACGGCTGTTTTTTTGACCTTGTGCCATATCGATTGTTTGTACAGAAACAGCATTTACTTTTTTCAAAGTTTTATAAATTGATGGGAGATTTTCTTTTTTAGAGACTAAAGTTGTAAACCACAAAACCTGCGAAGCGTATTTTGCACTTTCGTAAATCATTTGTGTGATGAATCCGATTTCGCCACCATTGCACCATAATTCGGCATTTTGACCTCCGAAATTTAGAACAGGATTCGTATTTCTTTTTTCTTTCGGATTAAGATTGGAAACTTTTCTCGAAGCACTTTTATTGGCTTCTTCTGCAGACGCATGAAAAGGCGGATTGCACATCGTAAAAGTAAAACGATCTTCTGGCGTGATTATGTTTTTGAAAATGAATCTAGGTTCTGTTTGCTGTTGTAAACTTATCGCATCAATTAATTTAGGATTGGCTTCGATAATTTTACTGCAATTTTCAATTGCTTTTTTGTCAATATCCGTTGCGACGAAACTCCAATTGTAAATAGCATTTCCTAGAATTGGATAAATGCAATTAGCTCCAGTTCCGATATCTAAACCTAAAACGTCTGAATTGTTTGGAATTTTGCTTTCCGCTAATAAATCGGCGATGTAATGAATGTAATCGGCACGGCCAGGAATTGGCGGACAAAGGTAATTTTTTGGAATATCCCAATTTTGAATTCCGTAATAGGTTTGCAGTAAAGCGCTATTTAAGGTTTTTACAGCGTTTGGATTACTGAAATCAATCGTTTCGATTCCGTGTTTGTTTACTGAAACAAAAGCTTTTAATTCAGGACAATTTGAAATTAGTTTTTCGAAATCGTATCGCTCTCGATGAAGATTTCTTGGATGTAAAATGTTTTTTTCAGAATTGTCGTTTGCTTTCATTTTCTTTTATTTCGACTGCAAAGATAGGCAAGAAAGTCTTGTTTTGAAAATGAGTGCCCTAGCCCTGATGGAAGCGGCATCCTTTTGTGTCCGCCGCGGCGGACACAAAAGATACAGCGGACAGCAGGAAATAGCTTCTAATCAAAACATTCCATTAAAAGAAGATCTCCTTCGCGATGTGTAATAGTTACAATGCCGTCTTTTTCGACAGAATTACTGCTCCCTGTTCTGTAGCCCATTGTCAGCGTATCGTCGTTTAATTCGTATTTTAAATTGGTTGAATTAATGCCGTTTACAATACCAATTGGAATCAAAGAAATTGGTGTTTTTGCGGTGTACCATTTCTCGAATTTTGTTGGCATAAGAAATATTTTTGAGTGATCGTCTAGAATTACAATTTTTAATAAATCTCGGTAACGAACAATTTGTGTCAAGTTGGTAATCGTATGATCGGCGCGTTTTCCCGTTGCCCAAACGACATTTACGGCAGGAATTTTTCTTTCGATAAGATAATCAAAAGCTTTTTCTAAATCGGTTTTGTCTTGATCTGGGGTGTGAACGATTTCAATTGGGAATTGCGTTGTTTTGTATATTTCTGGATCAAAACCGCGGTCAAAATCGCCTAACAATACATCGACTTTTATGCCTAACTCAATCACTCTTTCGATAGCCGAATCTAAAACCACAACCAAAGGAGACCATTCTAACAATTGTCCTAATAATTCTGGGTCGCAGGCAGCGCCATTTGCAATTATTAAAGCTGGTTCTTGATCGTCGCGGACTATATGGTGTGATGACATAAGCGTTTTTTTGAATGTAGTGCAAATGTACGGTTTACAATTTTAGATTTTAGATTTTTTTGAATGCGCTCAGAAGAATTCGAATTTCTAAAATGTCTTTATTTAATTGGCTTTAAAAGCAACAGCATCAACTTCGATCTGCATTCTGTCGAGTGCTAATTTTGGAACAGGAATTAATGTGCTGGCAGGAAAAGGATTGTTTTTCCACACTTTACTGATTTCTTCTTCCCAGATTTTTAGTTTTTCTGACGAATGGTCAACAATTAGAATTGTGATTTTCATTACATTTTCTGGTTTTAGTTCGTAGCTTTTTAGAATAACGGTTAGATTTTCAAGCGCAGTTTTGACTTGTGTTCTAAAATCGGGACTTAAAATATGCTGTTTTCCTAAACCGCCGCTTTGACCTGAAATATAAATAAGCTCGCCTGGTGTTTTTACTGAAGAAGCATGACTGAAACCATAAGGCGCAGGATTGAATAAAGATTGGGGATTTTTGAAAGATTGCGCTTTTGTTTGGAACGCGAAAATAAGTAGTAAAAAGGATAATAAATGTTTCATGTTTTTAAAATTAGAATTGATGAGGCAAAGGTTTATCAATTCTAATTTTAAAACATTTACATATGTTGAGAAGTTATCTTTTAATAATCTAAAAGCCTTCTGTGGTAATTAATTTGCCCTAAATGATACGCTAAATGCGTTGAAAGATGAACCAAGAAGAATCCTGTTGTCATTTCTTTTTCAAAAACAATTTGAGGGTATATTTGTTCTAAATCTGTTTCTGTTAAAGAGTCTAAGCTTTTGTTTACGACTTCTATTGTGTTTTCAATTTTAGAAATCAGTTCCGATTTTGAAATGTCTTTTGATGAAAATTCTAAAGGACGATTTCGCACATAACCTGTTTTACCTATTTCTGCGCCAATATACGTGTTCAGATTTCCAATTAAATGAAGGCATAAATTTCCTGCTGAATTTGAAATATTTTTGTCAATTGCCCAAAGTTGTTTTTCAAATTCGTAAGATTCGATTTCGAATTTTAGTTTGTCTAAATCCCTATTGAAAAGTGTTTTTAAAGTTTGTAGAATCATAATTAATTTCTGCTTTTTATCGGAATCCAGATTTCTTCTTCAGATTCGGGATCGTCTTTTTTATATTTTTCATTCATAACAGCAAAATGCGGCCTGTTGTCTACAGTATATTCAGAATTTGGAAGCCATTCTGCAAAGATATAGTGATACGTTTTGTGCGCGTCTGTAGCTGGGCCTAAATGAAGAAAAACGGCATATAGCCCATCAGGAACAATTAAGGTTTCCATTCCTTCTGGAATAGATGCATAATCGGAAACCTCAACGGTAGCCCATTTTTTGAAGCTTTCATTAGGATCAAAATTATCAAAATGGTTTTCTTTATAAACTTCTAAAGAATATAAATTGGCTCCAATTGCATTTTTTATTTCTTTTCGATTTGGCATAAAACCACTCCATAATTGAAAGGTTTTGTTCTCGATAAATGACATTTCTATAGAATGCCCAACGAGTTTTTTTTCGGTTAAGTTTTTGATTATAGGTCGCATAATTACTTAATTTGATACTTTTTTGTACTGGTTTCGCTTAAGGAGAAATAACCTAGCGGATAATTGTTTTTGTCTGTTGTATTGATGATGTTTCCTTTTACGGTTGCAGGCGGAGATTGAAAAGGCCCTCCAACATTGCTCCCGGCGATGCTTACTAAGATATTCATATAATTATAATATTGCTTAGAAATTCCGAAATGCGTAACTTCAATTTCGTCTCCTGCTTTTAAATCTTCATCAACGGCACTGCTGAAAATTTCATTTCCCTGATAGAATTTATCTTCAGAAACATAATAATTTGAAGTTATTTTATTCGAATAAACATATTTAAACAAATAGAAATTGTCTTCATCTGCGGGATCCATAAAGTAAGCTTTTATTTCGATATCTTCTCCCGTAAAACCGCCATCATTTTTTTGTTCGATTCGCGTAATCGGAGCAACTGATTTTAAAACTTCTGAAGCCGTATAGGTGTTTCCTTTGCTAATAATCGTCAAAGTATATTCTTCATTAAGTTCAGGTTTGAAATCATTACAAAGATAGCGTCCAGACTTGTTAAATTCAGTAAAATTAAATTTTTGGTTTTTGCTGTTTGTTACATAAACCACAGCATTTGAAACGACAGGAATTTGAGTCTCAAAATAACCTGTTGTGGTAGAAAGTTTGATAACTTGTTGTTTTCCTGTACTGCCTTTTTCCCAATTTATAGAAGCTTCAATTACCAATTTTGGAGAGGCAGTGTTTAAATCAACATCGACCACTTCTTCGCAACTTGTAAACAACAGCGAAGTAAAAAATGCGATTAAAAAAACTAATTTTTTCATAAATATATCTTTAGTTTTTGAACTGACTTTTTAGAATTTGAAATTATAGCTTACCGCAGGAACGATTCCGAAAATAGATAATCGCACCGCTTCGTTTACACCTGTATCTACATTTTGTCTGAAATTGATTGAGGCCGCATTCATACGATTGTACAGATTGTAAATGCTAAAAACCCATTCGCCTTTCCAATTTCTGTCTTTGTTTTTGTGTGGCGTTAAAGTCGCTGAAACATCCAAATGATTGTAAGAAGGAAGTCGGTTTTCATTTCGCAAGCCATAACTTGGAACTACAATTCCTAAATATTCGTACTGCCCATTCGGATACGTTACTGGCTGACCCGATTGCAATACAAAGTTAGCACCAAATGACCATTTTTCGTTTAAATTGTAAGCAGAAGTAATCGCTAAATTATGTGTTTTATCATAAGCCGAGGCGTACCATTTTCCATTGTTAATTCCAGTTTCTTCGGGTGTTCTTCCAGGAGTTTGCTGTTCAGATCTTGAAAGCGTGTACGAAATCCAGCCATTAAATCGGCCTTTATTTTTCTTTACCATAAGCTCTAAACCATACGAACGCATTTGACCGTTTAGAATAACTTGTTCGATGGCGTTGTTGGCAATTAAATCGGCGCCGTCTATATAATCTAATCTGTTTTGGATCTTTTTATAATAGGTTTCTACTTCTAAAGAATAAGCGTCATTATAGATATTTCTAAAATAGCCAACGGCAACCTGATCTGAAAGTTGAGGTTTAATGTAATTATCGCTCGGCATCCAAACATCAAGCGGAGTAGGAGATGAGGTATTAGAAATTAATTGAAGATATTGCGCCATTCTATTGTAACTCGCTTTCAAAGATTGATCTTCATTTAATTGGTAAGAAATAGAAAAGCGAGGTTCTAAATTATTATAGCTCTGAATGACTTTATTTTTGCTAAAATATTGTGTTGAAGTTGGCGTGCCTTTCTCGTAAATCTGCATATCGGTATTAAAAACTACGGCTTCATTATTATCGTAATAATTAACAGTAGAAGAACCCAGTCGATAAAATAAACTATAGCGTAAGCCATAGGCAATAGTGATTTTTTTAGAAAGCTGACTTTCTGCATCTAAATAAACAGAAGGTTCAAAAGCGTATTTTTTATCCAATTGATCTGGATTGATGCCAGAATCATCTCCCGTTGGTTTTATAGTTCCAGGATTAAAATCGTAATAGATTCCGTTTACGCCATAATTCAGTTTTAGTTTATCTGAAATGTAATGTTTGAAATCGTATTTTAAGTTATAATTTTTGATTCCTGAATCCCAATTGAATCCCACAAAATCAAGATCTAAACCGTAATAATAATCACTGTAGATTAAAGAAAGATTGGAAAATAATTTATTAGAATACAAATGATTCCATCTCAAATTTAAGGTTGAATTTCCGTAAGTATTCGTGAAACTTTTGTTTAATCTGAAAACGTCTCGCCCAAAATAACCAGACAAGTACAAACTGTTGTTGTCGTTGAGTTTGTAGTTTAATTTTGTATTTAAATCGTAAAAATAAGCGGCATTATCTTTATTTTCTTCAGAGAGTTTAAGAAAAAGATGTGCGTAAGAAGCTCTTCCGCCAATTAAAAACGAGCCTTTGTCTTTTACAATCGGACCTTCAGCCAAGAGACGGCTTGAAATTAATCCGATTCCGCCACTCATATGAAAATCTTTACTGCTTCCATCTTTTTGGTAAATTTCTAAAACAGAAGAAGCCCTTCCTCCATAACGCGCAGGAATTCCGCCTTTATATAATTTTAAATCTTTAATGGCATCAGGATTAAAAACAGAAAAGAATCCGAAAACGTGAGACGAATTGAAAATAGTAGCTTCATCCAAAAGAATCAAATTCTGATCTGCACCGCCTCCGCGGACATTAAATCCAGAAGCGCCTTCACCTGCATTGGTAACACCTGCAAGTAATAAAATAGATTTCAAAACGTCAACTTCTCCTAAAACAACAGGCATTTTTTTTATGGTTGAAATGGAGAGTTTATTCACGCTCATTTCGGGAGATTTGACATTTATTTTGCCTTTGTTTTCTGTAATAATAACTTCCTGAAGTTCTTCGCCACCTTCTTTAATCGAGAAATTGCTTTTTGTATTCTGATTTAAAAGAATCTTTTTTTGAATGGTTTGATAGCCAATGTAACTGATTTCGATTTCGTATTCTCCTTTTGGCGCAGAAAGAGAATAAAAGCCGTATTCGTTGGTTGTAGTCCCTATTTTTAAGGCTGGAATAAAGATGTTGACTCCAATTAAAGTTTCATTGTTTTTGCTGTCGCTAATGATTCCGCTTAAAGTAAATTTTTCTTGGGAGAATGAATTATAGGCAGTTAGGATTAATACAACTATTAGATTAATTTTTTTTGAAATCATTATTGTGGTATTTTGATTTACTTGGCTAAAATCCTTACTAATATATTAAAACAAGTTTATATAAACAAAAAAGACAGTCTTTTTGGGACTGTCTTCTTTTTTAGCATATTAAATTAATGCTTATTTGATTTTAGCAACAATAGCGTTGAAAGTTTCACTTGGACGCATTGCTTTGCTTACTAACTCAGGAGTTGGTTGGTAGTAACCGCCAATGTTCTGTGCTTTTCCTTGAGCACCAATTAATTCTGCATCGATTTTAGCTTCGTTAGCTTCAAATTCAGCAGCGATTGGAGTAAAGATAGCTTTCAATTCAGCATCTTTAGTTTGAGCTGCTAAAGCTTGAGCCCAGTAGAATGCTAAATAGAAGTGAGAACCACGGTTGTCAATTTGACCCACTTTACGAGCTGGAGATTTATCGTTTGCTAAGAATTTATCATTAGCTTGATCTAAAGTCTCAGATAAAACAATTGCTTTAGAATTGTCTAAAGTTTGTCCTAAATGCTCTAAAGAAGCACCAAGAGCTAAAAATTCTCCTAATGAATCCCAACGTAAGTATCCTTCTTCTGTAAATTGCTCAACGTGTTTAGGAGCAGATCCTCCAGCACCAGTTTCGAACAATCCACCACCGTTCATTAAAGGAACGATAGAAAGCATTTTAGCAGAAGTTCCTAATTCTAAAATTGGGAATAAATCTGTTAAGTAGTCACGTAAAACGTTTCCAGTTACAGAGATAGTATCTAAACCTTTGATGATTCTGTCTAAAGTAAATTCTGTAGCAGCAACTGGGTTTAAAATACGGATATCTAAGTTTGTAGTATCGTAGTCTTTAAGGTATTTTTGAACTTTTACGATCAATTCTCTATCGTGTGCTCTGTTTTCGTCTAACCAGAAAACAGCAGGAGTACTAGATAAACGAGCTCTGTTTACAGCCAATTTAACCCAGTCCTGAATTGGAGCGTCTTTAGCCTGACACATTCTGAAAATGTCATTAGCTTCAACGTTTTGCTCCATTAAAACATTTCCGTTAGCATCAACAACACGAACAACACCGTCAGCTTTCATTTGGAAAGTTTTGTCATGAGATCCGTATTCTTCTGCTTTTTGAGCCATTAATCCAACGTTAGGGACACTTCCCATTGTTTTAGGATCAAAAGCACCATGTTTTTTACAGAAATCGATAGTTGCAGTATAAACTCCAGCGTAAGAACGATCTGGAATAACAGCAAATGTATCTTGTGCTTTTCCGTCTTTGTTCCACATTTGTCCAGAAGTACGGATCATTGCTGGCATAGAAGCATCAACAATTACGTCAGATGGAACGTGTAAGTTTGTAATTCCTTTATCAGAATTAACCATTGCCAAAGCAGGACCATTTTCGATTGCTTGTGCGATAGCAGCTTCAACCTCAGCTTGCTCAGGTCTTCCAGCAACTTTAGCATAGATATCACCTAAACCGTTTCTTGTATCAACGTTTAATTCAGCGAATAAAGAAGCGTATTTTTTGAAAACATCTGCAAAATATACTTCAACGATAGCGCCAAAGATAATTGGATCAGAAACTTTCATCATTGTAGCTTTTAAGTGTACAGAAAGTAAAACTCCTGCAGCTTTAGCATCAGCGATAGCATCAGCAGCAAAAGCTTTTAATTTGCTTACGCTTAAAACAGAGCTGTCAATGATTTCTCCAGCTTTTAATGGAGTACTTGCTTTAAGAATAGTTGAAGTTCCGTCTTTAGCAACAAATTCGATTTTTACATCGTTTGCTTCGTTTACAGTCAATGATTTTTCACTTCCGTAAAAATCACCGCTTGTCATAGAAGCTACTTTAGTTTTTGAGTCAGCAGACCAAGCACCCATTGAGTGTGGATTTGCTTTTGCAAAGTTTTTAACTGCTCTTGGAGCTCTACGGTCAGAGTTTCCTTCACGTAAAACTGGGTTTACAGCAGAACCTAATACTTTTGCATATTTTGCTTTAATTTCCTTTTCAGCATCGTTTTGTGGATCTTCTGGGAAATTTGGTACGTTGTATCCGTGTGATTGTAATTCAGCAATAGCCGCTTTTAATTGCGGTACAGATGCAGAAATGTTTGGTAATTTGATAATGTTAGCTTCTGGCTGAGTTGCTAATTGACCTAATTCTGCCAATGCATCTCCAGTTTTTTGAGCATCAGTCAAAGATTCTGGGAAATTTGATAAAATTCTTCCTGCCAGCGAAATATCTCTGGTTTCGATTTCAATTCCAGCTGTTGCTGTAAAAGCTTGTACAATTGGTAAAAGAGAGTAAGTTGCCAATAACGGCGCCTCATCAGTTAAGGTGTAAAAAATTTTTGATTTATTCATTTTCTTTTTTTTTTATAATCGTATCGTCAGGAGTTAACGATGTCAAAGATATATTCGGCTCAAAATGAGCGGAGCAAATATAATAAAATCACAACGAAATCGGTTGAGTTTTGATGAGAAAAGACGAAATTAACAGATTGTTATTTCGAGCTCATTAAATTGCTAAATCGATGATTTTGGTATTAAAAAATTACAGTTTTGTTAGCGGTAGAAATAGAACATAAAAAAAACTCGTTTCAAACAATATGAAACGAGTTTTTTATAACATTTTGATAAATGATTATCTTCTTTTATCTTTAATCTTAGCTTTTTTACCAGTAAGTTGTCTGAAGTAGAAAATTCTAGCTCTACGTACAGCACCTTTCTTGTTAACTTCGATTTTTTGTAAAGCTGGTAAGTTTACTGGGAAGATACGCTCAACACCAACAGCTCCAGACATTTTACGAATAGTAAAAGTTTCTGTGTTACCAGAACCTCTTCTTTGAATCACAACTCCTTTAAAGAACTGAGTTCTTGTTTTTTCACCCTCTTTAATTTCGTAGAAAACAGTAATTGTGTCTCCAGCTCCGAAATCTGGGAAATCTTTTCTAGCAACGAATTCGTCTTGAACGAATTTTAATAAATCTGCCATGATAATTTAAATTATGGTTTTTATATTAGAACAACATTCACGGATCTCGCCAGAGGTTGGTCAAATTCGGGTGCAAATGTAGAAAATAATTATAAATTATGAATTATAAATTGCAAATTATTTTAACTCTCTGATAAAATGTGTTTTACAACTCTAATTGACAGTTGTTTTGAAATTACAATTCACTCAGAAAACACTGATTTTACAGATAGAAAAAGTAAAACCTTATCTTCGTAAATAAGTAGTGCAATAATAATATAAAATGAGATGGATAAAAATTATATGAAAGAATATATCGAGTTTTATAATGAATTTAGGAAATCGAACGGTTCAAAGGAAAGTGTTGAGAAAATCTATGACCTTTTGTATGAATTGGAAAGCATCGCAAAAAGCAAACAAGAAAATTTAGTGCTCTCGAATGTTTATATTCTTTTAGGTTTTCACAGATCTGCTTTTGAAGTTTTTAAAGAAGTTGCAGATTTAAAAAATACTAAAGATGTTTCTAAATTGTATGTTTTAGAACAAAAGGCAAAATCTCATGAAGATAATTTTATTATAAAAGATCTCAGAAAATTTAGAGAAAAACAAAATCGCTCAAAACTGACTGTAAATGATTTTTCTCAGTTGAAAGATGGTAACGAATTTGAAGTTTCGGAGAACAAAGCTGTAATTTTTAATAAAATCAAAACAGGAGAAATTTCTATTTATCTTCCTGATTCAGATTTTGGAAATTATTTAGACCAAATAATCGAACATATTTTCTGGTTAGGAGATTGTAAAAAGGACTTGATCGAATTTTATAACGAGAATAATGATTTCACTGAAGAAACAGCTGACGAGGATTGGTATGATAATTTGGAAATCTACAGAAGCCGAATCACAATTGATATTTCTGGAAATATTGAAACGATACTTTCTATTGGAGATCATTTCAGTCAAGATCATATTTTAGACGTCGAAATGACAAATAAAACAATTGTTTCGATGAATTATGATGGGTAATTTTTTAGTCTCAGTTTTCAGTCTCAGTTTCCAAAAGAAACGAACTGGGACTGAAAACCGCGACTGAATACTTTTTAATGTCCTTCCAATAAATCTGGACGTCTATTTTTAGTATGTTCGAATGCTTTGTCTTCGCGCCATTTATCGATTTTGGCTGCGTGTCCGCTGGTTAAAACTTCTGGCACTTTCCATCCTTTATAATCTGCAGGTCTTGTATAAATTGGCCCTGAAAGTAAATTATCCTGAAAACTATCTGTCAATGCCGAGGTTTCATCACTTAAAACGCCTGGAATTAATCGAATTAAGGCATCAGATAGAACTATTGCGCCCAATTCTCCTCCAGACAAAACGTAATCTCCAATTGAGATTTCTTTCGTAATAAAATGATCTCTAACTCTTTGGTCAACACCTTTATAATGTCCGCATAAAATGATAATGTTTTCGTACATCGACATTTTATTTGCCATTTTTTGGTTTAAAGTTTCGCCATCTGGTGACATATAAATTACTTCGTCATATTCACGCTGGCTCTTCAAATGTGTAATACAATCATCGATAGGCTGAATTGTCATTACCATTCCTGCGCCACCGCCAAAAGGATAATCATCTACACTTTTCTGTCTGTTTGTGCTATAGTCGCGAAGGTTGTGAAAATGAACTTCCACCAAACCTTTGTCAATGGCACGTTTCATAATTGAGGCCTCAAACGGACTTCTTAATAGTTCAGGTAAAAGAGTAATAATGTCAATTCGCATCTTTATTCGATAATTTTCTTATCCGGCAAAGATACAAATAATGCCATTGAGTCTTTTGGTAATAATTATATAACATACATATTAAATTATGTAAAACATTATGGTTTAACTTTAATTATTATTACAGTGTTAATAATCAGTGAAATAGCAACCAAATTTCGAACGTAAATTCAACACTTAGTTATGAAAAAAACAATATTAATGTCCGCGGTATTTGCGCTCTTCATGTCTTGCGCAAGTACCAATTCAGCTACCGTTGCTGTAGGAACATCCAAGACGAAAGTGCTTAAAACTTTAGGAGCTCCAATAAGGACCTTGGATAATAAGCAAAATGGAGAAATTCTTGTTTATGCAGATCAAGTCTTCGTCAAAGATGGAGCTCAGATTGTAGAATCAAATTACTGGAATTACAATTATGTGTATGTAAGTAAAGAAGGCAAAGTCACATCAACGAGACAAGAAAAACAAAATTATCCGCCACAAGCAATTGATTCTGTAAAAATGGAAGGACTAAATTTATTGACTTATAAATAAATTTTCTCTTATGTTTTGATACAATTCGTATTTTTAGATTTATTTAGAAATACGAATTGTTCATTTAATGACTTCAACAAAAACAAAAATCCTCGCTATATCTGGTAGTACAAGAAGTAATTCCAGTAATCTTAAAATTCTGAAATATATTTCAAACTGCTTACAATCCAATTTTGAAGTAGAAATTTTTGAAGATTTGGAAAGCCTACCTCATTTCAACCCCGATTTAGATACAGCAAATCCTCCGCAAGAAATTACCACTTTTAGAAATAAAATAATAAACTCCGATGGTGTTATTATTTGTACACCCGAATATGTGTTCAGTCTTCCGGGAAGTTTAAAAAATGCTTTAGAATGGTGCGTTTCGACAACTATTTTTTCAAACAAAAAAACAGGTCTAATTACCGCTTCTGCTTCTGGCGAAATGGGGCACGAACAGCTTTTGCTAATAATGAAAACGCTTGAAGCAAAATTTGACGATGCAACACAACTTCTGATTCAAGGAGTTCGTGGAAAGGTTAATGCTGAAGGCGAAATCGTATCAGAAGAAACTGCAGAAGCGCTTCAAAATTTTGCAGAAAACTTTAAAAATCAATTTTTATAATATATTTACTTTCTGAAATTTATATCATGAAATGATTAGCAGAAGAAATTTTATCGTAACCACAGGTTTGGCCACTACAGCAGTTTTGGCTTCACCATCATTTGCATTTTCTATGAATAAAAAAGAAATAGGTTTACAGCTGTATACGCTTCGTGAAGAACTTCCGAAAGATGTAAAAGGAACTTTAGATAAAGTCGCTAAAGCGGGCTATACAAATGTCGAGACATACGGTTTTTCGACGAAAGATCAGTTTTGGGGATTAACGCCAAAAGAACTAAAAAAGATTTTGGATGAAAACGGCTTAAAAGCAGTTAGCGGACATTATAATTTAGGAAGTTTTTTATACGATGGAAACACTGAAGAGTTAATTGCTTCAATTGAAGCGGCGAAAATTCTAAAAAGTGAATTTCTAACCGTTCCTTGGGTCGACGAGCCTTTCAGAAGAAATATTGAAGATTATAAAAAGATTGCGGCTCGTGTAAATGAAGCTGCAAAAATGTGTAAAAAAGCAGGCTTGAAATTAGCGTATCACAATCATGATTTTGAATTTCAAAAGCACGATGGTGTAACAGGTTTTGAAATTTTATTAAAAGAAACGGATCAAGATTTGGTCTTTTTTGAATTGGATTTGTATTGGGTAATTCATTCGGGAAATGATCCTTTAAAATTATTCAAAGAAAATGCAGGACGTTTTAAAATGTGGCACGTAAAAGACAAGGATAAAAACAACAATGATTTGAATACTGAAGTTGGTTCAGGAACAATAGATTTTAAACCATTATTCGCAGCAGCAAAACAATCGGGAATGATTCACTTTTTTGTGGAGCAGGAAAATAACTTCGCTTCCAATTCTTATGATTCTATCAAATCGAGCTGCGATTTTATTTCTAAAAACTTAATCTAGTACATTCTATTTATGAAGAAACTTCTTTTGTTGTTATTGGTGATTCTTTGTTCTTGTGAATCAAATAAAAAAGAAAAATCAAATTCAAATCCAGAGCCAAAACAGGAGCTCAATTTAAAACTAGATCCATATTTTGTCGCTATCAAAAATAATGATGTGAAGCTTGACAAACCCGTTTTTGGAGATTGGCTTTATTCTCGCAATGAAAAAGGGCAGACTTTTGAGCAATTTATTAAAACAAAACATGTTGTTCCGACCAAAGATGAAAATATTATTTATTTACAGCCTATAGGGGAATTTAATTCGTTGCAAAAGAAACAAATAGAATTAGTTCGTCAATATTTGCAAATATTTTTTCAGTTAGAAACCAAAGTTTTAAAGGATGTCTCAAATGATATTATTCCGAATAATGCTAGAAGAATTGGAGATGTAGGGCAGGAGCAGTTTTTAGCGGGTTATATTTTAACGGATGTTCTGAAAAAAGAAAAGCCAGAAAAAGGAGTTGCTTTAATGGCAATAACGGAGAAGGATTTATATCCAAAACCAGAATGGAATTATGTTTTTGGATTAGCGTCTTATAGAGATAAAATTGCTGTAAGTTCGATGTACAGAATGCAAAAAGAAGCCGATTTTAATTTGAGTTTAGAAAGAATACTAAAAATTTGTTCTCATGAAATCGGACACATGTTTGGCCTTCATCATTGTATTGATGGAAACTGTGTTATGAATGGAACAAATAGCATGATTGAAACGGATAGACATACATTAAGATTATGTTCAAATTGTCAAAGAAAATTAAATTCGGGATTTAATTACGATAACGTAAAAAGATTAAAAGAACTAGAAAAATACTTTAAGGATAACAAATTAACCAATGGAGTTGACTTAATGGAAAAAGACCTTAAAAGCATTTAATAAAATAAAAAAGATTATGAGTTTAGGAACAAGCAAAGAGTTTATAAAAGGAGACGAAATCGAGTGGGAAGTAGTAGGAGAAGGAATTAAGCGTAAGATTTTAGCTTTTGATGAAAGAGTGATGCTGGTAAATGTACACTTTGAAAAAGGCGGAATTGGTACTTTACACGATCATTATCATTCGCAAGTTACATACATCGCAAGCGGAAAATTTGACGTAACGATTAGCGGAGTAACGCAGACCTTAAAAGAAGGCGATAGTTTCTATATTCCGCCGCACGCTGTTCATGGTGTTGTGTGTTTAGAAACAGGAATGTTAACAGATGTTTTTAGCCCTGCAAGAGAAGACTTTTTGAACTATTAAAAGTCGAAAAATAAACCATATAAGGAATATAAGAAAAATTAAGTGTTTAGTTTAAATGAACTGATATGACTTATATGGTTTTAAAAAAAGCTTAAAATTTATACTTTTTTTAAAGTTCTACTAAAGATTAGATTGGTATTTTTGCAGCATGAATTTATCAAAAACTAATGTACTGTTTATGGCAGTTTGCACTGGTCTTATAGTTGCAAATCTTTATTACTGCCAGCCTTTGATTGTTTTAATTGCCAACGAATTTAAAATTCCTGAAGCCAGCGCCGGAACGATAACCTATTTAACTCAAGCAGGTTACGCAATCGGACTGTTTTTTATGGTACCACTTGGCGATAAAATAGAGCGAAAAAGGCAAATTTTAATGACCACTTTTGCTAGTGTAATTGCTTTATTAATTGCAGCAACAGCTAAAAGTTTTCTTGTTTTACAAATTGCTTCGTTGCTAATCGGAATCACGTCGATTGTACCTCAGCTTATTCTTCCTCTAGCCGCATCTTTAAGCGCGCCCGAACAGCGAGGGAAAGTTGTCGGAACGATTATGAGCGGACTTTTAGTCGGAATTTTGCTTTCGCGAACATTAAGCGGATTTATCGGCCAAATTTTAGGCTGGAGATCGATGTTTTATATCGCAGCCGGAATTTGTCTTTTAATCTTTTTTGTGATTCAAAATAAATTTCCACAAAACAAACCGCAATTTCAAGGAACTTACGGTCAGCTGATTCAATCGTTATTTACCCTTATCAAAACACAGCCTGTTTTGCGTGAAGCAACAGCAATCAACGTTTTCAGTTTTGCTCAATTTGGAGCTTTCTGGACCACAATGGTTTTATTGCTTTCTGGAGAACCATTCGGATTTAATAGTGCAACAATCGGATTATTCGGAATTGTTGGAGCATCTGGAGCTTTAGCAGCGCCTTTGGTTGGAAAACTGGGAGATAAAGGAAACTCGAGAATTGCAGTTGGTTACGGCTGTTTATTGGTTTTAATCAGTTTTATAACATTTTATTTTGCTATTGAAAGTGTAATCGGAATTGCAATCGGAATTGTATTTATCGATATAGGAATTCAAGGTGTTCACATTTCAAACCAGACGCGAGTTTATTCGTTATTGCCAGAAGCAAGAAACAGATTAAATACAGTATTTATGTCGCTTACCTTTTTAGGAACAGCTGCAGGATCTGCTTACGGTTTGTTGCTATGGAAATTGGGCGGATGGCCTGCTGTAACAATCGGATGTATGGCTTTATCATTGATTTCATTACTAATTTACGGACTTACTTATAAATCAAAATCTAAAAAAGCGAAAGCGCAAATTGATTAAAAAATTAATTTGTAAATTTGCTTTCAAATTAAAAATAACAACATGGAAAACGGAATATACGCTAAATTCAATACTAGCAAAGGTTCAATTTTAGTAAAATTGACACACGATTTGACACCGGGAACTGTAGGTAACTTTGTTGCTCTTGCAGAAGGAAATATGGAAAATAAAGTGAAACCTCAAGGACAAAAATTCTATGACGGATTAACTTTTCATAGAGTAATTGCTGATTTCATGATTCAAGGTGGTTGCCCAAAAGGAACTGGAACTGGAGATCCAGGATATAAATTTGATGATGAATTTCACCCAAGTTTAAAACACGATCGCCCAGGAGTTTTATCTATGGCAAACTCAGGACCTGGAAGTAACGGTTCTCAATTTTTCATTACTCACGTTGCAACTCCTTGGTTAGATAACAAACATACTGTTTTCGGAAACGTTGTTGAAGGACAAGATGTTGTTGATGCTGTTGCTCAAGGTGATAACTTAGAGTCTGTAGAAATTATCAGAGTTGGAGAAGAAGCTCAAAAATGGAACGCTATTGAAGCTTTCATTGGTTTAAAAGGTGCTCGTCTAAAAAGAGAAGCAGCTTTAAAAGCAGAATCTGAAGCAAAAATGGAACAATTAGCTGCTGGTTTTGATAAAACTGAAAGCGGTTTACGTTATAAAATGATTCAAAAAGGAGAAGGAAAAAGAGCTGAAGCAGGAAAAACAGTTTCTGTTCACTACGAAGGTTCTTTAGAAAACGGAAAAGTTTTTGATTCTTCTTACCCAAGAAAAAAACCAATCGAATTCAAATTAGGAATTGGACAAGTTATCGAAGGATGGGACGAAGGTATCGCTTTATTGCAAGTTGGAGACAAAGCTCGTTTTGTAATTCCATCTGATTTAGGATACGGACCATCTGGAGCTGGAGGAGTTATTCCACCAAACGCTACTTTGATTTTCGACGTTGAATTAATGGACGTTAAATAAGACTTCATTAGCAATTTAGTATTGTTATAAATAGAAATCCCATGTGCCACGGCATATGGGATTTTTTTATATTTACTAAAAAAACAAAGCCAATGAAAAACATTTTAATCCTTGCGGGACTTGCATTATTTGTGGTTTCTTGCGGAACTCAAAAAACAACTGCAGTTGCTTCAGCTCCAGTTACAGAAACTGCAAAAGTAGCATTGACACCTGAATTGGAAGCAGGTAAAAATTTATACGATAACAATTGTGCAAAATGCCACAAATTGTATGAACCAAAAAAGTTTACAAAGGAAGAATGGACACCTATATTGGTAAGAATGGGTAAAAAGGCGAAGTTAGATGATACTCAGATGGCTTCGATTACGAATTACATCGATTCTCAGCTATAAAAAGATAAAAAGCATTTCATAAATTGGGATGCTTTTTTTATTTGGATGAGGTATAAAAAAAACACCGTCACAGAATGAGGTGTTTAAAAAGTTATGAATGATGCTGTACTTCAGTGTTATCAACAGCAACTATTTTCAAAGTTTTAATTCCGGCAGGAAGTTCCCAATCAACCTGATCATTTTCTTTAAAACCAATTATAGCAACGCTTAATGGGGCTAAAATCGAAATTTTTGATTGTTTCAAGTCTGCTGCTGAAGGCAAAACAATTTGAATTTTCATTTGTTTATTGGCTTTTACATCTTCAATAGTAACAAACGAATTGATGCGAATAACCGAGTCTAATTCGCTTTCCTTGCTTATTACGGCGCGATCTAATTCTTGCGAAAGCAAATTTGCTTCTTTTGTATTGGTTTCGTTTTTACTTTTTAAAATCAATTCTCTTAGAAATTGATAGTCTGCTTTACAGAAAGTAGGTATTGGTTTCATAATCGTATTCATTTATATTATTAAAAAATTATTTATTCATTATTTGCGGTTTCAATTCTTGAACGGAATTTTTAAACTGATAGAAAAGCGAAAAATCATCTGATAGAGCAATGCTCTTTCAAATAAAAAACGAATTAAAAAATCTGATAAAAATCCTCCGTCAAAAAGAAGAAAAAAGTGAAGTAGACGGAGGCCTAAAAAATAAAGGCCTTATTATGCGAAATAATTACAGCAGGAAGCGGTTTTGCAACGCAAAACGACTTTATAGAAGCTGTAAATGGTTTTATATTTCCCATAAGGATGATTAAATTGATCGGCAAAGATACGTAATCTTTTTGGATTTAGTGAGGATTTACTTCCATTTTATGCTGCAGCCCAAACTTGGTTTCTGCGGCTCTTTCAAACTTCTGTTGTAAATTAAGGCATCAATTGCGCCTCTTAAATCGCTTCCGCTAAGGGGAATTCCGTTGCCTGGTCTTGAGTCATCCAACTGTCCGCGATAGAATAATTTGTCTTGACTGTCAAATAAATAGAAATCTGGAGTGCAAGCTGCTTGATACGCTTTTGCAACATCTTGGGTTTCATCATACAAATAAGGAAAATCAATTTTGTTCTCCATTGCAAAATCTGTCATTAATTCTGGACCATCTTGCGGATACTTTACAGCATCATTGCTAGAAATGGCAACAACTCCAAGTCCCTGCACGCGATAATCATTGGCAATCATTACAACTTCATTAATAACATGATGCACAAACGGACAATGATTACAGATAAATAGCACCAAAGTACCTTTTGAACCTTTTAAATCTTCAAAAGAAAAAGTGTCGTTAGAATTGGTGTCTTTTAAATAAAAATCAGGAGCAATCGTTCCTAATGGAAGCATTGTTGATTCTGTTCGTGCCATTTTATCTGAAATTTGAATTTCAAAAATAGCTTTAAAAAACTGTAAATAAAAGAGCACAAGAATAAAAAATATCCAAAGAAAGCAGTTAGCTACAAGAGCTTGCTTCTTTGGATACTTTTTTAAGTTTTTATGAATTCAAAAATTCCAGTAAATCTTCATTTAATTTTTCTCTATCAGTATAAAAAAGTCCGTGTGGTGCTCCTTCATATTCGATATAAGTATTGTTTGCTATAGATTTTGCAGCTTTTCTTGAAGTAAGATCAATTGGAACAATTTTATCGTCGTCTCCGTGAATGATTAGAGTTGGAACTTTTATGAAATCTACTTCATCTCTAAAATCAGTGTATGAAAAAGATTCAGCGCATTTTAAAGTAGCTCTTGGAGAAGCTACAGAACATAGATTTCTGTAATATTCTAATAAAGGCGTACTTAATGGTTTGTTGATAATATTAACGCCAAAAAACGTTTTTCCAAAATTGTCAATAAATGCGATTCTATCTTCCTTTATTGCCATTGCTGTATTGTCGCTTTTTTCTTTTGGATGACCATCTGGATTGTCATGAGTTTTAAGAAGAAAAGGAATAATAGACGAAATCAAAGCAATTTTGCTTACGTTTTTTCCGCCATGACGGCTAAAATAACGAACGACTTCGCCACCGCCCATTGAGAATCCAACAAGGGTTACATTCTCCAATTCCAATTGTTCGATAATTTCTTTAAGATCATCTGTCAAAGTATCATAATCGTAACCATCCCAAGGCTGAGAAGACTTTCCGAATCCGCGACGATCATAAGCAATCACACGATAATTATTTTGAACTAAATGATCAATTTGATATTCCCACATTTCATTAGAAAGCGGCCAACCGTGAATCAGGATTACAGGTTTTCCTTGTCCGTAATCTTTGACGTACAGTCTAACGTTTTGAGCAGTTTCTATATATTTATCGGTATGAATCTGTTTTAAATTAGATTCAAAGTCCTTAATTGTCATGCATGCATTTGGTTCAGTATGTTCCATGATATATTTTTTTACGTGAGTTTCATTTTCTAGTCTCGTAAAATTAGAATGGAAGCGAAAGAAAAGGGTTACAGAATTAGGCGCATTAATTACAAAATTTATAGGTTTGTAAAAAAGAGATTAAAATGGATTTAACTTGGAATGAATTTGAAAGAACCGACATGCGAATCGGAACTATTGTAGAAGTAAATGATTTTCCTGAAGCGAGAAAACCAGCCTTTCAGCTAACAATTGATTTTGGTTCAGAAATAGGAATCAGAAAATCATCGGCACAAATAACCAAAAGATATCAGAAAGAAGATTTAGTAAATCGCCAGATTGTAGCGGTTGTAAATTTTCCCAAAAAACAAATTGGAAAATTTATGAGTGAATGTTTGGTACTTGGTGCTGTAGGCGAGGAGGGAGATGTAATTTTATTAGCTCCCGATTTTAAAATCGAAAATGGATTGCGAATTGGGTAGTTTTTAGTCGCAGTTTTCAGTCTCAGTCACAGCATTCAGCTACAGTCACAGTTTTACACTGAAAACTGCGACTGCGACTGCAAACTTTATTTTATTCTTTCAATCAATTGCTGTAAAATCAACTGTCCTTCTTCCCAATATTTTAAATCAGAATCGGAGTTGATGTGGCCTTGTTTTCCAATATTTACAAAATCGCTTCCCCATTTTTCGGCAAAATATTTTTTTCTTTCGAATAGCGAATAAGGATCATTTTCGCTTGCTACAACAACCGACGGAAAAGGCAATTGGTAAAGTGGCATTGGTGAAAAATTTCTAATGCATTCGGGTGTGTGTTCCGGCGAATCTACATCTGCAGGAGCGACCAAAAACGCACCAATAATATTAGGATTGCTGTACTTTTCTGCCCAATGCAAAACCAATGAAACGGCTAAACTGTGGGCAACTAAAATAGTAGGTTTGTCAAGTTTTAAAATATTCTCGTTTAATCTGTCAAGCCATTCTTCTCGAATTGGTTTGTCCCAATTGTCTTGTACTACACGAATTGAATTTTCGAATTTTTTATGCCAAAAAGTTTGCCAATGCTTCTCTCCAGAATCTCCAAGTCCTGGTATAATTAATAGTTGTGTCTCCATTGCCGTGGAATTTTTATTTAGTGATTATTTTTTACGTTCTTTTAAAATTCGGTTTACTTCATTAACCAAAAGCGGAAAACCAGGTTCTGTCATTCCGTGGCCGTAACCATCCAATTCGTATAATTTAGTTTGCGTATGCCCAACCAATTTCATCATTCTAGCCATGTATGCGTTTTCTTCATAACGTCCCAACATTTCTAATTCGCGATCTCCAGTAATTAATAATAAAGGCGGAGCATCGGCGCGAACGTGATATAAAGGAGCGAATTCATCAACTGTTGGCTGTTTTTCAGGAATTCCATTTTCTCTTCTAATTTCGAAATGCGTGATACATTGGCTGCTAAATGGGATAAGTCCCGCAATTTGATTCGCATCTATGTTTTCTTTTTGAAGCCATTTTTTGTCTAAACCAATCATAGAAGTTAAATAAGCTCCAGCAGAATGGCCAGAAACAAAAATCTGAGTTTTATCGCCTCCATAATTGGTAATATTATTGAAAGCCCAAGCAACAGCTGCTGCTGCATCTTCAATACATTTTACCGCTTTTACTTTTGGCGATAATCTATAGTTTACTCCGATAATGGCAAAACCTTTATTTTTTAACGCTTCAGGGATTTCTTTATTTCCGCCAGTTAATCCGCCGCCATGAAACCAAACGATTGTAGCAAATCCGGTTTTATTTTTTGGATAATAAATATCTAAAACACATCTTTCGCTGATATATTTATCTGATTTATTTGCAGCTGCATTATAATATTGGACATTATTTTTCGTTTCATATTCTATATTCTGTGCAGAAAGAGAAATTCCGAAGAAGATGAAACTTAAAAGAAGGATTAATTTTTTCATTTTATTAATTTTTTAAAACAAGAAACTTAAATATATAAAAAAAGTCCAAAATGCAGAACAAATTGGACTCCTATTTATATCGATGATTTTGATTAAATATCATCAAAATCAATATCTGTAAAACTAGATCTTTCAGATTTTTCAGAACTGTATTCTTTTTTAAAATCTTTTTGGTGTCTTTCAGAAATTACTTCTTCACCCTTGTGGTTCAGAACATAAGAAGTCATTTCTTCTAATATTTCGGCGAAAGCACTAAAATCTTCTTTGTATAAGTAAATTTTGTGTTTTTTGAAGTGAAAAGAACCATCTTCCTCAGTAAACTTTTTGCTTTCGGTAATAGTAATGTAATAATCATCAGCTTTGGTAGCTCTCACATCAAAGAAATAAGTTCTTCTTCCTGCTCGTAATACTTTAGAAAAAATCTCTTCTTTTTCTAACATGTCATTTTCTCTCATAATACGTTCTATCATTTTTGGAATTAATAGTACTCAAAAATCATAAAAAATTATCTATTACGCAACAATTAAAGTAATTCTTTTTCCGAAAGTTGTTTTAAATATAACGCCGAATAATATCCTTCTTGATTTATTAATTGATTATGAGAACCTTGTTGAATTATCTTACCATCTTCTAATATGATAATTTTGTCTGCATTCTTTGCAGAAGATACTCGATGACTTACAATAATAGTTGTTTTGTCTTTAGAAATTTCAAATAAATTGTTCAAAATCATTTCTTCGGTTTCTGTATCAACTGCAGATAAACAATCGTCAAAAAGTAAGATTGCAGGATTTTTTATGATCGCTCTTGCAATCGAAACACGCTGTTTTTGTCCGCCCGAAAGTGTAATTCCTCGTTCTCCTAAAACGGTGTCGTACTGTTTGTTAAAGGCAATAATGTTGTCATGAACAACGGCGTTTTTAGCAGCTTCAATTACCTCTTCATCCGTTGCATTTTGATTTCCGAATTTGATATTATTTTTAATTGTATCCGAAAACAAGAAAGCATCTTGAGGAACGATTCCGATATTATTTCGAAGATCATTTAAGTTCAAAGTGCTGATTTCGTTTTCATCAATTTTGACCTCGCCTTCTGTTGTGTCATACAGTCTCGAAATCAATGAAAGGATAGTCGATTTTCCAGAACCTGTTTTTCCTAAAATGGCTAATGTTTCTCCTTTTTTTACTGTGAAAGAAACATTTTTCAATGCTTCGATATTCGTGTCTTTATAAGTGAAAGAAACGTTTTTGAAAGAAATGTTTCCTTGTATATCTGATGAATTTTCGTTGTTATTTTTGATTTCAGGTTCGATTTTCAAGAATTCGTTCAAACGTTTTTGTGAAGCTTCTGCTTCTTGAACCATCGAAGAAACCCATCCTAAAGAAGCAACAGGCCAAGTCAGCATATTTACATATAATATAAATTCGGCAATGGTTCCAATGTTTGAAATGCTTCCATTAATATACATTACACCTCCAAAATAAATTACAACCAAGTTACTGATTCCGATAAGGGCAATCATCAAAGGACCGAATAAAGATTGAACTCTTGCGAGACTTAAACTTTTACGTTTGCTTTCTTCAGCCAAATCTACCATATTGTTTTGATGCTGATTCTCTAATGAATAGGCTTTTATAACGCGAATTCCAGAAAAGATTTCTTGTGTAAAACTTGAAACCTTTGAAAGATATTGCTGGAAAGTGGTGCTTCGTTTATTGATTTCAGAACTTAATTTGAAAATACAGTACGAAAGTAGCGGCAACGGTAATATTGTATATAAAGTAAGCAATGGCGATACATTATACATATATATTATAACGATCGCAAAACGAATAAATGTATTAATAGTATACATTACCGCTGGACCTACATACATACGAACTTTAGAAACGTCTTCGCTAATACGATTCATTAAGTCGCCGGTACGGTTTTGTTTGTAAAAATTCTGAGAAAGATTCTCGTATTGTCTGAAAACTTCATTTTTTAAATCAAACTCGATATGTCGTGACATTACAATTAAAGTCTGGCGCATTAAAAAAGTTAAAAATCCAGCAACAATCGTAGTTCCGATGATAAGTAGCACATTATGAATAAGATCCTGACGGAAACTAGCAATTACAGCTTGAGAACTTTGCTTAGCCATCGGAAGTTTATCAAAATTCTCAATAGCATTTAAAGACTTGCTGATGAGTTTTGGAGTAAATAAAGAAAATATTTGTGCGATTATGGTGATTAAAATACCTAGTGAAAAACTATATTTATATTTGACGAAATATTTATTTAAATAGCTTAATTCTTTCATTTTTTTAAGAAATCTGATATTGAATTGATTTGTATTTAAGAATTATTATTAAATAAATTTATAATAATTTGCGATTTAATCAAAACAATTATATTGTAAAATTGTTATTTTAAAGATAAAAAATTAGCACATGTGTATTTTTTAATTATGTTTGAGAAGTCTTTTTGACGAATTCACAATTTTAACCTAATTAATACTAGCGCTATGGATGCAACTTTCGCAACTGGAAAGGAACTTCAAAAAATGGATCCTGTTTTTGGTCAATTATCTTTTGACGATCACGAACAAATTGTATTTTGCAATGACAAAGATACAGGTTTAAAAGCAATTATTGGTATTCATAATTCAGTTATGGGGCCAGCTTTGGGAGGAACCAGAATGTGGAATTACAACACAGAATGGGAGGCTTTAAATGATGTTTTACGTCTTTCAAGAGGTATGACTTTTAAATCGGCTATTACTGGACTGAATATTGGTGGAGGTAAAGCGGTTATTATTGGTGATGCTAAAACGCAAAAAACACCTGAATTAATGCGTAAGTTTGGAGAGTTTGTTCACTCTTTAAGCGGAAGATATATTACTGCAGAAGATGTCGGAATGGAAACTAAAGACATGGATACTGTTAGAGACGTAACACCTTACGTTACGGGTATTTCTGAAGAAAGAGGTGGTTCTGGGAATCCTTCTCCTGTAACAGCTTACGGTGTTTATTTAGGTATGAAAGCTGCTGCTAAAAGTCAGTTTGGAACGGATGTTTTAGATGGTAAAAAAGTTTTGGTACAAGGAATTGGACACGTTGGTGAAACTCTAGTTGAATATTTAACTAAAGAAGGAGCACAGGTAACAATTTCTGATATTAATGAAGAAAAATTATACCAAGTTGCTCAAAAATATAATGCAACAATTTATACTGGTGAAGATTTATATACTGCAGATGTTGATATCTACGCGCCATGTGCAATGGGAGCAACAATCAACGATAATACAGTAGATAAAATTAAAGCTAAAGTTATTGCTGGTGCTGCCAACAACCAATTAGCAGATGAGAATGTTCACGGTGCAAGATTACAAGAAAGAGGAATTTTATATGCTCCAGATTTCTTGATCAACGCTGGTGGAATTATCAATGTTTACGCTGAATTAGCTAACTACGGTAAAGCTGAAATCATGACTAAAACAGAGAATATCTACAATACAACTTTAGAAATTATCGATTTCGCTGCTAAAAACGGAATTACTACGCATAAAGCGGCTCTTACTATTGCTCAAAATCGTATTGACCAAAGAAGAATCGAGAACGCTGCTAAATAATTTTTTTTAGTTTAAAAGTCTCAGTCTCAGTTTTCAGTTTATCTGGAAACTGGGGCTTTTTTTTAGTTTGCAGTCGTAGTCACAGTTCACAGTATTTACTAAAACTGAGAACTGTGACTGTGACTGAATACTGTTAAAGCGACTAAAAAAATGAATAAAACTGAAAACTGCGACCGAAAACTGCGACTTTTTTGCGAATTAATTTTAAAATACGCTTCGAAAGTTATACTTTTGCAGACTAATTTTTAAATGTTCTTACACGGTGGTAAATAGAAGACACATACGCGTTAAAGTAATGCAATCCATTTATGCAATGCATCAAAGCGGTTCTGATAACATGGAAAAAGAGGAGAAATTCCTTTTTTACAGCATTGACAATATTCAGGACTTATACCTTATAATGCTTTCTTCATTGATAGAAATTTGTAAAAAAGAAGCTGTCTTTTTGCATCTATCAAGTAAAAAACACCTTGCTACTGCAGCAGAACGTAACCCAAACGAAAAATTTGTAAAGAACAAAATTTTTCAACTTCTTGCCGAAAGCAACTCTCTTAGCATCGCTTTAGAAAATCGTAAAATCAATAATTGGTCTTTAAACGACGATTATATCATTTTGCTTTTAAATGATGTTAAAGCAAGCGATATCTACAAAAAATACATGAGTAATAACGTAAACACGTTTGAAGAAGACAGACAATTTATTGTTGATTTGTTTGAAAATGTTATTGTTCCAAATGAAAAATTATACGAATATTTAGAAGACGATAAATTAACTTGGGTTGATGATATTCCGGTTGTAAATACTCATATTGTTAAGCAATTGAAAGCAATCAAAACGGAAGATTCAGACGATTTTAGAGTGCCAAAATTGTATAAAGATGTTGAAGATAAAGATTTTGCAAAAGATTTATTTAGAAGAACAATACTAAACGAAGCGGCTTTTGCGAAAGAATACGAAGATAAAACACCAAATTGGGACAGTGATCGTATTGCCGAAATTGATACTATTATCTTGAAAATGGCAATTTGCGAGTTTGTAAAATTTCCTTCAATTCCAGTAAAAGTAACTCTTAACGAATATTTAGAAATTGCAAAAGAGTATTCTACACCAAAAAGTAGTATTTTTATCAACGGAATTTTAGATAATCTTGTTAAAGAGCTGACTGCCAATAAAAAGATGGTAAAAGTAGGAAGAGGGTTGATGTAATTTGAAATTCCAAAAAGCAAAAAACAAATTCCAAAAAGAATATTAAATATAAATCAAAAACAAATTTAAATTATGGGACAATTATCTCAATTTGCGCCATTTCTTTTGATGTTCGTGGTAATCTATTTCTTCATGATTAGACCACAGCAAAAAAGAGCTAAAAACGAAAAAGAATTTGAAAGCAACCTAAAAGTAGGTGACAAAATAGTAACAAAAAGTGGGTTCCACGGTAAAATCGCTGAATTAGCAGAAACGACTGTTGTAATCGAAACTATGTCAGGAAAATTAAAATTAGAGCGTTCTGCTATCTCTTTAGAATTGAGCGCAGCTTTGAATAAAAAAGCATAAGTTTTTAAGATTCCAATAAAATTTAAAATCCCAAATTCCAGAATGGAGTTTGGGATTTTTTTTGTGTCATTGCGAGGAACGAAGCAATCTCACTATTATTGGCTATACGCGATGTGATTGCTTCGTTCCTCGCAATGACTGAAACGAAAAAACCTTTGTCAAAGTTTTAAACTTTGACAAAGGTTTCGTCTCGTATAGTTTAGAATTTGGATTTTAAATCACCTGTATTTATCATTCAATCCCACATTCGCTAAAATCATCGGAAGGACTTTTTCAATTCTCGAAAGCTTCGTTTTTTCCTGTTTTGCCGATTCAATATATTCTAAAAACTCATATTTTTTGTAAGGAGAAAATTTTTCAAAAGCTTCTTTTAAAGCAGGATTCTGAGTCATTTCTTTTTCTAAAAGCTCAGAAACAATCGCTTCTTTTTTAGAAGGTTTAATGACTTTTCCCTGTTTTTCGTTTTCAATCGCTTCGTAAATATATTCTAAAACGTCCTTTTCATTTACTTCCTCTTTCGAAGTAAAACGCCATTGTCTCAAAGATTTTGTAACTTCTTCTTGAGCGTTTATGAGTTTCTTTTTTTCGTCTTTTAAGAAAACGCCATTAAAAAACCATATTGCAAAATAATCTTTAAATCCGCCAAGGCCAACTACGTTTTTCTTTTCATAAACATAAACTGGACCACCCCATTTTGTGGTTTCAGTCAGTTCGGTTTTGTCAAGAATCGATTTTATGTAGAGTAATTCTTCTTCCCACTTATCGCCGTATTTCCAAATGCCTTTATTTTCGGATTTTGATTCCAATTATTTTCTTTTTTTAGATTTCTCTGTTTCGTCAAAAATGCCAGGAATTGCTGTTAATTCAGCAATTTTTACAATAACATCAGTTGCTTTTTGAATGCTTTCTGCTGGAACATATTCGTATTTTCCGTGGAAATTATGCCCTCCCGCAAAAATGTTCGGACAAGGTAATCCCATGAATGATAATTGAGAACCGTCAGTTCCGCCGCGAATTGGTTTAATGATCGGTTTGATGTTCAATTCTCTCATTGCTTTTTCAGCAATATCTACAATATATTTTACAGGCAGAACCTTTTCTTTCATATTGTAATATTGATCTTTAACTTCAGCAATTACAATATCTTCACCGAATTTCTTTGCGAATTTTTTATTGAATTGTTTTGCCAATTTATGGATCAATTCTTTTCTTTTTTCGAATTTCTTTCTGTTATGATCGCGAATAATCAATTCTAAAACTGTTTCTTCGATATTTCCTTTAATGTGGTGAACGTGAAAGAAACCTTCGTAACCTCTAGTTTCCTGTGGAGTTTCGCCTTTCGGAAGTTCGTTGATGAAATCATTTGCCAAAAGCATAGAATTGATCATTTTTCCTTTTGCATAACCTGGGTGAACGCTTTTTCCTTTAAAAGTAATTTTAGCTCCAGCGGCATTGAAATTTTCATATTCTAACTCGCCAATCTGACTTCCGTCCATTGTATACGCCCATTGCGCTCCGAATTTTTCAACATCAAAATGATGTGCGCCACGTCCGATTTCTTCATCAGGAGTAAAACCAATTCTGATTTTCCCGTGTTTAATTTCTGGATGCTGAATTAAATATTCCATTGCCGAAACAATTTCTGTAATTCCTGCTTTATCATCAGCGCCTAAAAGAGTCGTTCCGTCAGTTGTAATGATCGTTTGACCTTTATATTGCAATAAATCTTTAAAGTAATCTGGAGACAATACAATGTTTTTCTCAGCATTTAAAACGATATCTTTTCCGTCGTAATTTTCAACAATCTGAGGTTTTACATTCGCTCCGCTAAAATCTGGAGAAGTATCAAAGTGAGAAACAAAACCAATTGTTGGAACTTCATGATCAACATTGCTTGGAAGCGTTGCCATGATATAGGCTTTGTCATCAATCGTTACATCTTCTAAGCCGATTGCTTTTAGTTCGTCAACTAATTTATTGGCAAGATTCCATTGTTTTTGTGTACTTGGAGTTGTTTGTGAATTTGGATCTGATTCCGTATCAATCGTTACATAACTGATAAAGCGATCTATGATATGTTGCATTTTTTTGAATTTTTAGCAAATATAGAAAAATTTTTCTGCGCGAAAATTTAGCTTTCTATATCTGAATGAATAAAAAAGGGATTCTAAATTGAATCCCTTTTTGGTATTTTGAGTTTGTTATTTGCTTTTTACGCATCTAAAACCAACGTGGTTAGCCGCAGATCTGATTTCGCCTTTTCCTCTTGTTCCAACCATATATCGAGTGCAATATTGATCAGTACATAGAAACGAACCGCCACGGTGAACACGTTTTACTTCAGAAGGATCATTTGGATCATAATAAGCATCCGGCCCTTGCGGATTTTTAGTTACTTTCCCGCTTTCCGCTAATGATTTGTAATACTCTACGCTGTACCAATCGTGTACCCATTCCCAAACATTGCCTGCAATATCATACAAACCGTATGCATTGGGAGCATATTGTTTTGTTGGCGCAATTCCTCTAAATCCATCCTCGCCAGTATCGCCATCTTTTATTGGAAAATGGCCTTGATAAATATTAGCCTGAAATTTCCCTTTAGGTTTTAAATCATTTCCCCAAGCGTAAAGATTTCCTGTTTTACCGCCTCTTGCTGCAAATTCCCATTCAGCTTCGGTTGGAAGTCTTTTTCCAGCCCATTTAGCATAAGCTTCAGCATCTTCGTAGACAACATGAACAACGGGATATTTTTCTTTTCCTATAATGGTACTTTGCGGACCTTCAGGATGTCTCCAATCTGCGCCTGGTTCGTAGCGCCACCATTGCAAGAAATTATTCAAATTTACAGCTGAAGGTGTAGGAGTGAAGACCACAGAACCTGTGATTAGATCTTCTTCGTTTGCAGTTGGAAATTCTTCTTTAGTTGGTTTTTGCTCTGCAACAGTAACATAACCAGTTGCTTTTACAAATTTTTCGAATTCTTCGTTGGTTACTTCAGTTTCATCCATGTAATAACCGTCAACGTAAACTCTGTGAATTGGAGCTGCATCTTTTGTAACTCCTTTAATGCTGCACAAACTTTCGTCTTCGACATTTGTTCCCATTGAGAATTCGCCGCCAGGAATCCAAACCATTCCTTTTGGTGCTTTAACAGTTGGTTTAAATTTATTTTCGACAGTTGGTTTGAATTCAGATTCTAGATTGCTAGGTATTTCGTGACACTCAGCAACTGTTTTTTCTTCTTTATTTGTAAATCTAGTATAACTGTAAGCAATTGAAATAATGGACAATGTGAGCAGCGCAAAGATCCAAAAGGTTTTCTTTTTCATGGTTTATTATTTTTGAGCTTATATGGTTTTTAATAGCAGGGATAAATTTAGATAAAATAATTTTATAATTATATTAACTTTATAGAATTAATAAAATTTACTTATCTTCTTCCACAAGAACAACTTCATATTTGTCCTTTCCATCTACTTGAACAGGTTGGTAATACGTTTCGCCAAATTTGATGTATTTTACATCTCCAATAGTAACTTCTTCTCCACCTTCTGGTAAGCTTTCTACAATTGTTCCAGCTGTAGGAGCTACAACTTTGTAGTTATTTCCGTCTTTTTCATAATACGTTCCTCCGTAATAATAGTTATTGACAGTTCCTGTATTAACAGTTTGCGCTCCACTCGGAATATTGTTTACCGTACCGCCGACAGGTGCAGGTACAACGGTATAACCTCCGCTTGACGGCGCATACCAAACTCCTTGATCATAATGATATTGACTGCTTTCTACGCTAACGACAATTGCTGTAACAGCCAAAGTTGCTACGAAAAAGCCCCAAGGATGCCAAACTGGTCCCCAATAAAAAGGTCTATAAGGATGGTAATAATACGGATGATATCCATAATACCTATAACCACCATATCTGTAAGGAGGACGAGTATAAACTACTGTATTTCTTCGTACAACAGTATTTCGGTTATTGTTGATGGTGATATCTCGGCTTCTGTCAACATTGATATTATTTCTGTTTACAGTATTGCCGTTATTTCTGTTGCTAGTATTATTTCGATTGACTGTATTATTCCTGTTTCCAGAGTTGTTTCTATTGACAGTATTATTTCTGTTGGAATTGTTTGCAGGTCTGGTTACTTGAGTTCCAGAATTGTTTGCTCCTGGTCTCGTTGTCGCTGGCCTTGTGTTACTAGGTCTAGTTACATTTGGTCTGGATTGTGTAGCTGGTCTTGCTTGTCTAGTATGAGTTGCTCCTCCTCCGCCACGAGTTCCGCCACCTCGAACTCCTCCGCCATGACGTTGCGCTAAACTATCAATTGAAATAAAGAAAAGAGTTCCAATTAAGAATATTAAAAGCGTTGGTCTTTTTACTATTTTGGATATGTTTTTCATATTCAGTAATTTAGATAACTTTAAAGTTATGAAAAAAAATGTAGGATTTGTGTTAAGGAATTAAAAGTTTGGTTTATAATGAGATATCCCATTGTATTCTAAATCGCCATCCTCCCTGTAATGGAAGTGTTTTGTCTTGAAAACTAAAATAGCTAACTTCTGAAGTCAGTTTGTTTTTATGTCCTTTAAAAAACCAATTGAAAGCTATTGTAGATTCTTCCTGTCTATTTTCTCTTATCGAATTATCGGGTCTATAAGCGGCGTGTCTTCCTGCCATTTCTAAGCGTTTTGGCCACCATTCGAATGCATTATGAAAGAAATATCCAGCTTGAACGTAGTATCCTTTCATGATAGTAGTGTCATCATCGTTTATTTTATCAATGATTTCTTTGGTATGTAGTTCACTTTGCCATGAAAAGCCTTTGTACATAAAAGCAGTTTCAAAATTCCATTGATTGACTCTGTATTGGCCTGGTAAACCATTTTCAAATCCGTCAAGGGAACCTCCTCCAGCTTGAGAAAAGCGTGTGTATGGGCTTCGGTTGGTTATGGCTGAGAAAGCAATAATTGGCGTTAGTTTTTCGTGAAATTCTAAATCGCAACCTTCAAAGTCGAGAGATCTTCCTAAGAAATTCCATTGTGCTCTTCCAAAATACATTAAATGATTGTCATCGTTTGAAGTGCTTCCGCGTCCAGTTCCTGTTAAGGCTGCGGCCCAATAATTGAAATCGGCAATTCCGGAGCCTTTTAAATGACCGTAAACTTCAACACCTAATTGTCTGTCCACAGTAAAAGGTCGATTAATTAAAGAGCGATCTACCATCTGCTGTTCACCACTGCTGATGTAGCGCTCTCGCGTAAATTCAGTTTTCCATTGCCCTACTTTAAAACTTAGCCAATCCCATTTTTCAATCATAATTCTAAAATCGAGCAAATTGGACTGACTTAATTCGTATTCCCAATAATATTTAAGCCAAGGTTCAAAAGCATGACCGCCAATTTTAAGCCTAGCCCGGTTTATTTTAAAAGTGGTTTGAGCATCCCTGCTATAATCGTCATAAGTTAAAGGATCTGTATCATTTGGTGTAGAAAAACGAAACTGCAAACGGCTTGCCAATTGAAAAAGAAATTTTTTGTCTCGGGTTTCTAATTCAATTCCTTTACTGCCATAATGAACATTCATTAATTTTGTAGTGTCTTTTTCTTGTTGAGAAAGTCCTTTAAAACCAATTAATAAAAGGAAAATAAAGAGTAGATTTTTAAAAATACGATTTGCGCTATACATAAGATTAATAGGTTTGTATGCATTCTTAAAACATTTATTTAAGAAGAAAAAGAGGCATTCTGATCACAAAATAGAATCAGGAATACCTCTTTTTTTAGTAGTTTAATCTCTTCCTAAAGCTCTTTTTGCTTCATTGTTTAAGTCAGAATATTCAATTTTTCCAACATTTACACCAACGCCATAAATTTCTCCACCTTTAAATTCGCCAGGAGTTTTGTATTCTTTACTAACGGCATCACCGCTATCAAAACCAACACAAAGTCCGTCGCCAGAAAGAGTGAATTTACCAGTCTGCGTTCTCATTGGGCCAGAAGCCACTTCTTTTCCATCTATGTATAGTTTCATTGTTCCGATAGATTCGCCGTTTGGACCTTGTTTTTCGCGATTGAATTCCATTCCGAAAACATGTTTTCCAGGAGTTATCGCAACATTAGAAGTGAATTTCTGTTCTGGCTGAATTCCTAAGAAATTGTACACATAGTTTAGTTTTTTATCTTTAAGGAATAAAGTATGGCCTCCAAAACGAGAACCGTGAGCAAATAAAACTCCCGAAGCATTGGCATCTTTTACATCTACATCTGCAACGATTTTATAAGAACGTCCTCGAACATTTACCGCAACTCCTTCTGGTACAGGCGAAGTTCCTGGATAATAGATATATTGATCGCGAGGCTCTTCAGAAGAAGGTCTTTCTGTTCCTAATATTTCAATTGCAGAACGGTCGTCTAACGGAAGAACTAAGTTTTTGGCAGCTTCGCTATTCCAATCAGCTATTAATTCTTTTAATTTGTCTGGATTTTTTTTAGCCAAATTGTTTGATTCAGAACGGTCAACATCTGTATTGTACAATTCCCAAACGTCTTTGTCAAAATTTCCTTTTCCAGATAATGGTGCGTGCAATGCAACAGCCTTCCAGCCATCTTTCCATAAAGCACGGCTTCCCAACATAGCAAAATATTGAATGTGTTTTTGAGTTTTTGTATTAGGAGCAGCATCAAAAGTATAACGCATAGAAACTCCAGAAAGAGGATATTGCGCAACACCGCGATATTCTTTCGGCATTTCCAATCCGCAGATGTCTAAAATTGTAGGAACAATGTCTGTTGAATGATGAAATTGATCTCTAACAACTCCCTTAGCTTTAATGCCTTTTGGCCAAGAAATTACCAAAGGATCGCAAGTTCCTCCAGCATATTGGCTGTATCTTTTAAACATTTTGAATGGAGTAGAAAACGCTGAAGCCCATCCAGTTGGATAATGTTCATAAGTATCTGGACTTCCTAATTTATCTAAATATTTTAGGTTTTCTTTCAATTCATCTGGATAACCGTTAAAGAATTTATTTTCGTTTACAGAGCCAGATTCTGATCCTTCTCCAGAAGCACCATTATCGGCGGCATAAATAACTACTGTATTTTCCAGTTGCCCAGATTTCTCTAAATAATCAATAATTCGTCCTACTTGAGCATCTGTATATTCTGAAAATCCAGCATAAACTTCAGCTAATCTAGAAAACAGTTTTTTCTCTTCTGGTTTCAGTTTATTCCAATCAAGTACATTATCTGCTGGATTAGCAACTCCAGGTGGCATTGGATTGAAATTGTCCAATTTTGTTCCAGCTGGAATAACGCCTTTGGCAATCATTCGAGGCAAAACCCATTTGCGGTAAGCATCGTAACCATCGTCAAATTTTCCTTTGTATTTAGCAATATATTCTTCTGGAGCATGGTGCGGAGCATGATTTGCACCTGGACAATACCACATGTACCAAGGTTTTGACGGATTTGTAGCTTGCTGATCTTTAATATAAGCTAAAGCATGATCGGCTAAATCTTTAGATAAATGATAACCTTCTTCTGGAGTTGCAGGCGGTTCAACAAAATGGTTGTCCTCAACTAAATCTGGATACCATTGATTGGTTTCTCCTCCAAGAAAACCGTAAAAACGATCAAATCCCATTTGTAAAGGCCAAGTAGCTCTTGGTCCACCAGAAGCAATATCTTGTTCAGGAACGTTGTGGTTTTTTCCAATCCAAAAAGTGCTATATCCATTGTCTTGAAGAATCTGTCCAATTGTAGCGGCTTGTTTAGGAATTCTTCCGCTTGCGCCAGGAAAACCATCTGCCGTTTCTGTAATGGCAGCCATACCGTTTAAGTGATGATTACGCCCTGTAAGTAATGTAGAACGAGTAGGGGAACACAAAGCAGTTGTATGCCATTGAGAATACGTGATTCCGTTGTCTGCTAATTTCTGCATTGTTGGCATATTAATGGCGCCTCCATAAGGTGACCAAGCAGCTAGTCCTGTATCATCATATAAAATGAATAAAATATTCGGAGAACCTTTAGGGGCTTTTTTAGGCAAGTACGGAGCCCAGTCACTTTTCGAATCTCTAATGTCTAAGGCCATTTTACCTTTAAAAGTTTCTTTGGTAACCTGTTGCGGATCTGCCTGAGCAACTATTTTCGAAGTAATTCCCAATGAAAGAAAAAACAGGAATGTGAAAATACTTTTCAGAATGTGTGATTTGCTAACTTTCATAATTTATTTGATTAATTAATATTGATCGTATGAGGGTTTCTCGTAAACTTTTGTCTAAAAAATAATCTGAAAATGCAGTAATCTGAAATTGAAATATTTACAGTCGGGTAGACTATAAGTTTGAAATGAAAATTTTTGAAACGGAACTTCTCAAAATTAACGATATATAATAGCAAAGAGTTTTTTAATAGGACAGAACATGTTTCATATTATAACTTGCAACATGAAAACGGGCTTTTGAACAGATTTTTTTAGCTTTTACAAAAAGCAGACATTTTTTATGGCAACTTATATTTTTGGAATTGTTTAAAGTGAAAAGAATAATTAAACAAAATTGAAATTATTTGTTTTCGTAAAAAAGCACCTTTTTAAACTATAATATTTAAATTTGCATCCGAAAAAATAACAACACACAACTCTTATGTATAAATTGATAATTCGTCCGATACTTTTTTGTTTTGATCCTGAAAAAGTGCATTATTTTACCTTTTCATTCGTTAAATTCATTTCAAAAATACCTGGAGTTTCGGCAATTATAAGATCGATTTATGAAGTGAAAGATCCTCGATTAGAAAGAGAAGTTTTTGGAATTAAATTCAAAAATCCAGTTGGACTTGCTGCTGGTTTTGATAAAGATGCGAAGCTGTACAAAGAGCTTGGCGATTTTGGTTTTGGTTTTATTGAAATCGGAACGGTAACACCAGTTGGACAAGAAGGAAATCCGAAGAAACGTTTATTCAGATTAAAAGAAGACTCAGCAATTATTAACCGAATGGGATTTAATAACGGCGGTGTTCTAGAAGCTGTAGAACGTCTAAAAAAGAATACAGGCGTTTTAATTGGTGGAAACATCGGGAAAAATAAAGTAACAGATAACGAAGATGCAGTTAAAGATTATATCATTTGTTTTGATGCGCTTTTCAATCACGTAGATTATTTTGTTGTGAATGTAAGTTCTCCAAACACGCCAAATTTAAGAGCTTTACAAGATAAAGAACCTTTGACGGCTTTATTGCAGACTTTGCAAAATAGAAATGTAGAAAAGCAAAAAACAAGTACTCAAAAAGTAAAACCAATTCTGCTGAAAATTGCTCCAGACTTAACAGACGAGCAATTATTAGATATTATTGATATTGTAAAAACAACTCAAATTGCTGGAGTTATTGCAACAAACACAACGATTTCTAGAGAAGGTTTACAATCAGCAAACCAAACAGAAACAGGAGGATTATCTGGAAAACCATTAACAAAACGTTCGACAGAAGTTATTCGTTTCCTTTCGGAAAAAAGTAATAAAGCATTCCCAATTATCGGAGTAGGAGGAATTCATTCTGCAGATGATGCAATCGAAAAATTAAATGCGGGAGCAAGTCTAGTGCAATTGTACACAGGTTTTATTTATGAAGGTCCAGCTTTGATAAAAGCAATTAACAAAAAGGTTTTAGGGCAATTGTAAAAGCAGCGCCTGAACCAAAAGGCCAGCGATTATTGCAATTCCAAAACTGATTAAAGTTCCGATCATTACATATTCTGTCAATTTTCGGTCTTTGGCTTCTTTTAAATCTCCGAATCTAAAAATAGATTTAGCGGCAAGCAGAAAACCAATCGCTTCAAAATGCCCGGTTAAGATAAATCCGAAAACAAATAAGCGCTCTAAAATACCAATATAATTTCCAGCAGCTATCAGAGAATTATCCTGATGGCTGTTTTTGCTTTCAGGAGCCCATATCGAAATAATCGTTTTTATTAAAATAGAAGTTGGTTTCGTTATCAGGATGAATCCAGTAATTAGAATCCAGAATGCATTATTCTGCCAAAAATTGATTATAGCTTTGTTTTCATATAAAAGCGTGATTCCAATTAAAACCAAAATGTGCGCAATTTGATCGATAACAAACCAAGTACGTTTGGTTTTATTTTTCTGAAAATTGAGTTTTATCAAATCAATAATTCCGTGTGTAACCGCAATTAAAACAGCATAAGGTATAAAACTGATTTCTCCTGCCAAAATTGCAGCTAAAATTCCATGAAGCAAAATATGCACATATAAGTAAATGCTTTTATGTTTTTTAACTTCTTTATCGGCGACCCAAGAGTTTGGCTGCCAGATAAAATCTCCTAATAAATGAGCAAGAAACAGTTTTATAAATAAAATCATGAGGCTGTAAATTGTTTTATTTGTTTTCTAAAATATCGATCTAAATTCATAACCAAATCAAACTGCGCGCGTTTTTGTCTTCTGCTTACGGCAGCCTGATTAATGCCTAGTTTTTGCCCTAATTCTTCTTGAGATAAAGTAGGATTTTCAATAGCAACAGCAACAAATTCTGCTGATTGTACCAGCCAACTATCCATAAAAGTCAAAGCCAGTTGCAGCATTAAATTCAGTTTTTCATCAAAATCTAAATCTCCTGTTCGCATGGCTAAAGTCACTTTTTGCTTTTTTAAAGTTTCAAAAAGTTCTCCCGAATTAATAAACGCAGAACCATTGCTTTCAGATATTCTTTCAGCATTGTGTGTTTTATCTCCAAAACCAATACTCATTCGGGCATCAGATTTTATGGCTCTCAAATGTGCTTTAACCAAAATAGCGGTTAAAAGCGCCTCTTCGGGATTACGGACTTCAATTTGAAATTCGTCTCCTCGATACACTTCCCACTGACTTGGAGTTTTACCAAATGGAGCCAAGATTTTCTTTAAATCTTCAATCCAATGGTCAGATTTCTGTTGTCTTGAACCAATTATGTCGCCTGTAATTACACTAGTCATAACTCAAATATAATTAAAAAATTATAAACATTCTATTACAAATATACGTAATAAATTTTGTTATTACGTTTTTAGGTAATAATTTAAAATATTACACTTTTTGGTAATTTTTGAAAATAGGACTCTATTTTGTAATAATAGACTTCAAATAAAAATCTCTTTCATTTCATTAAAAAAGAAACTAACTTAGCCTTTACAAAAGAATACGCTTTGAGTAAAGAAATCAAAATTATTGAATGTCCTAGAGATGCCATGCAAGGCATTAAGGATTTTATTCCGACAAAAAATAAAGTGACTTACATACAAGCTTTGTTGCGAGTTGGCTTTGATACCATTGATTTTGGAAGTTTTGTTTCTCCAAAAGCGATTCCGCAAATGCAGGATACTGCTCAGGTTTTAGAACAGCTTGATTTGTCTCAAACAACAAGTAAACTTCTTTCTATAATTGCGAATACGCAAGGAGCTGTGACTGCTGCAGAATACGAACAAATTCAGTATTTAGGCTTTCCTTTTTCTATTTCTGAGAACTTTCAGATGCGTAATACGCACAAAACGATTGCAGAATCATTGGTTACTTTAGAAGAAATTCTTGAAGTCGCAGATAAGAAAAACAAAGAAGTCGTAACGTATCTTTCTATGGGTTTTGGAAATCCGTACGGAGATCCGTGGAATGTTGAAATTGTATCAGAATGGACTGAAAAACTGGCCGCAATGGGAGTGAAGATTCTATCGCTTTCAGATACTGTTGGAACTTCAACTCCAGAAGTTATTACTTATTTGTTTTCAGATTTGATTCCGAAATACCCTGAAATTGAGTTTGGAGCTCATCTTCATACCACACCAGAAAGTTGGTTCGAAAAAATTGACGCCGCGGCAAAAGCAGGCTGTACTCGTTTTGATGGAGCTATCCAAGGATTTGGAGGCTGCCCAATGGCTACTGATAAATTAACAGGAAACATGCCGACAGAAAAACTGGTTTCTTATTTTACTGCGAATAAAAAAATAACAGGACTTAATTCGCTTAGTTTTGAAAGCGCTTACAATGAAGCTTCAAAATTGTTTGGAAAGTTTCATTAAAAAATAGTTATATTTTCTTATCTTAGATAATGATTGTAAGTATATTACGTTACATTTATTATTGATATAACTACTATTGCCATGAAATCAAGCTCGCTTAGTAAAATTTCAAGCATACTATTTTCTGTCTTTTTATTGTTTTCCTGCTCGAGTGATTTAAATTTCGATCAGGTAAATGATTTTAAGATAGAACCTGTCTTTGTAGCGAATCTTGCTTATTTTAATATTCCAGCCAATAGACTTGTAGACGATGGCGGAACTAATATTGTTTACGATGTTAGAGATTTTGATGTTTTTAAAGATAAATTCTTTACAGAACGTCTTAAAAAAGCCGAGTTTAATTTTGAAGTCGAAAATACTATAGATCGCACTTTCGTTTTAAACATGCTTTTGATTAACGAACAAGATCAGGTTTTGGAAACATTATCTTTTACAGTTCCATCTTATAAAGGAACTCCAAACGTTATAAAATATCCGACAGAAGTTTTTGAAAACACACGACTAGATCTTTTAAAACAAACTCAAAGAATTGGCTTTGTGGTATTAATTGCTGCTGGCCCTCCATTAAATAGTGAAAGTCAAGGAAATTTAAGATTAAGATCAAGTGCAACAGCTTATTTAGTAATCGAATGAGAAAAGCGCTAATTCTTTGCTTGTTTTTTCATCTTTCTTGTTTTGCCCAAAACAGGGAACTGTTGTATAATTTTACATCAATTCCGCAGTCTTCACTTGTAAATCCAGGAGCAGATGTATCGTATAAATATTATTTTGGATTTCCGGTTTTATCTGGAGTTTCAGCCAATATTGGATCTAGCGGTTTTTCGGCGTACGATTTGTTTTCAGATAATGGGGTCGATTTTAATCAAAAAATTAGAAATGTTGTCAATAAATCTTCGAGCAGAGATAGAGTAATAACCAATCAGCAATTGGAAATATTTTCTGGAGGATTTAGAGTTGGAGGTCGAGAAAGCCGTTCGTATGTTTCGTTTGGACTGTATCAGGAATTCGATTTCTTTATGTTTGTTCCAAAAGATTTAGCTTTATTGGCTTTAAACGGAAATCGAGATTATATCGGAAAATCATTTAATCTGGGCGATTTGAATATGAAAGCCGAAGTTCTTTCTGTTTTTCATGTCGGTTTTCATAAAAAAATCAACGATAAATTTGTTTTAGGAGGAAGAGCAAAAATCTATTCAAGCGGAGCAAATGCAACTTCTACAAAAAATTCAGGTTACATTTATACGGGCGAGGAGCCAGGAACTCCCAACCTTTACAATCAAATCATTTCTTCCAATTTAGAATTAAGAACTTCTGGTCTTGCTCGTTTTACCAAAGATGAATACGAAGGAAATGTAGTTAGTGATATTGCTCACAATACCTTTTTCAACGGAAGTTTAGGTTTAGGAGTAGATGCCGGAATTACCTATTATATAAAGGACAATTTACAATTTACAGCGAGTATTGTAGACTTAGGTTTTGTGAGACAGACCAAAGACATCGAAACGCTTACCTATAAAGGAACTTATCGCTACAACGGTGCAAATCCTGATTTCTTAGGTTCTGACGATCCTGAAAATGTTTTTGACGAATTTGATAGAGCAATACCTAGAGACACACTTTATAACAAATATACCACTTGGCGCCCAACAAAAATTTATTCCTCTATTCAATATTCTTTTGGAGAATCTCGTCCTGATGATGAATGTAATTGCAGAGGCAAAGCCAATACCTATTATAAAAATGCTGCTGGGCTTCAGCTTTTCGGAATGTCTGCTCCGCGTGAACCTTTACTGGCTGTGACTGCCTTTTATCGAAGAAACATTTTTAGAAAATTAGATCTTAAGGCAACTTATACCATCGATACTTTTTCGAATACAAATATCGGTTTGGGGCTCGCAGGAACAATTGGTCCAGTAAATATTTATGCGCTCGTCAATAATGTTTTAGAATATAAAGACATTTCTAAAGCGAGTAGCGCGGCCTTCCAACTCGGAATCAATTTTGTTTTTCAAGACAAAGAAGATTAATTTTTTATTCAATATTATAAGAAGCTATTTCCAGCTGTCCATTACAAGCACTCGAGCCAAAACACTTTTTTTCAAGATTTAAAAAGAGCTTCCGTTGGTCGCTTTTTTAAATCAGAAAAAAATGTTTTTTGGCTTTTCGTGGCTTTCCATTTCCATCTGGGCTAGGGTATATTGTTTTATAAGATTATTCGTGTAAATGCAATTTTATGAATAAGTTAGTGATCAAGTTAGCAATTAATTCACTATATTTGCACGCAATTCAACTAGAAATTGCAACATGATAGCACACAACTCCAAGATTATCGGCGAAGGTTTAACTTACGACGATGTATTATTAGTACCTAACTACTCGAATGTGCTTCCTCGCGAAGTGAGCATTAAATCAAAATTCTCAAGAAACATTACATTAAACGTTCCGATTGTATCTGCTGCTATGGATACAGTTACAGAAAGTGCAATGGCAATCGCTATGGCACAAGAAGGCGGAATCGGTGTTTTACATAAAAATATGACTATCGAACAACAAGCAGGAAAAGTTCGAAAAGTAAAACGTGCAGAAGCAGGTATGATTATCGATCCGGTAACTTTACCAATGAACTCTACTATTGCAGATGCAAAAAACGCAATGAAAGAATTCGGAATCGGTGGTATTCCAATCGTTGACGAAAACAGAATCTTAAAAGGTATCGTTACAAACCGTGATTTACGTTTTGAGAAAAACGGTGCAAAACCAATCGTTGAGGTTATGACAAGCGAAAACTTAGTAACTGTTGCTGAAGGAACTTCTTTAGAGCAGGCAGAAGTAGTTTTACAAGGTCATAAAATCGAAAAATTGCCAGTTGTAAATGCAAATAACGAATTAGTTGGTTTAATTACTTTTAGAGATATTACAAAACTAACTCAAAAACCAATTGCAAATAAAGATTCATTTGGACGTTTGAGAGTTGCTGCTGCAATTGGAGTTACTGGAGATGCAGTTCAAAGAGCTGAAGCTTTGGTTGCTGCAGGTGTAGATGCAATCATTATCGATACAGCTCACGGACATACAGAAGGTGTAGTTAATACTTTAAAAGAAGTAAAATCAAAATTCCCTCAAATAGATGTAATCGTTGGAAACATCGCAACTCCAGAAGCTGCTAAATATTTAGTAGAAAATGGTGCTGATGGAGTAAAAGTTGGAATCGGACCTGGTTCTATCTGTACTACTCGTATCGTTGCAGGTGTTGGTTTTCCTCAATTCTCAGCAGTTTTAGAAGTTGCTGCGGCAATTAAAGGAACTGGAGTTCCAGTTATCGCTGATGGTGGAATTCGTTACACAGGTGATATTCCTAAAGCAATCGCTGCAGGTGCTGACTGTGTAATGTTAGGTTCATTATTAGCAGGAACAAAAGAATCTCCAGGAGAAACTATCATTTTTGAAGGAAGAAAATTCAAATCTTACCGCGGAATGGGATCTGTTGAAGCAATGCAAACAGGTTCTAAAGATCGTTATTTCCAAGATGTTGAGGACGACGTTAAAAAATTAGTTCCAGAAGGAATCGTTGGACGTGTTCCTTACAAAGGAGAATTAAACGAAAGTATGCTTCAATTTATTGGAGGTCTTCGTGCAGGTATGGGATACTGTGGTTCAAAAGATATTCCTACTTTACAGGAAACTGGACGTTTTGTTAGAATCACTTCTAGCGGAATCACTGAAAGTCACCCACATAACGTAACTATTACAAAAGAAGCTCCGAATTATTCTAGATAATTTTTGAGTTTTCAATATAAAACAAAAGGCGTAAGATTTAATTCTTACGCCTTTTGTTATTTGTTTTTACTGATTTTGGCAGTTTGCTTAATGCTTGTGGCAGAGTGCAATTGGATGCCAAATTCATCTTGCTTCAAGTCAAACACCAGTTTCATGTCTACAGCCATTTGACTTGCAAAATAATTAGGAATGTCATAAGTCATTTTTCCTGTTCCCATTCCCGAGAAGATGATATTGTTTAAGTTGTCTGATGTGACATTTGCGGTATAAACTTGATTGATATCAAAATAAGCATTTTTGCCAACAATACTCGTCAGTTTATAGATTGTGGTAACTAACATATCGATGTTAAGTGCTCCAATCGGAATTTGAATTGAGCTTTCTTCAGAAAATGCTTCGCCAACTTTTAATTTCTTTCCTGGTAATGCAAGTTGAGAAAAAGAGCTTTTTACAATTTCAAAAACGGTATTTTTAGAAACGTCATCCATGTCTTTTGCAACAATAGAATCCAATTTTGGCAATCCTGTAGTTGATCCTTTTCCATAAATTAAAGTCCCATTCGGAATAATAGTATTTCCTTTATCGTCTAAAGCTTTTATATACTCAATTATAACAGGGAAAATTCCTTCAGCATTCGCTTTTCCTGTTTTAAAAATCGATTCCATATTGATGGTCTGATTCGTTATTGTCGGATTTTTAACGCCACTAGATTTTAACGAGTTCAATAATTCTTCAGATCCTTTATAAGTAAGTTCGTTTGAAGACGAATTTGATGTTGTCTGATTGTAAATTGTTTGGGGCGAGAATTGTATTTTAAAATCTAAAGTTTGTTTAGATTGGCCATAATTTAAAGTTGTGGCTAAAACAAAAAAAAGGGCGAATATTTTTTTCATTGTTTTTTTTTGTGCAGTTTTTTCTGCTAATTTAAAACGAAAGTAATGAATTAAAATTTAGTTTACTCGAATCTACTGTTCAAAATATCTTCCGCAACAATGTCTGAATGCAAAAGATCTTCCATTTTTTTAGTCATTCGTTGCGCTTCTAGAGCATAGCCAAACATCTTTTTCTCGTAATCAGCAATCGCTTCATCAATGGTTTCGAATTTTCCATTAGTTAAATTTTCGGTTAAATGAAAAGCATCAAACAATCCCATATTTACACCTTCGCCTGCAAATGGAGGCATTAAATGTGCTGCGTCACCAACAAGAGTAATGTTTGAATGTTCTTTCCAAGACTCTTCTAAAGAAAATAAACGTAAAGGCAAACCAGAAAATTCAGTCGAAGCGGCGAAGAATTTTTTATAATCGTCGTTCCAATTATGAAATTTTTCATTCAAAAAAGAAATAACAGATTGATCATCTTCAAAGTTAATTCCGTGATTTGAAATCCAATTTTCATCGGCTTTAAAAGAAACTCCGAAATGGACAGAACCATCGCGCATTGTGTGTGTATAAAACATTTTTTGTTCTCCCATTGCCATCACATTTCCGTTTCCGTATTTCGGTTTAAATTCAGGATAATCTAAATCTGGATTTACAATTTCGCCTTGAATAATATACGTTCCAGAAAGTTGAGGTTCTTGGTCGCTCACAAATTTTCTCGCATTCGATCTTCCGCCATTTGCAACGATTACAAAATCAGCAGTCGTTGTTTTACCATTTTTGAATTCTAAAACATATTGGTTTTCAGGTTTTTCAATATTAATTAACTGACTGTCCCAAACAACAGTATTTTCTTTAAGATTCTCTAGCATAATTTTTCTCAAATCATTACGATCAATTTCAGGACGAGAAAAAGCATTGGTTTCATTTGGCATTTCGTCAGAAGTAATATTTCCATCCATATCGGCCATTTTCTCACCAGTTGGACGTGCGTATTTCCGAAATTCATCCATTAACTCCGCTTTCTGAATTGCATATTGTCCAGAATCCGAATGAATGTCTAAAGTTCCTCCTGATGTTCGCGCTTGTGCATTAATATCTCTTTCGTAAACCGTAACATCGGCACCATTAATTTGTAAAATTCGTGCAGTTGTCAATCCTACAGGGCCTCCGCCGATAATGGCAATTTTTTTATTTTCTATAATTGAAGTTTTCATTGTTGAAATTATATTGTTTTTTAAAATGAATCAAGGAGTTAGCGCTTTTAGAACCAAATTAAAAGCTTCATTTTTCAGTTCGTCATTTAAAATAAAAGGTTTTCCAGACATCGATTTTCCGTCTCGGTGAAACTCTAACAGAGAATAAAGCGGGCCATAAGCGATGCTCCAAAATATTTCATACGGAATAGAAATAAGTTCTTTTCGGTCAATTGCTGCGAGCATAAATTCCGTCATTATTTGTTTGTAATCGCCTGTTATTTCTGCTACAATTGCATCGCCATAAGTAGAATGTTTTAGAAGTTCAAAACAAGTCGCTTGCAGTGTAAAATTCAAATTGAAATAAATTCGATTCTCCCATTGATTGCGTAAACCATCTTTGAAAGACATATCTGCAGAAAATCCATCGAACATTTTTTCGAAGAAATTTCGACCAATCTCAATTCCGATTTTTTTGATCAAATCTTCTTTGTCTGAATAATAGATGTAAAGTGTAGCAACAGAAATACCGCATTCTTTCGCTAGACGATTCATTCCAAAACCTTCTATGCCTTGCGTGACAATCATTTCGATTGCTTTTTGCTTTACAATTTCTTCTTTATTAATATCTCGTGTTCTCATAATTCTAGCTAATTATTGTACAAAGATATAAATAATAAATGAACGATCGCTTATTTATTTTTTTAAGATTCAAAATTGCAAAGGAACAAAGGCTCAAAGGTTTGAAAATCTGAATTGTTTCCAGCTTTTAGCTGGAGGTTTTGAAAAGTGTAAGGGAAAGACTTTGGCAGAATAATTGCTCTTTTCAATAAAAAAATCAGCTGAAACAATATTTAATTGCTTCAGCTGATTCTATATTTATAGTATATTTTACAAAGTTTTTGTTGGCTCGGCTTCTCTTAGATTTTGGTTTTCTAAGATTTCTTTTAAAAATGGTTTTACCTGAGTTTCAATCTCCGATACTGGAATATTCAAAGCTTCTGGATCTGAAGCTAATTTTAGCCACGGTTTTGTTCCGTCAAAATCATAACTTCCAAAAACAACCACTGGAGTTCCTTTTACTTTTACGTTTTCTTTGTCTTTCAGAATCCATTCGTCTGCGAATTTATATAGGTATTTGGCATCTTTTTCTAATAATCTCAAACAAGAATGAGAAGCAGGATATCCAGGCAAATCATATTCGTGAAAACCAACTCCTAGTTTATTTTCGATATTAAAGTTCCATTTTAAATCCCATTCGTCATTAAAAGTACTGGTGGTTTTTTCTGCTTTCCAATTCGTGAAAAACAATCCTGTCGGTGTAGGATCTTTTTTTCTTCCCATATTTGTTGGTCCAGTTCGAACTAATTCGCCATTTTCGTAAGCTGCAAAAGTTTGAGTCGGATAAGAAAAAAGAATAATTTTTGAAACTTCTTCTAAAGCCGAAACATGAATAGGAAACGGAAGATAATAAACCAAATCTCCGCTAAAATCTGCTGGAATTACAACAGAATCTAGTTTTTTGAAATTGGCTTTATCTGTTCGGTTCAAAGCATAAACAATATCCATTTTTGTACTATCAGCTTCATTAAGCTTTAGCCATTCTTTAGTTTTTTCTATTTGATACGAAACCGTTTTGGGTTTCTTGTATTCTACTACTTCTTTTTTCTCTTTTTTATTTTCTGTTAGCGTTATAGTATCGGTTTTTTTACAAGAACCTAATAAAACCAACATTAAGATCAGTAGGGCGTTTGCTGTGTAATATAACTTTTTCATAGGTCGTATTTTTATGAAGATAAAGTTATAAATCTGATAGCTGAAAAGGGTTACATAATTTTTGGAATTGGTTTCGGGATTTTCATTTTGCTATTTGCCAATGAGCTTTAAAGTATATTCAAACTGCGTATCCCTATTGTTCATAAAATCTTCAAAAGTCTGTAAGATTTCGTGATCTGGAATTGCGCCTCTTCCAAAAATTTGATTCGCTTTTTTAGGAACGTCTTGGTCTAGATTTACAATAGAAAATTGCGTTTTTATTTTGGTGTTTGGCAATTCATATTCGATAGGAGTGTGGCCGTTGTGTCCGTAATATCCGCCCATCGTTTCTTCGCCAATTACAATCGCATTGGTGTTTCCTGCCACAAGCGAAGCAAACAGTGACCCGGCAGAAGCAATTCTCGAACTGATAAGCATATAAATCTGCCCTTTAAAACTGTTTTTATCAGGTTGTAATATTGGATTGAACTTTTTATCCTGAGGATATTTTTTATTGATAAGTTTTGGAAATTCTTCTATTATTTCCTCTTCAAAATCCTTACGTTCTTCTTGTTGTTTTTTAGCGTCAATTTCTTCGTGAACTAAATAGTTAGGAAAAGGTATTTTTTGAAAATTTACATAAGCTGAGGCATTTTCGCGATAAGCTTTTTGCGTCAAATAAGAAAAAGTTACAATGTCATTTGGGTCAGTTCCACCGCCATTGTTTCTAACATCGACAATCAAATTTTGAATTTCAGAATGACTAGAAAGATATTGAAAACAGCTGTCTAAATATTTTTTGTAGGCAATATGCTTTTTGTCTTTGGCATTTCGTCCAATCACAAATGTGTGAACAGAAAGAAGTGCTGTTTTTGCAGAAATTATCTTAAAGGAATATTTGTCTTTCGCACGATTGTATTGTAAACTGTCAATTGGTAAAGAAAATCGGTTTTTAAAGTTTTCTTTTCGAATTTCATTCGAAACAGAAGCAATAGTTTTAGTCAGTTTTTGCGTTTGATTTGGAAGTGAATATTCGACTAAAAAGCTTTTTTGAGGACCATATTCCATTTGAAAGTATTTAGCAAAAGAACTTCCAATTCCAATTGATTTCCCTGTAATGTTATAACCGTCAGTTGTGTAATATTTGTAGAGAGCAGAAAGCAGTTTTTTGGTTTCAATTCCATTTATACTATGAATTTGAGAGCCTAAAGGAATTTCTGGATTCTCAAAATTAAGAACCAACTGATTTTGGATAAGTTTTACGGGATACGGAAAAAAAACATTTCCTGATGAATATTTCTTTTCAAAATCATCAGGAAGTGTGGTGTCATTGTGTAGGCTTCCTTCAAAATCGGTAATCTGCAGGACTATTTTGTAAAATTCAATAAGCTCTTTTGGTTCTTTTATTTGTGAAAATGCCCAAGAATAAATACTGTCAATCTGCTGTTTTGTTCTGTATTTATAAAGCCCTGAATTAGCTTTTTCTCGTATTTCTCTAAAGAGGATTAAATCTTGTTTGAGTTTTTCTGCTGGCCATTTTTCGTTTTGCGAAAAAACGAATAGCGGTAAGAATAAAATCAGTACTATTTTAGATTTGAGCATTTTAGATCGCTTTTGTGAATCTAAAATACTCAAAAAACTTTTAAATCAATCCTTTTATTTTGGCACGATGTAATAGCATAATAGTTTTAGCAGATGTAGGTTAGATTTCTAATCTCAAAGTTTGACCTTCTACAAACATTCCTTGCGAAGCTGTAATTTTTATTTTTTGGTCTTTCGTATATCCTAAAGTTTCTCCATTTCGTAATGTAACATCATTATTAATTACGTACGATATAATGTTGCTAAAGAAATTAAAAAGTTCTGCAAGATCTTGAGGAGATTTTTGGACTTCCATTTCTTGTTTCTCAAATTCAGGTAATCCATAGGTATACATGTAGTTTCCTTGCTCAGAAGTTTTAATGCCAATATAAATCCACAAATGAACAGGAGATTTTCCTTGCTGTAAGTCATCAATATTTTCCAAGTATTGATTTCTAGGGATCAGCAAAGTCTGTTTTGCTTGATGCACGCCTATTGAATTTGAAGTAGAAAGTATAGCGCATAATAGTTTGCTCAAAAGGGTATATCTTTCTACTTGACTTCCTTGTGCAGACATAACAGAAACGACTGCATGTCCAGTATAGTTTTTTAAATCTTCTTCTGCTGTATGCCAGTTGTATGCATATTGAATACTTGTTGAAACTTCATCGCCCGGAATTTGTCCTGGTATAAAAAATACAGTCGCTAATTCATTATTTACTGTAAAAACAGCTGAATTATTATCTCCTGAAAAATTTATAATAGATAATCCCCAGAAATTTTTTAGATTTTGAATTACACTGTCTATATTGTAACTGTCGTTGTTAATAAATAGTGGCATTGCAAGCAAGGCACCTTTTTCATTTTTTGGTTCAGGCGTTTCTTTTTTCTTAAAAATGTCAAATAATCCCATAAGTTAATCGATTTGAGGTTTAATTAAAATAGGATTCTAAAATACTCAAAAAACTTTTAAATCAATCCTTTTATTTTAGCATGCTGTAACAACATAATTGTTTTGGCATCTGTAATTTCTCTTGATTCAATCATGGCGTAAGCTTCGTCAAAAGTGAATTCTAAAACTTCAATATTTTCTTGTTCAGCATCCAATCCGCCGCCTTCGCTAACTTTTAGACTTTCATCGTATTCACCAACAAAAAGATATAGAATTTCTGTTACAGAACCTGGTGACATGTACGTTTCAAGAACTTTCTGAACTTTGTTTAAACGATAACCTGTTTCTTCTTCTGTTTCACGAATTATAGCTTGTTCTGCATTTTCTTTATCCAAAAGTCCTGCGCAAGCTTCAATCATCATTCCGGTTTTATTTCCGTTTAAATAAGTCGGTAAACGAAATTGTCTCGTTAAGATAACTGTTTTTTTATCCGAATTGTACAATAGAATTGCAGCGCCGTTTCCGCGATCGTAAACTTCACGAATGTGCGACTCAACTGGCTGATTTTCTTTTTTATAATTAAAAGTTACTTTGTTTAACACGTACCAATTATCAGATAATAATTTGGTTTCTGTTATTTCGATTTCAGGATTTTTTCTCATAAAACTAATTCTTCAAAAAAAAACGCTCTGATTATCAGAGCGTTTAAAATGTATTATTTTGTTATTGTTTGTTTTCTATCTGGTCCAACCGATACAATTTTGATTGGCACTTCGATTTCTTTTTCAATAAACTCAATATATTCTTTTAGCTCAATTGGCAACTGATCGTAAGTTGTTAAACCAGTTAGATCTTGTTTCCATCCTTTAAATTCTTTGTAAACCGGAGTAACATTTTCTGGCTCAATGTTGTAAGGGAAGTGAGAAATGTTTTGACCTTTGTAGTTGTACTCAGTACAAACTTTTAAAGTTTCAAAACCAGAAAGTACATCGCCTTTCATCATCATTAATTGGGTAACTCCGTTTACTTGAACAGCATATTTTAAAGCTACTAAGTCTAACCATCCGCAACGTCTTTGTCTTCCTGTTACAGAACCAAATTCATTACCTACTTTAGCCATTGTAGCACCAACTTCGTCAAAAAGTTCAGTTGGGAAAGGTCCGCTACCTACACGTGTAACATAGGCTTTGAAAATTCCGTAAACTTCTTTGATTTTGTTAGGAGCAATTCCTAAACCTGTACAAGCTCCAGCAGCAGTAGTGTTTGATGAAGTTACGAAAGGATAAGTTCCAAAATCAACATCTAATAAAGATCCTTGAGCACCTTCGCAAAGAATAGATTTACCTGCTTTTTGAGCTTGGTGCATGTATTCTTCACTGTCAATGAAATCTAATTTTTTAAGTTCTTCGATAGCTTCAAAGAATTCTTTTTCTAATTCAGCTAAATTATATTGAATAGCAACATCATAGAAAGCAATCATTGCCTCATGTTTGTCTGCTAAAGCTCTGTAACGCTCTTTGAAATCTTCTAATTCGATATCTCCAACACGTAAACCATTTCTACCAGTTTTGTCCATGTAAGTTGGCCCAATTCCTTTAAGAGTAGAACCAATTTTTGCTTTTCCTTTAGAAGCTTCAGAAGCTGCATCAAGCAAACGGTGCGTTGGTAAAATTAAGTGTGCTTTTCTAGAAATGATTAATTTACTTTTGATATCAAGGTTGAATTTCTCTAAACCTTCGATTTCTTTTTGGAAAACTACAGGATCAATTACAACTCCATTTCCGATGATATTTACTGAATTTTTGTGAAAAATTCCAGAAGGAATTGTTCTTAGTACGTGTTTAATTCCGTCAAATTCTAGCGTATGTCCTGCATTTGGTCCTCCTTGGAAACGTGCAATAATATCGTAATTTGAGGTAAGTACGTCTACAATTTTTCCTTTACCTTCATCTCCCCATTGTAATCCTAGTAATAAATCTACGGTCATTCTTTTTTAATTTGCGTTGAGGCAATCTAAGTTGCCCTACTGATTATGTAGTTAATTTTCTTTTTTTTAATTTTTTTGAAAAGTCTAATCTAAAAGACTATGAATTTGAGTTTTGCTTTTTGTTTCCGTAGAAATAAAGCGAGTGATTTGTAATTTCGATATCAAAAATTTCTTCGATAGTCTTTTTGATGGTTTGAATTCTTGGATCACAAAATTCGATTACCTCACCAGAATCTGTCATAATGATGTGATCGTGCTGTTTATCAAAATATGATTTTTCGTAGTAAGCCTGATTTTGTCCAAATTGATGTTTTCTAACCAAAGCGCAGTCCAACAATAACTCGATCGTGTTGTATAAAGTAGCTCTACTCACACGATAGTTTTTGTTTTTCATCTTGATATAAAGGTTTTCTATATCAAAATGCTCCTCGCTATCGTAAATTTCCTGAAGTATAGCATAACGCTCAGGAGTTTTGCGATGCCCTTTTTGTTCAAGATATAGTGTAAAAACATTTTTTACAATTTCTTGATTCTTAGTGTTGTCAGTTGAAATAAGTGTCATATCCGGCAAAGATAATTTTTTATTTTTAATGAATAAAAGTTTCGGGTTTAAAGTTTAACGTTTAAACATGTTTTTGATTAGTAATAATGCACTAAACACAGGCTTTTACGTCAAAAATATTTTGAAAGCCTAATGTGGCTTAATTAACATAATTTTTTTAATTTAGGATAAAACTAACAATGGTAACTTTATTTCGACATATACATGTACCAGTTCCATTCCCAAGTTTTTCCTTTGTCATCAGACATTGCTTGGCTCCAGATCGGATTCTTCTCGTCTCGAGCATCCCATCGGAATACTTGAATAACGGGTTTTTCTTCAAAAACATCTTTAGAAAAAAAATGTCCAACCTTATTTTCAAATGAGCCAACCACAGGTTTGTCTAATGTTCCTGTATTGGAATCTGACCAATAAATGCTCCACAATTTTGTTATCGGATTAAATAATCTAACTGTCATGCCTTCAAATGGTTCTCCATCAAAAGTGGCAAGAAAATTATCAATGTTTCCAATTCCGTTTAGAATCTTGTACATTTCCTGTGTGGATGGAAATTCAATCCACTCATCGCAATTCGTTAATCTGGATTTTAATTTTCTGTTGCGAATAACAGATTTTCCTTGAAAAAAATCAAAATCATCTTTTGATGAAGATTCAGAAGCCGTAATTAAAAGCTCACCATTTTCATCAAATTCTACTTTGGGAATTTCTAAGGATTCGTTTTCCATGATTAATGTTTATGAATTATTTTAAGTTCTATACTCTCTAGTGACCTTATCAACTCCGTCAATTTTCTTGATTGCGCTAATCATTTTCTTCAAAATTGTATTGTTTTTAACAATTACCGCAACTTGTCCGTGAAAAATTCCGGCATCGGTGCTAAGTGAAATACTTTGAATATTTACGCTCATATTGTTCGAAATTACTTTCGTCAATTGGTTTGTAAGTCCTAAAACATCCATTCCGGTAATATTAATAATGGCTTTAAATTCCTCTTGAGAAGAATCAATCCATTTGGCACTCATGATTCTATAAGCATAATTCGACTGCATTCCGATTGCGTTCGGACAATCTTTTTTATGCACTTTGATTCCTTCGTTAATCGTCACAAAACCAAAAACATCGTCACCAGGAATTGGGTTACAACATTGCGAAAGTTTATAATCTAATTTATCGTGCTCGGTTCCAAAAACCAGCATGTCGTAGTTACTGCTAATGACTGGTTTGTGAATATCCTCATCTGCAGTATCTTTCGTTCGTTTAATTTTATTTTTGAAGAAATTGATAAACGAATTGCTTTTCTGCGCCGCATAATCCTTTAACTGCTGGTTTTCAATAGCACCAATTCCAACTCTGTAAAATAAATCTAAACTTGTTTTTAGTTTAAAGAAGTTAACTAACTCGTTTGTAACCTGTTCGTTAAATGTAACTTTTAAATGTTTTAATTTTCTAACAAGTAATTCTTTTCCTTCTTCAGCAATTTTTTTAGTGTTCTCGTTAAGAACGTTTTTAATTTTATTTTTAGCTCTCGAAGTCGTTACATATTCCAACCAGTTAACAGTCGGTTTCTGGTTTGCAGAAGTAATAACTTCGACTTGATCACCACTTTTTAATTCGTAATTCAAAGGAACTAATCGTCCATTTACACGAGTTCCACGAGTTTTAATTCCGATTTCAGAGTGAATACTGAAAGCAAAATCAAGAGAAGTGGCACCTTTTGGCAATGATTTGATTTCTCCTTTTGGCGTAAAGACGAAGATTTCTTTAGAATATAAATTCATTTTGAAATCTTCCACAAAATCAACCGCATTGGTTTCTGGATTTTCTAAGGCTTCGCGAAGTAGATTTAGCCAGACATCTAGACCGCTTTCTTCTGTTGCACCGTTTTTATATTTGTAATGTGCAGCATAACCTTTTTCAGCGATTTCGTCCATACGTTCACTTCGAACCTGAACTTCAACCCAACGCCCTTTTGGTCCCATTACAGTAATGTGAAGTGCTTCATAACCAGTTGATTTTGGCGATGAAATCCAATCACGCAAACGACTCGGACTCGGGCGATAATGATCGGTTACGATAGAATATATTTTCCAAGCAATGAATTTCTCCTCATGCGGATCGGCTTTGTATACAATTCTAAGAGCGAACTTGTCATAAACTTCATCAAAAGTTACGTTTTGCGCACGCATTTTTCGACGAATCGAATAAATAGATTTTGGTCGTCCTTTAATGATATAATCTACGCCTTCTGTATCTAAAGATTTCTTTAAAACATCAGAAATATCTTTGATATAAGCGTCTTGTTCTTCTTTTGTTTCACGAATTTTACTTACAATGTCGTTGTAAATAGCTGGTTCGGTATACTTTAATCCTAAATCTTCAAGTTTGGTTTTAATGTTATAAAGTCCCAAACGGTGGGCTAGAGGAGCGTAAATGTAAAGAGTTTCAGAAGCGATTTTGGTTTGTTTGTATTCCGCCATCGAATCCATAGTCTGCATATTATGCAAACGATCGGCTAATTTGATCAGAATAACACGGACATCATCGTTCAATGTCAGAATCATTTTTCTGAAATTCTCAGCCTGCATAGAAGCATTCAAATCTTTTTGAACTAATGAAATCTTGGTTAAACCTTCAACAAGCTGCGCTACCTTCGGATTGAACAAACGCTCAATTTCTTCAACAGTTACAGGAGTGTCTTCAACAACATCGTGCAATAAGGCCGCGGCGATAGAGGTCGCACCCAGACCAATTTCTGAGGCAACAATTTTTGCAACTGCAATAGGATGAAAGATATACGCTTCGCCCGATTTACGTCTCTGTTCTTTGTGAGCATCAACGGCAACATCAAAAGCTTTTCGAATTAATTTTTTGTCAGCTGGGCTTAAAGTTTGGTAACTTATTCGTAGTAATTCTTTGTATTCCTGCGCAATAGCTTTGTTTTCTTTTTCAATATCTATTTCTGTCATAACGGCATAGTTCAAGTACTAAAAATAAGAATTAGTTTGAACATACGCAAGGCTTTACCATTGTAGATTTTTGATTGCAGATTTTAGATTTTTTCCTGTAGGAATGGGACTTCGACTCCGCTCAGCCAGACAAGAAAATAATTGTCAGGCTGAGCGGAGTCGAAGCTCACAAAGTATGTAAAGTTTTAAATGAGAATCTTAGAATCCACGCTGACGTTTCGCTTCAAAAATTAAAATCGCAGCCGCAACAGAAACATTCATGCTGTCAATTTCGCCTTGCATTGGAATAATGATATTTTGAGTTGCAGCATCACGCCATTCCTGAGTTAAACCCGTTGCTTCTGTACCAACAACCAAAGCAGTTGGAGTAGTGAAGTTTTGTGTGTGATATGAAGTTGAATTTTGTAAAGTAGCGCTGTAGAAATTGATCTTTTTTTCTTTTAAAAACGAAATAATTTCTGAAGTCGTTCCTGTTGCAATTTGGTTGGTAAACAAACAGCCAACGCTAGAACGCACAATATTCGGATTGTATAAATCGCTTTTCGGATTAGCAATTAAAACTGCATCCAAATTCGCGGCATCTGCTGTACGTAAAACAGCACCAATATTTCCTGGTTTTTCTAGAGATTCAACAACCATAATCAATGGATTATCAGATAATTTTAGATCAGATAATTTTAAAGATTTGCTTTTCGCTACAGCTAAAATTCCTTCAGTAGTGTCACGATACGCTAATTTTTGGTAAACCTCTTTATTGATTTCGATAATTTGAAAAGGATTTTGAATCAGTTTATTGATTTCCGATTCAGAAACTAATTCAGGTAAAAACAAAACCGTTTCGATTTCGTATCCGCCTTTTATGGCTAATGAAATTTCACGTAAGCCTTCAATCAAAAATGTTCCGGTTTGTTTTCTTGCTTTGGCTTTTTCTTGAAGTAAAACCAAAGATTTGATAAACGGATTTTGAATTGAAGTGATTTGTTTCATTTTTTTAAGGCTCAAAGTTGCAAAGGGACAAAGTTACAGAGTTTTTTTCTTCCTGCAAGCTCTTTAAAACCTTGTCGATTTGCTTAGAAAGTTTTTCTGCCACGAATTTCACTAATTTTCACTAATTTCTTTTTTGATTTCACGTAATTATAATTTGTGTCAATTAGTGAAATTCGTGGCAAAAGAAATTATTTCTCAAAAACTTCTTTTACCTCTTCGTCAACTGGATGGTCTGTTTTGAAAGTATGGCCTAGAAATTTTGCTATAGTTTGAGCAAATTGTTTCTGATAGAACTGGGAATTTGTTTTGATTTCGCCTTTTGGAGCAATTTCTGGTCCCATTGTGGCAAACCAAATTTCAGAAGCGCCTGTAACATCAGAACCATGATCTGTCCATTGTGATTTTACTTTGTCGCCACGTCCGTGATCTGTTGTGATAAATAGAGTTGTTTTGTTTTTGTATTGAGGATCATTTTGGACAAAATTCCAGATTTCTTGAATCCATTTGTCTACCTGATTGGCGGCATCAAGATACGATCTGTAATCTCCGTGATGTGCCCATTCATCTGTTTCTCCGTATGCGATGTACAGAACTTTTGGCTTTTTAGTTTTTAATTCGTCTAACGCCTGATAATGTGTAAAAACGTCTAAACATTCATCTTCATGAAAAGGTTTAAATGAATTATCGCGCATTTCGTTAAGCAATTTTTGAGAAGCTGTTGGTTTATTTCCGCCCACTTTATCAAAAGCAGAAATCACAGGAAAGCCGCTTCTCTCTTCATTTAAAATTCTGTCAAAAGCGTCCCAAGCTCCAAATGCGGCAACTTTTCCTTTTAGTTTAGATTGTTGATTTAAAAACTCTAAAACATTCACATTCGGATTTGGTTTGTATCCGTTTGAATTGACTTTTAGATCCACATTTCCAGTCATGATTTCGCTGTATCCAGGATAGCTAAACCAATACGGATTGGCAACATCGACTTTGTTTCCTAAATCTCTATTTCCGTAAATCTGACCTTTTGTAGCAATTTCAGACCAGAAAAAAGGCATTAGTTTTTTACGAGATTCCTTGATGTCTGGACTGCTGTATTTTTTGTAAATATAAGCGCTGTCTCCTTGATTGAATTTTTTGTCATTAGCAATTGCAGCATCTACTCCTTTAAAAAGTTCTTGCCATCTGAAACCATCTGTCGTAATAATGATAATGTTTTCTGTTTTTTGGGCTTGAGATTGAATGCTTAGTAAGACGAACAGAAGTAGAATTGCTTTTTTCATTTTGATCTGTTTTTAAGTTATAATCAGATTGTTATTTTCTTTCAAAACTAATTTAATAATAGCTATAACAGTGAAGTCAATCTATAAAATAACCATAAGTTAACAGATTAAGGTTGCTACAAAATTCCTCTAGATTTAATCTCCAAATATTTATTGATCGCATCCAAAGTCAGGTTTTCGGCCTGAGTTAGAACCGAATGAATTCCGTATTTCTTCAATTCATTTACGATTAATCGTTTTTCGAACATGAATTTCTCAGCAATAACTTTGTCGTAAACTTCCTGAATGGTAGTTGTTTTTTTATTGATGATGCTGTTTAATTCTGTATTGCTAAAGAATACAACGACCAATAAATGACTCTTCGCAATTCCTTTTAAATAAGGTAATTGACGATTTAAACCGTCCATTGTTTCGAAATTGGTGTATAGAATAATTAAACTTCTCTGATTGATGTTTTTCTTAATATCAACATACAATCTGCTGTAATCACTTTCGAAAAAATCGGTTTTTACGTTGTATAAAGATTCTAATATTTTCTGCATTTGAGAACCTCTTCTTTCTGCAAAAACGCGATTTTCTACTTTTTTAGAAAAAGAAAAAAGTCCAGCTTTGTCTTGTTTTTTCAAAATGACATTGGACAAAACCAAAGCCGAATTAATCGCATAATCCAACAAACTTAATCCATCAAAAGGCATTTGCATCACGCGCCCTTTGTCGATTGCCATATAAACCGATTGTGATTTTTCGTCCTGAAACTGATTCACCATCAAAGAGTTTCTTTTTGCGGTCGCTTTCCAGTTCAGCGTTCTTAAATCGTCGCCTTGAACATATTCTTTAATTTGCTCGAATTCCATGGTATGGCCAATTCGGCGTATTTTTTTGATTCCGTATTGAAATAAATTATTCGAAAAAGCAATCAAATCGTATTTTCTTAATTGAATGTAAGAAGGATATGTTGGCACCATTTGATTATTATCGAAAGAAAATCTTCTCGAAATAAGCCTTAAAGGTGAAGAAACATAAATATTTAAAGAGCCGAAATGGTATTCTCCGCGTTCTGTCGGACGAAGATCATAACCAATTTCTTTTTGCGAAGCGGCTTTTATCGTTTTTACAATTTTAAAATCTCGAATCTGAAATTGAAACGGAATTTCATCAATAATCTTAACCGAAATTGGAAAAGTATAATGATTTTTCAGATTGATTGTAATTGGATTTAAATCTCCGTTTGATAACTTTTCAGGTGTAATTCTTTCAGCTTCAAGTCCAGTTCGAGCTAAATATAAAAGCATAATATCGAGGCCTAAAAAAGTGCCTAAACCTAAAACAAGCAGCCAAACCGCATTATACATATTTGGAAAAATAAAGGCACAGATAAACAATCCTATAATGCCGATAAGCACATAGAAAAAGAAATTGTTCAGATATAGACTTTTTATGAATTTCAAGTTTTCTAAGTTTTATATTTTCTAATAAATTTTAGTGAAGTCATCAAAATTAAAGCCTTCCAGAGATGCTATTTTCCAAACTCCATTTTCTTTAACTGTTTTCACTTTATATTTAAAATCACCTTTCCATGACCAAGTCCAATCAAAAGAAGCATTGTTGTTTTCAACTTTCAAATGGTTTACAGTCATTGTTTTCCAATAATTATCTGGATTGTCCTGACAATTGCACCACGGATTAGCGCCATTTCCAAAAGGAGGTAATTCGCCTTCAAACCATTCAATCTTTTTAGTTTTAAGATTAGAATCTATTTTTAAAGCAATTTTATTGTAATTGTCTAAAAATTGCTGCGAAAAGAAATTGGTTTTCTTCAGTTCTTCCAGCCTTTTTTTATGTGCATTTAAATCTAAACCAATGTATTGGTCTCCTTTTTTATTCGCAATCGGATTGAAATCATTGTTGCTATTTTTCGTTTCTACCCATTCGTACAATTTCTTTACTAAAGCCTCAATCTCTTGTTTGTCATTTTTGAAATAAAAAGAATCTTTCTTGTTTTTTAAGACAACAGCATTTGCAGATTGAAAAACAATCAATAATAGGAGAGAGAATGATATAAGAAGTTTAGATGTTTTCAATGTTTTTTTCTCGTTTTTATTGTTTCAAGTTTCAGGTTTCAAGTTTTGCTCCTCTTTGTCAGGTTGAGTGGAGTCGAAGTCCTTTGTGCCCTTCGACTTCGCTCAGGGTGACAGGTCGTTTGCAAAGTTTGGAGTTTGTCCACCATTCACATTCACAATTAATAATTACCTCGGAATTTCTACCGTTTCAATAATTTGTTTGATGATTTCAGAACTTGTAATTCCTTCCATTTCGCGTTCTGGTGCAACAATAACACGGTGCTGTAAAACTGGAATAGCAGCTTCTTTAATGTCTTCTGGCGTAACAAAGTCACGTCCGCGGATTGCAGCAAAACCTTTCGAAGCATTCAAAATAGCGATAGAAGCACGAGGCGAAGCTCCTAAATATAAAAAGGCATTTTCGCGTGTATTTACTACGATTCTAGCAATGTATTCTAATAGATTTTGTTCGACTCTAATTTGTTTTACCAAACCTTGATATTGTTTGATTTCTTCAGCAGAAAGAATTGTTTTGATTGCATCTAATTTTCCGTGATCTTGTAAAGAATGTTCTCTTTGAATGATTAAAATCTCTTCATTCAATTTTGGATAATCGATTGTGATTTTAAAAAGAAAACGGTCCAATTGCGCTTCAGGCAAACGATACGTTCCTTCTTGCTCAATAGGGTTTTGGGTCGCAATTACCAAAAACGGAGCTTCTAACTGATATGCAGAACCGTCAATTGTAATTTGGCGTTCTTCCATAACTTCAAAAAGTGCAGCTTGTGTTTTTGCTGGAGCACGGTTGATTTCATCAATTAAAATTAAATTAGAGAAAATCGGTCCTTTCTTGAATTCAAATTCTGAGTTTTTAAGATTGAAAATAGAAGTTCCTAAAATATCAGAAGGCATTAAATCTGGCGTAAACTGAATTCTGCTAAAACCAATATTTAAAGTTTTAGCCAATAATTTAGCGGTAATTGTTTTGGCAACTCCAGGAACACCTTCCAAAAGAACGTGACCGTTTGATAAAATAGCCACCAAAAGCTGGTCAACCATTTTGTGTTGTCCTACGATTACCGTTTCGATTTCTTTTTTAATCGTGTTTACGTGTTCTAAAAGAGGCGTAAGATTAAGTCTTGTTTCAAAATTCACATTTTCGTTTGTGATTTCGCTTGATGTTGTATTGATGTCGTCCATAATTTGGTCTATTTTTCTTTTTAAATTTCGTTTAGATTTTAATGTAAAATCTTTTCTATTGCAGTGTTTATTCTTAGAAGATCTTCTTCAAGACTTCCATGATAACTATTTCGGTGATCATTAATTAATTGAATTAAGTCGCGAATGTCATTTTCGTCTTTTCCGGTTTTATAATGCAATTTGGTTATAAAATCGTCATCGAGTTTGGTTGTGTCAAGCAAATAATCAGTTCTTATTTTTTCTAAAAAGTAAATAATCTTTTTATCAATAATATTGGTGTGATCGCCTTCTTGATAATATAAATTTCCAACGGTTTTGGTAAATTCTACAGTTGAATTCTGCAACGGTTTTATAATTGGAACAATGCGTTGTTTTCTTTTTGCATTGAAAATCATGAAAATAAGAATTCCAATTAAACCTAAATACCAAGCCGATTTTAAAGCAGGCTGACTCCAAATATATCGCAATGGTGAACTTGAAATTCGTTGGTCATTAAAGCTTTTATTGTACCAATAAACATTCCCTTTCGGAATATATGAAACCAAATTTTCAGTATACTGATAGTGATCTTTTTTCAGCAGATTATAATTGGTAAAAGCCACGGGCTGCGTGTGCAGGTAGAGATAACCATTTTTATAAGGAACTTCAATAAAATTAATCTGCTTTTTGTTTTTAGCGCTGTTTTGGTAGCCTAAAACTGTGGTGTTTAAAGTGTCAATTTTTGAAAAATAATCACTTAATCCTGTATTCAGAATATATTTTTTCGAGCTCACTTTTTTATTTGCCATCCAAACAGAAACGCTGTCAATTGGCATGAAATCGGTTTTCAATTCGATTTTTAAAGAGTCTAACAATACTTTCGGAAATGCTTTCATACTTAAGAAAGCATTATTTCCGTGAGAAACAAAATACAGAATCTCTTTCATCGACTGTTCGTCAATATTATTGGCTTCAGAAATATTAACGAAAGTGCCTTTAATTTTATAGGTTTCTACATTTTCTCTCGCATCATATTGAGAATCCAAATATTCGTATGGAGTTTGTGTCGAAATTCGTTCTACTTTTTGTTTAAAAAGAGCATCTGCTTCATGATCAAAAACGTATAATCCGAAAGGAATTTTATCGTCAACAGAGTACGTCGGAGTCCAGTCAATAGGTTTTGGCTGGCCTTTGTCTACTAATAATGTTATTCCGAAAATTAAAACCAGAATAGCAATGTATATTTTAACTTTATTATCCATTGCCAAAGGTTTTTAATGCTTTTTTAAATCTGTTTTCAGTCTTTCTGAAGGTTGTATCGTCAATTTCAAATTCGCCGTACCAAATATAATTGTACAAATAAGAAAGATAGGTAAACTCTTCTTTATGAGCAGGATTGTGCAATTCGTACAAATAATCAGAATTGGTTTTTTCGATATCCCATTCAATATAATTATTCTGAGCCATTACTTTTAAAAGCCATAAATAATAATATCGAATTGCAATTCTTCTTTCGCCAGCTTCGATACTTTCTTTAATAAGTTTTTCAAAATCTAAAAGATGAATGTTTTTCTCAGCATCAGAATAAAACAAGGTTTTTTTGGCATTTTTTCCAAAAATCCATCTTCCTTCTTGTTTGGCTAAAGCTCTTACAATAAAGTAAATCAGAATAATAACGACCAAAACAGCAATTATTCTGAACAAAATACCAACAAAATTCAGCGATGTTTTTACACTGCTGAAATTGAATAAATTAAAAATTAGTCTTGCCAACCAATGCTTAAAATGGTCCCACCAGTTTTTTTCGGGAGCTTTGTATTCGTAGATAAATTCTTTATCGGTATATTTTTTCTTGAAATTTTTTTCGAAATGTTTGGGGTCAACGTTTCTAGAATCTACTTGAATGTCTTTTTCTGTATATTTAATTGCAGTAATTTTTGGAGGATCTATAGTTGGAACAATAGTGTCCTGAGCTTTAGAAATACCGCAGCACAAAAGAAAAGATAAAATAAATAATAATCTTGTCATTACTTGGTCTTAAAGTTTTTCGGCGGTTAAAGAATGAAATTTTTTGTGTACAATAAAAGGGTATATCAAGTAATAAAACGAAATTATTGCAAGTGTAAACAAGATAATAAAACTGCTTAGCCAATTGGGCATATCAATAGAATATCGTGTAATAAAACCTTCTAAAAATCCGGCACTTATCGTGAAAGGAAAAGTGCTTAAGAATATTTTGAAACTGTTTTTGAAACCAATTTTAAAGGAATTTAATCTTGAAAAAGTTTTAGGAAATAGGATAGAAGCTCCAAGAATAAATCCGGCAGTTGTTTCGATTACAATCGCGAAAATCTCCATCGAACCATGAATCCAGATTCCTCGAACGCTTTTCCAGAAAACGCCTTGTTCGTAGAAAAAATACTGAAAAGAACCCAACATAATGCAGTTTTGAAGAAAGACATTGAAAGTTCCGATTCCAGCAAAAATCCCGTAGAAATAACATTTAGCACCCACAAAAAGGTTATTTACAGTAATGCCAATAAAACTTCCCCAATTGCTTCCCGAACCATATACAGCCATTGGATTGCCTTTTTTAATATTTTCTAAAGTCATATTGACGTAATCGTCGCCTAAAATCAGACGTACAAAATCACGATCGTAACGTGCGGAAAGAACTCCAATTGAAACCGTAATAAAAAACAAAACAAAAGCATAAGCCAAATACCTTTTGTATTCGTAAACCAATAAAGGTACTTCGATTTTAAAGAAATCTACAACACGATTTTGGTCTGTGCGTTTGGTTTTATAAATTTTTTGATAAATCTGAGAAGCAAGATGATTCAGATACACAACCGTTTTGCTTTTAGGATAATACGTTTGGGCGTAAGATAAATCATTCATCATTTGAATGTACAAATTAGCTAATTCATCAGGATTTTTTTTAGCTTTACCAAAAATTGCCAGCTCAAACTCGAGCCATTTTTCTCTGTTTTGTTTTATAAAGGCGATTTCTCTCATTGTAGGCTAAAATATGAAATATGTCAGAATTATCTATTAATACGACACAAAATGTCAAAATAAATTTTATTGCCGCTTCTGTTGGTGAAAGACTAGGAGCTTTTTTTATTGATTTTTTTATAGTAATCTGTTATATAACAGTAGTTTCTATCGTTATTTTTGATTGGTTAAGGCTAGAACGATTGATGACCAATTTGGATAACTGGTCACAAGGTGCCATTTTTTTAATGCTTTATTCGCCAGTTATAGTTTACTCATTGGTTTTAGAAAGTGTTTTTGAAGGACAGTCGCTTGGCAAAAAATTATTGAAAATTAAAGTTGTAAAAATTGACGGTTATCAAGCCGGTTTTGGAGATTATTTAATTCGCTGGTTTTTTAGAGTAATCGACTTTTTTACTTTTTTTGGACTTCCAGGACTTATTTCGGTTATTACTAGTCAGAAATCACAACGATTGGGCGATATGGCGGCAGGAACAGCAGTGATTACTTTGAAGAACAGAATTAATATCAGCCATACTATTTTAGAAGAAATCGGAGAATCTTATGTTCCGACTTATCCATTGGTAATTAAGCTTTCAGACAATGATATGCGTATTATAAAAGAAACTTTTCAAAAGGCAGCGTCTAAAAACGACCATGAAGTTATTTACAAATTAGTGGCAAAAATTGAGAGCGTAACAGGCATCAAAAATCAATCTGGAAATAATAGCGATTTTATACGAGTAATTTTAAAAGATTATAATTTCTATACGCAAAACATGTGATTTTTTTCTTTGAATAATTAATGGTGTTTTTTTTGTTTTTAATGATAATTTTTTAAAATTTCTTCGTAAATTTATATGTAGATAATTAATTCGTAAAATTTTAAACAAATGAAAAATGTTAAACCCTTAGTGGTACTGTTCGTATTGTTGTCTGCTTGCGTAAGTTTTGCTCAAAGCGGAAAAAAATTAGATAAAATTATAAAAAGAGATTATCAGATTATAGAATGTACAATTTCTAAAATGTCTGATAAAACCGTAGAATATTCGCTTCCAGGCGAAACCATGCAGATCTCATTAGACGTTTCGCAGATTGCCAGAATCGATTTTGCAAGCGGAAGATCTCAAACTTTTGATGTTTCTCCGAGCACAAGTACAACAGCTCAAAACACATCATCTCCAAGCGTTGTAAGTGCAGATATGCAACACAATACAATTGCAGTATTGCCAATTCCTTATGTAAATGCAGACAATCAGCAAGGTTCTGAAGATATGGCAAAATTTGCTCAAAACGATTTGTACAACAAGTTGTTAGATAAATCTGCTAATATTTTTCCGTTGACAGTTCAGGATTTAAGAACAACAAACAGCTTATTGCACAAAGCAGGAATTGACCACAATAATATTGACGAAACGCCAATACAAGATCTTGAAAAAATATTAGGTGTAGATAATATTGTTGCTGCAAAAGTTTCTTATACAATAGGAACCGGGACTACAGCTACAACTTATAACAGCGGAAACGCAAAAGTGAGCGACAACAATAAAAAAGTTACAACAAACGACATCTCGACAACAACCGCAAACAATCAGACGTATTACTACTACACGGTTTATTTTGACATGTACAGAAACACAGATAAAATCTATTCTCAAACGCGTAAACCTTTGCTAGCGCTAAAAGACGGCTGGATGGATTCTATCTCATATTTATTGAAAAGAAGTCCGATTTACGTAAAAAAATAATAAGTATTTCATGAGTCAGATTTGCTAAAATTATTCCTTACAACTTTGTAACTTTGACACTTTGCATCTTTGTAACTCATAAAAAATGTTTCACCTACTTGATATTATTGGGACAATGGCGTTTGCTATGTCTGGCGCCTTAACAGCAATGCACAAAAAACTAGATCCGTTTGGAGTGTTTATCATTGCATTTGTTACCGCGGTTGGAGGCGGAACGCTTCGTGATGTCTTAATCGGAAGAACTCCTGTAGGTTGGATGCGTGACATGCAATACGTATATGTGATCATTTTAGGATTTTTTCTAGCTATTATTTTCAGAAAAAGATTTGATAAACTTCGAACCTCATTGTTTCTTTTCGATACAATCGGGCTCGGAGTTTTTACTTTAATAGGACTTGAAAGAGGAATTTTAACAGGGCTTCACCCAGCAATTTGTATCGCTTTAGGAACCATGACAGCTTGCTTTGGCGGTGTAATTCGTGATATTTTGTGCAACGAAATTCCAAACGTTTTTCGAGAAGAAATCTATGCAACAATCTGTATTTTTGGAGGAATGGTATTTTTTGGATTACGACAGCTCAATTTAAACGATGATATTTTATATCTGGTTACCTCTCTTGTAATTATTGTAATTCGATTAATGGCAGTTAAATACAAATGGCATTTAAAGGCATTTGATCATATGTAGCATGAAGTATACTATTAGAAAATACACTCAAGAAGATTATTCAGCTTGGAACGATTTTGTTGCTCAGGCTAAAAATGCTACCTTTTTATTTCATCGCGATTTTATGGAATATCACAAAGATCGCTTCGAAGATTTTTCGCTTTTAGTTTTTGAAGAAGAAAAACTGCGTGCCATTCTTCCAGCCAATAAAAAAGGAAATTCACTTTATTCTCATCAAGGTCTGACTTATGGCGGATTGGTGTTTTTGTCGAAATTGAAAGCAGAAAAAGTAGAATCGATTTTGGATGAAATTTTGCTTTTTTTGAAAGAAAATAAATTTGAAGCCTTTTATTATAAACCAATTCCAGATTTTTATTTTTCGGAAGGAAATAAAGCAATGGATTTTTTTCTAATGAAAAGAGGAGCGGTTTTAGAACATAAAGAAATGAATTTGGCGGTTAATTTGACAATTCCGTTGAAGATTTCGAAAAGTAAGATGAAACACTTCAGACGAATTGAAAATCTTGATTTAGATATTTTTGAAGAAGAAAATTTTGATCCGTTTTGGGAGAAAGTTTTAGAGCCAAGATTGTTAGAGAAGTTTGATATAAAACCTGTCCATTCTAAAGAAGAAATAGCGCTTTTGAAATCTAAATTTCCTAAACATATCAAACAATATTCGGCCTACAGAAATGACGAAATTATCGCTGGAATAACCATTTTTGAAACCAAAAATGTAGTTAAATCTCAGTACGGTGCGACTTCAAAAGCGGGAGAAGAATTTAGAGCATTGGACTTTTTATTCATCAATCTGATTCATAAATACAAAAGAAAAGGAAAGTATTTCTTTGATATGGGAACTGTTAACGAAACAAATGAGTCAGGTTATAATAAAGGACTTTTAAACCAAAAAGAAGAATTAGGCTGTTCGGTCTACAATCAGGATTTTTATAAAATTGAAATAAAGTGATACCATTTTTAGATCTAAAAAAAATAAACGAACCGTATGAAACTGCTTTTCAGGAAAAACTGAAATCGGTTTTAGAAAACGGCTGGTATATTTTAGGGAATGAAGTGGAAACATTTGAAAAGGCTTTCGCCGAATATTGCCATTCTAATCATTGCATTGGAGTAGGAAATGGTTTTGATGCTTTAGTTCTTATTTTTAAAGGATACATCGAACTTGGAAAACTCCAAAAAGGCGATGAGGTAATCGTTCCTGCAAATACGTATATCGCGAGTATTTTAGCTATTTTACAAGCTGATTTAGTTCCTGTTTTGGTAGAACCAAGATTAGAAACCTACAACATAAATCCAGATTTAATTCAGGAGAAAATCACTCCAAAAACCAAAGCTATATTAGCGGTTCATTTATATGGACAATTAGCTGAAATGGAGAAAATAAATGAAATTGCGGTTCAAAATGATTTGATAATTGTAGAAGACGCAGCACAAGCTCATGGGGCTGAAAATCAACAATCTAAAATCAACAATCTAAAATCAACAATCGCCTATAGTTTTTACCCAGGAAAAAACCTTGGCTGTTTGGGCGATGGTGGAGCAATTACCACAAACGATTCTGGATTAGCAAAAGCACTTTATTCGCTTCGAAATTATGGTTCAGAAAAGAAATATCACAACGAATATATTGGCGTAAATTCGAGACTGGACGAATTGCAAGCAGGTTTTTTAAATATGAAACTTCCCAATTTAGATTCAGATAATGAGAAAAGAAGAGCAGTTGCAAAACGATATTTAGCAGAAATTAAAAATGATAAAATAACACTTCCGTTTTGGGATTTCTCCGACAATCACGTTTTTCATCTGTTTGTTATTCGAACAAAAAACAGAACACATTTACAAGAATATTTGGCTCAAAATAATATTCAAACGGTTATACATTATCCAATTCCACCTCACAAACAAAAAGCTTTTTTAGGCTGGAATAATTTGTCATTTCCAATTACAGAGAAAATTCATCAGGAAGTTTTGAGTTTGCCAATGAGCCCAATTTTGACGGAGGCTGAGGTTGATTTTATTATAGAAATTTTAAATCAATACTAATTGAATTTCTATAGAAAAATAATTCAAACAAGTTTGTTTAAGATTGCCTCTTTAAACAGTTTTAGTGTTGTCTTAAAAATCGGAATCGGATTCATTACTTCTAAAATATTAGCGATTTTTGTTGGACCAAGCGGAATGGCTTTGGTTGGAAATCTTCGTAATTTTTTAACTTCAATAGAAAATATTTCAATTTTAGGTTTTCAAAACGGAATTGTAAAATATGTGGCTGAAAACGAAAAAGGTACAGCCGAACGTCGAAAAATAGTTTCTACAGTTTTTATTACTTTATTATGTGTTGCGCTTTTGCTAAGCGGATTTTTATTTTTTACAGCATCTTATTGGAACCAAAAAATCTTTGGAAATAACACCGAATATTTAATTGTTTTTAAGGTTTTAGCGCTGGTTTTGCCAACGTATGGTTTTTCTGTTTTCTTAATTGCTGTAATTAATGGCTTGGGTAAATTCAAAAAAGTAATTTGGATCAATATCATTGGAAATATCATTGGTTTGCTGACTTCCATTTTTCTGATTTTAAAATTCAAAACTGCAGGAGCTTTGTTAGCTATTGTAATTGCACCGGCTTTGTTGTTTTTCGTTACTTTTTATTTGGTTTACAGAGAGATTTCGTTTTTTCGAATCATAAGATTAGATTCATTCAATTTTAAAATTTTAAGAAACCTTTCGTCTTATTCTTTAATGACGCTTGTTTCGTCTGTTTTAGGCCCTTTTGTATTGCTTGCAATTCGGAACTATATTATTCATAATTTAGGATTCGAACAAGCTGGATATTGGGAATCCATGACTAGAATCTCGTCCTATTATCTAATGTTTATAAGTACTATTTTGAGTGTTTATTTTCTACCAAAATTGTCTAAAGCTCAAAGTAATTTAGAAACTAAAAATATATTTTTTGAGTATTATAAATTTATTTTGCCTGTTTTCATTTTAGGATTAGCCATAATTTTTTTTTCGAGATTTTTTATCATTCGGCTACTATTTACAAAAGAGTTTTTACCCGTAACTGATTTGTTTTTCTGGCAGCTTCTAGGAGATATTTTTAAAGTTGCTTCGCTTATTTTAGGCTATCAGTTTTTTGCCAAAAAAATGACTTCAGCGTTTATTTTTACCGAGTTGTTTTCATTTGCGATTTTGTATTTCTTTTGTCTGTATTTTGTTAAAATCTACGGAATTGAAGGAGTCGTAATAGGGTATGCACTGGAAAATTTTATTTATTTGCTTGTATTATCTGTTTATTTTAAGAAGAGTTTATTTTAATTGACCAATTATGCTTTTCAATACATTAGTTTTGCATTTTTTTTCTTAATAATCTTATTTATTTTCTTTTAAATGAGAAATTTTATTCGACACACCTTTATTTTTTTATTTCCAATTGTATTGGTGCTTTTATTAATTGAAGTTTTTTACCGAGTAACACCAAACAATTACACTGTGAAAAATGAAAATTGTGTGGCAAACTATCAAAATGCAGAGGTTTTGATTTTTGGAAATTCTCATTCTTTTTACGGATTAAATCCAGTTTTTTTTGATAAGACAACATTTAATTTATCTAATATTAGCCAATCACTATATTTCGATAAACTTTTAATTGATAAGCATATTGATAAATTTAAGAAACTTAAATATATTATTTTAACTATAGAATATACAAGTTTAAGCCAGTTGAAAAACACCCATGAAGATATATGGAGGAAATATTATTATCAACATTATATGGACTTGGAAGTTCCTATAATAAACAGTTTTGATCTTAATAGTTGGTTTATTTCAGGAACAAAGAGTTTTAGTTCCAATCTTCAGTTAGTTTCACGTTATTTTTTTGAGAAAACCATTGTAGAGTGTAATAAAAGTGGTTTCGGTACAAATTATACGAAGCAAAGCAGAGTTGGAAATTTAGAGAAAAGCGCATTAATAACAATCAAGAGGCATGAAGACAATTTAATTGATTTTACAGAAAATATCACCGCTATTGAATTGATTATTGAAAAATGTAAAAGCAAAGGAATTCAAGTGATCTTGGTAACAATGCCGGTGTCAAAAAATTATGCAGCAAAGGTGAAAAAAGAAAAATTGAATAAGATTTTTGAAAGTGCTTTACTTTTGCAAAAAATGAATTCGAACACTTTTTATTTGAATCTATTCAATGATTCTCGTTTTTCTAATGATGATTTTTACGATGCAGATCATCTGCATAATGTAGGTGCAGAGAAATGTTCGATGATTGTAAACGATTTTCTAAAAAGAAATTAACTAAAACGCAATTTTAATTCTAAAGGAATATATTTTATAAAAAGCAAAATATCCAAAGTTCTATAAGCTTTTTCCATTTCAAAATGCAGTCTTTTTAAAAGCGCTTTATTTTCTTCTTTTGTTTGGTTTAAGGCAATTGCTTTTTTTATAACGAGATAGCTAGACCGATTTATCTTTTTGGTTTTGGAGTTAAATCTTTTATAAAACATATTTCCTAAAGAATTGGGAACATCTCTTTTCTGAACTAAAACAGCGTCAATGAATTCAAAATTGTAGTTTCTTGAGGCTCTAATCCAAATGTCTAAATCTTCGTAAGCTAAATTTTCATCGTAACCGTTTAGCTCTTTTAATACTTCTTTTTTTGTCATCGAACTAATAGAACAAATCATGCTGTTTTGACTTAAAATAGCCTTGTAAATGTCTCCAGAAGCTGGTTTTACGATTGCTTTTTTATCAGCATCAACTTTATAATAATAGTTTAGATGCGTTTTATTTTCAGAGATAATTTCCGCATTTCCATAAACTATTCCAAGTCGATCCATTTTAGAATTTAGGAAAGTGTTTATCTGTTTTTCGACACAATTATGCAATAGCACATCATCTGCAGCCAAATCAATAATGAAATCGCCATTTGATAATTTTAATGCCTTGTTAAAGGTTTTGGTATTGCCTATATTGCTTTCATTAATTAGAAGCTGAATGTGAGGAAAGTTTTCGTGCCATTCCTTAATTTTTTTTACAGAAGAATCATTACTAAAATCATCTGCCACTATAATCTCAATATTTTTGTAAGTTTGATTTACAATAGAAGTTAATGCTTCAATTACAAACTTTTCGTGATTATAACACAAGCAAATAACGGTTACTAAAGGCAGATTGTGCATAGGAAATGATCGATTTTAAAATGAATTGCAAGATTCAAAAATAAGAATTGGTATCCTATGATTGTTTAATAAAATTGAAAAATGAATATTTTGTTTGAAGAAAAGGATTTGGAAATACTAATTTCGACAATGAACAGAGATTCGTTGGACTTTTTAGCTCCGATGTTTCCGTTTTTGGATTACACGAAAATTTCGATATTAATAATCAATCAGATTCAAAATGAAACCAAACTTAGCTCGAGTTATCCTAATATAAGAGTTATAAACTCACTTGAAAAAGGACTTTCTAAAAGCCGAAACTTAGCATTAGAAAATGCAATCGGAAAAATTCTTTTAATTTCAGATGATGATGTAGTGTTTCAGAAAGGATTTGTTTCAAAAATAATTGATGCTTATAAAAAATATCCTGATGCCACAGCGATAAAGTTTTACGCTTTAAAATCAAATCAAAAACCTTTAAATGCATCTGGGGTTAATTCGAAAGACAGATTAAATGTTTTTGATATTTTGAACACGAGTTCTATAGAATTGACATTAAATAAATTTCATATTGATTATGGAAAACATAAATTTGATGAAAATTTTGGTTTAGGCGGAATCTTTGAAATGGGAGAGGAAGCCGTTTTTTTATCCGATTTAAAGAAGGATGGAAAACAGCTTGTTTTTCAGCCTGAAATAATTGTCGCTCATGATGATCTAACTTCTTCAAATAAAAAAGATATTGCAGAAAGGTATTTTATTAGCGGAGCAATGTTTACGAGGATTTTCGGAAAAAAATATATTTTTTGGATTTTCTTAAAAATGTTTTTTGATTTAAAGCATAAGAAAGTAAAAATAAAGAACCTGAAAACCATTTTTAAAAGCGCAATAAAAGGACACAAAACGTATCAAAAAATACAAGCATGATCTTGATGAATAATAAAGTACAAATTATACCAATTCCGAAAATAGAAGAACGAAGAGGTAATCTTTCAGTAATTGAAAATGATACTGTTCCATTTGATATTAAAAGAGTGTATTATTTGTACGATGTGCCGGCTGGAGCAGAAAGAGGAGGACATGCACATAAAAACCTACGACAATTTTTGGTGGCTTTAAGCGGAAGTTTTGATGTGGTTTTGAAAGATGGAGAAAAAGAACAAATTATTACCTTAAATAAACCTTACGAAGGGTTGTTGATTAATCCAGGGATTTGGAGAGAGTTGCAGAACTTCTCTTCCGGTTCTCTTTGTTTGGTGATCGCTTCAGAAGTTTATATGGAAGAAGATTACATTAGAAATTTTGATGAATTTATAAAATACGCTAATTGTAAATAGAAAAATCAATTCCATGCTGTTTTAGTTTTCTTTTTAGCTTCAAAGAAAATTGTAAAAAGATAGGAGGGGTCTTTAATAAAATCCTAATTTTAAAAGGAATATTTTCTTTATCGACATCTTTAAAATAAAGACTCATTTTGGTTTTATTTCCGAAAATGTAATAATGCAAAGCATATTCAATTCGGTAAATATCAAGAAACTTTTTAAGTGATGGATTGTCTTTTTCGAAGATTTTAAATTGTTCAAAATCCATTAATATCCTCGAATTTATTTTTTGTTTAGTTAAGCTATTGTCAATATCGTAATCGTAAACGGCAGTAGTTTTATTAGTAATGGCTACTGGAAAACGGATTCCGATTTTTGTCCAAAGTTCTAAATCTTGCCCATTTGTTATTGCTGGCGTGAATTCTCCGATATTTTCTAATATTTCTTTTGAAACAGCTAAAGAAGAAGTCCAAGTAATTCTAAAAGGCTTGTTCGAAAAAAAATAATCGGGTACAATTCCTCTAAAAGATTCTTCTATTCCATCATAATGCGGAATTTGAAAATGTTTTTTAGAGATTCTTATTTTATGACGCGAACAATACAAACCGCAATTTGGGAAATCAACAATTAATTTATGTAATTCTTCCAGATGATTTGGAAACCAATAATCATCGGCATCGAGAAAGGCTATAAATCTTCCTGACGATTTCTCAATTCCAAGGTTTCTGGCAACAGATGCGCCTTGATTCTTTTGGTTAAAAATTTGAATCCTATTATCGTTAAATCTTCTTACAGTAGCTTCGCTTGCATCTGTAGATCCGTCATTTATTATAATGATTTCGTAATCAATAAAAGTTTGATCGAAAATACTTTTAATCATGTTTTCGATATGATCGGCTTTATTGTACAACGGAATAACTACAGAAAAAAAGGCCATAATTGATTATTTTTTTAAATCGCAATAAAATCCTAATTTGTAAAAATCTAAAAGATATAAATTTGGATTTTCGGAAGTTAAATTAGCTAAGATTCTCTTTTTTGTTATTCTATAAATGATTCTTGCAATTCCAGTTAGGCCTAAATTATTTAAAAAGGAATGAACTTTTGTTAATCGAGTGCTTTTTGGATCAATTTTATGGAGGCGAACTAAGTTGTATAAGTTTTGAACCGCTATTTTAGATTTTTCAATGAAAGTGATGCTGTCCTCATTGTTGTAATGAATCAAAAGATTTTGGATATGTGCAACAGGAACAGAATTTAAACGCAGATTTTCTATAAAAATCAGATCTTCATATCCATAATCTTTTATAAACTCAGGAAATGGAAATTGTATTAGGATTTCTTTTTTTAAAAGCAAATTCCAGGTGAATACAAAATCGTAATTGTTTTTAAATCTTTGATTTAAAGATTTAGTTTCTCTTTTTATGCCATACTTCCATCGAAGCAGTTTTTCTTTAGAAGGAAAAACATCTGGGTATTTTACACCGCCAAAAATTACGGATGGCGAATTTGAAAGAGATTCAATATAATTTTTAAGATAAAATTCATTCTCTGGCAGAGCATCTGCTTCCATAATCAATATAAAATTATATCTTGATTTGAAGCACAATAAATTAATATTTCGTCCTCTGCCTAAGTTTTCAGTATTAATCGAAAAAGAACAATTTGTGAGATTGTTTATCTGTTTGTTTTCGTTGATAAAGTTTTTGCTAAGATCATCTTGTGCTAAAATTTCATATTCAATTCCCAAATTATCGGCTTGTTGCTTAAGTTCTAAAACAAGCGGTAAAACATTGTAATTATAAACCGGAATTAAAATGGAAAGCATTACACGCTTCTTTGCACCACTTCGAAGATTCTTTCATCTTCACATTTTAGGGTTTTAGATGGGAATTTCATCAATAAAGCGTAATCGTGAGTTGCCATAATGATCGTTTTTCCAGCAGCATTGATCGCTTTTAAAACTTCTAAAACCTCCGAACTTGTTTGTGGGTCTAAGTTTCCTGTTGGCTCGTCAGCTAAGATAAATTCTGGATCGTTTAGAAGTGCTCTTGCAATGGCAACACGTTGCTGTTCTCCACCTGAAAGTTGGTGAGGCATTTTGTTTACAAAATCTTTCATGCCTACTTTGTCCAAAACTTCGTCAATTTTGTGTTGCATGGCTTCTTTTTCAACCCATCCTGTAGCTCTTAAAACAAAAAGCATATTGTCTTTGATTGAACGGTCTGGAAGAAGTTTAAAATCTTGAAATACGATTCCGATTTTACGTCTTAAATACGGAATTTCGCTTTCTTTTAAAGTTGCTAAATCAAATTCAACAATATGTCCTTCACCTTCAACTAACGGTAAATCAGCATATAAAGTTTTTAGAAAACTACTTTTTCCAGAACCGGTTTTACCGATAATGTAGATAAACTCACCATGATTAACATCCAGGTTAATGTGAGAGATAATTTTTCTTCCTTCTTGATATATAGTGACTTCTTTAAGAGATAGTACGGTTTGTGACATAATAAAATTGGTTTGAATGGTAAAAGTAATAAGATAACGGTTGTATTCAAAATAAATTTCGCTGATTTCTGAATAAAATTGCTAAAAAAGACAATAATAAAAACAACCAATTAAGCAATATAAGCGCATTTTTGCGGCTTGTGTGAGAAGGTTCTTGCTTATAATAACTTACATGGTTGGAATGGTTTGGAATTATAAGTATTAGAAATTTTGAGAATCAATAAATTGAAGTTTCAGAAAGCGTAAAATAGTTGTAGTTTCATAATTTGTTCATAATAAAACCTCAAAACGTTTCGTTATAAACCGTATAAAATGATACATTTGAATACTAAATATTATTAAAATGCGTAAACTTTCCAGGTTCTTTTTATTCCAAATTTTCCTTGCTTCGTCTATAGCTTCAGCGCAAAAATCGGCTATTTATACGTACGAATTAAAGGATTTTGACAAAGCACTGGCTTTATATAACGACAAACAATATGCTTCGGCACAATTGATTTTTGAAAAAGTAAAAAACAATACTACAAATGAAGAAGTACAGTCTGACTGTGCTTTCTATATTGCGAATTCTGCCATTAGAACCAATAAAGCAAATGCCGATGCTTTGGTGGAGCAATTTGTAAATGATTATCCAACAAGTACCAAACAGAATCAAGCTTACATTGAAGCGGCACAATTTTTCTTCGAACAAGGAAATTACCCAAAAGCTTTGCAATGGTTTGATAAAGTTGACGAAAGCTATATGAGCAAATCTGAAGCTGATAAGTTTAACTTTATGAAAGGTTACAGCTATTTTAATGCTAAAAAGAAAAAAGAAGCAACCAACTATTTTAACAAAGTGGTGAATTCTAAAGAATATGGTTCTCAAGCCAAATATTATTTAGGATTTATGGCGTATGAAGGTGACGATTACAAAGAAGCTACGAAGTATTTTGATGAGGTTTCAGGTGAAGAAAAATACAAAGAAAAACTGTCGTATTATCAAGCTGATATGAATTTTAAGTTAGGAAATTTTCAAAAAGCGATTGATTTAGGGCAAGTTGCGATGAGTAAATCAAACGATATTGAAAAATCTGAACTGAATAAAATTATTGGAGAAAGTTATTTTAACTTAAAACAATACGGAAAAGCAATTCCATATTTAGAGCAATATGCTGGAAAAAAAGGAAAATGGAACAATACCGATTTTTATCAGTTAGGTTATGCGTATTATGAGCAGAAAGAGTACGAAAAAGCAATTTCTCAGTTTAACAAAATTATTGAAGGAAAAGATTTCGTAGCTCAAAATGCGTATTATCATTTAGGCTTAAGTTATTTAAACACAGGTAAAAAGCAAGAAGCTTTAAACGCTTTTAAGAATGCTTCTGAAATGGATTTTAATGCTCAAATTCAGGAAGATGCCGCTTTAAATTACGCTAAATTAAGTTACGACATCGGAAATGCTTATCAAGCTGTTCCTGGCATTTTATTGGATTTCCTTAAAAAATATCCAAACAATTCAAGCCGTGCAGAAGTAGAAAAACTTTTGGTTGATTCTTATATTTCTTCTAAAAACTACAAAGAAGCTTTGGTTTTATTAGAAAAAAATAGAACGGCTGAAAACAAAGCGGCGTACCAAAAAGTGCTTTTTTACCGCGGATTAGAATTGTATAACGAAAACAATTACCCAGAAGCAGGTAAAATGTTCAAAAGCGCTATCAGCGAACAAAAAACGCCTGAGTTTACAGCACGTGCCACTTTCTGGAAAGCAGAAACGGAATATTTGAATGATGATATGCAAAATGCGCTTCTGACTTACAAACAGTTTGCTGGAATGGCTGCTGCAAAGTCTACAGACGAATATAAAAACATCAACTACAATATTGGTTACACGTATTTTAAACTGAAAGATTACGATCAGGCGGCGAATTCTTTTCAAGCTCAGATTGATAATTCGCCTTCAGATAAAAACCGTTTAAACGATTCTTATTTGCGTTTAGGAGATTGCCGTTTTGTGACTTCAAAATATAGTGCAGCAAACGAAGCGTATGCAAAAGCAATTACAGCAAAAGGAGTAGATGCAGATTATGCGCAGTTCCAAAAAGCACTTTCTTACGGATTTATGTCAAACAATGCAAAGAAAGTAGACGAGTTAAATAATTTTCTTCAGATGTACAAAAAGTCTTCTTACCGTGACGATGCTTTGTTTGAATTAGGAAATACTTACGTTGCAGAAAAGAAAAATGATCAAGCAATTAAAACCTACGATCAATTAATTTCTGAGTTTAATAACGGATCGTTTACTTCAAAAGCAATTTTAAAACAAGGTTTGATTTACTATAATTCAGATCGTGATCAACAGGCTTTAACGAAATTCAAAAAAGTAGCTGCTGAATTCCCAAAAACTCCAGAGGCTTTAGAAGCAGTTGCAACAGCAAGATTAATTTATGTTGATTCTGGAAAAGTAGACGAATATGCAACTTGGGTTCGTACGTTAGATTTCGTTGCCGTTACAGATGCAGAATTGGATAACGATACTTACGACGCAGCTTTCAAACAATACAGCCAAAATAATTCTAAGCAAGCGATTACTGGTTTTGCTGGTTACGTTGCTAAATTTCCTAATGGATTACATGCGGTTGAAGCTAATTTCTATTTAGCACAACTTACTTACGCAGAAGGTTCTGAAACGAAATCTATTGCAAATTATCAGTTTGTAATCGATCAGCCTAGAAATGAATTTACAGAGCAAGCTTTAAACAGATTGGCTCAGATTTATTTGAAAACAAAAGATTGCGATAAAGCGATTCCGGTTCTAACAAGATTAGAAAGTGAAGCTGATTATCCGCAGAATAAAACTTTTGCTCAAGCTAACTTGATGAAATGTTATTATGACAAAAAAGATTATGACCGTTCTGTAGTGGCTGCTGAAAAAGTATTAGAAAATCCGAAATCAGATGCGGGAGTTAAGGCGGATGCACAGATTATTGTGGCACGTGCAGCAATGCAGACAGGAAATGAAGATAAAGCAAAAGCGGCTTATGCGAAACTTTCAGCTACTTCAAAAGGAGAATTGGCGGCAGAAGCTTTGTATTACGATGCCTATTTCAAAACAAAAGAAGGAAAATTTGAAGCTTCAAATACTGCAGTTCAAAAGCTGGCAAAAAGTTATTCTGCTTATAAATATTACGGAGCAAAAGGTTTGGTATTAATGGCGAAAAACTTCTACGGATTGAAAGACAGCTATCAAGCGACTTATATTTTGGATAACGTAATCAACAATTTTACAGATTATCCAGACGTGGTAGAAGAAGCGAAGAGAGAATTAAGCGCTATCAAATCTGAAGAATCAAAAACGAATTCGTCAATTAACCGATAAAGACAGGATAGATGAAAGAAGCAAGAAGCAAGATTTCTTAGAAAGTCTTTTCTCTTGTTTCTTACCTCTAAAAAGAAAAAAGAAAGAAATGAGTTTACCTTTTTACATAGTTGATGTTTTTGCTGATAAAAAATATGCTGGAAATCAGCTGGCGGTTTTTTTAGATGCTGAAAAATTGAGTTCACAGCAAATGCAGCAAATGGCTCGTGAGATTAATTTCGCAGAAAGCACATTTGTTACCAAATTAGATAAAGAAAATAATAAAGCGGAAATCAGAATTTTTACTCCGTCTCAAGAAATGCAATTTGCGGGTCATCCGATTATTGGAACTTCTTGGGTTTTGATGAATAAAGTTTTTGATCATTCGCCAAGCGAAATAAAATTAGAAGTTCCGATTGGACCAATTGCAATCAATAAAACCGAAGATTTAATTTGGTTGAAAGCAGCACAGCCAAAGTTTTGGGATACTTTTTCTAAAATAGATTTTACGTTTTTCAGCAATTTGCAAGTAAGCGATTTCGAAAATCAGTTTCCGATTCAGGAAGTGACAACAGGAAGCGCTTTTGTTATGGTAGGATTAAGCAGTAAAAGAGCTTTAGAAAATTTGGTTTTAGATAAAGATAAAACAGATGAATGGCTGAAGAATCATTGTAAAACAAGTCACAGAGGTCTTTACTTTTATTACTTGGAAGGTTCGAAATTGTTTAGCCGAATGTTGTGCATCGAATATAATCAATTGGTGGAAGATGCGGCGACAGGAAGTGCGAGTACTTGTTTGCAAGCCTTTTTATTAAAATATCATTTGCCAGAATTCGAATTAACAAATCATCAGGGAGATTATATTGGTCGTCCATCTGAGATTTATTTCAAAGGAAAAGTAACTGGTGAACAGTACGATATTAATATTGGAGGAAAAGCTCAGTTTGTGGCTAAAGGCGAGTGGGAAGCTTAATTGATTTTAGATTTTAGAATGTAGATTTTAGATTTGAGAAGAAAGAAACAAGAGCCAAGAAGCAAGAATTTAGATTAGAAAAGAAAATAGAATATAGAGAATAGAACAAAGAGTTTGAGGAAAAGAAATTAAGGTAAAGTAGATGTCTTTTCTCTTGCATCTTTTTTCTAACCCTCTAAAAATAAAGAAATATGAAATTAAACTGCCGACATAAAATCATCATTTTGTTAGTGTTATTTGCTGCTCAGTTTTCGTTTGCACAGGTAAAGAAAAACGAAACTATCGGAACTGAGACCGTAAATGTTGTAAAACCGTATTCGCCAACTATTTCAGATGCTTTTAAAGTGAAAGAAACACCTTCGCTTGACGATAGTGGAAATCAGCCAAAAGAAGTTATTAAATACAGTATTTTGTCTGTTCCTGTGGCATCGACTTTTACTCCTTCTAAAGGAAAAGCAGAAGGCGTGGAGAAAGCGAAAAAAGAAAGATTGTTTAATAATTATGCGACTGTAGGTGTTGGTAATTACGGTACTTTAAACGGTGAATTATTTGTAAACCAAGATTTAGGAAACAATGATTATGTAGCGGGAATGTTTCGCCATCACTCTTCTCAAGGCGGAATTAAAGACGTAGAGTTGAATGATGAGTTTTACGATACAGCAATTAATGTTGGATACGGTCAAAACAATAGAGATGTAACTTGGGGAGTAGATTTAGGATATCAAAACCAGATTTATAATTGGTACGGACTTCCTTCAGATTTTGGTTCTACGATTCCAGATCAGCGTTATGATTTGGTAAACAGTATCAATCCAGATCATTCTTATAATACTATTTCGCTTGGAGGAAATGCAGAATTTAATGAAAGTATTTTTAGTAAACTTTCAGCGAGATTTACACATTTTTCAGACAGTTATTCTTCATCAGAAAATAGATTTTATGTAAAGCCGACTTTTACCGTTGATGTAATGGATCAGGCAATTAAAACAAATGTTATTGTAGATCACGTAAGCGGTTCTTTCAAAAATAATTATTTACAGGACAATACAGAAGCTTTAAAATATAGCTTCACAAATGTTGGAATCGAGCCAAGTTTTGTAATCAATGAAAACGAATGGACATTAGAATTAGGAGCGGGAATTTATTACAGTGGAGATTCTGAAAACAGTGGAAACAAATTTTATTTCTATCCAAAAGTAAACGCTTCTTATAAATTGGTTGGTGATTTAATGATTTTCTACACGGGAGTAAACGGAGCCTTAAACCAGAACTCTTATGCAGATTTTGTAACAGATAATCCGTTTTTATCTCCAACTTTAAACATGCGTCCGTCAAGCACGCAATACAATGTTTTTGCTGGTTTAAAAGGAAAATTGGCTAGTAATGTAAATTATAACTTGACTGCTTCTTATTTGAATGAAAAAGATAAAGCTTTGTTTAAAGCAAATGATTATACAGAAGTTGTTACAAATGAAGATTATGCTTTCGGGAACTCATTTGCAGTGGTTTATGAAGATATTAGAACTTTCCGTTTCTACGGAGAATTAAAAGCGGATATCTCTCAAAATGTAACTTTCGGAATCAATGGAACTTTTAATAGTTATAATACGGATAATGAGGTTCAAGCATGGAATTTGCCTTCAATGAAATTAAGTTCAACTTTAGACGTTAATATTGCGAAGCAGTGGTACGCAGGTTTGAATGTATTTTATGTGGGCGAAAGAAAAGATATGCAGACCAATACTTCTTTAGGACTAAATCCTGAGACAATAACCCTGAAAAGTTATTTTGATGCCAATGCTCATTTAGGATATAAATTTAGCGAACGTTTGACGTTTTTCTTGAAATTGAATAATATTGGAAATCAAGCTTATGAAAAATGGTTGAATTATCCTGTACAAGGATTCCAAGTTTTAGGAGGCGCAAATTATAAATTTGATTTTTAAGGCTTAATGCCGAAAAGATACCAGGGCACTAAAACATTTTAAATGAATGTGCCTTTTTTTTTCAGCCATGAACTCATGAATTTTTTGGAGTAGATTCGTGAATTCGTGGCTGTTTTTTTTAATAAAGAAAAAACCTTTGCATCTTTGTACCTTAGAACCTCAGTACCTCAAAAAAAATGACTTTTAAAGAAAAAATATACTCTCACTATACTCAAATGGTTCAAGACAGAATGGATGTTTTTAAAGACATGATTTCTGGATTGACCGAAGATTCAAAAAACGACGCCAAAGGTTCTGCAGGCGACAAACACGAAACTGCTTTGTCAATGATGCACATTGAGCAAGAAAAATTGACAAATAAGCTTAAAGAAGCAATTGAACAAAAAGGAATTTTGGATAAAATAGATCCGCTTAAAACGACTGAAAATATAGTTTTAGGAAGCTTAGTAAAAGCCAACGGAATTTATTTATACGTAAGCGTCGCACTTCCAAAAATTGCAATTGACGGAATTAATGTTATAGCACTTTCTCCGCAATCTCCTTTAGGGAATCACTTAATGGGAAATAAAGCTGGGTTTCAATTTGAAATTAATAAAACGCATTATACTATAGAAAGTGTAGAGTAGTTTTTTTTCTTTGTCAAGGTTTTAAACTTTAACAAAGATTTCCACGTAATCTTGTCATTCCGAGGAACGAGGAATCTCCACAAGTAACTCCATAATGCAAATCGCCAATCTTTGTCGAGTTTCTCGCGAAGATTCCTCGTTCCTCGGAATGACAAACTTTATATACAAGCCTTTCATGATTGTATAAAATACAATTCCAAAACAACTTTTCTTCTTCTCTTTACGAATCTTTCATTTGTAATTAAAAAACTCAAAATTTAATTCAAAAAACTAGATTAAACTTTAAATTTTAAAGCAGTTTTACACTCAAAATTAAAATTTTCAAGCTTTAGGCTTTTTTTTATATTAAAATTTTACATTTAGAATGTAAATTGATTGTTTTGGTTAATATTTGTAATTGATATTGCTTAATGTGTTTTTCAATTGTAACTAATACTCCATCTTTGCCCTATCAAATTAAAATTTAAAACTAAAAATATAGAATTATGTGTGGAATTGTATGTGCCTTTGATCTTAAACAAAAAGCCGAAGCGTTAAGACCTCAAGTATTAGAAATGTCAAAAATCATTCGTCACCGTGGACCAGACTGGAGCGGAATTTTCAGCAATGATAAAGCGATTCTTTCTCACGAGCGTTTGGCCATTGTAGATCCTGCGTCAGGAAAACAACCTTTATTTACAGAAGATAAAAAATTGGTTTTGGCTGCAAATGGGGAAATTTACAACCACAGAGATCTTCGTAAACAATTTGCTGGTAAATATAACTTTCAAACTGAAAGTGACTGTGAGGTTATTTTAGCTTTATATAAAGAAAAAGGAGTAAGCTTCGTTGATGAATTAAACGGAATCTTCGGATTTGCAATCTACGATGTTGATAAAGATGAATATTTTGTTGCTCGTGACCATATGGGAATTATTCCATTGTATATTGGATGGGATCAACACGGAACTTTCTATGTAGCTTCTGAATTAAAAGCTTTAGAAGGATACTGCACAAAAATCGAATTATTCCCTCCAGGACATTATTTATCAAGCAAAGACGGAGAATTTGTACAATGGTACAAAAGAGACTGGACTGAATATGATGCTGTTAAGGACAACGAAACTAGTATTCCAGAAATCAAAAAAGCGCTTGAAGCAGCAGTTCACAGACAATTAATGAGTGATGTTCCTTATGGAGTTTTACTTTCTGGAGGTTTAGATTCTTCTATAACTTCAGCTGTAGCTAAAAAATTCGCTCAAAAAAGAATTGAGTCTGATGATACAACAGATGCTTGGTATCCGCAATTGCACTCTTTCTCAGTTGGTTTAGAAGGTTCTCCAGATTTAGCTGCGGCAAGAAAAGTAGCAGACCATATCGGAACAATTCACCACGAAATCAAATTTACAATCCAAGAAGGTTTAGATGCTGTTCGTGATGTAATTTACAACTTAGAAACTTACGATGTAACTACGGTAAGAGCTTCAACTCCAATGTGGTTAATGGCAAGAGTTATCAAATCTATGGGAATCAAAATGGTTCTTTCAGGAGAAGGAGCAGATGAGTTGTTTGGAGGATATTTATATTTCCACAAAGCGCCAAACGCAAGAGAATTCCACGAAGAAAACGTTCGTAAATTAGGTAAACTTCACATGTACGACTGTTTACGTGCTAACAAAAGTTTAGCAGCTTGGGGAATCGAAGGTCGTGTGCCATTCTTAGATAAAGAATTTATGGATGTTGCAATGCGCATCAACCCACAAGATAAAATGATCAACAAAGAACATCCAATGGAAAAATGGGTTGTTCGTAAAGCTTTCGAAGATATGCTTCCAGAAAGTGTTGCTTGGAGACAAAAAGAGCAATTTTCTGATGGGGTAGGATACAGCTGGATTGATACTTTGAAAGAAGTTGTAGGTAGAGAAGTTTCTGATGAGCAATTGGCAAATGCTAGATTTAAATTCCCATTGCAAACACCAACTTCAAAAGAAGAATACTACTATCGTTCAATCTTCTCTGAGCATTTCCCAAGTGATGCAGCAGCATTATGTGTGCCTCAAGAAGCAAGTGTAGCTTGTAGTACAAAAATTGCTTTAGAGTGGGATGAAGCTTTCAAAAACCTAAACGATCCATCAGGAAGAGCAGTAGCAAACGTTCACGATGATGCTTATGTTAAGGCTTAATTAAGAGTTTAATTTTTAGAATTAGTATATATTTTTTTAGGAAAAACGTTCTCAATCGAGAGCGTTTTTCTTGTCTAAAGTCATTTAATTCTCTAAATTTCTGATTTACTGCAGATAGGCAATGATATTAATTGATTTTCTTTTGATATATTTGATGTCCGCAGTATTATCGTTAAATACTAAATATTTTAACGGATTTAATAATGGAAAGCAAAAATTAATATTTAGTTTTGCTTTCAATCAAAAATTTTAATGATTTTTTAATGTTCGCTTCATTGCTGAACAATATTGAGAATAAAATAAAAAAAGAATATTATGTCTGGATTGTTAGCCGTAATTGGTAAAGGAAAAGACCCGAAGCTTGTAAAAGAACTTTCTGAAAGAATGTCGCATCGTGGTCCTGATGAAAGTGATGTTCGCATTATGGAAAATGGTAGTATACTTTGTCATGAGAGTTTATCGATTATCGATCTTAATTCGGGTAGACAGCCAATTCAAGGAACTGATAAGGCATGGATGGTGCATGATGGCGAAATTTATAATTATCAGGAACTTAGAAATACAGTTTTAAAGAATCATACTTTTAGAACAGAGTCGGATTCGGAAGTAATTGTACATCTTTACGAAGAATTCGGACATGATTTCTGCAATAAACTAGACGGAGATTTTGCCTTTGTGGTTGTTGACGGCGATAAATATATTGCAGGTCGCGATCCGATTGGGGTTAAGCCTTTGTATTATGGTTTAGATGAAAGAGGAAGGATCTATTTTTCATCAGAAATGAAAGCCATTGCAGATCAATGCAAATCGTTTTCTACTTTTCCTCCAGGGCATTATTATACTGCAAAAACAGGTTTTGTAAAATACTATCATCCAGAATACGAAGATCATAAAAATGCAACTCAATCATTAGATTTAGGGTTGATTCGTGAAAGTTTGATTCAAGCTACATGCAAGCGTTTATTGGCAGAAGTTCCTCTTGGAGTTGTGTTGTCAGGAGGTTTAGATACTTCTTTGATTTCGGCTATCGCTTCAAGGTTGTTGAAAGAAAAAGGAGAGAAACTGCACTCGTTTTCTATCGGATTAGATGCTGAAGCACCAGATAACGTTGCAGCTAGAAAAGCGGCAGAGTTTTTAGGAACGGAGCATCATGAAATACACTTTTCTGTAGAAGAAGGAGTGAAAGTTTTAGAAAAAGTTATTTATCATATCGAAACGTACGATATCATTTCTGTGCGTTCAGGTGTTCCAATGTTTTTGCTTTCTAAAGCAATTGCAGATCAAGGCATAAAAGTGATTTTGTCTGGAGAAGGAGCGGATGAAGTTTTTGGAGGACATTTGTATTTTAGAAATGCGCCTTCAGAAGAAGAATTTCAAGATGAAACAATAGAAAGAGTTCAGAAGCTATTTACGGCCGATTTACTTCGTGCAGATAAAACGACAATGGCAAATGGTTTAGAAGTTCGAATTCCATTTCTGGATACGGAATTTTTAGATGTTGCCATTCGAATTAAAACAGAAGAAAAACAGCCAAAAACGTATGATGGCGTTGAAAAATACATTTTAAGAAAAGCATTTGATACTCCAGAAGATCCTTATTTGCCTTCAGAAGTTTTATGGAGACAAAAAGAGCAATTTTCTGATGGAGTTGGTTACAATTGGGTTGATGAATTAATTGAATATTGTGCTTCACAAGTTACAGACGAGCAATTGGCTGGGGCTAGTGCTGAATTTCCATATAATTCTCCAACGACTAAAGAAGCGTACCTGTACAGATCGATTTTTCATAAATTCTATCCACAGGTCAGCGCGGCGCAAACTGTTCGTAAATGGATTCCAAAATGGCAAGAAAACCAAGATCCAAGCGGAAGAGCAAATGCCGCCCATTTGAATGGAAATTTTGAAGCTGTGAAAACTACTGTTATTGCTTAAAAATTGAAAATCCAAAATTTTTAAATTCCAAATTCCAATTTGGTAGCAGATATAGAAAAGCCGAAATATTATGATTTCGGCTTTTGGTTTAATGTATGTTTTGGAATTTCAAAAAGCTTCAGTTTTTTACGTTATTTCTATTTTTAGAAATTGGAATTTAAGAAAATTAGAAATTAAATTCATTTTTGGACTTATTTTTTAGTTTTTCAGACAATTGTGTTAATAACTTAAGCGCTTTATGTCGTATTTTACTGGGTATATAGCTCGCGTTTTTATATATTTGCGTGTTAGACAATAATTACATTTTTTAGAATAAATTATATGAGCGAAGAAATCAAGAAGAACAATTATTCAGCAGATAGTATTCAGGCATTAGAAGGGATGGAGCACGTAAGAATGCGTCCGTCGATGTATATTGGTGATGTGGGGGTTCGAGGACTACACCATCTGGTTTACGAGGTTGTTGATAACTCTATTGATGAGGCGATGGGAGGACATTGTGATACGATTAGTGTTGCAATAAACGAAGATGGTTCGGTTACAGTTGAAGATAACGGTCGTGGTATCCCAGTTGATTTACATAAAAAAGAAGGAGTTTCTGCACTTGAGGTTGTAATGACTAAAATTGGTGCCGGAGGTAAATTTGATAAAGACTCTTATAAAGTTTCTGGAGGACTTCACGGTGTTGGGGTTTCTGTAGTAAATGCACTTTCGGTTCATATGAAATCGACTGTTTTTAGAGAAGGAAAAATCTACGAGCAAGAATACGAAAGAGGAAAATCATTATACCCTGTTAAGCAAATTGGAGAAACAGAAAAAAGAGGTACTCGCCAAACTTTTTTCCCAGATGATACAATCTTTACTCAGACAACTGAGTTTTCATACGATACGCTTTCAGCACGTATGCGTGAGCTTTCTTTCTTAAATAAAGGAATCACAATTACTTTTACAGATAAGAGAGAAGTTGATGATAAAGGCGAATTCAGAAGTGAAGTATTTCATTCTGATGAAGGTCTTAAAGAATACATTCGTTATTTAGATGGTAACCGTGAGCCAATCGTTTCTCACGTTATCAGTATGGATAATGATAAAGGAGAAATTCCAGTTGAGGTTGCTTTAATCTACAATACAAGTTATACAGAGAATATTTTCTCTTACGTAAATAATATTAATACTCACGAAGGAGGAACGCACTTACAAGGTTTTAGAAGTGGTTTGACAAGAACGCTTAAGAAATATGCGGATGCTTCTGGGTTATTAGATAAATTAAAATTCGAAATTGCTGGAGATGACTTCCGTGAAGGATTAACAGCGATTATTTCGGTAAAAGTATCTGAGCCTCAATTCGAAGGTCAGACAAAAACGAAACTTGGAAATAGAGAAGTAGTTTCTCCGGTTTCTCAAGCAGTTGGAGAAATGTTAGAGAATTATTTGGAAGAAAATCCAAATGATGCGAAATTAATTATCCAAAAAGTAATCTTAGCAGCACAAGCACGTCACGCAGCGAAAAAAGCTCGTGAAATGGTACAGCGTAAAACCGTTATGGGCGGTGGTGGATTGCCAGGAAAATTATCTGACTGTTCTGAGCAAGATCCAGCAAGATGTGAGGTTTACCTTGTCGAGGGAGATTCGGCTGGTGGAACAGCAAAACAAGGACGTGATCGTAACTTTCAAGCAATTCTGCCATTACGTGGTAAGATCTTGAACGTTGAAAAAGCGATGCATCATAAAGTGTTCGAAAACGAAGAGATTAGAAATATCTTTACCGCTTTAGGAGTAACAGTTGGAACTGCAGAGGATAGTAAAGCGTTAAATCTTGAAAAACTAAGATATCATAAGGTAATCATCATGTGTGATGCCGATGTCGACGGTAGTCACATTTCTACCTTAATATTAACGTTCTTCTTCCGTTTCATGAAAGAGCTAATTGAAGAAGGTCACGTATATATTGCAGCTCCTCCTTTATACTTAGTTAAAAAAGGACAAAAGAAAGAGTATGCGTGGAATGATGTTCAACGTGATCAGGCTAACGAAAGAATGGGAGGAAGCGCTGCTATTCAACGTTATAAAGGTCTTGGAGAGATGAACGCGGAGCAATTATGGGAAACTACAATGGATCCAAACTTCAGAACTTTACGTCAAGTAAATATTGATAGTTTAGCAGAAGCAGATCAGGTTTTCTCTATGTTGATGGGTGATGAAGTACCGCCTCGTAGAGAGTTTATCGAGAAAAATGCAGTTTATGCAAATATTGACGCATAAAATGAAAAATTAATAATTTCAATTCGTTTAATTGTTTAAATTTACTAGACAATTAAACGAATTGTCTTTTTAAGGAATAGACAAATAAATTAATAACCGATAAAGTAAAAAATATGAAAGTTACCATTGTAGGAGCGGGAAATGTTGGAGCTACATGTGCAGATGTTATTTCTTATAGAGGAATTGCAAGCGAAGTAGTATTGTTGGATATTAAAGAAGGTTTTGCCGAAGGTAAGGCATTGGATATTATGCAGTGTGCTACAAACACAGGGTTTAATACCAAAGTTTCTGGAGTTACCAACGATTATTCTAAAACTGCTGGAAGTGATGTAGTAGTAATTACATCAGGAATTCCGAGAAAACCAGGAATGACAAGAGAAGAATTAATCGGCATTAATGCAGGAATTGTGAAGACAGTTGCTGAAAATGTATTGAAATATTCTCCAGATACAATTATTGTGGTAGTTTCCAACCCAATGGATACTATGACGTATTTAGCTTTAAAAGCTACAGGTCTTCCAAAAAATAGAATTATAGGTATGGGCGGTGCTTTAGATAGTTCTCGTTTTAGAACCTATCTTTCATTAGCATTAGACAAACCTGCAAATGATATTTCTGCAATGGTAATTGGAGGACATGGCGATACAACTATGATTCCGTTAACTCGTTTGGCATCTTACAACGGGATTCCAGTAACACAATTTCTTTCAGAAGAAGTATTGCAAAAAGTTGCTGCAGATACGATGGTAGGAGGAGCAACGCTTACAGGTCTTCTTGGGACTTCTGCTTGGTACGCGCCTGGAGCTTCTGTAGCCTATTTAGTAGACAGTATTTTGAACGATCAAAAGAAAATGATTGCTTGTTCTGTATTTGTTGAAGGTGAATATGGACAGAATGATATCTGTATTGGTGTACCGTGTATAATTGGTAAAAATGGAGTAGAAGAAATCGTCGATATTAACTTAAACGATCAGGAAAAAGCATTATTTGCTAAAAGTGCAGATGCAGTTCGTAGTATGAATGATGCCTTAAAAGCTATTTTAGTATAATAAAAACGGCAAAAAAGAAAAAAAGCTGCACTTTTGCAGCTTTTTTTTTGAGATTAATTAATAAATAAATTGGTTAATATTTTCGTTAATTATATATTTGCTCGGTTTAAAAAAAAATTGGTAATTCGTGATCTCGTATTTTTGTTTTAGAAAATCATGTCAGGGCTTATTTTATGGGACTTTAAAACAAAATCAAAAATAAAACATAATTAATTTTTAGTAATAATGCAGAATAAAGGACTTATTAAATTTTTCGCAATTCTATTTGCATTGGTAAGTATTTACCAACTATCCTTCACTTTTGTGGCAAATAGTGTCAAAAGTGAAGCTAAAGCTTTCGCAGGAGATAATCCTGATAAAGAGCTGAAATATTTAGATTCTATTGGTAAAGAAAAAGTATTAAACCTTGGTTTTACTAATTTCACTTACAATGAAGTGAAAAACAAACAGCTTAATAAAGGTCTTGACTTAGAAGGAGGAATCAACGTAATTCTTCAAATTTCTATTAAAGATGTATTAAAAGGTTTGGCTAATAATTCTAAAAATCCAGTTTTTAATAAATCATTAGCTGATGCATCTGCAAACTTAGAAGGAAACAAAACATATTTAAATAAGTTTTTTGAAGCTTTTGAAGCAAATTCAAAAGGAACTGTAAAATTAGCATCTCCAGATATCTTCGCAAACAGAAGTCTTCAAGGAGAAGGTGGTGTAGATTTTCAAATGTCTGACGCGCAGGTTCAAAAAGTTATCAAAAGAAAAGTTGATGAGTCTGTAGAAAGTGCTTTTAAAGTATTAAGAGAGCGTATTGACAAATTTGGTGTTACACAACCAAACATTCAAAAATTAGGAGAAACAGGAAGAATCTTAGTTGAGCTTCCAGGTGCTAAGGATGTTGATAGAATTAAAAAATTATTAGGTGGAAAAGCTCAATTAGAGTTTTGGGAAACTTTCAAAATTGAAGAAATTGGTAATTTCTTAGTATCAGCAAACGAAGCTTTAAAGAAAACTGAAGTTAAAAAGACTGAAACTAAAACTGTTGCTAAAGATTCATTAAATGCATTATTAACTGATGCTAAAGATTCTTCAGACGTTAAAAAAGGAAATAATCCTTTATTTGATAAAATGATCGTTCAAGGTGGTGGACCGGTTTTAGGATATTTTGCTCCTAAAGATACTGCTGCTATCAATGATTATTTCAAAAGACCAGAAATTAGAGTATTATTGGCTGCTGATCAACACTATGCAAAATTTGTATGGAGCAAGCCAACAACTCTAAAAGATCCAAAAGCTAAAGATATTAAAAACGCAGCAGATATTGAAGCTGTTGAATTATACGCTTTAAAAGGAAACAGAGACAATAACCCAGCGATGAGCGGTGGTGTTGTAACTGATGCAAAAGATACTTTTGATCAAATGGGTAAACCAGCTGTTTCTATGCAAATGAACAGCCAAGGTGCTAAAGTTTGGGAAGAATTAACAGGAAGAGCTTTTTCTCAAAAAAGTTATATTGCTATTGTATTAGATGATATCGTATATTCTGCTCCAGGTGTAACAAGCGGTCCTATTGCTGGAGGAAGATCTGAGATTACAGGTTCATTTGATGTTGCTGAAACTAAAGATTTAGCTAACGTATTAAATGCAGGTAAATTACCAGCTTCTGCAGATATTATCCAATCAACTGTTGTAGGTCCATCTTTAGGACAAGCAGCTATTGATGCAGGTACAATCTCTTCTGTATTAGGTTTCTTATTAGTTTGTGTTTGGATGGTATTCTATTATGGTAAAGCTGGTTGGTATGCAAACCTTGCTTTATTATTAAACTTACTATTCTTATTCGGAATTATGGCAAGTTTTGGTTTTGTATTAACATTGCCAGGTATTGCAGGTATCGTACTTACATTAGGTACAGCGGTAGATGCGAACATTATTATCTACGAAAGAGCGAAAGAGGAATTACGTGAAGGTAAATCACTTTCTGAGGCTGTTCAAGCTTCTTACGGATGGCATGGTGCAATGCGTTCTATCATTGATGCTAACGTTACTCACGTTTTAACTGGAGCTATCTTATTTATCTTCGGAACAGGTCCTATTAAAGGTTTCGCATTAACATTATTAATTGGTATCGTAACTTCATTGTTTACATCAATCTTTATTGCTAGAATCTTTATTGATAGAAATATTGCAGGAAAAGCAGATTTAACTTTCTGTACAAATATTACTAAAAACTGGTTTACAAACTTCCACTTTGATTTTATTAAAGTTAAGAAATTCACTTATATCTTCTCTTCTATTGTAACTGTAGTAAGTTTAGTTTCTATCTTCTTCGTTAACGGATTAGATGAAGGTGTTGATTTTGTTGGAGGAAGAACTTTCCAAGTTAAATTTGAAAAAGCTGTTGATGCAACTGCAGTTTCAGATGAATTATCTGCTGCTTTCGGTACTCCGGTTGAAGCTAAAATTTTAGGTGATGATGACCAATTGAAAATCACAACTAAATATAAAATTAAAGAAGATGGTGTAGCTATCGATGAGGAAGTAAACCAAAAATTATACGCTTCATTACAGAAATATTTCCCAAATACAACTTACGATAAATTTATCAACTCTTTTGATGGTAAAAAAGTAGGTGTATTGCAAGCTTCTAAAGTTGGAGCTTCTATCTCTGAGGATATCAAAACTAACTCTTACTGGGCAGTTCTTGGTGCAATGGCAGTTATTTTCTTATACTTAATGGTATCTTTCCGTAAATGGCAATATTCATTAGGTGCGATTGCAGCTGTTGCTCACGACGTTGTATTTGTATTAGGAATCTACTCTTTATGCTACAAATTCATGCCATTCCACATGGAAATGGATCAGCACTTTATCGCTGCGATCTTAACTGTAATTGGTTATTCTATGAACGATACTGTAATTGTATTTGACAGGGTAAGAGAGTTTATCATCGGTAATCGTAAAGGAAGTTTCGAAGATATCGTAAACGCTTCTATTAATACTACATTATCAAGAACGTTGAATACTTCATTAATGATGATCATCGTATTATTAACGATGTTTATCTTCGGTGGAGAATCTATTAGAGGATTTATCTTCGCTATGTTAATCGGTATTATTGTAGGTACTTACTCTTCATTATTCATCGCAACTCCAGTATTGGTGGATACGATTTCTAATGATGAGAAACATACAATCGAAGACAAACATAATAAAGCATAATTACTGTTTTAATTATATAAAAAAAGATCCAGCGAAAGCTGGATCTTTTTTTTGTGCTATATTTAAAAGGAATTTTAAAACGATTTATGACAAGAAAATTACTTTTATACTTGCTATTTCTTTTAGCTCTAAAAACGATCGCGCAGGACCGTAATTCGCGTTTTTCTTTAGGTTTTAACTATGGTTTTGGAAGTGAATTTAATAATAGAAACTATACGTTTGCAAATCATTTTTATAAAGTTCAATTATATTATAAAATAAAAGAAACAAAGCATTTCCAGTATCAGATTTTAGTTCAGCCTGAGATTAATTTTGCCGAACATCAATTATTGAATTTTTATTTTGTTAAACCTGATGCGCCAAATTATCAGCAAAAAAGAGATGAGTATACACGATTAAAAGATGTTCGCGAATATGTGCTTAATTGTGGTTTTTTAATTCGTAAACCTTTTGCTAAAGTTTGTTCTTTTTATGTTTTAGGAAGTATTGGTCCGATGATTACAGATACAGAAACCGAGCGTATGTCTAAAGGTTTTGCTTTTGCGGATGTTTTAGCGGTTGGTATTACTGCAAATTACGATAAGTTTCAGTTTGATATTCGTCCAAGCATAAGACATGTTTCTAATGCGGGTTTGGGAAGCAGTAATGCGGGATATAATACAAAGAATATTGAATTTGGTATTTCGTATCAGTTATAAAAAGAAAATGCCCAATATGTGAAATATTGGGCATTTTGTATTTTGATTGAAATAATTTTATGATTCAGCTAAAGGATTTCTCTGAGCTCTTATGACAAAGAAAAGTCCAATAATGATAAATGGTATGCTTAACCATTGTCCTGTTGAAAATAAGCCTAATTCGCTTTCAATACCGCCTTGGCTTTCTTTTACAAACTCTACAATAAAACGAACAACAAATAAAAGCACTAAAAATAATCCGAATAAAAGACCAGATTTAAGTCTTGCGTTTGTTCTCCAATATAAAAAGAATAAAATTGCAAAAACAAAAATATAACAGAATGCTTCGTACAATTGTGTAGGATGTCTAGAAGGAACTTCTGCTAACAATGTTGCAAATTTTGGATCTGTTGCAATTGCAGTATAAGCTTCTTTTGGATCTGGAATTCCCGTTTTTTGTACCGCTTCAGCTTTACTGAATGTATCGTGAAGAAAACGGATTCCAAAAGCAGATGAAGTTTCGTGGCCGATAATTTCAGAATTGAAAAAATTTCCTAAACGAACAAAAATAGCACCGCTAGCTACAGGGATTACCACACGGTCTAAAATCCATAATAAAGAACGTTTAAGTATTTTTTTGCTATAATAGTACATTGCAATAATAATCGCAATTGCTGCTCCATGACTTGCTAATCCTTGGAAACCTGTAAATTGAAACTCAGGTTCGAATTTAAACGGAAGGAAGATTTCTAAAATATGATTTCTGAAATATTCCCAATCATAAAAGAAAACATGTCCTAAACGTGCTCCAATCAAAGTTGCCAAAACAGTCCAAACGAACAAAGAATCTAGTTTTTCAATTGATTCATTTTCTCTTTCGAAAATCTTTTTCATTAGGAACCATCCCAATCCAAAAGCAATTACAAACATTAAGCTGTAAAAGCGAATCATAAAAAATCCTAAGTTGATTCCCTCAGAAGGATTCCAAACTAAATTTAAGGCGTGTGTCATGTATGAAATTTTTATATCTGTAAAAATAAATATTTAATGTAAAGTACTGATTTATAAAAGGTTAATGTTTATGGTTGCATTTCTTTTCAGGCACAGGATCGTAACCGGTTCGTCCCCAAGGATGACAACTTAAAATACGTTTAATGCCTAAATATCCGCCATAAAACAATCCGTGAATTTGCAATGCCTGAATCATGTAGGTCGAACAAGTCGGTTCAAATCTGCAGGAAGCAGGTGTAAACGGCGAAATGGCAGTTTGATAAAAACGAACCAAGAGCACAAACGGATATATTAGAATTTTCTTCATTTAAAAATCAGTAATTTGTGTTCAGTGTGAGGTATGTTTTTAATAGAACTGAATGTAAAAACTTTTTATTGAATACTAAACGTAGTTCCTTCTTTTCCGTCTTTAAGCTGAATTCCTAAAGCTATTAATTGATCGCGAATCTGATCAGAAAGCGCAAAGTTTTTATCTGCTCTAGCTTGATTTCTCATTCCGATAAGCATATTTACCACACCGTCTAATTTGTCGCTATCTCCATCGGCAGCTTTGTCATCATTAAGACCTAAAACGTCAAATACAAAAGCATTTATGGCTTTTGTGAAATCAGCTAAATCATCAGAAGAAATGGTTTCTTTGCCATCTTTTATTAAGTTGATGTAACGAACCGCTTCAAACAATTGCGCAATTAAAATTGGCGTGTTGAAATCATCGTTCATTGCATCGTAGCAAAGTTGTTTCCAAGCCGCAAAATCTATTGAACTAGAAGTTCCAGTAGTAAGATTAGGTAAAGCATCAACAGCTTCCATTAATCTTTTGTATCCTTTTTCAGCAGCAACAATGGCATCATCAGAGAAGTCTAAAATACTTCTGTAGTGTGCTTGAAGCATAAAGAAACGAGTTACTGAAGCCGAAAATGGTTTGCTTAAGATATTGTTGTCTCCGCTAAGAATTTCGCCTGGAAGAATGTTGTTTCCAGTCGATTTTGCCATTTTCTTTCCGTTTAAGGTAAGCATATTAGCATGCATCCAGTAATTTACAGGAGACTGACCTGTGCAAGCTTCGTTTTGAGCAATTTCACATTCGTGGTGAGGGAATTTTAAATCCATTCCACCTCCGTGAATGTCAAAATGATTGCCAAGATATTTGGTGCTCATTGCAGTACATTCAAGGTGCCATCCTGGGAAACCATCGCTCCAAGGAGAAGGCCATCTCATGATATGTTCTGGTTCAGCTTTTTTCCAAAGTGCAAAATCCTGTGGATTTCTCTTATCAGATTGTCCGTCAAGATCACGCGTATTTGCTAACATATCATCGATATTTCTACCGCTTAAGATGCCGTAATTATTGGTTTCGTTGTATTTTACAACATCAAAATACACAGAACCGTTGGCAACGTAAGCGATACCTTTATCGATTATTTTTTTAATAATTTCAATTTGCTCAATAATATGTCCTGTCGCTGTAGGTTCAATGCTTGGAGGTAAAAAATTGAAGGCTTTTAGAATGTTGTGAAAATCTACAGTATAGCGCTGTACAACTTCCATTGGTTCCAATTGCTCCAAACGTGCTTTTTTGGCAATTTTATCTTCACCTTCATCCACATCGTCTACGATATGACCAACATCTGTAATGTTTCTCACATAACGAACTTTATAATCTAAATGCAGAAAATATCTGAAGATTACGTCAAAAGACATAAAAGTTCTCACGTTACCTAAGTGAACATTGCTATATACCGTAGGTCCACAAACATACATTCCAACGTTTCCTTCATGGATTGGTTTGAAATCTTCTTTTTCGCCTGAAAGCGAATTGTATATTTTTAAAGGCTGACTTGTATATAGAGGCATAGTTTTGCTTGTTGTAATTTGTTTAAATTTTGATTTTAAAAAACATTAATCTATTTAATGATTAATCAAATTTTAAAATTGAGTATCTAATTTGATATAGTCAAGAAATTCTCTCTTCGTTTGTGGATCTTGGAATTTTCCTCCGAATTCAGAAGTTACAGTGCTGCTTTCGATATCTTTAATTCCGCGAGAATTTACGCAAAGGTGTTTTGCATCGATAACGCAGGCAACATCTTCTGTTCCCAAAGCTTTTTGTAATTCTTGAACAATCTGCATAGTTAGACGCTCTTGTACTTGAGGTCTTTTTGCATAATACTCAACGATACGATTCATTTTTGATAAACCGATAACGCGTCCGCTTGAGATATAAGCTACGTGAGCACGCCCGATAATTGGCAGTAAGTGGTGTTCGCAAGTAGAGTAAACCGTAATGTTTTTTTCTACAAGCATTTCGCCATATTTGTAATTGTTGTCAAAAGTCGAAGCTTTTGGCTGTTTTGCAGGGTTAAGACCTCCAAAAATTTCTTTTACAAACATTTTTGCAACTCGGTTTGGAGTTCCTTTGATGCTGTCATCTGTCAAATCCATTCCAAGAGTTTGCAGAATGCTTTCAACATCTTTTTTAATTTTTTCTATTTTTTCTTCATCAGTGATATCAAAAGCATCATCTCTAAGAGGATTTTTTGCATTACTGCTAAAGTGATTATCTCCTATTTCGTCTAAAAATTCTTCGTTGTTTATCATTAAAAACTACTATTAGTAAATGTATTCCTTTTTTAAGGGGGTAAAGATAATTAATAAATAGGAAACCTTTTCTATGGTTTTTAGGAATTAATTACTCGTTTTTGGATATAATTTAAAATTTAAGGAGAAATACTGTTATTAAAAACAAAAAAGACAACAACGAAAAACGTTATTGTCTTTTTAAAGCTATTATAATGAATTGATTATCTGTTGTTGTAAACCAATAAAGCTTCCTTTAAAATGTTTACGGCTGTAATCAAATCTTTTTTATTTAAAACATAAGCAATACGAACTTGATTCAGTCCCATTCCAGGTGTCGAATAGAAACCTTTCGCAGGAGCGATCATTACCGTTTCGCCATTTAAATCGTAACTTTCTAAAAGCCATTGTGCAAAATCGTCCGAATCTTCTATCGGAAGCTCTGCAATACAATAAAAAGCACCTTTTGGTTTTGTTACAATAACACCATCAATCTTGTTTAATTCGGCGATTAAAGTGTTGCGGCGTTCTTTGTATTCTCCAATTACTTCATCAAAATAACTTTGAGGCGTATCAATTGCAGCTTCACAAGCAATCTGCTCAATAGTTGGCGGACTCAAACGTGCTTGAGCAAACTTCATTACAGTTGCCAAAACATCTTTGTTTTTTGTCACCAAACAACCAATTCTTGCTCCACACATACTGTAACGCTTAGAAACAGAATCGACCATGATTACGTTTTGCTGTACATCTTCTAAATTCATTACAGAAAAATGGACATCATCGCCATCATATAAAAACTCACGATAGACTTCATCAGCGATTAAGTATAAATCGTGCTTTTTAATTAAGCTAGCGAGCTGTTTAATTTCTGCTTCAGAATATAAATATCCAGTCGGATTTCCAGGGTTGCAAATCAGAATGGCTTTTGTTTTAGGTGTTATTAGTTTCTCAACTTCATCAATACTTGGCAAAGCAAATCCAGTTTCGATAGTAGAAACCAGAGGTACTACAGTTGCACTTGTAGAAGAAGCAAACGCGTGATAATTAGCATAAAAAGGTTCTGGGATAATAATTTCATCTCCCGGATCTGTAATTGTGGCCAGTGCAAAAAGTAAGGCTTCAGAGCCACCAGTTGTTACAATGATGTCTTCTTTGTTAACGTTTACATTTTGGCGCTGGTAAAATTTTGCTAATTTTTTTCTATAGCTTTCATATCCGGCAGACGGACTGTATTCTATAAGTGTCAAATCAATATTTTTTACCGCCTCGATGGCCACTTCCGGTGTCTTGATATCCGGTTGACCAATGTTTAAGTGATACACCTTGTGTCCTTTTTTCTTTGCTAAATCAGCAAAAGGAGCCAGCTTGCGTATCGGAGATTCGGGCATGTTTTTTCCCTTGAGTGAAATTGTCGGCATGAGTATAAATTATTGAAGTGCAAATTTGCGTATTTTTTTCGTATTTAACGTAAATAATAAGGGTACTTCTAAAAATGTAACAATAATAAATATATTTAGTAATTTTATAATAAAATATTGTCAATGAAAAAATATATAGTATTGTTTTTTGGGTTATTCTTACCTTTTTTGCTTTTTGGACAAGGCGATTTTATATTGGAAAACAATGCAACAAAGGCTACAATCCCTTTTAAACTGATAAACAACCTTATTTTTATTCCAATAAAAGTAAACGGAGTAGAGCTAAATTTTCTGCTAGATTCAGGTGTTGAAGAAACAATTCTCTTCAGTATGGATGAAAAACAGGAAGTTAGTTTTAACAATGTGGTGAAAATTAAACTCCGTGGATTAGGAAGTGAAGAAGAAATAGAAGGGCTAAAATCAACAAGGAATATTCTGGAAACGCATGGTCTGAAATCAAGCGACCATATGGTTTTTATTATCTTAGATCAAAGCTTTAATCTGTCTTCGCATATCGGAATTCCTGTTAACGGAATTATCGGCCATAAATTCTTTAGAAATAATCTTGTTGAAGTAAATTATCAGAAAAAGAAAATAATAGTGCATGCGAAGGGCAATAAGTTTCAGGAAAAACTAAACAAACAGTTTAGAATGGTTCCAATAACTGTAGAAAAGGCTAAACCTTATATAATGACAACGGCTACAGTAAATGATCAAGAAATTCCGGCGAAGCTTTTAATTGATATTGGAAATAGTGATGCTTTTTGGGTTTTTGAAAATGATAAAATAAAGCTTCCAAATAAAAATTTCCCTGATTTTTTAGGAAAAGGATTTAGCGGTGATATTGAAGGACATCGCGCCAAAATTGATAAATTTTCGATTGATGAATTTGATTTTAAAAAACCAATCGTCTCTTTTCCTGATTCAGCATCCATTCGTAACGTTAAGATGGTTCCAGGACGTATTGGGTCTGTTGGAGGCGAAGTTTTGAAACGATTTACTCTGGTTTTAGACTATGGAGAAAAAAAACTCTACTTAAAAAGAAACAGCAAATTTGGAGAACCGTTTACTTATAATAAAAGCGGAATCACAGTTCAGCACAACGGACTTCAGTGGGTGCAGGAAACGGTACATTTAGAAACCGTGCGGGTTGCTTCTACAATGGATGAATTGCAGGAAAAAGACAGAAATGATAATAATTTCAAATATAAATTTGCTCTTAAACCTGTTTATGAAATAGTTAATGTGCGAAAAAATTCTGCAGCCGAAAAATGCGGATTGCAAAAAGGAGATATTATTGTGAGTATTAATAAAAATCAACCTTATAAATATAGTCTTCAACAGATAAATAGTCTTTTAAAGTCGGAAGATGATGTTTGGATTAATATGGAAGTAGAACGAAACAGTTTGGTACTGAAATTTAGATTTAAGTTAGAAGATGAATTGTAAAAAAACATTCAGTTGTATTTTTATTGAAAAACCTTGATTCATAATACTGTATAGTGAGATTGTCTTTGTTTTGTGAAAATAAGTTTGTTAAAAATTAGTTTTTTAGTTAAATATTTTCTTATGTTTAGCAAAAATTTAATTTATGGCAAAAAACTACTTTAGTTACCTACATTTTGTATTATTTTTTATTTTTTTTACGCCACTTTCTTCAAAATTATATGCCCAATGTGCTGGTGACGACAATGTAAACGAATTAATTTGTGATGTTGCTAATCCGATTTATCAATCTGTAAATTTATTTTCTTTACTGGGAGGTTCTCCAGTTCCTGGCGGGACGTGGACAGATGATAATAATCTACAAGGCTTAAATCCTTCAACGGGTATTTTAAATGCTCAATTTATCCTCAGCGGAGGAGAATATCACTATACCTACACAGCTCCGGCAACTTCGGGCTGTACAGATAACAAAGCTGTAGTTACGATTACTATAGGTGCATACGTTGGAGTGGGATCTCAAGCAACAGTTTGTAACGAAAACCAAAAGTTTAATCTTTTTACAGCATTTGATAGTAAAGTAATGGGGCCGCATGTAAACGGAAAATTTACTACTAGTACCGGGCTACCCGTAGATCCTATAATAGATATTGGGAATTACACAGTCAAAACTACACTTGATTTTATTTATACTGTGCCACCTGTGCTTGCATGTTCTCCTAACTCAAAATCGACCAATGTACAAGTAACCATTTATATAGCTCCGAAAATTGGTCAGCCACAAGATTTGGAGTTATGCGGAACTACAGATTTGGCTGGCTATACTGATTTAGATTTGTTTGATCAGTTAAGTGGAGGCGACAAAGGAGGAACATGGACGGGGATAGGATTAACTTCTCCTACAGATCATAATATTAATCTTCAGGAATTATTTGACACAAGTGGGCCTGGCACATACTCTTATACCTATACTGTTTTAGCAGTTCCTGGTAATAGTATATGCGCTAATAAAGATGTTACAGTACGTATAAGTCTAGAAAAAAGACTCGATTTTTCAGGGTCTAAAATTGAAGTTAGTAAAGATATCTGCGAATCTGAGATTGCAACGGCGACTTATTCGGCAAAAATTACTCAAGGTCCAGATAATATTCCTAATGGAACTTATGATGTTAATTTTAGTGTTGTAGGGCCAGGAGTATCAGCATCTGAGAATGTAAGAGCAAATTTTATAAATGGACAATTTAACTTTGGAATACGTTCCTCTTATTTTAGGCAAGTAGGGGAGTATACCATTACAGTTACGAGCATATCACCTACGACTGGAAAAGGAAAATGTGTCAATATTTTTAGTCCATTTTCAAACGTTTTAAACATCTATCCACTGCCACTTTTAACTAATGCAACATTGACTTCGCTTCCGATTTGTCAAAATGATGCTGGATTAATCCAGCTTACAACACCTCAATTGATTGATGGAACTTATCGTATTTGGTACAACATAAATGGAGATAATCTTGCTTTGGGAGAAACAGCTGTAATACAATCTGTTGGCGGAAAAGCATCTTTTACAATTCCAGGAAATTTGAATATAAGAAGCGGTCTATCAGTAATTACGATTTACAGCATCACGAATATAACAAATCCTTCACCTCAATGTACTAATAGAGCAAATGTTGCAGGAAATCTGTACATAAATCCGTTGCCAAACGCTGCAACTGTAACTGCGGCAGTTAAAGATTTTTGTTTGAATGCGCCAGTCACTGTAGAGGTCTCAGGTTTAGGGAATTTAACGAATGCAAGTATTTCTTATTCATTATCAGAAAGTAATATCTCTGCTGTTCAAACCATAACTAAAGCAGTAACAAATGGTAAATTAGATTTTATTATTCCTGCCGAATTGCTTTTAAATACAGGCTCGACAAAAATTACATTATTGAATTTAACGAATACAGTCACAAATTGTGTTGTAAATCTAATTAATGTTACAGACGATTTTATAATAAATCCGATTCCGCCTGCGCCAATTGTGATAGATCAGAAATTTTGTAAAGTTGATGAAGCGGTAATTGCCAATTTAGAACCAAACGGAACTCAATACAAATGGTATAATTCGGCAACAGCAACAACGCCACTAGCGTTTGATTATGTTTTAAAAACAGAAGATTATTACGTTAGAGAAACCTCTGCTCAAGGCTGTACTTCAGAACCGGCAAAAATTTCAGTTTTAATATACGATACGCCAGCACCAGAAATGAACGAAGCCGCAGATTTTTGCGGACTAGCAAATCCGAAAATAAGCGATCTGTCTAATAAAACAAACGTTCCTTCTACGGTGGCTTGGTACGATGCAGTCGACGGAAATTTACTGCCATCAACCACATTATTAGTTCATAATGCAATTTATTATGGATATGATTTGAATGAGACAACAAGATGTATGTCTGAAAGTTATAAAGAAGTAAAAGTTTCACTTCAAGACTGCGAGGTTGCGCAGTACGATTTCTTTATTCCAGACGGATTTTCTCCAAACGGAGACGGTGTAAACGATTCATTTGTGATAAAAGACATTGAATTTTTATATCCAAATTATGTGCTTGAAATTTATAACAGATACGGAAATGGAATGTATAAAGGAGATAATAGTAAACCAGCTTGGGATGGCAAAAATTACGAGAAAAGCGGTATCGCTGGAGGTATTGCGCCCAACGGGGTTTATTTTTATGTGCTTCATTTTAATAAAGACAATAGACCTCCAAAACAAGGTCGTCTTTATTTAAATCGATAAATCTCTTTTACATTTTTAATATAATTTTCAAATGAAAAAAATAATACTCCTTATAAATTTCCTTTTCTGTTTGTCCGTTTCTGCCCAGCAAGACCCAGAATACACGCATTATATGTACAATATGAGCGTTGTCAATCCTGCTTATGCGACGGGAGTGCCAGCCATGATGAACTTTGGAGGATTGTACAGAACGCAGTGGGTTGGTGCTTACGGCGCTCCAAAAACGTTTACATTTTTTGGACATACAGCGATTAATGATAAAATAGAAGCTGGAATCTCATTCATTTCTGATGACATTGGTGACGGCGCTAAAAAAGAAAATAACGTTTATGCCGATTTTGCTTATGTTTTAAAATTAGGCGGAAAAAATAAATTATCACTTGGTTTAAAAGCTGGATTTTCGTCTATGCAGACCAATTTTAACGGATTTAGATTTACAGATCCTGAAACTGATTTTGCTTTTTCAGAAAATATAAACGCAACCAAACCTAATATTGGAGTAGGAGCTTATTATTTTAGAGATAATCTTTATGTTGGATTATCTGCTCCGAATTTGCTGAAGTCAAAATACATTGAAGAAAAATCAGGAGTGAATGCTTTTGGTTCTGAAGAAATACATACTTTTTTGACAGCAGGGTATATTTTTCAGGTTAGTGATAAAGTGAAATTGAAACCAGCTTTTATGTCAAAATTTGTAAAAGGCTCGCCAATAACTTTAGATGTTACTGCGAATGTTTTGTATAATGAAAAGTTTGAATTTGGAGCCGCATACAGAATTGACGATTCAGTAAGTGCGCTTTTCAATATCAATGTGACTCCAACATTGAGAGTAGGCTACTCTTACGATTACACGCTTACAAACTTCGGACAGTTTAATTCTGGAACACACGAAATTATGCTGTTATTTGATTTGGACTTGCTAGGAAAAGGATTTGATAAATCTCCAAGATTCTTCTAAAATGAAAAATATGAAAAAATTACTCGTTATTATATTCGTATTTTCAATACAGTTTATAAATGCACAAGATCAAGAATTGACCAGAGCAAAACGTTTTTTTGATAAAACGTATTACAGTGAAGCTATTATTTTATACCAAAAATTAGCAGACGAAAGACCTTCGCAAGAAGTCATTAAAAATCTAGCCGATTCTTATTTCTATACTAATGATTTGGTAAAAGCACAGCGTTATTACCGCCTTTTGGTTTCAAATTACAGTAATAATTTAGACCGAGAATATTATTTTAGATACGCTCAGACTTTAAAAGCAACCAATAGCAATGACGATGCAAATGCCAATTTAAAGGAATATTATTCTAAATCTGCCAACGCAGAAGATATTGTCAATTTCGAAAAAGAATTAAAAACCTTAGAAAATGTTACCGCAATTGGGAAACGTTTTGAGATTAAAAATCTTCCGGTAAATACGCCAAATTCAGAGTTTGGAGCTGTAAAATATAAAGAAGATTTAGTTTTTGCAGGAGTAAAATTGAAGCCAGGTTTGTTTGATAAAAAATATAAATGGGATAATGAAACCTATTTAAATTTGGTTTCGATTCCGCTTAAAAATATTAATTCGGCAGATTCTATCGTTCATTATTTTGCTAAAGAATTAAAAACCGGAATGCACGAATCGAATGCTGTTTTTACAAAAGACGGCAAAACGATGTATTTTACAAGAAACAATTCTAAAAACGGAAAGAAGAAAAAAGACGACAATAAAATCTCTAATCTTCAAATTTTTAAAGCAGAATTGGTAGAAGGAAAGTGGACGAATATTACATCGCTTCCATTCAATAGTCCGAATTATTCTGTTGAGCATCCTGCTTTGAGCGCCGATGAAAAAGTATTGTATTTTGCTTCTGACATGCCAGGTTCTTTGGGCTCTTTTGATATTTATTCAGTTAATATAAATAAAGGTGCATTTGATACTCCGAAAAATTTAGGACCAGAAATTAATACAGACAAAAGAGAACAGTTTCCTTTTGCTTCGGCAGATAACAAACTTTACTTTTCATCAAATGGGCATTTAGGTTACGGATCTTTAGATGTTTTTGTTTCTGAAATAAATGGAAATGAATATTCAAAACCCATAAATGTTGGACTTCCTTTAAATTCTAATTTAGATGATTTTGCTTTTAATATTGATTCAAATACCAAAGAAGGATTTTTTGCTTCGAATAGAGAAGGAGGAAAAGGAAGCGATGATATTTATCAATTCAAAGAAATAAAAGATTTAATTGTTGAAGATTGCAAACAGTTTATCGCGGGAACAATTACAGATATAGATACGCAATTGTCTTTAGAAAACGCAACGGTAATATTGCAAGATTCAGAAAACAAGACCTTAAATACGATTACAACTTCTGCTGATGGAAAATTCAGTTTTACAGTTGCTTGCGAAGCTTCGTATAAAATTTCTGCTTCCAAAGAAAATTACACTAATGCGTCTAAAACATTGACTTTAGATAAAACAAGAGATAAAGTTAACGACGGTTCTTTAGCATTAAAATCTTTAGAAATTATCAAACAAGAAGAAAAGCAAATTGCTGAAAATAAGAGAAAGCAGGAAATTATTATTGAAGAAGAAAACAAGAAAAAAGAAGCTTTAGCAGCAATTGAATTAAAAGATAAGGAGAAAAAAGCGAAGGAAGCAGCAATCGTGGCAGCTGAAGTTAAAAAGAACGAAAAAGTAAAAGAAATTTTAGCGAAGGAAAAAGATATTGTAAAAGACAAAGACCGTTTGATCATTAAAACAGATCCGATTTACTTTGATTACAATATGTGGTATATCCGAAAAGAATCAAAAGTAGTTTTAGGAAGGGTTGTAGAGCTGTTGAAGAAATATCCAGATATGAAAATCGAAATTGGTTCGCACACCGATTCTAGAGGAAATGATAAGTTTAATGAAAATCTTTCTCAAAAAAGAGCCGATTCTACTAGAGAGTTTATCATTCAGTCTGGTATAGATCCTAAACGATTGACGGCAAAAGGTTATGGAGAATATGTGCCAATTATAAAATGTAAAACAGACGAATCTTGCTCTGAAGAAGAACACGAATTGAACAGAAGATCTGAATTTGTAATCAAAAATTTATAAAATTATTGTAAGGAGAAAGTCTTTTTTCTTTAATTTTATAGTGATATCAACGAAATAGAAAAATTATGAGAAATCTAACCTTGTCTTGTTTGCTTTTATCCTTAATCGGATTGCAAAGCTGTAAAAATGAAGAAAAACAAAAAGCCGCCGAAGCTACAAAAGCAGAAGGAGAAGCAGTAGTAAGCACTGCATGCTACAAAGCAATTTATGAAAAGGATACAGTAGATTTAAAATTGAATACTTTAAAAAATGGAAAATTAGCTGGAGATATGATTATGAAGGTTGCGCCTTCAACTGTTAGGACAGGAGAAGTGACGGGCGAGTTTCATGGTGACACTTTGTTTGTAGATTATACTTTTAAAGACAATGTGAATGGAGAGAAAATATTCAAGAATCCGATGGCACTTTTAAAACGTAATAATCAGCTTATTTTGGGTAACGGAACTATGCAAACTACAATGGGAGTTACTTATTTAGTAAAAGACAAACCAATTGATTTTGAAAGCGTAAAATATAAATTTGACACAGTAGAATGTGCTAAATAAAAAAAGAGCTCTAAAAAAATAAAGCCGTTTCTAGTTAAAGAAACGGCTTTTATTATTTTAGAAGTTTAAAATCTTATTGAACTTCACCCTTAATTTTAAGAGCGACTCTTCCGTCAGGATAATTTACTGCATTTGTTTCAACAGTAATTGTTTTACGAATAGGTCCTGCAACCATATTATATTTTACATCGATTTTTCCTTTTTTGCCCGGCATGATTGCTGCCGCAGGTTTGGTTACAACGATTGAACTTAGAGTAGATTCTGCACCTGTAATTAATAAAGGAGCATCACCAGTGTTTGTAAACTCAAAGGAACGAAGTCCGTTGTCACTCTTAGAAATTTTTCCATAATCAATTGTATTGTCTGGGGCTGCAAATTCAATTTTCGGGCCATTTTGTGCATAACTTACTGCGCTAAACAATAAGACTGCAATAAAAGAGGCTGCATTTTTCATATGAAATCTTTTTTTTAATTGTAAGTAAATATACATTCTTTTAATTAACACACAAATTATTATTTCTCTTTTTATAGTCTACTTAATTATTTACTTTTGCTGTCAGTTAGAAATACAAAAATTGAACCAAAATTTCGTTTATTTGTTTAACTGTTAAATCGTTTAACCGATCTTCCTAAATGGATTTCAAAAAACGATTAAACAAATTAACGATTAAACGAATAAATAAAAAGTAAACGATTAAACATATATAAATGACAATTCCAGCACAATTTGACGCTAAGACGATTGAGAGTAAATGGTATGATTACTGGATGAAAAACAACTATTTTCATTCAGAACCAGATCATAGAACACCGTACACTATTGTAATCCCGCCGCCAAACGTCACTGGAGTCCTTCACATGGGACATATGTTGAACAATACGATTCAAGATGTTTTAATTCGTAGAGCGCGTCTTAAAGGATTCAACGCTTGTTGGGTTCCTGGAACGGATCACGCTTCGATTGCAACTGAAGCAAAAGTTGTAGCGAAATTAAAAGCAGAAGGAATCAATAAAAATGATTTGACTCGTGAAGAATTCCTAAAACATGCTTGGGAATGGACAGATAAATACGGTGGAACAATCTTAGAACAACTTAAGAAATTAGGTGCTTCTTGCGATTGGGAACGCACAAAATTTACTATGGATCCAGATATGTCTGCTTCTGTAATTAAATCGTTTGTTGATTTATACAACAAAGGATTAATTTACAGAGGATACCGAATGGTAAACTGGGATCCAGAAGCGAAAACGACTTTATCTGACGAAGAAGTAATTTACGAAGAACAACAAGGAAAATTGTTTTTCTTAAAATATAAAATCGAAGGTTCAGAAGATTTCTTGACTATTGCTACAACACGTCCTGAGACTATCTTCGGAGATACTGCAATCTGTATCAATCCGAACGATGAGCGTTTTACACATTTGAAAGGTAAAAAAGCCATCGTTCCAATTTGTGGTAGAGTAATTCCAATTATTGAAGACGAATACGTAGATGTAGAATTCGGAACAGGATGTTTGAAAGTAACGCCTGCGCACGATATGAACGATAAAACTTTGGGTGAAAAACACAACCTAGAAATCGTTGATATTTTTAATGAAGACGCAACTTTAAACAGCTTCGGATTACATTATCAAGGAAAAGACCGTTTTGTAGTTCGTAAGGAAATTGAAAAAGAACTTGAAGAAATTGGCGCTTTAGCAAAAACAGAAATTCACTTAAATAAAGTAGGAACTTCTGAAAGAACAAAAGCGGTAATCGAGCCAAGATTATCAGACCAATGGTTCTTGAAAATGGAAGAATTGGTAAAACCAGCAATTAAGTCGGTTTTAGAAACGGGAGATATTAAATTACATCCAAAACGTTTCGAAAATACTTATGCACATTGGTTAAACAATATTCGCGATTGGAATATTTCTCGTCAATTATGGTGGGGACAACAAATTCCAGCGTACTATTATGGTGACGGAAAAGAAGATTTCGTGGTAGCTGAAAACATCGAAGACGCTCTAAAGTTAGCACAGGAGAAAACTTCAAACTTGAAACTTGAAACAAAAGATTTAAAACAGGATGTTGACGCGTTAGATACATGGTTCTCTTCTTGGTTATGGCCAATGTCTGTTTTTGGTGGAATTATGGATCCAGAAAGTCCAGATTTTAAATACTATTATCCAACAAATGATTTAGTAACTGGTCCGGATATTTTATTTTTCTGGGTTGCGAGAATGATCATTGCAGGTTACGAATATGCAGGCGAAAAACCATTTACAAATGTATATTTGACTGGATTAGTACGTGATAAACAACGTCGTAAAATGTCTAAATCATTAGGAAACTCTCCTGATCCTTTAGACTTGATCGAAAAATTCAGCGCAGACGGAGTTCGTGTAGGATTGCTTTTAAGCGCTTCTGCCGGAAACGATATCATGTTTGATGAAGAATTATGTAGTCAAGGAAAAGCGTTTTCAAATAAAATTTGGAATGCCTTCAAATTGATTAAAGGTTGGGAAGTTTCAGAAACCATTCCGCAGCCAGAATCATCAAAAGTGGCAATCGAATGGTACGAAGCGAAGTTGCAGCAGACTTTAGTTGACATCGAAGATAATTTTGAGAAATACAGAATTTCCGATTCATTAATGGCAATTTATAAATTGGTTTGGGATGATTTCTGTTCTTGGTTCTTAGAAATGATCAAACCAGCTTACCAACAGCCAATTGACAGCGTAACTTTCGCGAAAGCGATCGAAATGTTAGAAAACAACTTGAAGTTATTGCATCCGTTTATGCCTTTCTTGACAGAGGAAATTTGGCAATTGATTGCTGAAAGAACTCCAGAAGAAGCTTTAATTGTTTCGACTTGGCCAGAAGTAAAATCATTTGACGCAAAATTAATTGCTGATTTTGAAAACTCAATTGAAGTAATTTCTGGAATTAGAACGATTCGTAAAGACAAAAATATTCCGTTTAAAGATGCAATTGAATTAAAAGGAATCAATAGCGAAAATGTTTCAACTTATTTTGATTCAATCATAACGAAATTAGGAAATGTTTCGGCTTTCGAATATGTTTCTGAAAAAGTTGACGGCGCATTGTCTTTCCGTGTAAAATCAAATGAATATTTCATTCCGATTACAGGAAACATTGACGTTGAAGCTGAAATCGCAAAACTGACAGAAGAATTGAATTATACTAAAGGATTCCTGAAATCTGTTGAAGCAAAACTTTCAAACGAGAAATTCGTAAACGGAGCTCCAGAGAAAGTTCTTAATTTAGAAAAACAAAAACAAGCCGATGCATTAGCAAAAATCGCTACAATCGAGCAAAGTTTGGCTGGTTTGAAATAAGAAATCTAGCTTTGTAAATATAAAGGCTGTCCATTTTGGACAGCCTTTTTTAGTTTTTGTCATTCCGAGGAACGAGGAATCACACTAGTAACTCGACAAAGTTTGGATGCTTTCTGTGCGGAGTTCCGTGTGTGATTCCTCGTTCCTCGGAATGACAAGATTGGATGTTTTTTCTTATGTGAAAATTAAAATTCGTGAATTCGTGGCTATCTTTTCTTCTTCAAAGCCAAAAATAAAGGATAAGAAATAATCGTAATTGCAACAATAATCATAAAGCTTTTTGGGTCGCTGTAAATAAATCCTCCCAGTAATGCGATTGAAAATACAATAGCGAGTATGGTTGTCCACGGATACCAAAACGAACGATATGGTCTTGGTAAATCTGGTTCTGTGGTTCTTAGTTTTAAAAGAGAATAATAAGCCAATCCCCAAACGATTATCGAGATAAAAGCAGCGAAAGAAAACAACACTTCAAATGAGCCAATGCAAATTAGAAACAAGCTGAAAAGTGATGAAACCAAAAGCGCTACAATTGGCGTTCCTCCTTTATTTACTGTTGTTCCTTTTTCGATAAAAAATCCATCACGACTTAATCCGTAAAGAATTCTTGGTGGAATCATCATAAAAGCATTCAAAATACTAATTAAAGAAAAGATTGAAATTACGGTTACGATTTTAGCCCCATTTTCTCCGAAAAGAATCTTTGCAACATCGGCTGCAGCCAGATTAGATTTTGCTAATGTTTCGATTGGCAGAACATGAAAAAATGCAGCATTAACCAAAATATAAATGGCAACTACAAGCAAAACGCCGCTATATAAAGATTTCGGAATATTTTTGCTTGGATCGTCATTTTCTTCTGCGAAAAAGCAAACGGCATTCCAACCGTTATAAGTTCCTATAATAAGCTGTAAGGATTTAAAAAATCCAAAAATAAGTCCGATTTGAAAGATAGAGTTATCTGTTTGAATTGGCGGAATTTCAACTCCAGAATACATAAAGCAAGCCACAACCAAAGCCACAAAACAAATGACTTTTAATAAACTTGTAATTTGCTGAATCAAACTTCCGTTTTTAACTCCGCTTAAATGAAGCAAAACAAATGCAACCAATAAAGAAATAGATAAAACCGTTGAATAATTTGCCAATTGCGGAAATAAAATAATCGTGTATTCGCTAATTACAATGCAATAAAACGCAGGCGGAATAGCATTGACAATATAGTCGTACCAGCCAGAAAGAAATCCTGCATACTCGCCCAAAGCTCTTTTGATGTAATTGTACGATCCGCCGGCTTTTGGCAGCATAGTTGCCAGTTCTGAATACGAATTTGCTCCCAATAAAACATACAAACCTCCAAAAAGCCAAGAAGCTAGAATAAGCCAATAATTGTTTAGCATTTCTGCAATAGTTCCGGGTGTTCTTAAAATTCCGACACCGATTGTTCCTCCAATTAAAAAGGCGATATTAAAACTAAGGCCTAAACTTTTTTGTAATTGGTTTTTCTTGGAATCTGACATTCTTGAATTTGTTTTTATGGATTATATTTTCAAACAAAAATAGTGTTAATTGAATTAGGATTGGACTAAAAATAAAAATCCCAAGATTTTCGAGTGAAACTGAAAATCTTGGGATAAAATCAAAACTCTAATTCAATATTTTAGAACTTGTAACGCAAGCTAGTCATAACTTGACGAGGTGCGATTGGGTTCACACTATAATTCTCGTGAACAGTATAATTTAATTCGTTTGTAATGTTTGATAATTTGCAAAGAATCGAGAATTTTCTCCAAGTATATCCAACAGACGCATCAATTGTAACATAACCTTCTAATGGAATTTCTCTGTGGTAAATACCATCAGGATATTTAACAAGATCTGTGCTGTATTGGTCATTCCAACCGCCCATACGATCACCGATATAGTTTCCAACTGCTCCAACAGACAGTCCTTTTATAAAACCTTCTTGAACAGTATAATAGAAACTTAAGTTTGCTGTGTTTGCTGGAGTTCTAACAAGACGATCACCTTCAATAAAACTTCCGTTTAAACCAGATGTTTTAGTGTAACGCATGTCGTTGTAGCTGTAACCTGCAATAATACTAAGCCCGTCAATTGGTCTTGCTGTAACGTCAACTTCAACACCTTTACTTTTAGTTTCTCCACTTAAAACTTTTACGTTTGTATCTGTGTTTAAACTTCCATCAGCTTTAAATTCTGCAGTTTGAGCCAAGTTGCTGTTTGTAATTTGATAAACAGTAACATTTGTGCTTAATAATCCTTTTAAGAAATCAGTTTTAATACCAGCTTCATATTGATCAATAATAGATGGTTCAATTGGTTTTAAATCTGCTGTAGTTCCTGTGTTTGGAGTAAACGAAGTAGAGTAGCTACCGAAGATAGAAACCTCTTTTCTAGGTTGATAAATTAATCCAAATTTTGGAGAGAATGCATTGTCCAATTTTTTAGCTCCTACTGTAGGTACTGCATTTTCAGGTTTAACGGTTTGTTTGCCGCCAGCAAAAGTTTCTTTGTAAGTTGTAACTTCAGCTTCTTGCCATGACCAACGTACACCTGCTAATACTTTAAATTGCTCTGTAATTGAGATTAAATCTTGAAAATATACACCAAAACGATTCGTTTCTGTTTTTGCAATTTGAGTTGCTCTCGCATCTGGAATATCATTTCTTTGCGTTGACGGATCAAAGTTGAAAAGATTAATTGTGTCATAATTTGCAGGATTAAATGCAAAAGTATAAGCTGTTGCAAAAGAGTTTTCCCAGTCTGCACCTGTAAATACTTGATGTTTTATTGATCCTGTATTGAAGTTTCCTTGAAGACTTAATTGATCTCCTAAGATTTGTTCTGAGTTATCATTTTGAACCAAAGGTCTTGTCCAGTCTCCGTTATCTTTTACAGTAGATAATTGTGCTGTAGATTTTGAAGCTCTGTCATAAGTTTGGTAAGAGCTATTGAAATTAAGCTTCCAGTTTTTATTGAAATCATGATTCAACAATACAGATGCACTAGCAGATTTTGTAGTACCATTAGACCAAAGTGATCCGAAAAAAGCATTTCTAGGCAAGTTCAGAATTTGTGTGCCTATAATTCCAGTTCCAAAATCAGGTGTCCAGTCTGCGCTTAAGTAATCTCCTTGTAATGTAATTTGAGTTTTAGGATTAATTACAAAAAGCAACGATGGATTTACATATACACGTTTGTTTTTTACAACATCTCTAAAGCTTTCTGAGTTTTCGTAAGAACCATTAATTCTAAAAGCGATTGATTTCGTAAGACCTCCATACAAATCAAATGCTGGTTTGTAGTAAGAGTAGCTTCCAAATTGCATTGAAACTTCTCCACCGCTTTTGAATTGAGGTGTTTTGGTTACTAAATTAACAATTCCTCCAGGCGCTACGTTTCCGAATAATAAGGCAGAACCACCTTTAAGAAATTCTACTTTGTCTAGACCAGAAACATCAGGAATTGATCCTGAATTGTAACGGAATCCGTTTTTAAACATATTGTTTGCAGACATGTCATAACCTCTAGAAAAGAAAGATTCCTGAGCACCACCACGAGCAGAACCAACGTAAACACCGTTAGCATTTTTAAGAACCTCGCTTAATCTGATAGCTTGTTGTTGTTCGATAACTTCAGAACCAATAACTTGTATGCTTTGTGGATTATCCATTGGTTTTAATCCAGAGCGAACAGCCGTTACCGGTTTTGGTTCTTTAGTTTTAGTAACAACTACTTCATTTAAAATTTCTCCCTTTTTATTCTTAACAGTATCGTTTACTGAAGAAGTAGATTCGGTGCTTGAATAGTCTTGCGCATAAGAGGCAAAACTCAATAATCCTAACGCAAATAGTAAATTATATTTCATGTTGTTTATTTAGATTCAATAAAAATAGATCGCCGCAAATATACAATTGACTAAATGTGTTAACGAAATTTTAAGATCGTTTTCTTACTTAAACCTTACTTATTGTTTTCTTAAGATTGTCTTAAGGATTTTCTAATGTTATTTTAATTTAGTATTAATAGAAATAAAAAAAACCTTGCCGTTAAGCAAGGTTTTTTAAATTGAAATTAAATCTAAGAATGAAGTTTTCTAAATTTATTTTACTGCAATTTGGTAAGTAGCCATTTTCCAGATTTCATCGTATTTTTTTCCATTGTGTTCACCAGCAGATTTCTCAGTATAAGCGAACTCAACCATATAATTTCCTGACCAGATAGGAGTAAAAGAGATTTCTCCTTTATCATTTGTCCACAATTCTTTTTCCCATCCGTTTGGAGCGATTACCTTAATTTTTTGAGATTTTGCAATAGTGCCTTCGTATAAAGCAGAAACGTTAATTACTGTGTTCTTTTTTGCTACATCTGCATTTTCAGAGAAAACGCTAATTTTATTATTGTTAGCAGCAGCCACATTTCCTGCCGATTTATTTCCAACAACAACTGTTGCGCTTGAGTTATAATCTAATTTCATAGTTCCGTAAACATCTCCAACTGTGTGGTGCATTACAATTGTGTAAACTCCATCTTCATCAGGTGTAAAGAACGCTTGATATTTATTTTCTAAAGCTTTAGACGTTAATTTTGTTTCTTTTTTTGAAGGAGAAATTACTACTAGCGAAAAATCTTTTAAATCAGAAAACCATTTATCAGCTTTTGTAATGTCGTTATCAGAGAATTCTCCAAAGTAAACAGAAATTTCCTGAGCTTTTCCTTTTGTTCCTGTAGCTTTTGTATCAATCCAAAGTGCGTGAGCAAAAAGCTGAGGTGCAGCGAAAAGCATTAGAAACAAAAAGCTTACTATTTTTAAAGTATTTGATTTCATAAGATCAAGTTTAAATGATTAGATATTTTTTACAAACATAAGTCTTATTTAGAATAATTAAAAATAAAATTCACAAAAAGCGCAATAAATAAAGGGAAAATCTTTAGGAAACCGTTTTTTTCTTCTTATTATTTCGTCCCCACCAAATTAAGAAACCTGTTATGGGTAAACTTGCTGCAACAAGACTGGCAAAAAAAGCAAGAACCTTTCCTGGAAATCCGAGGATACTGCCAACGTGCAAATCATAATTTATAAATCTGAATTTCTCCCCGTTGCTTTTATCATTATAAGTTGTAATTCGGAGCGATTTGGCTGTTGATCGGTCAAATTCCATCGATACATCATCAAAACGGTTTTTGTATCGCACAAAGGTTTGAAAAGTTGCCAAAGAATCTTCTGCTTTTGGAACAAACAAATAATAGCTTTTGGCGTTCGGATTTGCTTTTTTCGTCGCAGCGAATATTTTATCTGTGGCTGTAATTTTAGAATATTGAGTAGTATCAGAAACTAATTTTTCTTTTTTGAATGTTTTTCCTCCGTTAAATAACCATTGAACGCCTTTATCATAACATTCAAAAGCCCAAACCAATCCGGTAAGCGCAATAATTAAAGCGAAAATCATCATGTAATATCCCAAAATATTATGCAAATCGTAGTTTTTACGTTTCCACTTTGTGGTGTTTTTCCATTGAAACCAAAAGCGTTGTTTTGCTGCACTTTTATTTTTCGGCCACCACAAAATTAAACCTGTAATTAAGGAAATAATGAAGATGATAGTTGCCGTTCCTGTGATTGGATCGCCAATTTCACTTCTAAAACAAAGCGTCTGATGCAACGCTCGCACAAAAACAAAAAACTCAAAATTATATTCTTCCAGTTTTTGCACATTTCCCGTATACGGATTTACATAAGCGTATGTATTTTGATAACGATTCCAATACCAAATCGCGTCTTTATCTAATTCTTCAAAAAACCATACAATAACAGTACGTTTATCATCATTTATAATCCTTGCTCCAGAAAGCTTTTGGTTAGGATGAATTTTTGCATTTGCTTCTTCGGCAATGTGTATCAGTTGGCTAATGGGCAGTTTTTTGCTTTCTACCTTATCTACATAATAATATTCATAAATTATAGGACGCAATTCTTCCTCAAAAGCATAGAGACAGCCCGTAATTCCAAGGATAATAACAATTAAGCCAGAAGATAATCCTAGCCATAAGTGAGCCTTCTTTATAAAATTTTTAAATGTCATGTTTCTCTAAACGCTTTTATCAAAAAAGCACCTCATGACTTTTGCTGAGGTGCTTTTTATATTTAAATTTTTAATTTGGTTTTAAAACTTAATAGTTAAACTAGCCAGAATATTGGTTGGAGCTTGAGAAGTTCCCCAGAAATCCCAATATCTTTCGTTCGTTATATTATTGAATTTCAAACCAACTCTCCATGATGTCTGATCATAATATACAGATCCATTAAGAGTAGTGTAAGAAGGCATATAAAAAGTATTATCGGCAGTAAAGAAATTTTTATCAACATAATTTGCACCCAAACCTAAACCAAGACCTTTCAATTTGTTTTGGAAAGTGTACGAAGTCCAGAAGTTCACTACGTTTTCAGGAGAAGCTGTAGCTTTATTTCCTTCAATAGTAGGATCAGAAGCTTTTACAATTCGGTTATCATTATAACCATATCCAGCAATAATGTTTAATCCGTTAATTGGAGTCGCCATTACTTCAAAGTCAAAACCTTTACTCACTTGTTTTCCGTCTTGTTCTGTAAAACCTGTAGCATTTACTCTTGTTGCATTATCGATTGTAATGTTGTAATAACTTGCAGAAGCCGTTAATTTTTTATTGAAAGCTTCTGCTTTAATTCCACCTTCATATTGCACCGCATAAATAGGATCTAAAACAAATTGCGTTGCATCTGGCTGTGTTACCGGCTGCATATTTTGGAAACCATTCATGTAATTTCCGAATACAGAAACTTGGTCTTTCACTACTTCATAAACCAATCCAAGTTTTGGAGCTAGAGCAGTTTGACTATATCCTTCAACAGTTCCCACTTTTTCACGATCAAAATTATCCAAACGTAAACTCAACATAGCCGAAAGACGATCTGTAAAGTTAATTACGTCAGAAGCATAAACGCTAAATGTTTTTTGATCTGCAACTGGAGATGTCGTAAGAACAAGACCAGCATCAACAGCTTTTCTTCTGATAGGAGAGAACGGAGTAGTAACATCAATATTATCAAGTGTAAAAGTAGTTCCTCCAGAAAAAGCTCCGCTGTAAAGTCTGTAATTGATACCTGCAAGGAATTTGTGTTTGATGCTTCCAGTTGAAAACTTTCCATTTAAATTTTCCTGAATGTTAGTGTAGTTGTTATAAATTGGTCCCCAAAGTCCAACTCTTCTAGCTACTTGCGTTGGAGAACTCCAAACAGCATAACTTTGGTAACTGCGTTCTACATCTTCACCAACAAACGAGAATAAAGTTGTAGATTTCCAGTTTTCTGATATTTCATATTCTGCTTGCGCGAAAACTTTAGTTGCTTTTGTTTTCGCATCATTATCATCATGAAACATCGATTTTCTATAATTTATTTGCAAATCATTTGGATTTGTAATTCCAGAAGTTGCTGCATAAGTATTGTAAGTACGTCTTGTATTATTTACGTTATAAAGTTCAGCATCAATATTGAAAGTCAATTTTTCAGATGCTTTGTAAGTAAGACTTGGTGCAAAAAGCAAAGCATTATTGAAACCATAATCTAAGAAACTTTTCTCTCTGTTAACCGCCATATTTATTCTGAATAAAACACTTTTATCTTTATTTAATGGAGTGTTCACATCAGCAGTAAGTCGGTTTAAACCATAACTTCCAGTAGTGTATGAGACTTCGGCAGCAGTGGTTTCGTGAGGTTTTTTGGTCACTAAATTTACAACTCCTCCAAAAGAAGAAACGGTAGAGCCAAATAAAGTTCCAGATGGACCTTTTAATACCTCAATTCGTTCTACGTTTCCAAGATCAACAGAAGAACGTCCAGAAACTGTTTCCATTCCGTTTCGAGCATTTACTCCAGTCGAGAATCCTCTAAAGATTACTCCAACACCTCCTGAAGGATAACTAATAGAAACTACACCAGGAGAGTTTTGTACGGCACTTCTAATATCAACAGCCACTTGTTCCTGTAAAAGTTCTTTATGAATCACGCTGTAAACCTGTGGGTTTTCAAGATTTTTAAGAGGCATTCTCGCAACGTAATCTGTTTTTTTAGATACGATGCTTTTCGGACTATTAATGATAACTTCTTTTAATTCTTTATTCGAAACTTTCAGTTGTAAATTAACTGTTGTAGTCTCGCTTTCTGCAACTGTAACTTCAGTTTCTGCGGTTTCATAACCTGCCAAAGACACTTGAAGCGTATAAGAATTGGCTCTTACTTTATTGAAATCGAAAGTACCATCGTCGTTAGAAACAGTACCGTATTTAGAGTTTTTAAG